>WNGA01000008.1_pt1 | contig 407476 bp, 438 predicted proteins | sample 5400061 | NCBI WGS metagenome assembly WNGA01 (sample SAMN13153366, study PRJNA577476) | soil metagenome | isolation source: 100 cm soil or saprolite under grassland replicate 2 | place: USA:California | collected 2016-06-15 | reverse complement strand
GCGCGGCGCTGCAGGGACGGCCCGACGTCAACCTCGTTCTCGAGCTCAACGATCACGAGGTTGACGTCGGGCCGTCCCTGCAGCGCCGCGCCGCGGTTCCCGCTGATCACGTTTCCCTGGACGAGCACCCGCCCGCCCCCTCCGTCCTGCCCGCCGTTGAAGACGATCCCGCCGTGCTGCGGCGGCGTCGCCTTCTGCCCGTTCCGCAGGATCTTGTTGCCGACGATCTCGATCTGCGAGCCGAGCACCGGCAGCCCGCGGTTCGTGCTCAGCGCGAGCAAGATGCCCGGGCCTGCGTTGTCGGCGATCGTGTTTCCGGCAATGCGGAGGCCGAGAATCGGCAGGCCACGCCCGCCGGGTTCCACGTCGATCCCCGCAGCCGGGTTGCCGTAGCGGCGGCCGGGCGCGACCGGATAGGTGTCCGTTCCGCTGCTGATCTCGTTCCGCTCCAGCTGCACGTCGATCGCGCCGACGATCGAGACGACGTTTCGACGCCCGCCGAGGAATCGGGAGTCCGTCACGCTGACGCGGGCAGCGAACCCGTCGTTTGCGCGCCCGCCCACGTAGAGCGCGTCGACCGGAGCGCCGCTCACCTCGACATTCCGCACGGCCGCCTCGTGGCCGAGCACGGAGATCCCGTAGAGCTCGACGTTCTCCGGCACGACGATCTTCAGTCCGGTGATCAAGACGTTCACCGGCGCCGGCTCGAAGATGCTCGAGCGGCTGACGTAGAACACCGCCTCCGCCGCGATCGGGTCGCTGTCGGTCGAGCGCAGCCGCACCTCGCCGGGCCCGAGGCCGACGATGCACGCCCCGTTCGAGGCGACGCGCGTGTCGTCCCGGCTGACCCAGAGACCCCGCGTCGCGTAGCACTCGTCGTTCGGAAGCCGCGGCAGGTAGAGCGTGCCGCCGGCGTCCAGCCTCGCCTGCAGCCACGCGGTGTCGTCGCGTGCGTCGCCGCCCGAGCTGGAAGCGCCGAGCAGCGCTCCCGCGACGGCAACGACCCCGATCAGCAGACGCCGGCGCGTCCCCCGATCGTACTTCTCCGCGCGTATCCGAGGACCACACCGGAACGGCGTCTTGCTCAAGAGCATCACGACGCGGGAGCGCCGGGTCGAGCGTGCCGATCGTCGGCGCCGCCGGGCTCTGCGTAGACACGGTCGGCGATCGTGCACGGATGCATCCGAGCGCCGGCGCGCAGTACCCGAACGCAGGGAATGCGTACGGATCCCTCGTTCGAGGAGGACGTTAGCGGCGGCGCGCCCGGCGCGGCGTGCGTCTGCGCGCGCGCGAGCGCTCCATCGCCGCCGCAGCTTGCTCCGCGAGGGCTTCGACGGCGAGATTCCGGACCTCGGCCGTCTGCTCCGGTTCGGGCTCCGGCTCCGGCTCGGGCTCGGGCTCCGGTTCGACCTCGGCGACCGGCTCGAGCTCCGCTTCGGGCTCGAGCTCCGGCTCCGGCTGCTGCTCCTCTTCCGCCTCGGCGGGCGGCTCCCGCCGGAACCAGCCGAAGCGTCGGGCGTGCTCCGCCGGCTCGGTCGGCTCGGGCTCGGGCTCCGGGAGCTCCGCCGCCTGCTCCCATGGGTCAGCCCGTTGCTCGTGCTGATCGGGTTCCTCGGGTTCCTCGGGTTCGAGGTCCGGCGGCTCGAGGTCGGGCCCAGGCTGGACGGCCGGCTCGGCTGAGCCGGGCGCAGGCTCGAGCGGCTCGCCCGGGACGCGCTCGGCGACGGGCTCGGCGGCACGGCGTCGGAGGAGTCGGAAGCGCCGCTCCTCCGGCGGCCTCTCGACCGGTGCCGCGTCCTCGAGCGACTCCACTTCCGCCTCGCCGGCCTCCACAGGTTCGAGCTCGGCGGCGGCGACGAGGTCGTCTTCGCGTTCCTCGTCCGGCTGCTCGGGCCCTTCGGGCGGCTCAGCGACCTCGCGCTCCTCGTTCGGGACGGGCTCGTCCTCCTGCTCACGCACCGCCACGATCTCGGGCTCTTCCTCGGGCTCGGGTTGTTCCTCGGGCTCGGGCTCCTCCTTCACCGCGACCTCGGCGACGAACTCGTGCTCCTCCGCGGTCGCCTCGGACACGTCCACACTGGCCGGCTCGGGGTAACTGTCCCCGACAACCTCCGCTAGAGCCTCGGGACTTTGGACTCGAGCAGCCGCTTCGTGCTCCTCGATCGCCTCGGCTCCGACGGCCGGCGCGGTCTCGAAGATCGTCATCGCCTCCGGGCCCTCCTCCTCGGCCACGGCCGAGGCAGCCGGGGCCTCGAGCTCCGCGGCCTCGACCTCGTCGAGTGCCGGCGCCTGCGCGGGCGCGGCCGCGCGCGGGACTGCGCGCTCGCGTGCGGCGAGCCACTCGATCAGCCAGACGATGCCGAGCGAGAGCGCCATCACGAGGACAATCGTGAGCTTGGTCCAGTGCGCCCAGCCGGCGATCGTCCCGATCACGATCAGGAACGCGGCCTCCGCCGCGTAGCGCGGCAGCGCCGGAGGCAGCGACCACTCCGAGACACCGCGCGTGCCATACGCGCCCGACTGCCAGGAGCCCACACTCAAGCCCGAGCCGCGGATCGTCCGCAGCTCCGCGCGCAGCTCGGCTGCGGTGCGCTGGAAGACCTCGACGGCCTCGAGCGTCCGCAGCGTCGCGTCGAGGTGCGCAGCGTGGCGGTAGAACGCGTCGAAGGCCTCCTGCACCTTCTCGCGGTCGTAGCCCTGCTCGGCGATCGGCAGGTCTTCGACGCGGGGGAGCGGCGACGGGCGCTGCGCCGGCTCGCGCGAAGAGGGCTCCGGGGAGGGCCAGTCCGCGTCGCTCACTTCGAGCACCTTACTCGTCTTCTGGAACGAGCCGTAGACCCGTGGCGACGACCCGGCGGCCGTCACGCTCGTAGACCACGTCGACGCTGTCGTTCTGACGGTACGTGCCCGCGATCCCGAGGAAGAGCGAGAGCCAGCGCCAGAATCCGAGGCGTCCCTCGCGCGCGAGCCGCTCCGGAAACACGAGCGTATCGCCGAGACGCTCGTAATCGCGCCCGGGCTGCTGCAGGACCCCATTGACGTACACCTCGAAGGCCCCGTCGACACCCCGCGGAAGCTCGACCTTCGTCCCTCTCGCCACCCCTCGTAGAATGCCCGACGGACGTGCGTCGGACCGCCTCCATCGCCGCCCTGCTACTCAGCGCGCTCGCGCTCGCGGCACCCGCGTTTGCGGTCCCGAACGGAATCGCTCCGGTGAACCCGGAGTCGCCCAACGCGGAGGCGATCAACACCGCCTACTGGATCGTGCTGGCTGTGACCGGCGCGATCTTCGTGCTCGTCGAGGTCGCGCTCATCGTGTTCGTGATCCGCTACCGCCGCGGGAACAGGCCTCGCGACCAGGAGGCCCCGCAGATCCACGGCCACGGGCGCCTGGAGCTGATCTGGACCGTGATCCCGGTGTTGATCCTCGCGGGCATCGCGTCCTTCGTGTTCTGGAAGCTCCCCGCGATCCAGGACGTCCCGAGCGCCTCGGCCGCGCCGAACCGACTCGAGGTCCACGTGATCGGGCACCAGTTCTACTGGGAGTTCCGCTATCCGAACGGAGAGGTCACCTACGACGAGCTGATCGTTCCGGTCGACCGCATCGTGCACCTCACCGTGGACGCACCGGACGTCGACGTCATCCATTCGTGGTGGATCCCGTCGCTCGGCGGCAAGATCGACGCGATCCCGGGGAAGACGAACTTCACCTGGTTCCAGGCGAAACGCGAGGGCACGTTCCGCGGACAGTGTGCGGAGTACTGCGGACTCCAGCACGCGTCGATGCTCGCGAGCGTGCGTGCGGTCTCCGAGAGCGCCTGGATGAGCGAGCTCGGCGCGGCGCAGGAGGCGCTCGGGCAGAGCGCGTTCACGAGCGTCTGCGGGAAGTGCCACAACCTCGAAGGGCCGCAGCTCGTCGGCCCAAACCTGAAGGGGAACTCGCTCCTCGCCGACCGCGCGGGTCTCAAGCAGATCGTCGAGCACGGCCGACTGACGATGCCGGCGGTCGGCGCCGGCTGGACAGACGAGCAGTTCGACGCGTTGTTCGAGTACACGAGCAAGGAGATCGCTCCGAGTGGCGGCTAGGACGGAGCCGATCGCGTATCCCGTTCCGTGGTACCACGGCCGCTTCGCGAGCTGGGTCGTCACGGTCGACCACAAGCGGATCGGGATCATGTACATCGCGACGAGCCTCGCGTTCTTCATCGCGGGCGGGATCCTCGCGACGCTGCTCCGCACCGAGCTCGCGACGCCGGAGTCCGACGTGCTCTCGCGCGAGCACTACAACCAGGTAATGACCCTGCACGGGCTGACGATGATCTTCCTCGTCGTCGTCCCGATCCTCGCCGGCTTCGGCAACTTCCTCGTCCCCTTGATGATCGGGGCGCGCGACGTCGCCTTCCCGCGGCTGAACGCGCTCTCGTACTGGCTGTTCCTGCTCGGCGGCTGTGTGCTGTACGCCAGCTGGTTCGGCACCGGCGGCGCGGCCGACACCGGCTGGACGCTCTACCCGCCGTACTCGTCGCAGTCCGGCGCCGACGTCGACCTGACCATCCTCGCCCTGCACATCGTCGCGATCTCGTCGCTCGTCGGCGCGATCAACTTCGTCGTCACGGTTCACTCGCTGCGTGCGCCCGGCATGACGTGGATGCGCATGCCGCTCTTCGTGTGGGCGATCTACACGTACTCGTGGATGCTGATCGCCGTGCTGCCGGTGATCGGCGCGGGCCTGACGATGCTCCTGCTCGACCGCAACGTCGGCACGCACTTCTTCTTACCCGACGAGGGCGGGAACGCCGTGCTCTACCAGCACGTGTTCTGGTTCTTCGGACACCCCGAGGTCTACATCATGATCCTGCCCGCGATGGGGATCGTCTCGGAGGTCATTCCCGTCTTCTCGCGCAAGCCGATCTTCGGCTACGCGGCGATCGCGTTCTCAACGGTCGGGATCGCGTTCATCTCGATGCTCGTCTGGGCGCACCACATGTTCACGGTCGGCATGCCGACCGCGCTGAACATCTGGTTCATGCTCGCGTCGATGGCGGTCGCCGTGCCGACCGGCGTCAAGATCCTCAACTGGCTCGCGACCCTATGGCGGGGGAACCTGAGCTTCGACACGCCGATGCTCTTCGCGCTCGGCTTCATCTCGCTGTTCACGATCGGCGGCCTCTCCGGGATCTTCCTCGCCCAGTATCCGATCGACTGGCAGGTGCACGACACGTACTACGTCGTCGCGCACTTCCACTACGTGCTCTTCGGCGGCTCGATGTTCGGGATCTTCGCCGGCCTCTACTACTGGTGGCCGAAGATGTTCGGGCGCATGCTCGATGAGCGGCTGGGGAAGGTGCACTTCTGGCTGATGTTCGTCGGCTTCAACGTCGCCTTCTTCCCGCAGCACTTCCTCGGGCTGCTCGGGATGCCGCGGCGGATCGCCGCCTACCGCGACATCCCGTCGTGGCACGACTGGAATATCGTCTCCACGGTCGGGTCGTACGTGATGGGGCTCGGGATGCTGGTGTTCGTCGCCAACGTGATCCGTTCGAGGCACGCGCGGCGGGTCGGGAACGACCCGTGGCTCGGCGACACGCTCGAGTGGTACACGAGCTCGCCGCCGCCCCCGCACAACTTCGACCACGTCCCGTACATCTCGAGCCCGCGGCCTGTGCGCGACCTGCGCCGGCGCCTGCAGGAGCACGGCAGGCTGTGAGGCCCGGGCCCCCGCTCCGGCTCTGCGGCATCGCGGCCTCGGCGGCCGGCGCCGTCGCGGTCGCGAGCGGGTCGCTCGGCCTGGCGCATCGCGCACTCGCAGTCGTCGCGCTGCCGCCGCTCGTCGCCCTCGTCGTCGCAGCGTGGACGTCGTATCCGCGCCTGCGGCCTTGGACGACGCTTGCGCTCGCACTCTTCCTCGGCGCGACGGCGACGTGGTGGGCCGGGCCGGTGCACGTCGCGCTCGCGGCGGTCGCGCTCGCGGCGATCCTCGCCGCGACCGTGCAGCTCTTCCGCGGCGAGCCGGTCGCGGCCGGATCGCTGCGCGACTACGTCACGCTGACAAAGCCGCGCATCATGTCGCTGCTCCTGCTCACGGGCGCGGGCGGGATGTTCGTGGGCGCGGCCGGCGTGCCGCCGCTCGGAGACCTGGCGGTCATGCTCGCCGGCCTCGCGCTTGCGTGCGGCGGGGCGAGCGCGCTGAACCACGTCATCGACAGCGACATCGACAAGCTGATGGGCAAGCGCACGCGCTCGCGACCCGTCGCGGCCGGCCGGGTGCCCGCCGCGCGCGCGCTCGAGTTCGGGCTCACGCTCTCCGCGTTCTCGTTCGTCCTGCTCGGCAGCCTCGCGAACGTCCTGACAGCGGTGCTCGCGCTCGTCGGGAACCTCTTCTACGTGCTCGTGTACACGCGCTGGCTGAAGCGCTCGACGCCGCAGAACATCGTCATCGGCGGCGCAGCGGGCGCGGTTCCGCCGCTCGTCGGCTGGGCGGCCGCGACGGGGAATCTGACGCTGCCGGCGCTCGCGCTGTTCGCGATCGTGTTCTTCTGGACGCCGCCGCACTTCTGGGCGCTCGCACTCCTGATCCGGCGCGACTACGAAGCCGCCGGCGTCCCGATGCTCCCAGTCGTCCGCGGCGAGCCGGAGACGGCCCGCCAGATCGTGCTCTACACCGTCGCGCTGATCGCGGTCACGCTCGTTCCGGTCGCGCTCGGCACCCTCGGCGTCCCGTACCTCGTCGCGGCGCTCGCCCTCGGCGGCGCCTTCCTCTGGCTCGCCTTGCGGCTCCGCGCCGAGCTTGTCCCCCACCGCGCGGCGGTGCTCTTCCACTACTCGCTCGCCTACCTGGCCTTGCTCTTCGTCGCGATGGCCCTCGACCCCCTGCTGGCGTGAACGACCGCCGGAACCTGCTCCTGGGCTGGGGCCTCTTCGTCCTGGGGCTCGTCGTCTTCGCCGGGACGTTCGGGATCGCGCTGCTCTACCTCGCGTTCGATTAGTTCGTAGCGATCGCTACATTGACTCGCCCGGCTGGCGGGAATAGCGTCGCCCTCGCAGGCGGATCAGGTGTCGAACGAGGAGGACTCCTATGAAGCGGCGATCCGCATTCATTCTCGCGTTCGCAGGACTCGTGCTGGCGCTCGCGCCGGGTCCGGCGGCCGCGGATCCCAACAACGAGAGCGCGACGTTCCAGCTCCACATCGAGGTGCCGAACATCGCGGAGGCGCCCAACGGCGACCAGGTGGCAATCACCGGTATGGGCGTGTTCTCGGTACACCCGAATTCGGTCACCGCGAGTGGGACGTTCAGCCACACGACCAGCTCGGGCATCGTCGTCGGCGCGGGCACCTGGACGGCGACGCAGCTCCTCAGCTTCGAGTTCTACGGGTGCGGCGTGGTCGTTTCGACCCGTGCCATTCTGCCGCCGAACTTCTGCGGCGGTGCGCTGAAGATGGCCGTGACCCTGACGCCGACGGGAACGACGCTGGCGCTGGACGGAGTGTTGACGGTCTTCTGCATCGTCGGACCGCAGGCGCCCACGAGCCACGACGACCCGACCGAGGAAGGTGTCTCGCTCGTCGTCCCCGGGATCGCCAACTTCAACAAGCAGGCCGGCGGGATGAACATCTACATCCGGACGAGTTGATGCACGCCGTCGCCTTGCTCGCCGTGCTCACGGCGCTCGTTGCCGCACCTGTGGCTTCCGCTGCGGAAGCCAACGGTGGCGGCCACGGAACCGTCGACGGAACGACCCCGTTCTCGCAGTTCGGCTTCGGCGTCCGTTCCGAAGGAGGAGCCCTGACTGGCCACTTCAACTGCCTGATGGCTGGGGCCTCGGAGTTTGCCGGCTTCGATCTGATGGCCGTCCGCGGCGAGGTCGAGACCGCCGTGATCGGAAGCGCGTCGGCGGTGCTCAGAGGCAGCGGGATGCTCCAGACCGGCAATCAGGGAAAAGAGCCGGCGACCTTCACGGTCGTTGTCACGGAAGGCGGACCCGGGGTCGGCACGCTGCAGCTCACGCTCTGGACGCCGTTCGTCTTCGTCCTACGCGTCGAGCGCGTGCTCGACGGCCGGATCTCGATCAGGTAAGCGCTGCCCGGCCGGCGTCGAGGGAGAGTGCCCTCCTCGGCGCCGGCCGGCGCGGCTCAAGTTTCGGCTCCGTCGAGCCGATGGCGCGAGGGAGATGCCTCGCCTCTTTCGGTTCACGCTGCTCGCAGCGCTCCTCGGCGCCCTCTTTGCTGCGCCGGCGCAGGCGGCTCGGGTCCTCGGCCTGCCGGAGACGCTGACGACTCCGCATTTCCAGGTGCACTGGGACGGGTTCCCTGCGGCTGGGACGCAGGTTACGTGGCAACAGGCAGGAGACATGGCTGCGAATTTCGAGCGCGCGTACTCCATGTACACGACCGAGCTCGGCTATGCCGCGCCGCCGAGCGACGGCGACGCGTGGATCGACGTCTACGTCACGGACCTCGGCTTGCCGGGCCCGCTCGGTCTGACGTTCGCCGACACCGGTGCGAACCAGACGTCTGCGTACATCCTCGTGGACGACGAGGTGACCGAGCTGCCCTATCTCGCCGCTCACGAGCTCTTCCACGTCTTCCAGTTCGGGATCTGGGCGCCCACGAGTCCCTGGATGCTGGAGGGCACCGCGGAATGGAACGGCTTCCGTTTCATGGGCTTTCCGGCTGCACTCCCCGACGGCGCCGACGACACGTTTCCCCTCGTGGACACGCTCGGCGCACCGGACATGTCGATCAACTGCAGTGGAACGGCCTGCGGCCTCACCGACTACGAGATCGGCGGCTATTCGCGCTGGCATTTCTACGAGTACCTGAGCGGGCGCTACGGGCCGGGCATCGTGAAGGACATCTTCCTGAAGGCGAAGGCCCTCAACGACGCGACCCTGACCGGCACGGATTTCCTGAACGCGACCCTCGCGGACAAGGGTGCGACCCTCGCCGACGTGTTCACCGATTGGACGGTCGCGAACATGACCGGCAACTACACGATCCCGAGCCTGAAGGGCGTCCAGCCTCCTGTGCATTCGTCCACGCCGACGGGCAATGTCACGGGAGCTCTCCCGACGCAGCAGGTCGCGGTGAATCACCTCGCGGCGCGGTACCTCGCGTTCACGCGCGGGAGCGGCCAGAGCGATGGACCCTGCTACGAGGCCACGCTCTCCCTCACCGTCTCGTGGCCGACCGGGCTCGGAGCGCGCCCATACTTTCTCCGGCCTTCGGCAGTCAACACGCCGATCCCGCTCGCCGTCAGCGGCACGACCGCCAGCTTGAGCATTCCGTGGAATACCTGCGCAACGGCCACGCAGGGCCTGCTCTCGCTGCCGAACCCGACGGCAACCGTGGACGCGGCGCTCTTCACCGTCACCGGCTCGGTGACCGTCGACAAAACACGCCTCGCGACGTCTGCGCCACCGCCCGCCGGCACGTACACAGGTCCGACGGTCCCTGCGCCCACCTCGGAGGACGCTCCGGCGATCGCGCTCTACGGCCCGGAGACGCTACGGGTCTCCAAGACCAAACGCCTCGTTCGCCTCGTCGTCTTCTCGAGCGGTCAGGGGAAGCTGCAGGCGCAGCTCGGCGCGACCATGCTCGGCACGCGTGAGCTGCGGGCGGGCAACAACGACCTTCGCTTCACGCTTCCGACCGGCTTCGCACGCACGCTCGCGGGGAAGAACCTGCTCGCGCTGACGAGCCTCTCGAACTCCGGCGAGCGCGGCGCGACTGTCACCCGGAAGCTCGTCCTCACGAAGTAGAGTCGCGCGCACGCGCGACCTCGAACGCATCTTCCTAGCACGGCCAGAGACGGCCCGGACCGGTCCGGCCGTCGCCGTCAAAGATCTCTTCGATACGGCAGGGCTCACGACCACGTATGGCTCGATCCTCTTCGTCGACCACGTGCCGGCGGAGACCGCTTCCGCGGTGCGCATGCTCGAGGACGCTGGTTACGCGAACGCCGGCAAGACGAACCTGCACGAGTTCGCGTACGGGATCTCCTCCCAGAACCCGCACTTCGGAACGGTGCCGAACCCGGCCGCGCCCGGCCGTCTCGCGGGCGGCTCGAGCGGCGGCAACGGCGCGGCGCTCGCCGCCGGTCTGTGCGAGCTCGCGCTCGGAACCGACTCGGGCGGCTCCATCCGCATTCCCGCCGCCTGGTGCGGCGTCGTCGGATTCAAGCCGACGTACGGCCTGGTGCCCCTCGACGGCTGCTTCCCGCTCGCGCCGAGCTTCGACCACGCGGGGCCGATGGCGCGCACGGTCGAGGCCTGTGAGCAGGCAATGCAGGCTCTCGCGCCCGGGTTCGAGCCGCGGCGGCTCGAGGCGCTCGAGGAGGTACGCGTCGGAATCGCGTGGACGGAGGCGGTGGATCCGCTCGTGCGAGCGCGCGTCGAGGAGGCTGCCGTGCGCTTCCCGAACCGCCGCGCGCTCGAGCTGCGCTGGGCGGAGGGCACGTACGAGGTCTTCATGCGCGAGGTCGCGGGCGTCCATGCGGAGCTCTTCGCCGAGCATGCCGACGCCTACGGCGACAACGTCCGGAGGAAGATCGCACGCTGCCTGGCGATCACCGACGCGGAAGCCGACGCGGCCGCGCGCAGGCGCGAGGAGCTCCGCGAGGCCTATGCGGAGGCGACGCAGGACGTGGACCTGGTCGTCACGCCGACCATCCCCTTCGTCTCCCCGCCCGCGGACGCGGACGAGCACACGTTCCGCGAGCGCGGGATCAGCCTGACCTATCCGTGGAACGCCGTCGGCTGGCCCGCCCTGGCCGTCCCGTGCGGGCCAGCGGAGGGCGGGTTCCCGGCGTCCCTCCAGATCGTCGGGAGGCCGGGGGAGGACGCCCTGGTCCTCGCCGCCGGGATCGGCTGGTCGGCGAGCTAATTTCGGGTACCCCTTTCGAGGGACGGCTGCGGCTTGGTTCGTGCCGAAAACGCTAGAGATGCATCCTGCCCGCCTTCTCCTTGCGCTGCTCGCGATCCTCGTGATCGCCATGAGCGCGAGCGCCTCGCCGGCCGCCGTTCAGGCGCCGTCGGGGCTGCACGCTTTCCTCTTCCGCGCCGACGAGCCGACGCGCCACGAGTTCGCGCGCACGCCGTCGTTCGCGTGGGCGCCGGTGGCCGGCGCGACCGGCTACGAGTTCCAGCTCGCCACGAGCGACTCCTTCCGCGAGAACGGCCTCGTCTACGAAAGCACCAACCTCAAGACACCGGTCGTCTCGGTCATGCTCACCCTGCCGTGGATCACAGGCTCGCCGTACTCGCTGTATGCACGCGTGCGCGCCACGTTCCCCAAGAGCGTCTCGCCCTGGGGCACCCCGTTTGGCTTCAACATGCGCCAGCCCGAAACGCCGAAGCCGCTGCCCTCGTTCGCCGGCCTGCTCCGCTGGACGCCGGTCGAGGGCGCCGAGGGTTACGAGGTCTGGCTGATCGACGTGAACAAGACCGTCGTCGTCTACACAAACGTCCTCGACGAGCGCGAGTTCTACACGTTCCACCAGAGCGCGCCGTGGACCTCGAAGGTGCGCTGGCGGATCCGGACCTGGCGGAGCGATCCGAGGGACGAGAACGTCGGCGGGCGGAAGAACGAGGTGCCGGCCGCCTCGCACGGGCCGTGGAGCCCGGTCTACGAGTCGACGAACCCTGCGTTCGACACGGGAACGATCAAGCTCGTAGGCACCGTTTCGGATGTAATCGCGAAGGGCGCGAACGCCGATCCTGCGCATCGTCTGATGCCTGCGTTCGTCTTCACCGGGAACAAGGGGTACGACGGGAAGGACGCAGAGCTCTTCAGGGTGTACGTCTTCACCGACCGCGACTGCATCAACCGCGTCTTCACCGGTGCAGTCAGCGGCGGGCCTGCTTACTCCGCACGGCCGTACGGACCGCTCGCGCTCCCACGGAGCAGCGCGGCTCTCGGGTCGGTGCGCGGCCAGTACCTGGGCGACGGCGACCAGGGCACGACCTACGCGAGCGACGGCGAGCAGGTCACGCCGAACGAGTCGCTCCCGAAACCGAAACTCACGACGAGCCTACCCAGCACGAAGGTCGATGTGCCGGCGCCGCCCTCGGACGGCGGCGGCTCCGGCTCAGGCGACAGGGGCTCGGGTTCCGGCTCGAGCGGTTCAGGCTCAACGGGTACCGTCGAATTCCTCAAGGTCGAAGGTGACTGGGGCGCGCCGATCGACCTGTGGGACACGAACTGGCCGCAGGGTGGCTACTACTGGACGGTCGTTCCAGTCGAGGCTGTGTCGCCGACGACCCTCTCCACGACAACGGCCCAGGCCGCAGACATCGGTGCGACCGCGATAACGGTTGGGGCGACGGGCGGCTTCGCGAGCGGCGATGTCGTGGCGATCGGTAACACGACGAACTCGGAGACCCTGACGGTGACCGGCGTGAACGGCAACACGCTCACGCTCGCGACAGCGACCAAGCAGGGCCACGGTGCCGGCGAGCCCGTCGTCCGCTCGAGCGGCAACCTGATCTATCGCGACCTCGAGCTCCCGCAGGAGGTCTGCGCAAGCGGCCGCGTCATGCGCTTCGGCAAGAGCAGCGAGCCGACGCTCGTCTCGGCGGGCGCTCCGTTCGCTTCCGGCCTCTCGCCGAAAGGACGCCTCACCTCCGCGGCCTCGAGCGCGTCGAGCTTCTATGGAGCGCCGCTCATCGCCTGGACCCCCGCGCTCGGGGCAGACGCCTACCACGTGCAATGGAGCAAGACGCGCAACCCGTTCCGCCCGGTGAGCGTGAACTGGAAAGACAAGGGTGAGGCACCCGGCTTCCTCACGTTCGGCACGTCCGCCGTGCTCCCGCTCTCCCCGCGCACCTGGTACTACCGCGTGCGCGGGATCAGCTTCCACCTCCCGACGAACGCGCAGTACATGGGCTGGTCGGACCCGGCGCGAATCGTCGTCGCGCGGCCGACCTACCGCGTCGGCGGCCGCTAGCCGACGGCCTTCAGGCGCTCGAGCTCGATCGCTGCGGGCGAGCTCCGCGAGGCGACGATCTCGGCCGCGAGGTCGTGGATCCGCACGCGATTCGACCTGGCCGCGCCGCGGAGCAGGGCAAACGCCGAGTCGAGGTCGATCTCGTAGCGCTCCATCAGCACGCCCTTCGCCTGCTCGATCACGACCCGGGAGCCGAGCGCGCGCTCGAGCTGTCCGTTCCGCACCTGCAGCTCCTCGACGATCGACCGCAGGCGCTCGAAGTCCACGGGGCTGACGTGGCCGTTGGTGATCACGTTATCGAGCGATTGATGGCTTCCTCGACGGCGGCGGTAAGCGTTCGCTCGAAGCGGAAGTGGGCTAGGAGACCCGCGATCTCGAACGTCCTGACGACGCGCGGATCGTCCGTCACGAGCACGAGCTCACCGCCGCCGCTTCGGAGGCGATGCGACGTACGAAGGAGGATCCCAACGATCCTCGAGTCCACGAAAGGCACTTCCAGCAGATCCACGATCAGGCACGAAGGCCTCTCGTCCAGTACCTCGTCGAGGCCGTCCGCGAGCGACTCGGCTCCTGCCGTGTCAGTCTCGCCGGCGAGCGTCACGACGTAGGTACCGCCGACAAGCTCGGCGGTGGTCAAGCGAAACTCGAGGAGAGACACCTGAATCACGCTAATCCGGCGGGCCTGAGCGTTCAGCCCCAGAGCGTGTGGGTTTGCTCACACTGCAGCGAGCTTGTAGCCCACGCCGCGCACGGTGACGATCCGCTCGGGGCGACCGGAGTCGCGCTCCACCTTCCGGCGGAGGTTCGAGACGTGCAGGTCGCACGCGCGCTGGTCGCCGACATAGGTGCTGTCCCACAGGTGCTGCATGATCTCGCGCCGCGTGAACGCACGTTCGGGCTGTGAAGCCAGCAGGGCAAGTAGCTTGAACTCCGAGGGCGTCAGGTCGCGTTCGGCCCCGTCGACGACGACCCGGTACCGATACGGGTCGAGCTCCAACCCGCCCACGCGCCTGAGCCCGGCGCCGCCGCGGTCGAGGTCTCGTCGCCGGAGCAGCGCGCGTACACGCCCGACCAGCTCGGGCATGGAGAACGGCTTCGGCACGTAGTCGTCGGCGCCGATCTCGAGCCCGAGCACGCGGTCCGCCTCCGCGCTGCGAGCGGTCAGCATGATGATCGGCAGTGCACTCTGGGCGCGGATCCGGCGGCAGACCTCGGTCCCCGCGAGCTTCGGCAGCATCAGGTCGAGCACGAGAAGGTCGTACTCGCCTCCGAGTGCCTCGGACAGCGCGGCCTCGCCGTCCTCCACGCCCTCCACGTCGAAGCCTTCGCCGCGGAGCGTGTACGTCACGGCGTCGAGGATCGCGGCTTCGTCTTCGGCGACGAGGATGCGCGTCACGTCACGCGCACGCGTGCCCCCGGCAAAAGGATCGAAACACGCGTGCCGTTCGGCGAGCTGTCCAGCTCGAGCTCGCCGTTCAGCGCCTCGACCGCCTCGCGCACGATCGCGAGGCCGAGGCCGAAGCCGTCGCCCTCGCGGTCGCCGACACGGTAGAAGCGATCGAAGACGCGCGACTGCTCCCAGGGCGGGATGCCGACGCCGGAGTCCGTGACCTCGATCAGCACGCGCCGGTCGACGCGGCGCGCGCCGAGCACGACGCGACTGCGTGAATGCTTCAACGCGTTGCCGCCGAGGTTGACGAGAGCCTGCTCGAGTAGCGGCCGGTTCGCGATCACCGCCGTCTCCCTCGCGCATGACACCGTCACCGGCACCGCGGAGGGACGGAGCGCGGACGCAACCTCCTCGAGCAGCGGCCGGAGCTCGATCACCTCATGCCTCGGCGCCTCCTCCCGCGTCTGGGCGCGGGCGAGCACGAGGAGTGCGCGCGTGAGCCGGTCCAGGCGATTGACGGCCTGGTCGATGTGGTCGAGGAAGCGGTCGCGCGTCTTCACCTCGTCTTTCGCGCCGGCCTGCAGGACCTGCACGGCGCTCGCGATCGCGGCAAGCGGCGTCTGAAGCTCGTGTGCCGCGTTCGTGACGAAGTCGCGCTGTGCGCGCTCGCGAAGCTCGCGTTCGGTGACGTCCTGAAACGTCAGGACCGCGGCGACGACCTCACCGGCAGCGTCGCGGACGGGTGTCGTCGCGTATTCGATGACGAGCAGCTCTTCGCCGCGCGCGAGCTCGGTCCGGACCGCTCTCGTCTCCTCGCCATGAAGGGCGCGGGTGACGGCCTCGGTTGCAAACGCATCGGCGTCCTCGAGGAGGTCCTGCGCGCGTCTGTTCGCGAGCTGGACCTCGCCGCCCTGGCCCACGATGATCACGCCCTCCGGAAGCTCGCGCAGGACTGCTGCGAGACGGGCGGTCATCTGCTCGACCTCATACGTGCGGGCGTCGATGCGCAGCTCGAGCTCCGTGTTCAGGGCGCGGATCTCGTCCTCCCAACGGCGTCGCTGCGTCACGTCGCGCAGGAGCCAGCGAACGAGCACGACTCCCTCGTCGGCCGCCTCCGGCGTCGCGCGCGCAGCCACGAGCACGACGCGGTCGAGATCCGCGACGAGGCGCAGCTCCCATTCCTTGCCGGTCTCGCCGCGGCTCAGCCGGAGCAGGACCTGGCGGAACGCGCGCCGATCGTCTGGGTGGACGTAGGCAGCGAGCGGCTTGCCCTGGATCTGGGTCGGATCTCGGCCGACGAGCTCACCGAAGGCGTGGTTCACCTCGAGGACCTTGCCCATGGCGTCCGTGACGAGATATGCGTCGGGCGCGAGGTCGAAGAGGTCCTGGTAGCGCTTGCGCTCGGCCTCGGCGAGCTCCTCGTAGACGTGCGCACGATTGACGAGCTGCTCGTGGACCTCCCGCACCTCTTCGAGGGTGTGCTCGAGATCCTTGATCAACTCCGCCGGCGCCGCGTCGCCTGCGGCCGCGCGCTCCCGGAGCGCTTCGGCGCGGATCGACAGCGCGGCCAGCTCCGACGCTCCTTCCCGCGCGATCCCCGCGGGCCCGTCAGTCGGCAGCGTCATGGTCCTGCATAAGCACGATCACTCCACGGTCCTCGCCGAGCTCCATCGAAGCGAGTCGCACGTTCAGCTGGATCTGCCGTCCTCGGCGGTTCTGGGCCCCGAGCGTGACGACGGCCGGCTCGCTTCCATCCAGGAGCACGGCCCTCAGAGGCCTGGACAGCTCGTTCACGGGCAACCCGATGTCGAGGTTGAGGAAGTGCTGTCCCTCTGCCTCCTCGGATCGCAGGCCCCAGAGATCCTCAGCGGCGGCGTTCCAGGCGCGCACTCGGAGCTCCCCATCCAAAACCGCGACCCCCGAGTGGAGCCCGGTGAGGATCGCGTCCAGGAAGGCGTTCACCGCATTGAGGTCGTCCGTGCGCTGGTGCAGCTCGTCGTTCAGCGTCTCGAGCTCCTCGTTCGTCGACTGGAGCTCCTCGTTCATCGTCTCGAGCTCTTCGTTCGTCGACTGAAGCTCCTCGTTCGTCGTCTCGAGCTCCTCGTTCGTCGACTGAAGCTCCTCGTTCGTCGTCTCGAGCTCTTCCGACGTCGCCTGGAGTTCCTCATAGGCCGTCTCCAGGTCTGACTTCGAGCGCTCAAGCGTGTCCTGCAGCGCGCGGTAGCGGGTGATATCGACGGCGCTGATCGTCGTGCCGTGAGGACGGCCGTCCGGCGCCTTCAGCGGCGCCAGGTGGAAGTCGAGATAGCGCCGCTCTCCGTTCGACGTCTTCGTCTCGACGTCGCGGATCGCAACTGCGTGGCCCTCGCTCCGAGTCTCGTCGATCCGCGACCGCAGCTCCGCGGGACGGTACGACAGCTCGAGGTCGCTGAACGACCTCCCGATGTCCTGCGGGGAGAGGCCGAAGATCAGGCGCGCCTGAAGATTTGCAACCGTCAGGACGCCGTCCTCGTCGACGACCAGCTGGGCGATCGGGCTCGAGTCGAATGCCGTCTCACGTTCGCGGACCGCCTGGCCGGTCGGCCCGCGAACGTCCCCGTGCACCAGGTCCAACAGCCGCTCCCTGAACGCGACATTCGGGGTCGGCGAGAAGACGCGGCGCTTGAGATCCGCCGGGATGAACATGCTCGACCGCGTCAGGAGCACCTCCGACTTGCCGAGGAAGAGGTAGCCGTCTTCGTTGAGCGAGAAGTGGAAGTTCGCGAGCACGCGGTCCTGCGCGTCGGCGGTGAAGTACATAAGCGTGTTGCGCGCGAGGAGCAGGTCGACGCGCGAGATCGGCGGATCCTGGAGCAGGTCGTGGCGCCCGAAGATCACCCCGCGCCGCAAGTCGCCGCGAAAGACGTAGCTGTTGCTGACCCGCTCGAGATATCTCGAGCGCAAGTCGTCGGGGATCGCCTCGACGAGCTCGGGTGCGTAGCGGCCGTGACGGCCGACGCTGAGCGCCTCCTCGTCGACATCGGTTGCGTAGATCTTCACGCGACGCCGGAAGTCCTCGTCTCCGACTGCGTCGGCGAGCAGCATCGCGACGGTGTACGCCTCCTCGCCGGTCGCGCAGCCGGTCGACCAGACGCGGATCGACTCCCCGCCGTCGCTGGCCTCGACGATGCGCGGAATGATCTCCGCGCGCACGTACTCCCACGCCGGCGGATCACGGAAGAAGCCCGTGACGTTGATCAAGATCGTGTTGAACAGCTCGCCGAACTCGTCCTGATTCGCTTTGAGGTAATCGCGATAGCGCGAGAAGCCGTCGGCCCCCACGGACGCCATACGTTTCTGGATCCGGCGCTGCAACGTTGGGCGCTTGTAGCCCGTGAAGTCGAAGCCGCGATTCTGCTTGATGAAGTCGAGCAGACCCTCGAGCTCGGCGCGCGATGTCTCGTCGGTCGTGCTCATGCGCTACCGGCGGCCGCCGGCCGCTTCCGTGCAGCGAGCTCGACGACGAAGTCCGCAAGCTCCTCCGCACTCGCGATGCGGTCGGCAGCGTGGCGTGAGATCGCGCTCTCCGGCATCGATCGATAGAGAGCGTCCTCCGGATCCTGGACGAGCGCGAGACCGCCGGCGCGCTTGATCTCCTCGAGGCCCCGAGTGCCGTCCTCGAGCATGCCCGAGAGGAGTACGCCGACAACCCGCTCGGTGTACGCCTCGGCAGCCGAGCGGAACAGAGGATCGATCCCCGGGCGATGGCGGTGCTCGCGCGGGCCGTCGAGAACGCGGACGCGGTCGGGCTCGAGAAGCAGGTGCCGGTCCGGGGGGGGCGACGTAGATCCTGCCGGGCCGAATCGGCTCGCCCTCGACCGCATGCGCGACGGGAAGCGCGCACGTACGCTCGAGGACGCCCGGGAGAACGCTCCGGCTCGGCGCGACGTGGAGCACGATGAAGATGGAGCCATCGAACTCGCCGGGCAAGCGGCCGACGAAGCGCATCAGAGCCTGGACCCCGCCGGCCGACGCGCCGACGACGACGAGGTCCCGCCGTCCAATGGATTCCGCACTGGTCATCGGGCTCCTAGCCCCCTCGATCACAGCGTACTCCCATCCTCTCGTATGTGTTACGAATTGCCCGTCGTGGACGAGCGCGACGAGAGAGTCGCCCGGAACGAAGCGCTCTTCCGGCAGGTGAACGAGCGCCTGAAGGAGCTCGGCGAGGGATTCAGCCTCGTCAGCGAGGTCGCCGACTTCGTCTGCGAATGCGGTAAGGCGTCTTGCGCTGAGCCGATCCAGATGACGCTCGCCGAGTACGAGCGCATCCGGGCCCAGCCCGAGCTCTTCATCGTCGTTCCGGGTCATGGGATGCCGGCCGTCGAAGGCGTGATCGAGGAGGGACCCGGCTACGAGGTCGTGCGCAAGCACGAGGGCGAGGCGGCGCAGATCGCGCGCGAGACCGACCCGCGCGGCTGAACCTAGTCCGCGGCTTCGACCTAGTCCGCGGCTTCGACCGCCGCCTCGTAGACCGGGTCGCGCGAGAACTGGTCGAGCTCGTGCGAGAGCAGGTCGCTCGCGGTCAGGCGCTCCTCGCGGGCGAGGACCTCGTGCCCGTCGACGGCGACGAGGTCGATCGTCTCGGCGTCCTCGTAGTGCAACGCGACGTCGCGGCGAAGCCTCGAGCGCAGCCAACCCGCGAGCAACGCAGCCTCGGCGCGAGGACCGCGGATGTGCAGCCCGCGCGCGCCGGCGAGGCCCGGCCACAACTTCGCGAGCTCGCGCCGCCAGCGCAGCGTGCGCGTCCACGCGATGTCCGAGACGGCGACGCGCTCGAAGCAGCGCGGGAGCTCCCCCGAGCCGTGGGGCCCGTCGTCCCATTCGCGGGAATCGACGACGAGCCGGTCTACGACGTCCATGAGGCTCTCGAAGGCAGCCCCGCCGAAGTCCGGACGCCCGCGCCAGCGCAGGAAGACGGGGAGGTCGGGGAGGACCAGCGGCAGGGCGACGCTCGCCGGTGCGTCGCGCAGCCCGCCGCACAGCCGCAGCTCGATCACCTCGGAGCAGACGTGGTGCTCGAGCCCCGGTGCGTTGAAGCACTGCATCGACACATCGGCGTCGAGCGTCTCACGGTCGTCTTCCTGGGGGAAGAGGAGGATCGTCCGCGAGGGGTGGCGTTCGGCCAGTCCGGCGAGCGTCTCGCGCGCCGCCTTCTGCCAGGCCGGCGGCGCATAGGCGAGGTGCGTGAGCACGTTCGTGCGCAGGTCCATGGAGTCGGCGCGGAGCTCGCCCAGCTGCCACTCGATCTGCGCGATCGTCACGTCGCGGCCCGTCCACTCCGCGGCGCTCGTGGCGCTCAATGGCTCCGCCACCTGCGGCCGTCCCTGATCAGCAGCTCGTCCGCGGCCTCCGGTCCCCACGTCCCCGCCTCGTAGTTCGGGAAGTCGGGCGTGCCCTCGCGCGCCCAGCGTGCGTGCATGTCGTCGACGATCCGCCACTGCTCCTCGATCTCGTCGGCGCGCGTGAAGAGCGTCGGGTCGCCGCGCAGCGCATCGAGGATCAGGCGCTCGTAGGCCTCGGGGAGGCCTGTGCGAAACGCGCCGCCGTAGAGGAAGTCCATGTTCACCGTGCGCACGGTCATGCCCTGGCCGGGCACCTTGACGCCGATGCCGAGCGAGACGCCCTCGTCCGGCTGCACGTGGATCGCGAGCACGTTCGGGCGCAGACCGTCCGATTGCACGAAGAGCGGATGCGGCGCGCGCTCGAACTGCACGGCGATCGTCGTCTCGCGCCGCGCGAGCCGCTTGCCGGTGCGCACGTAGAAGGGCGTGTCGGCCCAGCGCCAGTTCTCGATCCGGAGCTTCGCCGCGACGTACGTCTCGGTCGTCGACTCGGGGTCGACGCCTTCCTCCTCGCGGTAGCCGGGGACCCACTTGCCGTCGACGTACCCGGGCCCGTACTGCCCCCGGACGGCGGCCTCGAGCTCCGTCGCGCGCAGCACCTTGACCTTCTCGTTCCGGACGGCGTCCGCGTCGAAGTCGATCGGCGGCTCCATCGCGGTCAGCGCGACGAGCTGGAGCAGGTGGTTTTGGAAGATGTCGCGCGAGGCGCCCGCCTGCTCGTAGAAGGACGCGCGCCCCTCGATCCCGAGCGTCTCGGCGACCGTGATCTGCACGTGGTCGACGTACTGGCGCGACCAGAGCGGCTCGAAGATGCCGTTCGCGAAGCGCAGCGCCAGCATGTTCTGCACGGTCTCCTTGCCGAGGTAGTGGTCGATGCGGAAGACCTCTCGCTCGCGGAAGTACTTCCGGATCTCGCGGTTCAGCGCGCGTGCCGACTGGAGGTCGTGCCCGAACGGTTTCTCGACGATCAGACGCGTCCAGCCGTCCGTCGAGCGGCGCTCGCCGATCTCTCGCACGAGCATCGCGATCGCGCTGGGCGGCACGGCGAGGTAATAGAGGCGGTTGCCGCCCGTGCCGAGCTCGCGATCGAGCTCCTCGAGCCTCTGCGCGATCCTGTTCTCGCCCGAGTCCTCCTCGAACTCCGTCGGCTCGTAGAACGTCGCGGAGGCGAGCTCCTCCCAGGCTTCCGGCTTGAACTCGTCGCGCGCGTACTGCTTGATCGCCTCCTCCATCTCTTTGCGAAAGTCCTCGGTCGACATCGGCGAGCGCGCGCTGCCGAGCACGGCGAACGACTCCGGAAGCAAGTGCCGCACGGAAAGCGCGTAGAGCGCAGGGAAAAGCTTGCGGCGCGTGAGGTCGCCCGAGGCGCCGAAGATGACGAGCACGCAGGGATCGAGCGCGGAGCGGCGCTGCAGCCCCTCGAGCAGCGGGTTCTCAGCGACTTCGGTCAGGATCTCCCACCCGCTTCTCCGCCGCGCGCACGGCGTGGCCGCCGAACTGGTTCCGCAGCGCGGCCGCGACCTTGGCGGCGAAGTTGATCTCACGCCGCGACGCGAAACGTGCGAAGAGCGAGGTCGCGATCACCGGCACCGGCACGCTCGCGTTGATCGCCTCGTTGATCGTCCAGCGGCCCTCGCCCGAGTCCTCCACGTACGGCGCGATGTCCTCGAGATCCGAGCCGTGCTCCTTGAACGACTCGTAGAGCAGGTCGAGCAGCCAGGAGCGGACGACGGAGCCGTACCGCCAGATGCCCGCGATCTGCTTCAGATCGAGGTCGAACTGCGAGTGCTTCATCAGCTCGAAGCCCTCTGCGTAGGCCTCCATCAGCCCGTACTCGATTCCGTTGTGGACCATTTTCACGAAGTGACCCGCTCCGGGCCCGCCCACGTGCGCGTAGCCCTCCTCGGGCGCGAGTGACCGGAGGATCGGCTCGATCAGCTTCGCCGGCTCCTCCTCGCCGCCGGCCATCAGGCAGAAGCCGACCTGAAGACCCCAGACGCCGCCCGAGACGCCGACGTCGACGAAGTTCACGTCTTTCGCCTTTGCCTGCTCGTAACGCCGGATCGAGTCGCGGAAGTACGAGTTGCCGCCGTCCACGATGACGTCGCCGGACTCGGCGTACGTCAACGCCTCCTGGAAGGTCTGTTCGGTGATGTCTCCTGACGGCACCATCAGCCAGACGACGCGCGGCGGCTCGAGTTGCTCCTCGATCAGCTGCTGGAGTGACTTGGCGGTGGACGGGACCTGCGGGTCGTAGGTCATCACCTCGTGGCCGTCGCGCTGTAGGCGCTCGGTCATCCCCGACCCCATGCGCCCGAGGCCGACCATGCCGAGCTTCACAGTCTCACCCGCACGATCCGCCTGCCGCGGTCCTTCAGGGATTGGAAGTCACCGGCGGCCTGGGCGGCGATCAGGCGCCGGAGGCCGAATGGCTTGCCGGGGATCGGCAGCTCCTCACCGAGATCGTCGACGACTTGCACGAACAGACCGGTGTTGGGCCCGCCCTTGTGCAGCTGACCCGTGGAGTGCAGGTAGCGAGGCCCGAGACCGACGGCGAACGGGCAGCCGGTCGCGTGTGCGCGCTCGACGATCGGCTTCAGCCTGGCCTCGCGCTCGGGGTCGATGAACGCCTGGATCGCGACGTAGTCGCCGTCGCGCGCCTGGCCCAGCAACTCGTCGAGGTCGCCCTCGGGCTCCAGCGACGGCTCCTCGCCGCTCGCGAGCAGCTCGTTCGTCTTGTCCTTCGCCGCCTGCACGTCCGGCTGGTCGAACGGGTTGATCCCGAGGATCGAGCCTGCGACCGCCGTCGCGAACTCCCAGCGGAAGAACTCCTGGCCGACCTCGTAGGGATCCGAGAGACGCGCCTCGTGCGTCTGGACGTCCGGCGACTCACCGTACTGGATCGGAATCAGGCCCTTGCCCTGCTTTCCGGTCGACTCCGCAAGGAGCTGCTCGGTCCAGAGGGAGAACACGCCGGCGTTTGCGCACAAGATCTTGTCCCGTCCTTCGCGCCAACCATCGCCGAGCGCGAGCCCGAGCTCGAGCCCAGGGTTGCCTTCGGCGAGGCGACATGCCTCGCGCATCTCCTCCGCGCGGTCGAGCAAGCGGTGGACGTCGATCCCCGCCAACGCAGCGGGGACGATCCCGAACGGCGAGAGTGCCGAATAGCGCCCGCCGATCGACGGCTCGCCCTCAAAGACGCCGAGGAAGCCGCGCTCTCCTGCGACGCGCTCGAGCTCGGAGCCGGGATCGGTGATCGCGACGAACTGTTCCCCGTTTCCGCCCGTCCGCTCCCAGAAGTACTCCGTGTGCGAGCGCGTCTCGAGCGTGGACCCGGACTTCGAGGCGCTGATGAACAGCGTGCCGTCGGTCCGGACGCGGCGGATCGCGTTCGGGTGTGTCGTGTCGAGCACCTCGAGCACATCCGTTTCGAAGAGATGGGCGAGGACGAGGGCCGCAAGGCTCGAGCCGCCCATCCCGAGCACGCACACCCGCGCGTACTCCGCCCGCGACGCGAACTCGAGCAGCTCGTGCACCCGCTCGTGCATGCGCATCGGCTCGTCGAGCCAGCCGAGCCAGTCCGCCTCGCCGTCGCCGGTCCAGACCGCGGGGTCCCTGCTCCAGATCCGATCGACGAGCGAGCCGGTGTCGACGCTCACGCTAGGCCGAGACGAGCTCGCGCTGCTTCGCGCGGATCCCGTCGAGCAGCTCGCGGAAGGAGTCCGAGAACTTCTGCACACCCTCGCGCTCGAGCGTCGCAGTGACGTCGTCGTAGTCGACGCCGACCCGCGCGAGCTCCGCGAGCAGCTGCCGCGCCTCGTCGACGCCCTGCTCGAGCGTGTCCGCGACGCGCCCGTGGTCCTGGAAAGCCCGGATCGTCTCCAGCGGCATCGTGTTCACAGTCTCCGGGCCGATCAGCTCCTCGACGTACATGACGTCGCGATACTCCGGGTTCTTCGTCGAGGTCGAGGCCCAGAGGCAGCGCTGCTTCGTCGCCCCCTCGGCGGCCAGCTGTTCCCAGCGATCGCCGGAGAAAATCTCCTTGTAGCGCTCGTAGGCGAGCTTCGCGTTCGCGATTGCGAGCTTCCCCTTGAGCTCGGGGTGGCCGACCTCGTCGAGGCGCCGGTCGGCCTCCGTGTCGACGCGCGAGACGAAGAACGACGCCACGGACGCGACACGCGACGGGTTCCCGCCTGCTGCGACGAGCCGCTCGAGCCCGCTGATGTACGCCTCGGCGACTTCCTCGTAGCGCTGGAGCGAAAAGATCAGCGTCACGTTGATGTTCCTGCCCTGCGCGATGCACTCCGCGATCGCGCCGAGGCCGGGTTCCGTCGCGGGGATCTTCACGTGCAGATTCGGCCGCTCGATCCACTCGTGCAAGCGGAGCGCCTGCTCGATCGTCGCCTTCTGGTCGTAGGCCAGATCCGGCTCGACCTCGAAGGACACGTACCCGTCCCGGCCCCGCCCTTCGTCCCAGACCGGGCGGAAGAGGTCGCACGCCGCCTGGATGTCCTTGACCGCGAGCTGGAAGAAGATCTCTTTCGGGTCGTCCTCCCGGGGCAGCACCTCGCGCAGCTGCTCGTCGTACCAGCCGCCTTCCGAGAGCGCCTTCTGAAAGATCGTCGGGTTGGACGTAACGCCTACGACGGCGTCGTCGCGCATGAGCTTCTCGAGCGTCCCGTCCTCGAGCCACTGCCGCGACAGCGAGTCGATCCAGACGCTCTGGCCGTGCTCGCTCAGTTCATGAAGACGTGACTTCGCCATGTGAGAGCTCCCCTTCCATCCGTGCAACTTTCTCCAGTCGTCTTACGTAACGCTCGCCGCCGTCGAAATCTGCCCGGAGAAAGGCCCGGACGAGATCGGCAGCGAGCTCGGGTCCGACGACGTCGGAGCCGAGGCACAGGACGTTCATGTCGTCGTGTTCTACCCCCTGATGTGCGGAGTAGACGTCGTGGCAGATCGCCGCTCGGATCCCGGGCAGCTTGGAAGCGGCTACGGAGGCGCCGACGCCGGAGCCGCACACGAAGACGGCTCGCTCGGCCTCCCCGGCGCGGATCGCCACACCGATCTCCAGCGCTTTGTCGGGATAGTCGATCCGCGGCTCCGGTGTGTCCGTGCCGAGATCGACCGCCTCGTGGCCTAGCTCCCGCAAGATCTCCAGGACACGCTCGCGCAGCCTCACCCCACGGTGGTCGAAGGCGACCGCGACTCTCATCCAGCCGTTACCGTACACGGGCATGCCGGATTACGACCTCTTCCGGGAGCTCGGTCAGCAGCTGCGCGCGGACGCCGTGCGCGCGAGCGCAAAGGCCGGCTCGGGCCACCCGACCTCGTCGATGTCCGCCGCCGACCTTGCCGCGGTGCTGCTCGCCGGCCACTTCCGCTACGACTTCGACAACCCGAGGAACCCAGTGAACGACCGGTTGATCTTCTCGAAGGGGCACGCGTCGCCGCTCGTCTACGGACTCTTCCGCGCTGCAGGCGCGATCTCCGAGGAGGAGTTCATGACGTACCGGCAGTTCGGGTCGAGGCTCGAAGGGCACCCGACGCCTGCGCTGCCCTGGGTCGACATAGCGACGGGCTCGCTCGGGCAGGGCCTGCCGATCGGCGTCGGCGTCGCGCTCGCCGGCAAGAAGCTCGACCGGCTGCCGTTCCGCACCTGGGTGATCTGCGGCGACAGCGAGATGGCCGAGGGCTCGATGTGGGAGGCGATCGAGCACGCAGCGTTCTACGAGCTCGACAACCTGACGGCGATCATCGACGTCAACCGCCTCGGCCAGCGCGGCGAGACAATGCACGGCTGGGACCTCTCCTATTACGCGAACCGCCTGCGCACGACCGGCTGGCACGCGATCGAGATCAACGGCCACGACGTCGAGCAGATCGACGCCGCCTACCGCGAGGCGGAGTCGACGACGGGCAGGCCGACGGCGATCGTGGCGAGGACGATCAAGGGCAAGGGCTATTCCAAGGTCGAGGACACGAACGGGTGGCACGGCAAGGCGATCGCGGAAGAAGCGATCGAGGAGCTCGGCGGCGTTCGCAACATCAAGGTGGACGTGCCCAAGCCGGAGCCGGCGGAGCGGCATCGCTTCGAGCCGACGCCGGTCGAGTGGCCGCGCTACGAGCTCGGTTCGAAGGTGGCGACGCGGAAAGCGTACGGCGAGGCGCTCGCGGCACTCGGCGGCGCGGACGGCGAGGTCGTCGCGCTGGACGGCGAGGTCTCGAACTCCACCTACTCCGAGATCTTCGGCAAGGCGCATCCGGAGCGCTTCTTCGAGATGTTCATCGCCGAGCAGCAGATGATCGCTGCGGCGGTCGGGATGCAGGTCCTGGGCTGGAAGCCGTTCGCATCCACGTTCGCCGCCTTCATGTCGCGCGCCCACGACTTCGTGCGCATGGCGGCGATCTCGCGCGCGACGATCAAGCTCTGCGGCTCGCACGCCGGCGTGTCGATCGGCGAAGACGGGCCCTCGCAGATGGCGCTCGAGGACCTCGCCGAGTTCCGCGCGATCAACGGGTCGACGGTGCTCTACCCGTCCGACGGAAACCAGACGGTGAAGCTCGTCCGCGCGATGGGCGATCTCGACGGGATCTCGTTCCTGCGCACGACGCGCGCCGACACGGAAGTGATCTACGGCCCCGACGAGGAGTTCCCGGTCGGAGGCAGCCGGACCGTGCGCGACGGCGACGACGTGACGATCGTCGCAGCGGGCATCACGCTGCACGAAGCGCTCGAGGCGGCCGACACGCTCGCCGCGGAGGACATCTCGGCGCGCGTGATCGACTGCTACTCGGTCAAGCCGATCGACGCCGAGACGTTGCGCTCGCTCGGCACGCCGATCGTCACCGTCGAGGACCATTGGCCCGAGGGCGGGCTCGGCGAGGCCGTGCTCTCGGCCGTCGCCGACCTGGACGAGCGCCCGCGGGTCGTCAAGCTCGGCGTCCGTGACCTGCCGCACTCCGGAAAAACTGCCGAGCTGCTCAACGCGGCCGGGATCGACGCCGAGCACATCGCCGAGGCGGCCCGCCGCCTCGTCCGCGAGCGCGCCACGGCATAGGTCCCGCTCTACGCTTAGGCGATGGCAGTCGTCATGGCCAGCAACCTCCGCAAGGAGCTCTCCGGGGACGTCCTCTTCGACGGCGTCTCCTTCAAGGTCGAACGCCGGGACCGGGTCGCGCTCGCCGGGCCGAACGGGGCCGGCAAGACGACGCTGCTCCGGATCCTCTCCGGGGAGACCGAGCTGCACGGCGGCGAGCTCGCGTTCCAGAAAGGGACGCGTGTCGCGCTCCATGATCAGCGTCCGCCGCTCGAGCGTGCGCTGACGCTGCGCGAGTATGTCCTGTCCGGCGCGCGCGACCTGATCGCGACCGAGGAGGAGCTGCGCCGGCTCGAGGAGGCGATGAGGCGGGGCGCGCATGACCAGGCGACGCTCCGCCGGTACGGCGAGGCGCAGGCGCGGCTCGAGCACGCGGGCGGGTATGCCTGGCGCGATCGCACGAACGCGGTCGTGCGCGGCCTCGGCTTCGCCGACGCGGATCTCGACCGTCAGCTCGCGACGTTCTCGGGCGGCGAGCTGACGCGCGCATCGCTCGCACGGGCGCTCAGCGGCGATCCGGACCTGCTCCTCCTCGACGAGCCCACGAACCACCTCGACGTCGCGAGCCTCGAATGGCTCGAGCGCGAGCTGGCGTCGCTCGACGCGGGCGTGATCCTCGTCGCGCACGACCGCTGGTTCCTCGAGGCGGTCACGAACGCGACGCTCGAGCTGGTCGCAGGGCGCGCGACGTACTTCGCCGGGCCGTGGCACGCCTGGCGGCTCGAGAAGGCGCAGCGCGCCGAGCACGCGCAGAAGACGGCCGACCGGATCGCGGTCGACATCGCGCGGCTCGAGCGGTTCGTCGAGCGGTTCCGCGCGAAGAAGGACAAGGCGAAGCAGGCGCAGGCGAAGCTGACGCAGATCGGACGTCTGCAGAAGGAGCGCCTAGGGGCAACCGGTGAGGTCGCTTTGCTGACGCGCCGCAGCCGCAGCCTCGGCTTCGAGTTCCTGAAGCCGGCGCGCAGCGGCCGAACCGTTGCAGAGATTGACGATCTCTTCCTGACGGCGGGGAACAAGCACCTACTCTTCGACGCGACGTTCGCGATCGAGCGCGGCGAGCACGTCGGGCTCGTCGGCCCGAACGGATCCGGGAAGACGACGCTCCTCGAGACGCTGCTCGGCAAGCGCGAGCCGGATGCGGGCAAGGCGCGCCTCGGCCACGGCGTCGAGCCAGCGTACTTCTCGCAGCAGGAAGTCGAGCTCGACGACCGCGGCTCGGTCTTGCAGTGCGTGCAGTCGATGACGGGCCTGCAGCGTCCCCAGGCGCAGTCGCTGCTCGGCAAGTTCCTGTTCTCGGGCTGGGGCGAGCACGAGAAAGCGGTCAAGGTGCTCTCCGGCGGCGAGCGGCGCCGGCTCGCGCTCGCGGTCGTCGTCGCATCCGGCGCGAACTTCCTCGTGCTCGACGAACCGACGAATCATCTCGACCTCGAGAGCCGCGAGGCTTTGGAGGCCGCGCTCGAGGCGTTCCCGGGAACGGTGCTGCTCGTGTCGCACGACCGCGCGCTACTCGACGCCGTCGCGGAGCGCACGCTCGCGGTCGAGAACGGCCGGGTGAACTCGTACGACGGCGGGTGGGCCGACTACGTCCGCATCCGCGACGAGCGCGCCGCGGCCGATGCGCCCGTGAAGCTCGAGAAGCCGAAGCCGCACGTCCGTCGCCAGCTCCCCGAGCGGAAGCGCTCGACGCGTCCGAGCGAGCTCGATCTGATCGAGGACGAGATCGCCACGGCGGAGGCGGAGGTCGCCGAGCTCGAGCGGCGGCTGGCCGAGGACTGGACCGACGTCGAGACGGTCGCGAAGCATCGGCGCGCCCGCGACCAGCTCGCCGCGCTGCTCTCCCGCTGGGAGACGCTCTTCGAGCGCTCGCAGGCCTAGCTGTCGCCGAAGGTCGCGATCAGCGCTTCCGCGACCACCTTCAGCGGCCGGCCCGACACCTGGCTCGCCTTCCGGAGGCGCGCGAACGCCTCCGGCTCGCTCAGGCCCTCCTTCTCCATCAGCAGCCCCTTCGCCCGCTCGATCGCCTTGCGCGCCTCGAGCGCCTCGGCGAGCGATTCCGCCTCTTCGCGCAGCGCGCTCAGCTCCTCGTGCCGCGCGCCGGCGGTGCGGATCGCAGGGAGCAGGTCCTGCTCGCGAAAGGGCTTGACGAGGTAGCCGAAGACCCCGGCCTCGACGGCGCGGGACACGAGCTCGTCCTGCCCGTACGCGGTCAGCATCACGATCGGGATCGGGCGCACCTCGAGGATGCGCCGCGCCGCTTCGATCCCGTCGAGCCGCGGCATCTTCACGTCGAGGATGGCAAGGTCGGGGCGCTCCGAGCTCGCAAGCGCGACGGCCTCCTCGCCGTCCCTGGCCTCCGCGCAGACCTCGTGGCCCGACCGCTCGAGCAGGTCGCGCAGGTCGAGCCGGATGATCGTCTCGTCCTCGGCGATCAGAATGCGCACGCGCCCGAGTCTAGGGCGCGAGGTCCTCGTAGAGCATCACCGCTGACCTGGATGTGTTGCGCTCGTCACCCGCGAACATTCACGGGTTGCCGTCGACGTGGTACCGCCTCCCCCGCTGGCGCGCCGTCTCCACTGCTCTCGCAGCCGCGCTGTAGGGTCGCCGCGTGGAGCGCGTGCAGGGCATCGGCGGCACGTTCCTCCGCGCGCGCGACGCCGCCACCCTGCGTGCCTGGTACGCCGAGCGCCTCGGCGTCGAGCTCGAGGAGTGGGGCGGCCAGGCGTTCGTCAATCGCGACGGCGACCAGACGGTCTGGGCTGTCTTCGCGGGCGACACCGACTATTTCGGGGCGCGGACGCAACAGTGGATGCTGAACTACCGCGTCCGCGACCTCGAGGCGATGCTGGCGCAACTCCGAGCGGCGGGCGCGGAGGTCGACGACCGCGTCCACGAGGACGAGAACGGCCGCTTCGGCTGGGGGGTCGACCCGGAGGGCAACCGCTTCGAGCTCTGGCAGCCGCGCTAGGACCAGAACTCGTCGAAGGCGTACTGGTCGGTGGGGACGGCGTCGATCTCGACCCAGCGCCTGTCCTCGACCCGTACGATCAGCGCCTGGAGAATGTCGATCGCCCGCTGCTCGCGCTCGCCGGCCGCGCGGTAGACGGCGACCACGTGCTCGTCGTCGGCGACGCCGTAGTGGAACTCCGCACGATAGGTGCCGCCCGTGCGCACCGCGGTCTCGCGCAGCATGGCGAGGATCGCGTCCCGGCCGCGGTACTCGCCCGCGAGGTCGTTCCGGCCGGGGATGCGCCAGACCGCGTCGGCGTCGATCAGCTCGTCGATCGTCGCCCGGTCTCCGGTCGCGAACGCCCCGAACCCGCGCCTGGCCCGCTCGACGTTCGGGTGCTCGCCCACGGAGCGGAACCGTACCCATGGCCCTGTCCGTTAGCGCCCTCGCTGGGACTGTCCCCATTCGTGGGGACTGTCCCCACGCCGAGCGCGCGGACTGGCGTTGGGAACCGAACTTGGAAAGAACGTCACAGTTCCGCGACGGTGACTGTCCCCAGATCTGGGGACAGTCCCAGCCTGTTGGGGCTAGGCCGGAAAGGTCACCTCGGCGCGCAGACCGCCGTTCGAGCTCAGGGCGAGCGTGCCCTGGAGCTCGTCGCGGACGAGCGCCTCCACGATCGAGAGGCCCGTGCCTGAGCTCGGCTCGCCCTCGATCCCCTCACCGTCGTCCGAGATCGCGAGCACGACGTCTCCGTTCAGGCGCGTGAGCTCAACCCGCACGAAGCCGCCCCCGTGCTCGAGCGCGTTCTGCAACAGCTCCGAGAAGACGAGGGCGAGAGCCGTCGCGCGCGAACCCGCGAGCTGGACGGGCTCGAGCGACGCCTCAACGGCCTTGCCCGACCCGAGGCCCTGGACGAGCATCGCCCGCAGGCGATCGAGGAGCTCCGCGAGCTCGACCTCCTCCTCGCGCCGCTCCATCAGCACCTCGTGCACCGCCGCGATCGCAAGGATGCGGTTCACGGAATCGTCGAGCGCACGGCGAGGATCGAAGTCGGCTGCGCGCGACTGCAGGCGGAGGAGCGAGGCGACCGTCTGCAGGTTGTTCTTCACGCGATGGTGGATCTCTTGCGCGACCACGCCGCGCATGACCGCACGCCCGTGCTCGAGCGCGACGGCGGCGTGCGACGCGATCGACGCGAGCAGCGCCTCGTCCTCTTCGCTGAACGGCGTGTCGCGGTCGCAGACGAGCTCGCCGATCTGCCGGCGCTTCCAGCGCAGCGGCAACCGCACCGCGTACGTCCCCGAGCGCCCCTCGGGCCACGCGATCTTCCCGTCCTCCAGCACGAGTGCCGCACCGGTTGCGTGCACCGCCGCGATCGTCGTCTTCACGATCGCCTCGAGCGACTCTTCGAGGTACAGCGACTCGGAGACCGCCTCAGAGATGCGCGCGAGCGCCTCGAGCTCGTGCACGCGGCGCTGGGCCTGCGAATAGAGCTGGGCGTGCTCGATCGACTGCGCGACCTGCGCGGCGATCGCGACGAGCAGCTCGATCTCGCCCTCGCCGAACTCGCGCGGCCGGACCGTGCGAACGTTGAGCGCACCCTCGAGCCGTCCCTCGCGCGAGAGGATCGGCACGGCGAGGATCGACTCGTACTCGTCCTCGGGCAGGTTCGGGAACGACTTGAAGCGCGGGTCGAGGTGCGCCGCCGACGGGATCATCACAGGGGAGAGCTCGGCCGCCGCGACGCCGGTGATGCCCTCCCCCGGCCGCATGCGCGGCGTGCGCGTCAGCTCCTCGACGTGCGTCCCGTGCGTCGCCCGCAGGATCAATTCGTTCGCAGACTCGTCGTAGAGGTACACGAAGCACGCATCAGCCTCGAGCGCGTCCGCGACGCGCCGGGCGATCAGCCGCAGAACCTCCTCGAGATCGAGCGACGAGTTGACGGCCGCGATCGTCTCCGTGAGCAGGCGCAGGTGGCGCGCGCGCTCGTCCACGCTGCGATTGTAGGCGTCCGCCTCCTCCTGTAGGTTCGCGCGCGGTGTCGTTCTACGACTGGCTGCTCTCGTTCCATCTCCTCGCGGCCTTCGCGCTCGTGGCCGCGCTGACGATCTACTGGATCGTCGCCGTAGCGGCGCGCGGCGTCGACCGCCCCGCCGACTCGCTTCGGTACTTCCGGATCACGAAGCCCGCCAACGTGGCGGTCATCGTCGGAACGCTCGGGACGCTGCTCCTCGGCATCTGGCTCGCGATCGACGCCGACGCGTACCAGGTCTGGGACGGCTGGATGCTCGCGGCCATTGTCCTCTGGGCGGTCAGCGCGGAGACGGGCCGCCGTGGCGGGGTGAACTACCAGGAAGCGGAGAAACAGGCGAAGCGCCTCGTGGCCGAGGGACGACTCGAGCCGAACGCCGAGCTCGCCGCACGGCTGCGCGATCGCAACGCGGCGCTGCTGAACGTGGCGTCGACCCTGGCCATCCTGCTGATCCTGATCGACATGATCTGGAAGCCCGGCGCATGAGTGTGCTCGGCGCGATCCGGCCCGATAGCTGGAACTTGCCGCTGTTCCTCCACGTGCTCGGAGCGATGGTGCTCGTCGGGGCGACGCTCGCAGCCCTCACCGCGCTCGTCGCGGGCTGGAGGCGCGACGCCGCCCCATACACGCGCTTCGCGTTCTGGACGTTGCTCGTCGTCGGGCTGCCTGCGTTCGTCCTCATGCGTGCGGGCGCGCAGTGGATCTACTCGAAGGAAGGGTTCAGCGGCGAAGACGATCCGACGTGGGTCGGCATCGGCTTCCTGGTCGGGGATCCGGGCGCGCTCGTCTTGCTACTCACCCTGATCGTCACAGGGATCGGCACCTGGCGGCTGCGGGGTGGAGGGGAGACGAGTGCAGTCACACGAATCGGCGCGGCGTTGACGACCATTCTCCTCGCCGCCTACGTCATCGCCGTCTGGGCGATGGGCGCGAAGCCGGACTAGTCGGCTCGAACAAAGGCGCGAGGCGCTGCGCCGCCTCGAGCAGCCGAGTCACGTCGGCCTGCGCGGGCACGAAGTGCGTCAGCAGATTCGCGCCGAGATAGAAGGTCACTGCCGCAAGCGCGAGATCGCGCGGGCTCGCGAGCTCGGCCAGCGGTGAGTCGTCGAGCACCTCCGCAACCGTCGCCTCCGCGAGCTCCAGCCACGGCTCCATGAGCGCGACGACGCGCTCTGCGAGCTCGGGCCGGCTGACGCTCGCGCCCACGAGCTCGGAGACGACGCGGAAGTGACCGCTCTCGACGTCGTCGCGGTAGATCTCCCCGAGCAGCTCGAGGAGACGCTGCAGCGAGTCCGCCTCATCGACGGCCGCGCGGTACCGCTCGAGGCGCTCGCCGCTCGATTCGGCGAGCGCGGCCACGAGCAGGTCGTCCAGCGAGTCGAAGTAGTAGAAGATCAGCCCCGGGTTGAAGCCGCCGATCGCCGCGATCGCGCGCGTGCTCGCCCCAGCGTAGCCCTTCGTCTTCAGCGCGTCGAGCGCCGCCGCGACGACCCGGCCGCGCGTCTGCCCTCTCGGTCTACCCATGTTTATTGACCACTTGGTTAGGATATGTTTTTAATCAGTTGGTCAAACAACTTTAGCCGATGTCGCTGACACCCTCATCTCGCCTCGTCTTCGCCCTGCTCGTCGGGCCGCTCTTGCTCCTGGCCTACCTCTTGGAGCGGGTCGTCGGCACACCGGGGCTGACCGTCGCGGCGCTGGCGATCCCACCCGCGGTGCTGCGCCTCCGGGACGCCCGCCTGCGGTGTGGCTCGCTCCCCTGTTCGTCGTGCCCGTCGTGAACGTCGTACTCGCGACCGTGCTGGCGCTCGTGCCGGGCGACGAGCCACGCCGTCCGCCCTCGCTGCTCGAGCGCCTCGTCCCGGGCTCCGCGTTCGGCAGCGCGGTCGTCGGCGTCGTGCTGACAACGGCGCTCGGACTCGCCTTGACCGTGCTGTCGACCGAGGTCCTGCGGAGCTACGGCGCCGCCCTGTTCGTCGCGACGCCGTTCTGTCTCGGCCTCTTCTCGTCGCTGATCTACGGCGCCCGCGAGCGCCGCGATCTGGGCGCGTGCGTCGCCGTCGGCACGATCGCGGTCTTCGTCGCGAGCGTCTCGCTGATCGCCGTCGCGCTCGAAGGCGCGATCTGCATCGTGATGGCGCTTCCGATCACGCTCGGCGTCGGACTCTTGGGTGCGTTCGTCGGTTACCTGATCCAGAGCCGCGGCGCCGCGCGGCCCGGCGCGCAGCTCGTGTCGGCGGCGGTCCTCGTCCTGCCGCTGCTGATGGGCAGTGAGGCATTGCAGGGCCGCGAGCCGCCTCTCCGCTCGGTCACGACGCAGATCGTCGTGGACGCGCCGCCGGCCGTCGTCTGGCGCCACGTCGTCGCGGTCGAGCCGCTGCCCGAGAAGCGCGAGCTCGTCTTCCGACTCGGGATCGCCTACCCGACGCGCGCGGTGATCCACGGCCGCGGCGTGGGCGCCGTCCGCCGCTGCCGCTTCTCGACCGGCGACTTCGTCGAGCCGATCACGGTCTGGGACCCGCCGCGCCGGCTGGAATTCCGGGTCGCCTCGCAGCCGCCCCCGATGCGGGAGCTCTCCCCGTGGGGGAACATCCACCCGCCGCACCTCGACGGCTTCCTGCTCTCGACCCAGGGCCGGTTCGTGCTCCGCCGGCTCCCAGGGAGCCGAACGCTCCTCCTCGGGACGAGCTGGTACGAGAACCGAATGTGGCCGCAGACCTACTGGGCGGTCTGGTCCGACTCGCTGATCCACCGCATCCACCTGCGCGTCCTGCGGCACGTGAAAGCGGTCTCGGAGGCGGACACGAGTTAACACAACCCTTACTGGCGAGGCGGGAAATTCCTTTCAGACGGGGAATAGGTTCGGGTCAATGAGCACCCTCGCCTACGACCTGCGACGCACCACCGGGTACATCGTCGCCGACTCCCGTGGCCGCGTTCTCGGCAAGGTCGAGGCCCCGATGTACGGCACGCGTCCCGACGAGCCCGACGCCGTCGCCGTCCGCAAGGGCTTCTTCACCCGCCGCCGCCACCTCGTCCCCGTGGATGCGATCGAGCAGATCGACGGCACGAGCGGCGTGATCGGCCTGCGCATCCCGCGCGAGCACATCCAGAGCTTCCTTTAGCCTCAGCGCCGCTCCCGCTCCTGAACGACCACGGGGTGCCTTAACAAGCACCCCGCGATCGGCCGTCAGTTGAGCCGGGTTCGCCGCAAGCAAAAATCCCGGCCTGGCTCGGCATTCTGATGCCTGGCTACAGCACCGGCAAGTACTTGTCCATTTCCCACTGCGAGAGCTGGACGCGGTATTCGTCCCACTCGCTCCGCTTCAGCTCCACGTAACGGTCGAAGATGTGCGGCCCAAGAGCCTTCCGGGCGAGCTCGGACTGCGCGAGCTCGTCGATCGCCTCGCCGAGCGTCTCGGGGAGCGAGACGATCCCCCGCTCGCGGCGCTGCTCGGCCGTGAGGTGGTAGAGGTTCGTCTCCATCGGCTCGGGGAGTTTGTAGCCCTGCTCGATCCCCTCTAGCCCCGCGTGCAGGAGCGCCGCGAAGGTCAGGTACGGGTTGCAGGCCGGATCGGGGCAGCGGATCTCCGCCCGCGTCGCCTGCTCGTTCCCCGGCTTGTACAGCGGGATCCGGATCAGCGCCGAACGATTTCGGCGCGACCAGGCGACGTAGACCGGCGCCTCGTAGCCCGGGACGAGCCGCTTGTAGGAGTTCACCCACTGCGCGAAGACCGCCGCGATCTCACGGGCGTGGTGGAGTTGTCCCGCGATGAAGCCCTTGCCGACTTCGGAGAGGTGCCACTGGTCGTCTTCGTCGAAGAAGGCGTTGCGGCCGTTCGAGAAGAGCGATTGGTGGGTGTGCATTCCGGAGCCGTTCTCGCCGAAGATCGGCTTGGGCATGAAGGTCGCGTGGTAACCGGCCTTCTTCGCGATCTCCTTGACGATCAGGCGGTACGTGAGCGTGTGGTCCGCCATGTCGAGAGCCGGCGCGAAGCGCATGTCGATCTCGTGCTGCGACGGCCCGACCTCATGGTGGACGTACTCGATCGGGATGCCCATCCCCTCGAGCGCGCGCACGGTCTCCTGGCGGAGCTCGGTCGCGGCGTCGAGCGTCGTCATCGCGAAGTAGCCGCCCTCGTCGAGGGTCTGCGTGCCCTCGTCATCCTTGAAGATGAAGTACTCGAGCTCGGGACCGACGTTGAACGTGTCGAAGCCCATCGACCGCATCCGCTCGAGCGCGCGGCGCAGCACGTAGCGCGGATCGCCCTCGTACGGCTGGCCGTCGGGTGTGACGACGTCGCAGATCATGCGCGCGACCTTGGTCTCGCCCTCCCGCCACGGCATCAGCTGGAACGTCTTCGGATCCGGGATCGCGACCATGTCCGACTCCTCGATCGCGTTGAAGCCCGTGATCGACGAGCCGTCGAAGCCCATCCCGTCGTCAAGTGCGTCCTCGAGCTCGCTCGGCGTGATCGCGAAGCTCTTCAGGTGCCCCTCGAGGTCGTTGAACCAGAGGAGCACGAACTCGACCTTCTCCTTGTCGACGCGCTTGAGGACATCCTTGCGCGAGTCCTCGCTCGACGTCGCCCTGTTCTTCGTCTCCACCTGCGCCATTTCGCCTCCTGAAATGCGAAAGCCCCAGGCGCGAACCTCGCGCCCGAGGCATCGTCGCCGACCGGACGAGCGGAGTCTATACCGGTTCCGAGGATCAGCCCAGCAGCTCACGGGCGCGGTCGGCGACGACCGTCCCGAGTCGCTGGTGCTGGTCGAGCTCCAGATGGATGCCGTCCACGTCGCTGGACGTGATGTGCGCTCCGGCGTCGATGAAAGCGCACGAACGTGCGTCTGCGACCGCGGCGTAGTGAGGCGCCAGCTCGCGGGACTTCTCCATCGCACCGTCGAACTCGTCGTCGAGCGGGCCGAGCCGAGCGACCGGAGGCGGGCAGACGAGCAGGACCTGCGGCGACCCGCCGTTCGGGCCGCACTCGCTCCGCGCGATCTCGTCCACGAGCATTCCCGCGCCGGCGGCGATGTCACGAGCGGCGACGCCGAGGCGCTGCTTGAGGTCGTTCGTCCCGAGCATCACGACGACGAGGTCGAGGGGCTGGTGGGAGAGGAGACACGGCATGAGGAAGGCCTTCCCGTTCCGGTAGGGCTCGAGCGGGTCGTCCCAGACGGTCGTACGCCCGTTCAGCCCCTCCTCGACGACGGCGTAACCGGCGCCGAGCTCGCGCCGGAGCACTCCGGGCCACCGTTCGTCGGGTCCGAACCGTCGCGCGGGCTCGTCGCCCACGCCCGGAATGCAACCCCACGTGTTCGAGTCTCCGTAGCAGAGAATCGTCCGCACGCTAGCCCGAGCGCTTCAGCTTCCCGTGCTTCTTCGCGTACCGCTCGCCGCGCTGGAAGATCCACAGGCCCAACGGGATCGAGATGAAGCCGATCAGGATCAAGGGCCAGATCTCGCTCCACAGCACGCCGACGCCGGCACCCTCGAGGATCGCCTCGCGGATCCCGCGAAGCGCGTACGTTGCCGGCGAGATCCTCGACAGCCACTCCATCCAGGTCGGCAGGACGCTGACCGGGTAGTAGACGCCCGAGATCACGAGCATCAGGCCCTGGGCGATGAAGCCGAGCTGCGTGCCCTTCTCCGGCGAGATCAGCGGCAGGACGGCGGTCATCATCCCGATGCCGATGAACGAGACCGACGCGACGGCGAGGATCACGAGCGCCGACACGAAGTTCGCGTTCGGCATGTCGAGGCCGAAGAACGCCGCGATCACGGCGAAGACGATCGACGCCCGCACGACGCCGTACGCGACCGCGAACAGGCCCATCCCGACGAGGTGCACGGCACGCGAGAGCGGCGCCATGAACGTGTACTCGATCGTTCCCTCCCAACGCTCCCACGCCACCGTCTCCGTGAGGATCTCGAAGATGATCCCGAGGTACGACCAGATGACCGCGCCGATCAGGAGCACGGTCGTCAGCCGGTTCACGTCGATGTTCGCGCCCGTCTGCTCGACGCCCTTGCCGATGAAGACGATCGTGAGGGTGTTCGCGGCGGTCCAGAGGAAGAACGCGATCTCCCACCACGCGTAGCGCTTGACGAGGTACCAGTTGCGCTCGACGACGCCCCCGAGCGCGATCGCCTGGTGGCGAAGCGTTGCTGCTGAGCCGCTGATCATCCGAACACCTCGCGATCTGCGTCTTCCGGGTCTTCCTCCTCGAACGACCGGCCGGTCGCTGCGAAGAAGGCCTCCTCGAGCGTGGAGGCGCCGTAACGCTGCTTCAGCTCGCTGGCCGGCGCGAGGTCGATCAGCTCGCCCCGGTCGAGGATCCCGATGCGCGACGCGAGCGTCTCTGCCTCGACCAGGTCGTGGGTGCAGAGGAGGATCGTCGAGTCGTGGCTCTTGCGGATCTCGCGGATGAACTTCTGCACCTCGAGCTTGGAGCGCGGGTCGAGTCCGGTCGTCGGCTCGTCGAGCAGCAGCAGGACGGGTGACGTGAGCAGCGCGCGCGCGAGCGCGACCTTCTGCTGCATCCCACGCGACAGGTGCTCCATCGCCTCGCCGCGCCGCTCCGCGGGGAAGCCGACCCTGGTCAGGATCTCGGGGATCCTGTCGCGCGTCTGCGACGGACCCATCCCGTAGAAGCGGGCCGCGTAGCCGAGGTTCTCCTCGGACGACATCTTCTTGAAGAACGACGCCTCGACCGAGACGCGGTTGACGAGCTTGCGGACGTCACCGCCGTTCTTGTCGATGTCGTAGCCGAAGACCCGGCCCTGCCCGCCGTCGCTCAGCAAGAGCGTCGACAGGAGCCGGACCAGCGTCGACTTGCCCGAGCCGTTCTGGCCCAGGATCGCGAGCGTCTCGCCGCGCTCCATCGTGAAGCTGACGGCTTTCAGCGCAGCGACCTTGCGGCGCTTCTGGCGCCCCAGGAAGCTGCGCTCACGCCCGCTCTTGCGCCAGAACTCCTTGCGGAGGTCCACCACCTCGACGGCAGGGACCGACCGCGGCGCGGGCGCCTCGCGCATGGTGGTCATCTCTTGAACTGCCTGCACTTCGTCACTGCTCCTTGGTCGAAACGGCTGAGAACGTGGCGTGCGTGAGCCGCGCTCCCTAGGGGAGCGCGTGGCGCCGATACGCGTACTCAGGCGAGGAACAGCATTGCCGTCGGAGGCTAGCTGAGGCCCTGCGGGGGCGCAAGGAAACTTCCCGCCGATCGGGGGGTTGCGCTTCGTCCGCCCGAACCGCTACGGTGCGGGCTGGTCGACGCCGCCGGAGGCGCCGGCCGAGGCAATGAGGCCTCGCGACTCAAGGAGTCGTGGGGCTTTTTCGTGGTCCAAGACCGGAGGAGAGGCGAATGTCGGAGATCGAGACCAGGCACTTTCTGGCCAACGGCACTAAGCCGCAGGCGCGGGACGCCCTCGAGTGGGCGAGCGAGACCCGCGCGCAGATGGTCGACCTGAAGTTCTGCGACCTCTTCGGTCGCTGGCAGCACATGACTCTGCCGATCACGTCTTTCGACGAGAGCGCCTTCGACGAGGGGCTCGGCTTCGACGGCTCCTCGATCCGCGGCTGTCAGGGGATCTCGGAGTCGGACATGCTGCTGATGCCCGACGCGACCTCGGCGATCCTCGACCCGTTCACCGAGGCGCCCACGCTCTCGCTTCTCTGCGAGATCCGGGACCCGGTCACCGGCGACCCCTACGACCGCGACCCGCGGCTCGTCGCCCGGCGCGCCGAGGCACATCTGCGCGCGAGCGGGATCGCCGACACCGCCCACTTCGGCCCCGAGTGCGAGTTCTTCGTCTTCGACGAGGTCTCGTACGACCTCGGCCCGAACGCGTCGCACTACGCGGTCGACTCCGCCGAGGGCTACTGGAACTCGGGCAAGCCGGGCCTCGGCAACACGATCCGCGAGAAGGAGGGCTACTTCCCGCCGGCGCCGCACGACACGCTGCACGACCTGCGCACGCGCATGGTGCTCGCGCTCGAGCGGATCGGGATCCCGTGCGAGTTCCACCACCACGAGGTCGCCTCGGGCGGGCAGTGCGAGATCGACCTGAAGTACGCGCCGCTCGTCGAGATGGCCGACCAGGTGATGACCTACAAGTACGTCGTCAAGAACGTCGCGCGGGCGGCAGGCAAGTGCGTGACCTTCATGCCGAAGCCGATCTTCGGCGACAACGGCTCGGGCATGCACACGCACCAGTCGCTCTGGAAGGACGGCACGCCGCTGATGGCGGACAAGTCTGGCTACGCGGGCCTCAGCGCGCTCGCGCGCTCGTACGTCGGCGGCCTCCTCGCGCACGCGCCGGCGCTGCTCGCGTTCTGCGCGCCGACGACGAACTCGTACCGCCGGCTCGTGCCGGGCTACGAGGCGCCGGTGAATCTCGTCTACTCGCAGCGCAACCGCTCGGCGTGCATCCGCATCCCGATGTACTCCGACTCCCCGAAGGCGAAGCGGATCGAGTTCCGCTGCCCGGACGCGGCAGCGAACCCGTACCTCGCGTTCGCGGCGATGCTGATGGCGGGCCTGGACGGGATCGAGAAGCGCCTCGACCCGGGCGAGCCCGCCGACTACGACCTCTTCGAGGAGGAGCACGGCGAGATCACGCAGGTGCCGGGCTCGCTCGCGGAATCGCTCGACGCGCTCGAGCGCGACCACGAGTTCCTGACGAAGGGCGGCGTGTTCAGCGAGGAGCTGATCCGCACGTGGATCGACTACAAGCGGGAGAACGAGGTCGACCTGGTCCGGCTGCGCCCGCACCCGGCCGAGTTCGCCCTCTACTTCGATTCGTAGTGATAGCGACCGCTCTGGAACTGCGCGACCTCCGGCCGGCCGACTGGCCGGAGGTTGCCGCCATCTTCGAGGGAGGCATTCGGACTGGGAATGCAACCTTCGAGACCTCGGCGCCCCTGTGGGACGCGTGGGACGCGTCCCACTTCGAGAGGCATCGCCTCGTCGCGGTCGAGGGCAGGCGGGTGGTCGCCTGGGCGGCCTTGTCGCCGGTTTCGGAGCGGTGCTGCTACCGCGGCGTGGCCGAGAACAGCATCTACGTCGCCCCGGACGCGCAGGGGCGTGGCATCGGCCGGCGGCTGCTCGAGCGGCTCGTCGCCGACGCGGAGCGGGCGGGAATCTGGACGATCCAGACCGGGATCTTCCCGGAGAACGTCGCGAGCGTGCAGCTGCACATGCGCTGCGGCTTCCGGATCGTCGGTGTACGTGAACGGATCGGGAAGCTGCACGGCGTCTGGCGCGACGTGCTCCTGCTCGAGCGACGAAGCGAGGAGGTCACATGACGAAGGTGGAGGCAGTCGTCATCCGCGAGCGCGTCGAGACGGTGATCGACGCGGTCGAGGAGCAGACGGGACACGTTGGTGTAACGGTGATCGAGGCCATCGGCCACGGGCGTCAGCGCGGGATCACGCACGAGTACCGGGGCCGGATCTTCGAATCCCGGTTCCTGCCGAAGGCGCTGCTCACCTTCATCGTCGCCGACGAGATCGTCGACGGCGTCGTTGCGGCGATCGCGGACTCCGCGCGCAGCGGCAACGAATCGGGCGACGGCATCGTCTGGACGACGCCCGTCGAGAACGTCACGCACAACCGGACCGGTAAGTCCCTCGAGGAGGTGGAGTTCGCATGAGCAACAAAGACCTCGCAATCGCAGCGAGCACGGTCTGGGTGGTTATCGCCGCGGTGCTCGTGATGTTCATGCAGGCGGGCTTCGCGTTCCTCGAAGCCGGTCTGACGCGCATGAAGAACGTCGGCCACGTCGCCGCGAAGAACGTGCTCGTGCTCGCGATCGCGTCGATCGTCTACTACCTCGTCGGGTACGGGATCGCGTTCGGCGACGGCGGGACCGGCCTGTTCGGCGGATCGGGCTTCGCGCCCTCGGTCGACACCTTGCTCGCGATCGGAGCAGAGCCGTTCAGCTGGTTCGGCTCGATTCCCGCAGGCGCGGGCTACCTCTTCCAGGTCGTCTTCGCGGCGGTCTCGCTCGCGATCGTCTGGGGCGCGATGGCCGAGCGCACGAAGCTCTGGGTCTACTTCGCGTTCGGGATCGTCTTCACCGTCATCTACTCGCTCGTCTCGCACTGGATCTGGCACCCCGACGGCTGGCTCTTCGCGCTCGGGATGCAGGACTTCGCGGGCTCGACCGTCGTGCACTACCAGGGCGCGCTGGCCGCTCTCGCCGGTGCGCTCCTGCTCGGGCCGCGGATCGGGAAGTTCGACCACGACGGGAAGCCGAACGCGATCCCCGGGCACAACATGGCGTACACGACGCTCGGCGTGATCATCCTCTGGTTCGGCTGGTTCGGGTTCAACCCCGGCTCGACGCTCGGCGTCGTCACGGGCGACAAGATCGGCTACTTCGCGTACGTCGCGCTGACCACGAACGTGGCCGCAGCCGCCGGCGCGCTCGGAGCCGTGACGACCTCGTGGCTCGTGATCAAGAAGCCCGATCTCTCGATGATGCTGAACGGGGTCATCGCAGCGCTCGTCGCGATCACCGCCGCGTCGGGCTTCGTGGCGCCGTGGGCGGCGATCGTGATCGGCGCCGTCGCCGGCAGCGTGGCCGTGGTCGGCGTCCTGGCAATCGAGCGAATCCGCATCGACGATCCGATCGGCGCCGTCGCCGTGCACGGCATGGCCGGCGTCTGGGGCACGCTCGCGACCGGCATCTTCGCCGTTCCCGCGCTGGCCTCGAACCTCGCGACCGGCTCCGGAGGCCTCTGGTACACGGGCAGCTTCCACCAGCTCGGCGTCCAGGCGCTTGGCCTCGTCGCCGTTGGCGCCTTCACGTTCAGTATGTCGTTCGGAAGCCTGTGGCTGATGAAGCGCACATTCGGGATCCGCGTCGAGCCGGAAGTCGAGACCGCCGGACTGGACGTGTCCGAGCACGGCATGTGGGGCTATCCGGAGTTCTACATCCCGGTCCCCGGCGGCTACGGGACGGAGACGCATGGCCACCTCGGCGCGGCGCACGGACATCCGCACCCGGTGCTCGCCCCGATGACCGAGGCGGCGCTCGAAGGATCGTAGGTAGCGCGTGAGCGCCCGCGTCGCCTTTCCGGGAGGCGCGGGCGCTCACAGCGCCGCCGCGGCTGAAGCGCTCTTTCCAGGCGAGGAGCTCCTCGCGCTGCCGACCTTCCGTGCCGTCGCGGACGAAGTCGAGCTCGGTCACGTCGATCACGGGGTGCTCCCGATCGAGAACTCCATCGCGGGGCCCGTCGCCGAGACGCACGACCTGCTCTTCGAGTCGCCGTTCGGGATCGTCGCGCAGACGATTCTCCCCATCCGTCACCTGCTCGCCGGTCCTGCCGAGATCACGCTCGGCGACGTGCGTCTGATTCGGTCGCATCCGGTAGCGCTCGAGCAGTGCCGCAACTTGATCGCGCGGCTGCCGAAGGCCGTCGCCGTGGCGGCGGCCACGACCGCTGAGGCTGCGCGAGCGGTCTCAGCCGCGGGTGATGCGACCGAGGTTGCGATCACGAGCATGCGCGCCGTGGAGCTCTACGACTTGACGGTGCTCGAGCACGACGTCGGCGACCACCCCGAGGCGTTCACCCGCTTCGTCGCGGTCACGACGCACCTGCGGATCGAGCGCGACTCTTCGGCGGGCTACCGCACGTCGTTCTCGTTCGTCACCGACCATCGGCCGGGCGCGCTCCACCGCGCTCTCGAGCCGTTCGCGCGCCTCGACGTCGACCTGCATCAGCTCACCTCGCGGCCGATCCCGCACACGCCCTGGCGCTACCGCTTCGACGCCGTCCTCGCCGGCCATCCCCTCGAGCCGCACGTGCGTCAGGCGCTCGCCGAGGCCACGGCACAGACGCGCCGGCTCCTGGTTTCCGGGGTGTACCCCGAGTAGCGATGACCGCGCGCGCTTCAGTCCGTCTCGCCGCCAGCATCGCGCTCGTCGCGGCAGTGACGGGAGCGATCTACGCGCTTCGCCCGCTTGCGCCCGTGCTCAGCCTCGGCGTGCTCTACCTCTTTGCGGTGCTGCCGGTCGCCGTCCTCTGGGGTCTTGGCTACGCGATCCCGGTCTCGATCGCAAGCATGCTCGCTTTCAACTTCTTCTTCTTGCCGCCCGTGCACACGTTCAGGCTCGCCGACGGCGAGAACTGGTTCGCGCTGGCCGTGTACCTCGTCACGGCGGTCGTCGTCAGCGAGCTCGCCGCGCGCGCGCGCCGCCGTGCCGCTGAAGCTGAGCGGCTGGGGCGACGCGCACTCGAGGCGGAGGCGCTCAGGCGGAGCGATGCGATCAAGACGACGATCCTCCGGGCGGTCAGCCATGACCTGCGCTCGCCGCTGACCGCGATCCGGGCCGCGATCGACGGAATCGAGAGCGACTCCTTCGAGCTCACCGCAGCGGACCGCGTCGAGCTGCTCGCGACGATCGGACTCGAGACACGGCGGCTCGAACGGCTCGTGGGCAACCTGCTCGACCTCTCACGGCTCGAGGTCGGTGCGGCAACGCCGCGGCCTGCGCTCTGGACCATCGACGACCTCGTCGGGCGTGCGCTGGAAGAGCTCGGGGCCAGTGCCGACCGCGTCGAGGTGGACGTTGCGCCGGACGTGCCGCTGATCCGCGTCGACGGGAACCAGGTCGAGCGCGTCCTCGTCAACCTGCTCGAGAACGCGCTGAAGTTCTCCTCGCCGAGCGACCCCGTCCGGCTCGATTGCCGCCGTGAGGGGACCGACGTCGTCGTACGCATCGTCGACCGCGGGCCGGGCGTCGACCGGACCGACGTGGAGCGCATCTTCGAGCCGTTCGAACGGGAACGCGCGGGGTCGACTCGAGGCACCGGCCTCGGCCTCGCGATCGCGCGTGGCTTCGCGGAGGCGAACGGCGCGCGCGTCTGGGCCGAGATCGGAGCGGCCCACGGATCGGTTTTCGTCCTCGCAGTGCCGGCCGCAGAGACCCCGACGCGGGTCGAAGCGTGAGCGGCACGCGGGTGCTCGTCGTCGACGACGAGCCGCAAATTCTGCGCGCGTTGCGCACGACGCTTCGTGCTGCGGGATACGAGGTGGATACTGCGGACACCGCGGAGCGCGCGCTGGCGACGGCGGCCGCGCGCAGGCCCGAGGCCGTCATCCTCGATCTCGTCCTCCCGGACGGAAGCGGGGTGGACGTCAGCCGCGAGCTCCGGCGCTGGAGCTCGGCACCGATCATCGTCCTCTCGGTCGTCGAGGACGAGCAGGAGAAGGTCGCCGCGCTCGACGCCGGCGCCGACGACTATGTCACGAAGCCCTTCAGCATGGATGAGCTGCTCGCACGGCTGCGGGCCGCGCTCCGCCGCGCGCTCCCCGCGACCGAGCCGGTGATCGCGATCGGTGAGTTGGAGGTCGATCTCGAGAAACGGTCCGTCACGGTTGGAGGCCGCGCGGTTGCGCTGACGCCGAACGAGTTCGAGATGCTGCGCCTCTTCGTCCGAAACGAAGGCAAGCTCCTCACCCATCGCACGATCCTGCGTGAGGTCTGGGGACCTGCATACGGAGACGAATCGCACTACCTGCACGTCTACGTGTCCCAGCTGCGGCGAAAGATCGAACGCGATCCGACACGCCCGCGCTACCTGCTGACCGAGCCCGGCGCGGGATATCGCCTCGTCGACCCGTCCTTGTGAGGACGTCTTGAGGCCGGAGGCACGCTCCCTGAGCTTCGCCTGAGCCGCCCAGTCCTACCGTGGGAAGGTGGCTACCAGCGCAGCCGTAGCCGTCAAGCGGGCCCTGATCGGATCGCCTCGAGCGACCGATCAGATGGAGCAGACGCTGCTCTCGAAGAAGCTGGCGCTGCCGATCTTCGCGTCCGATCCGCTGTCGTCGGTCGCATACGCAACAGAGGCGGCGCTCGTCGTCCTCGTTACCGCTTCGGTCGCCAGCGCATACCTCGTCCTTCCGATCTCGCTCGCCATCGCGGCGCTGCTCGCAATCGTGGTCGTCTCGTACCGGCAGACCGTCCGCGCCTACGAGACGAGCGGCGGCGCCTACGTTGTCGCGCGCGACAACCTCGGGAAGCTGCCGAGTCTCGTCGCCGGTGCCGCTCTTCTCGTCGACTACGTCCTCACCGTCGCGGTCTCCGTCGCCGCGGGCGTCCTGGCGCTCACCTCCGCTGCACCTGCGCTCGAGCAGCACCGCGTCGCGCTCTCACTCGGGTTCATCGTCCTGCTCACGGTCGTGAACCTGCGCGGCGTCCGGGAGTCGGGCGTGCTCTTCGCGCTCCCCACCTACGGGTTCGTCGTCGTGATGTACCTGCTCGTCGGGACGGGTGTAGCGAAGTGCGCAATCGGCGGCTGTCCAGTCGCCGCCGTCCCGGATCCCCTGCCTGTCGGTATGGGGGCCCTGGGCGCCTTCGTCGTCCTCCAGGCGTTCGCGTCCGGCGCGGCCGCGCTGACCGGCGTGGAGGCGATCTCCAACGGCGTCAACGCGTTCCGCCCGCCGCAGGCAAAGAACGCCGCGGCCACCCTCACCGCCATGGGCCTCATCGCGATCACGCTGTTCATCGGGGTCTCGTATCTCGCGGTGGCGACCGAAGCCAGGCCGAGCGGGAGTGTCTCCCTGGTCTCGGAGATCGCCCGCACGGTGTTCCCCAGCTCCTCGCCGGCGTCCGCGCTTTATTACGCAGTCCAGGCGCTCACTCTGGGGATCCTCGTGCTCGCGGCGAACACGTCGTACCAGGGGTTTCCGCGCCTTGCAGCTGTCCTCGCGCGCGACGGGTTCTTCCCGCGCCAGTTCGTGAACCTCGGCGACCGGCTCGTCCTCTCGAACGGGATCGTCATCCTCGCGGCGATCGCGTCGCTGCTGATCTGGATCTTCCACGCTGACGTGAACGCGCTGATCCATCTCTATGTCGTCGGCGTCTTCACGGCGTTCACGCTCTCGCAGGCAGGAATGGTTCGGAGGTGGATGCGGCTGCGTCCCACGGGCTGGCGACGCAGCGCCATGGTCAACGGCGTCGGTGCTGCGGCAACGGGCTTCGTCACGCTGCTCGTGATCCAGGCGAAGTTCACCCAGGGCGCGTGGCTCGTCATCGTCACGATCCCGCTCCTCGTCGTCGGCTTCCTCGTCATCAATCGCCATTACCGAATCGTCAGGCGCCGGCTGCGCGCGGGCGCCGGAGCGGTGCGCGCCGCGCCCGCGCCGACGAACACCGTCGTCGTCTACGTCGAGGCGCTGGACGAGGCTACGCGGGCGGCGGCCTGGTATGCGCGGCACATCGCAAGCACGAACTTTCACGCCATCCATGTGCGCGATCCCCGCCACGCCGATCCGCGCGGTCGGTGGTGGGACTTCAGCGGCGGCGGTGTCCGGATCGAGACGCTTCGCGCGGACGAGGGTCGAGTCGACGCAGTCCTCGACTATGTCTGGGCGCTGCCACGCGGGGAGTCGACGTTCGTGACCGTGGTCATCCCCGAACTCTTTGCACGACCCTCGCTCGTTGACGCCATCCTGCGCCGGCGCGCCACCTTCTCGCTGAAGCTGCGCCTCCTGACCGAGCCCGGCATCGTCGTCGCGGACGTTCCGGTCCTCGAGGGTGCCCACGTGCCCGAGGAGACACGGATCCTGGGGCGCGTGCTCGTCTCCGGGATTCACGCCGCCTCCTTACGCGCGCTCAACTATGCACGCACTCTCGAGCTCGCCGACACGCGCGGTGTGTTCTTTGCGTTCGACGAAGACGAGGCGCGAACCATGCGGCGCGAATGGGAGCGAGAGGATCTTGGTCTCGCGCTCGACGTCGTCGAAGCGCCGTATCGCGACATCGGCGATCCGTTCCGTCGCTATCTCCGAGACCTCACGGCGGACCCCGAAACCGCGGTCTCCGTCGTCATGCCCGAGCTCATCGTCGCCGGCTGGCAGAAGGCGCTGCACAACCAGCGCGCGTTGTACATCAAGCGCGTCCTACTCTTCGAGCCGCGCGTCGTCCTGAGCAGCGTCCCGTACCACCTGCCATGAGAAGCGACGGACTGATTCTTGTCGCGTACGACGGCTCCGCGAGCTCGCGGCGAGCGCTCGAGCACGCTGCGACCTTTACGCCGCCCGGGGCGCACGTCCTCGTCGTGAACGTCATCCCCGAGCAGTCCGTCAGCGCACGCCTCGAGACGGTCAGCGACTCGCAACGAACGAAGCAGCGCCGGCTGCTGCGCGAGGCGGAGGCGATCCTCAAGCAGCACGGCGTCGCCGCGAGGCCGGTCGCCGTCGCCGGCGAGCCCGCGACCGAGATCCTCGCAGCGGCCCAAGCTACGGGCGCCCGGCTGCTCGTCGTCGGCTCCGACGGACGCCGCCATGTGCTCCGGCGCTCGCTCAGCTCGGTGCTCGCGCGCAAGGCCGCCTGCGACGTGCTCATCGTGCACTAGTACCCTCGCGCGCGTGCGCTATCAGTTCGTCGATTGCCGCTGGGAGCTCGGCAACGCGGAGCGCGGGCGCGAGCTCTACCTCGAGGGTCATGTTCCCGGCGCAGCGTTTCTCGACGTCGACACGGATCTGTCCGATCTCTCACGCGAAGGCCAGGGCCGGCACCCCTTGCCGAGCGCGGAGCGGTTCGCTGCGATGGCCTCACGCGCCGGGATCGGCAAAGGCATCTTCGTCGTCGCCTACGGGAACATGGGCGGCGCCGAGCGGCTCTGGTGGCTGCTGCGGCACTTCGGGCACGACGATTGCGCCGTGCTGATCGGCGGCCTCGAGAGCTGGGGCGGCGAGCTGCGGTCCGGAGAGGAAGAGATCGAAGCCGCCGAGTTCGTTCCGCGGAAGCGCACCGGCGACACGATCGAGGCCGACGAACTGCTCGCGCGCCGCGACGAGCTCGTCGTCGTCGACGCGCGGCTGCCGTTGCGCTGGCGCGGAGAGGAGAACCCGATCGACAAGGTGCCCGGCCGCATCCCCGGCGCGCTCAACACGCCGTGGAACGAGCCGGTGCCGGAGCTCCCGGACGGCGACGTCGCTGCGTACTGCGGGTCGGGAGTGACGGCGAGCGTCGTCGTGCACCGGCTCTGGCTCGCCGGTCGCGATGCGCGGCTGTATCCGGGCTCATGGAGCCAGTGGGAGACGCTCGGCTTGCCCGTCGAGCGCAGCTAGCTCGGCCAGCGCGGCGCGCCGAGATCGCGCGAGATGCCGCGTGCCGCCTCGATCACGGCTGCGGCCACTGACGCCTCGCGGCCGCGCCGCAGAACCCGCTCGCGCGGCCCCGCAACGCCGACGGCGCCGATTGCCTGCGCCGACCGGTCGAAGATCGGCGCCGCCACACCGGCTTCGCCGAGCACCGCCTCCTCGCGCTCGAGCGCGTAGCCGCGGTCGCGGATCGTCTCCAGCTCACGCTGGAGCGCACCGCGTGTCACCAGCGTGTGACCCGTCAGCTTCGGCAGCTCTTCGCCGAGCAGGTCCGTACGGACCTCGTCGTCGAGATACGCAAGCACTGCCTTCCCGAGCGCGGTCGCATGCAGCGGCAGCACCTCGCCGACCTCGAGGATCTGCAGGCTCGAGTCAGGCCTGAAGACGTGGTACACGATCAGGATGCCCGGGCCGTTGAGCGCGCCGCCAGTACGCGCTGGACCTGAACGAGGTCAAGTCGCATTTCCGCGAGGCGGATGTCCAGGGCGCGAACCTCGGCAAGAAGTTGCTCGCTATGAGCGTTCGCACTACTTCAAGGCCGTCGACGCCGACGACGACGAGGGAGACGGCGGCTAGGAGAAGCGGCGGCGCGCTTCGTCGAGCGCCTCCGCAACGCTGCCGGGACCCGGTGCCGCACGTGCACCGGGCTCCCGCGGCGGCGTGAAGGTCCCGGCGCGGACCGCTGACGCGACACGCTCGTGCGCCTCGCGGAACGGCAGGCCTTCGCGCACGAGCGCCTCGGCCGCGTCGGTCGCAAGCATGCTCGGGTCGGCGCACGCGGCCGCGAGACGCCCGCGATCGAAGTCGAGCCCTTCGACGAGCACGGTCAGTGCGGCAAGGCTCATGCGCAGCTCTCGGCGCGCCGCGAACACCGGCGGCTTGTCCTCCTGCAGGTCCCGGTTGTACGAGAGCGGGAGGCCCTTGACGGTCGCGAGCAGACCCGCGAGGCGGCCGAGCGCGTTGCCCGCCTTCGCGCGGACGAGCTCCGCGACGTCGGGGTTGAGCTTCTGCGGCATCGCCGAGGATCCGGTCGCGGCGTTCTCCGAGAGACGCACGAAGCCGAACTCGCTGCTCGCCCAGAGCACGAGCTCCTCGCCGATGCGCGAGAGGTGCGACGCGACCAGCGCGCACGCGTACAGGTAGTCGAGCGCGAAGTCGCGGTCGGCGACCGCGTCGAGCGAGTTGCGCATCGTCTCACCCGGCGGCGGCGGCAACCCTAGCGTCGAGCCGGCGAGCGCGCCCGCGCCGAGCGGCGAAGGGCCTGCCTGTTGCGCCGCGAAGCGGAAACGCGTGCGATCGCGGTCGAGCATCTCGAGCCACGCGAGCAGGTGATGGCCGACGGTGACGGGCTGCGCACGCTGCAGGTGCGTGTAGCCGGGCAAGGGCGTCTCGGCCTCCGCTTCCGCGCGCGCGAGGACGGCGCGGGCGAAGAGACCGATCGACTCCAGCGCCTCGTCCGCAGCGTCGGCGACGTAGAGCCGGAACGCCGCCGCGACCTGGTCGTTGCGCGAACGACCAGCGTGGATCTTGCGGCCCAAGTCGCCAAGGCGTCGCTCGATCAGCGTGTGCACGTCCTCGTCGCCCGCCTCCCACGAGATCCCGTCCAGACGCCGCTCGACCTCGAGCAGCTCGTCGCCGTCGAGCAGCCCCGCCTCGCCGAGACGCCGCGCGTGTATGCGCGTCGCCTCGAGGTCGAAGTAGAGGAGCTCCGCGTCATCTGCACGCAGGAATTCCTGCACCTCGCGCGCGAGCGGCGAACCGACCCGTCCGGACCACAGCGTCATGCGGGCGTCAGCTTCTTCGCGCGGGCAGCCGCAAGCTCGACTTCGAGCGCGGCCAACCGGATGAAGCCCTCGGCCGCGTCGTGCGGGAACGTCTCGCCCGTGCCGTACGAGGCGAGCGACTCCGCGTAGAGCGCGTGCTCGGAACGACGGCCGGTCACGACGGGAAGACCCGGCTGCAGCGAGACGCGCACTTCGCCGGTGATGAGCTCCTGCGTCGCGGCGAAGAACGCGTCGTACGCGACGCGGAGCGGGCTGAACCAGAGCCCGTCGTAGAGGAGCTTCGCCCACTTGGGCTCCAGCTCGCGCTTCGCGTGCAGCTCCGCCTTCGTCAGCACGAGGTCCTCGAGCGCCTGGTGCGCCGTGATCAGCGTGATCGCCGCCGGCGCCTCGTACAGCTCGCGGCTCTTGATCCCGATCGCGCGGTTCTCGATCATGTCGATCCGCCCGATCCCGTACGGCCCTGCGAGCGTGTTCAGCGCAGCGATCAAGTCGTGCAGCTCGAGCTCCTCGCCGTCGAGCGCGACCGGGACGCCCTTCTCGAAGCCGAGCACGACGTCGACGGGCGGAGGTGCCGATGCAGGCGGGCCTGTGAGGACGAACGCATCCTCCGGCGGCGCGGCCCACGGGTTCTCGAGCACGCCCGCCTCGATCGCGCGGCCGAAGAGGTTGTCGTCGACCGAGAACGGCTTTTCGGCCTTCGCCTCGACCGGGATGCCGCGCGCCTCAGCGTAGGCGATCTCCCGGTCGCGCGTCCAGACGCGGTCGCGGAGCGGAGCGATCACCCGCACGCCCGGATACTTCGCCTTGAACGCGAGCTCGAAGCGCAGCTGGTCGTTGCCCTTGCCTGTGCAGCCGTGCACGACGGCCTCCGCGCCGAGGTCGAGCGCGACCTCGGCGACCGCTTCGGCGATGACGGGCCGGGAAAGCGCAGAGACGAGTGGGTAACGCCCCTCGTAGAGCGCGTTCGCGAGCAGCGCCTTCGTCACCTGTTCGGAGGCGAACGCCGCGCGGCGGTCGACGACGACCACGTCGGCCGCGCCCGCCGCGTAGCCGCGCGCGACCGCCGGCTGGAACTCGGCCTCCTGCCCAACGTCGACAAGCACGGCGACGACGTCGTCGAAGCCGTAGTCCTGCTTCAGCCAGGCGATGGCGCAGCTCGTGTCGAGCCCGCCCGAGTACGCAAGGACGGCGGTCCTGCTCATGTCTCTCCTTCCAGGTGGTGGCGAAGCTGGTCGGCGAGCTCGGCGCCGGTCGCGCCCTCCCGCGCTGCGATGAAGATCGTGTCGTCGCCCGCGACGGTCCCGGCCGCGTCGGCGAGCGCAGCTGCGTCGATCGCGCGCGCGAGCGCGTTCGCATGGCCGGGCGGCGTCTGGACGACGAGCAGGTTGCCGGTCGGGACGAGCGCGAGCGCCGAGCGGCGAAGCGCCGCGGTCAGCTCGCTCAGCCGGTCGAGGTCGGCCGCTCCCGGCAGCGCGTAGACGAGACGGCGTTCCTCGTCGCGCACCTTCACGAGGCCGAGCTGGGCGATGTCGCGCGAGACCGTCGTCTGAACGGCGTCGAAGCCCTCGGCGCGCAGCGCCTCGGCGAGCTCGGCCTGCGTGGCGAGCTTCTCGCGGTCGACGAGCCGCAGGATCGCGCCCTGCCGGGCGAACTTGGTCACAGGACCTCCTCGAGGATCGCGAGCCCCTGGTCGAGCTCTTCGGTCGTCAGCGTCAGCGGCGGGGTGAGTCGAAGGGACGTCGCGGAGGCGGTGCCGACGACGAGCCCGCGCTCGAGGCAGGCGGCAACGACATCGCCGGCCGGGCGGTCGAGCTCGACTGCGAGGAGCAGTCCGCGTCCGCGGACGCCCGGCAGGCGATCGGCGATCCGCGCCGATTGCGCCTGAACCGACGAGAGCAGCCCGTCGTCGATCGTGTCGCAGACGGCGACTGCGGCGGCGCACGCGACTGGGTTGCCGCCGAACGTGCTCGCGTGGTCTCCCGGCTCGAACGCCTCTGCCCGCTCGTCGGCGACGAGCAGGCAGCCGATCGGGAGACCGTTCGCGAGCCCCTTCGCGAGCGTGGCAGCATCGGGACGCACGTCGAGCTGCTCGAACGCGAAGAACGTGCCGGTCCGTCCGACGCCGGTCTGGACTTCGTCGAAGATCAAGAGTCCGCCGGTCTCGTCTGCCAGCGTGCGCGCAGCCGCCAGGAACTCCGGCTCGAGCGTTCGAACGCCGCCCTCGCCGAGCACCGGCTCGAGCAGGATGCAGCCGGTGTTCGCGCCGACGGCCGCCCCGAGCGAGTCGATGTCGTTCGGCCGCGCGAAGGTGACGCCCGGGACGAGCGGCTCGAACGCGGCGCGCTTCACGGCTTGTCCGGTCACGGAGAGCGCGCCGAGCGTGCGCCCGTGGAACGAGCCCTCGAGCGCGACGATGCCCGGCTTGCCCGTCGCCTTACGCGCGTACTTGAGCGCGGCCTCGATCGACTCGGCGCCCGAGTTGCAGAAGAACGCCTGCGCGCCGCCGAAGCGCTCGGACAGACGCTCGGCGAGCTCGAGCATCGGCTGCGTCCAGTAGAGGTTCGAGACGTGCCAGAGCCGCTCGAGCTGCGCCTGCGCCGCCGCGAGCGGAGCGGGATGGCGGTGCCCGAGTCCAACGACAGCGATCCCGGCGAGGAAGTCGAGGTAGCGCCGCCCTTGCGCATCGGTGAGCCACGCGCCATCGCCGGAGACGAACGTCACGTCCTGACGCGCGTACGTTGGGAGCAGGGCGCGCGCCGGGGCGGTGCCAAGCAACAGACTGTTACTTGTCACGCGACCACCACCGAGGTCTCGCCGATCTCCGCCTGAACCCCGCGGCGGGCTGCGACGAGTGCCGCACGCACCTTCGGCACGATCCCACCCTCCAACTCGCCGGCGTAGAGTAGGCGGTCCGCCTCTCCCGCCTCGAGCCGGGACGCAACCGCGCCGTCGAGCAGCACACCCGGTACGTCGGAGAGGAAGACGAGTCGGTCGGCACCGAGCCCGACCGCAAGCGCAGCCGCGGCCTCGTCGGCGTTCACGTTCAGGGGGCCGACGGCGATCGGGGCGACGACGGGGAGCCGCTCCCGAGCGAGCGCGCGCTCGACCGCAAGCGGCCGGCACGGGAGGGGATCGCCCACGAGCCCCAGTGCCGGAACCTGCGTCGCGCGCAGCCCGATCTCGTCGCCGACGAGCCCGAGGGCGCGCGGCGCGAGCGTTTCGCAGAGCACGGCGTTCACTCGCCCGAGCGAGCGGCGTACGAGCACCAGCGCTGCAGAGCTCGTCACGCGCCGCCCGTCGACGAACTCGACCGGGAGCCCGAACCGTTCCATCTCCTCGGAGATCTGCGGCCCCGCCCCGTGGACGACGCAGACCTCGTGCCTCTCCGCAAGCGCGAGCACCGTCGCCGCCGAGTCCCCGGCGACGCGCCCGCCGACCTTCACGACGATCCTCATGAGCGGTAGTCCGCGTTGATGCGAACGTATTCGGAGGACAGGTCGCTCGTCAGATAGGTCGCGCTGCCGCCGCCGAGCCCGAGGTCGAGCGCGATCGTCACCGTTTCGCCCTCGAGCGCGGGCTCGACGCCCTGCGGGTCGCCGCGCTCGAGCACGCGGACACCGTCGAAATCGAGCGTCGCCAGCGCGGGATCGAGCTGTGCGTAGCCACCGTTGTACGGCGCCGAGCCAGCAGCGGCAAGCACGCGGCCCCAGTTCGCGTCGCGGCCGTGCAGCGCCGTCTTGACGAGCGGCGAGGTCGCGATGCGGCGCGCGATCGCCTTCGCCTCTGCCGGACTCGCGGCCCCGCTGACGACGATCTCGGCGACAACAGTCGCGCCCTCGCCGTCGGCGACGATCTGCGCGGCGAGGTCGGAGCACACAGCATGCAACGCGCTCCGAAACGCGTCGTCGTCGCGCGCGGCGCCGCTCGCGCCGTTCGCGAGCAGGACGACCGCGTCGTTCGTCGAGCACTCGCCGTCGACCGAGATCGAGTTGAAGCTCTCGTCGACCGCGGGCCGGAGGAACTCGATCGCCTCGCTCGGCTCGAGCGGATAGTCGGTCGTGACGACGGCGAGCATCGTCGCGAGGTTCGGATGGATCATTCCGGAACCCTTCGCCATGCCGCCGACGACGAAGACGCCATCGCGCGCGACCGCCTGCTTCGTCGTCGTGTCGGTGGTGAGAATCGCGTGCGCGGCGTCCGCACCGCCGTCGGGGGAAAGCGATGCGGCCGCCGACTCGAGGCAGCCCAGGATCCTGTCGACGGGGAGCGGCACGCCGATCACGCCGGTCGAGAGGACGACGATTTCCCCGGTCTCGAGGCCGAGCAGCTCGCCTGCGCGCGCGGCGGTCGCAAGCGCGTCCACCTCGCCCTGTGCACCCGTCGCCGCGTTCGCGTTGCCTGAGTTCACGACGACCGCCTGCGGCTCGGCGAGTTCCAGGTGGCGCCTTGAGACGACGACGGGCGCCGCCTGCACGCGGTTCGCCGTAAAGAGCGCCGCCCCCGTCGCGCGCTCGGTCGAGCGCACGACCGCGAGATCCGTCCGGCTGCGCCGGATGCCGCAGTGGACGCCGCTTGCGACGAAGCCGTGTGCAGCGGTGACGCTCACACGAGCACCCCCTGAAGCCGCAGCCCCGTAGTCTCCTCGAGCCCGAGCACGACGTTGACGTTCTGCACCGCCTGGCCGGCCGCGCCCTTGCCCAGGTTGTCGAGCGCGCACACGACGATCGACTTGCCGGTCGCCCCGTCCTCGAAGAGCGCGATCTCCGCAGCGTCCGTGGCCTGCACGCGCGCGAGCTCGGGCGCGACTCCCTCGGGCAGGACGCGGACGACGGCCGACGACCGGTAGACGTCCTCGAACCGTTCGCGCAGGTCGCCGACCGCATCCCCGTAGCAGGTCACGAGTAGACCGCGCCGTACGGGCAGGAGGTGCGGTACGAAGCACACGGGGAAGCCGAGTGCCTGCGCGATCTCGGGCGAATGCTGGTGTGCCCCCACGCGATAGGGCGAGACGTTCTCGAGCACGAACCCTGCGTGCGAGCTCGCCTTGAGGCCGCGGCCTGCCCCGGACACCCCGGACTTTGCGTCCACGACGACGCTCGAAGGCTCGAGCAGGCCGGCGACCGGCACGAGCGCCAGCAGCGCGGCCGTCGCGTAGCAACCCGGATTCGAGATCAGCGGCCCGACGGGCGGGAAGAGCTCGGGCAGGCCGTAGCTCCAGTCGCCCAGCCCGCCGGCGCGCGGGTGCTCGAAGCCGTACCACGCCGGATAGAGCGCGGGATCGGCGAGCCGGTGCGCACCGGAGAGGTCGACGACGATCGCTCCCTCGGGCGGTGCGAGCCGGGCAGCCTCCTCGGCGCCGAGGCAGCAGAAGACCACGTCCGCGCCGGCCGCCAGCGCCTCGTCGTTCGAGACGAACTGCGGCAGGTCACCGTTCAGGCGGACGTCGAGTGCCGAGGCCGCCTCGCCGGCGAGCGAGTCGGACCCGAGCGCGACGAGTTCGAGCTCCGGGTGCGCGAGCACGCGATCGAGGGTCTCCTGCCCGGCATAACCGGCGGCACCCAGTACGGCAACGGTCACCATCTGTGGCATAGTATGCCATCGAAGCGCTTACTATGCGACCCTACGTCTACGTGACCGATCGCTACGAGGAGACCCTCGCGGCGTACGCGCGGCTCGGGTTCGAACGCGTCCGCGCCTGGGACCGCGGCGACGTGGTGCGCAGCGCGCTCTTCCGCGCCGGGCCGGCGTTCGTCGAAGTCGTGGACGGCGCAGCGCTGCCCCGCCGTCGTGCACCCAAACGGGAGCTTGTTGCAGGCGGACCCCGGTCGTAGGACGCCGGTTCGTGCTCAGGGGTCTCTCCGCCGCCGTGCTTCTCGTGCTGCTCGTTCCCCCTCGCTGCAGGCGCGAAGACGCCCGCGCTCTACAACCCGACTTCCAGACCTTCGCGTTCGCGGGCTGCTCGTGATCGCCGGGTTCGAAGCGAACGGCGATCCGGTGGTGAACGATCCGGCGGCGCTCACGGACGGGGACGTGCAGCGGACGTACGACCGAGCGCAGTTCGAGGAGGCGTGGCTGGAGGCGACCGGCGGGATCGTGTACCTGATCTACCCGCCCGGGCACGCCCTCCCGCCGAGCGACGGCAACTGGTAACCGCCGCTACGCGGTCGCGACTGCGCCCTGCGGCAGGTACGGCCGCCAGCGCTCCGGGATCTTCGGCGACGCGAGTTGGATGAAGAGCACCGGGGTCGGTGGCCGTGGCGGCATGCGCAGCTCCATCTTCGCCTCGTGCAGGAGCCGGTTGCCCTTCTTGTGGTTGCAGGTCGCGCAGGACGTGACGACGTTCTCCCAGACCGAGTCGCCGCCGCGGGAGCGTGGCACCACGTGGTCGAGCGTCAGCCGGCCGCTCGACGTGCCGCAGTAGACGCAGCGCCAGCCGTCGCGGGCGAAAAGCGCCCGGCGGGAGATCTTGCGCTGGACGGCGCGTGGGACCCGCACGTAGTGGACAAGCCGGATCACGTGGGGCCACTTGTAGGTGTCGGTGGCGCTGCGGAGCGGGCGATCGAGCTGCTCGATCAGCTCGGCCTTGCCCTTGAAGACGAGCACGTGCGCCCGCTTGACGGTGGTCACGTTCAGCGGCTCGTAACTCGCATTCAGGACGAGGACCTGCTGCATACGGGCCTAAATGTAGCGGAGGGATCCCCTAGCAACCACGGGCGAAAGTGAGGTAGTAAACGCTCTTCGGCCACTCCCAGGCGACCCCGATCGCGAAGTTCCCGGCCGGCGGGTGAGCGGCCACCACCGCAAGCCGGCCCTTGAAGCAGCGGCCGAAGATGACCCGGGCCCGGCGCACGTGGTAGGTCGAGGTGACGACGACGACGGAGTTCCAGCCGCGGCGCGCGGCCTCGCGCCCCGTCCACTCGGCCTCGCCGCGCGTGCTGTAGGGGTGGGGCCGGAAGCAGAGCACGCGCGTCTCCGCGCAGAGCCTGTTCGCCTTCACCCAGCCGGGCGCACGTCCGTCGGAGATCACGAGCGTCGGCGCCACTCCGCGCCGCCAGAGCTCGACCCCTTTGCCGAGCCGGTGCTTCCGCCCGCCCGCGAGAACGACGATCGCGTCCGCGTGCGCCGGAAGTGGATCCGAATCCGGGAGCACGAAGAGGAAGGCCGTTGCAGCGGCGAGAGCGGCCGCCGCGATGAGCACCAGCAGGAGCTTCCTCAGTGAGCCATCGCCCGCTCGACGGCCTCGAGCTCCTCGGGCGAGAGCGCAACGGATGGGCGGCCGCGGTCGAGCTCCTTCATGTAGATGCGCGCGTAGTCACGCCCCTGGATCGCGCTGACGACGACGCCGCTGCGCGCGGCGTTCAGGAGCGCGATCGTCGCGGACGACCGCCCCGCCTTGTCCTCGTAGGCGTCGTAGCGCACGATCGACGACTTCGAGACGCAGTCGTCGACGCGCCTGTCGACGCGCGAGAGCCCAGCCGCAACCTCGTCGACGGCCCGGTGCAGGTCGTCGATGCGCGCCTGGAGCGAGACGGCGAAGTCCACCAGATCGGACTTCCCGCCGCCGAGCAGCACGAGCTGCGCGGCGCGCACGCGGCGCACCTTCGCCCACGCGTAGACGGCAACGGCGACGGCGAGCACTGCGACGACGCTCGCGGCGATGGCGATCCAGGCGGCAGCCGAGCTCGAGATTCCCACAGCTCCCTAGGCTACTTCGGCAGCGAGAACACGACCGGATACTCCGACGTGTTGTTGTTCGTGCGCGCCTCACCAGGCACGGGCTCGACGTCGACTTTCACCGGCGTCGTCGGACCGAACGGCGGCTGCCCGAGGTTTTCGAAGGTCACGCTCTTCTGCTCTCCGGTGTTGATCAACTCGATGCGCTTCGTCTGCGTGATCGGGTCGGGGCTCTTCTGGATCGTGAGCGTGACCTTGATCCCGACCTCTTGCGAGTCGCCGCTGTTCTGGATCGTGACCCGGAACGCGAGGTCGCTCGTCGCCTCGACGATGTTCTCGCTCGAAGTCGAGAGCTGCTCGCCGGAGGGCAAGACGACCGTGGAGACGATCGCGGTGCCGTGGAGACCGGTCGGCGTCCCCCCGGTCGCTGCGTTGTGCAGACGCTGCCAGAGCGCGGCCATCGATCGCTGGCTTGCCAGGTCGACGGTGACGATGAAGTTCGAGTCCGGCACCGCGACCCCGCTGATGCCCTGCGCGTCGAGCTCCTGCTTCGCGGGGTCCTTGAACAGGTCGTCCCAGATCACGTCGCTCGCGACGAACCGCTCCGCCTGGGCGGAGAGCAGCTGGCCGGCGGTGCCCGCGTCGCGCGCGTCCTGCGTCTCGCGGAACGCGGCCCCGAGCCCGTTCAGCCCGCTGACTCGGAACTGCAGGGCCTCGATCGCGGACTGATGCTCGTCGCGGAGGGGGCCGGGCTCGTCGATCCCCTGGGCGTTCTTGACGACCTGTTCCTGCCGGCCGGTCAGACCCTCGATCGCCTTGATCAGATCGTCCTGCTTGATCCCCGGCGTCGTCAGTTGCTGGTTCAGGTCACGCGCGATCGCGGCCGACGAGTTCGCCACGGTCTCCATGTCGTCCATGTAGCCGCGGTACGCGTTCGTGCGGCTCTCGCTCCGGCAGCTCTGGACCCAGAAGGCGAGCACGACGACCACGAAGATCGCGAGCGCGATCAGCAGGATCAGACGAAGGAGCGGCGTGAAGCCCTGCGGGGCTCGAAGCGGACGGCGGGGGCGCCGCGGAGGGCCCCCTCCCGGACGCCCGGGCGGGCGCTGGCGGAGCGCCGGCCGCCGCTGCGTCGACTGCTCCGTCTCGGGTTCGTCGAAGAAGTCGAACTCGATGATGTCGTCGTCGCGCTCTGACATGAGCGTGGGTGACTCTAACCCGCGGAGGACTTCGGCCCCGAGTGCTTAACCCCTTGTGAACCCATGCCTAATACGCTGGCCAAGGTCTCCGCGCCCGACCTCGCGCTTGGGCGCTACAGGCCCCTGCGCCCGCTTGGCAGCGGGGGTTCCGGCTCCGTCTGGCTCGCCCGGGACGAGCGGACCGGGCTCGACGTCGCCCTGAAGATCGTTCCCCGTGAGGGGAAAGCGGGGCAGCGCGCCGAGCGGGAGGCCGAGGCGGCCGCGCGGCTCCGGCATCCCGGATGCCTGCGCGCCTACGCATACGGCCGTGAGGGCGGCCACGTCTATATCGCATACGAGTACACACCGGGGCGGACGTTCCGCGAGGCGCTTCGCGCCGGGGAGCTACGTGACGGGGACGCGGTCGAGGCGTGCGCGCAGCTGGCCGAGGCGCTCGCGCACGCGCACTCGCGCGGGGTCGTCCACCGCGACGTCAAGCCGGCGAACGTGTTGCTCGTCGACGGACCGTCGCTCCAGGTGCGGCTGCTGGACTTCGGGCTCGCGGCCTTCGCGGAAGCTGAGACCCTGACCGCGGTCGGCGACGTGCCCGGCACGCTTGCGTACATCTCGCCGGAGCGGCTCGACGGCGAGCAGGGCACGAACGCCGGCGACGTCTGGGCCGTCGGCGTGATGCTCTGGGAGGCGCTGGCGGGCCGACACCCGTTCTGGCAGCCGTCGTTGCTGGCGACGGGGTCGGCGATCGGGCAGGGCGCCGCGCCGCTGGCGGCCGAGCGGCCGGACCTGCCGGAGCGACTGCTCGCGGCCGTCGATCGAGCGCTCGCGGTCGACGCGCGCAGGCGTCCGAGCGCCGCGGCGCTCGCCGACGCGCTCCGCGAGACGAAACCCCGCGCTCGGCGGATCCCAAGTAACAGACTGTTGCTTGGGACGAACGGCACGCGCCTTGCCTGGGCTGCGCTCGCGGGGCTGATCGCTGCGGGCGGCGCGTCGGTGCTTCCGTTTTGGCCCGTTGGGTTTGCGCCGCTGCTCGCGGCGCTCGCCGTTGCGCTCGCGTGGTTTCGCCCGCGTGTCGGTCTCGGCGCCGCGCTCGCTATGGCGGTCTTTCCGCTCGGGAACCTCGCCCTCGGGCTCGCACTTGCTTTCGGTGCCGCCGCTCCTGCGTGGGTCGCGCTGACGACCGCCGGCCCGCGCGCGCTCCGGCGCGCGACGCTCACCGCCAGCGCCGTGGTCGCGGTGCACGGGCTCGGGCCCGTTCGCCTCGACGGAGAAGACAGTCCTCTCGTCGCAGGACGGGCCATGTTGACCGCCGTGCCGCAGCAGGCGTGGATCGTCGCGTTCGCACTCGGTCTCGCTGCCGCCACTCTTCCGCTCGCGCGCACACCTTGGCGCGCGTCGCTCTGGGGTTCAGCGCTCCTGGCCGCGCTGCTGCTCCCCACCACCGTGCCGGTCCTGCCCGTAGTCGCCGCAATCTGGGCCGGTTCGGCCGTCCTGGCGCTCAAGGCCGATACTTAGAATCGCCCGCGGGGGAAATCCCCGCGAACCATGGTCCTCCGCGCGATCGAACACAAGATTGAGGCCCTCGTCGAGGGTGTCTTCGGACGTGCCTTTCGCACGAACGTTCAGCCGGTCGAGCTCGCGCGCAAACTCGCGAAGGAGATGGACGACCACCGGCAGGTCTCGGTCTCGCGCGTGTACGTCCCGAACGAGTACGGCGTCTTCCTCTCCCCGGGCGACCGCGCGCAATTCGAGGGCTACGAGCAGAGCCTGGTCGGCGAGCTGCAGGAGTACCTCTCGGAGCACGCCCGCCGCGAGAGCTACGCGCTCCTCTCGAGCCCGAAGGTCGCGATCGACACCGACGAGGATCTCGAAGTCGGCGAGTTCGGGATCGCGACGCGCATGGTGCAGCCGGAGCGCCGCGGCGACGACGAGGAGCCCACGCCGGACGTCGAGGCAGGCGCGACGATGATCTACAAGCCGCCCGTGGCAGCTCCGACCGAAGCCGCCTCGGCCGTCGAGCTCGGCGTGGAGCGGGAGGTGGTCGCGCTCGTGGCCGACGGCGAGCGCCACGAGGTGCGCAAGCGGCGCACCGTGATCGGCCGCTCGAGGGACAGCGACATCCAGCTCGCCGACCCGAACATCTCGCGCCGCCACGCAGAACTTCGGCAGGAAGGTACGGCGTACTGGATCGTCGACCTCGATTCCACCAACGGGATCGAGATCAACGGCCGTCGCGTCAAGCGCGCGAAGCTGGACGAGGGAGACACCGTCACGATCGGCTCGACCGACCTCGTCTTCGAGCGCAGGATCGAATGATCTACGACTCGATCGCCGTCGACGAGGCGCTCCTCGTCCTCAAGATCCTCTTTTTGGTCCTCCTGTACCTGTTCATCTGGCGGATCGTGCGCAGCGCGAGCCAGGACGTGCGCCTGCCGCAAGAGAGCTTCATCCTCCGGCCGGGCGAGGTCGAAGGTCTGTCCGCGTCCTCGTCGTTCCAGACGGGACGGCTCATCGTGCTGAAGAGCCCGGCGCTCGAAGAAGGAGCGGCGTTCGACCTGAACTCGGCCCCGCTGACGATCGGCCGCGGCGGCCAGAACGATGTTCCGCTCGAGGACGACGAGTTCGCCTCCGCACGCCACGCGCGCTTCGAGCCGCGCCGCGACGGCGTGTGGGTGCAGGACCGTGGCTCGACGAACGGGACGTTCGTGAACGGCACGCGGATCGAACGGCCGCGGCGGCTGACGCCGGGCGACGTCGTCCGCGTCGGCGAGACCGACCTGAGGTACGACAGGTGAGGATCGCTGGCTCTGCTGGCCGCACCGACCCGGGCCGCCGGCGCCGCCGCAACGAGGACTCGTTCGTGAACCAGCCGCCGATCTTCGCCGTCGCCGACGGGATGGGCGGCGCGCAGGCGGGCGAGGTCGCATCGCGGCTCGCCGCAGGCGCCGTGAAGGAGAGCGGCGCGGACCTCGTGAACCTGATCCAGGAGGCGAACCGCCGAGTGCACCAGCGCTCGCTCGAGGATCCGAGCGCCTCCGGCATGGGCACGACGCTCACCGTCGCCTTCGTGGAGGACGCGCTCGTTCGCATCGGGCACGTCGGCGATTCCCGCGCCTATCTCGTGCGCGACGGCGAGCTCGCGCAGCTGACCGAGGATCACTCCCTCGTCGCGGAGCTGATGCGGAGCGGGAAGCTCTCGGCCGAGGAGGCGGAGTCCCATCCGCAGCGCTCGGTGATCACGCGCGCGCTCGGGACCGATCCCGACGTCGACGTCGACACCTTTGCCGTCGAGCCTCGCGCCGGAGACCTCTTCCTGCTCTGCTCGGACGGACTCACGACGATGGTCGACGACAAGACGATCCTTTCCCTCGTCGAGGAGCGCCGCACCGACCTCGACGCGCTCGCCAAAGCGCTGATCAAGGCTGCGAACAGGGGCGGGGGCGAGGACAACATCACCGTCGTCGCGTTCGAGATCGGCGACGGCGCGGCGTCGGGCTCCGAGGATCTGGAGCAGACGGCCGTCGCTCCCGCGCCGGCGGCGCCCGAGGCGGACGACGAGGTCACGTTGACCGAGGCCGACCAGGTGCCGACCGTCGACACGATGGTCGTCAGCGCGGACGAGATCGCGGCCGCCTACCAGCAGGAGCAGGAACCGCGGCCGTCCGCGAGACGCAAACGCAGCTTCCTGCGCCGCCTCTTCTCCTACCTCGTCGTCCTCGCGCTGCTCGTGGGCATCGCGCTGCTGATTCTGTGGGGGTTGTCCCGCTGAGAACGCTGAGCGCCAGAAACCGCGAGCTGCTGAACCTGCTCGTCATCGGGGTCCTGACCGGACTCGGCTTCGCGAGCGTGTACATCGCACGCTCCGAGGTCGTCTCGCCCGAGTCGCTCACGTACGCGGCCTTCTTCCTCGGGGTGTATCTGATCGCTCACGTCGTCGCGCGGCTCACGGTGCCACACGCCGACCCGTACCTACTGCCGCTCGCGGGCTTCCTGACCGCTGTGGGGCTCACCGAGATCTACCGGCTAAACCCGGACGACGCCTTCCGCCAGGGCCTCTGGGTCGTGATCGGCGCCGCGCTGTTCGCCCTCACGCTCGCAGCTCTGCGCCACGATTTCCGGCGGCTCGAGTCGTACAAGTACGTGATCGGGTTGGGAGCGCTCGGCTTGCTCGTGATGCCCGCGCTGCCCGTGATCGGCGAGACGATTCGCGGCGCCCGCCTCTGGGTGGAGATCGGTCCCTTCAGGTTCCAGCCGGGCGAGTTCGCGAAGATCCTGATGATCGTGTTTCTCGCGGGCTACCTGCGCGAGAAGCGCGAGGTGCTGGCGCAGGGCCGGCTGAAGGACTTCGGACCGCTGCTGCTGATCTGGGGCGGCGCGATGGCGGTGCTCGTGCAGACGAACGACCTCGGCTCGGGACTCCTCTACTTCGGAATCTTCCTGGCGATGCTCTATGTCGCGACGAACCGGTTGGTGTTCGTCGCCGGCGGAATGGCCCTGTTCCTCGCGGGAGCAGCGTTCGTGTACCAGATCGTCCCGCGCGTACAGGACCGAGTGACGATCTGGCTCGACCCTTGGCCGCATGCCGGCGACGAGGCGTACCAACTCGTACAGGCGCTCTTCGCGATCGCGTTCGGGGGCTTCGCCGGCACGGGGCTGGGGCGCGGCACGTTCACGGACGCCGACGGCAAGACGTTGATCCCGGACCTGAACACGGACTTCATCTACGCGGCGGTCGCGCACGAGCTCGGGCTCGTCGGGATCGCGGCCGTGCTGCTCGTCTACATGCTCTTCGTCTCGCGTGGGTTCCGGATCGCGATGCTCGCGGACGACGGCTTCTCGAAGCTGCTCGCGGCCGGGCTCACGTTCAGCTTTGCGCTGCAGACGTTCATCATCGTCGGCGGCGTCCTGCGGTTGATCCCGCTCACCGGGATCACGCTGCCCTTCGTCTCCTACGGCGGCTCGAGCCTCCTCGCGAACTTCGTGCTGCTCGCGGGCCTCCTGCTCGTCTCCAACCGGGCGAACGCCCCGCGCGCATGAACACCGCGATCAGCCGCCTCGCCGTCTTCGCGCTCGTGCTCATCGGCGCCCTGATCGTCGCGACCACGTACTGGCAGGCCTGGGCCGCGCCGGGACTCAACGACCGGAAGGAAAACTCGATCCAGCGCGTCGCGCAGTTCACGATCGAGCGCGGGCGGATCTATGCGTCCGACGGACGCACGCTCCTCGCTACGAACCGGATCCAGCGGGTTAAGGGGAAGACGCTCTACTTCCGGCGCTATCCGCAGCGCGGACTCGCGGCGCACGTGGTCGGCTACTCGACGCAGGTGCGCTACCGCACCGGACTCGAGCGCTCGCTGAACGATTTCCTCACCGGCTCGAACGCGAATCTCAGCACGGTGGTGGATACGACCCTCGACAAGCTCAAGGGCACGCACGTCACCGGCAACGACGTCGTCCTGACCCTGGACGCGGGGGCGCAGCGGGTCGCGCTCCGGGCGCTCGGGCCGCGGTGCGGCGCCGTGGTCGCGCTCGATCCGCAGACGGGCGCGGTGCTCGTGTTGGCGTCGAGCCCGACGTACGACCCCAATCTCGTGGAAGGCCACTACAAACGGATCAGCCGCGCGCGTGCGCAATGCGCGCGGCCTGATCCACTCTTCAACCGCGCGACCGCGGGCGCCTTCGTGCCGGGCTCGACCTTCAAGGCCGTGACGGCGAGCGCCGCGCTCGAGAGCGGGCGCTGGAACATGAGCTCGACGTTCGTCGACCCCGGCTACTGCGAAGAGTACGGCAAGCGCGTCAACAACTTCGACACGACGTCGCCGTTCGGGACCGTGACGCTCCATCAGGCCGTGCAGTACTCGATCAACTCCGTGTTCTGCAACATCGGCAAGACACTCGGGCCGGCGCCGATCGTGCGGCAGATGAAGGACTTCGGCTTCTATTCGCTGCCGCCGCTCGAGACGCCGTCGGGCGAGCGGCGCATCAGCGGTCTGTACAAGCACGGCAGACCGTTCGAGCCCGAAGACTCGACGCAAGTCGACCCCGGCCGCCTCGCGTTCGGGCAGGCCGAGCTCCAGGTAACCCCGATGCAGATGGCGATGGTCGCCGCGGCGATCGGAAATCGCGGTGTGCTGATGCGTCCGCACGTCGTCGACCGCGTCGTCTCGCCCGAGGGAAAGACAGTGACGCGGACGAAGAAGGAGGCGCTCGGAAACGTGATGAACGCCCAGAACGCAGCGGCACTCGCCGACGCGATGGAGGACGTCGTTCGCGCCGGAACAGGCACGAACGCCCAGATTCCGGGCGTCCGGGTCGCGGGCAAGACGGGCACCGCCGAGACCGGGGTCGCGGGCAAGCACATGACCGCGTTCCTCTGTTTTGCCCCTGTCGGCGCCCCGCGGGTCGCGATCGCCGTCATGCTCGAGAACCAGACCGGGGTCGGCGGCACCACTGCCGCTCCAATCGCCAAGCAGGTCCTGGAAGCCCTGCTCCGGCGAGGTCCCTAACCTGAGGAGAGCCCGTGGCCGTCTCGGACACGCTGATCAACACGCTCTTCGATGGGCGCTACCGGATCATCCGGAAGCTCGGCTCCGGCGGCATGGCGAATGTCTACCTCGCCGAGGACCAGGAACTCGGTCGGCGGGTCGCGATCAAGATCCTGAACGACCGCCACGCGAACGACGACCAGTTCGTCGAGCGGTTCCGGCGCGAGGCGAAGAACGCGGCCGGTCTCTCGCATCCGAACATCGTCTCGATCTACGATCGCGGCGAGGCCGAGGGCACCTACTACATCGCGATGGAGTTCCTCGACGGCCGCTCGCTGAAGGAGCTGATCGTCTCGCGCGGACCTGCCCCCGTGCACGTCGCGATCGACTACGCGCGGAAGATCCTCGACGCGCTCCGCTTCGCGCACCGAAACGGGATCGTGCACCGCGACATCAAGCCGCACAACGTGATCGTCGACGCCGAGGGCCGCGTCAAGGTGACGGACTTCGGGATCGCGCGCGCCGGCGCCTCGCAGATGACCGAGGTCGGTTCGATCATCGGCACCGCGCAGTACCTCTCGCCCGAGCAGGCGAAGGGCGCCCCCGTCGACCAGACCTCGGATCTGTATTCGGTCGGAATCGTGCTCTACGAGCTCCTGACCGGGAAGGTGCCGTTCACCGGCGACTCGCCGGTCGAGATCGCGATGAAGCACATCTCCGCGATGCCCGAGCCGCCGTCCGCGCTGCGCGACGACGTTCCGGCCGATCTCGACAAGATCATCCTGCGCGCGCTCGCGAAGACTCCGGAGGAGCGCTACCCGAGCGCCGAGGAGATGGACCGCGACCTCGGACGCGTCGCGCAGGGTGTCTCGGTCTCCCGCGAGACGGAAGAGGCGGCGACGCAGATCCTCTCGCGCTCCGCGATCACGCCCGCGACGATGATCGCGGCGCCGCCGCGCCCGCCGGCGGAAGTGCTCTACGAGTATGAGGAGCCGCGTCGCGGGAGGCCCGTCTGGCCGTGGATCCTGGTGCTGCTGCTCCTGCTCGCGACCGGACTCACGGGGTACTTCGTCTTCCAGCAAGTGCAGGACGAGCTCGCAGGCCGCGCCAACGTGGCAGTTCCCTACCTGGTCGACCTGCGCGAGACGCAGGCCGTGGGACAGGTGCTCGACGCGGGGCTCGAGCCGAACGTCATCCGCCAGGCGAACGCCGATGTGGAGGCGGGCTTCGTGTTCGCCCAGGACCCGCCTTTCGGCGAGAAAGTGGACAAGGGGACGAAGGTCACCATCAACGTCTCGACCGGCCCGCCGCAGACGGAGGTGCCGGACGTCGTCGGCGAGTCGCGCGACGACGCCGTCGCGGCGCTCGCGCGCGCGGACCTGCAGGCCAGCGTGGTGCCGATCTACTCCAACAAGCCGGAGAACACGGTCATCGCACAGGCGCCCAAGCCCGGCGAGAAGGTGAAGGTCGGCACACGTGTGCGCCTCAACGTCTCGAAGGGCGTGCAGCCCGTCGGCGTGCCGCCCGTCGTCGGCCAGCCCTACGACAACGCTGCGTCGACCCTCGAGGCGGCCGGGTTCAAGGTCGCGCGGCGGAACGTGCCCTCCAACCAACCGGAAGGCACCGTGATCGCGCAGTCGCCGTCCGCCAATGCGCTCGCCCCTCCGGGGTCGACGATCACGCTCAACGTCTCGAAAGGACCGAAGACGTCGACCGTCCCGGACGTGACGAGCCTCGACGAGGCGGGTGCACGCTCGACCCTCGAGGCCTCCGGGTTCAAGGTGAACGCCACGACCGAGCCGACGACCGACCCTGGCCAGGACGGCTTCGTGCTCCGCCAAGACCCCGCCGGCGGCACGCAGGCGCCAGCCGGCACGACCGTCACGATCGTCGTCGGCAAGTTCACCCCGTGAAGCGGATCCGCGTCGCCGTCCTGTTCGGCGGGCGCTCCAGCGAGCACGAGATCTCGGTCACGTCGGGGCGTTCGGTGCTGGCCGCGCTCGACCCTGAGCGCTACGAGCCGGCGACGGTCGAGATCGACCGCGACGGCCGCTGGGAGCTCTCGGCCGGAGACAACCCGAGGTCACTCGGCTCCGCGGCCGAGACGCTTCCTGTACCCGCTTCGCGCCGAGCGCTCCAGAACCTCGGCGAGGTCGACGTCGTGCTGCCGATCCTCCACGGCCCCTTCGGCGAGGACGGCACGGTCCAAGGACTGCTCGAGCTCGCCGGCGTGCCCTACGTCGGCGCCGGCGTCGCCGCGAGCGCTGTCTGCATGGACAAGGATCTGATGAAGGCGGTGCTGCGAGCGCGCGGTATCCCCACGACGCGCTCCGTGACGATCCGCGAGGGCGACCCGATCGATCATCCCTTCGAATACCCGGTGTTCGTCAAGCCCGCGCGCCTCGGCTCCTCTGTCGGGATCTCGAAGGTCCGCGAGCCCGAGAAGCTCGAGCCGGCGGTCGCGCTCGCGCGTCAGCACGACGAGAAAGTGCTCGTCGAGGAGTTCGTCGACGGGGTCGAGGTCGAGTGCGGAGTGCTCGGCAACCGCACGCCGATCGCGTCGCTGCCCGGCGAGATCGTCGCGCACGGATTCTCCGGCGAGGACTGGTACGACTTCTCCTCGAAGTACGACGAGGGCGGCATGGACCTGGTCGTCCCGCCGGGCGTCTCCGAGGAAGCCGCCGCCCGTGTGCAGGAGATCTCCGTCGACGCCTTCGTCGCGACCGAGTGCGAGGGGATGGCGCGCGTCGACTGCTTCGTCACGCGCGACGGCGAAGTTCTCGTGAACGAGCTGAACACGATCCCCGGCTTCACGCCGACCTCCGTCTACGCGAGGCTCTTCGAGGCGTCGGGTGTGCCGTATTCCGAGCTGCTCGACAAGTTGATCGAGCTCGCGCTCGAGCGCCACGAGCGGCGCTCGAAGCTGAAGTTCTAGCTGTAAGACCCAAGCAGGTTGGTTCTGCTGACCGGGGGTTGGTGGCGGAGGGCTGAGTGTCGTCGTCGCTGGTTGTAGGGGCATGAAGATCGGCGCATGGAGCCGTTGTGTCCGGGGGCCCGGTTAGCGTCGCTGGCTGTTCCGGGACAGGGGCTTGGGGGAGAAGCGAGGTTGGGCAGGCCGTCGCTGACACTATGGGCTGCGAGCCCGTCGTTTGTAGTTGGCCGCTCCTGCGACTGCCCGGGTGTGCCGCGAGCACGGATCCGTAGTTGTCGTTTCGCCCGCCTCGTCTCCGCTGAGGGATCGAGCAAGAGGAGGTGGGCATGCGCTTCATCGCGCTGGATGTGCATCGCGACTTTTCCGAGGTGGCGATCGCGGAGGATGGTCGGGTGCGGCGTGCAGGACGGGTGGAGACGACTCCGGCGAGGCTGGAGCTGTTCGCGCAAAGTCTTGCCGCGGATGATCAGGTCGCGCTCGAGGCGACCGGGAACGCGCTCGCGATCGCCGGGATCATCGAGCCCTGTGTGGGCCGCGTGGTGCTCGCGAACCCGAAGGCGGTCAAGCACGCGACGCAGTCGGCGAAGACGGACAAGCTGGACGCGCGCACGCTGGCGAGGCTGCTCGCCGCCGGCTTTCTGCCCGAGGTGTGGACGCCGGACGAGCAGACGCGTGTTTTGCGTCGACGGATCTCTCGCCGGGCGCAGTTGGTGCGGCAGCGCACGCGTGAGAAGAACCAGGTGCACGCGATCCTGATCCGCAACCTCAAGCGTCGCTCGCCGGCAACCGACCTGTTTGGTGCCGCCGGCCGGCGCTGGCTGGCCGCGCAAGAACTGCCACCGGATGAGCGGGAGATGCTCGAGGCCGGATGAACCAACGTGCTTAGGAACTACATCTAGAGCAGCGCGCGCGTCTCGGCCGCGTACCAATCGAGGCCGAGCTGCTCGAAACGGGCAAGGGCGCGCTCGACGAGCGCGTCATCTTCGCGCACACGGCCCAGGGCGCGTAGCGCGAACGGCTCGACATAGCTCCGGCGCTTGAGGTACCTCGGCGCCTCGGCTTCGACGCGCTCGCGCAGGCCGAGCGCCGCGAGTGCGTCGAGGCGGGCGGTCAGGTCCGCGAACACGAACCAACCTCGGTGCCAGCCGTGCTGCGTATCCGGGAGCGCGAGCAGGCGTTCGACCTCCGCGAGATCGCCCCTCGCGAGCGCGAGCCGCATCCTCGGCGTCTCGAGCGTGAAGCCGTATCCCTCCATCCACTGCTCGTGGGCGGCATCCTCCAAGCGCCGCGCGGTCTCGGGATCCCCGAGTTGCTCGTTTGCAAGGGCGCAGACGAGCAGCGACCGTGCGTTGCGGACGCACGGTGTTGCACGGTTGTCGTCGACCGCGCGCTCGATCCGCTCTTGAAGACCGCGAACGACGTGCCAGCATCCGAGCAACTCCTCGACCTCCGCATCGATCGCGACCGCGTGCATGCGATGGTGCGCCGTCAAGGCGGAGGCGATCTCGTCTTGGGCAGTTGCGAGGCGCCGCGCTTCGCGGAAGCGTCCGCTCCAGATGCAGCCCGTGATGGGAGCGGAATGGATGTCCGCGCGGATGTCCGGGTCGCTGATCTCGTCGAGGAGCTCGAAGCGGCGCTCCGCCCAGGCACGGCCGAGATCGAACTCACCGGCGACGAATGCGGCGATTCCGCGCGCGTCCCAGGCAGCACTGCGTAACTCCGGCTGCCCGAGCTTCTCTGCAAGCAGGCTCGCCTCGATCGCGGCGCCCCCTTCGTCACCCGGTCGCCAGCGCGCACGCGCGATCAGTGCCTTCGCCCGCGCCGCGCTTTCCGGTTCGGCGCCGGCGAGCGCACGGTCGACCCAACCGTCGACGAGCTCTCGCTCCGGCATGCGTTTCCAGATTCCGGAGCGCAAGGCCGTCTCGAACGCCAGATCGGCAAACAGCTCTGCCTCGAGCCTGGGACTGTGCGCCTCGGCGATCGCCTGCTGCATGGTGGTCCAGAACTCTTCGCCCGCGAACTCGAGGGCATGTGCGTGGGCGAGTTCGTGCAAGACCGCCGCGCGCTCGTCTCCCTCCGCGGCATGCTGGAGCGCTCGATGAAGGAGCGCGACTGCGTCGCCGATCTCATAGCGCGACGCCGCACGCCTCGCTGCCTCGCGCAGCCAGACGAGCGCCCGCGCACGCAGCGCGCCGAGTTCGTCTTCCGATCCCGCCCAGGCGAGATCCGCATCTTCTGGACGGACCGCCTCTGCGTAGTGATGGGCGAGCAGGGACGCGAGCTCGTCGCGGGAGTCGAGCCTTTCGAGCCACTCGGCGAAACTCCCGTGCAGCCGCGCCCGCTTCGACTTCGGAAGGGTCTCGTAGGCGACCTCGCGGGTGAGCGCGTGCTTGATCACGTATTCGCGGTCTCCTGCCATCGACGAGCCGGTGCGGCGTCGCACGAAGTCGCGCTCCTCGAGCTCGCGGAGATCGACATCGGCCTCAGGCTCGAGCAGCGCGCGCACGGCCCCCTCCCAGAACACACGACCGATGACGGCCGCTGCCTGGAGCGCGGCCTTCACGGTCGGATCGAGGAGATCGATCCGCGCGGCAAGGACTCCCCGGACGGAGTCGGGCATGGTCATGTGATCGAGCTCCGCTGCCAGCTCCCAGGTGCCGTCCCGGCGGCGCAGGACACCGCGGTCGATCAGCGACGCTGCAAGCTCTTCGAGGAAGAACGGATTCCCCTCCGCGCGCTCGGCGACCAGCTCGCGTGCCGCTTCCGGGAGCTCGGCGAGCATCCCGGCCGCGTCCGCACGCGCGAGTGGCTCCAGGTGGATCGTCGTTGCGTTGCGGCCGGCGCCTGCCCACGCCGCACCGGGGCGCGCCGTCACGATTAGCAGGACCGGCCCGCGCACGTCTCGCATCGTGCGATCGAGCAACTCGAGCAGCGGCGCCTCCGCCCAGTGGACGTCCTCGACGAGGAGCACGGCCGCGCGTTCGCCCCCCAGCTCGGTGATGAACTCGGTCCACGCGTCATGGAACGCATCGCGCGCCGCGAGCGGATGGACGTCACCAGGGTCAAGGCCGAGCGCGAGCCCAAGAGGGCCGTGCGCGCCGAGTCGTCGTCGGATCTCGTCCGGCGCGTCGGTCTCGAAGATGCCGAAGTGCTCCCTCAGCATTTCGCCCACCGGCCAGTAGGTGATGCCTTGGCCGTACGCAAGACAGCGTCCGGTTCGGCGCACCGGCTCTTCGTGCTCTGCGCCCAGCCGCTGCCACAGCTCGCGGATCAGCCTCGTCTTGCCCACGCCGGCGTCGCCGACGACGCTGACGACGTGCGGCTCGCCGAGCTCAGCAGCACGCCTGTATGTCGTCTTGAGCAACTCGAGTTCGCGATCGCGGCCGACGAACGTGCTGCTCAGCGCACCGACTCCGCGTGGGCGCATCAGCGACAGCGCCCGCAATAACGGGCGGCAGACCACGCCGCCGCGCTTGCCCTTCGCCTCGATTCGGATCGGCTCCCCGAACTCGAACGCACCTCGCACGGCCTGCACGGTCCGCTCGCCGACGAAGATCTCGCCCGGCGAAGCATTCTGTTCCAAGCGCGCGCAGACGTTGACGGCGTCGCCGGTCACGAACGAGCTTCCTTCGCGCGGACGGTCGACGACGATCTCGCCGGTGTTCACGCCGATCCGCAGCTCGAGGTCGCCGAACTGCTCTTCGAGGCGCCGCTGCATCGCGAGCGCGGCGTGCAGCGCCCGCTCCGCGTGGTCCTCGAGCGCCGCCGGTGCTCCGAAGGCCGCCATCACGGCGTCGCCGGCGAACTTCTCGAGGGTGCCGCCTGCGCGCTCGACCTCATCCGCCATCGCCGCGTAGAAGCGGTCGAGGAGCGCCCTCGTGCGCTCGGGATCCTGCTCGCCGAGCTCGGTCGAGCCCACGAGGTCGGCGAACAGCACCGTGGCGACCTTGCGCTCCACGCGCCGATTGTGACGCAGGCCTAGCGGGCCGTCACCTCGTTCACGTGGACGGCCCCGTACTGACCGCGATTCGTAATCCACAAGATCAGCTCGGTTGCGTCAGTCTCGAGCGGAAATACCGTCGTCCGGCCTACGCTGCGCGACTTCGAGATGACGCTCCCGTTCGCCCGCACGTCGGCGATGTAGCCCGGGGTGTCCGAGCTGACAACGAGTTCGTGCGCGGGCTTGGCGGTACGTAGGATGATCCCGACCCCCGGCTTGCCGAAACCTCCGTTGGGATAGCGGTAGCGCTCGGTCGTCCAGTAGCTTCCGAAATCGCCGTCGGTTGCTTTCGGTACATCGCTCTCGTGCTCGCTGCCGCCGTTGGGATCGTACGAACCCAGGGCCGTGACCGCTATCGGGCCGGATCCGCCGGCCCCAGCGGTCCCGCCGTCCTCGCGGGTCAGGAGCAGCGCAACGAGCGCAGCGGCGAGAAGCAGCGCACCGACCACGGCGAGCACGAGCGGCAGCGGAGTCCGCGACCCTGAGGCAAGTAACAGTCTGTTGCTTGGCCTACGCGCGCGCCTGGGAGCGAACACGGCCGTCGCGTCGCTCGCCGTCTCCCCCGCGCGAAGAGCCTCGAGCTCCCCGACAAGCTCGTCCATCGTCGGGCGATCGTCGGGGTCCTTCGCCAAGGCGCGGTCGACCAGCTCCGCGAGGAGCGGCGGCGTCTCGGAACGGCGTTCGAGCAGGCTCGGCGGCGGTTCGTTCACGTGCTGCAGCGCGACTGCGACGAAGCTTTCGCCCTTGAACGGCACGCAACCGGTCAACAACTCGAAGAGCACGACCCCGAGCGAGTAGACGTCGGTCTCGCGGCTCACGACCTGGCCGCTGGCCTGCTCGGGCGCGATGTAGTCGGACGTCCCGAGCACGGTGCCCGTCTGCGTCATGCCCTTCTCGACGTCGAGGGTGCGCGCGATCCCGAAGTCGGTGACCTTCGCCTTGCCGTCGCCGTTCAGGAGCACGTTCTGCGGCTTGACGTCGCGGTGCACGATCCCGCGCTCGTGTGCGAACGCCAGCCCACTCGCGATCTCAAGCCCCAGCTCGACGACCTCGTCGAGCGGCAGGCGACCGTCGCGCTCGACGACCTCCTTGAGGTTCTCGCCGTCGATGTACTCGAAGACGATGAACTGGCGTCCCTCGTCCTCGCCGCGGTCGATGACGGTGACGATGTTCGGATGCGCGAGCTGCGCGACGGCGCGCGCCTCGCGCCGGAAGCGCTCGACGTACTCGTCGTCCTCGCCGTAGCGCTCGTGGAGGATCTTCAGCGCGACCTTGCGCTCGAGCAGCTGGTCGTGCGCCCGGTAGACGCTCGACATCCCCCCGCTGCCGACGAGCTCCTCGAGCTCGTAGCGGCCCCCGATCACCTCGCCCACGAGGTGAAGCCTACGCCTAGGTTGTGGAGGCGGCTTCGTGGACGAGCGGCGCGTGCGCGTGCTCGAGCGCCTCTTCCCAGACCGCGAGTGCCTCGTCGAGCTCGACGTCGGTGAGGACGAGCGGAGTGAGCACGCGAATGCAGTTCGAGTAGATCCCCGACTTCAGAAGCAGCAGACCGCGCTCCGCGGCGGCCTCGACGACCGCGGTCGCGAGCTCGGCGTACGGCGCCTTGGAGTCGCGATCGCGGACGAACTCGATCGCGAGCATCGCGCCGAGTCCGCGGACGTCGCCGATGTGCTCGAAGCGCTCTTGCCACGAGACCATCCGCTCGCGCAGTCGTTCTCCGAGCTGCTGGGCCCGGTCGACCAGATTCTCCTCCTCGAAGACGTCGAGGACGGCGAGCGCAGCCGCCTGGGCGACCGGATTGCCGACGTACGTGCCACCGATGGCCGAATCGTCGGGCGCGTCCATGATCGCGGCCTTCCCCAGCACCCCCGAGAGTGGAAGCCCGCCGGCGATCGATTTCGCGATCGCGATCAGGTCCGGCTCGAGCCCGTAGTGCTCGATCGCGAACATCCGGCCCGTGCGGCCGAACCCGGTCTGCACCTCGTCGACGATCATGACGATGCCGTGCTCGTCGCAGATGCGCCGGATGCCCGCCATGAAGTCGCGTGGCGCGACGACGAAGCCGCCTTCGCCCTGAACCGGCTCGATCACGATCGCCGCGACGTGCTCAGCGGCGACCTGCGTCGTGAACGCGCGCTCGAGCGCGGAGAGCGCGGTCTTCGTGTCGGGCCCGCGGTAGTCCTGCGCGAACGGCACGCGGTACACCTCCGGCGCGAACGGCCCGAGTCCAGCCTTGTACGGGTGCGTCTTCGACGTCATCGTCATCGACAGCAGCGTCCGGCCGTGGAACGCCCCTTCGAAGACCATCACCGCGGGTCGCTTCGTGTACGAGCGCGCGAACTTGATCGCGTTCTCGACCGCTTCGGTACCTGCGTTGAAGAACGCCGCCTTCGCCGGGCCACGGAACGGCGCCAGCGCGAGCAGGCGCTCGGCGAGCGTGATGTAGACCTCGTACGGGACGATCGTGAAGTCGGTGTGGCTGAAGCGCGTCAGCTGCTCCTGCGCCGCCTCGATCAGGCGCGGGTGCGAGTGCCCGACATTGAGGCAGCCGACGCCGCCCGTGAAGTCGAGAAAAGTGTTGCCGTCGACGTCCGTGATCGTCGCGCCGCGGCCCTCCTGGATCACGACCGGAAGGAAGATCGATAGCGGATTCGCGATCACCTTCTCCTTGCGTTCGAGGATCGCCCGCGAGCGGGGACCGGGGATCTCCGTCCGGAGCTCGATCGTCCGAGTGGTCGCCATGGGCCGTGAGCCTACCGCAGCGGCCGCCGAACCTGCATACGTGAATAGCGAAGTTTCAGGCGCTCAGCCGGCGTTCCAGCGGGAGGGGTGAACCGCCCCCGGGGTGTAGACGCCCGCTGCGTTCCAGAGCAGATAGCCGCCCGTCTTTGCCCGCCGGGCGGAGTCGATCTGGGCCTGGATGTCGGCCATCGTGTACCTCCGCCCGAGCGTGAAGTCCTGGAGCCACGGGATCACCCTCGCGTGAGTCGCCGCGAGCTGCTCGTTGAAGTCCCGCAGCGAGTAGGCAACCGTCGCGCCGGGGTTCGCGTTCGGATCTGACAGGTTGTACTCGCCGACGCTGTAGTGCGACGGATAGACCATCGGGTAGATCGCGTCGAGGTAGCGGCCGAGCCGGCGCGGGATCTGGCCGATGCCCAGATCGCGCGTCGCCGAGAGCCCGAAGACGTCCGCGGACACCCGCACGCCAAGCGGTTTCAGGCGCTTCGACGCGTACTGCGCGAACTGCGCGATCACCCAGCCGGGAGGCGTCGATGTCTTTCCCGGATAGACGATTGCGTCCACGTCGCCGTCGCTCGGGAAGCGCACGTAGTCGAACTGGATCTCGTCGAAGCCGGTGCGCGCGGCGGCTTCTGCGATGTCGACGACGTACTCCCAGACGCGCTGGTCGTACGGGTTGACCCAGCCGAGCTGCGCGTGGTTCAGCCAGCGTTCTCCGTCCGTTCGGCGAATCGCGAGCTCAGGCCGCTTCGCGGAGAGCACCGGGTCCTCCATCACGACCACGCGGCCGATCAGGTAGATCCCCTTCGCGTGAATCTGCCTGGCGACGATCCGCGGCTTGTAGTACGGCTTCGCCGCGCCGACCTCGCGCGCGAGCGGGACGGACGACGGGACGAACCCGACCTCGCCGTTCTCGTCCTTCACGTCGAGCTCGATCGTGTTCAAACCGTCGAGGCGGAGGTACTCGTCGATCTTGCCAGGGATCGACGCGAGCGCCATCGTCACGTGGACACCTCGCATCGTGGTCGGCGGCGTAAGCGGCTTGACGACCTGCTTGGGCACCTCCTGGACCTTGACGCGCACGGGCGGACCCGAGGCCTGGCGATCCGTGATCGTTCGTGCCGCGTACGCAACGGCCGCCGCGCACAGCACGAGGACCAACGTGACGGCGGCGCGGCGGATGCGCCTCCGGCGGCGCGCCTTCCGCCGTCGGGCCCGGTAGTGGGCGTTCGGGTCGACGGGGTGGAGGACCAAGGACCGCGGAGTATGCCCCGTTTCGGGGGGCTTCCGCTACTCGTGGAAGCCGGCGCCGCCCTGCGGCGTACCTAGAATCGGCGCGTGGTCCTCGCCGACCGGACGATCGCCCGCCTGCTGGCCGAAGGCCGCATCGAGATCGACCCCTACGACGATTCGCTCCTCCAGCCCTCGAGCGTCGACGTGCGGGTCGACCGCTATTTCCGGGTTTTCCACAACGCCCGCTACCCGTATATCGACGTGCGGGAGCCCCAGGACGAGCTGACCGAGCTCGTCGAGATCGAGGAGGACCGGCCCTTCATCCTCCACCCGGGCGAGTTCGTGCTGGGCTCGACGCTCGAGCGGATCAAGCTCCCGGACGACCTCGTGGCCCGGCTAGAGGGGAAGTCGAGTTTGGGCCGGCTCGGGCTGCTGATCCACTCGACCGCCGGTTTCATCGACCCCGGCTGGGACGGGCACGTCACGCTCGAGCTCTCGAACGTCGCGAACCTCCCGATCACGATCTACTTCGGGATGAGGATCGGTCAGCTCTCGTTCGTGCAGATGACCGAGGCTGCCGAGACGCCGTACGGAGCGGACAAGCTCGGCTCGAAGTACCAGGGGCAGCGCGGACCGACGCCGAGCCGCTACTGGCAGAACTTCGAGCGGGTCGAATCGTGATCCTCGTCACCGGCGGTACCGGCTTCGTCGGTCCGCACGTCGTCCACGCGCTGCGCGACCGCGGCCTCGACGTCCGTTGCCTCGTGCGCGATCGCAAGAAGGGTGCGAAGGTCGCGGCGCTCGGCGCCGAGCTCGTCGAAGGCGACGTAACCGACGCCGCGAGCCTCCGCATCGCTGCGCAGGCTTGCGACGCGGTCGTGCATCTCGTCGGGATCCGGCAGGGACCCGAAGAGGCATTTCGGCGCATCATGGTCGAGGGGACAAACCACTTGCTCGCCGCCGCGCGAGAGGTCGGGGCGAAGCGCTTCGTCCACATGAGCGCACTCGGTACGAGTGAGGAGACGAAGGACCTTGTGCCCTATTACCGCGCGAAGTGGGAGCAGGAGCTCGCGGTCGCCGGCTCGGGAATCGAGTACGTGATCTTCCGGCCGAGCTTCATCTTCGGCCGCGACGGCGGCATCCTGCCGACGTTCCGCCGGCTCGCGAAGCTCTCTCCCGTGACGCCGATCATCGGCTCGGGCCGTCAGCGGATCCAGCCGATCTGGCTCGACGACGTCGGCTCCTACTTCGCGCACGGCGTCGACGAGCCCGCGGCTGCGAACCGGACGTTCGAGGTCGGGGGGCCCGACGTCGTCACGTGGAACGAGTTCTGGGAACGGCTCAAGCGGGCCCTCGGTATTCGGCGGCCGAGCGTCCACGTGCCGATCTCGCTGATGCGCGCGAACGCGCTGCTCACGGAGCGGCTCCCAGGGAACATCCCGCTCACCCGCGACCTCCTGAAGATGCTCGAGTCCGGAGACAACGTCGTCACGAACAACGATGCGGTGACGACCTTCAAGCTCCCGCTCGTTCCTTTGGACGACCAGCTTCGCCGGGCCGCCTGACGGCCTTGAGCCGCGCGGGCGGCCGTGGCAAGGTGCAGCCGTGGGCCTGACCGAGCGCATCGCGCGCGCCTGTGCCGCGCATCCAGGCCGCACGCTGGCGGCGTGGGGTATTGCGCTCGTTGCCTCGATTGCTGCGCTTGCGCTCTTACTGACCGGGCTGACGAGCGAAGGCAAGGGGACGAACAACCCGCAGTCCGAACGCGCGGACAATCGCTTGGTCGCCGGGTTCCCGCCCGATCCGCAACGGATCGTCACCGACGTGATCGTCGTGCGCTCGGACCGCTACACCGTGGACGACCCGCAGTTTCGCGCCTACGTCGCGTCTCTGAGCCGGAAGGTGCGCGCGAGCAAGGGCATTGCGAGCCTGCACACCTGGTACGCGACACGCGATCCGGCGCAGGTCTCACGCGACCGGCACGCGATGCTGATCCCGCTCTTCATCTACGACTCGGACTACGCCGGGGACGTGATCGCCGCCGTCGACAGCGCCGACGCCGACCCCGGCTTCACTGCCTCGATCACAGGCAGCCAGACGCGCGACGACGACTTCAACAAGCTCTCGGAGAGCGACTTGCGGAACGGCGAGCTCAAGGTCGGCCTCCCCGCCGCGCTGGTCGTGCTGCTGCTCGTCTTCGGCACCGTCGTCGCCGGGCTCGTACCGCTGCTGATGGCGATCTTCTCGATCATCGCCGCGCTTGGGCTCGTCGCCGTGCTGTCGCAAGAGTTCGAGCTCTCGATCTTCATCGTGAACATGCTCACGGGGATGGGCCTCGCGCTCGGGATCGACTACTCGCTGTTCGTGATCTCGCGGTACCGCGAGGAGCGTACGGCCGGCCGCGAACCGCTCGACGCGATCAGCGCCTCGGGCGCGACGGCGAGCCGCGCCGTGCTGTTCAGCGGCACCGCGTTCGTCATCGCGATGTTCGGCATGCTGCTCGTGCCCTCCACGATCATGCGCAGCCTGGCGGCCGGCGCGATCCTCGTCGGGTTCACCTCGGTGCTCGCGGCACTGACGCTGCTCCCGGCTCTGCTTGGCCTGCTCCGCGACCGCGTCGACGCGCTGCGTCTGCCCTACTTCGGCCGGCGGCGGGTGAGCTCCGAGGGCCGCTTCTGGCGAGCCGTGGTGAACCGCGTGCTGCACCGCCCCGGCTGGAGCCTGGTCTTCTCCGTCGTGCTCCTGCTCGCCGCGGCCGTGCCGATCTTCGGGATGAGCATTGGCACCGCAGGCGTGAGCACGTTCCCCGACGACCTCGCGTCGAAGCGAGGCTACCTCGAGCTTCAGCACAGCTTCGGAGGCCAGAGCACCGACCCCGCGCACGTCGTCGCCCTGGACAGCCCCGATCGGCTGGCACGGCTTCGCGACCTCCTGGCGCGCGACCGGCGCTTCGGCCGTCCCCAGATCAGGTGCGGCAGGAGTGGCATTTGCGACCTCCAGGTGCCCGTGCGCGGCGATCCGGCCGGCGATCAGGCCGTCGCGGCGGTTCGCGACCTCCGCGACCGGATCGTTCCGCAGACGTTTGCGGGCACCGACGCCGACCCCCTCGTCGGGGGGACGACCTCGGAGAACATCGACTACTTCGACAACGTCACGAATCCAGCGCCGTACGTCTTCGCGTTCGTCCTCGGGTTGACGCTGATCCTGCTCACGGTCGCGTTTCGCTCGGTCGCGATCGCTCTGGTGGCGATCGTGCTCAACCTGCTCTCGGTCGGAGCGGCGTACGGGCTGCTGGTGCTCGTCTTCCAGCACGGGGTCGGCGCCGACCTGCTCGGCTTCCGTCAGATCGACACGATCGAAGCGTGGGTTCCGCTGTTCCTCTTCTCGGTCCTCTTCGGCCTGTCGATGGACTACCAGGTGTTCCTGCTCAGCCGGGTGCGCGAGCGCTACGACCAGACGCGCGACACGCGCGACGCCGTCGGCTGGGGTGTCGCGTCCACGGCGAGAATCATCACGGGCGCTGCGCTGATCATCGTCGCGGTCTTCGCGGGGTTCGCGCGCGGGGAGCTCGTGATGTTCCAGCAGATGGGCTTCGGCGTCGCTGCGTCGCTGCTGATCGACGCGACCGTGATCCGCTCGATCGTGCTGCCGAGCCTGATGGCCCTGCTCGGCGACCGTAGCTGGTACCTGCCTCGGTGGCTCGAGTGGATCCCGCACTTCGAGGTCGAGGGGCACGCCGCTCCCGAAGCCGCTCCGGCGGTCCGGCCCGGCTAGCAGGAACAGCGGCGCGTACGGGCGAACTCGTTCTCCGCCACCGAAAGGAGACCAATGATCGGTTTGCGCGCAATCCTGCTGCTCGTCGCCGTGATCCTCTTCGTCGCAGCCGCCCTCGGCGACTCCAGCGAGGACTGGATCTCGTGGGGCCTCGCGTGCCTCGCGGGAGCATTTCTCGTCGGCGAGGCCGGGCTCGACCGGCGCTTCGGCACGCGGCGGTAGAGCTGGGTGGGGCCGCCGCTTCGGCGGTCCCTTCCATTGCTTTCACAGGTTTCGCTGCCACGATGTGGGCGAGGGTGAAACGGGTCGTCGTCCTAGCCGCCGCGGCGTTCGTCGCCGTTCTGAGCGCCGCTCCTTCGAGCTCGGCGCAGAGGCAGGCGGCGGCCGTCGAACCGTGGATCCGGCTCGAGCTCGACGCAATCGCCTCGGAGCGCCTCAACCCGCCACGGGCCTCTCGCGCGCTGGCGCTCGTCAGCCGCGCGATGTTCGAGGCCTCGGAGGCAGGTGGCGCGGACCGCGACTCCGCCGTCGCTGGTGCGGCCTCGACCATGCTCGCATACCTCTTCCCATCCCAGGCCGATCGTGCGCGCGAGCTCGCGCGCCCGGCCGCCGCGGGGTCCCGACGCGGTGGCTTCGCAGCAGGCGTCGCAGTCGCAGATCGCCTGATCGAGCGTGCCGAAGCGGACGGCTCGTCGGACGTGTGGACGGTGACGCCACCGGTCGGGCCGGAGTTCTGGACGCCGACGCCGCCCGGCTTCGTCTTCCCGCCGCTCGAGCCGCTTGCGGGAACGTGGCGAACCTGGAATCTGGCCTCCGGATCGTCGTTCCGGCCGGCACGGCCGCCGACGTACGGCAGCCCGCAATTCCTCGAAGAAGTCGCCGAGGTCTACGGCGTCTCCCGTTCGCTGACCGCCGAGCAGAAGGCGATCGCGAGCTTCTGGGCCGACGGCGCCGGAACCGTGACGCCGTCCGGCCACTGGAACGTGATCGCGCTCGAACTCGTGGACGACGTCGGGTTCGGCACGCGAAGGACGGCCCGCCTTTTTGCCGCGCTGAACACGGCGCAGGCCGACGCCTTCATCGCCTGCTGGGACTCGAAGTTCACATACTGGTCGGTGCGCCCCGTGACGGCGATCCGGTCGCTACTCGACGTCACGTGGTCGAGCTACATCGCGACGCCGCCCTTCCCGTCGTACGTGTCCGGCCACTCGACGACCTCGGGCGCGGCGTCGACGGTGCTCGCGCGGTTCTTCCCCTCTCGGGCCGGCGAGCTCTCACGGCTCGCCGACGAGGCCGCGATCTCGCGCCTCTACGGCGGGATCCACTTCCGGAGCGACAACGAGGCCGGCCTGCTGCTCGGTCGCCGGATCGGCCGGGCGGCGCTCGCCGCCTACGGCCTCGAGAACGACTGAGGGCCGGTCTCCCGGCCCTCAATCTCGGTTACCAGCGGTGGATTGATAGGGGCGCTTCCTGCCGGCCGAAGGCCGGTGGCGCGAGACGCGAGTCCCCCACGCTGGCTAGGCGATTCCCCGTAGGTCCCGGGGACACGCCCCTACCCGCTGGTACCTCCGCTGCCCGTGCTACTGGAAATTTCCAATTCCGGACCACCTCCTTTCCGCGTTAGGCGGAATGTAGCGGTCCCGGCGGAAGGGGCGGAATGACGGCCGGAGGTTCGCTGTGGACGACTCGTCACGCTCTTGGCACCTTTGTGACAGACACGCAACGACGCGCAGGGCTAGGCTCGTCGCCAACGGAGAGGGAGGTGGGGTTTCCCGACGTATGACGCGTCAACCTAGAAGGAACGCGCGTCAGCGCAGGACGACCGAGAGCTCCAGGCCCCGATCCAGTGGAATCGTCGTCGACACGAGCGTGGGATCCGCCTGCCGTGCCCGCGAGTACGCGCCCAGCGTTTCCTCGTGCGAGAGCACGTTGTCGGCGACGATCAAGGCGCCCGGCTCGACCTTGTCCCGCGCCAGGCCGAACAGCACCTCGTAATCCCCCTTCTCGGCGTCGAGGAAGACGACGTCGAAGACGTCCTGGATGGTCGGCAGCGTCTCGAATGCATCGCCCTCGACGAGCTCGGCCCACTCCTCCAAACCGGCGTCGGCGATGTTCCGCCGCCAGGCCTCGAGCCGGGGCGGGTCGTTCTCGAGCGAGACGACCCGGCCGGAGAAGTAGCGCACGCCGGCAGCGAGCCAGATCGTCGAGTATCCGCGCGACGCCCCGATCTCGAGCACGCCGCAGTCGTTCATCGGCGTCACCAACGCGAAGAGGAACTGGCCTGTCTTGCGGGCGACTTGACCCGCGCGCTCGCTCGCCGGCAGTCCGCGCTCGCGCTCGGACGCGTCTTCCGCCTCGAGGCGGGCGAGCACTTCGAGCACGCGTTCATCGAGCATCCCGAGACCGTACTACCGAACGTCCACCTTCACGATTCCGTCCTCGACAACGACCGGGAACGTGTCCACCGGCAGATACGCAGGCAACGTCAGCGGCCTCCCCGTCGTGATGTCGAACGTGGCCCCGTGCCTTGGGCAGACCACGACGCACGAGTCCTGCTCCCAATCGCCCTCCGCCAGCGGGCCGTCGTCATGCGAGCAGCGGTCCTCGATCGCGTAGAGCTTGCCGCCGCAGTTGTAGACGCCGACGGTGATCGTGCCGGCGGGGACCAGCTTCATCGTCCCCGGCGGCAGCTCGTCCACCGGGCAGACGTCGATGAAAGCCATTAGCTCAGGGTGAGCTCGTCGAACCCCGCGAGACCCTCGGGCAGCGGCGTGCCCTTCGCCTTGTGCAGCGCGACCTTCAGCGTGGTCAACCCGAGCATCGCGCACTTGAGCCGGATCGGCGTCAGCGGGATTCCGATCTCGTCGAGCAATTCGTCCTTCTCGAGCGTCGCGACCTCGATCGCCGTGCGCCCCTGCACCATCTCCATGAGCATCGAGGTGGCCGCCTGCGAGATCGCGCAGCCGCGACCAGAGAACTTCACCTCGTCGATCGTCTCGCCGTCGTCGCCGAACGAGACGTAGATCGAGACCTCATCGCCGCAGAGCGGGTTCTGCCCCTCTGCCTCGGCGTCCGCCCCGTCGATCACCCCGTGCCCACGCGGATTCTTGTAGTGATCCAGGATCACCTCTCTGTACAGCTGGTCGAACTCGCTCATGCCCCTGACCGCCTGTCGCTCCCGCCCGGCGGAGCCGGGCTCCGCGACGGGCTCGCGCCGCTAACGGCACGCTTCATGAACATGAGCAAGCTCATGCAAACACCTTACGGACACGCTCGAGCCCGGCGACGAGCCGGTCGATCTCCTCGGGGATCGTGTACAGGTAGAAGCTCGCACGGTTCGTCGCAGCAACGCCGAGCTTGCGCATCAGCGGCTGGCAGCAATGATGGCCGGCGCGGATCGCGACGCCCTCCAGATCGAGGATCTGCGCCACGTCGTGCGGATGGACGCCCTCGACGTTGAACGAGACGATCCCGGCGCGACGGTCCGCCGGCGGCCCGTACGTCGTCACCCACGGCAGCTCCGCGAGCCGGTCGAGCGCGTAAGCGGCGAGCTCGTGCTCGTACTGCTCGATCGCGTCCAGCCCGATCTCCGTCACGTAGTCGATCGCCGCCCCGAACCCGACTGCTTCGGCTATCGGCGCGGTGCCCGCCTCGAACTTGTGCGGCAACTCTCCCCAACTCGTCCCTTCGAGCCGCACGGAAGAGATCATGTGCCCGCCGACCAGGAACGGCTCCATCGCCTCGAGCAGCTCGGCGCGCCCCCAGAGCGTGCCGGCGCCGCTCGGGCCGCACATCTTGTGTCCGGAGACCGCGAGGAAGTCGCAACCGAGCGCCTGCACGTCCACAACCTTGTGCGGCGCACCCTGCGCCGCGTCGACGACGCTGATCGCGCCGTGCTCGCGCGCCCACGCGGTGACACGCTCGACGGGATTGATCGTTCCGAGCGAGTTCGAAACGAGGTTCAGCGCCGTCACCTTCACGTCGCCCTCCCGGGCAATCTCGTCCAGCGCGTCGAGCTGCAGCTCCCCGTGCTCGTCGAGCGGGATCATCCGGAATCCCGCGCCGGTCCGGCCTGCGATGTACTGCCACGGCACATAGTTCGAGTGGTGCTCGAGCTCGGTGACGACGACCAGGTCTCCCGGGTGGAGGTTGTTGAGACCCCAGGCGTAGGCGACGAGGTTGATCGCCTCGGTCGCGTTCCGCGTGAAGATGACCTCGCGCGCCGAAGGGGCGTTCAGCAGCCCGCGTACCTTCTCGCGCGCGCCCTCGAGGCCGGCCGTCGCGCGCTCCGCGAGCTCGTAGACACCGCGATGGACGTTCGCATATGACGTCTCGTAGAACTCGCGCATCACGTCCAGCATCTGGCGCGGCTTCTGCGAGCTGGCCGCCGAGTCGAGGAACGCCAGGGGTTTGCCGTGGAACTGCTGCTCGAAGATCGGAAAGTCCGCACGCAGCTTGTGCGCGTCCAGCTTCGTGATCGTCTCTACGGCCACCTCGCGGCCAATGCTACCCCGGCCTAGGCGGGCAGGTACCCGCCCAACGAAACGGCGCCGCTGACGAGAGCGATGACGAACAGGACGAGGATCCACTCCCGCTTCCAGGCCAGCTCGTGCGGCATGGCGTCCACGTTCGGCCAGGGCGCGGGCGGAAGCGAGTTCTCGGGGATCGGATAGCTCAGCGCCGGATACGCGAGCGCGGCGAGCAGAGCAAGCGCGGCATACACCCAGCGGACCCGCGCGCGGTACGACGCGGCGAGGGCCTCGGCCGACCCGAAGCGGGCGACGGCCTCGTCCTCGCCGACCTCGCGCGCCGACTCGCGCAGGTGATCTTCGACTTCGGCGAGGACACGGGGACGCACCGCGATCGGGAGCCGGCGGCGCAGCTCCTCGAGATAGCGGTCGATCACGCGGCGCCTCCGACGACACGCTCGACCGCGCGCGCGAAGAGCCGCCATTCGCGGAGGTGATCCTTGAGGACTGTGCGGCCGCGGCGGCGCATCGAATAGATCCGCCGCTTGCGCGCGACTCCGGTCGACCAGCGGCTGGTGAGGAGCCCGCTCTTCTCGAGGCGGTGGAGCGCCGGGTAGATCGTCCCCTCGGGGAAGTCGAACGCACCCGCGCTTCGCTTTCGCAGCCTAGGCATAGCGTCACGAGGCGTCAAATCACCAGCCGCTGCCGTCTGGGCGCTCGCTACGCTCGCCCCGTGGACGCGGATCCCGTCCAGCTCCGGGTACTCGGCTGCCTGATCGAGAAGCAGCGCACGACACCGGACGTCTACCCGCTCTCGCTCAACGCGCTCCGGCTCGCCTGCAACCAGGCGACGAACCGCGACCCGGTCGTGGACTACGACGAGCCGACGATCCGCAGCGCACTCGAGCGGCTCTCCAACCGGCAATGGGCGCGCCTGGCGAGCGGTCCCGGGAGCCGCGCGGTCAAGTACCGGCACTTGTTCGACGAGGCGCTCGGCCTCTCAGACGCAGAGCTCTCCCTGCTCGCCGTCCTGATGCTGCGCGGCCCACAGACGGTGGGCGAGTTGAAAGGGCGCACGGAGAGGCTGCATCGCTTCGAGTCCCTGCCGCAGGTCGATGAAACCCTCAACGGCCTTGCCTCCCGCGAGCTCGTCGCGCGCCTCGGCCGGCGGCCGGGGCAGAAGGAGGAGCGCTGGGCGCATCTCCTCGGCGGCGAGGAGGAGCAGGCCGAGGAGGCGCTGCAGGCGCGCAGCGACCTCGAGGAGCGCGTCGAGCAGCTCGAGGCGCAGGTCGCCCAGCTACGGCGGCTGCTCGAGTCCGAGCGCCCTAGGCAGTCGCCGTGATCGTGATCCCGCCGCGCGCCTTCTGCTCGAGCGTCACCGTGACGTGGTCGCGCTCCAGCCGCAGCGCCTCGGCGACGTCGTCTCGGATCCGCACTGCGAGCGCCTCGCAAAACGCGCTCTCGTTGCGGAACCGCGCCAGGTAGAGCTTCAGCGACTTCGACTCGAGGCAGAGTTCCGCGGGCGAGTACTCGATCGACGCGACGTAGAAGTCGGGCTGCGCGGTGACCGGGCAGAGCGCAGTCAGCTCGTCGCTCGTCATGTCGACGTAGGAGACGCCGGGGTTGGGGAACGTCTCGAGGCCGGCGTAGTGATCCGAGCCGGCTTGGCCGAGCGCCACGAACTCGGGAGTCTCGCTCATGCCTCGCTAGCGGTCCTGCAGCGCATCGAGCGCGACCGCGAATGCGAGCACGAGCCGCCTGTCGGCCTCGAACGTCGGCTCGAGCTCGAGCACGTACCGGTCGCGGAGCTTGCCCAGCACTCGGCGGTAGGTCCCGACCTGCTCATCGCCGCGCTTGAGCACGAAGTTGAACGGCAGCCACGTCAGCGCCGCGAGCCAGTCGGACACGAGGTCTGCGGCCCGGCGCACGATCGCAATCGGCCAGCTCGCCTCGTGGGCCTCGAACAGCTCGTTGCCCTGAGGGTCGCGCACGTGCCAGTGGCTGCGGAGCAGCGAGCGCGTGAAGTCCTTCTCGAGCACCCCGATCACGCGGTCGTCGGCGTCGAGTACCTCGTGTCTCCCGCGAACCTCGAAGACCGACTTCGACTTGACCATGAACAAGTGCGGCCCGTCGTCGGGCGACAGCCGGAAGCGGATGTCCTCCTTGATCTTCAACTTCTTCTGCTTCACGTAGAGCAGCGGCCGGCCTTCCTCGGTCGCGCCCGGGGTCGGAATACTGATCCGGTACTCGTTCGCGATCGGCTTGAAGACCTGCTGGATCAGGAAGCGGTTCGAGCTCTCGATCTCCGAGAGAACGATCTGCGGGTCGAGGATGCTGGTCACGGCGGCAACGCTATCGGTCGAGGACGCTCGAGGAGACGAGCACCGGCCCACCAGCCTCGTAGGCCGTAGAGCCGAGGGCCGCGAGCGCGCTCAGCTCGACACGAAAGCGGACCGCGAGGTTCGCCTGCTGGAGGGGCTTCACTCCAGGTCGATCGCGGTCGGGTGGCGCGGCTCGTAGAGCAGCACCTCGACGTCGCCGGGCAAGACCATCGTCACCCCGACGCCGAACCCCATGTCCCTCGGCTTACCGCGAAACTCGATTCCGCCCTCGGCCAGCTCGGCCATCGTCCTACCCACGTCGTCGCAGATCAGGCCGAGCTCGTGGTGCGTCGAGCCCTCGGAGGGATGGACGCCGAGCTCCGCCGGCGGCAGCGCGAAGATCAACCAGCCGTCGTGGGCATCGACGTGGCCCCAGCCCAAGACGTCGCGGAGCGTCGCGCGGAGCTTCTCTGCCTCCGGCGTGTAGAGGATGACGTGCGCACCGGTGATCGCCACGGGGCGGATCGTACGACGGACGAACCGCCGTCGCTATCGTGGCGCGGCTGTGAGCGACTACGTCTTCACGATGTACCGGGCCGACAAGTTCTACGGCCCCGAGCGCCAGGTGCTCGCGAACATCTCGCTGTCGTTCCTGCCCGGGGCGAAGATCGGGGTGCTCGGGCCGAACGGCGCGGGGAAGTCCACGCTGCTGCGGATCATGGCCGGGCTCGAGGAGCCGTCGTCGGGCGTGGCCGAGCTCGCGCCCGGCGCCTCGGTCGGGCTCCTCTCCCAAGAGCCCGAGCTCGACGAGACGAAGGACGTTCGCGGGAACGTCGAGGACGGCGTGCGCGAGGCGCGCGACCTGCTCGACCGCTTCCACTCGATCTCGGCTGCGTTCGCGGAGCCTGACGCCGATTACGACGCGCTGCTCGAGCAGCAGGCGAAGGTGCAGGACGTGATCGACCGGCGCGACCTTTGGTCGCTCGAGCAGACGATCGACCGCGCGATGGACGCGCTGCGGCTGCCGGAGGCAGACCGCGACGTCACGACGCTCTCGGGCGGCGAACGGCGGCGCGTCGCGCTCTGCCGGCTCCTGCTCTCGTCACCGGACCTGCTCCTCCTCGACGAGCCGACGAACCACCTCGACGCAGAATCGGTCGCGTGGCTCGAGCGCTTTCTCGCGGAGTACAAGGGCACGGTCGTAGCGGTGACGCATGACCGCTACTTCCTCGACAACGTCGCGGGCTGGATCCTCGAGCTCGACCGCGGCCGCGGCATCCCGTTTGAAGGCAACTACTCGTCCTGGCTCGAGCAGAAGCAGGCGCGGCTGGCGGTGGAGGAGAAGCAGGAGTCCGCACGCCGACGCACGCTCGCCCGCGAGCTCGAATGGGTGCGGATGAGTCCACGGGCGCGCCATGCCAAGTCGAAGGCGCGCCTCGGCGCCTACGAGAAGCTGCTGGCGGACGAACAGTCAGTCCGGCTCGACAAGGTCGAGATTCACATCCCGCCGGGGCCGCGGCTCGGCGACGTCGTGATCGAGGCGGACGCGGTTGCCAAGGGCTTCGGCGAGCGGCTGCTCTTCGAGGGGCTCTCGTTCTCGCTCCCACCGGCGGGCATCATCGGCGTCGTCGGTCCGAACGGCGCCGGCAAGACGACCCTCTTCCGGATGATCGTCGGCGAGGAGCAGCCGGACTCGGGGGCGCTGCGCGTCGGCGAGACGGTCGAGCTCGCGTATGTCGACCAGTCGCGGGCCGCGCTCGATCCGGCCAACTCCGTCTGGAAGGAGATCAGCGGCGGGCACGACACGATCGAGCTCGGCAAGCGCGAGGTGAACTCGCGGCAGTACGTCAGCTGGTTCAACTTCAGGGGCGGCGACCAGCAAAAGCGCGTCTCGGGCCTGAGCGGCGGCGAGCGGAACCGCGTCCACCTCGCGAAGCTGCTCCGCAGTGGCGGGAACGTGCTGCTGCTCGACGAGCCGACGAACGACCTCGACGTCGACACCCTGCGCGCACTCGAGGAGGCGCTGCTCGACTTCGCCGGCTGCGCCGTGGTGATCTCGCACGACCGCTGGTTCCTCGATCGGATCGCCACTCACATCCTGGCGTTCGAAGGCGACTCTCAGGCCACGTGGTTCGAGGGCACCTGGCAGGAGTACGCGGACTGGGTCAAGGAGACCCGCGGCGCGGACGCTCTCGAGCCGCACCGGATCAAGTACAAGCCGCTCGTGCGAGCGTAGCTTCGCCTCGCCTGGGGCATCGCCACGCGGACGTTGCCCCAGACGGGCGTCTCCTCACTCGAGCGACTGCATCATCCCGTGCAGGTGCGCGCAGGCGGCCTTGGTGTCGTCGTACTTGTACTGGCCCGCGCGTGACTCGGCGGCGTACACGGCGCAGCGGTGAACGCGCGGGTGAGTACGCCAAGTGGCATCTCGGGATCGACGACGAGCACGACGAGGAGCGATGAAGCGGTTCTCCTCGTCCGCGGACGGCTGATGCTCGCTCCAGTCGTCACGCTGGTCGAGGACGACCTTCTTGGCCTTGATCAGGCCCTTGGCGTGGTCGAACGCGGTCGCGTTCAGCCTAACTGTGCCGGTTCTTGTAGCCATAACCCAGCCAGGGTACGAGCCGTCTCGGGTACGGCGCGCTGCCCCTGGCTATGGCGCTGTGGCCGTCGCGCGGGTGACGCGGAGGACGGCCGCCTCGTTCGTGCGCTTGACAAAGCGCACCGTGAGGGCGCCTGGCACCTTGAACTTCTCGCCGGGGAGCATGGCCGGACGCTCGCGACCGCTCGGTTCGAGCATGAGCACCTCGGGCGGCCCCTGGCCTGGGATGACGTCGCGCGTGTCGACGAAGCGGACGAAGACACCGCCGGGCAGGCCCTGGTGCTCGTGGAGAACCACCCGGGGCGAAGGTCGGTATTCGAACCACCAGTCGACCGGGCCTACGGGCACTCGGAGACCGACGGCGAGCGAACCCGCGCGATCGGCACGCCCTAGCGTGAACAGCCCTGAACCGCGGACGACACGGACCTTCGGCTGCCAGCCGAGCTCGAGCTTCTCGAAGACCGTGTAGTCGTCGATTCCCTCTCCCATGATGCTGTAGAAGTCGCCGTACTCGTCCTGGCCGCAGAGCGTCACGCAGAGCGTCGACTTGGCGTGCGCGAGCGCCCACGTATGCCCGAGCTCGTGCAGGAGCAGGTGTGAGGTGAACGCGCCGTCGAGCATCACTTCGTGTCCGACGGCGAGTCCGCCGGAGACGCACGGTGAAGAAGGAATCACGTAGACGACGCGGTCGTAGGCGCCGATGCGAAAGCCGGCCGCCTCGGCGGCGCGCTTGCCCGGGACCGTGACGGCTCGCGGGAGGCTACCGTCCCACCACTCACGCGGACACGTCGCCGGCCGGATGAGCACGTCGGACCAGCGCGTGACGTCGATCTGCAACGAGAGGCGCCCGAACGAGGAAGCCTGAACGAAGCGCTCGGCCTCCCTGACGACGGTCTGGATCTGCACCGACCCGTACGGTTCCGGACCCCACGTCGCAAGTACGAGGAGCACGCGCTGTTGGCTCGTGATCGGTGCGGCAGGCGGAGCGACGAGGAGTGCGAGGAGCACCCCAACCGGCGCGACCCAGCGCACGCGGAGCACCAGCCGACGCTAGCACCGTAAACTGAGAAACGCGACCCCCGGATCGGGCAAAATCACGGCATGGCGATCGACTGGGACTGGACGCGCGTCGTCTTCGACCACGTGAAGATCGGAGTCCGCGACCGTGACGCGAGCGTCGGCTTCTACACGTCGGTGCTCGCGACGCTCGGGATCCCGCCGCTGTGGGAGAACGAGCGGGGCGCGCAGTTCGCCAACCTCGTCGTCTCGGCCACGGCCGAGGTGCCGAGCGGCCCCGTCCACATCGCATTCGTCGCGGACTCGCGAGATCAGGTCGAGGCATTCCATCGCGCGGGACTCGAAGCCGGTGGCCGCGACAACGGGCCGCCGGGCGTGCGCGAGCAGTACAGCTCCGAGGAAGGCGGCCGGTACTACGCGGCGTTCCTGCTGGATCCGGACGGCAACAACGTCGAGGCCGTCCGGCGCGAGTTCTGAGACTTAACCGGCTCTACGCAGAATTCTTGCAACGCCCGACTAGGCTGGCGGCGTGCGGCTCCTAGCGGCCTTCCTCATCGCGGCGTCGCTCGCCGTCGTGGCGGCTGGATGCGGGGACTCCGACTCCAGTGAGCCTGCTGCGTCGTCGTCGTCGTCGGCGGCGGCGGCGACCGAGACCGACGCCGGCGGGATCGACACGCTCGAGGGCGCCGGGACCGACCCGGTGAGTGCGCCTCCGAAGTCGACGGAGATTGCGCTGCTCGAGCGGGTCGCGGTCGCGCGTCACGAGGGCTACGACCGCGTCGTCTTCCAGTTTCGCAACGTCTTGCCGGGCTACCGCGTGGAGTACGTGAGGCCGCCGCTCCGCCAGGACGGCTCCGGGAACGTGGTCGACGTCGCCGGCCAGGCGTTCGTCGTCGTCCGCATGGAGCCGGCTTCGGGCTTCGATCTCGGGACGGGTGAGGGCGAGCTCGTCTACAAGGGGCCGCGCAGGATCAGCGGCGCCGCCGCGGGCACGGCGGTCGTGCGCGAGGTCGTGCGCATCGGTGACTTCGAGGCCGTCCTCAACTGGGCCGTCGGCCTGGACGACCGGGTCGACTTCCGGGTACTCACGCTCGAGGGCCCGCCGCGCCTCGTCGTCGACTTCCGCAACCACTAGAGGACTGAGGGCCAGGAGTTAAACCGGTCGCATCGCCGGCGCCTCCGGCACCTGCTCGCCGTGCTCGAGGTGCGGCAGCCACTCGAGCCACTTCGGGAGGTACCAATTCCACTCCCCGAGCAGCTTCATCGTCGCCGGCAGCAGCACCGCGCGCACGATCGTCGCGTCGAGCAGCACCGCGGCGGCGAGACCGACGCCGAACTGCTTCAGGAAGAGGATCGAGAGCGTGCCGAAGATCGAGAAGACGGCGACCATCACGATTGCCGCGCTCGTCACAACGCCGGCCGTCACCTTGATCCCGTGCGCGACCGCTTCCTCGGTCGTCAAGCCGCTGTCCTTGCCCTCGCGGATCCGGCTGATGATGAACACGTGGTAGTCCATCGAGAGCCCGAAGAGGATCACGAACAGGAACACGGGCATGAACGATGCGACGCCGCCGGTGAAGTCGAAGCCGAGGATCTGCTTCCCCCACCCGTGCTGGAAGACGAGCACGAGCACGCCGTACGCCGCAGCGACCGAGAGCAGGTTGAGCAGGATCGCCTTCACCGCGATCACGAGCGAGCGGAACGAGAAGAGCAACAGGACGAACGCGAACGTGAGCACGAACAGGAATACGAACGGGGCCGACGACTTCATCGAGTCGTTGAAGTCCTTCGTGAACGCCGTCTCGCCCGTCACACCGGATTCGGTGTTCGGAACGGCGCCGAGCGTGAACGGCATGATCTGGTCGCGCAGGAACGCGAGCGAGGCCATCGACGCGTCGTCGGTTCCCTCGCCGTCGACGGGGATCGAGATGTGCGCGACCGTGCGCGCCGGGTTGACGGTGAGCTCGATCGGCTCGTGCATGAGACCGCTGACGAGCGCGCGCCACTCGAGCTGGCCGATCGCCTCCTTGATCTGCGGCGAGTCGACGTTGTCCGCCTTGATCACGGCCTCGGCCGAGATCTCGGTGCCCGGGAACGCGGTCTGGATCTTGTCGTAGACCTGCATCACCGGCAGCGAGCGCGGATACGTCTCCGGGCCGGGCACAGTCAGCTTCATCTGCAGCGCGGGCAATGCGATGATCGCCAGCACTCCGGCGGCGAGCGCCACCGAGAGAATGGGGCGCCGAAGGACGCGGTCGAGGATCGCGCTCCAGATCCGACCCTCGCCGTCGCGTCGCTTGAGTCGGCGCAGGAACGGCACCGGCAGCGCATCGACCCGGTCGCCAAGCAGCGCGAGCAGCGCCGGCAGCACCGTGACCGAACCCGTCATCGCGACGAAGACGACCGTCATCATCCCGACCGCGAACGAGGTGAACGTCGCGTCGCGCGTGAAGAACATGCCCGCCATCGAGACGATCACCGTCGCGCCGGAGATGAGCACCGCCCGCCCCGATGTCGCTTCGGCCGCCTCGAGCGCAGCCTCCGGGCCGCGCCCGCGCGCGCGTTCCTCGCGCTCGCGCTTCAAGTAGAAGAGCGAGTAGTCGACGCCGACGGCGAGGCCGATCAGCAGGATCACGGCGAAGACGTCCTGGTCCATCGGCACGAGACGGCTGAGCGGCGCGAGCAGGCCGAGCGTCGCGAGAACGGCCGAAAGCGCGAGCAGCAGCGGGATCCCGGCCGCCACGAACGACGCGAACGCGACGAGGAGGATCACGAGCGTGATCGGAATCGAGAAGACGGCCGCCTTCTTCAGGTCGTCGGCGAAGAGGCCGCTGAGCGCCTCGTCAGCACTCGCGTCGCCGAACTCGCCGACGAAGACCTTGGGGTTGGACGCCTGCACCACCTCGACCGTCGCGAGGACCGGGTCGATCTTGTCCGCCGCGTCGTCGGCGTCGCCCTTGATCGAGAACTGGATCAGCGCGGCGTGCCCGTCCTGCCCGACGAGCGACTGGCCGCCGTCCGCGAGCGGCGAGCGGATGTCGGTCACGTTCGGCTGCCTGCCGAGCGCGCGGACGGAGTCGCGGATCGCGTTCGCGAACGGCGCGTCCTCAATCGTGAGCGTGTCGCTCTGGACGACGACGCTCTCGCCTGCGGGCTGCTTGAACTCGGTCGCGAGGATCTCCCACATCCGCCCTGACTCGCCGGGGTTAGCGGTGTCCGTGTTGATCTCGGTCGTCCCGATCTTCCCGCCGAAGAAGAACGAGAGCGCGACGAAGGCGAGCCAGCCGGCGATCACGGTCTTCCGGTGGCCGGCACTCCAGCGACCGATGCGGTGTGCGAGTCCCTTGCGGGGTTGTGGTTCGATGGCGTTCATCGTCGCCCTCCGTTCGCGTTGGCAGGTGCGCGATCCCGTCGGTAGTCGGAGTTGGCTCCCGCGCCGCGGCTGCCTACTCGGGATCTGACGCTCTCCGAGTCTCCGACTCTGGCGCGCCGATGTCAATCAGGGTTTCGCCCCAGCGAACCCTGAGTCGAGCTCGTCGAGCCGCGGCGCGTTGCGAAGGACAGGGCTGAACGTGCCCCACAGCGCCAGCGTGAGCGTGAGCACGAGGAAGCACGCAACGGTCGCGCGCGCGGAGACGCTGTCGAGCAGGAGCCCGGCGACGAGCGGGCCGAGTGGCGCGATCAGGAGCGCGATGTTCGCGCGGACGCTCTCGACGCGGCCGAGCAGCCGGTCGGGCGTGATCGCGATTCGGAGACCGTCCACCACCGAGTCGGTGATCGGAAGGGAGATCGCCTGCGGCAGGACCGCGGCCGTCAGCACGTAGACGTTCGGCCAGACGAGGAAGAGCGCGGCGCCGAGGCCGGTCCAGAACTCGAGCAACAGGATCGAGCGGACCGAGAGCGCGCGCCGGAAGAACGGCGACACGAGCGAGCCGAGCAACGTGCAGACGCTGAACGCCGCGAGCAGTGCGCCGATCTCGCCGCCCGAGAGCCCCTGGCGCCGGCCGACCACGATGATCACGAACAGGAACGCCGGGATGGTCAAATTGCCGATCCCATAGAGGAACGCGGTCGTGCGCAGGAACGGCTGGCTCCAGAGGAAACGGAAGCCTTCGGCGAGTTGCGCGCGGATTCGGGCCGGGTCGCGCTCGCGCTGCTCCTGGAACGGCGTTCGCACCATGAGCATCGAAACGATCGAGAACGCGTACGAGGCGGCGTCAGCGAAGAACGGCAGCGCGCGGCCGAGCTGGAATAGCGCGCCGCCGACCGGAGGCCCGACGATCCCGACGGCCGACATGCGCGCCCGGCCCGCCGCGACGGCCGCGGGCAGCTCCGACCGGGACACGACCGCGCGGAGCGCCCCCGGCTGCGCCGAGAGGAACAGGGTCCCGCACGCGCCTGCCACGAACGCGACGAGCAGGACCTGCCAGAACCTGACGCGGTCGAGCAGGATCGCAGCGCCGAGGCCCGCCACCGCGACGGCGCGAACCGCGTCGGCGCCGATCATCAGCCACTTCCGGTTCCAGCGGTCGGCAGCGACGCCCGCGAGCACCCCGAACGCCGCATAGGGAAGCAGCCGCACGAACGCGACGGCGCCGGCCTTCGCCGGCGAGTGCGTCAGCGCGAGCACGAGGAGCGGGTACGCGATGCTCGTCAAAGACGTCCCGAACCCCGACAGCAGCTCCCCGGTGAGCAGCACGACGAAGTCGCGGTTCCGCCAGAGCGGAGCGGTCGACCGTTCAGCCAATCGACATGGCCGCCGCGCGCACGATCTCCTTCGCGTGCGCGAGATCGGTTTTCACCTGAGCACGTCCGATCGTCACGTCTCCGTACTCGATTCGATTGCGCACTCGTCGCATGCGGTCGAAGTGCCGAAGCGACTCTTCGCGCGCTGCGTCGGCGAGCGCTTCTTCGGCATAGGCGACCACGGCCGCATGGGCACCCGCCCCGTCGGACTTCGCGCGATAACCGTTTGCCGCCATGTGGGCGGCGACCGCTTTTCGCGTAGCGTCGTAGGCGAGCTGGTACGCGCCGGGAGCGTCGTCGTCCAGGATCTTCGCCGCCGATCGAAGATGCGACCGCGCATGCTCGAGAAGCGCCTGCGCTTCGTCTCGGTCGACGCCGACGCGTTCGAGCCGACGCTCGAGCAGCAGCTCAGCGATCGTCGCCATGAGCGACGTTCAGCTCGACGAGCGGTTCGCGCTGAACACGTGCGAGCAGTCCTTGCGGCTGGTGCCACTCCTCGTCGCTGACCACGATGGGATTGATGGCCACGCCCAGACGATCCTCGACCGCGCGAGCGGCCTGGTAGACGGCGTCGGGGTCAACGGAACCGACAACGAGCAGGTCGACGTCGCGTGGGAGCTCGCCGGCTTCGCCGCGGTAGCGCCGCGCCCAGGACCCGAAGATGTATGCGCGCCCGACACCGTGTACGGATGCGAGCGCCTCCTCCAGCAGCGGCGCGGGCCCGAGCGTCTTGCCGAGCAGCGCGTAGAGTTCGTTGTAGATCGGCGATGTCTCGTCCGGCCGGACGATGCGCGCTTTCCCGACACGCTCGGTCCGGACGATCCCGGCGCGCTCGAGACGCGTGACCTCGCGCTGAACGGTCCCTGGATCCGCGCCGAGGCGCCTTGCGAGCTGGGTGAGAGACTCACCTCCCGGCGCGACGAGAAAGGTCCGCGCCAGGAGCCCGGCTTGGAGCCGGGAGCGGAAGAGCGGGAGCAGTGGTGGCGCTATCGTGCGTATAACGCAAGATATCTTGCGTTAGGCGCAATCGTTCGTCAAGGGTGACTTACGCCTGCGGAATCCGCGCCTCGAGCGCGTCGCCCAGCGTCTCGCGGACGGGCTCGAGCTCGATGCGGTCCAGGATGTCCTGGAAGAAGCCGCGCACGATCAGGCGCTCCGCTTCCGCGCGCGAGAGGCCGCGGGCCATCAGGTAGAAGAGCTGCTCGCGGTCGACCTGGCCCAGCGTCGCGCCGTGGGTGCAGCGGACGTCGTTCGCGAGGATCTCCAGGCCCGGAATCGAGTCGGCGTGGGCCTTCTCCGAGAGCATCAGGTTGCGGTTCTCCTGGTACGCGTTCGTCTTCTGCGCGTCCTTCTCGACGCGGATCATCCCGCGCCACACGGCGCTGGCTGAGTCGCGTAGGGCGCCCTTGAAGGCGAAGTCGCTCGTCGTCGACGGGGCGATGTGCTCCTGGAAGGTGTCGTAGTCCAAGTGCTGCTCGCCGTCGGCGAAGTACGCGCCCGTGACTCGAGACGTCGCGCCCGGGCCGGCGAGGTCGTTCTGGATTCTCGTCTTGCCCTTCTTCGAGCCGAAGCCGCCAGCAACCCAGTCGAGTTCGGCGTCGCGGCCGACGCTCGCATGGTGGCTCGCGAAGTGCCACGTTTCCGTCGAGAAGCTCTGCAGGGAGACGTACTCGAGCTTGGCCGCCTGCTCGACAAAGAGCTCGGCCACGGCGTTCGAGTAGCCGGACAGCTCAGCTGACACGGACGTGTACTCCTCGATCAGCGTCGCGTGCGATCCCTCTTCGGCCACGACCAGCAGACGGAAGAACACCGAGCCGTTCTCGACGGAGTTCGTGATCCTGACGTAGAGCGGTTGCTCCACCACGACTCCCTTGGGGATGACGACGAGCAGGCCGTGCTTCCAGAGCGCTGCGTTGTGGGCGGCGAACTTCTCGTCGTGACCGACAAGAGTTCCGAGCCGCTCGAAGTCCTCCGGGAGCGGCTCGAACCTGACTCCTGCCGGGGCCTTCTCGATCTCGACGCCCGCCTCCGACACGTTCGCGAGGCCGGCGACGTCGACGTCCAGCATTCCCCGGCCCGCCGCGACGATCGTTGCGCCGTTCGCGTTGAACGTATCCGGGTCGAAGCCGCGGAGGTCCGTGAAGCGCCACGGCTCGTCCGAGGTCGTCGGCAGCGGCAGCGCGCGATACCGCTCGAGGAGTTCTGCTCTGTCCATTCGCCCTACGGGTTCGTGCCGTCGTCGTACGGCGCGTATCTGCGGTGCAGCATCAAGCCGTTCCCGTCCGGGTCGCTGAACGGGGCGATGTGGCAGACACCGGAGTCGATCATGTCGCCATGGACCTCGACGCCCGCCTCCTCGAGCTTCCGTCGTGCCTCCTCGACATCCGGAACGCGGATCGCGATCGCCGAGGGCGGGAGCGGCTGGAAGTCGCGGCCGCCCATGTACTCGAGAGGCACGAGCGCAAGGGTGACGTTCCCCGTCTCGTACTCGATCCACCGATCGCTCGAGTTCGGATTGCGTTCGAGGCCGAGCGTCTTGCCGTAGAACTCGTCAGCGACCGCGACGTCGCGGACCGGCACACCGATGAAGTCGACGCGCTCTGCTTCGATCGTCACGGATTCACCTCCGAATTGCATCGACCGGTCCACCCAGACGGAATCGGCACCGCAAGCGGTGCCTCCGGATCAACCGACCGAGCCCTCCATCTGGAGCTGGATCAGCCGGTTCATCTCAACCGCGTACTCGAGCGGGAGCTCCTTCGTGATCGGCTCGACGAAGCCCGACACGATCAGCGCCGAGGCCTCGGACTCCGACAACCCTCGCGACATCAGGTAGAAGAGCTGCTCCTCGCCGATCTTCGAGACCGTCGCCTCGTGACCGATGTCGACCTGGTTCTCGTCGATGCGGATGTACGGGTAGGTGTCGGAGCGCGACTCCTCGTCGAGGATCAGCGCGTCGCAGACCACCTTCGACTTTGAGCCGACCGCGCCCTTCGCGACCTCCAGCAGGCCGCGATACCCCGCGCGGCCGCCGTTCTTGGAGATCGACTTCGACGTGATCACCGACGTCGTCTTCGGCGCGACGTGCACGGCCTTGCCGCCCGCGTCCTGATGCTGGCCCTTGCCCGCGAACGCGATCGACAGCACCTCGCCGTGGGCGCGCTCACCGAGCAGCCAGATCGCCGGGTACTTCATCGTCAGCTTGGAGCCGAGATTCCCGTCGACCCACTCCATCGTCGCGTCCTCGTAGGCGACGGCGCGCTTCGTCACGAGGTTGTAGACGTTGTTCGACCAGTTCTGGATCGTGGTGTAGCGGCAGCGCGCGCCCTTCTTGACGATGATCTCGACGACGGCCGAGTGCAGCGAGTCGGACGAGTAGATCGGCGCCGTGCAGCCCTCGACGTAGTGCACGTACGCACCCTCGTCGACGATGATCAGCGTGCGCTCGAACTGGCCCATGTTCTCGGCGTTGATCCGGAAGTAGGCCTGGAGCGGCATTTCGATCTTCACGCCCGGCGGCACATAGATGAACGAGCCGCCCGACCAGACAGCGGAGTTCAGTGCCGCGAACTTGTTGTCGTTCTGCGGGATGATCGTCCCGAAGTACTGCTTGACGAGGTCCTCGTGCTCGCGCAGGCCCGAGTCCATGTCGAGGAAGAGGACGCCCTGCTTCTCGAGGTCCTCCTGCAGCTTGTGGTAGACGACCTCGCTCTCGTACTGCGCGCCGACGCCGGCGAGGTACTTCTTCTCCGCCTCCGGGATCCCGAGCTTGTCCCACGTGTCCTTGATGTCGGCGGGGAGGTCCTCCCACGACTCCGCCTGCTTCTCGGTTGGCCGGATGTAGTAGTAGATGTTCTCGAAGTCGATGTCCGAGACGTTCCCGCCCCAGGTCGGCAGCGGTCGAGCAAGGAAGTAGTCGAGCGACTTGTGGCGGAACTTCCGCATCCAGTCGGGCTCGTTCTTGTGCGACGAGATCGCGTCCACGATCTCGTGGTTCAGGCCGCGCCCCGACTTGAAGAAGTAGTCCTTCGCCTCGTCGGGATTCGAGAAGCCGTACTTCGTCTCATAGTCGGCGCCGATCCCCTGGACGACTTCGGTCTCGGTCTGTGCCACTACGCCTTCACCTCCGCGAATGCCTCGTACCCTTCGGCCTCGAGCTTATGCGCCAGCTTGGGACCGCCTTCTTCCACGATACGCCCACCCACGAACACGTGCACGAAATCCGGCTCGATGTAGTTCAGGATTCGCTGGTAATGCGTGATCACCAGGGCGCCCATCTCGGGCCCAACGAGGTCTTTGACCCCCTGAGCCACGATCTTCAGGGCGTCGATGTCGAGTCCTGAGTCGGTCTCGTCCAGCACCGCGATCCGCGGCCTCAGCATCGCCATCTGAAGGATCTCGACGCGCTTCTTCTCGCCGCCGGAGAACCCATCGTTGAGGTAGCGCTGCGCGAGCTCGCGCGGCACCTTCAGCCGGTCCATCGCGGCCAGCAGCTCGGTGCGGAACTCCTTGACCGCGATCGGGTCGTCGGTGCCGCCGGCGCGGGCCTTGCGGATCGCGTTGATCGCGCTCCGCAGGAAGCTCGTCACCGTCACGCCCGGGACGGCGTGGGGGTATTGAAATGCCAGGAAGAGGCCGCGCTGCGCGCGCTCGTCGGCGCCCTGCTCGGTCACGTCGACGCCCTCGAAGAGGATCTGCCCCTCGGTGATCTCGTAGGCGGGATGCCCCATCAGGGCGTAGGCGAGCGTCGACTTGCCCGAGCCGTTCGGGCCCATGATCGCGTGGACCTGGTTGGTGTCCACGGCGAGGTCGACGCCCTTGACGATCTCGGTCCCGTCCTCGAGCGCGACGTGCAGGTTCTTCAGTTCGAGCAGTGCCAACGTACGGCCATCGTAGCCAACCCCTGCTCCGGTGCCGTCAGCGGCGGGTGACGTTCAGCACAAAGGTAGAGCGCGGTTTTCCGGCCAGCTGCACCGGCGTGCTGTGCGCGCCGCAGACCTCGCGATGCGCCGAAGTGGAGCCACTGACCGTCGCTCCGACGGGCTCGAGCTCGAGACTGCCGTCGAGCGGTGTCGACACGGTGACGTGCGCGCGGCCTCTCCCGTCGAGCCGGCCGGTGAGGCGCACGCTCGTGGGGTGCGTCCACGGCTGGAGGACGTCGCGGCGCACGGCCTCCAGCCCGCGCGCGTCCGGGAAGAAGAGCCTGTCGACGATCGGCCAGTCCATCCCGAGGCCGCCGACGGGTTGACCGTTCAGGAAGCGGTAGGTCTCGGCGAAGCCCTCGCCCGGATTGAGGAAATAGCGCGTGTCCTCGGCGCCGGGGAAGACCTTGCGCGCGCGGGCGCGCGGGCACAGACGTTGGCCACCGTCGCCCACCGCTTGGTGCCCCAGTCGAGCGCGTCCCAGGGCGGGTTCTTCCTGTTCGCAGCGATGTAGTGGCCGTACTCGTGCGTCACGACGGCTTCCGGTCGGACGCCTTCGGTGCTCTCGCCGACCGCGACGATCCGGCTCCAGCCGGGCGCGTAGCAGCCGAGTGCAAAGCCGCAGATGTCCGTCACATCGTCGGGTGTCCCGAGGTAGAGCGTGAGATTCTCGAGCTCGTCGCCGTGCACGAGCTGCGCGAGAAAATCGCCCCAGTGCAACGCCGTCGCCTCCGGACTTGCGTAGCTCGAGGACACGGCGACCGAGATCGCGCCGGCCTTGAAGAATCGCCACGAGCCCGCCGGCGCGTCTTCGAGGAATCGAGCCGCGACGATTTTCGTCGCGTTCGGCGGTAACGGCGTCGAGACGTTTGCCCGATCGGGGACGGCGAGCGCGCGCGGGGCGGCGGTGCCCGTCTCGGCAAACGCACCGAGAGCAAGAGCGGCCGCCGCAACGGCGAAGGCGACGGCAAAGCGCGATGTCGAGAACGAGTAGCGCACGGGGGTCTCCTTGGAGACCCGCGCTGGGGCCGGGCACGGCCTCGAGTTCGTTAACGTCGCCACAAGGTGCCCGGATACGGGTGAGTCCCGCCAGAACGCTGCTATTCTCGCTGGGTGCCCTTCGGCATCGGCGTCCCTGAGATCCTCGTTCTCCTGTTGATCGCGTTGCTCGTCTTCGGGCCGAAGCGCCTGCCCGAGATGGGACGTTCGCTCGGCCGCGGGATGCGCGAGTTCAAGGAGTCGATCCAGGGCAAGGACGACGATGACGAAGACCGTCGGCGCGAGCTGACGGCGACGCCGACGCCCGAGAGCGACCCGGTCGTCACGTCGCACGAGCGCGACACGGCGTAGAGGCCACATGGCGCGCAGGCTGCCGCGTCGCCTGACCCACGGCGAAGAGGCGACGCTCGTCGAACATCTCGGCGAGCTGCGCACGCGACTGTTGATCAGCCTCGGCTCGGTCGCAGTCTTCCTCCCCTTCACGTACGCGTTCCACGAGCGGCTCGTGCGCTGGCTGACCGGCCCGCTCCCCGACAACAAGAAGCTCGTCACGCTCGGCGTGACCGAACCGTTCACGACGTCGGTCAAGGTCGCGATCTTCGCGGCGCTCGCGCTCGCGCTGCCCGTGATCCTGTACCAGCTGTGGAGCTTCCTCGCGCCGGCGTTCGAGGAGCACACGCAGCGCGTCGTCTCGACGTTCGTCCTACTCGCGACGGGGCTGTTCGCCGGAGGCGTCGCGTTCGGCTACTTCATCGTCCTTCCGCGCGCGGTCAGCTTCCTCACGAGCTACGACACCGACCTGTACGAGATCCAGATTCGAGCGAGCTACTACTTCTCGTTCGTCACGCTCGGACTCTTCGGGATGGGCCTGATCTTCGAGTTGCCGATCTTCATCCTCGCGCTCGTCCGCCTGCGGATCCTGACGGCAGACCGGCTGCGCCGGAACCGGCGCATGGGCTGGTTCCTCGCCGTCCTCGGCGCGGTGCTCCTTCCGACCGTCGATCTCGTCTCGCTCTTCTTCGAGACGATCCCGATCCTCGCGCTGTTCGAGCTCTCGATCTGGCTCGCAGTCCTGATGGAGAAACGGTGGGAGCGGACCTGGGCGGAGGAAGCGGCCGCCGAGCTCTAAGGCGTCGCTTGCGATGCCACACGAGAGGCCGGACGGCTTTGCCGGCCGGCCGTTCTAACGAAATCCGTACCATCGGCCGCTACCTTGACTTTCGTCTGGGCGTCTCAAGGGGGAGACGTCCACCGCCGCCAAGGAGGAGCCGCCAGACATGACCCGCCTCGTTCGCCTTGCCCTGCTCGCTGCGCTCGTCGCCCTCGTAGCGCCGGGCGCCGCGCTCGCCGCACCCCGCATGTGGATGGGCTTCCAGGACGACCCGTACTTCCGCTGGCTGCCGGAGCGCTTCTACATGCGCGATCGGGCGATGCAAGCCAACGCGACGGTGATGAAGACGACGGTCTACTGGTTCAACGTCGCGCCGCGTCGGCCGTCGAACGGGGCGAACCCGTTCGACCCCGCATACCGCTGGGAGGATCTCGACGAGTTCGTGCGCCAGGCCGAGGACCGCGACATCGAGGCCATGTTCACGATCTGGGGTACGCCGAACTGGGCGGGATCCGCGAAGAACCGCTCACCCCGACGACTCTCGGATCTGACGAATTTTGCGCGGGCGCTGTCGACCCGATACTCGGGCCGTTACCGCGGCTTCCCGTACGTGCGCTTCTACTCGGTCTGGAACGAGCCGAATCTCGGCCTCTTCCTGATGCCGCAGTACGACGCGAAGGGACGCTCGATCGTGGGCAACGTTTACGCGAAGCTCTACCGGGCCGCGTATTCGGGCCTGAAGGCGGGCTCGCCGACGGCGCAGGTCGCGATCGGCGAGACCTCCGCACGCGGCCGCGACCGCAAGAAGGTAGGAGTGTCCGACACGCACTCGCCCGGCAAGTTCGCCGAGCTCCTGTCGAAGTCCCGGCCGAAGGTGCGCTTCGACGCGTACGCGCATCATCCATACTCGTCGCCCGCGAACCAGCCGCCGACGCAGCTCGTGCGCTGGCCGAACGTGAGCATGACGACGCTCCCGCGGCTCGGGAAAATGCTGGACAAGTGGTTCCGGCGCAAGAACACGCCCATCTGGCTGACCGAGTACGGGCACGAGACGAGGCCCGAGGATCCGAGAGGCGTCACGTACTCGCAGCAGGCCGCGTACCTGCGCACCGCGGTCTCGATGGCGCGGCGGAACGCTCGCATCCAGATGCTGGTCTGGTTCATCATGCGCGACAACCCGGTCAGCCTGTGGCAGAGCGGACTGCTTACCATCGGCGGGCTCGAGAAGCCGGCCTTCGACCTCTTCTCGGTGGTCGCGAAGCCCGTCGACGCGCGCAACGCGATCACCACCGTGAAGGCCGGCGCGCCGAGCCCCGCGGTGAGAGTGCCGACGACGAAGCTCGGGTACCGCAGCGGCGCCGGCTCGCAGGTGGGGATCACCTACAAGGTGTTCGAGCGCGGCCGGCTCCTCGTCGTGGAGCAGCCGGTGGTGCGCATCGCACTCGACGGCTGGATCACCCTCCGGCCGCGCTTCACGCCGCTGCGCGGCCGCACGTATCAGCTCCAGGTCGAGGCTGGGGACGTGAACGGCAACAAGGTCCAGCGCACGCTGACGCTGATCGGCGTCAGGTAGCCGCGCGGCTAGCATCGGCGGCGTGATCGTCCTCGCCGCCGACTGGGTCCTTCCCGTCGACGCGCCGCCCATCGAGGGCGGCGCGGTCGCGTTCGAGGACGGCCGGATCGCCGCGGTCGGGACGGCGGACGAGCTCGGACCCGTCGACCGCGTTTTCGAGGCGGCCGTGATCGTGCCCGGCTTCGTGAACGCACACTCGCACCTCGAATACGCGGTCTACGCTGGATTCGGCGACACGTTCGACTTCGGCCCGTGGCTGCTGACGCACGTCTCGCGCAAGCGGCATCTCGATTGGGACGGCACGCTCGCGATCGCTCGCCTCGGCGCCGCGGAATGTCTTCGTTCCGGGGTTACCGCGACGGGCGACGCCGCCTTTACCGGCACCGCCGCGATCGCATGCGCGGAGCTCGGCCTGCGCGCGATCGTCTACCTGGAGATCTTCGGGCAGGACCCGGCGCGGGTCGCCGGCTACTACGAGAAGCGCGCGCGAATCGACGAGCACGTCGGCGACCTTGTGCGCGCGGGAGTCTCGCCGCACGCGCCGTACACCGTCACGCCTGATCTGTACGCCGCCGCCGACGCGCTCCGCCTGCCCGTCGCGACGCATCTCGCGGAGAGCGTCGCAGAGGTGCAATGGCTCCTCGACGGGACGGGGCCCTGGCAGGAGTACGCACACCTGCTCGGACCGCCGATCGGAACCACGGCGATTCGCATGCTCGCCGAGCGCGGCCTGCTGCACGAACGCGTGGTCGCTGCCCACTGTGTGCACGTCGACGCCGAGGAGATCACGCTCCTCGCGGATAGCGGCGCCGGCGTCGCGCATTGCCCGCGTTCGAACGCCCTGCTCGGGTGCGGCATCGCCCCGCTGCGCGCGCTCCTCGACGCCGGCGTCCGCGTCGGGCTCGGCACCGACAGCCCCGCCTCGACGCCCTCCTTCGACATGTTCGAGGAGCTCCGGACGGCCGTCTACGCCGCCCGCGCGCGGGAGCACCGCGGCGATGCCCTCACGGCGGCGGAGGCGCTCGAGCTCGCGACGCTCGGGTCGGCCAGGGCCCTGCGGCTCGAGGACGAGGTGGGCTCGCTGGCCGTGGGCAAGCGGGCGGACCTCGCGGTCGTCTCGCTGAAGGGCTCTCCCTACCTGCCGATCGAGGATCCCGCGGCGGCCGTCGTGTTCGGAGGCTCGCCGGAGCGCGTACTCTTCACCGTCGTCGAGGGTCGCCCGAGGTATGAGAAGGGAGTCACGGATTGGCACGAGCTGACCGACGCCGCAGCGCGCGCGCGGGAACGCATGCTCGCGGGAGCGCCAGAGCCGATTCACGAGCTCGCGTAGCCGACGACACGCTCTTCTTCACCCGCCTGCGGACGCACGCGAAGTGGGTCTTCGTCTTCCTGGCGATCACGTTTGCGTCGAGCTTCGTACTCTTCGGCGTCGGCACGGGCTTCGGCGGGCTCAACGACATCTTGCAGTCGAACCAGGGCAGCGCGGGCGGACCGTCGGTCGGCGACGCGCGCGACCGGATCAGGGAGAACCCGAAGGACGCGCAGGCCTACCGCGACCTCTCGACCGCGCTTCAGAACGACGGCAAGTCGAACGAGTCGATCACCCCGCTCGCGAAGTACGTCCAGCTTCGTCCGGGCGACATCGACGCGAAGCGCGAACTCGCGGGTCTCTACCTCCGCGAGGCCGAGATCTACAGGATCCAGGCGCAGGCGGCGCAGATCGCGCTCCAGGACGCGGTCCCGGGCCAACTCTTCCAGCCGCCCTCGACGTCCAAGATCGGGCAGGCGCTCCAGAGCGACCCGGTCACGAATGCGCTCTCGACCCAGTACAACGACGCGCTGAACAAGGCCTACTCGTCGATGCAGCAGAACTACACCAAGGCTGTGGGCGTCTACAAGCAGCTCGCGAAGACCGAGGCCGCCCGCCGCGATCCCTCGGTTCAGTTCGAGCTCGCCCAGACCGCCGAGTTGGCCGGCGACACGAAGACGGCGATCGCGGCCTACAAGGCGTTCCTGAAGCTCGCGCCGGAGGACCCCTCCGCACCCGCAGTCAAGGACCGGGTCAAGCAGCTCCAGGCCGGACTATCCGCGACGCCAGGCGGGTAGACTCCCGCGCGTCTTGCCGGCTAGCGAGCACACGGGGGTGCGATGAATTTCGACATCAAGACCGAGAAGCTGGGGGATGCTGCCTACGTGATCTCGCTGGCAGGTGAGGTCGATCTGTACACCGCTCCCGAGTTCAAACAGCAGCTCCTCGACGTGATCGCCCAGGGTGGGCGCAACGTCATCGTCGACTTCTCGGACACGACGTTCATCGATTCGACGACACTCGGCGTGCTCGTCGGCGGCGTCAAGCGGCTGCGCACGAACGACGGCCAGCTCTCGCTCGTGTGCAGCGACCGCAACATCACGAAGATCTTCGAGATCACCGGGCTCGACCGCGTCTTCACGATCTACCCGACGCGGGACGAGGCCGTCGGACAGCTCCAAACGTCGGGCCCTGCCGCGTAGTGACTCGGGCAGCGGCGCTCCTCACCGTTGTCCTGCTCGCCGGCTGCGGCACCGGCGGGCTGGGTGAGGAGGACACGGCCGGCGCCGACGGGCAGGCGCTGTTCAAAGCGAAGTGTGGAGGCTGCCACACGCTCGCGGCGGCGGGAACACCGGGGACGGTCGGGCCCAACCTCGACGCGGCCTTCGTGGCACCGCGCGCCGAAGGCTTCGACGAGAGCACGATCCGCGAGGTCGTGCTGGGCCAGATGCGCTTTCCGATCTTGCCGATGCCGAAGCCGGACGACTTGTTCCCGGTCAAGGGCGACTACACCGAGGCCGATCGCGAGCGTGACATGGCGGCGATCGCGACCTACGTCGCTTCGGTCGCCGGGAACGAGCAGGCGATCGCCCAGGCGACGACGCAGACCGGCGGGGCGGCGGCGAGCGATCCGAAAGCGCTCTTCCAGCAGAACTGCGCGGGCTGTCACACCTTTGCGGCCGCCGGTGCGACCGGCACCGTGGGACCGAATCTCGACCAGTTGAAGCTCCCGGTCTCGCGCATCGAGCAGCAGATCCGCAAGGGCGGCGGCGTGATGCCGGCCTTCGAGGGCAAGCTGTCGGACGCGCAGATCAAGGCGCTCGCGAAGTGGGTCGCCGCGAACCAGCGCAAGTAACAGTCTGTTGCTTGGCTAGCGGGCTTCGCCGCGCTCGGCTTCGAGGTCGACGACCACGTGCGTGATCGGGACCGCGAAGCGCTCGCGCGCGGCGTCGACGATGCCCTTCTCGAGCCAGTTCGAGCGGCCCTCCGGATGCGTCGAGATGATGATCTCGTCCGGAGCGAAGGTGCGGAGCGCGTCTTCGAGGGCCTGGAGCGGCTCCGAGTCGCCCACCTCGCCGTGCGCGTTCACGCCCTCCTGGCGAAGCCGCGCGAGCGACTCCTCGAGCCGGCGCTGCGCCTCGACGCGGGCCGGGTCCTCGTCCGAGACCCAGTGGCGGAGCGGCGAGTTGAGCGCAGGTGCGACCACGAGCACTTCCTCGCGCACCCCCTCGGCTCGCTCGCGGAGGGTGTCGAGGAGCTTCCTCCCGCCGACGGTCTCGTTCGCGACCACGAGGATCCGTTTCTCGCCCTCGGGACTGTGGCTCGCGGGAGCCACCTGCACGGGTCGCTCCTGCTCGCCGCGGAAGAACTGCCACCAGACGATCGCGCCCGTCAGCGACACGAAGACCGCGAGCCCGAGCCACTTGTTGATCAGCGCCGCGACGACGATCAGCCCGAAGTAGACGATCGTCCGAAGCAGGAACCGGAAGGCCTCCTCCTCGCTCCGGAACGGGTTCTGCATCAGCGCACTAGAGGATGTAGATCGTCGTGTAGACCACGATCCACATTACGTCGACGAAGTGCCAGTAGATCCCGGGGATCTCGACGCCGTGATGGTGAGCAGCCGAGAAGTGCCCGCGGAACGCGCGCACCGTGGCGAACGTCAGAATCGTGAGTCCGACGAAGACGTGCGCTCCGTGCAGGCCCGTCAGCCCGAAGAAGATCGTCCCGAACGCGCCGTCGTGCGGCGCGAACCCGACGCGCGAGTACTCGCGTGCCTGCGTGATCAGGAAGACGCTGCCGAGCGCAAGCGTGAGGAAGAGACCCGCCTTCAGGCCCGCGCGGTTGTCGCGCTTGACCGACTGGAGCGCCCAGTGGATCGTGAACGACGAGGTGACGAGGATCGCCGTGTTCACGCCCGCGACGAAGACCGGAAGATGGAAAGGCGGTTGCGGCCACGGGGCCCCGTTGACGACGCGCACGAAGAAGTACGCCGTGAAGAACGCGCCGAAGAGCATCACCTCGGACGCGATGAAGAGGAACATCCCGAGCACGCGCGGATCGACGCGCGAGCTGAGGTGGGCCTCGGGCGGGCCGTGGTGCTCGGCTTCGGCGTGCGTAGCCATTAGGCGCCGACCTCGGCGGCCTCGGGCTCGACCTCGACGTGCTCGAGCGGGAGACCCGCGTCCTTGCGCAGCCGCTCGACGAGGTCGCGTCGCAGCCACCCGGAACGCTCGCCGGGGAAGGTCGAGACGATGATCTCGTCGATGCGCTCGTCGTGGACGGCCTGCATCGCCGCGGTGTGCGGGTCGGGATGGGCGATCTGGCCGTGCGCCTCGATTCCGTCTGCGCGAAGCTCGGCGACCATCCGCCGCAGCCGGCGCTCGGCTTCCCGCTGCTCCCCGTACTCGTGGCTCTGCGGGGCAATCACGAGGAAGCTCGTCCGCCCCTGCTTCGCGCGCGCGCGAATGCGTTCGAGCAGGGGCCCGCCTACGAGCGTCCTGTTCGCGACGACCAGGACGTTCTTCTCCTGCTCCTCGCCCGCCGTCTCGGCAACGACGTGCTCGACGGGGACGCTTGCGGCCACCTTGCGAATCCGGTCGACCACGTTTCGCCGGAGCCACCCCGAGCGCTCCTGTGGATGCGTCGAGACGATGATCTCCGTCACCGGGGGCTCGAGCTGAGTGAGCGCGTCCTTCACTGCGGCGACGGGCTCGCTCTCGACGACCATCCCGTTCGCGCGGACCCCCGCTTCGCGGAGTAACCCCAGCGTCCGCTCCAGACGACGGCCGGCGGATGCGCGGCGCGTGTCCTGGTAGACGACGTAGCCCTCGGTCGGCTGGTTCACCGGAGCGATCACCGTCACGAGCGGATCACCTTCCGCCGCGCGCTCTCGCAGCTTGTCGATCAGGCTCTTCGACGCCGCGGTCTCGTTCGCGATCACCAGCACGTGCCTGCTCATCGCACCGGCTCGAGCTCGGTGACGCCCGCGCGGTCACCGTTCAGGATCGCGTGCCGCGCGCCCGGGACGCCGTACTCATACGGATTCCCGACCACCTGCGGTACGGCGTCGAAGTTGAACACCGGCGGCGGCGAGGAGACGAGCCACTCGATCGTCCTTCCGCGCCACGGATTGGCGGGAGCGAGCGGGCCGCTGCGCCACGAGACGATCATGTTGTAGACGAAGATCATGAACGACGCGCCGAGCACGAACGACGAGATCGAGATGAACAGGTTCCAGTCGCCGAAGCGGTCCTCGTAGGTCGCCACGCGCCGCGGCATGCCCTGCACGCCGATGATGTGCATCGGGAAGAACGTCGCGTTGAAAGCGACGAGCGTGAGCCAGAAGTGCAGCTTCGCGAGCCGCTCGTTGTACATCCGTCCCGTCATCTTCGGGAACCAGTAGTAAATGCCGGCGAAGATCGTGAACAGCGAGCCCCCGAGCAGCACGTAGTGGATGTGCGCGACGATGAAGTACGTGTCGCTGACGTGGATGTCGATCGGGACCGCGCCGAGCATGATCCCCGACAGGCCGCCGATCACGAACATCGAGACGAAGCCGAGCGCCCAGAGCATCGGCGCGCTGAAGTGGATGCGTCCTTCCCAGAGCGTTGCCAGCCACGAGAACACCTTGATCCCGGTCGGGACCGCGATCAGCAGCGTCGTGACCATCATCGGTACGCGCAGATACGTGGACATCCCGGAGACGAACATGTGGTGCGCCCAGACCGAGAAACCGAGCACGAGAATCGCCATCAGCGACAGCGCCATCAGGCGGTAGCCGAAGATCGGCTTCCGGGAGAAGGTCGAGATCACCTCGGAGGCGATCCCGAACCCGGGCAGCATCATGATGTAGACGGCCGGATGCGAGTAGAACCAGAAGATGTGCTGGTACCCGAGTACGTACCCATTCTCCGAGACGTCGAAGAAGTTCGTGTGCATGACCTTGTCGAACATCACGAAGAACTGCGATCCGGCGATGAACGGCGTCGCGACCACCACGAGTAGTGACGTCGTGAAGTTCGCCCAGACGAGCAGCGGCATACGCCAGAACGTCATCCCCGGCGCACGCATGGTGATGATCGTGACCAGGAAGTTGAGCGCGGTCATGATCGAGCTCGCGCCCGCCCACTGCACGGCCATCGAGAAGAAGACGTTCCCGAAGGGCTGGTCGACCGAGAGCGGCGCGTAGTTCGTCCACCCGGCGCCGAAGCCCGGGAAGAAGAACGAGCTCAGCATCATGATCCCGGCGATCGGGAGCAGCCAGTACGAGAGCGCGTTCAAGCGCGGGAACGCCATGTCCGGCGCACCGAGCATCAACGGGACGACGAAATTCGCGAGCCCGGCGAACGCGGGGATCACGAACAGGAAGATCATCAGCGACGCATGGACCGAAAACAGCTCGTTGTAGGTCTGTGTGTCGTAGAAGTTCGTCTCCGGTCGCGCGAGCTCGGCGCGCACGAGCATCGCCATCAGGCCACCGGCGAGGAAGAAGAAGATCGTGGTCGAGACGTACTGGATCCCGATCACCTTGTGATCGGTGTTGACGCGGAAGTAGTCCTTCCAGCTGTACGCGCCGTGGCTCGAGTGATCCTCGGGACGCGTGGGGAAACCCAGCGCGTACCGCGTCCAGTAGTCGAACGCGCCGATCCCGGCGAGGAAGCCGATCGGCGCGAGGGTCAGGCCGCCGACGACGATCACGACTTCCCAGTCGAGCGCGGGATCCCACCCGGCCAGCGCGCGCAGGCCGACGACGATCCCCATCCCAATGAAGAAGAACAGCGGCACCATCCAGAGCGCGCGGACCCAGCCGCCGCGAAGCAGCAAGTGCCCGGGCGGCGGCGGCGCGCCGTGCTCGGCGTGGACCTGCGCGTGTGTCGTCTCGCTCGTGCTCAATGCTGTTTCGCTGACTCGACGACGAAGGCGACCAGCGCGTCGAGCTGGGCCTTCGGGAGGTCGAAGGGCGGCATTTGCGCAGCGTAACCGGGCCGTCTGTATGCCGACGGGTCCTGAATCGACTGGCGCACGTAGGCCTCGAGCGACTGCCCGCCGGGGATCGATTCCTTGTCCAGGTTGTCGAGGTCGGGCCCGACCTTCCCGGTCGCACCGGCGGCAGTGAGCGTGTGGCAGGCGACGCAACCGAGGCTCTTGAAAGCCGCCTCGCCGGCCTGACCGGGCGGGCCTCCGGCAGCCTCACGCTGCTTCTTGATCCACGCGTTGAAGCCCTCGGGGCTGAGGACGATCGCGCGTGTGCGCATCAGCGCGTGGCCGAGGCCGCAGAGCTCGGTACAGATGACTCGGAAGTCACCGAGTTTCGTCGGCGTGATCACGAGCGTGGTCACGATGCCCGGCACGACGTCCTGCTTCTGGCCGAACTCCGGCACCCAAAACGAATGGATCACGTCCGGCGTACCGTCGGCGTGCTCGGAGCGCATGTAGAGCTTCGTCGAGCGGCCCTTCGGAAGGTACAGGACCGTGGAGGTGACCTTCTGCTTGCCGGGATAGGTGAACTGCCACGCGTACTGCTGCGCGCGCACGTCGACCCGCAGCGGAGTGCCCTTGGCGCGGTCGTTCTGGGCCAGGACGACGGCGCTCAGCACCGCGATCACCGTCACGAGCGCGGTCGGTACCGCGGTCCAGAGGATCTCGAGACCCGTGTGGCCGTGGATCGGCGGCCCGTCCGAGTCGTCGTCGGGGCGCACCCTGAACTTGATCCCGGAGTAGATCGAGACCGAAGCGACGACCGAGAAGACGAAGATGCAGATCCCGACCGTGACCCAGAAGACGAGATCCATGCCCTGGCGCTCTTCCGAGGCCTGCTCCGGCAGCCAGTCGACGAAGTAGGCGATCGCGGTCGTCGCGGCGGCGACGATCAGGGCGATCGAGATCAACGCGACGACGGCTCCCCTGCGAAGCAACGCGGGCCGAGCCTACTGAACCGTTCGTAGCGCCGCCAGATTGAGCGGCGCGCCACGAGCGCGTTTCTCGTCGCCCCCTGCGGGGGATCTCTGCGGAGGCGTACCCCAAGGAGGTCGTTTAGTGGGACTCGGTGTCAGCATTCTCTTGATCGCGATCGGCGCGATCCTCGCCTTCGCCGTCAGCGCGGACGTGTCGGGCGTCGACATCCAGACCGTCGGCTGGATCCTGTTGATTGTCGGGATCCTCGGCTTCGTGCTCTCGATGATCTTCTGGTCGTCGTGGGGCGGGCCGGGTTACTGGTCATCCCGTCGGCGAACGACCTACGTCGACGAGGGTCCTCCTTCCGCATAGGAGGACAGCTGCCGCGAAGGCGGGCTCTGCCCGCCTTCGCTCGAGCACTCGGCGGAAGGCCGGGCGGTCCACCGCGGGAAATTGAGGCGACCGCGTAGCGGGCGCCGATTTCGCGCGGCTATGGGCCGTGCAGGAATCGAACCTGCAACCTTGGGATTAAGAGTCCCCTGCTCTGCCAATTGAGCTAACGGCCCGCGCGGGACGGACGCGTAGTGTAGCCCCGATGCGGGTCCTTTCCGTCGTCGGGAACCGCCCCCAGTTCATCAAGTCCGCACCCCTCTCCGTGGCCCTGCGTGCCCGCGGGATCGACGAGGTGCTGCTGCACACCGGGCAGCATTGGGACCCCGCGCTCTCGGCGGTGTTCTTCGAGGAGCTCATGCTGCCGGAGCCGAACTACGCGCTCGACCTGCACACGGCCGACGTCGAGACGATGCGGTCGGGGATCCTCGACGCGGTCGAGCGCGAGCGGCCGGACCTGCTGCTCGTCTACGGCGACACGAACTCGACCCTCGCCGGCGCGCAGGCGGCGGCGGCGAAGGGAGTTTCCGTCGCCCACGTCGAGGCGGGGCTGCGGAGCGGCGACCTCGAGATGCCCGAGGAACGGAATCGGATCGAGGTCGACCGGCTGAGCGCGATCCTCTTCGCGCCGGACGAACGCTCACGCGAGACGCTCACGGGCGAGGGCGTCGACGGCCGCGTCGAGGTGGTCGGAGACGTGATGGCCGACGCGACCAAGCAGCTCGCCCCCGTCGCACGGCGCCGCTCGCGGCTGCCGGAGGAGCTCGACCTGACGCCGGGTCGCTACCTCGTCGCGACCGTCCACCGCGAGGCGAACACGCGGCCCGAGCGACTCGCGCGAATCGTCGAGGGCCTGAGCCGGCTCGTCGAGCCTGTCGCCTTCCCCGTGCATCCGCGGACGACGAAGGCGCTCGAGCGCGACGAGCTCCGGCTGCACGGCAACGTGCTGGAGCTTCCGCCGCTCGGCTACCTCGACTTTGTCGCGCTCGCTGCGCAGGCGCGGGTGATCGTCACGGACTCGGGTGGGCTCCAGAAGGAGGCGTACTGGTACGGGATTCCCTGCGTGACCCTCCGCCGCTCGACCGAGTGGGTCGACACCGTCGAAGTAGGGGCGAACCGGCTCGTGGACGACGATCCGGACGAGCTCGTCCAGGCCGTTGAGGAGGCCCGCCTGCCCCCTGAACGGCCGGAGCTGTACGGGGACGGGCACGCCTCGGAACGAATCGCGGAATTGCTCTCTACACTTCGCGGGTCATGATCGAGCGCACCGAGGCAGCCCGGGCCCCGGCCGCGCCGACACGCACCTGGGACGTCGCGATCGTCGGCGCCGGTTACGTCGGCGTCCCGCTCGCGCACACGTTGGCGACCGCGGGCCGCTCGGTCCTGCTCGTCGACGTCGTCCCGGACGTCGTCGACGCGCTGAATCGCGGCCAGAGCCACATCGAGGACGTCGCCGACGACGAGCTGCGCGCGCTCGTCTCCGACGGACGACTGAGCGCGACGACGGATTACGACTCGCTGCGCGACGCCGACGCGATCTTGATCGCACTCCCGACGCCCCTCTCCAAGCAGCGCGAGCCGGACCTGCGCATCCTGCTCAGCGCGACGCAGGAGATCGCGAAGCGCTTGCGGCCCGGGCACCTCGTCGTGCTCGAGTCGACGACGTACCCCGGGACGACGCGCGAGCAGCTGCTTCCGATCCTCGAGTCGACCGGTCTGCGCGCCGGCGAGGACTTCTGCCTCGCGTTCTCGCCCGAGCGCGTCGATCCGGGCTCCACGTGGGATGTGCGCGAGGTGCCGAAGGTCGTCGGCGGGATCACGCAGGACTGCACGCGGCGCGCGGCGGAGCTCTACGGCTCCGCGATCCGGACGGTGCACGAGGTCTCGTCGCCCGAGGCCGCCGAGCTGACCAAGCTGCTCGAGAACATCTTCCGTTCGGTCAACATCGCACTCGTCAACGAGCTCGCGCAGCTCTGCGACCGGATGGACATCGACGTCTGGGAGGTCGTCGATGCGGCCGCAACGAAGCCGTTCGGGTTCATGAGCTTCAAGCCGGGCCCGGGTCTCGGCGGGCACTGCATCCCGATCGACCCCTTCTACCTGACGTGGAAGGCCCGCGAGTACGGCTTCACGACCGAGTTCATCGAGCTCGCCGGAAAGGTCAACGAGAGCATGCCGTACTACTGCCGCTCGGTGATCTCGCAGGCGCTCAACCACCGGAAGCAGCTCTCGATGAGCGGCTCGAAGATCCTCATCCTCGGCGTCGCGTACAAGCCGGACATCGGCGACGTGCGCGAGTCGCCCGCCGTCAAGCTGATCGAGCTGCTGCGAAACGCGGGCGCGGACGTGTCGTACCACGACCCGCACGTCTCGTCGGTGCACAAGCTGGGTCTCGAGTCCGTGCCGCTCGAGCCGGAGGCCTACGACTGCGTCGCGATCGTCACCGACCATTCGTCGATCGACTACGACGAGCTCGTGCGGCGCTCATCGCTCATCGTCGACTTCCGCAACGCGACCGGCGCGAACGGCCGGCACTCCGACAAGGTCGAAAGACTGTGAGCATTCCTGTCGCGGTGGCCGGGCTCGGCCACTGGGGCAAGAACCTCGTCCGGAACTTCGACGACCTCGCGGAGCTGCGCTGGCTCGTCGACCTCGATCCCGGGCTCCGCGCGGACTTCGCGCACCGCTACCCGCACGCGCGCGTCACCTCGGAGCTCGACGAGGCGCTCGCCGACCCTGAGATCGAGGCGGTCGTAGTCGCAACGCCGGTCCCGACGCACTATGCGCTCGCGAAGCGCGCGCTCGAGGCCGACAAGCACGTGTTCGTCGAGAAGCCGCCTGCGATGCGGGGAGACGAGATGGACGAGCTTGTCGCGATCGCCTCCGAGCGCGACCTGACGCTGATGCCCGGCCACCTGCTGCTGTACCACCCAGGCGTTCGGAAGCTGAAAGAGCTCATCGACGCGGGGGAGCTCGGCGAGGTGCTCTGCGTCTACGGCAACCGCCAGAACCTCGGGATCATCCGCAAGGACGAGAACGCGCTCTGGTCGCTCGGCGTTCACGACCTCTCCGTGATCCTCTACCTGCTCGACGAGGAGCCGAGCGAGGTCTCCGCTCGCGGCAACTCGTTTCTGAACCCGGGCGTGGAGGACGTCGTCTTTTGCTACCTGCGCTTCCCGAGCGGGAAGATCGCGCACATGCACCTCTCGTGGCTCGACCCGCACAAGATGCGCAGGATCACGGTCGTCGGAAAGGACAAGATGGTCGTCTTCGACGACATGGAGCTGGAGCGCAAGGTGACGGTGTACGAGAAGGGGCCGTGGCAGCCGGCGGCGGACTACGGCGAGTGGATGACGCGCACGGGGCCGATCTACATTCCGAACATCCCGAACGACGAGCCGCTCAAGCTCGAGTGCCAGCACTTCCTCACGCTCGTGCGCGGCGAGGGCGACCGCGTCAAGCCCGCGCGCGATGGCGCAACGGTCGTGCGCGCGCTCGAGCAGCTGCAGAATTCGCTGGCCGCAGTACCAGCGTGATGATCCCAGAAAATGCTCCGCATTTTCCGGGGGCTCAGATCGCGCCTACCGCGATCGTGTACCCCGGAACGATTCTCCGCGAAGGAGTTCGCCTCCTCGACTACGCGGTCGTCGGAAAGCAGCCGTCGCTCTCGCCGCGCTCGACCGCGAAGCGCGAGGCGCTCGCGCCGCTGGAGCTCGGGCCGGGCACCATCGTGTCCACCGGCGCGATCGTCTTCGCCGGGACGAAGATCGGCGCACGCGTGATCGTGGGCGACCAGGCCTGCGTGCGCGAGCGCTGCGTCGTCGGCGACGACGTCGTCATCGGCCGCGGCTCCCTCGTCGAGAACGACACGACGATCGGCGCGCTGACGAAGATCCAGGCGGAGGCGTACATCACCGCCTACTCGACGCTCGAGGACAACGTGTTCATCGCTCCGTGCGTCGTGACGACGAACGACAACTACATGGGGCGCACCGAGAAGCGGCACGAGCTGATCAAGGGGCCGACGATCCGCCGCGGTGCGCGCGTCGGCGGCGGCGCGATCCTCTTGCCCGGCATCGAGATCGGCGAGGAGGCGTTCGTCGGGGCGGGCGCCGTCGTCACCAGGGACGTCGCACCGCGTGCGCTCGTCGTCGGCAACCCCGCGCGGCAGCTTCGCGAGGTGCCTGAGGAAGAGCTGCTCGAGAACCAGGACGGCTAGGACTTGGCGAAGCGGAGCCGGTACGGCCCCGCGTCCTTCGTCCCGAGCTTGACCTGCACGTAGTACCAGCCGGCCGCGGTTGCCGTGTAGGCGAGCCGCTCGCGCGCGCCGGGGCGGCGCGACTGCGCTGCGCGCTGCTTCAACAGCGAGAGGGACAGGCCCTCCACCCGCTGCGTCCCGGGCTTCCAGAGCACGAGGTTCGTGTCGGAGCCCTTCGGCCCGTCGAGCACGACCGTCATCCGCTGGCGCTTGCGCAGGTACGTCTTGTAGACGTCGAGCGGATCGTCCCAGAAGTCGAGCGTGGCGACGAAGTCCGCGCTGCGGACCTTCAGCGGGGTCGCCTGCGCGCCTGCGTCGTCGTTCGACTCGAAGCGGTCGGGCGAGGGCAGAGGGCCCTGGAGAGCCGCAAGCGCCTTCGAGATGTTCAAGCGACCCCAACCGCTGTACGCGTCGCGGAGCGGCGGACAGCGCTGGCATCCGTTCGTGGAATTGACGTCCTCCGCGTACCGCTCGAGCACGTTCGCGACCTGGTCGGGCTGCAGCGTCGGCCGGACGCTCAACAGCAACGCGGCGGCGGCAGCGACCTGGGGCGCTGCGAACGACGTGCCTTCCGCGTGTCGGTAGTCGTCGGTACTGCACAGCGAGTAGCCCTGCTCGACGCACGTCGTCCGGGCGGCCGTGAGCGCGCGCGGGAACGTCGAGACGATGTCCTCCCCAGGGGCCGACAGGTCGTTGTAGATCGGGTCTCGGTTCGAGAAGTTCGGGACGGAGCCGTCGCGGGCGAGCGCGCCGACGCCGATCACGTGTGGGAGCGCGGACGGATAGCTCGCGTAGGGCCAGGGCGTCGTAGGCGCCTGGTCGGCGTTGCCGACCGCGGCGACGAGCACCGCTCCGTGCGTGTAGGCGTAGCGGACCGCCGCCGCCTCGAGCGGCGAGTACGTGTCGCGCTCCGGGTTGCGCGGGTCGCGGAGACCGCCGAGCGACATGTTGATCACGCGCGCGCCGTTCTGGACCGACCAGCGGATCGCGGACGCCTCGGCCTCGAGCGAGACGAGCCGGTTGGCGTTGACGACCTTCGCGATCAGGAGCTGAGCGGGGAAGGCGATACCGGCGACACCCTGCGCGTTGTTCGCCTGCGCCGCGATCAGCCCTGCGACGAACGTGCCGTGGCCCTGCTGGTCGGTGAGCGCGTTCCCGCGGACGAAGCTCCTCGAGCCGGCGATCTTGGCGACCAGATCGGGGTGCGTACCGTCGATCCCGGAGTCGATCACGGCGACCTTGATCCCCGGCAGGACCGGGAGCTCCGGCCAGAAGTCGAAGGCGTGGTCCTGCTCGAGATGCCACTGCTTCGCCGCGAGTGGATCGTTCGGCACGAACGCAAGGCGGCGGGGAACGTCGACGCGCTCGACGTACGCGACACCCGTCAGCGCGCGCAGGGCACGTGGGGAGGCGGACTCGACGACGAGGGCGCGCAGGTCGGCGAGATGGCGGTCGGGCTCGCGACCGGTCGCGGAGGCGACCGCCGCCGCGACGGCGTCGAGCGACGCACGTTCGCGCACGCCGACCGCGTAACGCGCAGCCTCCGCCGGCGTCGCCGAGACGAGCGCCGCGGCGCAGCAGGCGAGCAGGAGGCGGATCAACCCCCGACGACCTTGAGCACCGGCGACACGCCGGGCACGAGACCGCGTCCGGGGGCGACGCGGGCGCGATACGTCCCCGGCGTCAGCCTGACGGCCGCCTCGAACGCGCCGGCGGTGTCGAGCACTCCCGTGGCGACGTTCCGCCACACCGTTCCGGAGAGGCGCTGGACGTCCACGCGCGCGCCGGGGACGACGGGGCGGACGAGCCCTCGCAGCGTCGTCTGCTCGGTGACGGGCTGCAGCCGCACCCGCGGCGCCACGGAGACGCGCGCCGGAGTGCCGGCGACGTCCGCGGCGACGGCGAGGCGATAGTCGGTCGAGACGAGCGGCTTCACTGCGACGGCGAACGCGCCGTCTCCCGTCGGCGTGACGCGCGCAGCCGGCTCCCAGACCTGACCCGAGACGCGCTGCTCCAGCGTCACCTTGGCGGAACCGCGCGCGAGCCCGGTCAGCTTGGCCTGGCGGCCGAACTCGACGGGAGCCGTCGCCGGATCGAGCGAGAGGACGCCGACGCGGAACCAAGTCGAGCGGAGCTTCAGCTTCGTGCGCACGTCTGCGCCGGAGACCGTGGCCTCCCCCTTGCTGCCGACGAACGTCACGCTCTCGACGCGCTGCGACGAGTTGAGCGTGGCTCGAGCGTCGAGCAGCCGGCCCGGCACCTTGAAGGTCGAGACGAGCTTCTTGGCCGTGAACGGGAACGGACCCCAGACGTGATGCGGCGACGCCGTGTCGTAGGGGTCCGGCACCGACGTCAGGTACGGAATCGGCTCGCCGCCGGCCCAGACGTCCTCAACCGACGCGGTGCGGCCCCCGGAGGTCGAGAAGAAGTACGTGGTCGCGACCTTGCCGTCGTAGAGCAGCACCTGACGCGCGGTCGCGTCGACGGCGGCATTCGTCGAGGGCTTCTCGGCCGCGACGCCGCCGTACACCTGGCTGCGCGTGTCGGCGTAGAGGTCGTACGCGCCGGTGCGCCGCACGGCGAGTGCATACGAGCGCGCGACGACCGCCTGCGCCTTCAGCGCCTCGGGCGGCCACGTGAACGGGACCTCGCGCGGGACGACGCCGTAGAGATACGCCTCGAGGCCGACGTTGTTCACGATCTGGAGGACCTGCTTGCCGACGTTCACCTGGATTTGCCCGCGGTAGACCACGTTGCCGTAGCGGAGCGGCTCCGTCCCGGGCATGAAGAGGAGCGGTGCGGCCAGCGGCTTTGGCTCGGCGGCCGGGTCGACCTTGAGCTTCAGGCCCGGGCCGAACGCGACGGCGCCCGCTTCGAGCTCGTACGTCTGGCCGGAGCCGTCGCGGACGCGGAAGGGGACGTCGGAGGCGATCGTGACCGCCTTCTTTCCCTCGCCGAGCAGCACGCGGACGCGCGCGACGGGGACCGCGCCGAGGGCGGTGCCGGTGTAGTAGTGCACGAGAATCTTGTCGTACGTCGTGCCGTGCTGGGCGTAGCCGTACGCACCCCACTGGCTCATGCCCACCCCGTGGCCCCAGCCACGCCCGCTGATGAAGAAGGACGGCGCAGCCGACGCGGCGCTCGTTGCGACGAGCGATGCACTGAAGACGAGAAGGAGCGCTCGGCGAAGCATGGACGCGAACCCCGACCTCGCGCCCGACCATGGCGGAGGCGGGGACGAGGGTACCGGAACCCTCGACCGACGGCTGGGCGCGTTCACCGAATCCTCATAGTTCACGGTCCCGCGGCGTTTTCCGAAGCCCGACGGCGGCAACTTGGGCTCTCGTGGCGGTGGAGACCGAGGTCCTGCCCGCCCGCTACCGCGGCCCCAAGCGAATCGGGCGCGGCGGGATGGGCGAGATCTTCAGGGCGACCGACGAGACGCTCGGCCGCTCCGTGGCCGTGAAGGTGCTCGCGGAGCGTTTCGCCGGAGACGAAGCGGTGCGCGAGCGCTTCACGCGCGAGGCGCTCGCGGCCGCGCGCCTCTCCGGCCGCCCGAACGTCGTCACCATCTTCGACGTCGGCGAGTGGGCAGGCCGGCCCTACATCGTGATGGAGTTCCTCGGCGGCGGGTCGCTCGACGACCGGCTGCGCGCGGGGCGCGTGCCGACGGGGCAGGCGCTCACGTGGCTCGAGCAGGCGGCGACTGCGCTCGACGCGGCGCACGCAGAGGGGGTCGTGCACCGGGACGTCAAGCCCGGGAACCTCTTGCTCGACCGCGACGACAACGTCCATGTCGCGGACTTCGGGATCGCGAGCGCGGCCGGCCTCGACTCGCTGACGAAGACGGGCACCGTGCTCGGCACTGCCGCGTACCTCTCACCCGAGCAGGCGCAGGGCGAGCGGGCGACGCCTGCGAGCGACCGGTACGGGCTCGCGGTGGTCGCCTGGGAGCTGCTGACGGGTGAGCGGCCGTTCAAGGGCGACACAGCGGCGGCCGAGGCGGCGGCGCACGTGCACGCTGAGATCCCGTCGATCAGCGAGCGGCGACGTGACCTGCCGCCTGGCCTCGACGGCGTCTTCCGGCGGGCGCTCGCCAAGGACCCGGCGCAGCGGCACGGGAGCGCAGCGGAGTTCGTCGCCGACCTCCGGGATGCAGTGCAGACCGCGGCTGGGCAGACGGAGACCGTCGCGCCGGCTGCCAGTGGGCGCCCGCCGTGGCTCGTGCCGGCGATCCTCCTACTGGCGCCGCTCGGCGCCGGCCTCGTCGCGGCGGCGATCCTGGCCTCGAGCGGCGGCGGCGAGGCTGCGAGCAGGACGACGGTCGTCCGCACCGTGACAGCAGAGGGAACGACCGCGGAGGTCACTGTGACGGCGGAGCCGCAGCGTACGCCCGGGAACATCTCGCTCGGCCAGGCCCGCGCGCTGCAGGACCAATCGACGGCGGAGCTCGAACGCGGGAACTGGGAGCGCGCCCTCGCGCTCTCGCAGCAGGCGCTGGCGCGGCTGCGCGGCAACGACCGCACGTACGAGGCCTACGCGAACTACAACGTCGGCAAGGCGCTCGCCGAGCTCGGCCGCTGCGACGAGGCGCTGCCCTACCTCGAGCGGCGCGAGCAGCTCCTGGGGCCGCACCCGGACGTGACCGCGGCGAAGCAGCAGTGCGGCGCCTGAGCTAGCGCCAGGCGGTTTCCTGCACCGGAGCGCGCTCCTTGAGCGGCTCCCACCAGGCGCGGTGCGCGGCGTACCAGCGCACGGTGTCGGCGAGACCTTCCTCGAACTCCCACTGCGGCTCCCACCCGAGCTCGCGACGGATCTTCGTCGAGTCGAGTAGGTAGCGGCGGTCGTGGCCGGGGCGGTCGGGCACGATCGTCTTCAGGTCGTGAGGCTTACCGGTCAGTTCGAGAATCCAGTCGGCAAGCTCCTCGATCGACGCCTCGAGACCCGAGCCGACGTTGTACGTCTCACCCACGCGGCCGCGCTCGAGCACGAGCTCGATCGCACGGCAATGGTCGGCGACGTGCAGCCACTCGCGCCTGTTCTGCGTCGCCTCGTAGAGCGGCAGCGGCCGGTCGTCGAGCGCGTTCGTCGCGAACAAGGGGATCACCTTCTCCGGAAACTGGTACGGCCCGTAGTTGTTCGAGCAGTTCGTGATCGTGACCGGGAGTCCGTACGTTTCGTGGTACGCGCGCACCGCGTGATCGGCGCCGGCCTTGGACGCGTTGTAGGGCGTCCGCGGCCGGTACGGGTGGTCCTCGGTGAAGGCGTCGTCCGAGTCGAGCGCGAGATCGCCGTACACCTCGCACGTCGACACGTGATGAAAGCGCTCGACCCCTGCCTCGCGCGCGACGTCGAGCAGCGTCTGCGTACCGATGACGTTCGTGCGGAAGAAGCGACCGGGGTCGATCACGGCGAGGCTGTTGTGCGACTCGGCCGCAAAGTTGACGATCGTGTCGATCCCCTCCTCGCGCACCACGCGCTCCGCGAAGCCGCCGTCCGCGATGTCGCCCTGGACGAACACGATTCGCTCGTCTGCGTCCGCGAGGCTGCCACGATTGCCCGCGTAGGTGAGCAGGTCGTACCCGACGACGTGATCGCCGGGATGCGCGTCCAGCCAGTAGCGGACAAAGTTCGACCCGATGAACCCGGCGGCGCCGGTAACGAGCAGTCGCACGGCGAGAGCCTAGATGGTCATGGCATCAACCATCTAGCCGGATGTCTGCGCCACGAGGCATTCGCGAAGTCCGTCTCGCCAATTCGGCAGAACTGGGGTCTCCGGTTTTTCCGACCGCAGGACGGAGTAGGCGGGGCGCGGGGCCGCCCGGCCGAGCTCCGCGGTCGCGATCCGCCGCACGCGGCACTCGAGCCCCGCCTCCTCGAAGATCGCCTCTGCGAACTCGGCCCAGCTGCAGTCACCTGCGGCCGCGACGTGGTAGCTGCCGAACGGGAGCTCGACAATGCTGCGCGTCGCCTCGGCGAGGTGGCCGACGTAAGTCGGCGAGCCACGCTGGTCGTCGACGACCGACACCTCGTCCCGCTCGGCGCCCAAGCGCAGCATCGTCCGCACGAAGTTGTGCCCGGTCAGGCCGAAGAGCCACGACGAGCGGACGATCCAGGCCTGGTCGCCCGCAGCTGCTTCCGCGTGCAGCTTCGTGCGGCCGTAGATGGAGAGCGGGTTGGCTGGATCCGACTCGACGTACGGCGTCGTCTTGCGCCCGTCGAAGACGTAGTCGGTCGAGTAGTAAACGAGCGGTGCCCCGAGCGAGGCGGCGTGCTGCGTGCCGCCGACATTCACGGCGGCCGCGCCTTGCGGGTCCTCCTCCGCTCCGTCGACGTCCGTCCACGCCGCAGTGTGGAGCACCAGGTCGGCTGCGAGCTCCGGCGGCGGCAAGGTGACGTCCCACTCTTCGTGGGTGAGCGCCACTACGTCGTCCGACGCGAAGGTCTCGACAAGCGCGCGGCCGAGCTGCCCGCCCGCGCCCGTTACGACGACGCGTCGCGGTCCCGCTGCGAGAGGATCGGCGACTTCGTGCTCCAGAGATGCGCGACGCGCGGGTCATTCCACGCGATCGCGTGCTCGTCGGGATCGGATGGGTCGTACTCCTCCGTCACGTGGTAACAGAAGAGGAGGTCGCTGAGCGCCTCGAAGCCGTGCGCGTAGTGGCCCGGGATGTAGACGGCGACGAGGTCGTCGTCGCCGATGTCGCGCGTGAAGGTCTCACCCGTCTCGCGATCGAGCACGACGACACGTGCGTTGCCCTGCAGACATGCGAAGAGGTCGTCCTGGCCCCGCTCGTGGTAGTGCAGCCCGCGGATCACGCCCTTCCGCGAGCAGGAGAGGTTCGTCTGCTTCCACGGCTTGCGCAGGCGCGACGCGCGCGCCAGCTCGATGAACCAGCCGCGCTCGTCCTCGAACCTCGTGAGCTCGATGATCTCGATCCCCTTCACGCGACCTTGTTCGCTCCGGTCTCCTCGACGAGCGCTCCGAGCTCCGCGAGCGCCTCGTGGGCGCCCGCGTCGTGCCACCAACCCCGCACGTGACGCACTGCGAGCGCGCCGCGCTCCGCGTAGGCTCGGTTGACGTCCGTGATCTCGAGCTCCCCTCGGCTGGACGGGTGCAGACCGCGGATGATCTCGTAGACCGCGTCGTCGTAGCAGTAGAGGCCGACCACGGCGTCCGACGTGGGCGGAGCCGGGTAGCGCGGGTCGACGACGCCCGCCTTCTCGACGATATCGGTGACGCGACCGTCGTCCCCATAGACCACCACCCCGAAGCGTTCAGGGTCGGGCACCTCCTTGACGAAGATCTGCGCGCCCTCGCCGTCGTCGGCCCACGAGCTGATCGCCGAGACCTCCGCATACTCGAAGAGGTTGTCCCCCAGGCACACGACGAGCTTGCCGCTCCCCGCGAACCCCTCCGCCATGCCGACGACCTGGGCGATGCCGCCGGGCTCGGTCTGCACCTTGTACGAGAGATCGAGCTCGAAGAGCAGCTCGTCCGACCCACGCGCGGGCATGCGTCCATCGCCCAGCAGATCGATCAACTGTCCCGCGTGCCCCTGACCGGTGACGATCAGCACCTCGCGGATCCCCGCAAGCTGGAGCAGCTGCAGCGGGTAGTAGATCATCGGCCACCGCCCGACCGGAAGCAGGTGCTTGTTCGCGACGCGCGTCAGCTCCCCGAGCCGCGTTGCCTCGCCGCCCGCGGCGATCAATCCCTTCGCAATCATCCGCGCGATGCTACTTTCACCACGTGAACGAGCAGGATCGTGAGGAGCTCGTCGATCCCGAGGCAGGCGTCATCGAGGGCGAGGACGACATCCCTCGCCAGCCGGCGCCGCCCGTCGATCCCTACACGCCCGAGCCCGGTCCGCGCCCCGGCGAGCAGCGTGCGTTCTCGTGGCTGCGCTGGGCGTGGTTTCCGGTCGTGATCGGGATCGGGATCGTCCTGTACGCCGCGCTTCGCTGATCAGGCTCGATCACGTTTCCTGAGTACGCGCCGCGTAGCCTTGCGGCGTTTCACCCCCGGCGTACGCCGAACGGCCTCGTACCAGATGATGAGCGAGGCCGCGACGAAGCCGAGCGCCGCCTTCACGATGCGCATCAGGCGCGGCACGGATGGGCACTCTACGCTGTACCGAATGGCACGACGCCGCGATATCGACCGCCTGAACGAGCTCGAGGAGCTCTTCACCGACCTCTGGCAGGTGCCGCGCTTCGCAGCCGGGATGCGCCGCGGCTACCGCCCGCAGATCGACGTCTCCCGCTCCGACGACCCGTCGGCGCTGAAGATCGTCGTCGAGGTCGCAGGCGCCGACCCGGAGCGGATCCAGGTCGTGCTCGAGGGCCGCCGGCTGCTGATCGCCGGCGAGCGCCCGCGTCCACGCAGCGACGGCGAGGTGTGGTACCGCAGCGAGATCGAGTACGGCCCCTTCGAGCGGCAGCTCGAGCTCGCCGAAGACGTCGACGCGAAGAACACCACTGCGACATACGAGCGCGGCCTGCTGCGAATCGTGCTTCCGCTCGCCGCGCGCGCTCCGAAGGCGGCGAGGGTGCCGATCGAGGTGCGGAGAACGCCGTGAGCGAGATCGAAACCCCGCTGCTCGAACCCGACGAGGTCGAGATCCCGCACGTCCTCCCGGTGCTGCCGCTCCGCGAGACCGTCGTCTTCCCCGAGTCGATGACGCCGCTCGCGGTCGGGCAGGAGCGCTCGATCAGGCTCGTCGACGACGCTGTCGCCGGCGACCGGATGATCGCGCTGATCGCCTCGAAGAGCTCGGAGACCGAGGAGCCCGGTTTCGACGAGATCTACGAGGTTGGGACCGCTGCCGTGATCCACAAGATGATCCGCGTGCCCGACGGGACGCTGCGGGTGCTCGTCCAGGGCCTGCGCCGCATCCGCCTCGTCCAGCCCGTCCAGACGGAGCCGTACCTGGTCGGCGAGTTCGTCGAGGTACCGGACGAGCTCGTCGAGTCGCGCGAGGTCGAGGCGCTGACGCGGAACGTGCAGAACCTCTTCGCGCGCATCATCGGACTCGTCCCGTATCTGCCCGAGGAGCTGCAGCTCGCGGCGGCGAACGTCGACGACCCGAGCGCGCTCTGTCACCTCGTCGCCTCGACGATGCGGATCAAGACCGAGGAGAAGCAGCAGCTGCTCGAGACGGCGAACGTCGAGGAGCGGCTCCGCGAGGTCTCGCGGATCCTGAACCGTGAGCTCGAGGTGTTCGAGCTCGGGACGAAGATCCAGACGCAGGTCCAGTCCGAGATCGAGAAGGGCCAGCGCGAGTTCTTCCTGCGCCAGCAGCTGAAGGCGATCCAGGACGAGCTCGGCGAGAGCGATCCCGAGCGCGCCGAGATCGAAGAGCTGCGTGAGCGCCTCGAAGCACTCGAGCTTCCGGAAGATGTTCGCAAGGCGGCCGAGCGTGAGCTCGCACGCCTCGAGCGGCTCCCCGCCGCGTCCGCCGAGCACGGCGTCATCCGCACGTACCTCGAGTGGATCCTCACGCTCCCATGGGACAAGACGACGCCGGACCACCTCGATCTCGACGAGGCGCGCAAGGTCCTCGACGAGGACCACTACGACCTGGACAAAGTCAAGGAGCGGATCATCGAGTACCTCGCCGTGCTCAAGCTGCGGCAGGACTTCCGCGCGCCGATCCTCTGCTTCGTCGGCCCGCCGGGCGTCGGCAAGACCTCGCTCGGCCACTCGATTGCGCGCACGCTCGGCCGCAAGTTCGTGCGCATTTCGGTCGGCGGGGTGCGCGACGAGGCCGAGATCCGCGGCCACAGGCGTACGTACATCGGCGCGATGCCGGGGACGATCATCCGCGCGCTCCGCGACGCCGAGACCAAGAACCCGGTCTTCCTGATCGACGAGATCGACAAGATGGGCGCGGACTTCCGCGGCGACCCGGCGAGCGCCATGCTCGAGGTGCTCGACCCCGAGCAGCAGTCGTCGTTCCGCGACCACTACCTCGACCTCCCGTTCGATCTCTCGCGCGTGCTCTTCATCTGCACGGCGAACACGACTGACACGATCCCGTCGCCGCTGCTCGACCGCATGGACGTGATCTTCCTCTCCGGCTACACCGAGGACGAGAAGTTCGGGATCGCTCGGAAGTACCTGGTCCCGAAACAGCTGCGCGAGCACGGCCTGACGGCGTCGAAGGTGACGATCGGCGACAAGGCCCTGCGGCTCGTGATCCGCGAGTACACGCGCGAAGCCGGCGTCCGGAATCTTGAGCGGCAGATCGCCGCGCTCTGCCGCAAGGCGGCGACCGCGATCGCGAAGGGCGAGGCCGAGAAGGTGAAGATCGACGACGCGAAGGTGCGCGAGTGGCTCGGCCCGCGGCGCTACTCGGGCGAGGTTCGCAAGCGCGTCTCCGAGCCGGGCGTAGCGACCGGGCTCGCGTGGACGCCCGTCGGCGGCGAGATCCTGTTCATCGAGGCAGGCGCCTACGACGGCAAGGGAAGGCTGAAGCTCACCGGCCAGCTCTCCGAGGTGATGCAGGAGTCCGGGGAGACCGCATTCTCGTGGGTGCGTGCGAAGGCCGTGCCGCTCGGGCTCGATCCGGGTTGGTTCGCGGCCCACGACGTGCACATCCACGTCCCGGCGGGCGCGGTGCCGAAGGATGGGCCGTCTGCCGGCGTCGCAATGGCGACGGCGATTGTCTCGCTGATCACGGGCCGCCCGGTCGCGGCCGACGTGGGCATGACCGGCGAAATCACGCTCACCGGACAGGTCCTGCCGATCGGCGGCGTCCGCGAGAAGGTGCTCGCGGCGCAGCGTGCGGGGCTGAAGCGCGTGATCCTCCCCAGCGAGAACGAGCCCGATCTCGAGGACCTGCCGGCGGAGGCGCAGAAAGGAATCGACTTCGTCCTCGCCGACGAGGTCGAGCAGGTGCTCGAAGCGGCGCTCGACGGCACGAAGGCGCGCAGGCTCAAGCGCGCCGCCGGGACCGAGCGTCGTGCGGCCGCAGGCGCCGTTTGACGGCGCGGCCCTCAGGTCGCGCGGCTCCGCCGCGCGACCGTCTGCGTCGACCGGTCGAACCGTTCGGAATACCCCACCGAGGCGCTAGGCGCGTAGGCGAAAGGTCCGCCGCAGCAGCGCGCAAGCGGCGTCACCGGCGGCCCGCTCCTCGAGCGAGATCGAGCAGGTGACCTGGAACTCGCGCTGTCCGACGAGCAGGAATATGAGCCGGTCGACGCGGGCCTCGCCGTTGCGCTCGTAGGTGACATCGAACGACAGTGCGCGACGCCCGGCGAGCGTCGTTTCCTCGGGCGCGGCGACCTTCGCTGCCGGCGAGGTCTGGACGGCGATCGTCTCGGCGAGCTTCCGCAGCTCGGGTTTGGCCTTCGGCCAGAGCCGCGGCCGGAACGGCTTCGGGAGCTTGAACTGCGCAACCACGACCTTCTCGTCGCCGTCCGGCCGCCTCGCGATCACCGTCCGCGGCCGCCGCTCGACCTGCCAGCCGGCGGGCCCCTCCGCCGTCCAGCCGGGGCCCGAGAGCCGAAGCGGCGGTTCCTCCGACTCAGCCCCGCCGCAAGCAGCGAGGATTAGAGGCGCGAGGGCAAGGGGTAGAACCGAGCGGCAAGCGAGCGAAAGGAACCGAGGAGCATGGCGAAGACAAAAGATCGAGTCTCCGACGCGGCGGACAACGTTCGGCCGTACGTCGAGCGTGCGATCAAGGACGACGAACTGCGCAAGAACGTGCGCGAGGCGTTCGAGGCGGCCCGCGACGTCTACAACGAGTTGCTCGGCGGCCGCGGAGTCGTCCCGCTCGCGACACGGGTCGCGACGGACGAGGACATCCGCGACAACTTGAAGTCGGCGGTCGAGGATCTGCGCAAGGCGGCGAACCGGCTCCAGGGCAGGGAGGATCACTCCGGCCGGAACACGGCGCTGCTGATCGCGGGCATCACGCTCGGCATCCTCTTCAACCCCGTCACCGGTCCGGCGACGCGCAAGTGGCTCTCGGATCAGCTGTTCGGGGGCGGCGAGGAAGACTTCACCTACCAGGGCAAGAACTCAGCCGCTTAGTCGCCGCGCTGCGCGCGAAGGCCTTGCCGTAGACCGCCCGGCGGCACGACCGACGGCGTGAACGCGCGGATCAGCGCCCCGTCTCCCTCCGAGGAGACCGGCGCGACGAACGCACGCGCGAGCGAGCCGGGGCGCAGGCCGCTCGCGACCGAGATGTCGGTGACCTGGAGCACGATCGCGCCGGGTTTCGGCGCCTGCGCGCCGGCCGGGGCGGCGGGGGCCCAGCCGGTCCCGTCCGGGAACTGGATGTCCTCGAGCCGCCTCCACGCGACGAGCATCGGGTAGGGGGCGATCACGCCGTCGTACCCCATGTACAGCATCTGCACGGGATGGATCTCGAAGTGCAGGTGGTACGGCGTCCCCTGCGCGTCGCCCGAGTTGCCCATGAAGCCGAGCACGTCGCCCGCCTTCACCTGCGCGCCGTTCACGGCGAGCGGTGAGAACGCGGAGAGGTGCGCGTAGTAGAACTGGTTGCCCAGCTTGTCGCGGAGCCAGAGGCGGTAGCCGCCGACGTCGTTCCAGCCGACCGAGAAGACGGTGCCGTCCGCGACCGCGAGCAGCGGCGTCCCGAGCGCCGCGAAGATGTCCTCGCCGTGGTGCCAACCGGTGTCGGCGCGCGGAGCCGCAAACGTGTTCGTGAACGAGCAAGCGCCGTAGACCGGGAAGACGTACCGCCCCTTCGTCAGTTTCGGCTTCACGCCGATCGGGGGCTGCCGGATGACCGGCGGCGCGCCGGGGACCTGCTCCGGCGGCTTCGGCTGCTTGCCGCTCCTCGGCGGCGACGGAACAGGCGTTGGCGGGCTCGTCGTCGTGGTCGGCGTCGGCTCGGGCGACGTGACGGCGGCCTCCGCGTAGCCGACGAGGATCTGCGTTCCCGCGGGTAACCCGCCGTGGTCCGCGTTGAGCCGAATGTCGAGCGCCGTGACGTTGCCGCGGAAGCTCGTCGCCGCGGGCGCCGACCCTTCGGCGAGCACGATCGCCGAGCCCCAGTCGCCGAGCGCGACACGTTCGCCGGGACCCGCCGAGACGGCCTGCCCTTGCACGACGAGAGTCGCGACGCCTGAACCGTCGAAGCCCCCGCTCGCACTCGCGGCGTTCGCAGTGGCCTGCACCTTTCCGGTGATCGACGTCGCCGTGACCTCGCCGCCGAACAGCGAGAGCGAGCTCAGCACCGCCGACGCGCTGGCAGTCGCGGTTTGGCCGGGACTCGCGGACGCGGAGGCGACAGAAGAGCCCCAGGAGAGGACGTCCGGGCTCGTGTACGAGGAGGGGTTCCCGAATGACACAGCGTCGTTCGGCGCCGAGACGGCGGCCGTCGCAGCGCCGTTCTGTCCGGGGACGATCACCTTGATCGCGTAGGCCTGCGCGGTCGCGCCGCCGTTTCGCGCCGTCGATCCCGCACCCGCGAGCCCGGGTGCAAGAGCGAGCGGGAGGAGCGCCAGGGCGATGGACAACCGCTTGCCCACGAAGCACTTGATTCTGGCACACGTGGCTGCGTGCGGCCTCTCGGCTCGATTTGCGACTGAGACTCACTCTCAGTAGCATCACGTCGATGGAGCTCGCCCTTCCGTCCTCCGCCCGGCTCACGCCTCAGCGGCGTGCAGTGCTCGATGCGGTCGGGGTCTTCCCCGGCGCGTTCACCGCGGTGGAGCTGTACGACCGCGCCCGCCGCGCCGAGCCGGGCCTCGGACTCGCGACGGTCTACCGCACGCTCGAGCTCTTGCGCGAGGCGGGAAGCATCCGCCAGCTCGCCGGCGTCGGCGAGGGCGCGTACGTGCGCTGCCACTCCGGCCACCACCACCACTTGGTCTGCATCTCGTGCGGCGCCGTCGAGGACACGGAGCTCTGCGGCGCACCTTCGCCGGCCGTGCTCAAGCGCCGCCACGGCTTTACGGCCGAGAGCCACGAGCTCGACGTGTACGGCCGCTGCGCACGCTGCGCATGAACTGGATCGTCCTCCCACTCGCCGCGCTGACCACGATCTCGACGCTCGCGGGCGGCTTTACGGCACTGAGGCTCTCGCGCGAGCTCTCGACCGCGATCGCGCTGACCGGCGGCGTCGTCGTCGCCGTCGCGCTCTTCCATGTCCTGCCCGAGGCGATCGAGATCGTGGACGATCCGCAACGCGTCGGGCTGCTCGTCGGCGTCGGCTTCCTCACGTTCTTCCTCGCCGAGCGTGCCCTCGTCCTCCACCATCGCGACGACGCCGAGCATGCCCGCGCCCACGCACAGGTCGGCGCGTTGGGAGCGGCTGGGCTCTCCCTGCACAGCTTCATCGACGGCCTCGGGATCGGACTCGCGTTCAACATCGACAACGCGACCGGATTCCTCGTCTTCGTCGCCGTGATCGCGCACGACTTCGCGGACGGCCTCAACACCGTGGGGTTCGTGCTCCGCCAGAGCAACGACCGCATCCGCGCGCTGCGCTGGCTCGTCGTCGACGCTCTCACGCCGATCGCGGGCGCGATCGTCGGCAGCGTGCTTTCGGTCTCGGAGGAGAACCTCGGCGAGCTGCTCGCGCTCTACGCCGGGTTTTTCCTGTTCATGGGCGCAACCGATCTCCTTCCGCACGCGCACGAGCACCCCTCGGCGAAACGCGTCGGGCTGACCATTCTCGGGTTCGCGCTCATCTTCGGCGTGAGCCGGATCGCGGACCACTGAGCGCCGCGCTCAGGCACGCATACGAGGACCAGCGCTAGCGGCCGAGCTGCTTCTTCGCGAACTCGCGGAAGCGGGTGCGCGTCTCGTCGTCCGGGCCGAGCGGCTCGTCGGTCGCGTACTTCGGGTCGCTCGCGATCTCTTCGGCGACCGCGCGCACCTCGCGTTCGAGCGCGGCGGCGTGCTCAGGGTCCTTCAGCAGCTGGTCGATCCACGTCTCCGAGCCGTCGTAGGGCGGGAGCTCGTTCTCGAAGAGCAGCTGGCCGAGGACGAGCCCGACGCGGATGTAGGCGAAGGTCCGGAACGCGAGCACCCTGTGCGGCGACTCGACGAGCGCGGCAATGTCCGGGTTGTCGCGCTGGATGCGCTCGACGATGCCGCCGATCGGCTCGTCGACAAGCGGGATCCAGATGTCCTCCAGACTCGACACGTCCTCAGTGTGGCCTATCCGGTCCGGGCCTGCCAGGCGATCTGGCCGGCCACAGCGAGGATCAAGACGGCAAACAGGCGTCTCAGAACGTGCTCCGGCATGGAGAGGGCCACGAGCGCGCCGATCTGGACGCCCACGACCGAGACGCCGCCCAGCACGAGCGCGGGCTTCCAGCGGACGTTCCCGTATTGCGCCTGGCGCCAGGTGCCGGCGGCGACGGTCGGCAGGATCGCTGCCAGCGACGTGGCCTCTGCCTCCAGCTGACCGAGCCCGAGCAGGACGAGCGTCGGCACGAAGAGGATGCCGCCGCCGACGCCGAACATCCCGGCGACGATCCCGGCCGAGAAGCCGAGGACGACCGCGAGCGCGAGCGTCACAGCAGCATCGTGATCCCGACGCCGACGAGGAAGAGCGCGAAGAGGTACGAGAGGAGCTGCGCGCGGATCCGCTGCTGCAGCGTCGTGCCCACTGTCGCGCCGAGCGCAGCGGGAAGCCCGACGAGTACCGCATACCCCGGATGCACCTCCCCGTGGATCGCGTACGTGATCGTGCCGGCGAGCGCGGTGATCCCGATCGCGGCGAGCGAGGTCGCCGTCGCCGCATGCGGGCGGTAGCGGCAGAGCAAGAGCAGGAGCGGGACGACAATGATGCCGCCGCCGACTCCGAAGAGCGCGCTCAGGAAACCCGCGGCAAGGCCGATCAGCGCGAGGCGCACGCGCGTATCGTAGGTTCGTGGACGGCGAGGCTCTGCTCGAACGACTCAGCGCTGAGCCGCAACAGGCCGCGATCTTCCTCGACGTCGACGGCGTCCTCGCTCCGATCGTTCCACGGCCCGAAGATGCTGCCGTGCCCGACGACACGCGCGAGGAGGTACTGCGGCTGCACGGGAAGTACGCCCTCGTCGCATGCGTGAGCGGACGCACGGGGGCGGACGCGAAGCGGATCGTGGGCCTCGACGACCTCGTCTACGTGGGCGAGCACGGGCTCGAGCTCGAGCCGTCCGCGCCGCAGTGGCGGGAGGCGCTGCGCTCGTTCGCGGACTCGGTCGACTGGCCGGTCGAGGACAAGGGCCTGACGCTGTCGTTCCACTACCGCGGCGCTGACGACGAGGGGGCTGCGGAGGCGTTCCTGCTGCAGGTCGCCGAGCGCGCGCGCGAGGCGGGCCTGCGGCCGCGCTTCGGTCGCAAGGTGCTCGAGATCCGTCCGCCGGTCGACGCGAGCAAGGGCACGGCCGTGCGAGCGCTCCTCGGCGAGCGCGGTCTGAGACGCGCTCTCTATGCCGGCGACGACACGACCGACCTCGACGCGTTCCACGTCGTCGGCGAGCTCGAGCTCGGCGTGCGCGTGGGCGTCGCTTCGGCGGAGAGCCCGCGCGGGATCACGGAGCAGGCAGACGTGGTCGTCCACTCACCAGCTGAATTCCTCGGCGTGCTGCGGACACTCTGATGTTCGACCGCCAGTTGCTCGCGTTCGTCGGCGTCGCAGTGGTGCTGACGCTGACGCCGGGTCCTGACATGGCGCTCGTGCTCCGCAACACCCTGCGCGCCGGCCGCCCGGCGGGGTTGCGCACGGTCGCGGGAATCGCGGTCGGGCTGCTCGGGTGGGTCACGGCGAGCGCGCTCGGCGTCGCGGCGGTCCTGGCGGCGTCGGCGACGGTCTTCACGGCGCTGAAGCTGGCCGGCGCCGTCTACCTCGTCTACCTGGGCGTTCAGGCGCTGCGCGCGGTCCGCCGGGACGAGGAACCGCTCGCCGAGGCGCCGAAGCGACGCGGCTCACCCTTCCGGCAGGGCCTCGTCACGAACCTGCTCAACCCGAAGCTGGCGGTGCTCTTTACGACGCTCCTCCCGCAGTTCATCTCGTCCGACGATCCCGCGGTCGCGAAGTCCGTCCTGCTGGCGGCGGTCTTCGTCTCGATCGGGCTCTCGTGGCTCGTGACCTACACGTACATCGTCAGCCGCGTGGCGCGAAGCCGGAGGTTCCGGCGCGTGACGGAGGCGGTCAGCGGCGTCGTGCTCGTCGCGCTCGGTCTGCGCCTCGCGTTCGAGCGCTAGCGTTTCTTCAGCTTCTCGATCTGCTTCCACGCGCGTGTGTTGAGCACGTGGTCCTTCGTCAGCCACGCGCGGCGCGCCTGCGCGATCCCGATCTCCATCCACTCGAGCGCGCTCACCTCGTGCGCGTCGGTGTCGACGGGGATCTTCAGCCCGGCTTCGCCGGCACGCCGCGCGTTCACGTCGCGCAGGTCGAGCCGGTCCGGCTGCGAGTTGATCTCGAGAAACGTGTTCGTCTCGAGCGCCTTCTCGATCACGCGCTCGATGTCGACCTCGGCAGGCGGGCGCTTGTTGATCTTGCGCGCGGTCGGGTGGCCGATGCAGTGCACACGCGGATGCTCCATCGCGCTGATGATCCGCTCGGTCGGGTTCTTGTCGAACGCCTGGTGCAGCGACGCGAGCACCCAGTCGCATTGGGCGAGCAGCTCTTCGGCGACGTCGACCTCGCCGTTCGCGCGGATGTTGCACTCGATCCCACGCAGGACGCGGAACGGCGCCACCCGCTCGTTCACCTGCTCGATCTCGCGCCACTGCGCCTCGAGCCGGCCCTCGCGGAGATAGTGCGAGTGGTCGGTGATCGCCATGTAGTCGTAGCCGAGCTCGATGCACTTGCGCGCCATCTCCTCGATCGTGTTCTTGCCGTCCGCGGACCAGGTCGAGTGCAAGTGCAGGTCGCCGCGCACGTCCTTCAGCTCGACGAGCTCCGGCAGCTCGCCCTTCCGCGCGACGTCGAGCTCGCCGAGGTTCTCGCGAAGCTCCGGCGGGATGTGCTGGTAGCCGAGGTAGTCGTAGAGCTCGGCCTCGTCGCGGGTCTTGAAAACCTCGCCCGTCTCGACGGTCTTGACGCCGTACTCCGAGATCGAAAGACCTTTCTTGACCGCTGCCTCGCGAAGAGCGACGTTGTGGTGCTTCGAGCCCGTGAAATGCTGGAGCAGGTTCCCGAACGACTCGGGCGGCACGACGCGCAGATCGAAGCGGAGACCGTCGTGCGAGACGACGGTCGCCTTCGTGTCGCCGTGCGCGGCGACGTCGCTGACCCAGTTCAGCTTCACGAAGTAGTCCGTGAGCGCGCGTGGGTCGTTCGCGGTCGCGATGATGTCGAGGTCGCGGAACGTCTCCTTGCGGCGGCGGACGCTGCCCGCCTCGCTGACGAGATCGGCAGCCGGGTGTTCGCGCAGCACGTCGACCACCGCGAGCACCGGCGCGAGCCCCTGGCCGAGGAGCGGCCGCACCGGCTCGAGCGTGGCCTTCTGCGAGAGCGCGTGCAGGATGCGTTCCTCGGTGCGTGCGCCGAAGCCGGGGAGCGCGCGGAGCTGCTGCGCCTCGGCGGCCGCGCGCAGCCCCTCGACGGTGTCGATGCCGAGCTGCTTCCAGATCTTCGCGGCCGACTTCGGGCCGAGGCCCGGCAGGCGCATGAAGGTGACGATTTCCGGGGGGACGATGGCTTTGCGCTTCGTCAGCGCCTGGATCTCGCCGTCGTCGACGATCTGGACGATCTTCTCCTGGATCGTTTTGCCGATCCCGGGCAGGTCCTTCGCCTTCCCGTCCAGGGCGAGCTGGGCGACCGGTCCCGCAGTCTCCCGCACGCGCGTGGCCGCGCGGCGGTAGGCGAGGACCCGAAACGACGCCTCGCCCTCGAGCTCGAGGAAGTCGGCGAGCAGGTCGAGCTGCTCCGCAACGTCTTGGTTCCTCGGGAGCGTCTTGGCCACGGACAGTGATAGTACGGACGTGCAGGCCACCGTCTGCCTTCCCACCTACAACGAGCGCGAGAACGTCGAGCGGATGGTGCGCGCGCTCGGCGAGCTTGGCGTCCGCGTGCTCGTGATCGACGACAACTCGCCGGACGGCAGCGGCGAGATCGCCGACCGGCTGGCGGCCGAGCTCGACTTCGTTGCGGTGCTCCATCGGGAACGGAAGGAGGGTCTCGGGCCCGCCTACCTCGCGGGCTTCCAACGCGCGCTGGCCGACGGCGCCGAGCTCGTTCTCGAGATGGACTGCGACTTCTCGCACCATCCCCGGGACGTGCCTCGCTTGATCGAGGCGGCGGAGGCCGGCGCGGACCTCGTTCTCGGCTCGCGCTACGTGCCGGGCGGCTCGATCCCGAACTGGGGCTTCGTGCGGCGCTTCATCTCCCGCGGCGGCTGCGTCTACGCACAACTCTGGCTGCAGACGCGTGTCCGCGACCTCACCGGAGGCTTCAAGTGCTACCGCCGGCGCGTGCTCGAGTCAATCGACCTCGACGCGATCCACTCGAAGGGCTACGCGTTCCAGATCGAGACGACCTATCGCTCGCTCCGCAATGGATTCCGGGTCGTCGAGGTCCCGATCACGTTCGTCGACCGCGAGGAGGGCGGCTCGAAGATGTCTCGCGCGATCGTGCTCGAGGCGATCTGGAAGGTGCCGCTGATTCGCGCGCAAGCGCTCGCGGGTCGCCTATGATCGAGGTGCTGCAGTTCACCGCGCCGTGGTGCGGCCCGTGTAAGCCGGTCGAGGCGCTGCTCGCGGAACTTGCGCCGCGCTATCCGAGTGTCCGCTTCTCTCGGGTCGACGTGGACGCGGAGCCGGAGACCGGGATGCGGTTCGGCGTGCTCGCGTTGCCGACGGTTGTGATCCTCCGCGACGACGAGCCTGTCGCCATCCTCGACGGCGTGCGCAAGCGCGGGGACTACGAGCGCGCGCTAGCGGAAGTGGTCCCAGCCGCCGGGCGGGAGTCCGACGACCCCTGAGCCCTCCTCGCAGCGGCCGATCACCGTGAAGTCCAGCGGGTCGGGTGTCGCCGCGAGCAGCTCGAAGTCCTCGCCGAAGTTGAGGTCGTCGACGTTCGCGCCCTCCACGAGCGGGACGCGGTCGAGGTCGATGACGCAACGCACCACCGAGCGGTGCGCGATGTGCGCGGCGTCTCGCGGAAGCCCGTCCGAGATGTCCAGCATGGCGTTTGCGACACGTGCGAGCCGCTCGCCCTCCTCGAGGCGCGGTGTCGGGCGAAGGTAGCGACCGTTGCGGAACGCGACGCCTGCGGCCCCGAGCGGGCCTGTCACGACCAGCAAGTCGTCCGGCTTCGCGCCGCCGCGTCCCGGTACGCGCTCGGAGCGGCCGAGCGCCGTGACGCTGATGAAGACCAGCTCTGCGCGCGTCGTATCGCCGCCCAGAACCGGCACCCCGGTCTCGGCGATTCCCTCGTAGAGCTGGAAGACGTCCTCCGCGCGGGTGCTCGCGGGCGCCGAAAGCGACACGAGCAGGCCGAGCGGGTCGGCGCCCGACGCCGCGAGGTCGCTGAGGTTCACGGCGGCGGCGCGCCAGCCGAGGTCGCGCCAGGAGATCCAGTCGAGGCGGAAATGCACGCCCTCGGCGAGCGCGTCTTGCGTGACGACAAGCCCGCCGACTTGAGCCGCGTCGTTCTCGATCTGCTGCGCGAGCCCGCGCCGCTCGAGCTCCGCGAGGAGCCCGAGCTCACCGAGTTGCGAAAGCTCCATCGATCGCCGCGCGGAGCGCGGGCGCGTCGCCTGCTGCGCGGATCACGGCCACCCCGGCGGCGCCTGCCGCGATGCACGCGCCCGCGTTCGTCGCGTCGATGCCGCCGATCGCGATGACCGGAATCGCGACCGCGTTCGCGATTCCGGCGAGACCGTCGAGCCCGATCGGCTGGTCGGCGTCAGGCTTGGAAGGCGTCGCCCAGATCGGCCCCGCGCCGATGTAGCGAGCGCCGGCGCGCTCCGCGGCGATCGCCTGGCCGATGTCCCTTGCGGACACGCCGACGATCAGCCCGGCCCCGACGGCGCGCTCGAGCCCGTCGTCGTCCTGGCCGAGATGGACGCCGTCCGTCCCCAGCGCGAACGCAGCCTCGACATCGTCGTTGACGATCAGGGGAACGTTGTGGCTCTGAGCCACCAACTGGAACTCCTGTCCCAGACGGACGACCTCGTCGGTCGGCGCGCCTTTGATCCGCAGCTGGAGGACCGTAGCGCCTCCGGCAATCGCGGCGCGAGCCGTGTCCAGATCGTCCACGAGGGCATGGAGCTTCATCCGACGTTGTCGCTTTGAGCCACTTGCGCGCGCCGATCGAGCGAGGACGGGTCGAGGTTGTAGAGCGCGTCGTAGAGAGCGACGTGGAACGAGCCCGGGCCATGGGCTCCTTCGGCCGCGTCTTCGCCGGCCACGCCAAATGCAGCCAGCGCCTCCGCGGCCGCTTCGAGGGCGTTTTCGTTCGCCGCGAGGAAGCACCCTGTGATCGCGGTCGACATACAGCCGGTACCGCTCACCGTTCCGAGCAGTTCGTGGCCGTTCGCTACCCCGAACGTGGTCTCGCCGTCGGAGACATGGTCAACCGGGCCGGTGACCGACGCGACCACGCCCAGCGTGCGTGCTGCGGCCTGCGCGAGCTCGGCCGGATCGCCGCCTACGCCCATCGACTCTACGCCGCGGACCTCGGCCTCGAGGCCGACGAGCGTCGCCACCTCGCCCGCGTTGCCGCGCAGCACCGTCACGTCCACCTCGTCGAGCAGTCGCTTCGCCGTCTCCGTGCGGTAGCGCGTCGCGCCGGCGCCGACGGGGTCGACGACGACGGGGATGCTCTCCGCGTTCGCGGCCCGGCCTGCGGCGAGCATCGCGTCGACCCAGTGCGGCGAGAGCGTGCCGATGTTGATCACGAGCGCTCCTGCGAGACCGACCATCTCCTCGACCTCCTCGCGCGCGTGCGCCATCACGGGCAGCGCGCCGAGCGCGAGCGTCGCGTTCGCGGTCTCGTTCATGACGACGTAGTTCGTGATCTGGTGGACGAGCGGCTTCTGCTCGCGCAGCCGCGCCAGGGTCGTTCCCGGAGAGACGCTCACGCGGCTCCTTTCAGGTTCAGCACGTCGACGGGGCCTTCGCCGGCGCCGAGCTCGACAAGACCGTTGCGGACGGCTTCGGACGCGGTGTAGGCCGCAGCGCGCGCAGCCTCTTCGAGCGGCAGGCCTTTTGCGAGCAGTGCGGCAAGGGTGGCCGAATGCGTGCAACCCGCTCCGTGCGTCGCGCGCACGTCGTGCCGCGCGACGGGAATCTCGACGTGCCGCTCACCGTCGAAGAGGTGATCGATCGCCTCCTCACCGTGTCCGCCCGTGACGATCACCGCCCGTGCACCCATCGCGTGCAACCGTTCGGCGAGCTCACGCCGCGGTGCCTTCGTGCCGGCGAGCGCCGCGGCTTCGTTCAGGTTCGGCGTGATCACCGTCGCGAGCGGGAACAGCCGCGCCACGAGCGCCTCGACCGCGTCGTCGCGTAGGAGCTTTGCCCCTGAGCTCGCGATCATCACCGGATCGACGACGAGCGGCAACCGGTGCGCGCGCAGGAAATCAGCGACCACGTCGATCAGGCTTTTTGAGAACAGCATGCCGGTCTTGGCCGCGTCCACACCGATGTCGTCCCACACAGCGTCGAGCTGCGCGGTGACGAACTCGGAGGGCAGCTCCTGCACGGCGGTCACGTCGGTCGTGTTCTGCGCGGTCAGCGCGACGAGCGCCGACGAGCCGTGGACGCCCGCGGCCGCGAAGGCCTTCAGATCGGCCTGGATCCCCGCACCACCGCCCGAATCGGACGTAGCGATCGTCAACGCTCTCGGAATCAACTGCCTCCCTTCGCCGGCATTACCCGGATCAGGTTCTACGGGTGTGATCTCAGCCGCGCGGCCCGCGGCACCCCGGTCAGGGCCATGCTACCCAGCACGCGGTCGCGCGCCGAGCTCACAAGTAACAGTCTGTTACTTGGCTCTGGCTCGCCGGGCGCTGGGGCCACAATGGTTCCGTGGCCGTCGAGGCGACAACCTGGGAAGACCTGCTCGAGGGCGAGGAGGTCGCGTACGTCACGACCGAGCCCGCGCGCAGGCCTCGCCTCGAGCCGATTCCCGACGAGCTCGATCCGCGCGTTCGCGAGCGGCTCGGGGTCGACGCGCTCTACGTGCACCAGGTCGAGGCGTGGGAGGCGTCCCGGCGGGGCGAGCACGTGATCGTCACGACCGGCACGGCGTCCGGCAAGACGCTCGCGTTCAACCTGCCGGTGCTCGACGAGCTCGCGCGCGAGCCGAAGAGCCGGGCACTCTACCTCTACCCAACGAAGGCGCTCGCGCAGGACCAGCTCCGCACGATCCAGGCGCTGAAGGTGCCCAAAGTCCGCCCCGCGATCTACGACGGCGACACCGAGTCCGAGCGCCGCTGGCAGATCCGAAAGTGGGCGAACCTGATCCTCACGAACCCGGACATGCTCCACGTGGGCGTCCTGCCGCACCATGACCGCTGGGGCGACGTGCTCCAGAACCTCCGCTACGTTGTCGTCGACGAGGCGCACGTGTACCGCGGCGTGTTCGGGTCGCACGTCGGCAACGTGCTCAGACGCCTGCGCCGCGCCGCCGCGATGTACGGCGCCGATCCGCGGTTCGTGCTCACGTCCGCCACGATCGCGAACCCCGCCGAGCTCGCGTACAGCCTGCTCGGCGTCGAGGCGACAGTTGTCGGCTCGGACGCCGCCCCGAAGGCCGAGCGGACGATCCTGCTCTGGAATCCGCCGCTTCTCGACGAGGAGCTCGGCGTCCGAGCCTCCGCGCTCGGCGACGCGTCGCGCCTGCTCGCGACCTTCGCGCAGCGCAGGCTGCGGACGATCTGCTTCGCGAAGTCGCGCAAGGCCGCGGAGCTGATCCACCGCTTCGCCGTGCAGCGCCTCGACGACCCCGAGCTGCGCGCGCGCCTCGCGCCCTACCGCGCCGGCTACACCCCCGCACAGCGGCGGGAGATCGAGCGACGGCTCGTGGAAGGCGAGCTGCTCGGAGTCAGCGCGACCGACGCGCTCGAGCTAGGAATCGACATCGGGCTCCTCGACTGCGCGATCTCGGTGGGATTCCCCGGCACTGTTGCCTCACTGCGCCAGCAGTGGGGCCGCGCGGGCCGGCGCGGCCACGGCCTCGCGGTCATGATCGCGAGCGAGGACGCACTCGATCAGTACTTCATGCGCGAGCCCGAGACGCTCCTGAACCGGCGCGTGGAGGCGGCGATCCTCGATCACGCGAACCCGCGCGTGCTCGACGGCCACGTACGCGCGGCCGCCTTCGAGGCGCCGATCGACGACGCCGACCGCGCGACGCTCGGCGACGCAGCACTCGAGCGGGCAGCCGTGCTTCCCGAGCTCCAGCACACGCCGCGCGGCTACGTCTGGGCCGGCAAGGACTACCCGGCCGCCCGGATCGCGCTTCGCTCCGCGAGCCCCGAATCGTTCTCGATCGTCGACGTCACCTCGGGCGCGCTGCTCGGCCTCGTCGAGACGGCCCGCGCGTACTGGACGATCCACGAAGGCGCCGTCTACCTGCACCTCGGCGAGCCGTACCTCGTCCGCGAGCTCGACCTCGTCGCGCGCCACGCCCTCGTCGAGCCCTTCGGCGGCGACTGGTACACGCAGGCGAAGAAGGAGACGATGACCGAGATCGCGGAGCCGCTCCGCACCGAGCGTCGCCTCGGCATGGACGTGACCTTCGGCCGCGTCGTCGTCACCGAACAGGTCGTCGCCTACCAGCGGAAGTCGATCCGCGACCAGGCGACCATCGACCTCAACCCGCTCGAGCTCCCGCAGACCGAGTTCGAGACGGAGGCGATCTGGTACCTCCCCGAGCCGGCGCATCTCAGCGGCCTCGAGCAAGAGCCCGCGCTCCTCGGCACGTTGCACGCGGCGGAGCACGCGATGATCGCGATCCTGCCCCTCTGGGCGATGTGCGACCGCTGGGACATCGGCGGGCTCTCGACCAACATCCATCCGCAGACGGGACGACCGACGATCTTCGTCTACGACGGTCACTCCGGCGGCGTCGGCATCACCGAGCGCGGCTTCGAGGTCTTCGAGGGCTGGGTCGAGGACACGGCGAAGATGCTCGCCGGCTGCCCGTGCGAGCGCGGCTGCCCGTCCTGCGTCCAGTCGCCGAAGTGCGGGAACCTGAACGAGCCGCTCGACAAGCACGGTGCGCTCACCCTCCTGCGCCGAGCTGTCGATTTCGGGCCTGGCCGCTCGTCCTAGAAGATGAAAGCGACCCGGAAGGAGAACGAATGCAGTACATGCTCCTGATCTACGACGACCAGGCGACCTGGGCGTCGATGTCCGAGAACGACCGCAACGCCGTCATGGGCGAGTACTTCGCGTACACCGAGGAGCTGCGCAACGCAGGGAAGTACGTCGGCGCAGACGCGCTGCAGCCGACGTCCACGGCGAAGTCCGTCCGGATCCGCGACGGCGAGGTGTCCACCACGGACGGGCCCTTCGCGGAGACGAAGGAAGTGCTCGGCGGCTACTACGTGGTCGACGTCGACTCGGAGGACGAGGCGCTGGAGTGGGCAAAGAAGATCCCGTCTGCCCGCTTCGGGACGATCGAGGTGCGACCGGTCGTCGTCTTCCCGGTGGAGGCGACGGCGTGAAGGTGCTCGCGCTCATCTACGGCGACGAGAGCGCCTGGGCGGCGCTCTCCGAGGAGGAGCGCAACGAGGTCTACGAGCGGTACCGCGCGTTCGGAGCGGCCGCCGGCGGCAAGGTCGTCGACGGTGCCGAGCTCGCGCCGACTCGCTCGGCGACCACCGTGCGTGTCCGCGACGACCAGACGATCGTCACCGACGGGCCCGCGGAGCCGAACGCCGAACCGCTGGGCGGGTTCTATCTGCTCGAGTGCGAGAGCCTCGACGAGGCCGCCGATCTGGCGACTCGGATTCCCGGCGCGGAGACCGGCGCGATCGAGCTGCGGCCGGCGCACGAGGAGGAGGCGGCGTGAAGTACCTCCTCCTGCTCAACAACAGCGCTGCACAATGGGACGACTGGCGGAAGCTCTCTCCAGAGGCGTCGGCGAAGGCCCGCGAGGAATCGGTGCCGCGCTGGAACCAGCTCTTCGGCTGGCTGGCCGAGCAGGGCATCGAAACCACCGGTCTCGAGCTCGGGGACGTGCAGAAGGCGCGCGTCGTGCGCGTCCGCGACGGCGAGACAATCGTCTCCGACGGCCCCTTCGCCGAGACGAAGGAGGTGCTCGGCGGCTACTTCCTCGCGGAGTGCAAGGACCTCGACCAGGCGATCGAGCTCGCGCAGCGTGTTCCGCTCGTAGGCACCGGCTCCGTGGAGATCCGTCCTCTCCAGCAGTGACCGTCGAGGCCCTGTTCCGCGAGGAATGGGGACGCGCGGTCGCGATCCTGATCGGCGTCCTCGGCGACTTCGAGCTCGCCGAGGACGCGGTGCAGGACGCCTTCGCCACCGCGCTCGAACGCTGGCCCCGTGACGGGACGCCGCGCAACCCAAGCGCCTGGATCGTCGCCACCGCGCGCAACCGGGCGATCGACCGAATCCGCCGCGAGCGCACGCTCGCTCGCAAGACCGAGCTCCTCGCCCGCCTGGAAGAGCTCCGGACCGAAGAGGAGGACGACGTGAGCTCGATCCCCGACGAGCGACTGAGCCTCGTCTTCACCTGCTGTCACCCCGCGCTCGCGCCCGAGGCGCGCGTCGCGCTGACGCTGCGCGAGGTCGGCGGCCTGCAGACGCCGGAGATCGCACGCGCATTCCTCGTTCCCGAGGCGACGCTCGCGCAACGGCTCGTGCGCGCGAAACGGAAGATCCGCGAGTCGGGGATCCCGTTTCGCGTCCCGCCCGACCACCTGCTGCCCGAACGCGTGCGCTCGGTGCTCGCCGTGCTCTACCTCGTCTTCAACGAGGGCTACGCGGCGACGGCCGGCGACGACCTCGTGCGCCGCGACCTCTGCGACGAGGCGATCCGGCTCGGAAAGCTGCTCGCGGTGCTGATGCCGGACGAGGCTGAGGTGCTTGGCCTGCTGGCGCTGATGCTGCTGCAGGATTCGCGCCGTGAAGCACGGACGGGAGCGCACGGCGAGCTCGTTCTGCTCGAGGAGCAGGATCGCTCCCTCTGGGATCGAGAGCGGATCGGCGAGGGCCTGCGCATCCTCGACCGTGCACTGTCGCTCGGCCGACCGGGGCCGTACCAGCTCCAGGCGGCGATCGCAGCGCTGCACGCACGCGCGCCGTCCGCAGACGAGACCGACTGGCGACAGATCGCCGCGCTCTACACAGAACTCGAGCGCTGGACCGGATCGCCTGTCGTCGCGCTCAACCACGCCGTTGCCGCCGCGATGGCGCACGGACCCGAGGTCGGCCTCCGCATGACCGACCGCATCCCCGGGCTCGAGGGCTACCACCTCTTCCACGCGACGCGTGCGGATCTCCTCCGCCGGCTCGAACGCCACACGGAGGCGGCAGTCGCGTACAGGCGCGCTCTCGAGCTGGTGACGAACCCCATCGAGCGCGCGTACCTCGAGCGACGGCTGGCCGAAGTGGGATAACGGCGGCGCGCCCGCGCGGTCCTCACAATGTCGTCGTGATTCGGAGGGTCGGCGCTGCACTCCTGACGACCTTGGTCGTCGTACTCGCCGTGGCGGCACACGCGCGCGCCGATCTCGAGTCGTCTCACGCGGCGCCGCAGGGCCCCTGTGCTCCGCCGGCTCTCGGCTTCGGCGACGGAGAGGGTCTGAACGACCCGAGGCTGCCCCCGACGACGGGCACGTTGCGCGCGGCGATGCTCTTCGTCGACTTCGCCGACTCACCGGGAGTGGATTCGCCGGGATCGGTCTACCAGGCGTACGCTCCGGCGCTCTCGGCCTGGGTCCGGAGCGTCTCCTATGGGCGGCTCGAGCTCAGCGTCGTTCCGGTGTTGCGCTGGCTCCGGCTGCCCCGAACGCTCGCCGAGTACGAGGAGAGCCATTTCGGCGGCGCCGTCGAGGCAGCCGTCGCGACCGCCGGCGTCGGCCCCGTCAACGCGCTCTACCTCGTGCCGTCGATGGACGCGCTCGCGTCGACGATCGTCGACCACGACCCGCTTCGCGTCGGCGGCGCGGAGATCCACGCGTGGTCCTGGGTCGCCAGAGGCTCGCTCGAGCGGCTTGGCTCCCAGGTGCTCATCCACGAGACCGGCCACGTGCTGGGTCTCCCGGACCTCTACCTCTCGGGCGTCGCGAGCAGCCGCCACGTCTGGGACGTGATGACAAGCGGCCCGGGAGCCGGCCTGTTCGCCTGGCATCGCTGGAAGCTCGGCTGGCTCGACCGCGACCAGGTCGTTTGCTTGACGCGTCGTGGCAGCGTGCAGGCGAGGCTCCAGCCGGTCGAGAGTCGCGGCGGGACGAAGGCGATCGTCGTCCGCTTGGCGAGAGCGGTGGTCGTTGCCGAAGTTCGGCAACGGATCGCCGAGGACAGGCGTCTTTGCGCGAAGGGTGTCCTCTTCTACCGGGTCGACTTCGCCGGAGCCCCCGGCCCGGAAGGCGGCAGCGTGAATCCCGTTCGGCTGCTGCAGGCGCGCGCCGGATCATCCCAGCGATGTGGGAGCTCCTGGCGTGCAGCGTTCGACCTCGGCAGCGGCCACGTATCTCGTGCGCGCGCCTGGGGCGTCGCGTTGCGCGTCGTCCGCGCGCACGCCGACGGGTCCTACACCGTGCGTCTTACGCGCACCTAGCGCCACAATTGTCGGCATGAGCATGACTGCACCCCTGCGCCGCGTCCTCGTCCGCAAGCCCGGCGGGCTCGACCGCTGGCGCGAGTACGGGTGGCGCGCTGCGCCCGATCCCGTTCGAATTCTCGAGGAGCACGAGGCGTTCTGCGCAACGCTGGAGCAGGCCGGAACAGAGGTCGTCGTCGCCGAGCCGCTCGACGGGAATCCGGACGCGATCTACGTGCACGACCCTGCGACGGTGGTCGACGGCCGCGCGATCCCGCTCCGTCCCGGCAAGGAGGGTCGGCGTGGCGAAGTGGCGCCGCTCGCCGCTGAGCTCACACGCGCCGGTCTCGAGGTCGCCGCGGGACTGGAGGGCGACGAGTGGGCCGAAGGCGGCGACCTGCTCTGGCTCGACGATCGCACGCTCGTCGTCGGACGGGGCTACCGGACGAACGACGCGGGGATCGACGCGCTCCGCCGCTCACTTCCCGACGTCGCGGTCACGGTCGTCGACCTCCCGCATCACCGCGGCCGCGGAGAGGTGATGCACCTGCTCTCGCTGATCAGCCCCCTGGACGCCGATCTCGCCGTCGTCTACCCCCCGCTGATGCCGGTCCGCCTCGTGGAGCTGCTCGAGGCGCGCGGCATTCAGTTCGTCGAGGTTCCGGACGAGGAGTTCGAGTCGATGGCGTGCAACGTGCTCGCGCTCGCGCCGCGCGTGGCGCTCGCACTCGGAGGCAACCGCGAGACGCGCCGACGTCTTGGGGCCGCGGGCGTCGATGTCCTCGTCTACTCGGGCGACGAGCTCTCGCGCAAGGGCGACGGCGGGCCGACCTGCCTTACGCGCCCGCTCGAACGTGCGTGAGCGCGAGCTCGACCGCCTCGGCCGGTGTGGCGACGCGAGGTAGCTCGGGGATCTCCCAGCCCGGCTCCAGGATCACCACGTAACGATCGAGCACCTTCGCGAAGCCGATCTCGGCGAGCGTGCCCCAGCGACCGCCGACGGCGATCACCGCGTCGGCCGAGGCGACGACCGCGAGGTTCCGCGCATGTCCGATCCCGGTGACGACGACGTGGTCGATCCAGTCGTTCGCGTCCTTCCGCGATTCGCCCGGCACGATCCCGATCGTCGTGCCGCCTGCCGCCTTGCAGCCGCGCGCCGCCGCGGCCATCACCTCTCCGAGCCCTCCGCAGACCACGGTCGCACCGTGTTCCGCGAGCAGGCGTCCCACCTCCTCCGCGCGCGCCTCGTGCTCGACGCCGGATCCGATCACCGCCACCTGAACGGCCACGGCTCAGGGGGTCCTGCGGCGAAGCGTGGCGGCGGCGAGCGAGAGCGCGACCACGGTCGTTCCGATCACGATCGCCGCGTCCCGGGCGACGGTCGAGCCCGCGCCGTCCTCGACCGCCGTCTGGAGGCCTTCGTACGCCCACGTCAGCGGCAGGGCGTACGACACCCACTCGAGGACCTCGGCCATTCGCTCACGGGGAACGAGCAAGCCGCAGAGCAGGACCTGCGGCAAGACGAACGCAGGCATGAACTGCACGGCCTGGAACTCCGTCTGCGCGAACGCGCTGGCGAGGAGACCGAGCGAGACGCCGAGCAGCGCGTTGCAGACGGCGAGCGCGACGACGACCCAGACCGATCCCGCGACGTCGAGCCCGAGCAGACCGAACGCGACCGCGGAGGTGATCGAAGCCTGCAGCGCCGCGGCCAGCGCGAAAGCGATGCCGTAACCGGCAAGGAGATCGAGCTTCGAGAGCGGCAGCGTCATCAGCCGCTCAAGCGTTCCGGTCGTCCGCTCGCGCAGCATCGTGATGGACGTGAGCAGGAACATCACGATGAACGGGAACAGACCGACCAGCGGCCCGCCGACGCGGTTGAACGTCGCCTCCTGACCGTAGAACACGTACTTGAACAGCGTCAGCAGCAGCGACGGCACGACGAGCATCAGGACGACCGTGCGCCGATCGCGACGCACCTGGCGTAACACTCGTAGCGCAGTCGCGAAGGTCGCGCGCGCGCTCATCGCTCCTCCACGAGCGCGAGAAAGGCGTCTTCCAGGTCCGTCTTACCCGTCCGGCGCCGCAGCTCGTCCGGCTCGGCCTCCGCGAGCACGATTCCGTCGCGGAGCAGGATCAGGAAGTCGCAGCGCTCGGCCTCGTCCATGACGTGGCTCGAGACGAGCAGGGTCGCGCCTTCGTCGGCGAGGCGATGAAACATGCTCCACAGATCGCGGCGCAGCACCGGATCGAGCCCGACGGTCGGCTCGTCGAGCACGAGCAGCTCCGGGCGGCCGAGCAGCGCGCTCGCGAGCGAGACGCGCGAGCGCTCACCGTTGGAGAGCGACCGAACGACGACGTCTGCGCGAGGCTTGAGGTCGACGGTGCTGAGGAGCTCGCCGACGCGGCTCGCGGGCGCGTCGACGATGCGCCCGAAGTAGGCGAGGTTCTCTCGCGCGGTCAGGTCGAAGTAGACGGACGGGGCCTGGGTCACGTAGCCGACGCGCCGGCGCAGCTCGGGGGAACCCGCCGGCCGTCCGAGGACCTCGACCTCCCCGCTCCGTACGACCTGGACGCCGACGATCGCCCGCATGAGCGTCGTCTTCCCGCAACCGCTCGGGCCGAGGAGGCCGGTGACGCGACCGCTCGGGACCGTGGCCGAGATCTTCCGGAGCGCGTGGGTCGTGCCGCGCACGACGTCCAGCTCCCTGACGGCGACGGCGTCCACCGGGCGAGAATAGAGCGTGCCTATCGACGGAGGCGCACGCGGCGGAACGCTCATCCTCGGCGGCGGCTACGCCGGCAGCGTCGTCGCGCCTCGAGATCCGAAGCCGCTGCGCTGACGGCCAGTCCCCCGCTTGAGGGACGCGCGTCCTGTTGTCCCAACCAACACTGCGTCCCGAATGCTGCGGCACCTCACCCGCGAGCCGGCCCTCGCGGTCGGCCTGACGCTCGCCGTCATCCCGCCGGCCCTCCTCCACTTCCTTGCGCATGACAAGGTTGCTTGGGGCGGCGTCGCTCACATGCTCTTCGTCAGCGCGAGCGCCGGCATGGCGACCGCTGCCGCGATCGCTTTGACCTATGCTGCTGCGCGCCGCGGCGACGGACGGTCCGTGATGATCGGGACGGCGTTCGCCGTGATGGCCGCGCTCCTCGTACTGCACGGCCTCGCGACGCCGAATGTGCTCTTCCACGACTACGGCATCGTCGCTCTCTCGGGCGGGGCAACGCTTCCCGTCGGAGGGTTCCTGCTCGCCCTGTGCACCCTCTCGATGCTGCGCGGGCCGAAGGCGGTGCGGCCGTTGCTCGCGCTGCAGGGGCTTCTCCTCGCGGGCGTCGCGACCCTCGGCGCGATCGGGCTCGCGTTCCCGAACACCGTTCCTCCGGTTCCGGCAGCGCGTTCCGGCGTCGCGATCGCGGCCCTCGTCCTCGGACTCTCGCTTTACACCCTCGTCGGCTGGCGCGCCTTCCGCACCTTCCGCCTGACGAGGCGCGCGGCGGACGTGCTCGTCGTCGTCGGCACCGTCTGGCTGGTCGCTGCGCTCGGTGCTGCCACGCTTCTGGACTACACCGAGCTCGGCTGGTGGATGGGCCACGCGCTCGAGGTCCTCGGGATCGCGTCGATCGGGCTTCCGGTGGCGGTCGACCTTCGCCGTCAGACACAGTCCCGGCCGCTCGTCGGTGACCTCACCGCGTGCGAGCTCGTCGCGCAGGAGGAGGCGTTCCTCGGCTCGCAGGTCTCGGCGCTGACGCGCGTGCTCGCATTGCGCGACACGTACACGGAGGAACACACGCGCCGCGTCGCGCTGCGGGCCGTCCAGGTCGGCGAGGAGCTGGGCCTACCGCCCGAAGCGTCTGCGCGTCCTCGCAGCCGGTGGGCTGCTGCACGACATGGGCAAGCTCTCGGTTCCGGACGACATCCTGAAGAAGCCCGGCTCGCTGACAGAGGAGGAGTTCGAGCTGATCAAGCGCCACTCCGAGTGGGGCGACGAGCTGCTCGCGAAGCTCGGCTTCCCGTCGCAGGTCCGGCGGCTCGTGCGCGACCACCACGAGCGGGTCGGCGGCTCCGGCTATCCGTTCGGCGCATGCGGCGAGCAGCTCGATCTCGAGACCCGCATCATCGGCGCCTGTGACGTCTACGACGCACTGATCTCGCCGCGCGTCTATCGCGGCGCCTGGCCGCACGAGCGTGCGATCGAGCTCCTGCGCGACCAGGCGGGACGCCAGTTCGACGAGCGCTGCATCGACGCGCTCGAGCGCGTGCTCGCGCGCGAGCAGCCCGAGCTCGCACTCGCTGTCTGAGGCGTCGCTCGCGATGCCGCTTAAGAGGCCGGACGGCTTTGCCGGGCGGCCGTTCTAGCGGAAGGCGTTCAGCGCTTCCGTCAGCTTCTGCTTCTGCGTCAACACGCCCTCGAAGAGGTCGCCGTGCTCGGCTACGCGCTCGAGGACGACATCCATCGTGAACGCGCGTGGATCCAGGTCGGCGTTCACCTCCTCCCAGCGAAGCGGCGTCGAGACGGGCGCGCCCGGACGAGGCCGCACCGAATAGGCGGACGCGATCGTCTTGCCCTCGCCGTTCTGATTCGAGTCGATCAGGACGCCCCGGCGCCGCGCCTTCGTCCACTCCGTTGTCGCGAGCCCGCGATGCGCCCGTGCGATCGCGCCGGCGACGATCTCCGCGAAGCGGCGCGTGTCCTCGAACGTGTAGCGCCGCTCCACAGGGACGAGGACGTGCATCCCCTCGGCGCTCGAGGTCTTCGGGTAGCCCACGAGTCCGAACGCGTCGAGCGCCTGCTTCACGAGCAGCGCCACCTCGACGGTCTCCTTGAAGCCGACGTCCGGCGCGGGGTCGAGGTCGAAGAGCACGAAGTCGGGCCGGTCGGGCTTGTCGACGCGCGAGTACCAGGCGTTCATATCGATACAGCCCATGTTCACCATCCAGAGCAGCGCCAGCTCGTCATTCACGAGTGGGAAGTTGACCCACTTCTTGCGCCGTGGTGCCTCGCGTGTCGACACGAGCGCGCGGTAGGTCGGGATCCACTCCGGCATGTGGGAAGGGGCGTCCTTCTGGAAGAAATGCTTGCCCTTGATCCCGTCGGGATAGCGGATCATCGTGAACGGCCGGTTCTTCAGGTGTGGGACGAGCACCGGCGCAACGGCGCGGTAGTACGAGATCAGGTCACCCTTCGTGATCCCCTCGTCAGGGAAGAAGAGCTTGTCGAGGTTCGAGAGCTTGAGCACGCGGTTGCCCTTGCGGATCTCCGTCGGCAGCTCGTCCTCGCGCCGGACCTCGACGGGGCTCTTGTCCTCGCGCAACCCCTGGTAGGACGGTGCGCGCAGACGGCCGTCGTGCGTCCACTCGACGAACTCGACCTGCGCGACGAGCTTCGGCTTCACCCAGACGATGTCGCCCTTCTTGACGCGCGGCGGCTTTGGCACCGGGTCGAACGGCGGCTCGTCCGTCTCGAGCGGCCTGAGCAGCTTGAGCAGGCGCTCGATCTCCTTCTCCGTGAAGCCGGTGCCGACGCTGCCGACGTAGCGGAGCTTGTCGACGCCCTCGTCGTAGACGCCGAGCAGCAGCGCGCCGAACGAGTTCGCGCGCCTGCCCTCGCCGCGCGTATAGCCACCGATCACGAACTCCTCGGTGTTGTGCGCCTTCACCTTCACCCAGTCGTGCGAACGGCGGCCCGGCTGGTAGGTGGAGCGCCGCCGCTTGGCGAGGATCCCCTCGAAGCCCTGCTCCTGCGCCGCCTTGTAGAGGGCGTCGCCGTCGTCGAAGGACTCCGAGAACTGCACCGTCCTGTTGCGCTTGTCGAGCAGCTGCTCGAGCCGCTGCCGCCGCTCCTCGAGCGGTGAGTCGATGATCGGCTCGCCCTCCACCTCGAGCAGGTCGAATGCGACGTAGATGTGGCGGGTGCCCGGCTTGCCTTGCTGCATCGCGGAGAAGGTCGCGCGGCCTTGCTCGTCGAGTGCGCAGACTTCGCCGTCGAGCACGCAGTTCGGCGTTCGCGTCGCCTTCCCGACCGCCTTCGCGACGTTCTCGAAACGCTGCGTGAGCGAGTTCTGGTTCCGGGACACGAGCTCCACGTCGCCGCCCTCGACGTAGGCGATGGCGCGGTAGCCGTCCCACTTGACCTCGTATACCCACTCCTGGCCGGGCGGTACTTCCCGCTCGAGCACGGCAAGCATCGGGGCATAGCGCCGGGCGCTCTTCTTCGCAGGCTCGGGCGTGTCGTCCCGCTTGCGGATGATCAGCCAGTTCTTCTCGTCGCCGCTCAGGCGCGCGGGAACGAGCGCCCACACGCCGTTCAGCTTCTTGCCCTTCAGGCGGACGGTGAGGCCGCCGTTCTTCTTCCGCTCGAGCAGCTCGTAGGTGCCCGTGTCCCAGATCTCGACGGTTCCGGCGCCGTATTGCCCCTTCGGGATCTCGCCCTCGAACGTCGCGTAGTCGAGCGGGTGATCCTCGACGTGCACCGCGAGGTACTGCTGGCCCGGCTCGAGCGGGACGCCCTTGGGCACCGCCCAGCTCGCGAGCCCGCCGTCCATCTCCAGGCGGAAGTCGTAGTGCAGACGCCTCGCGTCGTGCCGCTGCACGACGAAGATCGGCTCCGTGCCCTTCCGCTTGGACGAGAAGGGCTCAGGAGTCTTCTTCGGGTCCCGCTTCTTCTGGTACTCCCGGAGTTCCGCCACCCGTCTAGCTTGCCTTGCGGGCGGGCCTCTTCGTCGTGGCCTTGCGCTTGGCCGGTGCGCGCCGCTTCGCCTGCGAGCGCTTCGTCCGCTCGACGGACTCGCGGAGCGCGGCCATCAGGTCGACGACCTCGCCCGGCTCCTCCTCGCTCGGCTCGGGCAGCTTCTGGCCCTTCGCCTTCGCGCGCAGCAACTCGAGCAGCTCCTTGCGATACGTGTCGTCGTACTTCTCGGGCTTGAACGGCTCGCTGAGGTTCTCGACGAGCGACTTCGCCATATCCACCTCGGCCTTGCGCAGGTCGCCGGAGACCTTCACCTCCTCCGGCTTCCGGACCTCGTCGGCGTAGTACATCGTCTCGAGCACGAGGATCCCGTCGACCGGGCGCAGCGCGGCGAGGTGCTGCTTGTTCCGGATCACGACCTTCGCGATCCCGACCTTGCCCGTCTCCTCGAGCGCCCGCACGAGCAGCGCGTACGGCTTCTCCGCGCCCTCGTCGGGAAGCAGGTAGTACGCCTTGCGGAAATAGATCGGGTCGATCTCGTCGAGATCGACGAAGTCGAGGATGTCGATCGACTTCGTCAGCTCGATGTCGAGCCGGTCGAGGTCCTCGTCGTCGAGCGGCACGTAGCGGCCCTTCTCGATCTCGAACCCGCGGACAATGTCCTCGGGATCGACGTGCTCCCCGGTGTCCTTCCGGACCTTGTCGTAACCGATGGGCGACAAGTCGTCCTTGTGGAGGAAGTTGAAACGAAGCTCCTTCGACTCCGTTGCCGTGAACATGCGGACGGGCACGCTGACGAGCCCGAACGAGATCGTGCCGCGCCAGATCGACCGCGTCGCCATGGCGACCTGCTCCCCTGCGAGAGCAGGCCGAAAACGCTCGGGTTTGGATTCCCGCGGACGGGCAAGAGGGGCCGAGGAGACTTCTCTCCTAGTGGGGGGTCCGCACTCGGGGCCGGGACGTTTCCCGGCCTCGAGGCATAAAAGGGTCCGGGGAAAACACTGTGGACACTGTGGAAGACGGCCGCGAGAGGCCGCTTTCCTACGCGAAAACGCCGATCGAACGGAATCGAGCCCGCCGGCGGCGGGAGAGCTCTTCACCGGAGATTGCCTCGAGCTCCTCGAGGGCGTCGCGGAGGGAGTCGCCCAGCAGCCGGGCCGCCTCGTCGTGGTCCTTGTGGGCGCCGCCCTCGGGCTCCGGAACGATCCCGTCGACGACGCCGAGGTCGACGCAGTGGCGCGCGTCGGGCTTGAACGCGGCCGCCGCCTTCTTCGCCTCCGAGGCGTCGCGCCAGAGGATCGCCGCGCAGCCTTCAGGCGAGATCACCGAGTAGATAGCGTTCTCCTGCATCAGCACGCGGTCGCCGACGGCGATCGCGATCGCCCCACCCGAGCCGCCCTCGCCGATCACGCAGCTGATCACGGGCACGCGCAGCCGGACCATCGTCGCCTGCGAGCGGGCGATTGAGCCGCCCTGCCCGTGCTGCTCGGCGGCGACGCCGGGATACGCGCCGGGCGTGTCGACGAGCGTGATCAGCGGGAAGCCGAAGCGGTCCGCCAGCTTCATCACGCGGTTCGCCTTGCGGTAGCCCTCCGGGTACGCCATGCCGAAGTTCCGCTTGGTGCGCTCCTTCACGTCGCGGCCCTTCTGGTGGCCGATCAGGACGATCGTCCGGCCTGCGAAGCGGCCGAGGCCGGCCACGATCGCCGCGTCGTCCGCTCGCGCGCGGTCGCCGTGCAGCTCCACCCAGTCTTCGACCAGGCGGTCGACGTAATCAAGGGTGTAGGGCCGGTCCTGGTGACGCGCGAGCTCGACGGAACGCCAGATCTCGTCCTCGGACGGCTCGGCCGTGATCCGCTCGAGCTGGCGCTGCAAACGCTCGAGCTCACCCGACAGCTTCGCGCCGCTCAGCAGGCCGATCGAGCGGAGCTTCGAGAGCCGCTCGCGGAGGCGGAGCTCGGCCTCACTTGCCATTGGCGAAGAGGCGCAGCAGGCGCGCGACGTAGGGCTTGAGCTCGGGGCGCGGGACGATCGCGTCCAGGTGCCCGAAGCGGTAGTTCGACTCGGCGAGACCGAAGTCGTCCGGCAACTTCTCCCGCGTCGTCTGCTGCACGACACGGGGTCCGGTAAACGAGAGGAGCGCGCCCGGCTCCGCAACGATCACGTCGCCGAGCGAGGCGAAGCTTGCGATCACGCCGGCCGTCGTCGGGTGCGCCATCACAGACAGCAGCGGCTGTCCTGCGTCGTGCAGGTCTGCGACCGCGCAGACGGTCTTCGGGAGCTGCATCAGCGAGAGAATCCCTTCCTGCATGCGCGCGCCCCCTGACGCCGTCACGGAGACGAGCGGCACGCCGCGTTCCGCGGCCGCGTCGCACGCGCGCGCGAACTTCTCCCCGACGGCGCTCCCCATCGAGCCGCCCATGAACGCGAAGTCCATGACTGCAAGCTGACACGCGCTGCCGTCGATCGCCGCCTGCCCGATTACCGAAGCCTCTCCAAGACCGGTCTTCATCTCCGCTTCCGCGATGCGCTCCGCATACGGACGGAGGTCGAAGAAGTCGAGCGGATCTTCCGACCTGAGCTCTTCGGCCTCCTCGACGAAGCTGCCTTCGTCCGCGAGCGCGACGATTCGCCGGCGCGCGCGCATCGGGAAGTGGTGCCCGCAATGCGGACAGACCCAGAGGTTCGCGTCCAGCTCGTCGTCCCTGTAGTGCGACTGGCACTTCGGGCACGTGTTCGGATGCGTCTCCCCGTCGCGAGGCGGTGCGTCGCTCGTCTCGACCCGGACGTCGATGCGGGGCTCCATTGCCGCGATCTTAGACTTGCCCCCTTCGGCCGAAGTTACAAGCCGAGGGCGCCCACGAGCCGGTGGAGGCGCGGGACGTTCTCCTCGGCGGGCATCAGCCCCGTGAGACCGGCGCCCAGGATCATCGTCCGGTCGCGCAGGTCGACGAAGAGCGCCTCCACCTCGTCGAGCTTCAAGCCGTCCGGTTCGGGCATGAACGGCGCCATCTCCGCCGGGTCGAGCGAGTCGGCGTCGAGCGCCACGTAGACGCAGGTGCAGTCCTCGAGGGCGCGGTCGACGGCATCCTCGCCCGTGCGCAGTCCACTCGCCGCGATGAAGTCTTCTTCCGGCGGATCGAGATTGCGCGCGCCCACGAGCGCCACGTTCGCGGCCGGGACCGTCCCCGCGTCGATCAGCATCCGCAGCGGCATCCCCCAGGCGTTGCCGCTCGGCGAGCTCTCGACCGTGTTCAGATCTCCGTGCGCGTCGAGCCACACGAGGGCAAGCCGATCGTGGCGTGCCGCGAGCCCTTCGACGGCTCCGACGTGCGCACAGCAGCAGCCACCGAGCACGAGCGGCCGGTCGGGCAGCTCAGCGGCGAGCGCGAGGTTCTGGTCCGCAAGGGAGTCCTCCGTGACGACTGCAGCCTCGGGATAGTCGAGCGGCAGCTGGGCCGCCTGCGCCATCGCTTCCCCGCCGTCGCCCCAGGCCCTCGGTACCCGAACGAGCCCGGCGGCGAACTCCCGCCCGCATGAGTGGCACTGGTACTCGGGCCCGAGCGCTACCGCGGTGTACGTCCTGCAGTCCGGGCACTTCGCGCGCAGGCGGGACAAGCCGTCAGCCTAGCCGAGGGCAGGAACGAGCTCATCGAGCGCGTCGGGCAATCTGGCGAGGTCCGGCAGCTCGCGCGTGGGCTTCGGCCCTGCGCCTTCGCCGAGCCGGTTGATCCAGATCGATTGCAGGCTGAGCTCGCCCGCGGGCGCGATGTCGTGGAAGAGGCTCGCGGCAACGTGGACGTGAGCCGCGCGCGACGCGCTCGTGCGGTCGAAGAACTCCTGCCAGTGACGATGAGCCGGCTTGTACGAGCCGATCTCCGACGCGACGATCGTCTGGTCGAAGGGGACGCCGAGCGTATGTTTCGACGCTTCGATCAAGTCGCGGTCCGTGTTCGAGAGGATCGCGAGCTTCCAGCCGCGCGCGCGCGCCTGTTCGAGCGCGGCACGAACCTCGGGGAAGGGACGCCAGCCGGGGAGCGAGCGCCCAAGCGCGTCCTCCTCCCCCGTCGGCACGTCCGCGATCCGCCCGAGCGTTCGGTGCATGACCTCGCGGTAGCTGAGTCCCGGATACTCGCGCTGCAGCTCCGGTTCGACCTCGTGGTAGCGCTCCAACAGCGCGTCGGCGCGGTCCTCGCCGAACAACCGCGCGAGCTCGGTGCGGATGCCGCCGTTCCAGTCGATTAGCGTTCCGTAGCAATCAAACGTGGCCCACCGATCAGTCACGCGCGGGACGATACGCAAGCAACTCCCAGCCGTGAGCGTCGAGCCAGCGCTCCTCGTCTCTGAACGTCGGACGAACTCGCGCGAGGAGTGACCAGAAGCGCTTCGAGTGGTCGTGATGGCGCAGGTGACAGAGTTCGTGCACGACGACGTAGTCCAGAATCGCGCGCGGCGCGAGCGCGAGCCGCCACGTGAACGACAGCGCGCCGCTTGCCGAGCACGAGCCCCACCGCGATCGTGTGTCGCGGATCGCGATCCGCGTGTACTGGACGTCGATGCGGGCGGCCTCGCGCTCCGCCGTCTCACGAACGAGCGACCGCGCCAGCGACCGGCCGTCCCGCTCGCTCATCGAAGGCAGCTCGAGCACGGGTGGATGCTCGGTCGCGAGCTGCTTGGCGAACCACGGCGCGTGCGCCCGAAGCGCCCGGTCAACCTTCGCCTCGCTCGTGCCGACGGGAACGACGAGCTCAACCGGCTCACCGGGCCGATAGACGGCGCGCACCCGCCGGGCACGCGCCGACTCCCGCACGTGCACCTCGACGAGCCGCCCCCCGGCGTCGACCAATCGCACAGCGTGACCGTAGCGAGAGGCCCGGCCACCAAGTAACAGACTGTTGCTTGGGAAGTGCGCCCCGGCGCGCGGTTAGTCGGAGAAGCGGCGCACGACGATGCACGCGTTGTGGCCGCCGAAGCCGAACGAGTTCGAGCAGCCGACGTTCAGGTCAGCGGCGTCACGGCTTTCGTTCGGGATGTAGTCGAGGTCGCACGCGGGGTCTTCGACCTCGTAGTTGATCGTCGGCGGAACCTTGCGGTCGCGGACTGCAAGGACCGTGAACGCGGCCTCGATGGCGCCCGCCGCGCCGAAGCAGTGACCCGTCGCGCCCTTCGTCGAGGAGATCGGAGTCTTGCGCGCGTTCTCCTCGCCGAGCGCGAGCTTGATCACCCGCGTCTCGCTCGCGTCGCCCAGGGGCGTCGACGTCGCATGCGCGTTCACGTAGCCGACCTCGCTCGGATCGACGCCGCCGTCCCTCAACGCCATCTTCATCGCGCGCGCGGGGTTCTCGCCCGTCGGGTCGGGCTCGGTCATGTGCGAGGCGTCCGCGGAGACGCCGTAGCCGACGAGCTCTGCGTAGATCTTCGCACCGCGCTCCTTGGCGTGTTCCAGCTCTTCGAGCACGAGCACCGCGGCCGCCTCGCCCATCACGAGCCCGTCGCGCGAGCGGTCGAACGGGCGCGACGCCCGCTGCGGGTCGTCGTTGCGTCGCGACAGTGCGCGCATCGAGTCGAACCCCGCGATCCCGACCCGCGTGATCGGTGCCTCGGTGCCGCCTGCGAGCATCGCGTCGGCGCGGCCGACACGGATCGCATCCAGCGCGTCGCCGATCGCCATGTTCGAAGCAGCGCACGCCGTGCACTCCGACATCAGCGGCCCCTTCGTCCCGAGCTCGATCGAGACCCAGCCGGCGCCCATGTTCGGGATGATCGACGGGATCGAGAACGGCGAGACACGGTCCGGCCCGCGTTCCTTCAGCACGTCGTAGCAGTCCTGGAACGAGCGCAGGCCGCCGATTCCGGTCGCGATCGACGCACCGACGCGATCGGGCTCCTTCCCGATGTCGAGCGCCGAGTCGACCTCGGCCTGCCGGGCCGCGGCAAGGATCATCTGCGCGAAGCGATCCATCCGCCGCGCCGCCTTGCGGTCGATCCACTGCGTCGGGTCGAAGTCCTTCAGCTCGCAGGCGAAGTGCACCGGGTAGTCGCTGTGGTCGAACTGCGTGATCTCCCCCGCCCCGGACTCGCCCGCAAGCAGGTGCGACCACGACGTCTCTGCGTTGTTGCCGAGCGGCGTGACCGCCCCCAGCCCCGTGATCACGACTCTCCGACGACCGTTACTCGACATTGCTCACATCCCCAGTCCGCCGCCGACGACCAGCACCTCGCCCGTGATGAACGAGGCGTCGTCGGAGCAGAGGAACCGTACCGCGCGGGCGACGTCCTCCGGATCGCCGAAGCGGCCGAGCGGAGTCAGCCCGAGCATCTGCGTCTTCGCGTCCTCCGGGATCGCGTCCGTGAGCTGGGTCCGGACGTACCCCGGCGCGACCACGTTCGCCCGCACCCCGCGGGAGCCGAGCTCCTGGGCAAGCGACTTCGTGAACGCGATGATCGCGCCCTTGGACGCCGCGTAGTTCGTCTGTCCCCAGTTGCCGTGGATGCCCACAATCGAGGAGAGATTCACGATCGCGCCGCCGCGGCGCTTCATCATCGCGCGCGACACCGCGCGGCAGGTGTAGAAGACCGAGCTCAGGTTCGTCTCGAGCACCGACCGCCAATCGTCGTCAGTCATGCGCGCGAGCACGCCGTCGCGCGTGATGCCAGCATTGTTCACGAGCACGTCGAGATCGCCGGCCTCGTCCACGAGGCGCTTCGCGTGCTCGGGCTCGGAGACGTCCGCTTGCAGCGCCCGGCCCCCGATCTCGTTCGCGACGGCCTCCGCCTCGTCGCCTCCCGACCGGTAGCAAACGACGACGTGCGCGCCGGCGCGTCCCAGCTCGCGGGCGATCGCGGCGCCGATTCCGCGCGAGCCGCCGGTGACGAGGGCCGTCTTGCCCTCGAGCGACGCGAAGTCACCCACCGAGAGTGTCTGTGGCCTCGTCCAGCGACTTCAGGTCGTTGACCGAGATCGTCTTCACGTTGCGGTCGATCCTCTTCAGTAAACCGCTGAGCACGTTGCCGGGTCCGACCTCGACGAACGTCGTCACGCCCTGCCCGATCAGCTCGCGCGCCGCGTGTGTGAACTTCACGGGAGCCGTGAGCTGTTCGATCAGGAGCGTACGGTAACGCTGCGCCTCCTCGATCTTCGCCGTCACCGTCGACATGAAGGCGGCGCGCGGGTCGTTGAAGTGCACCTTGTCGATCGCCGGCCGCAGCCGGTCTGCCGCGCGGGCGACGAGCGGTGAATGAAACGCGCCGGAGACGCGGAGCTTGATCGCACGTTTCGCTCCCTCGCGCTCCGCTTCTTCGCAGCACTCGTCGACTGCCGAATCCTCGCCTGAGACGACGATCTGTCCAGGGCAGTTGTAGTTCGCCGGCCACACGCCGACGATCTTGCGGCAGAGCGACTCGACGACCTCGTCGGCGAGCCCGAGGATGGCGGCCATGGAGCCGGGCCGCTCCTTCGCGGCGGCGGCCATCGCCAGGCCGCGCTCGCGCACGAGCTTGATTGCCTCGGCATCGCCGAGCGACTGCGCGGCGGCGAGCGCTGCGAACTCGCCCACCGAGTGGCCGACGACGAAGTCAGGACTGATCCCGCGCGCCCGGAGCGCCGCGTTGAACGCAAGCGAGGTGGCCACGAGCGCAGGCTGCTGCACCTCCGTCTGGACGAGCTCCTCGGCCGAGCCCTCGAAGCAGAGGCGCTTCAGGTCGAGGCCGGCCGCCTCGCTGCCGGCGTCGTACACCGCCATCGCCTCGGGAACGACAGCGGCGACATCGCCGCCCATGCCCGCCTCGAACGACCCTTGCCCCGGAAACATGAAGGCGATCTTCGTCATGCCGCCATCTCCTCAGTCCATTCGATCAGACTCGAGCCCCAGGTGAGGCCCGCTCCCATTCCTGTCATCAGCACTTTCGACCCCGGCCGCACACGATGGTCTTCGATCGCTTCTGCGAGCGCGATCGGGATCGAGCCCGACGAAGTGTTGCCGTAACGCTCGACGTTGACGACGACCTTCTCCGGCGGAATGCCCAGCTTCCTCGCCGCATGGTCGATGATCCGGATGTTCGCCTGGTGTGGGATGTAGACGTCCACGTCCTCGACGGTCATTCCGAGTTCGTCGAGCAGCTTCTGCGCCGACGAGACGAGTACACGCGTCGCGAACTTGAACACCTCGCGCCCGTTCATCTTGATGAACGCGTCAGGATCGTCGAAGTGCCGCGAGCCGCTGCCCGGAAGCCACAGGGTGTTGCCACCGCCGCCGTCGGCCCCGAGCTCGAAGCCGAGGAACCCGCCTTCACCGACGGGTTCCATCACGACCGCTCCGGCGCCGTCGCCGAAGAGCACGAGCGTCGAGCGGTCCTCGAAATCGAGGATCTTCGAGAGCACGTCGCCGCCGACCACCAGCGCGCGCCGCGAGAGCCCGGACGCGAGCATCCCATAGGCCTGCGCGAGCGCGTACACGAACCCGGTGCAGCCCGCGAGCAGATCGAACGCGGCCGCGTCCGGCATGCCGAGCTCGTCGGCGATCAGCGCGGAGCTCGTGGGGAACATCATGTCGGGAGTCACGGTCGCGCAGAGGACGAGGTCGATCGACGACGCCTCCACACCGGCCTGCTCGAGCGCGGCGCGCGCCGCGGGCAACGCGATGTCCGTCAGCGCCTCGTCTTCCGCGGCGAAGCGTCGCTCCTTGATGCCGGTGCGCGTCACGATCCATTCGTCCGAGGTGTCGACGAGCTTCGCGAGATCGTCGTTCGTCACGATCCTTTCGGGCACGTGCACGCCGAGCCCCGTGATGCCGATCCGACGCCCGTTCGCCTTCCCGATCATTGCTCCACCGCGAATGTCAAGGTTCCGCGCACCGCCAGCTCTCCGTCGACCGTCGCCTTCGCCTTTCCCCGTCCGATCGGACCCCGCACCTGCTCGAGCGAGCATTCGAGCGTGAGCTCCTCGCCCGGCCGCACGACCCGCTTGAACCGCACGTCGTCGATCCCGGCGAAGAGGGCAAGCTTGCCGCGATTCTCCTCCTGCACGAGCACGGCGACCGCGCCCGCCTGGGCGAGCGCCTCGACCATCTTCACCCCGGGCATGATCGGGTTGCCGGGGAAATGACCCGCGCAGTCCTCCTCGGTCACGGTCTTGCGCGCGACCACACGGGCGCCGGGCTCGAGCTCGACGACCTCGTCGAGCAACAGGAACGGTGGGCGGTGGGGAAGAATCTGCTCGATCTCCTCGCGCCCGAAGGGCGCATTCACGCTGCGGCCTCTCCCCCCAGTCGGGCCCGAAGGCGATTGCGGCCGCGGTGGGCATAGCACTTCGCCGTTCCGACGGGCATTCCGCTCGCCCGCGCGATCTCCTCGAACGAGTAGCCGAGCGCGTCCTTGAGCACAACGATTCGCGCCTGGTCGGGCGGCAGCTCCAGCAGGCACGTGCGGAGCTCGTCGCGCGTGCCCAGATCGGGGCCCGGCGCCGAGCGGACGTCGTCGGGCAGCGGCTGCCAGTCCTTGCGGCGTGCGGCGACGTCACGGCACGTGTTCACGACGAGCCGGTGGAGCCAGGTCGCGAACTGCGCCTCGCCCCGGAACTGCCGGATCCGGACGCAGACCTTCGCGAGCGCTTCCTGCGTCGCATCGCGAGCGTCCTCCGGGTCGCGGAGGAGGTGCCGGGCGAGCTTCTCGACGCGTGGCTGGTGCCGCGCGCAGAGCGCCTCGAGGGCCGTGTGGTCGCCGTCCTTCGCGCGCTTGACCAAGATGGGATCGCTCAGCTTCTCGTATGCCGGCAAGCCGGCGGGACGCAGGGGTTGCCGGATTCGACGGTCGTTTTCCCCCAGTGGTTGCACGACGGACACACTCTACGGGCCGTGAGCGACCGGATCACCCCCGGCGAGGTTCTCGCGCTGCTGCGCGGCCGCTTCGGGCGGGACTACCGCTACGTGGAGCGCTGCGAGTCGACCCAGCGCCTGCTTCCGGAGGACGCGGCCGAAGGAGCCGTCGCTGCGACGGACGAGCAGACCGCCGGGCGCGGGCGCCTCGGCCGCAGCTGGAGCGCGCCGGCCGGAACGAGCGTGCTCGCCTCGATCGTCCTGCGGCCGCAGGTGCCCGCGCAGCACCTCCCCGAGCTCTCGCTCGTTGCCAGCCGGGCGTGCGCGGCCGCAATCGAGGAGGTCGCCGGCGTCCACGCGGACGTCAAGTGGCCGAACGACGTGCTCGTGAACGGCCGCAAGGTCGCGGGCATCCTCGCCGAGGCGCGCGAGGGCCGTGTGGTACTCGGTGTCGGGATCAACGTCTCGCAACGGCCGGGCGAGCTGCCAGAAGGCGCGGAGTTTCCGGCGACGTCGATCCTCGTCGAGACCGGCCGCACCGTCGGCAGGGCCGAACTCCTCGCCGCGTTGCTCGCGCATCTGGAGCGCGAGTACGACGCCTGGGTGAAGGGCTACGGGTAACGGAGGGGCTTGCTGCGGTTCCCGGCAGTGTCGAACGCGACCACGCCGATGTGCTTCGCCGCCGGCGCGCTCACCGTGAAGTAGCCGTCTGCCGCCTGCTCGATCCTGCGGCCGTCGAGCGACAGGACGACCGTCGACGGCTCGCTGACCCAGAAGCGAAGCCTCTGCGCGGAGATCAGCCGGAGCCGTGGCTTCGTCGTGTCGACTACGAAGCGCCCGGTCTGCGACCTGGGCCCGAACGGCCCGGCAACCTCGATCACCGCCGCCTGCTTCCCGTCACGGACCTTGCCGGTCCAGGGAACACTCTGCGGGCCGGGCCCGAGATCGCCCTCGAACACCGCCGGCCCGCCGACGATCCGGATCTTCACGTGCGCGGCCGCCGTGAGCAGGAAGGTGAACGCGATCCTGTCCAGACGCCCGTCCCCGTTCGGCGAGAAGGCCGCCGGCGTCGCGGCGAACGCAGCGAGCGTCCGGTCGACCACGATCGGGATCTCGGCGCGCACCTCCTTCCCGGCGACGTCTCGCGCGACGAGCACGATGGTGTAGCGGCCGTCGGCGACGCCCGAGGCGCTGAAGCGGAACGTCTGCCGGCCCGCCTTGCGCTGCTCGCTGAACAGCGTCGCGAGCGTCTGGCCGGCCTCGTCGCGCAGCGTGGCCGTCACGGTCGCGGGCAGCGACAGCGTGTACGAGATCACGGTCGAGTCGGCCTGGCTGTCGCCGTTCGGCGTGAACGTCTTCGGCTTCGCCTGCACGCCGGTGAGCGCAAGCGCCGTCACGCGTTGACCGACTACTCCCGTCGCCGGCCGGAAGGACGGCCCTGCGTCGATCGTGTACAGGTAGCGCGTCCCCGAAGCGAACGTCGCGTCCCACGTCCAGTCGACGTTCACGCCCTCGCCGCGCCCACTCGCGACGGCCGCTCCGATCTGGTCGTTCACCGTGACCGTCCACGCGGCCGGCTGCGAGAGGCGCGCCGTGAAGCGGACGGGCCCGCCGGGCTTTCCCTGCGCGAGCGGGTCGTAGAGCTTCGGCAGCCCGAGCTCCGCCGTCGCCCCTGCGATCGTCGGCAGCTGGCGGTAGAGCCCGTTGCCCGGACAGTCCGTGAAGCCGGTGTCCCGGTGACCGGCGATCGCGCGCAGAGGTACGGGCGTCCCCGCACCGAAGCGGGGATTCCCACCTGACAGCCAGGACAGCGCCGAGCGTGGATCGACGTGTGCGACGTCGAGTCGCCAGGCGAGCAGCTTGTCGATCGCGTCGAGCGCGGCCTTCGAGATCCCTGCGCCGCCGTAGCTGCCGAGCACGGACACGCCCACCGACCCCGTGTTGAAGCCCTCTGCGTGCGCACCGACTACGGGCTTGTCGACACCGCCGGCGCGGCCCTCGAAGATTTGGCCGTACTTGTCGACGAGGAAGTTGTAGCCCACGTCGTTCCAGCCGTTCCCCTTCACGTGGTAGAGCTGGATCCCGCGCACGATCGCCGCGGTCTGCGCGGCGGTGTAGTTGTTGGTGCCGGCCGTGTGGTGGACCACGGCGAAGCGCACGGCGTCGGCGTAGTACGGCGCTTTCGTGATCGACTCGTTGGCACGCCACACCTGACGTGTGATCAACGTGGGTGAGCCCGCGACGGACAACGTGCGCAACGGCACGGCGCTGGCCGTGCTCGAGACGAAGCTCGCTCGAAGCGCGTGCACGTCGCCGCGCAGCCGATACCGGATCGCGTTTGCCGTCCCGACCCACCACGGGTTGCCGATCCGCCACCCGTGCCCCACCCGGCTCTCGGACGTGCCAAGGTCCGGGACGTCTTCGTCCTCGGGTGCAGCGGGGCGCCACTCGCTCCAGCGTCCCGCCGTCGAACGCGTCCGGAAGAACACGGTGCCGGTGCCGCGCCAATGCAGCCCGACGAGGTTGAAGACGGACGGGCGCACCGACGCAGCGGCGCGCTCACCGTGCAGCGGCACGTCGACGGTCGCGATGCGCGCGTCCTCCGCGAGTGCGCTCGCGGGCGACCCGAGCGCGATCAGGCATGCTGCGGCGAGAGCCTTCATGCGGTGTTCACCCAGAGTGGCAAACTTCACCGTTCGGCGTCGAGTCGTGCGACCCCTCCCTGATAGAATCCTTACGAAGTGAAAACGCCGCCTGTGCGGGGATTTCTTTTGCTCCTGCTCGTGGCGGCAGCAGCGCTCGCCACCGCATCGCCGGCAGCCGCCTCGCGCGTGCTCGCGGTCGAGTTCCACAACGACGTCAACCCGGTCACGAAGGACTTCGTCAACGGCGAGATCGACCGCGCGAACAAGGAGGGCTACGACGCCGTCGTGATCCTGCTCGACACCCCCGGCGGGCTCTCGACCTCGATGGAGGACATCTACAAGAAGGAGCTTGCTTCCAAGGTGCCGGTGATCGTTTACGTCTCGCCGCAGGGCGCCAGCGCATCGTCGGCGGGAGTCTGGATCGCGGAGGCGGGCGACCTGCTCGCCATGGCGCCACAGACGACGATCGGGTCGTCGACACCGATCAGTGGGTCGGGCGAGAACCTTCCGAAGGACCTGCGCAAGAAGGCGATCAATCAAGCGGCGAAGTCCCTCCGCAGCATCGCCGAGGCACACGGGCGGAACGGCGACTGGGCTGAGCAAGCCGTTCGCCAGGCGTCGAATCTCACCGACACGGAAGCGCTCGACAAGAACGTGATCGACCTGATCGCCCCGGACCTTCCGACGCTCCTCGACCGCGCCGACGGCCGCAAGACCAAGCCGAAGGGGATCGTGCTCCACACCGCCGACGCGCAGGTCACGACCGTGAAGATAGGCCTCTGGAAGAGCATCCTCGACCTGCTCATCGACCCAAACGTCGTCTACATCATGCTGACGATCGGACTGGTCGGGATCATCGTCGAGCTCTGGAACCCGGGCCTGATCTTCCCGGGCACCGTCGGCGCGATCTCGCTGATCATCTCCCTCTACGCGGCCCAGGTGCTCCCGGTCAGCTGGGCGGGCCTGCTGCTGCTGCTGCTCGCCGGCGGATTCATCGGCGCCGAGCCCTTCGTCGTCAGCCACGGAGCGCTGACCGTGGCGGGCGCGGTGTGCTTCGTGCTCGGCGGCCTGCTCCTGTTCGAGCCTTCCGGCGGCACGTACAAGGTCTCGCTACCGCTCCTGATCGGCGTCTCCGCGACGCTCGCCACAATGATGGGCTTCATCGTCGTGAAGATCGTCCAAGTGCGAAGGAGCCCGGTCCAGGTCGGCGTGAATCAGGTGGTCGGAGCAGAGGGTGTCGTCCGTGGGAACGGACTGGTCTTCGTGAACGGCGAGCTCTGGCAGGCTCGCACGGAAAACGGCCGGCCGCTGCGGAGCGGCGAGCACGTCACGGTCGAAGGGGTCGACGGCCTCGAGCTCCGCGTACGGCCCACCTCCGCGTAGGATCGGATCTCCCACCGGAAAGGACAGGAATGAGCGTCGCCCTCCTGATCTTCATCGGCGCAGCACTGTTCGTGCTGCTGCTCTTCTTCTCCGCGGCCGTCAAGGTGGCGCGCGAGTACGAACGCGGTGTCGTCTTCCGGCTCGGCCGCCTGCTGCGGCCGCCGAAGGGACCGGGCCTCTTCCTGCTGATCCCCGTGGTCGACCGGATGGTCAAGGTCGATCTGCGCACGATCACGCTCAACATTCCGCCGCAGGAGGTCATCACCAAGGACAACGTTCCGGCGCGCGTCAACGCGGTCGCCTACTTCCGCATCATCGATGCGTCGGCCGCAATCGTGCAGGTCGAGAACTTCATGGTCGCGACCTCCCAGATCGCGCAGACGACGCTCCGCTCGGTGCTCGGCCAGCATCTACTCGACGAGCTGCTTTCCGAGCGCGACAAGATCAACGCGATCCTGCAGCAGATCATCGACGAGGCGACCGCGCCCTGGGGGATCAAGGTCTCGATCGTGGAAGTGAAGGACGTCGAGATTCCGGCCGGGATGCAGCGCGCGATGGCGCGGCAGGCGGAGGCCGAGCGCGAGCGCCGCGCGAAGGTGATCAACGCCGAAGGTGAGTTCCAGGCCTCCGAGCGGCTGCGTGACGCGGCGAGGGTGATGGGCGAGACGCCCATGGCCCTGCAACTCCGCTACCTGCAGACGCTCCTCGAGCTGGGCGCTTCCCAGGCGACCACGATCGTCTTCCCGGCACCGATCGACCTGATCACCCCCTTCCTCGACAAAGCCGGACAGCGACGCTGAGCGGGGAGCTCCGGGAGGACCCGCTCTCGGGCAGGCTCGTCGTCGTCGCACCCGGCCGTGCGAAGCGACCCGGGGCCGACTGGCCGCAATTGGAGCCGCCGACGGAGGAGGAGCTCGAATCGTGCCCGTTCGACGCCGGCCGCGAAGACCGCACGCCACCGGAGACGCTGACGATCGGCGACCCCTGGCGCGTACGCGTTGTCCCGAACCTCTACCCCGCCTTCGAGCGGCAAGAGGTCGTCGTCCACACCCCGAAGCATGCCCGCTCGATTGCTGACCTCAGCGACGAGCAGCTCGATGTCGTCGCAGAAGCGTGGCAGCGCCGCCGTGCCGCAGAGCCCGACGGCTACCTGCACGCGCTGATCAACGAGGGCCGCATCGCCGGCAGCAGCCTTCCGCACACGCACTCGCAGCTCGTCTGGCTCCCGGACGCACCGCCGGCCGTCGCAACCGAGCGCGACCTCGCAGCGACACTCGAGGCGGAGCAGGTGCTCGAGCAGGACGGCATCGTCGCGGTCTGCCCGCGAGCAGGTCGCGTCCCCTACGAGGCCCTGATTGCTCCCGTTGAACCCGAGGACGACCCCTGGGCAAGCGACCGGCTCGCCGCCGGCCTGCGCGCGCTAGCGGAGCTCGTACGCCGCCTGCACAAGCTCGGCGGTCCCGTCCCCCTGAACGCGTGGCTGCACGACGGCCCGTGGTGGCACATCGAGCTTTTCCCACGCCTCACAGTCCTGGCGGGCATCGAGCTCGGCGCGGGGATCTACGTGAACACCGTGCCCCCAGAGGAGGCGGCCGCGACCCTGAGAAATGTGAAAGGCCGCCCGTAGGCGGCCTTCATGGACCCGGCGAATCCGCGCTTCTAAATCGTCTCGCCGGCGGTAGCGCCCTCGACCCCGCCCGCCGGTCCGCTCACGCGATCTTCCCTGAAGCGGCGCGCAGCCTCGATGGCGGCGCCGAGGTTCAGGCCCTTGTCCTTCGCCTGCTTGATCAGCATCACGGTCTCGAGCGCGTCGATGTCGTAGATGCGCTGTTTCTTGCCCTTCGTCGGGATCTGGGCCTTATTGGTCCAGTAATCCAGCTGCATCTTCGAGATCCCGGCGATCTGGCAGACCTGGCCGAGATAGAGCTCGACCTTCCCGAGGTGCTCGGCGAGGTTGATCGGCTCGAGCAGATCGACTTGACGACTGGGTGCCACAACAGACCTTCTTTCGCAGTGGGGCTAGGACGACCCCGTTTGTGAGTTATAGAACCCTTTTTCGCTTTTAGGAAGGGGAACCTCTAGAAACATCCCTCAAGCGAGGGAGAAATCAGGCCGGTTCGGCCGCAGGTTCCACCTTTTCCTCGGCGTCGGACTCGACCACCGGAGCGAGCGTCGAGACCTGTTCGCCCTCCCGCAGCCGCATCACGATCACGCCCTGGGTCGCCCTGCCGAGCCGCTTGATGTCGCTGACGGGCATCCGGATCACCGTGCCGCCGGTCGAGATCAGCATCACCTGATAGCCCTCGCGCACGACCCGCGAGCCGGCCAGATGCCCGCGCGCCTCGGTGAGCTGGATCGTCCTGACCCCCATGCCGCCGCGGCCCTTCTTCGGATAGTCCGCGACGCGGGTGCGCTTGCCGAACCCGTTCTCGGTCACGACGAGCAGGTCGGCGTCATCCTTGCCGACGACGCTGACCCCGATCACCTCGTCGCCTGACCGCAGCTTCATCCCCTGAACGCCCGAGGCGTCGCGGCCCATCGCACGGACGTCGGCCTCTGCGAAGCGAATCGCCTGGCCGTTCCGCGAGATGAGCAGCACATCGTCGCCGCCGGTGGAGTGCCGCACGCCGATCAGCTCGTCGCCCTCGCGCATCTTGATCGCGATGATCCCGTCGGCTCGCAGCGGCGTGTTATACGCGGCGAGCTTGGTCTTCTTGACGACGCCGTTCTTCGTCGCGAAGAAGAGGTACTCGGCCTCCTCGAAGTCGCGCGTCTGGATCACCGCCCGCACGGACTCGCCCTGCTTGAAGGGAAGCAGGTTCACGATCGCGCGGCCCTTGGACTGGCGCGAGCCGAGCGGCAGCTCGTGCACCTTCAGCCGGTAGACTTTGCCGACGTTCGTGAAGAAGAGGATGTAGTCATGCGTCGACGCCACGAACAGGTGCTCGATGTAGTCCTCGTCCTTCAGCTCCATGCCCATCACGCCGATGCCGCCGCGCTTCTGCTCGCGGTACGTCGTCACGGGTAGCCGCTTGATGTAGCCGGAGCGCGTGATCGCAATCACCATGTCTTCTTCCGCGATCAGGTCCTCGAGCTCCAGCTCGCCCTCGGCCGCGACGATCTCGGTCCGGCGATCGTCGCTCTTCCCGTAGATCGACTTGATCTCGAGCAGCTCCTCGCGGATCACGCTATCGATCCGCGACTCGTCGCCGAGGATCGCCCGCAGCTCGGCAATCCGCTCCTTCAGGTCCGCGTACTCCTGCTCGACGCGCTTCCGCTCGAGCCCGGTCAGCGCGCGGAGGCGAAGATCGAGGATCGCCTGCGCCTGGATCTCCGAGAGCTCGAAGCGCGTCATCAGCTTGGTCCGCGCGTCGTCGGTGTCGTCGGCGCCGCGGATCAGCTGGATGACCTCGTCGAGGTTGTCGAGCGCGATCAGGTAGCCCTCGAGGACGTGCGCGCGCGCCTCCGCCTGGCGCAGCTCGTACTTGAGGCGCCGCGTGACGACTTGGCGCTGGTGCTCGAGGTAGTGGTAGATCAGGTCGCGCAGGCCGAGCGTGCGCGGGACGCCGTCGACGAGCGCGACGGCGTTGTAGCCGAAGGTCGTCTGCAGGGGCGTGTGCTTGTAGAGCTTGTTCAGCGCGACCTGCGGCACCGCGTCGCGCTTCAGATGCACCTCGATCCGCATCCCCGACTTGTCGGAGAGATCCTTGAGATCGGCGACCTCGGGAATCACGTTCTCCTTGACGAGGTCGGCGATCTTCTTGATCACGCCTTCGTCCCCGCCCTTCTTGACGCCGTACGGCAGCTCGTTGATCACGACGGCCGTCCGACCGCCGCGCAGCTCCTCGATGTGCGCGCGCGCGCGCATGACGATGCGGCCGCGGCCGGAGCGGTACGCCTCGCGGATCCCTTCGCGGCCGACGATGATCGCTGCCGTCGGGAAGTCGGGACCCTTGACGTGCTTCATCAGGCGCTCGACGTCGATGGAAGGCTCGTCGATCATCGCCACGATCGCGTCGATCGTCTCGCCGAGGTGGTGGGGCGGGATGTTCGTGGCCATCCCGACCGCGATCCCGGACGAGCCGTTGACGAGCAGGTTCGGGAAGCGCGCCGGCAGGACGCTCGGCTCGCGGCGCGACTCGTCGTAGTTGGGCTGGAAGTCGACGGTGTCGGAGTCGATGTCGCGCAGCAGCTCCGTCGCGATCCGTGCGAGCCGACATTCCGTGTAGCGCATCGCGGCGGCCGGGTAGCCGTCGATGTTCCCGAAGTTCCCCTGTCCGTCGACGAGCGGGTAGCGCATCGAGAACGGCTGCGCGAGCCGCACGAGCGTGTCGTAGATCGCCGAGTCGCCGTGCGGGTGGTACGAGCCCATGACCTCGCCGACAATCCGCGCGCACTTCTTGTACGGGCGGTTCGGCTGCATGCCGGACTCGTGCATGCCGTAGAGCACGCGGCGGTGCACCGGCTTGAGCCCGTCGCGCACGTCCGGAAGGGCGCGCGCGACGATCACGCTCATCGCGTAGTCAAGGAAGCTCGAGCGCATTTCCTGTTCGAGCTCGCGCGTCTCGATCCGACCCGGACCTAGGGCTCCTGTATCAACTTCAGACATGGTCTACCGGTTTCGTCGGCTGGAAATGCGCAGCATTTTCAGACGTCAAGGAACCTAACGTCCTTCGCGTTTTGCTCGATGAACTCCCGGCGCGGCTCGACCTGGTCGCCCATCAGCGTCGAGAAGATCAGATCCGCGGTTGCGGCATCCTCGACCTCGACGCGCACGAGCATCCGCTTCGCCGGGTCCATCGTCGTGTCCCAGAGCTCGTGCGGGTTCATCTCGCCGAGGCCCTTGAAGCGCGAGATCTGGATGCCCTCCTTCGCGAGCTCGAGCGCGTCGTGGCGGAGCTCGGCGAACGTCTCGGCGATGCGCGTCTTCTTGCCGGACGTGATCGTGAACGGCGGCGAGCCGACGATCTCGGCGAGTCGAGCGTAGGTCTTGCGCAGACTCTCGTAGACGGGCGAGGCGAGGAGCGCGGCCGGCACGGTGACGTGGGTGGCGGCGCTCGTCTCGCGCTCGATGATCTTCACGCGGAACGACTCGTCGACGGTTTCCACGACCGAGACGTCGTACCCGTTTGGAGCAAGCGCGCCGAGTGCCTTCTTCACGTCCTTCGTCAGGCCTGCGGTCGTCTCCACGAGCCGGTGCGCGACGACGAAGTCGGCCGCGGCCGGCCCGAAATCGGAGCGCAGCCGAGACGACCAGCCCTCGAACTCGGTCAGGGCGCGCGTGAAGCGGCCCCAGCGCGCCTCGCTGAACTTCTGCGTCTCGCCCGCGCGATCGGCCACTTCGAAGTCGAGGATCTTCTCGCGCACGAGCAGCTCCTCGAACTGCGTCTCCTTCTCGACGTACTGCTCTTGACTGCCGACCTTGACCCGGTAGAGCGGCGGCACGGCGATGTAGACGTGGCCGTTCTCGACGAGCTCCTGCATCTGCCGGTAGAGGAACGTCAGGATCAGCGTGCGGATGTGCGACCCGTCGACGTCGGCGTCGGTCATCACGATCACGCGGTGATAGCGGAGCTTCGAGATGTCGAACTCGTCCGCGATCCCGGTGCCGATCGCAGTGATAATCGACTGAATCTCGTTGTTCGAGAGCACCTTGTTGATCCGGTTCTTCTCGGAGTTGATCACCTTGCCGCGCAGCGGCAGGATGGCCTGGAAGAGGCGGTCGCGCGCGTCGACCGCCGAGCCGCCGGCCGAGTTGCCCTCGACCAGGTAGAGCTCGGCGGACTCGGGATCGTTGATCTGGCAGTCGGCGAGCTTACCCGGAAGCGAGGAGCTCTCGAGCGCGCTCTTGCGGCGCGTGAGCTCGCGCGCCTTCCGTGCAGCCTGGCGCGCGCGCGAGGCGGCGATCGCCTTCTGGATGATCCGGCGCGAGTCGTCGGGGTTCTCCTCGAGGAACTGCGCGAGCTTCTCGTTCACCGTCTGCTCGACGAGGCCGCGCACGCCCGGGTTGCCGAGCTTCGTCTTCGTCTGCCCCTCGAACTGTGGGTCGCGGAGCTTCACGGAGACGACCGCGGCGAGTCCCTCGCGCACGTCCTCGCCGTCAAGGTTCTCCTCCTTCTCCTTCAGCAGTCCGAGCTGGCGCGCAGAGCGGTTCAGCGTCCCCGTCAGCGCAGCCTTGAAGCCCGAGAGATGCGTGCCGCCTTCGTGCGTGTTGATGTTGTTGGCAAACGTGTAGACCGAGTCCTGGTAGGACGCGTTCCACTGCATCGCGACCTCGACGGCGCCCTGGTCGCTCTCGCCCTCGAAGTAGACGATCCGCTTGTGCACAGGGTCCTTGGCCGCGTTGACGTGCGCGACGAAGTCGCGGATGCCGCCCTCGTAGTGGAACTCGACGGTCTCGCCGTCGGCCCGTTCGTCGACGAGGCGGATCCGCAGCCCGCGCGTCAGGAAGGCCGTCTCGCGCAGCCGCTGCTGCAGTGTCTCGGCCGAGAGCTCCATCTCCTCGAAGATCTCGGCGTCGGGGAGATAGGTAATCGTCGTGCCAGTGCGATTCGTCGGCCCGACCTTCTTCATGTCGGCCTTCGGGGCGCCGCGTTCGAACTCCTGGCTGTAGAGCTTCCCATCGCGATGCACCTCGGCGACGAGGCGTTCGGAGAGCGCGTTGACGACGGAGACGCCGACACCGTGCAGCCCACCCGAGACCTTGTAGCCCTCGCCGCCGAACTTGCCGCCGGCGTGCAGCTTCGTGAGGACGACGGTGAGCGCGGGCATGCCCTGCTCCTTGACCATGTCGACCGGGATGCCGCGGCCACGGTCGTCCACGGTGACCGAGTTGTCCGGGTGGATCGTCACTTCGATCCGGTCGTTGTGACCCGCGAGGGCCTCGTCGACGGCGTTGTCGACCACCTCGTAAACGAGGTGGTGGAGGCCGCGCGAACCGGTCGAGCCGATGTACATGCCCGGGCGCAGCCGGACCGGCTCGAGGCCTTCCAGGACCGTGATGTCTTTTGCTGTGTAAGTAGCCTGTGCCATACGTCAAAAAGGCCTGCATTTGCAGGCTTTACCGGGCACGAGGATTGTACCAGAAGGCGCGGTCGTCACCGGACTTTTGAGAGGCTCTGCGCGGCCGCTTTCGCGACCAAATTGCGCAGTTCCTCGTCCTCGATCCCGGCAGCCAACGCGACTCCTTGGGCAACCGCTTCTGGTGTCGGTTCTGACAACACGCTAGCGGCCGTGTCCATCTCTGCCGAGGCGCCGTGTTCGGGCAGCCTGCCGACCGCAAATCGCAGCTTGGCCGGAGCGGACGCGCCTGCCGCGGTCCGCAGCCGCCGCAGGATGTCCTCCTGCAGCTGGCCCAGCTCGAACGCCCACGACGACGAGCTCGTCGCGACGTGCAACGTCCCGTCGCGCGCGATCCGTGCCGGCCACGCGTTCCTCGCGATCGTGGGCCCGACCGCACCCGGCCAGGCCTCGACGATCTTCAGCATGCCCGCGGCGGGCCCGAAGCGGGAGAGTTCGCGCGCGACGTCGTCGGCGAGCTTCTTCACGCCGCCCGCACAACGCCGGGTGAGACCTCGAGCAGCTGCGCCGGCTCGACCGGGAGAGCCTCGGCCGCCGTCGACGTGATCAGCGTCTGACCGCCCTGGGGCAGCACAGCAGCCAGCGTACGCCTTCGCTCGGGGTCGAGCTCCGAGAGGACGTCGTCGAGCAACAGCAACGGCGGTGACCCTCGGCGCTCTGCGATCACCTCGCCCTCGGCGAGCAGCAGCGACAGCACCGCGAGGCGCTGCTCTCCTTGCGAGCCGTAGCTCCGGAGATCGCGCTCGCCGGCGAGCACCGCCACGTCGTGCAGGTGCGGGCCCGCGCTCGTTGTGCCGCGTTCGAGGTCGCGTGGAGTGCGCTCGTCGAGCTCCGTGCGCGTCGGCGGAGCACCTTCGTAGACCAGTCGTCCCGCCTCGAGCCCGAACGCGCGCGTCAGCCGTGCGAATCCGGAAACGAGCGCTTCGAGAGCTTGCCTGCGAGCAACAACGAGCTCGGTGCCGAGCGCGATGACCTGCTCGGTCCACGGTTCGAGCGCATCCGCCGACGACAACCCGGCGCCCACGCGGCGAAGCGCAGCGTTCCGCTGTCCGACGGCCGCACCGTACTCGGCCGAAAGCGAGACGCGCGCGGGAAAGAACCGGCCGAGTGCACGATCGAAGTACGCGCGGCGCACCGCGGGTCCTCCCTTCACGACCGCGAGCCGGTCCGGCGTGAAGACGAGCGTGGCGACCTCTGCGCGCAAGAGCTCGGCCGCGCGCAGCGTCGCGCCGTTCAGCTTCGCACGCTTCCCTTTGCCAGGCTCGAGCGCAACCTCGACGTCGAACGGGGCGTCGCCGCGTCTGCCACGGAGCGTGATCCGACTCGCGGTCTCTCCGAAGCGCACGAGCTGTGCGTCGTTGCGCGTGCGCGGGGAGAAACCCTGCGTGCCGACATGCAGCGACTCGAGCAGGTTCGTCTTGCCCGCGCCGTTCGGGCCGACCACGAGCACTAGACCCGGCGCCAGGTCGAGCTCCAGCCGTTCGTACGAGCGAAAGTTCCGGAGCGAGACCGCGGCGACGATCAGGTCAACCGCTAAGCCACCGCTAGCGGTGCCGCCTCAGGACGTACGGGCTTTGCCCGTGCGTCCGTCCGCCTTGACCGGTCGACACCTTTGATTTCACATTAGCCCGCTAGGCGGATCGGCATGATCAGGTACCAGAAGTTGTCGCCTTCGGCCTGCAGCAGACCGGGGCGCAACGGGCTGATCAGCTTCAGCTGCACCTCGTCGGAGGTGACCGACTCGATCCCCTCGCGCAGGAAGTCCGGGTTGAACCCGATCTCGAGCGGCTCGCCCGTGAACCCGACCGGCATCGACTCGCGCGCTTCGCCGATGTCTTGCGTCTGCGCCGAGATCGTCAGCTCGCCCTCGGCGAAGCGCAGCCGCAGCGGTGAGTTGCGCTGCGCCATCACCGACACGCGGCGGACGACGTCGAGCGCTTCGCCGCGCGGAAGCGCGACCGTGTGCTCGAACGTCTCGGGCAGCAGTTGTTTGTAGTTCGGGAACTGACCCTCGATTCGGCGCGTCGTCAGCGTGACGCCGTCGGCCACGAAGACGACCTGGTTCTCGTGCACGCCGAGCTCGAGCCCATCGGCGCCGGCGGCGACGCGCGAGACCTCCGTGAGCGCGCGGGCCGGAATGATCGCCTCAAGATCGGGTGCCTCACCTTCGAGCGGCGTCTCCTTCACCGAGAGCCGGTACGAGTCGGTCGCGGCCATGACGAGCTTGCCGCCTTCGAAGCGCGCGAGGATCCCCGTCAACACCGGACGCGACTCGTCGCGCGACGCCGAGCGCGACACGCGTGCGACCGTGTCGAGCAGTGCGTCCTTGTCGACGCTGAAGGTCCCGATCGCCTCGACGTCGGGCAGCCGTGGGAAGTCCTCGACGTTGTACGTGTGCAGCCGGTAGCTGGCGCTTCCACATTCGATGCGGACGACTCCCTCCTCCGCACGATGCTCGATCTGCACCTCCTCGTCGGGGAGCAGGCGCGCGAGATCGACCAGCAGCCGCCCGGGCACGACAACGGCGCCTTCACCTTCGACCTGGGCCTCGAAGGACGTTCGCAACGAGAGCTCCATGTCGGTCGCAGCGAGCTGGAGCTCACCGCCCTCGGCCCGAAGGAGGATCCCGCCGAGGACGAGAACTGTCGTCCGGGTCGAGACTGCACGCGAGACAATCGCCAGACGCGCGACCAGCTCGTCACGCGAGCAAGTGACTTTCATCCCCGAACCAACGGCCACCATCTCTGTCTCAATCATTTAGTAAAAGAACGATAGAAGTCGTAGTAGGCATTGTGAAAGGCGGGGAAGACGGTGCCCTGTGACTCCAGGAGCGGCTTCGGACCGGGGACGCGCACTGGGGAGAAACAGCCTCTGCTCACAGGGCCACGTCGCTAGCGGACCTGTTTGATCCGAGCTGTGAGTTCTTGGACGAGGTTGTACACAGACCTGTCCTCACGGATTAGGCGCGCGATCTTCGAGGTCGCGTGGATGACCGTCGTGTGGTCGCGGCCGCCGAACTCCTTTCCGATCTTCGGCAGCGAGGAGTCGGTCAGCTCGCGCGAGAGGTACATCGCGACCTGTCGCGGGTAGACGATGCTCTGGGAGCGCTTCTCGCCGGTGAGCTCGCTCAGCGAGAGGTTGAACCGGTCGGAGACGGTCTCTTGAATCCGGCGAATCGAGACCTCCGCCGCCTCGCCCTGCGGGAAGACGTCTTTCAAGACTTCCTGTGCGAGCTCGACGGTCATCGGGCGCCCCGTCAGCGACGAGAACGCGACGACGCGGGTGAGCGCGCCCTCGAGCTCGCGGATGTTCGTCTCGATTCGCGAGGCGATGAAGGTCAGCACTTGCGGGTCCGGGACATGGATGCCGTCCGTCTTGACCTTCTTGCGCAGGATCGCGATCCGCGTCTCGAGGTCGGGCGGCTGGATGTCGGTGATCAGCCCCCACTCGAAGCGTGAGCGCAGCCGCTCTTCGAGCGTCGAGATCTCGCGGGGCGGGCGGTCGCTCGACATCACGATCTGCGAGCCGGCCTCGTAGAGCGAGTTGAACGTGTGGAAGAATTCCTCCTGGATCCGCTCCTTGTGCTCGAAGAACTGCACGTCGTCGACGAGCAGCAGGTCATAGGTGCGGTAGCGCTGCTTGAAGCCCTCGATCCGTTTGTCGCGCAGCGAGTTGATGAAGTCGTTCATGAACGTCTCGCTGGTGACGTATTTGACCGAGAGGTCGCCCGAGTGCTGGGCGACGTACTGGGCGATCGCCTGCATCAGGTGGGTCTTGCCGAGACCGGTGCCGCCGTAGATGAAGAGCGGGTTGTACGCCTGCGCCGGCGCTTCTGCGACCGCGAGTGCCGCCGCATGGGCGAAACGGTTCGAGGAGCCGATCACGAACAGGTCGAAGACGTACTTCGGATTGAGCCCCGACTCCGTGCGGCGTGGAGGCACAGGGATCTGCACCTGGGCCGTCTCGGCGGCCCCGGTCTCGAGCACTCGCAGCTCCACGCGGCGCTCGTGCCCGGTCGCGTCGCGCACGGCTGCCTTGATCAGCCCGAGGAAGTGACCCTCGATCCACTCGCGGGCGAAGTCGTTGGGGACGCCGAGGACGAAGTCGTCGTCCGAGAGCTCCTGACCGTCAACGTCCGCGAACCACGTCCGGTATGTGGTTTCGTTGAGCGCCCCCTTGAGTCGACCGGAAACCTCGGCCCAGAGGCTCTCCGCCGTCAGCTCGACTTGGGGTTCCAATGTCGCGAGTTGCTCCTTGGGCGGGACGGCGGAAGCGAGCGACAATACCAGCCTTCAGGCACCGTCACAACACGCGCACCTCTGGAAGAAAAGAAGCCGGTTTGCAGGCCTTTCGCCGCTTCCACACAACTCTCCACAGCTGTGGAATGTTGTTCGTTTTCGCGTGTTCTGCAGGCGCTTCGTGCTGTGGAAAACCGGCGCGCGGCGACGCTTGTCTATACTGCCCGCTCGCCCCGCAAGGGGCGCGTATTTTGTCTCAGGTGGCCCTGTGAAGCGGACGTATCAGCCCAACGTGCGTCGTCGGAAGCGCAAGCACGGCTTCCGCGCACGCATGTCCACGCGCGCGGGTCGCATGATCCTCAAGCGTCGGCGCGCACGTGGACGCAAGCGCCTCTCCGCGTAGCGACGTGCACCGCCGGCATCGCCTCTCGCGCTCGCGGGACTTCGACGCCGTCTACCGGCACGGCCGTTCGGTCTCGACGCGCTTCCTCGTCCTCTACTGGTTCGCGCGCGACGCCGGGGACAAGGAGCCGCGGCTGGGAATCGCGGTGCCGAAGCAACTCGGCGGCGCGGTCGTCCGGAATCGCATGAAGCGCCAGCTGCGCGAGACGTGGCGCGCGATGATCGATCGGGTGCCGCCCGGGAGCGATTACGTGCTGATTGCCCGGCCGGGGCTGCCGGAAGCCGTCGAAGCACGGGGTTTCGACTGGCTGCGCGAGCGCGTCGACGAGGTCCTACAGAAAGCAGCGGCGTGAGAACCGTCGCGATCGGTTTCGTCCACGGCTACCGCTTCACGCTCGGGCGGCTGGTACCCGCAGGCACGTGCAAGTACCACCCGAGCTGTTCCCAGTACGCGCTCGACGCGCTGCAGAAGTACGGGTTCGTCCGGGGGTCGCTGAAGGCCGGCTGGCGCTTGCTCCGCTGCAACCCCTGGAGCCACGGCGGGGTGGACTACGCGTGATCACGAACCTCTTCATCCTCGAGCCGATCGAGAAGCCGCTCGCGGCCATCCTCGAGTGGCTGCACTCGTCCGTCGGGCTGAGCTGGGCGTGGTCGATCGTCGCGCTGACGATCATCGTCCGGACGCTGCTGCTGCCGCTGACCGTGCGTCAGATCCATTCGATGCAGCGCCTCCAGCGTCACGCGCCGGAGATGAAGGCGATCCAGCAACGCTACAAGCAGGACAAGCAGAAGCAGCAGGAAGAGCTGATGAGGTTCTACAAGGAGAACAAGATCAACCCGGCCGCGTCGTGCCTACCGATCTTGTTCCAGATTCCGGTCTTCCTGTCGCTCTTCTTCGTGCTCAAGGACTTCGAGAAGGAGATCTTCCCGAAGTACCCGAGCTCGGGGCTCGGGTGGCTGAACATCGTGCACGACATCACTCAGCCACTCAGCTCCGACCACTTTGCTGCGGTCATTCTGCTGATCCTCTACGCGGGCAGCCAGACGACCTCGACGTTGTTCATGTCCACGACGATGGACAAGACGCAGCGGTACCTGCTGCTCGCGATGCCGCTCGTCTTCCTCTTCTTCGTCGTGAACTTCCCCGCGGGCCTGATGATCTACTGGGTGACGACGAACCTCTGGACCACGGGGCAGGGGCTCGTCACCCGCAAGCTTCGGCCGGCGCCCGCGCCCGCGCAGAAGCGAACCTCCCGGACGCCTCCGAAGAGCGACGACTCGGGCGACCGGCAGAAAGCCGACGGTCCGAAGCCGGCGGCCGCCAAGAGCGGTCAGGCGCCTCGGCGCGTGAAGCGCAAGAAACGCGCCCGGCGGTGACCACGCCGATGCAGGTCGAGACGACGGGAGAGACCGTCGGCGAGGCCAAGTGGGCGGCGCTCCGGCAGCTCGAGAAGCTGCTCCCGGGTCTTGACAAGACGGCGGTGCGGTTCCAGATCGTGTCCGAGGGCGAGCGTGGTCTGCTGGGCGTCGGCTACGCACCCGCGCGGGTCGTCGCCGTCGTCGACGAAACGCCCGAACGCGTCGAGCGCGAGCTGAGCCCGGCCGGTGCAAGGGCTCGCGAGATCGTGGAGCGGATCGCGGACGGAATCGGGGTGAGCTGCCGGGTCGACGTGCTCGAGGACGACGAGGCGCTCACGGTCATCTGCGCGGGCTCGGAGTTGGGGCTTCTGATCGGCAAGCACGGGCAGACCATCGACGCGATCCAGTATCTGACGAACGCGATCCTGCGCCGGAGCGGCTACGAAAAGGACGTCGTGGTCGACGCGGCCGGCTACCGCGCGCGACGGCGCGCGACGCTCGAATCGCTCGCGGTGCGCAGCGCGCAGCGCGCCTCCCGCGACGGCGAACGGGTCGAGCTCGAGCCGATGACTGCGGTGGAGCGAAAGGTCGTCCACCTGCGCTTGAAGGAGTTCCCGGGCGTCGTCACCGGTAGCGAGGGCAGCGAGCCGAATCGCTTCGTCGTCATCACACCTGAATAGGGACACGCGGCTCGAACGCTGGATCGCCGCGCTCCTCGCGACGCCGGGGCTGACCGCGATCCGCGATCCGGAGCAAGCGTGGCGCGAGCACGTCGAGCGCTCGCTCGAAGGACTCGAGGCGGTGCGACGGTACGACGGCCCGATCGTGGACGTGGGTTCCGGCGGCGGCTCGCCCGGGATTCCGCTCGCGGCCGCGCTCCCGGATCGCGAGGTGACGTTGCTCGAGTCACAGGAGCGGAAAGCCGCGGCGCTGGAGCGGTTCGCGGAGTGGTTCCCGAACGTGCGCGTGCTCCGGGGCCGCGCCGAGCAAGTAACAGACTGTTACGTAGTCGCCCTTGCGCGCGCGCTCGCCCCGCCGCCGGTTGCGGTGGAGTGGTGCCTGCCGCTGGTCGAGGAGGGTGGCGCCGTTGTGCTCTACCTCGGGCCGAGCGCCGACCTCGATGCAGTCGCCCGCGCTGCCGAGCAGGTCGGCGGCGGCGTGCCCGAGCGGGTCGGCAACGTCGTGGTCGTGCCGAAGATCGGACCCACTCCGCCCGGCTTTCCGCGTCGTCCAGGCGTTGCCAAGAAGCGTCCGCTGGCCTGAGTAGTCTGGCCGCGTGGCGCGCATCTATGCGGTTGCGAACCAGAAAGGCGGCGTCGGCAAGACGACAACCGCGATCAACCTCGCAGCTTGTCTCGCCGAGGCGGGCGAGCGCGCGCTCGTCGTCGATCTCGACCCGCAGGCGAACGCGACCTCCGGACTCGGCGAGCGCGCGAACGGGACGTCGAGCTACGACTTGCTCGACGGCGCTCCGCTCGGCGAGCTTGCGAGGCCGACTCGCTTCCGGAACCTCTCTCTCGTCCCCGCGAAGGCCGAGCTCGCGGGTGCGGTCGTCGAGCTCTCCCGGCGTGACGACGGCGATCGCTATCTCGCGCAGGCGCTGGCCGACGGTACGGACGGCTACGAGTACGTCTTCCTCGACTGTCCGCCCTCGCTCGGGCCGCTGACGGTGAACGCACTCGCCGCCGCCGATCGCGTGCTCGTGCCGGTGCAGGCCGAGTACTACGCGCTCGAGGGGCTTGCGGAGATCCTGCGCTCGATCGAGCTTGTGAAGACGCGGCTCAACCCGCGGCTCGGCGTCGCGGGTCTCTTGATCACGATGGTCGACGGGCGCACGCGGCTCGCCGCCGACGTCGAGGACGAGGTGCGGCGCCACTTCGGCAAGCTGGTGTTCGCAACGACCGTCCCGCGCTCGGTGCGGCTCGCCGAGGCGCCCTCGCATGGACTGCCGGCGATCGCCTACGACCGGCGCTCGCCCGGCGCGGACGCCTACTGGAAGGTGGCGATGGAGCTTGTCGAGCGCGCCTGAAAGACGCGGCCTCGGGAAGGGCCTCGAGGTTCTGATCGGCGGTCGCGAAGGCGGGCCCGAGCTCGCCCTGCTACCCGTTGCGCAGATCTACCCGAACCCGCGCCAGCCGCGCCGCCGCTTCGAGCCCGACGCTGCAACCGGACTCGCCTCGTCGGTCAAGGCGCAGGGCCTGTTGCAGCCCGTGGTCGTACGCCCGCGTGCGGAGGGCGGCTGGGAGCTGATCGCCGGTGAGCGTCGCTGGCGGGCGGCTAAGGACGCACGCCTGGGCGAGGTGCCGGCGCTCGTCCGCGCGGCCGACGACCGCGAGACGCTGCTCCTCTCGCTGGTCGAGAACGTCGCGCGCGAGCAGCTCTCGCCCGTGGAGGAGGCGCGCGCCTACGCGATGCTGCTCGACGAGTTCGGGCTGTCGCTGGCCGACGTCGCGCAGCGGGTCGGGAAGGCGAAGCCGACGATCTCGAACCGTGTCCGGCTGCTCGACCTGCCGGAAGAGGTGCTCTGGATGCTCGCGCGTGGGGAGCTCACCGAGCGCCACGCGCGGGCCGTGCTCGCGGTGCCGAACCGCGCCGACCAGACGAAACTCGCGAAGCGGATCGTCGCGCACGGCCTTTCAGCGCGCGCCGCCGAACGCGCGGCACAGGACGCAGGGGCGAAGCGGAAGCCACGGAAGAAGACGGCCGTCGACCCGGCGCTGGCCGAGCGGCTGCGAGTCGCGTTCGAAGCGGCGACGGGGTTCAAGGCCCGGGTCGCGCCCTCACACGTCGAGGTCGAGTTCCGCGACGAGCACGAGCTCGAGGAGCTCGTCGAGGCGCTCGAAAACCTCTCGCGTTGAACCCGTATCCACGCTTCGCCTTCCACCGTTGAACGGTCGTAGTGGTGGGCCTCTGGACGCACAACGACCTCGAGTCCTTCGAGGGCATCGCTCAGAACGACGACGCCCGCCGGATCTTCCTGAAGATGGCCCAGATGTCACAGGACGGCCGTCTCCCGCAGTTCCTGACCGAGCTCGCCGGCGACCCGGAGGTCGACGACGACACGGTCGGCACCCTGACGGAGCTCGCCACCGACCGCTCCTTCCTGCTCGCGGTGGAGGATTACCTTCGCCGGACCCAGCTTTTCCACTGAAAGTCGGCGCCTTCGGCGCCTCAACTTGCAGCGCCACTTTTCGCTTCGGTTATGGGCTGTGAGCAGGGACGGGCATAGCCCGCCCCTGCAGCGCGGTCGCTACACTGGTCGCCGCTCCCGGGCGATTAGCTCAGTCGGTTAGAGCGCCGCTCTGATAAGGCGGAGGTCCGTGGTTCGAATCCACGATCGCCCATAACCTAGAAAGCCGGCGCGGCAGGCGCCGACTTTCGCGCTCGATCGAGGGACGCTGTTACGGGGGATGCTCCCCGCTTCGGGTGACGCCGATCACCCAGTCTGAGTACTGCGGAAATGGCAATCGGCGACCACGTCCTCTACCACGGTCGGCGGTATCTCTTGATCGGGATCGACCCGATGAGCGTCACCGACCGTCGCGCACAGCTCGAGGATCTCGAGACGGGCGAGCGCGTGCGCGTGCCGTTCGACGACGTGCAGGACCTGCCGCCGTGTACGGCCGAGCCGAGCGGAGTTTAGGGAAAAGGGCCTGAGCTAGACTCAAAGCCAGAGGCCGGCATGCAGGAGATGGACATCTACGGGGTCAGCTTCGACCTGGTTGGCAAGCAGCCGATCGTCCTCCTCAAGACGAAGGACGGCAACAAGTACTTGCCCATCTGGATCGGCCAGCCCGAGGCGGCGGCGATCCTGATGAAGCTGCAGGGCGCGTCCACGCCGCGGCCGATGACGCACGATTTGGTGACCGACATCCTCGGTCAGCTCGACGCGCAGGTCGTCCGGATCACGGTCACCGAGCTACGCGAGAACACCTTCTACGCGCAGATCACGGTGCAGATGGACGGGACCGAGATCGACGTCGACTCACGGCCTTCAGACGCAATCGCGCTCGCGATCCGCGCGGAGGCGCCGATCTTCGCCGCCGACTCGGTCATAGAGGAATCCGCGATCGAGTTCGAGGGCGAGGAGGTCAACGAGGAGGAGATGGTCGCGGAGTTCAAGAAGTTCCTCGACCACGTCTCGCCCGAGGAATTCGCGGTCGAGGACGACGACTCAGAGGAGCGCTAGCGCCACCTCAGCGCGACGGGCTTGCCGGCGTCGCGCAGGACGATCAGCTTCAGTGGGTACTCGACACGCGCGGAGACGGGCTCGCCGAGCCGCGGCGACCGTTCCCGCGCGTCGATCACGACCCGCCCCCACTCCTCCCTGACGCGCTCGACCTGGATCTCGTAGCCCGTGCTCGACCGAGGCCCTAGTGCGAGCAGGACGGCGAGATCGCGATGGAAGTCGATTGGCGGTACCGCTACGGCTGCCTGGACGCGCGTGTCGAGGAAATGCGCGAACGCGGCGCGGTCGCGAAAGACCTCGTACGCCGGCCCCGCGAGCTGCGCGCGCGCCAGCAATGCGCTTCGGTCGCGCCAGGCGATCGGCTCCGCGCTCGAGCGGACCCACAGGCGCGTGTAGCCCAGCCAGGCAACGGCGAACGCCGCGAGGGCGACCGCTACCAGTACAAGTAGACGGTTCGACCCCATGGGTTCGAGGCGAAGAGGCGCGGTGCCACCCACATCGGCACACGCACGCAGCCGTGCGACGCCGGATACGCCGGCACTGACGGGTAGCCGTGGATCGCGAAGCCGCCGACGAAGTACATCGGGTACCAGAGCACCCAGTCCCAGCCGACGACCTTGCGGTAGACGTGAAACGTGCCGAGGGGCGTGTTTCCGGTCTGCCCGGTGGAGACGTGGACGACGAGCGCGACCGTGCCGTCGCGGACGACGAAGAGCACCTGCCGCCCCTTGCTGACCTCGATGTGCGTGCCGCCGAAGCGGGCGCGCGGGGCGCCTGCGAGGGAGAGACGCCGCCAGAGCCGGCCGTCGACGCGTCCGGTCGTTGCGAGGCCGCTGACCTTCTGGAAGGCCAGCACCGCCTGGGCGGTCTCGAGGCCGAAGGACCCGTCAACCGACGGCAGCGCGTAGTGCAGCTCCCGCAGGCGCCGCTCGAGTGCTCGCACGCTGGGCCCGCGCGAGCCGAGGGCGAGGTTCGGTTGGACAACGCTCGCGCGAAGCACGCGTCCCGCCGCCAGCCAACCGGCGGGCGAGACGGCCGTGACGCGAATCCGGAAGACCGCGAGCCGGCTTGTGCGGAGTCCGATCCGAGCAATGCTTGCGAAATCGCGCGCCAGCGTTCGCCGTCCGTCGCGCCAGATCTCGACGCGCACAGGACCGCGGGGCTCGACGCGAGCTTCGAGGCGCAGAGCGCGGCCGAGGACTCTGGTTCCGACGATCCGCGCCGCAAGCCGGGGCCGCACTGCGATTGCCACCGGCACGGACGCGAGTTCGCCGGCACGCGCCTCGTACGTCGCGGGCGCCTCCGCGCGGGCGCGTACGAAAAACCTTCCATCGGGCCCCGTCGTGGCCGAGGCGAAAGCGGCGCCGTCACGTAGGACCGTCACCGGTGCGTCGACGAGCGCTGGGAGGACGCGGCCATGCAGCGTGACGAGGTCGCCGTAGGTCGCGGCTGTCGGAGCGCTCAGCTCGAGCGTGAACCCCGCAGCGCTGGCGCTCGGCGCGAGCGCGAGCGAGGCCGCGAAAACGAGGGCCATGCGCATGTCAATGGCTCGCTTCGAACGCCGCTGCTACCAACGCGATCCCGTTGAACGTGGCATGAACGAGCATCCCCGGGACGATGCTCCCCGTGACGCTCCGCAGATAACCCAACCCTAGACCGAGCGCGAAGATGATCGGAAAGGCCTGCACCAGGCCGTGCGCGAGCGCCCAGGCGAGCGCGGAACCGACGATCGCGACCCATGGCCCGAAGCGTGCGAGCAGCGTGTAGCCGAGCCCGCGGAACATCAACTCCTCGGCGACCGGCGCGCCGACGACGATGGCCGAAGCGTTCAGCCCGTAGACGGCGTAGTCGGGCGGGGGCCAACTCTCGGGCAGCAACCCCTGCTCCCGACCGGGGTCGAGGAACTGCCCGATTACCGCGCCGACGATGAAGACGCCGATGAGGACGCCGATGGCGATACCGATCGCGGCGGCCCAGGAGCGCGGTCGGCGCAGGGCGAACACGTCTCGCTTCGGCAAGCCGATTGAGATCACGAGCGCGATGCCGACCATGAGCGCAAAGTTCACGATCCCCGCGACGAAGAACTTCGCCTCGTAGAGTGGCTCTCCGGACGCCCTGTCCTCGACCAGGAAGTTGCTCGCGTAGGCGGCCGCCGAGAAGACCGCGATGAATGCGAGCCAGGCGACGAGCCGGCCGGTCACGCCCAGGCCTCGAGGAGCGTGGTGAGCGGCGCGGGCGCGAACGCGATTCCTGCGGCGCGCGCGCCCTCCTCGTCTGCGTCGCTGTCGCCGACATGCAACACGCGCCGCGGTGTGACGCCGAGGCGCGCGAGCGCGAGCCGGAAGACCGCCGCGTCGGGTTTGCTAGCGCCCGCCTCGGCCGACGTCGCGATCGGAACGTCGAGGGGCGCCAGGCGCTCGTGCAGGCTGATGTCCCAGTTCGAGACGACTGCGATCGCAAGCCCGCGCGAACGCAGCCGCTCCACGGCCTCGGCGGCGCCTGCGACCCACGCGAAGTCGAGCGCGTCCATGAACTCCTGCGGAGAGAGGGACGATCCCAGCTCGTCATTGAACATGCGCGCGCATTCGCAGCGAAGCTTTGCGAGCGACGGCTCGTTGCGCGCGTAGACGGAGTGCGACGCGTAGTAGTCGACCTCGGCGCGGAATGCCCGCTCGACGTCGACGCGGTCGAAGCCCGGCGCGGCGCGGGCCAGCGAGCCGACGGGGTCGCGAAGCTCGAGGAGCGTGCCGTACGCGTCGATGGTGACCGCGTCGAGCGCGGCAGGGCTCACGACACCCACTGCCACAGCGCCCACTGCGTGACGGCAACGCCGAGGAAGAGCGCGCTTGTGCCCAAGATCAGCGCGTGGGCGCGCGGAGTGCGCCCGAGCCACGCGAGGGCGAGGAAGAACGGAAAGACGACGACGCCGAAGCGCGGGAGCGAGAGCAGCGGCCAGCGCTCGCTCGGGACGCTCAGCGGCAGAGCGAGGCTCAGTGCGGCGAAAAGCCCGTAGGGCGCTCCGAACCGTCGCCACGCCACGACCGTCAGCACCGCGAAGAGCACGAGCGCGATGAGGCCCTCGACATTCACCGCCGTCGCGTGCAGCGGCGCGCTGCCCGCGGGCGCGTCGCCCGTGACGACCACGCGGATTCCCTCCCAGATGCCGCCGAACGGTCCTGCCGGGGAAAGCTGCCGGTGCCAGACGTCCTGAGCGTGCGCGAACGCCCAGGGATCGTCGAGCTGCTGCCAGAGCAGGAGGGGATAGAGGGCGGCGAGCACCGGTGCCGCGGCGAGCGAGAGCAGCGCGCGCCGCCGGTCGCTCGAGCGCCACGCGACGAGCGCGATCGCCGGCAGCAGCGCGAGACCGAAGGGACGCGTCAGCAGCGCCAGCCCCGTTGCGACGCCTGCTTCGCGAAACCTGCCGCGTTCCGCGAGCGCGAACGCCGCGACCGCCAGCAAGAGGAAAAGCGCCTCGCTGTACACCGCGACCAGAAAGAGCGTCATCGGGAAGAGCGCGAGATAGAGCACGCTGCGCTGCGCGCCCCCGGCGCCCAGGCGCGGCTCGGCGAGCCCGTAGAGGAGCCAGAAGGCTGCGAGCGAGGCGGCCAGTGAGATCAGCACCCCGGCGAGCACGTACTGGCCGAGCAGCGCGCGGCCGAGCAGTCCGACCAGCGCGGGGTAGAGCGGGAAGAACGCGGCGGACCCGCTGTCGTAGCCGTCCTGTGCGATCCGCAGGAAGAAGTCGCTGTCCCAACGGGCCCAGACGTCGATCTCGTAGCCGAGCTCGTGGAGGCGCGGCGTATCCCAACGGTCCGCCTGTGGGTGGCGGTTCGGCTCGAAGGCGAGGAAGGCGAAGACCGCCGCCGCCCAGATCGCGGCCCGCGTCCAGAGGAAGATCTCCGCCGCCGGATTCCGCGTTGCGCGGGGTTCGGCAGGCGGCCGCTCCACGACCGCCTCCGAGACTCGTTGACCCGCGGCCACCTTCCTCTCGATCATACGGGCATGCCGCCGCGCAACTTCACGCCGGAGGAGGCGAACGCGCTGCTCTCCGACGTGCGGCCTCTTGTCGAGCGGCTGGTCGGCCACCGTCGCGGTCTCGCGCGCGCGCAGGCAGAGCGCACGAAGCTCATCTTGCGGATCGCGGGCAACGGCGCGGGCGTCGACGCAGGTGAGCTCGCCGAGCTCGACGAGCGCATCGGCAAGGAGCTCACGGGCGTTGCCCGCTGCGTGAACGCGATCCACGAGCTGGGCGCCGTCGTCAAGGATCCCGACGAGGGCCTCGTCGACTTCCCTGCGCGCCTCAACGGCCTCGACGTCTACCTCTGCTGGAAGCTCGGCGAGGACTCGATCGAGTACTGGCACGGTGTTGACGAGGGCTACGCCGGCAGGAAGCCTCTGTAGGTCGGGGAACACACGTCCGTGGACTGGAACCAGGTCTGGATCGCGCTGATCGTCATCGTCGCTGCGGCGGTGATCGCGAAGCTCGTCGACATGCGCATGGCGCGGCGCGTGCTCCACCCCGCCGCTGCGACGCGCTATCGCGTGCTCCGGCGCACGGTCTCGAGCGCGATCGTCGCGGTGGGGATCCTCTCGGGCCTGCTGACGATTCCCCAGGTGCAGGCCGTGGCGGGCGGCGTCCTGGCCTCGACGGCCGTCCTGGGGCTCGTGATCGGCCTCGCCGCTCAGCGGACGCTGTCGAACTTCGTCGCCGGGATCCTGATCGCGATCTCGCAGCCGTTGCGTCTCGGCGACCTCGTCACCGTCGACGGCGAGACCGGGCGGGTCGAGGAAATCGCACTCTCGTACACCTTCATCCGGCTCAGCGACGGCGCCCGGCTCGTGATCCCGAACGAGAAGCTCGCCTCGGATACCATCCGCAACTCGACAATTCGGACAGTGGACACGGTGGCCGAGATCAAGGTGCAGGTGCCGCTCAATCAGGACGTTGCCGCCGCCGCCGACGCGCTCCGGGAGGAGATCGCCGAGTACGAGGGGGCGGACGTCGTCCTTACGGGACTCGACGGTGGAGCGACGCTCACCATTCGTGTACCCGCACCGCCCGGCGACGCCGAGGGGCTCGAGCACGAGCTCCGCCTCCGGGCGCACAAGCGGCTGCGCGCCGCAGGCGTCTTCGCATGAGTCCGCGGCCGCGCCGCGGCGACGCCGATCTCCCGGAGTTGCTCGAGCGCCGCCGCCGGACGCGCCGCCGCGCACACCGTCGGCACAAGCAGCGCCTCGTCCTGCTGCTCCTGCTGGCGCTCGGCATCGTCCTCGTCGTCCTGCCGGCAGGAACTGTGACCGGCGCTGCGGTCATGTGCTCCAACGTCGACCTCTCGCAGCTTCGTCCCGTCGAGATCGGCGAGAACTCGTTCGTCTACGCGGCCGACGGCAGCCTGCTCGGCTCGATCCCGGCCGAGAAGAATCGTCAGCCGGTGAGCCTCTCGAAGATCAGCCGTTGGATGCCCAAGGCGACGGTCGCGATCGAGGACCGCCGCTTCTACGCGCATGGGGGTCTCGACGTCGAGGGCATCGCGCGCGCGGCGGCGAAGAACCTGAGCGAGCGCCGCGTGGTCGAGGGCGGCTCGACGATCACGCAGCAGCTGGTGCGCAATCTCTACCCGATCACAAGCGAACGCACCGTGCAGCGCAAGCTCAAGGAGGCGTGCCTCGCGATCAAGCTCGACCGCGCGTGGTCGAAGCAGCGGATCCTTGTCGGCTATATGAACCAGGTCTACTACGGCAATCACGCGTATGGGATCGAGGCAGCGGCGCGAACATATTTCTCGAAGCCGGCGCGGAAGCTGACGCTCGAGCAGTCGGCGCTGATCGCAGGCCTGACGCAGGCGCCGTCGAGAGACGACCCCTTCGTGTTCCCCGAGCGCGCCCTGGCGCGCCGCGACCAGGTTCTGCGCGCGATGTTCCAGACGCGCGCGATCACGCCCGCGCAGTACTCCGTCGTCGTCGCGGATCGCGACCTCGGGCTCGATCCGGGGAACCTCTACCGCCGGATCCGCGAGCCCTACTTCTTCTCGTACGTCTACAACGAGCTCGTGCGCGAGTACGGGGGCGCGACCGTGCGCTCTGGCGGCCTGCGTGTCTACACCACGGTCGACCGGAGGCTGCAGCTCGCGGCGCGGCGCGCGATCACCGACACGCTCTACTACAGCACCGATCCCGCGTCGGCCCTCGTGTCGATCGACCCCCGTACGGGCGCGATCCGGGCGATGACGGCGGTGATCCCGAACCGGAAGAAGAACCAGTTCAACCTCGCCTCGCAGGGCAAGCGACAGGCGGGCTCGACGTTCAAGACGTTCGTGCTGACCGCGGCAGTGGAACGGGGGATGAACCCTGCGTCGACGTACTACCAGTCGGCGCCGTTCACGTACCAGCCCGACCCGCTGACGCCGCCGTGGAAGGTCAAGACGTACGCGGACGACTACTACGGCACGTCGAGCGTCGAGCAGGCGACGCTCCGCTCGGACAACACCGTCTTCGCGCAACTGACGCTCGACGTCGGTCCGGAGGCCGTCGCCGACGTCGCGAGGCGCATGGGCATCACCGTCCCGTCGGACAAGGTTTTCCCGTCGATGGGCCTCGGCTCGCTCGACGTGTCGCCGCTGGAGATGGCGTCCGCGTACGCCACGCTCGCGGCGGGAGGCATCCACTCGAAGCCGATGGCGATCCGCAAGGTGATCCTGCCCGGCGGCAAGGAGGACACGGATGCTGGCTGGGGCGTTCCCAAGCGCGCGCGCGTGCTCCCCGACTGGGTCGCGTACGAGGTGACGAAGATCCTGGAGCAGAACGTCTACGCCGGGACCGGCACGAACGCGCAGATCGGCCGACCAGCCGCCGGTAAGACCGGCACGACGGACAACTTCGCGGACGCATGGTTCTGCGGCTTCGTCCCGCAGCTCCAGACGGTGGTCTGGGTCGGATACCCGCAGGCCCAGATCCCGATGCGCTTCGTACACGGGATCTCGGTTGCCGGCGGAACGTTCCCGGCGGAGATCTGGCGCCGGTTCATGAGCGTCGCGATGGAGAACCGGCCGATCAAGGAGTGGTTGCAACCGCACCACAGCCCCGAGTGGAAGCCGTTCGAGCACAAGCAGTACGCGCTGGAGTACACGAGCGGAGACGGAGGCGGTTCGTACACGCCCGGGCCGGCGGCGCCGACGACGACGTCAAAGCAGGCGCCTCCCGCTCAGCCCGCACCGCCGCCGCCCACCCCGACGAAGACCGCGCCTGCGCCGACTCCCACCGAGCCGCCTCCGCCGCCTCCCACCGAGCCCGCGCCTACGCCTGAGCCGGCCGCGCCTTCGCCCTGACGGTACGCCCGCGCTCGCCGCGGGCCTGGTCGTGCTCGCGCTCGTCGCGGCGTGCTCTGCAATCGCGTGGCGCGACGACGCGCCGCTCTCGCCCCGACGCTTCGGTGAGCTCGTCGGCGAGCGACGCTGGGCCTGGCTCTACCTTGCGCTCAGCGCGATCGCCTTCGCGGCCTACGTCGGGGGGCTCGCCCTGCTTCGGAACGGCGGCGCGCGCAAAATGGTCGCCGCGCTGGCGGTCGCGATCCAGCTGACGCCGCTCGCTGCGCCGCTCCTCCTCTCGAGCGACGCGTACACGTACTGGGTCTACGGCAACATCGCGCGCGCCGGTGGCAACCCGTACCGCGACGAGCCCCGTGAGTTCCGGGACGTGCCCGGCTACGAGTGGATGGGCGCCGACTGGCACGACGAGACATCCGTCTACGGGCCTGCGTTCACGCTCGCGTCCGAGGCAGTCGACGGTTCGAGCCACGCCTATGCGGCCTGGACCTTCAAGACCGCGGCCGCGCTTGCGATGCTCGCCGTCGCGTTCCTCGCACTGCGGCGCTCCACGTTCGCGGGTGCGTTCGCGGGCTGGAACCCCGTGCTCGCCCTGCATTTCGCCGGCGGCGGGCACAACGACGCATGGATGATCGCGCTGGTGCTCGGCGCGCTTGTGCTGGGGAGCACGGGGCGGCGGAACGCTGCCGGCGCCGCCTGGGCGCTCGCGATCTTCGTGAAGTGGGTGCCGCTCGTGCTGCTGCCGCTGCGCGCGCTCGAGGCACGCGCCGCGCGCAGGCGTGTCGGGCATCTCGGCTTCGCGCTCACGGTACTCGCCCTTGCGGTGCTCGCGACCTGGCAGTTCGGCCTCGCGTGGGTCGGCGCTCTCGCACCGCTCGCGCGGAACGTCGCGGGGACGACGCGTTACTCGCTTCCGCATCGGCTTTCGCAGCTCGGCGTTCCCGAGTCGGTCGCGACGGCAGTCTTCGCGGTCGCGTTTCTCTGCGTGTACGTCTGGCTCGCGCGAGAGGCGCTGCGCGGCCGCGCGCGGCTCGCGCTCGCCGCGGGAGCGCTGGTGCTCTGCTCCCCCTACGTCGCGCCGTGGTATCTCGCGTGGGTCGTGCCTCTGGCCGCCGTCGAGGACGATCGAACCGCGCGCGTGCTCGCGTTGGCGCTCACGGCGTATCTGCTGCCACAGACGATTCCCGTCTGAAGACGAGGATCCCGTCCTCCTCGAACACGAGCCGCCAGGCTCGGTCGCGGCGCAGCCGCGCGAGCGCGTTCGCGTAGGCGAGCGGCGCGATGCGGTCGAGGTAGCCCGGCGAGCGCTCGTCCGCGACGATCCAGGTTGCGTCGCCGAGCCGGGGAAAGCTGAGCACGCGCCGTCGCGCCGAGACGTGCGCCCCGAGCGAGTTCGACGCGCAGACGACAGCGTCGTCGGGGAGCAGGCGGAGCGCGCGCGTCGCGACGCGATCGTGCTCGCTCACGCGCCATGCGTGCGCCTGCAGGTCCTCTCCACCCGGGAACGCGCTCCACAGGGGGATCGCGCCGAGCGCGTAGTTCGCCGCGAGCACGACCGCGACGCCCGCCGTCGCGAATCCATGCCGCGGCGCGAGGCGCTTCGCCGCGAAGATCGCCGCCGCGAAGAGCGCGGGAATCTCGCCCGCCGTGTAGTGGAAGTGGATCGACGTCTGCGTGCGCGTCGACGAGAGCAGATTGAGCGCGAGCTCGGGCACAGCCGGCAGGAGCGCGAGCGGGGCGCCGAGCGGAAGCAGCGCCAGCGGGACGAGCAGCGAGGCGAGATACGTCAGTCCGCGCTGGTCGAAGGCGACGCGGAAGAGGGTCAGCGGATCGGTGACGGCGGTGCGGAGGATCCCTCCGGCCGAGCCGCCGACCTCCCGGTAGCGGCCGAAGAAGCTCGCGTCCGCGCCCTGGTTGAAGTGCGGGATCACGAGCTCGACTGCGATCACGCTGACCGCGACCCCGGCGAGGGCGATCCCTGCTCCGAGCGTCCAGCGCTTTCGCGTGACTCCGTACCAGACCCCCATTCCCGCGACGACGAGCGCGATCTCCTCCTTCGTCGCCGCGGCGAACACGGCGCAGGCGGCGAACGGGAGCAGGCGCTCCTCGTCGAGGAACCAGAAGGCCGCGAGCAGCAGTGGGCACGCGAGCGCGACCGGGTGGAACTCGTTCAGCGTCAGCCACTGCGTCGCCGGATAGAGCAGGTACGCGAGCGCGAAGCCGAGCGCGACGCGCTCCGAGCCGAGGTGCTTGCGCGCGAGCAAGAAGACGGGGATCGAACCGAGCGCGATCGCGATCGCCTGCACGACGAGCAGGACCGCAGGGCTCGGCCAGACGAGCCAGAGCGGCGCGAAGAGGACGAGGATCGGATCGACGTGCGAGGCGAGCCGCGAGGTCTGCTCCCCGTGCAGGTTCGTGACCTGCAGGGGATCGCCGTGGGCCGTCGACCACACGGCCTGCACCATGTTTCCGAGGTCGAAGCGGCCGGTCTCGTATGCGTGGTGCCGGAGGACCGAGAGCGCGCCGAAACCGACGGCGTAGGCGCACGTCGCGACTCCAAGCAACAGTCTGTTACTTGCGACGCTCACTGCGCGCTCTCGAGGATCACGCGCCAGCGGCGGCCGAGAACCTCTTCGCTTGCCTGCTCTCGATACGCGGCCAACCCGCCCTCCGAGAGCGCGCCGCGCAGGCCCGCGTCGCCGGCGAGCCGCACGACCGCCGCCGCGAGCGCGTCCGCGTCGCCCGGCGGAACGAGCAGTGCGCTCTCCCTGTCGACGAGCAGCTCGCGGGCTGCGGGCGTGTCGGCCGTGACGAGCGCGGTCCCGCACGCGAGCGCCTGGAACGCCTTGTTCGGGACCACGCGCGCGGCCTTCTCCGACCGGCCGAAGACACCGAGCGCGAACGACGCCGCGCGATACTCGGAGGGCAGCTGCTCGTACTCGACCCACGGCACCCAGTCGACGTTCGGCGGGCGATCGCGAAGGAGCGGGGCGAGCTGGCCGCTGCCGACGATGCGCACCGGCACCTCGGGCGTGAGCCGCGCGGCGTCGAGGATCGTCTCGACTCCGTGGAGCGGGATCAGCTTGCCGACGAACAGCGCGTGCGCCGCGCGCTCGTCCCGACCGGGCGAGAAGAGCCGCTCCTCCGCGCCGACGAACGCGACCTCGACCCGCTCGAGCGCTGCCAGCTCTCGCAGGAAGTCGGCGTGGGCCTGCGTGTCCGCGACGACGACGTCGGCTGCACGCAGTGCGCGCCGGTCGAGCGCCTCGAGGACTCGTGCCGACATCGATCCTGCGCGGAAGCGACCGCGATCGGCCACGAACGTGTCGGAGAGCGAAACGAGCGGGTTGAAGACGACCGGCGCGCCGCGCGCCGCGCGCCGCGCGGCCCAGAGGTCCGGGTGCCCGGGGTACCCGACCACGACGGCGTCGTAGTCACTCGCGGGACGCCTGCGCAGGAGCCGCAGCTCGGCTCGCGCAAGCCGGACCCCCACTCGCGGCCCGGCGCGCCAGGCGTCCCGCTCCACCTCCCAGACGGGCTCGTGCAGCTCGTCGACCTCCACCCCTGCTCGCCGCAGGCACGCGATCACCTGGGCGTTCCGTGGATAGTCGCGCTCGTAGGTCCCGAAGTAGAGCGCTCTCAGGAGAGGATCTCGTCCACGTGCCGCTCTTCGGGCGCCCGCTCGACCGCGCGCTCCTCGTGGTGCGTCGTGATCATCTCCCCGATCAGGCCGAGCGAGAGGAATTGCATGCCGACGACGACGAGCAAGACCCCGAGCGTGAGCAGCGGCCTGTGGCCGATTGCCTGGCCCGCGAACCAGAGCACCGTCAGGTAGAGGCAGATCAGGAACCCGGCGAAGCCGAGCGCGAGCCCGAGCCCGCCGAAGAGGTGCAGCGGGCGGTGCCGGTAGCGGCCCATGAACGTGACCGTGATCAGGTCGAAGAAGCCGCGCAGGTAGCGCTCGAGCCCGTAGCGAGAGCGGCCGTGTTCGCGCGCGCGGTGATTCACCGGAAGCTCGGCGATGCGGAAGCCACGGTAATGCGCGAGCACCGGGATGAAGCGGTGCAACTCACCGTAGAGCGGCAGCCCGCGCACGACCTCCGCGCGGTACGCCTTCAGTCCGGAGTTCATGTCGTGGAGGCGAACGCCGGAGATGCGTCCGGTCACCGCGTTGAAGATTCGCGAGAGCAGCCGGCGCCGCCACGGGTCGCGCCGCTTCGTCTTCCAGCCAGAGATCAAGTCGAACCCCTCGTCGAGCTTCGCGAGCAGGCGCGGGATCTCGGCCGGATCGTCTTGGCCGTCGGCATCGAGCGTCGCAATCACCGCGCCGCGCGACTGGCGGAACCCTGCGGCGAGCGCGGCGGCCTTGCCGAAGTTCCGCCGAAGTCGCACGACGCGCACGTTGGTGGCGCGCGCATGGAGGCGTGTGAGCGCGGCGAAGGACCCGTCGGTCGAGCCATCGTCGACGAACACGGCCTCCCACTCCCGCCCGAGCGGGTCGAGCGCGGCCTGGATCTCGTCGTAGAGGAGCTCCACGCTCCGCTCCTCGTTGCGGACGGGCACGACGACCGAGAGCACGGGCTTTAGCGTATCCAGGCGTGGCGGAGCTTCTGAGCCTTGACCAGGCGATCGCGCTCGTGCTCGAGCGGGCCCGGCCCCTGCCCGCCGAGCCAGTAGGCGTCGAGGCCGCCGCAGGGCGGGTTCTCGCCGAACCGGCAGCCGCGGCCGTGGACCTGCCGCCGTTCCCCAGCTCGGCGATGGACGGGTTCGCGGTCCGGAGTGCCGATCTGCCGGCCTCGCTTCCGGTCGCCGATCGCATCGCCGCCGGGAAGCCGGCCGCGCGGCCGCTCGCGCCCGGCGAAGCGATGGCGATCGCGACCGGTGGGGTCGTGCCCGAAGGAGCCGACGCCGTGGTGCCGATCGAAGTTGTCGTCGAAGCTGACAACAGGGTGGAGTTCTCGCAGTCTGTTGTCCCAGGAGACAACGTGCGGCCGAGAGGCGGCGACGTTCGCGCCGGCGAGACCGTCGTGAGTGCGGGGACACGGCTCGGCGCTGCGCACATCGGCGCGCTTGCGGCGGCAGGTGTCGCGACTGTGTCGTGCACGCGTCGACCTGCTGCGGCAATCGTCGCGACGGGATCGGAGCTGCGCCCGCCGGGAACGCTGCTCGAGCCCGGCGAGATCTACGAAGCGAACGGCCAGCTGCTCGGGGCGGCGCTCGCGTCTGCGCACGCGGACGTCGCGTCGCTGACGACGGTGGCTGACGACGCCGCAGCCCATCGAGCGGCGCTGGAGGACGCGCTTCGCCACGACGTGGTGCTCTCGTCGGGCGGCGTGTCCGTCGGTCCCCACGATCTCGTGCGCAGCGTCGAGCGCGAGCTGGGCGTCGAGGAAGTCTTCTGGCGCGTGGCCGTGAAGCCGGGGAAGCCGGTGTCGTTCGCGACGCGCGGCGAGACGCTCGTCTTCGGCCTGCCGGGGAACCCCGTGTCGGTGCTCGTCGGCTTCGAGCTCTTCGTCCGGCCGGCGCTGCGCGCGCTCGAGGGCGAGGCCGACCCCGGCCCGCGGTGGGAGGACGGGCGCCTGGCCCGAGCGGTCCGCCGGAACGGCGCGCGCGACGAGCTCGTTCGGGCGAAGCGAACGCCCGACGGCTTCGAGCCCCTCGGCGGGCAGGAGTCGCACATGATCGTCCGCTCGGCCTCAGCGGACGCGCTGGTGCTCGTCCCGCGCGGCGAGGGCGAGCTCGCCGCCGGAGCCTCCGTGCGCTGGCTGCCCCTCTAGTAGAGCGCGGTGAACGGGTCCTCCCAGCGCCGGACGGCGAATTCTCAGCCGAGCGTCGCCAGGCCCCGCGACGATCAGCAGCGTGCCGAGGATGCGCACGAAGCGCCTCGTCAACCCTCTAACGCGCGGCGCTCGGCCCCGGACGCGCGGCGGCGCTCCGCGGCCAGAAGCAGACGGCGAACGACCTCGCGCAGCGGCCCGCGCGGCGGTCGCGCAGCCGCCTCGGGATACGGCGCATAGCGGCCGGCGGCGAGCGCGGCGAGCTGTCCGGCCACGCCGAGCCAGCCGAGGAAGAGCACGATCAGCGGGAGCGGCACGTAGCCGACGGCGACGAGCTCGACCAGGTAAGCGGGCGCGTCCAGCCCGAGCCCGAGCCGCGTGCCGAGCGACCAGAGCAGCAGCGCGGGTCCGGCAAAACCGGCCGCCCAGACGGCCGCGCGGGTCCAGACCGGGCGCCCATGCACCTGCGGGAGCCAGAGCCAGGCGTGCAGCGAGGGCAGGACGAAGATGAGCGCGAACGGGTTCACCGCGACGACGAGGAGCGCAATCAAGCCCAGCATCAGCAGCGCGGCCGTGTGCCCGGCGAGGTACTCCTCGAGCGTGACCTGCCGCCGTGGAATCAGGCGGTCGCGGGCGATGAGCCAGCCGACTAGCGCCGAAGCGAGCAGGAAGACGATTGCGGCGAAGGGCAAGGCGCTCGCGGCGTCGGTTTCCGGGGAAATCGGGAGTGCGGCGCCCCGCGGCCAGGCCCCGACCTTCGCGAGCACGCCGAAGACGAGACCGACGAAGAGCCAGAACCCGAGGCGGCTGCGGTAGCTGCGGACGGCCGGCGCGAGCGGGATTCGCCGCCGCCGGCAGCGCGCGAAGAGGTCGACGGTCGCGGCGAGAAAGGGCAGGAGCGCGGCGACGAGGACGAGCTGCACTGCCCAGCCGCGAACGACGCGCGCGCCGAAATAGAGGTAGGGAGATGCGCCGCGAGAGACCTCGAGACCCTGGTCGACCGAGCCGATCAGCGTCTGCGCTGCGGAGCCGATCTGCGCGAGGCGCTGTTTGTTCAGCGACCCGGGGCTGTCGGTCTCGGGCGCGCGCGGGTGATCGGGATCGGTCGTGATCGTCAGCGCGGGAACTCCGCGGCCCACGAACGGCGCCTGTTCGTAGAGGCTGAGCGGAAAGGCGAGGTCGATCAGCTGCCGGAACGCGTTGGGCGTCGCGGGAACGGCGCCGGTCTGCTCGACGAGCCGCGCAGATGCGGTGCGGACGAGCGTCCACGACGGCGAGCGCGGGCGGTCGCCAGCGATCTGAAGCCGCGGCCGCGCCGAGTTCGCGATCGCGTCGAGGTTGATCACCGCGTCGACTTCGGCGGTCTCGCTCGCCGCGTAGTGTGCTGCGCCGGCGCCGCCGAGAGCGCCGCCGTCCGTCGAGACGAAGACGAGCGTGTGCGCGGGTCCTTCACGCTGGTCCTCGGACGACGGCGGTGTCGCGAACGAGCGCGCGAGCACGATCAGCGCCGACGTCCCGCTGGCATTGTCGTTCGCTCCCGGGCCGACCGGCAGCGAGTCGCGATGGGCGAGTACGACGATTCGGCGCTCCGAGCGTCCGCGCACGGTGGCGATCAGGTTTTGCATCTCGAGATGCCCATAGCCGGCGATCTCCGTTTCGAACGGTTGCGTCGTCACGTGGACGTCGTACGGCTGGAGCTGGTTGCGGAACCACTCGGCGGCCCCGGCGGCACCCTCGCCGCCCGGGAACCGCTCGGGCTTGAAGCGGGCGAACTCCGTCGCCAGCGTCTGGGCCGAGCTGGCGTCGAACGCCGGCGGAAAGGGCGCGGGTAACGCGGTCGGCCGGGCGACGCTGAAGGCCGCGAGCAGGAGCGGAACGGCCAGGATCAGCCACGTCCCGCGATACATGCGCGCGTTCACGGGCCGCTCCGGCGAGCCGGGCCGCGGCCTCCGGCGCGGACCGGGAGGCGAAACCGCCATTACCGGTCCAGTCTAAGTCGGGGGTCTCACGGCATCATTCACGGTGATGCCAGATGCCGCCACGATTCTGCTCGTCGACGACGAGGATTCGGTGCAGAAGCTCCTCACGTACCCGCTCGAGCGGGACGGGTTCCGCGTCGTCCCCGCGCTCGACGGCGAGGAAGCGCTCAAGCGCTTCGCGGAGCAGCCGGTCGACCTCGTCGTGCTCGACGTGATGCTTCCGAAGCTCGACGGGCTCGAGGTCTGCAAGCGGCTCCGCTCCCAGAGCTCCGTCCCGATCATCATGCTGACCGCCCGCGACGACGAGTTCGACAAGGTGCTCGGCCTCGAGCTCGGCGCGGACGACTACATCACGAAGCCCTTCTCGATCCGCGAGTTCCGGAGCAGGGTGCGCGCGCTTCTGCGCCGCGTCTCGGCGCCGCGCCCCGGCGCGACCGAGCGCTCGACAATCGACGTGGGCGACGTGCACGTCGACCTGGCGCGGCGCGCGGTCTCGGTCGACGGCCGGGACGTGCAGCTCACGTACGTCGAGTTCGAGCTGCTCCGGGTCCTGGCCGGGAGCCCCGGCGTGGTCTTCTCACGGCAGCGCCTGCTCGAAGCGCTCTGGGGCGGTTCCGACTACCGTGAGCCGCGCACGATCGACGTCCACGTGCGCCACCTGCGGGAGAAGCTCGAGCCCGACCCGAGCGCGCCGCAGTTCATCCAGACCGTGCGCGGCGCGGGCTACCGGTTCGCGGTCACGTGAATCCGCTCCACAGCGTCGGCGCCCGCCTTAGTCTCGCGCTGCTGCTTGTCGTCGCCTCGGCGCTCGCGATCGTCTACGCGGCGCTCGTGCCGCGCCTCGAACAGAGCCTCGTGGACACGAAGATCAACCAGCTCGGCCGTTCGGGCACCAGTCTGGCGGAACAGGTCCCGGGCGACTCGGACAACTGGCCCCTGTTCGCCGACAACAGCGCCGAAGCCGTCAACGCGCGCGTGGCGATCGTCTTGCCGCTCCTGGATGCTCCGACGCCGATCGCCGTCGTCACGGTCGATTCGCTTAAGAACACCACGTCCGACGACCTCGTCGACGATCCGCTCGCGATCCGCGCCGGGGAGACCGGCGAAAGCGCGACCGGCCGCGTCGAGGTTGGCGACAAGTCGTTCGCCGAGGCGGCCGTACCGATCTTCCCTGGCGGCGAGGTCCTCGTCCTGCGCTCGCCGCTCGCAGACACGCTCGAGAACGTCGATCTCGTGCGGCGGCGCCTGCTGATCGCCGGCCTTGTGGCGCTCTTCGTCTCGCTCGCCATCGGGTACGGCGCCGCGAGCCTGTTCGGCCGCCGGCTGCGCAGGCTCGAGCAGGCGGCGGAGCGGATCGCGAGCGGCCGCTTCGACGAGCCCGTCGTCGATCGCGGCCGCGACGAGGTCGGTCAGCTCGCAGCTGCGTTCGACCGCATGCGCGTCCGGCTCGCCGGGCTCGAACGCGCGCGGCGCGAGTTCATTGCGAACGCCTCGCACGAGCTGCGCACGCCGATCTTCTCGCTGGGCGGCTTCCTCGAGCTGCTCGCCGACGAGGACCTCGACCAGGAGACGCGGCGCGAGTTCTTCGGCACCGCGCGCGAGCAGGTCGACCGGCTGACGAAGCTCGCGACCGACCTGCTCGACCTGTCGCGAATCGACGCGGGCCGCGTCCAGATCGAGCGGCGCGAGCTCGACCTCGGCGCGCTCGCGCGTTCACTCTGCGAGGAGTTCACAGGGGTCGCGCGCTCCGGACGGCACGAGCTCGAGACGGACATCCAGGGCGCGCCGCTCGGCGTCGGCGACGAGCAGCGAACGCTGCAGATCGGGCGGATCCTCGTCGAGAACGCGCTCGTCCACACGCCGCACGGGACGCGCGTCCGGCTCCGCGCCGCGCAGAACAACGGCCGCGCGGTGCTCGCCGTCGAGGACGAGGGCCCCGGCATCCCGGCGGGCGAGGAGGAGCAGGTCTTCGAGCGCTTCTACCGGGTCGACGGCGGCGTCGCCCAGGGCAGCGGCCTCGGCCTCGCGATCGCGAAGGAGCTCGCGGAGCTGATGGGCGGTACGATCGAGGTCGAGTCGCGCCCGGGCGCGACGACGTTCCGGCTGGCCTTGCCCTCCGCCGCCTAGTTTCCCAGGAAATCGGGAGTACCCCGGCTACAGTGCCGCGATGCGCCCCGCTGCCGTCGCCGCCGTGGCACTGGTCGCCGCACTGCTCGGCGTCCTCGGCGCGCTTGGAATCGGCAAGTCCGCGGGCTGGGTCGGTGGGACGCGAACGATCGTCGTCGAGGCACCTGCTGCGCGCTCGGGTGATCCGGCCGCCGCGCCCCTGAGGACGGTCGCCAAGCCGCTTGCCGGCGGCACGTTCGACCCGGCGAAGATCTACGTGGCGCGCGCGAACGGCGTCGTGACCATCTACTCGTTCTTCGGGTCCGACAACGACTCGCAGTCCGCCTCGCAGGGTTCCGGGTTCGTCGTCTCGGACGACGGGCTCGTGCTGACGAACTCGCACGTGGTCACGAACGCCGGTGGGGGCGATCCGCTCGTGCTCGCGCGCGCGATCTACGTTCAGTTCCACGACGGCGATCGCGCCAAGGGCAAGATCGTCGGCTACGACCCGTTCACGGACGTGGCGGTCGTGCGGCTCGCGCCGAAGGACCATGCGCTTAGCCCGGTCCCGCTCGGCGACTCGGCCCGAGTCGTGGTCGGCGAGCCCGTGGCCGCGATCGGCAGCCCGTTCGGCAACGAGACCTCGCTCGCCGTCGGGGTCGTGTCCGCGACTCACCGCTCGATCGAGTCGCTGACCTCGATCTACAACGTCGTCGACGCGATCCAGACCGACGCGCCGATCAACCGCGGCAACTCCGGCGGGCCGCTGTTCGACTCGCGCGGACGCGTGATCGGGATCAACGCGCAGATCCGCAGCGACACGGGGGCGAACGAGGGCGTCGGCTTCGCGATTCCGATCAACGCAGCGAAGCGCTCGCTCGAGCAGCTCGTCGCGCGCGGGTCGGTGCATTACGCGTACGTCGGCGTGCGCACGGCAGACCTGACGCCGTCGCTCGCGCGCAGGTTCGGGTACGCGGTCGCGCGCGGCGCCGCGATCACAGACGTGAACAAGGACAGCCCGGCGGCGCACGCCGGGCTACAGCCGGGCAAGCGCGAGGAGGAGTTCAACGGCCTCTCCTTCCCCGTGGGCGGGGACGTGATCGTGGGGATCGACGGCCTTCCGGTCCGAAGCGCCGACGATGTCGTCCGCTACGTCAGCGACCGCCTCGAGCCGGGCGACGTCGCGGTCTTCACCGTGGTGCGAGAGGGCAAGCACCGTCAGATCGCCGTCACGCTCGGCGAGCGTCCGCTGCCGCGTTAGGGAGCGACCTTCGGCGGGTAGAAGCCGCCCGCAGGAGGCCCGCACCTACAAAAGAACAAGGATCCGGTAGTTTCAGTTGCTGGTTTCTCAGAAGCTAGCTGCGGTATGGCGACCCTCGACTTCGACCGGACGATGACCGACGCGGAAAGCCACTTCCGCGAGGTGCGTCTGACGATCCCCGCGAAGCCTGAGTACATCACCCTCTGCCGGCTCGCCCTGACCGGGATCTCCCGACTGCGCCCGATCTCGGCCGAGACGCTCGGAGACCTCAAGCTTGCGCTGACCGAGGCCTGCTCGAACTCGGTTCGGCACGCGTACGCCGACGGCGACGGCACCGTCGAGATCGTCTACCGACTCCACTCGGACCGGCTCGAGGTGATCGTCGCCGACAGCGGCGAGGGCTTTGATCCGGCCGCGACCCAGACGGAGGAAGACGAGCTCGCGGAGGGCGGGCTCGGAATTGCGATCATCCGCTCGATCGCCGACGACCTCGAGATCGTCGCCGGCGAGAGCGGTCGAGGCTCGCGCCTGCGCTTCGTCAAGGTGCTGGAGGCCTAAACCGGGCGCTATCGTCTCCGGTTCCGTGCTGCAAGCCGTCAACGTCGGACACAAGTCCCTCGCGGATTACGCGACGATCGCGACGCGCGGGCTGATGGACGAGATCCGCCGCCTCGCCGGGCCACTCGCCGGCAAGCGCGTGGCGCACCTGTCCGCGACCGCGTTCGGCGGCGGTGTCGCCGAGATCAACTACACGCTCGTGCCCCTGATGCAGAGCGCCGGCCTCGAGACCGACTGGCTGATCATCCGCGGCGCCGAGGACTTCTTCAACGTCACGAAGACGATCCACAACGCGCTGCAGGGAAACCCGCAGGGGCTGACCGAGGAGCAGCAGGCGATCTACCGGCGCTACAACGAGCTGAACGCGAAGGAGTTCGTCGACGACTACGACTTCGTGATCATCCACGACGCCCAGCCCGCCGCGATGATCGACTGGTTCCCGGGCTCGCGGGCGCACTGGATCTGGCGCTGCCACATCGACCTCTCGACGCCGAACCGCCAGGTGCTCGACTTCCTGCTGCCGTCGATCAAGCGCTACCAGGCGACGATCTTCCACCGCCACAACTACGTGCCGGCGGACGCGGGCCTCGAGAACGCGTTCATCTGGCCGCCGGCGATCGACCCGCTGGCGCCGAAGAACATGGCGCTCTCCCCGGAGGACGCTGCGTACATCGTCGACCAGTTCGGCATCGAAGTCTCGCGGCCGCTGCTCACACAAGTCTCCCGCTTCGATCCGTGGAAGGACCCGCTCGGCGTGATCGACGCGTACCGGCTCGTCAAGGAGCGCTACTCCGACGTGCAGCTCGCGCTCGTCGGCTCGATGGCGCACGACGATCCCGAGGGCTGGGACTACTACAACCAGACCGTCTCGTACGCGGCCGGCGACCCGGACATCTACATCCTCTCCAACCTGAACAACGTCGGCTCAGTCGAGGTCAACGCCTTCCAGGTGCACTCGGCTGCGGTGATCCAGAAGTCGATCCGGGAGGGCTTCGGGCTCACCGTGAGCGAGGCGCTCTGGAAGTCCCGGCCGACCGTCGCGGGCAACGTCGGCGGGATCGTCGACCAGATCACGCACGGCGAGACCGGCTGGCTGGTGGGCTCGTCCAGCGAATGCGCCGAGGCGTGCCTCGAGGTCCTCGGCGACCCTGAGCGTGCGCGCCGGATGGCGCTCGCAGGCAAGGAGCACGTGCGCCGCAACTTTCTGACGCCGCGTCTGCTGCGAGACTGGCTCGCTCTCTTCAACCGGTTGAGCGGGCTCGAGACGGGCGGCGTCGAGCTCGCGACCGCCGCGGCCGGGTAACGGTGGCGGCCGAGAGCCGCAAGCTCATCGTCGTCTCGAACCGCGGGCCGGCGAGCTACACGCGTGACGCCACCGGCCAGCGGGTGGCCAAGCGCGGCGGCGGCGGCCTCGTCACCGCGCTCCGCGGGCTGATCGACCGGCACGACGTGACCTGGATCGCGAGCGCGATCAGCGCCGAGGATCGCGTTGTCTGTTCAGAAAACGCCGGTCGCGCGTTCGAGGAGACGTCCCGCGAGGGCTCGTCGTTCCGGCTTCGCCTCGTTGCGCACGCGTACCAGGCGTACGACTGGTACTACAACGTCGTCGCGAATCCCACGCTGTGGTTCCTGCAGCACTACCTCTGGGATCTCAAGGAGGCGCCGAACCTCGACCAGGGCCTCCACTACGCGTGGGAGAAGGGCTACGTGGCGGTCAATCGCAACTTCGCGAGCGCTGTGGCCGAGGAGCTTGCCTCCGCTCCGGACGCCACGGTCTTCTTCCACGACTATCACCTCTATCTCGCGCCGCGCTTCGTGCGCGCGGCGCATCCGGACGCGACGCTGCAGCATTTCGTGCACATCCCCTGGGCGCAGGCGGACTACTGGCACGTCCTGCCGCTCGCGATTCGGCAGGCGATCCACGAGGGGATCCTCGCGAACGACGTCGTCGGCTTCCACACGACGCGCTGGCGGCGAAGCTTCCTGCACTGTTGCGAGGACTTCCTGCGCGCCGAGTGCGACTTCGAGGCGGGTGTTGTCCACTGGGACAACAGAGCGACGAAGGTGACGGCGAATCCGATCTCCGTCGATACGCGGGAGTTCGAGGACGTGGCGGAGAGCGAGGCAGTTCGCGCGGCCGAAGAGACGCTGCTGCGCCAGCGGCCGGAGAAGCTCGTCCTTCGCGTCGATCGCACCGACCCGTCGAAGAACGTCGTCCGCGGATTTCGGGCGTTCGAGCTCTACCTCGACGACCACCCGCAGATGCTGGGCCGGGTCGGCATGCTCGCGCTGCTCGACCCGTCCCGTCAGGACATCCCGGAATACGCGGAGTACCTGGGCGCGATCCAGCGCGAGGCGCGGCGCGTGAACGACCGCTTCGCACCGTCCGGCTGGAGGCCGATCGATCTGCGGATCGCGGACGACTTCCCGGCCTCCGTGGCGGCGTACAAGCAGTACGACGTCCTGCTCGTGAACGCGATCTTCGACGGGCTGAACCTGGTCGCGAAGGAGGCGCCGCTCGTGAACACCCGAGAGGGCGTGCTGGTGCTCTCCGAGAACGCCGGCGCGCACGACGAGCTGGGCGAGTTCGCGATCACGGTCAACCCGTTCGACCTCGCCGGCCAGGCGCACGCCATTCACGAGGCCCTCGAGCTCGGCGAGGACGAACGGCGCCGGCGGATCGAGGGGATCCGCGAACGTGTTCGCATACACGATCTCGGCGCGTGGCTGGAGACCGAGCTCGCCGCTCTAGAGGCACGGGCCGGGGTCTGAGGCGCCGCTTGCGGTGCCGGCGTCAGGACGTGCGGGCTTTGCCCGTGCGTCCGTCTGCGTTGACCGGTCGAGGCGATCGGATCGTTGTAGCCGCGTCTAAGATCGGCGAGATGGCGGGGCTCTCGCACGTCGATCCGGCCGGCGGCGTCCGCATGGTCGACGTGGGCGGCAAGCCGCTCTCGCGGCGGCGCGCGGTCGCCGCGGCGACCGTCCGGATGGCCTCCGAGACGGCGCACGTGCTCCGGGAGCTCCCGAAGGGCGACGCCCTCGCGACGGCGCAGATCGCCGGCGTGCTGGCGGCGAAGCGGACCGCCGAGCTGATCCCGCTCTGCCATCCGCTGCCGCTCACGCACATCGACGTGGCGGTCGACGTTGCGGAGAGCGGCGTCGAGATCAGCGCGACCGTGGAGACGACCGCGCAGACCGGCGTCGAAATGGAGGCGCTGACCGCGGCGGCGGTGGCCGCACTCACGGTCTACGACATGGCGAAGGCAATCGACAAGGAGATGTCGATCGAGTCCGTCCGGCTGATCGAGAAGACCAAGGAGGAAGCGTGAAGTCCGCGGTGCTGACGGTCTCCGACGGCGTCGTGGCCGGGACGCGCGACGACACGTCCGGCGACGTGCTCGACGAGCTGCTCGCGGGTCAGGGCTTCGAGGTCATGCGCCGCGTCGTGCCCGACGAGCAGGACGCGATCCGCGACGCGATCGTCGCGCTCGCCGAGGACGCGGCGCTGGTGCTGACCACCGGAGGGACGGGCGTTGCACCCCGGGACGTGACGCCGGAGGCGACGCGTGAAGCGATCGAGCGCGAGGCTCCGGGGATCGCGGAGGCAATTCGAGCGGACTCGCTCGCGAAGACGCCGCACGCACTGCTCTCGCGCGGCGTCGCGGGCGTGCGCGGCCGTGCCCTCGTCGTCAACCTGCCCGGCTCCCCCGGCGGCTGTCGCGACGGATTCGCGGTCCTGCAGCCGGCGCTCGAGCACGCGTTGCGCCTGTTGGCCGAACAGACGACGGAGCACGCGCAGACGTGATCGCCTACCCCGCGCACTTTGCGCGGCTCGTGAAGATCGAGCACACCGTCTTCGCGCTGCCGTTCGCGTACGTCGGCGCGTTCCTCGCCGTCGGAGACGTCCCGTCGGCTGCGGACCTGTTCTGGATCACGCTCGCGATGGTCGGAGCCCGCTCGCTCGCGATGGCCCTCAACCGCTTGATCGATGCGGAGCTCGATGCGCGGAACCCACGCACCGCGTCGCGCGAGCTTCCGGCGGGCCGGCTCACGCAGGGGCAGGTGCTGGCGTTCTGCGCCGCGTCGCTCGTGCTCTTCCTCATCGCCGTCTGGCAGCTCGACCCGATCGTGCGCTGGCTCTGGCCGATCCCGGTCGCGGCGTTCGTCGTCTACCCGTACCTGAAGCGGTTCACGTGGCTCGGGCACCTCTGGCTCGGCGCCGTCGACGGTCTCGCCCCCGTCGGCGCCTGGGTCGCGCTGACCGGCGAGCTGCCGTGGCAGGCCTGGGCGCTCGGGGGAGCGGTAGCCTGCTGGGTCGCCGGGTTCGACCTCTTTTACTCGCTGCTCGACCTGTCGGTCGATCAGCGAGAAGGACTGCACTCGTGGGCGACCCGCTGGAGCGTGTCCGGAGCCTTCACGGGTGCCCGCGCCCTGCACATCCTCACCGTTGCCCTGCTCGTCGCTGCGGGCCTCGGTCTCGACGTCGGCGTCTGGTACTGGCTCGGGGTCGCCGCCGTCACGGGCCTCCTCGCGTATGAGCACGCAATCGTCTCCCCGGACGACCTGCGACGTCTCGACGCGGCATTCTTCACCGTCAACGGCGTGATCAGCCTCGCGTTCGGCACGTGCGTGCTCCTGGACGTGCTCGCGTGACGCGCCTCTATACCGACGACGTCCAGCTCTACGACATCGCGTTCACGTGGGACCTCGACAACGAGGTGAGCTGGCTGCTCGAGCGCTTCGGGCCGGACTGTCGAAGCGTGCTCGAGCCCGGCAGCGGGAGCGGGCGGATGCTCGAGGCGCTGGCAGGGCGCGGGCTCCACGTCGTCGGCATCGACGTCTCGGAGCCGATGGTCGCGTACTCGCGGGAGCGGCTCGCTGGGGCGGGCGTCGACGCGGAGGTCGTTCACGCCGACATGACGACCTTCGAGCTCGAGCGGACGTTCGATGCTGCGGTCTGCCCGATCAACACCCTCCTGCACCTGACGCCGGCGGAGCTCGAGCGGCACCTCGTACGCATGGCCGAGCACCTCGAGGCGGGCGCGCGGTATCTCGTGCAGGTCGGCGTCTTCGACGGGACCGACCTGCCGCCGCCGAGCGAGTGGAACGCCGCGCGTGACGGCATCGCATTGCACTGTCTCTGGGCGCCGGTCGAACGCGACCTCGATCGTAGGCGTGAGACACACCGGTCCACGATCCAGGTGACGGCCGGGCCACGCCGCGGCGAGGTCGTCGAGGAGCTGCATCGGATGACGGCGTGGACGCCGCCGACGTGGCGAAGGGCGACTGCCGAGTCACCGTTCGAGGAGATCGCAACCTATGACGGCGGCGAGGCCGGGCGCCCGCAGATCGAGCTCGAGCACTGCGGCGGGCTGATCTGGCACGAGCTGGTCGCGGCGTGATCCGCGCCCGCGGTCTCGAGCGCCGCTACGGCGTGAAGCGCGTGCTGCGCGGTCTCGACCTCGACGTCGAGCGCGGCGAGTTCGTGGTGATCACCGGCCCGAACGGCTCCGGCAAGACGACGCTCCTTCGCGTGGTGGCGGGCCTGACCGCACCGACCTCCGGTGAGCTGGAGGTCGACGCCGAGCGCCGCGACCTCGGGTTCCTCGGTCACGAGCCGCTCGTCTACCGCGAGCTCTCTGCACTCGAGAACCTCGACCTGTACGGGCGGCTGTACCGCGTGCCCGAGCGGCGCGAGCGGATCGGGATGCTGCTCGAGCGGTTCGGGCTCTGGGAGGCGCGCAACGAGCGGGTGGCCGCGTATTCGCGCGGGATGCAGCAGCGGCTCGCGCTCTGCCGCGTGTTCCTGCACGAGCCGTCGCTGCTGCTACTCGACGAGCCGTTCTCGGGCCTCGACGACGAAGGCGCGGCGCTGCTCGAGCGCGAGCTGGCCGACCGGCGCCGCAGTGCGACGTTCCTCGTCGCGACGCACGATCCCGAGCGGCTCGCCGCGCTTGCGAGCGCGCGTCTGGGGTTGGCCGCGTGAACTACCTGCGCGACGTCGCCGCGCTCGCGCGCAAGGATCTCCTGCTCGAGCTGCGCGGCCGCGACACGCTGCCCGCGATGCTGCTCTTCGTCATCGCGATGCTCGTCGTCTTCCGCTTTGCCCTGCCGGCGGATGCGGGCGAGCGCGCGACGGGCGGCTTGCTCTGGGTCGCGATTCTCTTCACGGCGTTGCTCGGGCTCACGCGCGCGTTCGTGCCCGAGCGCGAGCAGCGTGTGCTCGACGGTCTCGTGCTCGCTCCCAGCGACCGGAGCGCAATCTGGCTCGGGAAGGCCGCCGCGACGTTCGCGTTTCTCGTCGCCGCGGAAACCGTGGCGTTACCTGCGTACGAGCTCTTCTTCGGCGGTCTGGGCTGGGCCACGCTGGTCGCAGTCGTGCTCGCGGACGTCGGGATCTGCACCGTCGGCGCTCTTCTGGCCGCGATGGCCGTGGCCGGCCGCGCCCGCGAGCTGCTCCTGCCGCTCCTCTTCCTCCCGCTCGCGCTGCCGATCCTCGTCGGCGGTGTGGGCGCCGGCGTGACGGGCGACCCAGGGCGGTATCTGGGCTTCCTGGGCCTGTACGACGTGATCTTCGCGCTGCTCGCGTGGGCGAGCTTCGAATACGTCGTGACCGAATCGTAAGCGCGACGCGCGCCCCGACACAAAGGAGTCATCGACGAGCATCATGACCTCGCGCGCTTCCTCTCGCGGCTCGACGCGCTCGCACCGGCAGCCGCTCGCGCCGCCGTGCTCGAGAACGGCTCGTCGTGGAACGGAGCTTCCGCCGACGCGGGCCTGATCCTCGTCGAGGAGGGCCTGGTCGCGATCCGGGGAGAGCGCAGACCGGACTGGCGCCCGGTGATCAAGCAGATCGGCGGTCGCGGCGACGTCATCCTCGCGCCCGAGAGCGACGAATCGCTGCAGGCCCTCAGCGACGCACGCCTGCGCCCGCTCTCCCGGGCAACGCTCGCGATGCTCTCCGAAGACGCCGCTGCATCGTGCTTCCTCGTCAACGGACTCGCCGCGTCGCTCCGGCAAGTGCAAGAGGCGATCGGAGGCATGGCGCACGTGCACCACCTCGACCGCGTCCGCGACTTCTTCGTGCAGCTCGCGCGACGGCATGGTCGCGTCGACGGCGGTCGCGGAATCCGGATCGACGTCCGCCTGACGCACGAGCTGATCGCCGAGGCGGTGTCATCGGCCCGCGAGACCGTCAGTCGGGCGATCGAGAGTCTGCAGGACGACGGCTTCGTCATCCGCGAGCGCGGTGTCTACCGGCTCCTTCTGCCCCCGGACGAGTTGTGAGAACGATCACGGAGATCGGGAGCAAGCCTCGCTAGCGTCGAGTGCTCTCGGGAGGAGGTCTCGCATGGCCATGGTCCGCTCGCTCGTCCGTCTCGCAGCCGTTTCGGTCGCGGCAGCTTTCGTCGTCTATCTCGTTCTCGCCGTCGGCAACGGCACGCTCGCGGCCGTCTCGCGCTCGGACGCGAAGCCGAGCGCAAAGCCGTCGCACCAGGCGCGGCTGATCGTGCAGGGCCGCCAGATCTTCCGCTTCGACACGTTCGGAGACCAGGCCTTCTGGGGCGGTCAGCTCCAGCTGCACCGGGCGATCGCCGGCTCGAAGAACGGCGGCGTCGGGCCGGGGGTCAGCCCGAAGACCGCGCTCGGGGTCGGGCTGAAGGTCGACGCGACGAAGATCCCGAAGCCCGTCGCGGCCGCGATCAAGGCTGGCAAGGTCAACCTGGACGATCCGGGCGTTACCGTCACGCTGCTGAAGCTGAACGCCGTCGTCGGCGTGAAAGGGTTCTTCGGCTCCGGCGGTCGGTTGAGCTCGCTCGGACTCACATGCGCGGTCTGCCATTCGACCGTCGACAACTCGTTCGCGCAGGGGATCGGACGACGCCGCGACGGGTGGCCGAACCGCGACCTGAACGTCGGCGCGATCATCGGCCTCGCGCCCAACAAGAAGCCGATCACCGACCTGCTCCAGGTCAACGAGGCAACCGTCGACAAGGTCTTGAAGAGTTGGGGCCCCGGGAAGTTCGACGCCGAGCTCTTCTTCGACGGCAAGGCATTCCGGCCCGATGGGAAGACGGGCGCGACGCTCCTTCCCGCGGCTTTCGGGCTCGAGGGCGTGAACCTGCACACGTACACCGGCTGGGGGGCGGTTCCGCACTGGAATGCGCTCGTCGCAAATCTCGAGATGCACGGTGTCGGGAACTTCGACGACGACCGGCTGGCGAACGCGAACCAGTTCCCCGTCGCAGCGCGCGCCGGCTTCGCGCATGTGCGGCACAAGGTGGATCTCGTGACGGGCAAGCTTCCGGCCCTGCACGCCTACCAGCTCTCGCTCGCGGCGCCAAAGCCGCCCCGCGGCAGCTTCAACGCGCCGGCTGCGCGTCGAGGCCGGGCCGTCTTCGAAGGCGCGGGGAAGTGTCAGAACTGCCACATGCGCCCGGTCTTCAGCGACGCCGGCTGGAACCTCCACACGCCGGCCGAGATCTGCACGGACGCCTTCCAGTCGAGCCGCTCGCCCACGTTTCGCTACCGGACGACCCCGCTCCGGGGCCTCTTCGCCCGGGCGAAGGGCGGTTTCTACCACGACGGCCGCTTCGCGACCCTCGGTGCGGTCGTCGATCACTACGACAGCTGCTTCTCGCTCGGTCTCTCCACACAGCAGAAGCGCGATCTGGTCGAATACCTGAAGAGTCTGTAGCTCGAGCGCGGCCGCCGGTTCAGGCCGGCGACCGCGTCAGAGCGCCGGTGCGATGAAACGGGCGATCGGTCATAGGAGCGGTTTGGACCGGGGCGCGGTTGCGCTCTCGGCCGCGGCCGCAGTGGTACTCGTCGCCGGCGTCGCGCTCGCGCTGCTGTGGGTGCCGGAGGACGCCGATCAGGGTCCGAGCCAGCGGATCTTCTACCTGCACGTGCCCGTCGCGCTGACCGCGTACGCGTGCTTCGGCTGGGGGGCCTGGAAGGCGCTGCGGCTGCTCTGGACCGGCGAGCCGCGCTACGACCTCGAGAGCTACACGGCCGTTCACATGGGAACGATCTTCGGGACGCTGACGCTCGTCACGGGCTCGATCTGGGCGCGAACGTCCTGGGGCGTGTGGTGGAGCTGGGGCGAGCGGCAGCTCGTGCTCTTCCTCGTGCTGTTCCTCTTCTACGGCGCGTACTTCATGCTCCGCTACTCGCTCGCAGAAGGACCTGCGCGCGCGCGCATCTCGGCGGTGTACGCGCTCTTCGGCGTCGTCCTGATCCCGATCAGCTTCCTCGCGATCCGACTCGCGGAGAACTTCATCCACCCTGTCGTGTTCACGCGGGACGGTCCCCAGATGTCGGACTCGATGTTCTTCACGTTCTGCGTCTGCCTGGCGGGGATGCTCCTGCTCGCCGGCGCGCTCTATCTGAACGAGCTGACGGGTAAGCGGCTCGACGCGCGCCTGCGCGAGCTGCGGGAGGTCCTCGCCGCATGAGCTCCGGCGAGAAGTACCTTGCGGCCGCGTACCTCGTGTTTCTCGCCGCGCTGCTCGCGTACGTCGTGATCATCTCCGCGAAACTCGGGCGGATCGAGCGCGAGCTCGGCGAGCTGGCGCAGCTGGCACAGGACCGGCGTGGCTGAGCTGTTCTTCTGGCCGGCGCTGCTTGCGTACGGCGAGGCGGCGATCGCGTACGTCGGCGTGCTGCGCCGTCCCGAGCTGGCCACGCGGCTCGCGATCTGGGGCGTGCGAATCGGCTGGCTCGCGCAGACCGCGCTACTCGCGGCCGAGGCCGTGCGCGCAGACGGCTTTCCTTGGGCGAGCTGGTCCGGGTTGCTGAACCTGTTCGTCTGGCTCGCGGTCGGCGCGTATCTGATCTGGGGCTGCTCGCCGCGCTACCGGCTGCTCGGGCTCGTGGTCATGCCGGCGGCGGCAGCGCTGTTCGCGCTCGCGGGGCTCGGCGGCGCCGCGTCCGAGCACGGCTCCGACCTCTTCGTCGCGATCCACGTCGCGCTCGTCCTGTCCGGGTTCGCGGGCTTCGCGCTCGCCTCAGCGTTGTCGGCGCTCTACCTCTGGCAGGAGCGGCGGCTGAAACGGCACGCGGCACACGTGTTGCGCCTCGGCCCGCCCTCGCTGCTCGGCCTCGACAGGCTCGCTGCACGGACCGCCGCCGTCGCGTTCGTGCTGTTCAGCGCCGGGATCGCGCTCGGCCTCGCGCGCGGGCACTCGCTCGACCTCGCGGTCGCCGGCGCGATCGCGGCATGGCTCGTCTTTGCCGCGGCGCTCGTCCTGCGGCGTGAGCTGGGCTGGAGCGGCCGACGCGGCGCCTACCTGACCGTCGCCGGCTTCGCGCTCGTCGCGCTGCTCGGCCTTCCCGCGGGGCACCTCGGATGAGAGTCACGCTCGTCGGAGTCTCCCACCACCGCGCACCGGTCGAGCTGCGGGAGCGCGTCGCGCTGTCGCCGGCCGCTTCGGCCGAGGTCGCAGCTTCGCTCGCGGAGCGAGCGGGCGAGGCGGTCTGTCTCTCGACGTGCAATCGCACCGAGCTCTACGTCGCCCACGACGACGCGCTGGGGGCAGAGGCCGACGCGACGGCCGTGCTGCTGGAACGCGAGCCGGAGCTTGCGAACGCCCTCTACCGCCTGCGCGACGAGGCGGCGGCGCTCCACCTCTTCCGTGTCGCGTCCGGGCTCGATTCGCTCGTTCCCGGCGAGGGCGAGATCCTCGGGCAGGTGCGCCTCGCGTTCGAGGCGGGCGCGCCGGGTCCGGCGCTCGGGAGGCTCTTCCGCCAGGCGCTGCACGCGGGCCGGAAGGTGCGTGCACAGACCGCGATCGGCGAATCGCCGAGCTCCGTCTCGGCCGCGGCGGCCGCTCTCGCGCAGCAGGTGTTCGGGGACCTGCACGGACGGCGCATCCTCTTGATCGGCGCGGGCAAGGTGAGCGAGCAGGCGGCGCGCAACCTGCTCTCGCGAGGCGCGGAGATTGCCGTCGTGGCGAACCGCACGCTCGATCGCGCCAGCGAGCTCGCGGAGCGTTTCGGGAGCGCTGCGCTGCCGCTCGAGCGAGTGGAGGACGAGGTCGAGCGTGCCGACGTCGTCGTGTCTTCCACGAGCGCTCCGGAGCTCGTACTGCGGCGCGAGCAGGTCGAGCGCGCGTTGCGCGGGCGCAAGGGGCGGCCGCTGTTCCTGATCGACCTCGCCGTACCGCGCGACCTCGATCCCGCGATCAACGAGCTCGACGGCTGCTACCTGTACGACATCGACGACCTCGAGTCCGTCGTCGCGGAGTCGCTCGCAGGCCGGCGCCGCGAGGCCGAGTCTGCAGAGGCGATCGTCGCAGAGGAAGCGGAACGTTTCCGCGCGTGGCAGGCGTCGCTGGACGTCGTGCCCGCGATCGCGTCGTTGCGCGCGCGCGCGGAGGAGATCCGCCGCCGCGAGTTGGCCAAAGCGGAGGGGCGGCTCGGCGATCTCTCCGACGCGGAGCGGCGCGCGGTCGAGTCGGTGACGGCGCAGATCGTGAACAAGCTGCTGCACCTGCCCACCGTGCGCATGAAACAGGCGGCGGCTGCAGCCGACAGGGTGGTTTATGCTGACGCGGTGCGGCACCTTTTCGGCCTCGAGGACGAACGGTGAGCACTGCGGCCCGTTGGCTCACGGGTCGGCCGCTTCCCGTCCAGGCGCCGACCGCGTTCGTGCGGATCCGGCCGCGCGGCCGCGCGTGCGGCGAGTCGCGTGCGACGCGCAGGCGGTGTGGTGCTAGTCCGCGTCGGGTCCCGCGGCACGGTCGAGATCGCGCTCGTCCCGATCACGACGGCGGGCGATCGCGATCGCACGCGCCCCTTCGGGCAGATCGGGGAGCGCGGCGTCTTCGTCAAGGAGCTCGAGGAGTCGCTCCTCGCTGGGAGAATCGACGTCGCCGTGCACTCCGCGAAGGACATGACCTCGACGGATACGCAGGGACTCGTCGTCGGTGCGTACCTCGAGCGCGACGACCCGCGCGACGCGCTATGCGGCGCTTCCGAGCTTCATCCGGGCATGCGCGTCGGGACCGCATCCGTTCGCCGTCGTGCGCAACTGCTCGCGCTCGAGCCGGAGCTGGTCATCGAGCCCCTGCGCGGCAACATCGACACGCGTTTGCGCAAGCGAGGCGAGCGCGGGCTCGACGCGGTCGTGCTCGCCGCCTGCGGGCTCGACCGACTCGGGCTGTCCGACGAGATCGGTCGTCGCTTCGATCCGGCGGAAGTGCTGCCCGAGGCCGGCCAGGGCGCGCTCGCGTTGCAGGTCCGTGCCGGCGAGGAAGAGCGCGTCGCGGGGGCCGACCACGCAGAGACCCGGCGCCGCGTCGAGGCCGAGCGCACGTGCATCGCCGCGGTGGGCGGCGGCTGCCTGGCGCCGGTCGCGGCGTACCACGACGGTGAGTGGCTCACGGGCCTCGTCGCCGACGAGGAGGGCACGTGGCTCGAGCGGCTCAGCGGCCACGACCCGGACGAGCTCGGCCGCGCGCTTGCAGAGCTCGCATCGGCACGAAGTCGACACGAAGCCGTGACAGACACGTGACACGAACTTCGATACTTTCGTTGGTAGGGGGCCTCGCGCCTCCCCCCACCACCCTGGGGGAGGGGTTGGGCGAAGCGCGCGCGCCCTCGGTCTTGCCCAGGTGCGCATGAGAGTCGTCGTCACACGCCCGCGCGCCCAGGCTGGGCCGCTCGTCGAGCGGCTCGAGGCGCTCGGGCACGAGGTCGTGGAGTGCCCGCTGATCGAGATCGAGCCGTTCGCTGCGGATGCCGTCGACACGTCCCGGTACGACTGGCTGATCCTCACGAGCCCGAACGGCGCTGAGCTCTTCGCCGCTCGGCCGGCCGGCGATCTGCCCCGGGTCGCGGCGATCGGGCCGGGCACCGCCGAGACGCTGCGTGGTCGTGGGATCGAGCCCGATCTCGTTCCCGCGGTGTCGACGCAGGAGGGGCTGCTGGCGGAGCTGCCCCGGCCGGTCGGCCGGGTGCTCGTCGCGGGCGCCGAGGGCTCGCGCCGGACGCTGATCGACGCGCTCGGTGCCGACTTCCTCGCGCTCTACCGCACGCGCCTGCTCGAGCCCGTGCCGCCTGAGGGCGATCTCGTCGTCCTCGCCTCGGGCTCGGCGGCCCGGTCGTTCGCCGAGCTGGGCGCCGGCATTCCGGCCGTGTCGATCGGACCGCAGACGACGCGCGCCGCACGCGCCGCGGGTGTCAAGATCGTCGCCGAGGCGCGGACGCACGACCTCGACGGGCTCGTGGCCGCGGTCGAAGAGGCATGTTCGTCACGTTCCTGAGCGACTTCGGCCTGCAGGACGACTTCGTCGGCACCTGCCACGGCGTGATCAAGCGGATCGCGCCGGACGTGGACGTGATCGACGTCACGCACGGGATCCCGCCGCGCGCGATCGTGCAGGGCGCGCTCGTGCTCGCGAACACCCTCCCGTACTTTCCGGCGGGTGTGCATCTCGCCGTCGTCGATCCGGGCGTCGGCGGACCGCGCCGGGCGCTCGCGCTCCGCGACCGGCAGGGCCGGCTCTTCGTCGGTCCGGACAACGGGCTGCTGATTCCCGCGGCTGAGCGCGCCGGAATCGCCGACGCGCACGAGATCGTCAACCCTGCCTACGCGCTCGAACCCGTCTCGCGGACCTTCCATGGGCGCGACATCTTCGCGCCCGCTGCTGCACATCTCGCACGCGGGCTGGAGCTCGGGGAGCTCGGCCCGCCGATCGACCCGGGCGCGCTCGTTCGCCTGGAGTTGCCCGAGCCTGAGCTTCGCTCGCACCGCATCGCCGCGTGCGTGCTCTATGTCGACGCGTTCGGGAACATGCAGCTGAACCTCACGCGCGACCATCTCGTGGAGGCAAACGTGCAGCCCGGCGCACGCGTCGAGCTGGAGGTCGCGGGTCAGCGTTACTACGCGGTCGCCGCGCGCACGTTCTCCGACGCGCGGGCCGGCGACCTGATCCTGTACGAGGACTCTTATGGGAACATCGCGGTGGCGATGAACCGCGGCAACGCGGGCGAGATGCTCGCCGCAGAAGCGGGCCAGGAGCTCCGCATCAACCTCGACACGCCGTGATCCGCGAGCTCGGACAGAAGTTCGCTCGGCTTGCGACGAACGCCGTCGTGCGCATGCCTGCACTCTGGCCGATCTTCCGCCGGCTGATGCGCAAGCAGTTCGACGCCATCGCGCCCGTCTGGGACACGAACCGGGATCCGACCCACCTCGCCGCCTACGAGGCCGCGCTCGGAGCGATCGACGGAGACGTCCTCCGCGCGCTCGACGTCGGCACCGGAACCGGCGATGGCGCGATCATCATCGCAGCTCGTTTCCCGGATGCGGACGTGGTCGGCGTCGACCTGGCCGAGAGGATGCTCGAGCGCGCGCGCGCGAAGGCCCCGCAGCTCCGGTTCGAGCAGGCTGACGCAGGGCGGCTTTCCTTCGACGACGGCTCGTTCGAGCTCGTCGCGCACGCGAACATGATCCCGTTCTTCGACGAGGTGGCGCGGGTGACGGCCCCCGGCGGCTGGACGCTCTTCGCCTGGTCGCTCGGCCCCGAGACGCCGATTTACGTTCCACCCGACCGCCTGCGCGCCGAGCTGTCCCGCCGCGGATTTTCCGACTTTGCGGATTTCTCGGGAGGTCGCGGCACGGCGTTGCTCGCGCGCAAGCGCTAGGGTTTCACGCAAGGAGACGTTCGCGACGCGGTAGCACCGGTCCGGACGTCTCTTTTTGGCGCCCGGACCGGTGTGCCGGTCGACTAGATCCAGCTGAGGTTGTCCTGGAGCAGCGGGACGAGGAAGTAAAGCGTGAACGCTCCCGCCGCCGCGTACATGAACGGGTGGACCGTGCGCCAGCGGCCCTGAGCCACGCGCACGACCGTGTAGGTGATGAACCCGAAGCCGATCCCGTTTGTGATCGACCAGGTGAACGGCATGATCATGATCACGAGCGCAGCGGAGAGCCCGATCGCGAGGTCGTGGAAATCGATCCCGGCGAGCTTGCGCGTCGACGGGTCGTCGGCGTTCGGGTCGGCCTCGCCTTCGGCCTCCGTCAGCGAGCTGATCAGCAGCCAGCCGACGATGATCAGCGCGGGCGCCGTTGCCTGCGGCGGCACCATTCCGATCAGCGGCGCGAGGAAGAGGAAGGGGAAGAAGAGCGCGCCCGTGACGACGCTCGTCCAGCCCGTCCGTCCACCTGCGGCGACGCCGGCCCCCGACTCGATGTACGTCGTCGCCGAAGACGAGGACGCCGCGCCGCCCGCGACCGCGGCAAGCGAGTCGACGAGCAGCGGCTTCCGCACCTCGGGCAGCTCGCCCTCCTTCGTCAGGTACCCGGCTTGCTTGCCGACGCCGACGAGCGTGCCCATCGTGTCGAAGAAGTCGGAGAGGAAGAGCGCGAACACCCACACCGCCGCCGAGATGACGCCGAGGGTCGCGAACGCGTCGAAGCTGAACTCACCGAGAAGCGAGAAGTTCGGCGAGTCGACGATGTCGCTGGGCCAACGTGCCCCGGCCGCGAATCCGGCCGAGTAGTCGGTCGCCCAGTTGACGAGAGTCGCGAACGCAGTCGTCAGGATGATCCCCACGAGCAGGTCGCCGCGGAACCCCCGTGCGCGGAGGATGATCGTGACCGCGAGACCGAAGATCGTGGTCGCCACCGGCCACGTCGTGAAGTGGCCGAGCTCGACCGGCAACCCTGGCGCGGCCGCCTTCGCGATCAGGCCTGAGTTGTAGAGGCCGATGAACGCGATGAAGAGACCGATCCCGATCGCGATCGCCTTCTTCAGCTCGAGCGGAATCGCCTCCATGATCTGCTCCCGCAGTCCTGAGAGCACCAGCACGGTGACGCAGAGGCCTTCGAGCACGACGATGCCCATCGCCTCCGGCCAGGAGAGACCGGCGCCCGCGACCAAACCGAACGCGACGACGGCGTTCAGGCCCATCCCCGGCGCGATTGCGTAGGCCCGGTTCGTGAACAGGCCCATCGCCATCGTCATCACGCCGGCGACGAGGCACGTCGAGGCGAGGACCGCTTCGAACGGGAGACCCGCGTTCTCGAGCCCCTTGACGCCGGCGAAGCTGAGGATCGAAGGGTTGACGAAGATGATGTACGACATCACCACGAAGGTCGTCATCCCGGCGAGCGTGTCGCGGGCCAGCGTGGTGCCGTTCGCGGCGAACCGGAAGTAGCGCTCGAGCACTCCGGCCTCGAATCTCGCCGCCAGTGTGGTCATGGAGGACCTCCTCGAAAGCTGCGCCTTCTCGTAGGATTCGGGTCTCCGAGGAAGCCTAATAGTCGAGCCGGGCAGAGCCCGGCTCTCCGCATGCTCGCGGCTAAACTGTTGCGGCTTCGGCGAGGTAGCTCAGTTGGTAGAGCACACGGCTGAAAACCGTGGTGTCGCCGGTTCGATTCCGGCCCTCGCCACTCTCACGCGCCCCTGACGGCGCGTAGGCGGTCCATCAGGGTCTCGACGAAGTCGTCTTTCAGCAGGACTGCGTCCGCTCCGGCTTCCGTGACCGCTTTGTGGAGCTTCTTCTCCCGGTCGCCTGTCAGGGCGATCACGCAGAGGTTTGGATGGTCGCGGCGGAGGCGGGCGACGGCCGTGACGCCGTCGAGGAGGGGCATGTGGAGGTCGATCACGACGGCGTCCGGCTCGACCTGGTCGGCCAGTTCCAGGGCCTGAAGACCGTTGGAGGCGGTGCCGGCGACGCCGAGGAGGGGCTGCTCGTCGATCAGGCGCCGAAGCGATTCGAGAAACGCTTCGTCGTCGTCGGCCAGGAGCACGCGTACGGTTGCCACAGCCATTGCGCGCGGTAGCCTACTTCGCCCGTGGCGGCCGTCGGTAAACAGCCCGTTGCGGTGATCGGCGCGCCGCTCGACCTCGGCTCCGGCCGCCGGGGCGTCGACATGGGCCCCTCGGCGATCCGCTACGCGGGGCTCGACGCGCGGCTGCAGGGGCTCGGCCGCGCGGTCGAGGACTGGGGCAACGTCGAATCCGCGGTCGCGGAGGCGACCGAGATGGGAGACGAGAGCGTCCGCTTCCGGCTTCCCGTTCTGCGCACGTGCGAGCGGGTCGCCGAGCTCGTCAGGCGCGCCGCGCAGGACGGCTACCTGCCGCTCGTGCTGGGCGGCGACCACTCCGTCGCGCTCGGCTCGATGGGCGGACTCGCGTCGCTCGACGGGCCCGGCGGCGTGATCTGGATCGATGCGCACGGCGACCTGAACACGCCCCAGACGACGCCGAGCGGGAACGTGCACGGGATGGTGCTCGCAGCGTCGCTCGGCCTAGGCGGCGATACCTTCGCCAGCTCGGCGTGGCCGCTTCCCTCCGTCGATCCGTCGCGCGTGGCGCTCATCGGCGTACGCTCGCTCGACCCCGGCGAGCGCGAGCGGGTGCGGGAGCTGGGCGTAAAGGTGTTCACGATGAGCGACATCGACCGCCGCGGCGTCGAGCCCGCGGTCCGAGAGTCGCTCGAGCACGTCGCCGGCCCCGCCTTCGTGCACCTGAGCCTCGACATGGACGCCGTCGACCCAGAAGTTGCACCCGGCGTCGGGACGCCGGTCCGCGGCGGTCTCTCGTACCGCGAGACACACCTCGCGCTGGAGCTGATCGCCGAGTCGCAGCTCGTCGGGTCGATCGACGTCGTGGAGGTCAACCCGATCTTCGACGACCGGAACGAAACGGGCGAGCTCGCCGTCGAGCTCGTGGCGAGCGCGCTCGGCGCACGGATCCTCTAGCTGCGCTCGAGGAAGCGCGTGACCGCGTCAGCGGTCTCGTCGTACGCGTCCCAGAGCGGGATGTGCCCGCCCGGCACGAGGGCGACCTCGAGCGCCTCGCCGAGCTCGTGCCGCAAGACGTCGACGACAGTGTCCGGGACGACGTCTGACTGCGTGCCTGCGACGAGCAGCGTGGGGATCCGCAACCGCTCCCACGGCGGCGGCCGCTGGGCGAGCTCTCCGTAGGCCGTGACGACTGCGCTCTGGAGGTAGCGCCAGCGCCAGCGGCCGTCTTCGCCCTGAATGAGGTGGTCGCGCACTTCCTCCTCGAGGAGCTCGCGCGGCGCGAGGACCGCGGTCGGAGCCCGCGCCTCGAGCGCTTCCTCTGGAGTTGCGAACGCGCGCTCGGCGCGCTCCGCCTCTGCGCGCTGGAGCGCGATTGGCGGCGGCGCCCAGACGACCGGATCGAGCAGCACCGCACGCCGCACGAACCCGCGCGCGGTGAGTTCGAGCGTCAGCCTCCCGCCGAAGCTGTGGCCGATGAAGTCGGCGCCGTCGATCCCGTGTGAGACGAGCGTCTCGACGACGTCGTCGAGGTGCTGCCCAAGCGTCCACGGAGGTTCCCAGGTGGAGAAGCCGTGCCCGCGCAAGTCGACCGCGAGGACGCGGTACGCCGGTGTGAGCCGCTCCTCCGCGAGCCGACGGAACCGGCGCCCGTGCGCGACGACGCCGTGCAGGCAGACCACGGGCGGGGCGTCGGCGTCGCCCCACTCGTACGCGTGGAGGACCACGGCCTAGAAAACCACACGTAGGCGCTGTACCGTCAGTCAATGGCGCTCGTTGCGAAGGCGCGGACCACCCTCGCGCGCCGCTCGCAGTATCCGCATGCGCGGCCCGTTCTCGTCGTGGAGAACGATTCAGCCGTTCGCGCGTTTCTCGTCGCCGTCCTCCAGCGCCAGGGCTATCGCGTGATCGCCGCGGCGTCGGGCGAGGAGGCGTTGCAGCTGGTCGGCGAAGAGCCGCTCGTCACGGGCGATCCGGTCGGCGCCTACACGCGCACGGTGGGTCACACGGAACGGTTCCAGGTGCTGCCGAAGCCGGTCGCGCCCGAGCTGCTCGAGCACGCTGTCGCCGCCGCCCTCTAGCGCGCTTGCTCGCACTCCTCTACGACGTCCACGGCAACCCGTCCGCGCTCGAGGCGGTCCTGCTCGACGCCGAGGGAGCGGGCGCCACGAGCTACCTCGTCGGCGGCGACCTCGTCGCGGCCGGGCCGGACCCGTCCGCGACGCTCGAGCGCCTCCGCTCGCTGCCCGAGGCGCGCTTCCTGCGCGGGAACACCGAGCGCTGGCTGCTCGAGACCCCGATCGACCTGCTGCCCTTTCTCTGGCGCGCGCTCGACGAGGCGCGGCGTGAGCTGCGCTGGGAGGAGATCGAATGGCTCTACTCGCTCCCGACGCGCGTCGAGCTCGACGGTGTCCTCTACGTGCACGCATCTCCGCTCGTGGACACGGACAGCTTCGCCCCGGACCCGCAGCCGGAGGACGAACGACGCCTCGCGGGCGTTCGCGACGTCACGGTCGTCTTCGGGCACAGCCACGTCCAGTTCGGGCCGCGGCCCGGCCCGCAGGGAACCACGCTCGTCAACCCGGGAAGCGTCGGCGCACCGCTCGACCGTGACCCGCGCGCCGCGTACGCGCTCGTCGCGCACGGCGAGTTCGACCTCCGCCGCGTTGACTACGACTACGTCAGAACCGCCGAGCAGATGCGGGCGCTGGGCACCTGGGCGGAGCCGTTGGCCGAACGGATCGCGCAGGCGCACGCGTGACGCTCGCGATCCTCTACGACATCCACGGCAACCTGCCCGCGCTCGAAGCCGTGCTCGGCCACGCCGAGGCCGCCGGCGCGGACCGCTGGTTGCTCGGCGGCGACTACGGCACGCCGAGCCCCTGGCCGCTCGAGACGCTCACGTTGCTGCGGCAACTGCCGAACGCGACCTGGATCCGCGGCAACGGCGAACGCTGGCTGCGCGAGCCACCCGACCGGCCGGAAGTCATCGAGACGTACGAGCAGTTCCTCGCCAGCTTCCCCGAGGACGAGATCGACCGGCTCTACGCGCTCCCGGAGTCGGCAGAGGTCGACGGGATCCTGTTCGTGCACGGCTCGCCGCTCTCGGACGTCGACAGCTTCCCCGCCGAGCCGAGCGCCGACGACGAGCGGATGCTCGCGGGTGTGCGCGACCGGACCGTCGTCTTCGGCCACAGCCACCTGCAGTTCAGGCGGCGCGGGCCCAACGGCACGACGCTCGTCAATCCAGGCAGCGCGGGGATGCCGCTCGACGGCGACCGCCGGGCGGCATGGGCGCTCCACGGCGGCGACTTCGAGTTCAGGCGCAGCGAGTACGACGTGGAACGCGCCGCGGCCGGCTACCGCACGATGGGCGGCGACTTCGGCACGTTCGCCGCGGCGCGGATCGAGAAGGGGTCCGACTAGACCAGGCTGGCGTCGATCGAGAGCTCGACGTTGGCCTTTAGCGCCTGCGACACGGGGCACCCGTCCTTCGCCTTCTCGGCCTCCGCCTTGAACGCCTGCTCGTCGGCGCCCTCGACCTGGCCGCGGACGGTGAGCGCGATCTTCGTGATCCGGTAGCCCGCGTCGGTCTGATCGAAGGTGGTGACGGCGTCAGTCTCGAGCTTCGTCGGCGGCGTGCCGGCGCGTGCGAGTGCGCCCGAGAACGCCATCGAGAAGCAGCTCGAGAGCGCCGCGGCGATCAGCTCCTCGGGACTGGTGTTACCGCCGGGCTGCTCCGTGCGCGCGCGCCAGCTCACCTGCTGGGGGCCGGTCGCGCCGCTTCCGAGCGTCACCGTCCCCGTGCCGCTCATCAGATCGCCTTCCCACGTCGTGTGTGCGCGGCGCTCAGTCGCCATCGTCAGCCTCCTCTTCGCCGGATCCGGTCGGGCGATAGTACGTGGTGCCCTTCAGCTCGTCGGGGAGGTAGTCGACGTCGAACCCGCGCGGGTCGTCGTGCGGGTAGATGTAGCCCTTCCCGTGCCCGAGCTTCTTCGCGCCGAAGTAGTGCGTGTCGCGGAGCTCCTTCGGCGGCATCAGGTTCCCGCGCTCGCGCACGTCGTTCGTCGCCTCCTTGATCGCCACGTAGCTCGCGTTCGACTTCGGGGCGCGCGCGAGGTAGATCGCCGCCTGCGCGAGGTTGAGCCGCGCCTCGGGCAGGCCGACATGCTCGAGCGCATGCGCCGCCGCGACGGCGACCTGGAGCGCGCGCGGGTCCGCGTTGCCGATGTCCTCGGAGGCGAGCACGATCATCCTCCGCGCGATGAAGCGCGCGTCCTCGCCCGCTTCGAGCATCGCAGCGAGGTAGTAGACGGCCGCGTCGGCGTCGGAGCCGCGCATCGACTTGATGAACGCCGACGTGAAGTCGTAGTGGCGGTCACCGCCCTTGTCATAGACGAGCGGGCGCTTCGTCGACGCGTCCTCGACGTGCCGCGCCTCGACCGGGACGCCTTCCGTTCGCGCGGTCTCGACGGCGAGCTCGAGGATCGAGAGCGCATTGCGCGCGTCGCCACCGCCCAGGCGCGCGATCAGCTCGACGACATCGGAAACATCCGCCTCGAGCGCCGCAGCCCCGCGCCGCACGAGCGTCGCGAGGTCGTCGTCCGAGAGCGGCTCGAGCGTGTAGAGCTGCATCCGTGACATCAGCGCCGAGTTGACTTCGAAGTACGGGTTCTCGGTCGTCGCACCGATCAGCGTGATCGTTCCTTCCTCCACCGCCGGCAGGAGCGCGTCCTGCTGCGCCTTGTTGAAGCGGTGGATCTCGTCGAGGAAGAGGATCGAGCGTTGCCCGTGCGCGCCGAGGCGCTCCCGTGCGCGCGAAATCACCTCGCGAACGTTTGCGACCGTTGCGGAGACCGCGGAGAGCTCTTCGAACGCCGCGCCCGTGACGTTGGCGACGATCCGCGCGAGCGTCGTCTTCCCGCTGCCCGGAGGGCCGTAGAGGATCATCGAGCCCACGCGGTCCTCCGCGATCGCAAGCCGCAGCGCCGACCCTTCGCCGAGGATGTGCTCCTGCCCGACGAACTCGTCGATCGTGCGCGGGCGCAGGCGGTACGGGAGGGGCGCCACCTCGCCGGCCCGCTCGCGGGCCGCGTCGCTGAACAGGTCGCTCATGGGGAAAAGTATGCTCCGGTCGCCCGTGGCTGAGAGCGACCTCTCCGAGCCGATCCTGCCTGGATCGGCCTCGAGCGACTACGAGCGGTACCTGCTCACGGACGAGCTGCTTGCGCTGCAGCGGACTCCCGAGGAGTGGTCGCACCGCGACGAGCTGCTCTTCATGACCGTTCACCAGAGCTCGGAGCTCTGGCTGAAGCTCGCGTCGTTCGAGGTCGAGACCGCGGCCGGGCTGCTGAACGACGGGGAGCTCGCCGGCGCGCTGCGCCTGCTCCGCCGCGCGCACGACTGCATGAAGAACGTGATCGCCGCACTCGACATGCTCGAGCACATGTCGCCGTGGGAGTACACGGCGTTCGTGCGCCCGATGCTCGGCCACGGCAGCGGCTTCGACTCGCCGGGCTTCCGTGAGGTGCGCCGCGTGTCGCCGCTGCTCGGCGAGGCTTTCCACCGGCTGCGGCGCGAGGCCGGCCTCTCGGTCGTCGACCTCTACCGCCAGGGGCGCGACCACGAGGAGCTCTACCAGCTCGCGGAGGCGCTCGTGGAGTGGGACGAGCGGTTGACGCTCTGGCGCGTGCGCCACTTCAAGGTCGTCGAGCGGATCATCGGCGGCGAGGTGATCGGGACGCAGGGAACGCCCGTCGAGCTGCTCGGCCGGTTGATCCACACGCTCATGTACCCGGAGCTCTGGGACGTGCGGAACGAGCTGACCGAGCTCGCGAAGCGCGACGAGTGATCGCGGTCGCGTCTCTTCGCGACGAGGTGACCGAGCTCCTGCAGGAGCTGATCCGCGTCGACACGGTCAACCCGCCCGGCAACGAGACCATGGCCGCCGAGTTGCTCCGCGCCTACCTCGAGCCGCACGGCGTGCAGTGCGAGCTCTACGCACGCGTCCCCGAGCGCGCGAACCTCGTCGCACGCATTCCCGGACGCGGAGGGCCGCGGCTCGCCCTCCTCTCGCACACGGACACCGTCCTCGCAGCTGCCGGCGAGTGGGAGTTCGGCCCGTGGTCCGGCGAGCTGCGCGACGGCGAGGTCTGGGGTCGCGGCGCGCTCGACATGAAGGGCGAGGTCGCGGCGGGCGCCGTCGCACTCGCGTCGCTCGCGCGCGAGGGCTTCGCGCCGAGCGGCGACTTGATCTTCGTCGCGGCCGCGGATGAGGAGGTCAACGTCGACTTCGGGCTCTCGTGGCTCTGCCGCGAGCATCCCGAGGCCGTGCGCGCCGACTACGCACTGAACGAGGGAGGCGGCGAGCGGATCACGCTCGGGGGCCGGGCGTTCTATCTCCTCGCGTCAGCCGAGAAGATGAGCGCGCCGTTCGTCTTGCGCACGCGGGGGCGGAGCGGCCATGCGTCCATCCCGCACATCGGCGACAACGCCCTGCTGAAGGCGGCGCCGCTGATCGAGAAGCTCGGGGCGTTCGAGCCGGAGCCGATGCACATCCCCGAGACGGAGGCCTTCTTCCGCGTCGTGCTGGGCAAGGTGCTCGAGCCGCGGGAGGGCTACCGGCGGCTGCGCGAGCTGGACGAGCCGCTCGCGGGTGTGATCCGCGCGCTGTTCGGGCCGACCTACGCGCCGACGATGGCCTCTGCGTCGCTCAAGCGCAACATCATCCCTGCCGTTTGCGAGGTGACAGTCGACTCCCGCCTGCTGCCGGGGCAAACACCGGACGACTCGGCCGCGATCGTCCGCGAGGTGCTGGGCGACGGCGAGTACGAGCTGGAGTGGATCGAGGCCGCGGGCGGCACGCGCTCGCCGCTCGAGTCCCCGCTCTCTGAGGCGATCGAGTCGTGGGTCGGCGAGGCGGATCCCGAAGCTGCGGTCGCCCCGATCTGCGTCCCGGGCTTCACGGACAGCCACTGGATGCGCGAGGCATTCGGCACGGTCGCCTACGGGTTCTTTCCAATGCGCACCATGTCGGCGGAGGTCGCGACGCTGCTCGTCCACTCGGCCAACGAGCGCGCGGCGGTCGACGATCTCGAGCTCGGCGTCGAGTTTTACCGGTATGCGGCGCGTGCGCTGCTCTAGCCAGCTCAGAAGCTCCGCTTCTTCGCTGGGGCGAACTGGCGCGGATCCCCGAGCGAAGCCGAGCTCCGCCGGGCAAAGCCCCGCCTCCGCGCCTGGCAGGCTACGACCGGCTTCGTCGCCAGGAGCGACGACGGCCAGCCCAAGCACGAACCACCCCGCACGCACAAGAAGGAACGCCGGCATCCACACGGTGGCGAGCGATGCCAAAGGTAGTCCGAAAGTGATGGGGAGGACGGTCCAGCCGAAACTACCGATGAACGCGAACTCCTCTACATCTCGACCGATCCCAGCGCGAGCGTTCTCAAGGTCGAGAGCCGCGACGACTGCCGTCAAGGCGTGAACGCCTTGCGGATCCCCGGAGCTCGTGTGAATCTGGGTGATCACCGGTCGTCTCCAGCGAACAAGCGGAGCTTGTGAGCTGGCGAGTACGCTGCTTGTTATGGCAGAGAAGATCAGGCTCGGCGGGATGGCTCTCCCGAACGGCGTCCTCGTACACGGCCCCACGTCGTGGGCCTGTGCGATCCGGCATCCGGACGGCCGGCTCGAGGTTGCCGCCGACTACAAGCGCCTCCGCGCCGACGACGCGATACCGCTCCTGCGCGGGCCAGCCAAGCTCCTCGAGGCGCTCGCGGTGCTGCCCGCGCTGCGCCGCGCGCTGCCGGCCGCGCGGCTCTCGTTCGAACGCCCTGCGGTGCTCGCCGGGATGTTCGCGAGCGCCGTCGGCGTCCGCATCGTGCGCGGCTCCCGGCGGCTTGGTCCGGCCGCGCAGGAGCTGCTCACCACTGTCTTCGCCTTCACACCCGCCGTGCTCGCACTTCGCGGCTCCGACCTGGCGGCCTACCACGGCGCCGAGCACGTCTCGATCGGCTCGTACGAGCACGACGAGCCGCGCGCGCGGGAGCACGAGCGCTGCGGCTCGCACCTCGTCGGCCCGATTCTGCTCACGTCCGCGATCGGGAACGCGCTCGCGACGAAAGCGCCGCTCCGCCTGCGCGGGCCCGCGCGCGTCGCCGCGACGCTCGGCTCGGTCGCCGTCTCGACGGAGCTCTTCGCCTGGATGGTGCGAAACCCCGAGCACCCGTTTGCGCGCGCACTCGCGAAGCCGGGACACGAGCTGCAGCACCGGGTCGGAACCTCGGAGCCGTCGCGCGAGCAGCTCGAGGTCGCCGAAGCGGCGCTCGCCGCGTGCCTCGAGCTCGAAGATCGTGGCGGTCCGAGCTAGGCGGCTCGACCGCCTCGCGCCCGACACCTTCGACCTTCCGGTCGAGAAGCTCCGCGACGGCTACTACAGCGACGCGTACTTCAACCATGCACGTGCGACGCTGCTCGCGGACGGTCGCCGTCCGCGCGTCGTCATGCAGGTTTTCCAGAAGGGCGACGCGTGGCTCGGAGGGATGGACGAAGCGATCGCGATCCTCAAGCTCGGCTCGCACGACTGGGACGCGCTGACGGTGCACGCGCTCTACGACGGCGACCGGATTGCGCCGTACGAGACCGTCATGACGATCGAGGGCGACTACACGCTGTTCGCGCATCTCGAGACCGTCTACCTCGGGGTGCTCGCGCGGCGCACGCTCGTGACGACCAACGTCGTCGAGGTACTCCAGGCCGCGAATGGGAAGCCGGTGATCTTCATGCCGGCCCGACACGATCACTGGCGCGTACAGACGGGCGACGGCTACGCGGCGCACCTTGCGGGCGAGATCGTCGGCAGCCCGGTCGGTGTGACCACGGACGAGCAGGCGTCCTGGTGGGGCGGGAAAGGCGTCGGGACGGTGCCGCACGCGCTCATCTCGGCATACGGAGGCAACACCGTGCTGGCCGCGACGCGCTTCGCCGAATGGGCGCCGCCGGACCTCAACGTCGTCGTGCTCGTCGACTTCGAGAACGACTCCGTGCGCACCTCGCTCGAGGTCGCGCGCGCCCTCGGCGACCGGCTTTGGGGCGTGCGCCTCGACACTTCGGAGACGATGGTCGATCGCTCCCTCTGGGACGAGATGGGCGACTTCAAGCCGACGGGCGTGAACGAGCGACTCGTCCGCAAGGTGCGCGACGCGCTGGACGCGGACGGATTCGAGCGCCTGAAGATCGTCGCCTCCGGCGGGTTCACGGCGCACAAGATCCGGGAGTTCGAATCGAACGGCGTCCCTGTCGACGCCTATGGCGTCGGCTCCTCGCTGATCCGCGGCGCAAACGACTACACCGGCGACATCGTGCTCACGGACGGGCGCCCGTCGGCGAAGGCGGGACGCCGCTTCCGGCCGAACGAGCGTCTCGAGCTCGTGCAGTGATCCTCTGGGACGTCGACACACAGGTCGACTTCATGCTTCCCGACGGAAAGCTCTACGTGCCGGGCGCGGAGGACACCGCGCCCGCGATGTCCCGTCTCGTCACGCTCGCTCGAGAGGCGGGGGTCGTCCACGTCGCGTCGGCGGACGACCACGAGCTGACCGACCCGGAGATCGCCGACGAGCCCGACTTCGTGAACACGTACCCACCCCATTGCCTACGCGGCACGCGCGGTGCGGCGAAGATCCCCGAGACGGAGCAGGAGGATCCGCTGCCCCTCCCGCTCACGCCGTATCCGCCCGGCCTGCTGGCGGACCTCGTCGCGGGGCGGCGCGAGATCCTGCTCCTGAAGAAGAGCTTCAACGTCTTCACGAACCCCAACGCGGAGGCGCTCCTGGAGGCGCTCGATCCCGATGAGATCGTCGTCTTCGGCGTCGCCACGGACGTCTGCGACGACGCGGCCATCCGCGGATTCCTCCGGCGCGGCCGGCGGGTCGTGTTCGTGGAGGAGGCCGCTCGGGGCCTGGACGAGGCGCGAACGGCGTCCTGTACGGCCTCCTGGCGCGAGGCGGGCGTCCGCTTCGCCACGGTTGACGAAGTCCTCGCCCTCGTCTAAGGCTGTGGTGTAGCGGTTTCTGCGGCATGGCGATAGAGGGAGTGGTATGGACTGGGACTGGCTCTACACGTTCCGCGACGGCGTGGCGGCCTGGCTGCCTGTGCTGTTCGCGGTTGCGTTGATCCTGATCGTCTGGCTGATGTGGCGGATGCTCGCGCTGATGCCGCAGGTGAAGCCTTCGACGATCGAGCCGAACTCTCCCTCCTCGGTCTCCTGGGATGACGTCGCGGGCGTCCAGGAGGCACGTGAGGAGCTTGAGGAGGTCGTCGACTTCCTGAAGAGCCCGGCGCACTTCGAGAAGCTCGGCGCGCGGGTTCCCAAGGGTCTGCTCCTGCACGGGCCGCCCGGAACCGGCAAGACACTGCTCGCGAAGGCCGTGGCGAATGAGTCCGGTGCGCGGTTCTACCCTGCGAGCGCGTCGTCGTTCGTCGAGATGTTCGCCGGCCTCGGGGCTGCCCGCATCCGCAAGCTCTTCGCCGAGGCGCGTAAGCATGCCCCCTCCATCGTCTTCATCGACGAGCTCGACGCCGTCGGCATGGCGCGCTCCGGCCACAGCTTCAACCGCGAGCAAGACCAGACGTTGAATCAGCTGCTCGTCGAGCTCGACGGGTTCTCGAAGGCCGACGGCGTGGTCGTGATGGGAGCGTCCAACCGGATCGAAGACCTCGACCCGGCGCTGCTCCGCCCCGGCCGCTTCGACCGGCAGATCCTGGTCGCGCCACCCGATCTCTCCGGCCGCGAGGACATCCTCCGCCTACACACCCGCGGCAAGCCGCTCGCTGCCGACGTCGATCTGCACGTGGTCGCGCGTCAGACGGCGGGCCTGACGGGCGCCGACCTCGCGAACATTGCGAACGAAGCGGCGATCTTCGCCGGACGCCGCGACGGGCAGTACGTCGCGGCCGTCGACTTCGACAACGCGATGGAGCGCGTCATCGCCGGGCTTCAGCAGCGCAAGGTCGTAACGGAGAAAGAGAAGCGCATCCTCGCCTACCACGAAGCCGGGCACGCGCTCATGTCCCACCTGATGGGCGAGGTGATGCCAGTCCACAAGGTGACGATCGTCGCGCGCGGGCAGGCGCTGGGGTACACGCTGAACCTGCCGGTCGAGGATCGGTACCTGCACACGCGGGAGGAGCTTGTCGACGTGATGAAGATCGTGCTCGCGGGTCGCGCCGCCGAGCAAGTCGTCTTCGGACGGGTCACGAACGGCGCTGCGAACGATCTCGAGAAGGTGACCGAGCTGGCTCGCGCGATGGTCTTCGAGTACGGCATGTCCGACTCGGTCGTCACGCGCACCATGCGCGCCGACAACTACGCGCTCTCCGAGGAGACGAAGCGGACGCGCGACCACGAGCAGGCGCGACTGACCGACCACGCGTTCGGCGAATCGATCCGCCTGATCGAGAAGCACCGCGGCGCACTCGATCGGATTGCGCACGCGCTGCTCGAGAAGGAAACGCTCGTCAAGGAAGAGCTCGAGGCGCTCTTGCACGACGTCGAGGCCGAGTCGCGCGCCTCGGAGACGGTCGGCGTGCCCCGAGTCGTCCCGATCGCCGAGTAGCAGCCGCATAGACTGCGTCGTATGAGCGGCGAGCGGGAAGCTCCGCTTTCCGACGCGGCACCGACTGTCGAGACGGCGGATCTCCTGACGGCGGAAGAGATCGCTGCGAGGTTCGGCACGGACGTCTCGACTGTCTGTCACTGGGCGGCCGCGGGTTTGCCCTACATTCGCCTTGGGCGGGGATTGCGCAAGTACTCGGTTGCGAATCTCCGATTTCGGGTCGTCGACGTCGACTCATGGTGGCAGGCCGCGCAACGAGAACTCGACCAGTTCGAGCCGGACGAATAACGCTTCCGACCTAGCCGGCTTGCACCGTCGAGCGGCGCGGAGCCGGGGCTTTGCCCCGGCGGAGCTCGAGCGCTTCTTGGATAGCTGCGAAGAAGGAGGGGGCTCATGGGGGAACCACGGGTTCCCTCATGCTCACTGGGTAGGATCGGCGCGTGGAGGCACGCGGGATCCATCATCTTGGCGTGGCCGTCGAGGATCTCGACGAGGCCGTGAGCACGTACGAACGCTTCTTCGGCGCTGAGGTCGAGCATCGCGACACCGTCCCCGAACAGGGCGTCGAGGCTGCGTCGCTGCGCGTCGGCGAGAGCCGCGTCGAGCTGCTCGCGTCGCTGGGCGAGGACACGCCCGTCGGGAAGTTCCTCGCGAAGCGCGGCCCGGGCATGCACCATGTCGCGTACGAGGTCGGCGATCTGCGCTCCTCGCTCCGCGAACTTGCCGAAGAAGGCGCCGAGCTGATCGACACCGAGCCGCGGCCGGGCCTCTTCGGCCTCCAGGTCGCCTTCGTCCACCCCGATTCCGTCCACGGCGTGCTCGCGGAGCTGGTCAGCCGTGGCTGACGAGCGCGTTCGGATCGAAGTCGCGTACGAGGGCGGTCAAGCGTTCAGCGCTCTCGTGCCGATCCCGGTCGCGGACGAGCTCGAGCACCGGCTCGCGAACGGCGACTCCGGCACTGTCTCGATTGAGGCCGAGGACGGCCGCTACATCGTCGTCCTCAGGAACGTCGCCTACGTGAAGCGGTTCGCCCGCGAGTCGCGCCTCGGCTTCGGCGTCCCAGGGCCCTAGGGTTAGCCGCAAAGCCGGGCAGGGCACTCACTTCCGGATGGGGGAACGGATCGCCGAGCGGCCGAAGGAGACGGGAGCGCAGATCAGGCGCCTCGTCGAGCGTGCGCAGCAGAGTGACCGCGAGGCGCTCGAGGAGCTCTACCTGATCCACTTCGACCGTATCTACAGCTACCTGCACATGAGCGTCGGGAACCGTCCCGACGCCGAGGACCTGACCACCCAGACGTTCCTTCGGATGCTCGAGTCGATCGGGAAGTTCCGCTTCCAGTCGGCGCCCTTCTCGGCGTGGCTCTTCCGCATCGCGCACAACCTCGCGATGGATCACTTTCGCGCGGCGAAGCGCGTGCAGCCCGAGGACGAGGTGCCCGAGCCGGAAGGCGCGGAGTCCGACTCCGCCGAGGTCGAGGCCCTGCACGCGATCGGGCGCCAGAGCCTCCTCGAGCTGATCGAGGACCTCTCCGAGGAGCAGCAGCAGGTGCTGACGCTGAAGTTCGTCTTCAACTTCGCGAACGCCGAAGTGGCGACGATCCTCGGCAAGACGGAGGGCGCCGTGAAGTCGCTCCAGCACCGCGCGCTCGTCTCGCTGCAGAAACAGCTTCAATCCGCCTGAGTGGCGCTGCAGGTAGGGATCGTGGGCCTGCCGAACGCCGGCAAGACGTCACTGTTTCGTGCGCTGACCGGCTCCGGCGGGACGACGAGCGGCCGCGACAACGTCGGCATGGCCGCCGTCCCGGACGAGCGCCTGCAGCAGCTCGCGCAGACTGTCAAGGCGAAGAGGGTGACGCCGGCGTCGGTGCGCGTCGTGGACGTTCCCGGAACAGGCGCCGAGCTGCTCGGGAACCTGCGCCAGGTCGACCTGATGCTCGCGGTCCTCGATGGTTGGTCGGGGACGCACGATCCGAGCAGCGACTACGAGGAGCTCGTGCTCGAACTGCTCGCAGCGGACCGCGACCACATCGGACGTCGCCTCGAGCGCGTTGCGAAGCAGGCGAAGTCGGGTGATGCGAAGCTGCGCGCCGAGGTGGCGAACCTCGAGAAGCTCGTCGCGCAGCTCGAGAATCTCCAGACGATCAGCGAGCTCGGCGCGGACGTCGACATTCCGCCTGAACTCGAGCTGCTGACGATCAAGCCGATGATGGAGATCGTCAACGGCCCCGAGGGCATCGATCTCAAGCTCGAGGCCGAGCTGGCGGAGCTTTCGGACGAGGACGCGGCTGCGTTTCGCGAGGGAGAGTCCGCGCTCGGCGTGGTCGTGCGGGCGTTGGTCGAGACGCTCGATCTGATCACGTTCTTCACCGCGGGCGAGAAGGAGACGCGCGCGTGGACGTTGCGCAAGGGTGAGACCGCGCTCGACGCGGCTGAGACGATCCACACGGACCTCGCGCGCGGCTTCATCCGCGCCGAGGTGATCCGCTGGGACGACCTCGTGAAGGCTGGAGGCCACGTGGAGGCTCGGCGCGAAGGCCTCGAGCGGGTGGAGGGGAAGACCTATGTGGTGCAAGACGGGGACGTGTTGAACATACGATTCAACGTCTGATGCCCGAGGCGAAGCTCGTCGAGACTGACGACGGGACCGTTCCCGAAGGGGACGGCTGGTTCGTGCTCAACGCTCGCGACGCGCGCTGGGGCTACGTGAACGGGCTGGGCTCGTACGTGCCGTTCGAAGGGGACGAGAGGTTCCCGGAGTTCGGGTTCAACGTCAACGTGCTCCGGCCGGGCGAGCGTGGCGCGATGTACCACGCGGAGGGCCATCAGGAAGGCTTCCTCGTGCTCGCCGGCGAAGGGCTCGCGCTCGTCGAGGGCGAGGAGCGTCCGCTGCGCCCCTGGGACTACTTCCACTGCCCGGCGGACACCAGGCACGTCCTCGTCGCGACCGGCGACGCGCCGTTCGTCTACATCGCACTGGGCGCGCGCAGCGGCGCGCCGAGCCGCCTCGTCTACCCGGTCGATCCCGTCGCGATCCGGCACGGTGCCGGCGTCGAGGAGGAGACGCGCTCGCCGAAGGAGGCGTACGAGCGCTTCGGCAAGTACGAGACGGGCCCGTACCGCGAGGGGACGCTGCCGTAGCTGCGGAAGCCAAGCTCGTGCAGACCGAGAACGGCCTGGTGCCGGAAGGCGACGGCTGGTTCGTCCTGAACGTGCGCGACGCGCAGTGGGTCCACTCCGAGCGGCTCGGCTCGGCGGGGTTCTGGGAGGGCGAGCTGGCGTGGCCGGAGGTCGGGACCACGCTGGGCGTGCTCCACCCCGGCCAGTCGGGCGGCTTCTACCACGCCGAAGGGAACCAGGAGAGCTTCCTCGTGCTCGCCGGAGAAGGCATCGTGATCGTCGAAGGGCAGGAGCGGCCGTTGCGCCAATGGGATTACTTCCACTCGCCCGCCGGCACGCCGCACGTCTTCGTCGCGACCGGTGACTCGCCGTTCGTCTACTTCGCCGCGGGTTCGCGCAACGAGGGAGCTTCGACCGTCTACCTGGTGGACGAGACCGCGCTTCGGCATGGCGCCGGCGTCGAGCAGGAGGCGACGTCGGGCAAGGAGGCGTACGTCGGCGTCCGCTGGCAGCCGGGTCCGTTCCGCGAGGGCAGCCTGCCCGACTTCGAGCGCCGCGCAGCGCCCTAAGGGACCAGTCCCGGGACCAGGTCCCGAGACATGGCTCCGAAGGACGGCTCCCTGCGACGCGTATCTGGACCAGGTCCCGAGACACGGCTACGAGAGACGGTCCGCGAGGTAGCGGAGCCCGAGCGGGTAGCGGTACTCGATCGCGAGGTGCGTCGCGTCGAAGAAGTCGACGTACACGTCGGGGACGCTGAGCGCCGTCAGCTCGCGGCGCAGCCACTCGGCGGTCAGGTCGACGTACCACTCGTCGCGCGTGCCGCAGTCGACGTAGACGGCGCGCAGCGAGCGCAGAGCGTCGGCGTGGCGCGGGACGAGCGTCGGATAGTCCCACTCGAGCCACTGCGACCAGAGCTCGGGGATGACCTGCGCGGTGGCCGTGTCGTACGGTAGGCGGAATTCGCGCGTCTGCGAGTACGCGGCCGAGAAGCCGAGCTGCAGGAGGAGGTGGATGTCGTCGGGGTGCGCGAGCGGCGCCGGCGAAGTGCGCAGGTCGTCCAGGAACCGCTCGACCGAGCCCCCGTATTGGTCGCGCAAGTGCCGGACCGCGACGCGGAAGAACGGCAGGATCGTGACCTCGAACAGTCCGCCGCCGGCGTGGCTCGCGAAGCCGGAGAAGAGATCCGGTCGCAGCATCGCGGTGATCGCCGCACCGTAACCCCCGCTCGACTTGCCGGCGACTCCGCGCACGCCGTTTGTCTCGTACCGCGTGTCGACGAATGGCACGATCTCGTCGCAGAGGTATGTGTGATAGCGGCCGGTCGCCGGCGAGTCGACGAACTGCGATCCGCCGAGCGCAGTCGACGCGTCGACGAAGACCACGCGGGCGTTGATCCGCTCGCGGTCGAGGAGCTCGAGGAAGGTCGGGCGGAAGGACAGCCGGTTGCGCCACATGTCGAGCTCGCCTGTGTAGCCCTGGAGGACGTAGACCGCCGGCCCGCCGTCGTAGTCCGGCGGCGTGTAGACCCAAAGCGGCCGGACGTGCGGGTCGCCGAGGGCGTTGTCGCGGAGCGCCTCGCTCTCGATCGTCAACTCGTCGAGCACGCGGCGGAGGATACGCTCGGACGATGAACGTCCTCTTCGTCTGCATCGGCAACGCCGGCCGCTCTCAGATGGCGCACGCCTTCTACGAAGCGCAAGGCGGCTCGGCGCGGTCGGCGGGGACGAAACCGGAGAGCGCGGTCCATCCGGAGGTCGTCGAGGCGATGCGCGAGAAGGGCATCGAGATCAGCGGGCGGACGCCGCACAAGCTCGACACCGGCGACGTCGAGTGGGCGGACGTGGTTGTGACCATGGGCTGCGGCGACGCGTGCCCGTACATCCCGGACAAGCGCTACGTCGACTGGGAGCTCCCCGATCCCGCGGGGCGCCCACTCGACGAGGTGCGCGCGCTCCGCGACGAGATCGAGCGCCGCGTCGCGGACCTCTAGCCGGCGGAGATGAGCACGACGCCCGCGAGCGCCGCGGCGACGCCTGCCGCCTGCGAGAAGTCCAGCCGCTCGCGCAGGTACAGCCACGCAAGCGCGACGGTGACGACCGGGTAGAGCGACGCGAGCACCGAGACGACGCTGACGAGCCCGTGCGTCGAGGAGGCTGCGAAGAACACGTTGCCGGCCGTGTCGAGGACGCCGACCAGCGCGAGCACCCCGAGGTCCGCTCTTCCGACGCGGAGCCGCGGACGTGCGACCGCGACCGCGCAGAGTACGAGCGAGCACGAGACGCTCCGGAAGACGAGAGCCGCCCAGAGGTAGTCGTGCGAGCCGGCCTCGTGCATCGGCAGGAAGAACAGCCCGAAGCCGATTGCCGCGAGCACGGCCCACGGCACGCCGGCGGCAACGCGTCCCTGACCGAGCCCCGGCGTGGGCTCGCGGGACGCGACGACGGCTCCGCCGATCGCAAGCGGAAAGCCGAGCAGCTGCACGACGCTCGGACGGTCGCCGAGGGCGATTCCCGCGATCACCGGAATCACGGCGCCGGTCGCCGCGAGCGGTGCGACGATCGAGATCGCGCCCGTCGCCATCCCGCGGTAGAAGGCTGCGAGGCCCAGGGTCCCGCAAAGGGCCGCGGGCGCCGCCCAGAGGACGCCTGCGCCGGGCCAGCCTTGGCCGCCCAGCGCAACCACCAACGCGATCCACGTCACTCCGACCACTTGCGCGACGGCCATCACCGTCAGAAGCGGGAGCGCCCGGCTCTTCAGACCACCGAGGAAGTCCCCGGCGCCCCACGCGAGGCTCGCCGCAAGGGCGAGCAGCGCCGCTGTCACTCGGGCGCGGGAACGGGTCTCGTGGCGGCGACCGCGTCGAGCTGGTTCGCGTGGTACAGCACCGCGGCTTCGGCCGTGCGCGCTCCACGGACGTCGTGATGGCACGCCACCGCGTGCAGCAGCTGTGCGCGCAAGTCGAGGTCGAGCGCGCCGGCCTGCTCCTCGATCATCCGCAGGCCGAGGTGGACGTGCCCGAGCAGCCGGCCCTCCTCGGTCGGCCGGAAGGTCGGCGCAGCGCCGAGCTCCCGTACCCGGCCGACATCGTGGACGAGCGCTGCGGCGAGCAGCAGGTCGCCACGCAGGCGCGGGTGCAGCTGGGACAGCTCGCGGCAGATCGTCGCGACGCCGACGGTGTGCTCGAGCAAGCCGCCTGTGTAGCTGTGATGGCCGTCGAGCGTCGCCGGCAACGTCCGCAGCTTGGGATCGCGCAGCAGCCGATCGACGGTCTCGCGGACTGCTGCGTGCGCGATCTCCGCGGTCAAGAACTCGAGGAAGCCCTCCAGCTCGGCACGATCGCGGCGGCCCGCGGGCGCGAGCTCGGCCGGATCGGCGTCGTCCGCGCGCTCGAGCGACCGCACCTCGACCTGCAGCCGATCACGAAACCGCTCGACGCGGCCGAGCACCCGCACGGCGTCGCCCTCGTCGAAGCGGCCGTCGAGCAGCTCGACGTCCTGCCAGACCCGCGCGTCGACGCGCCCACTCGGATCGACGAGCTCGAGCGCAAGGTATGGGGAGCCGCCCTTGGTGCGCAGTTTCTGCTTGCGCGCGACGGCGTAGACGCCCTCGACGACCCGATCTTCCGCGAGGTCGGCGATGGCGCTCACGCGCCAACTCTACGGTAGGTTTCGGCCGTGGCCGAGGTGCGCCCCTTCCGCGCCCTGCGCTATGACGAGGACGTCGCGGGACCGCTCGAGACGCTCGTGGCGCCGCCGTACGACGTCATCTCGGAGAAGGAGCGGCAGGACTATCTCGCGCGCAGTCCGCACAACGTCGTCCACCTCACGCTGCCCGATTCGGAGGAGCAGGCGGGACGCGACTTCCGCACGTGGGTCGAGAGCGGAGCGTTGCGCGCGGAGGAACCGTCGTTCTGGGCGCTCGAGCAGCAGTACGTCGGTCCCGACGGCGTCGAGCGCATCCGCCGCGGGATCGTCGCCTCGCTGAAGGCCGAGCCGTACGAGCGCCGCGTCGTGCTGCCGCACGAGCGCACCCACCGCGGGCCGAAGGAGGGGCGCCTCCGCCTCATCCAGGCTGTAGGAGCCCAACTCGAGCCGATCTTCCTGCTCTACGAGGGGACGCCGCCCGTCGCGCAGCCGGCCGGTGACCCGGTGATCGCCGTCGAGGGCGCCCGCCTGCGGCCGCTCGCCGAGACGGAGGCGATCCAGCACGCGTTCGCCGACCGTCAGCTGCTGATCGCCGACGGCCACCACCGCTACGAGTCGACCGTCGAGTTTGCCGAGCAGGGCGGCTCGCCGTGGCTGATGGTCGTCCTCGTCTCGACGTTGGATCCGGGGCTGATGATCTTCCCGACGCACCGCGTCGCCGAGCGCTTCGAGCCAAGCAACAGTCTGTTGCAAGGTGCGAACGGCGACCCGATTGCGGCCCTCGAGTCGTTGCCACCGGATCGCGCTGCGTGCGTCGTCTACACCCGCGACGGCACCTATCTCGCAGAGGACGCCGGACAGCTCGACACTGCGTTCGTCGAGTCGCTCGGACCGCAGGGTGTTTCCTACACGGCCGACGCGCAGCAGGCTGTTGCCGCCGTCGACGAGGGTCGCGCGCAGGCTGCGTTCCTGCTCCGACCGACCAGGATCGAGGACGTCTTCGCGGTCGCCGAGCGCGGCGAGACGATGCCGCAGAAGAGCACGTACTTCTACCCCAAGCTCGTCTCGGGTCTGCTCTTCCATCCCTTGTGACCGATTGGGTCGCGACGTGCCGCGCGGCCGTCGTGGACGTGAGAGGCGTGCTCGCAGACCTTCCTACGCGCGTGGAGCGCGAACCCGTGGTGGGTCACGGTGAAGGCGGGGACGATACGACGGCCGTCGACGCCGAGGTCGAGCGCGTGATCGTCGAGCGGTTCGAGCGGGAGCTCACCGACTACACGCTCGTCTCCGAGGAGCTCGGTGAAGCTCGACGCGGGAGCGGCCTGCCGTGGCTGGTGCTCGACCCGATCGACGGCTCGCTGAATGCCAAGCGCGGCCTTCCGTACTTCTGCCTCTCGCTCGCGGTCGCCGAAGGACCGACGATGGGCGATGTCGTCTTCGGCTACCTCTACGACTTCGGCTTCGGCGAAGAGTGGACTGCGCGGCGCGGCGAGGGCGCGTGGCTGAACGGCGAGCCGCTCGGCGCCGTGCGTCCGAAGGACGAGATCGAGATCCTCGCCTTCGAGGCGACGCTCACGTCCTCGATCGCGGAACGCGCCGCGAACGTCGTCGGACTCGCCTACCGCCTGCGCGTAATGGGGTCGCTCGCGCTGTCGCTGTGCAACCTCGCCGCTGGGCGCATCGACGGCGTCTGCTCCCTGAAGCCGGCGCGTTCTGTCGACATCGCGGCCGCGCAGCTGCTTGTGCGCGAGGTCGGGCTCGCGATCGACCTCTTTGAGCGGCCGCCGTTCGAGGAGTCGCCGCTCGACCTCGGTGCGCATTCGCGCGTCGTCGCGGCCGCCACGCCGGAGCTGTGCGCGCAGCTCGCGGCCGCGCTTTCGTGACGGAGGTCCGGATCGGCTGTTCGGGCTGGAACTACAAGCACTGGCGCGAAGGCGTCTTCTATCCGCCGAAGCTTCCGCCCCGGAAGTGGCTCGAGTTCTACGCGCAGCACTTCGACACCGTCGAGGTGAACGCGACGTTCTACCGCCTGCCGCGCGAGTCCGCCGTCGCGAACTGGGTCACGCAGACCCCGCCGCATTTCGTCTTCGCGATCAAGATGAGCCGCTACGTCACGCACGTCAAGCGTCTGCGCGACCTACCGCCCTCGCTCGAGCTCTTCTACGGCAAGATCGCGCCGCTCGTCGGTTCACCGAAGTGCGGACCCCTGCTCTGGCAGTTCCCGGAGAGCTTCCACCGCGACGACGACCGGCTCGCGTCCGCTCTCGGCCTGCTGCCGCCCGGGCGGCACGCGTTCGAGTTCCGGCACGCGAGCTGGTTCGTCGAGGAGGTCTACGCGCTCCTTCGCGGCCGCGATGCCGCGCTCGTGATCGGCGACCACCCGGAGCGGCCCTTCCAGAGCCACGAGCTGACGGCGGACTGGACGTTCGTGCGGTTCCACTACGGCCACCGGGGCCGGAACGGCAACTATTCGGCGCGCGAGCTCGACGAGTGGGCCGAGCGGATCGCGACGTGGCGCAAGACGATCGACGTGTACGCCTACTTCAACAACGACTGGCACGGCTACGCGGTCCATAACGCCAAGGGCCTCAAGGAGCGGTTGCGGCTCGGGTAGGCGGCAGACGGCTTAGTGGTACCCTCGACTGCGATGGACGTCTCGCGCGACGCCGTCTACGAGGCGCTCGGCCGGGTAATCGACCCCGAGCTCCGCAAGCCGGTCACCGAGCTCGGCATGGTTCGCGACGTCCGGATCGACGGCGGCGACGTCGTCGTCACGATCGCGCTCACCGTCGCCGGGTGCCCGCTGCGCGACAGCTTCCAGCAGCAGGTCGGAGAAGCGCTCGCGCCTATCGAAGGCGTGCGGCGCGTGGGGCTCGAGTTCGACGTCATGTCGCCCGACGAGCGCGCTGCGCTCACCGAGCGCCTGCGCGGCGGCGTGACGGCCCGTACGCAAGGTCTCTCGCTCGACCGTGCGACGCGCGTGGTCGCGGTTGCGAGCGGCAAGGGCGGCGTCGGCAAGTCGACGCTCTCGATCAACCTCGCCGCGGCGTTCTCGTCGCTCGGCCAGAGCACCGGCATCCTCGACGCGGACGTCTACGGCCACTCGATCCCACACATGCTCGGGATCCAGCAGCGGCCGGTCGCGGTCGACAAGATGATCGTCCCGCCGGTAGCGCACGGGTTGAAGCTGATGTCGATCGGGTTCTTCCTCGACGAGAACGCGCCCGTGATGTGGCGCGGGCCGATGCTGCACCGCGCGCTCGAGCAGTTCCTCTCGGACGTGCACTGGGGCGACCTCGACATGCTCGTCGTCGACATGCCGCCCGGGACCGGCGACGTCTCGATCTCGCTCGGTCAGCTGCTCCCGCGCGCGGAGGTCGTTGTCGTCACGACACCGCAGCCCGCGGCGAAGGAGGTCGCGGTGCGCGCGGCCGTGATGGCGCAGAAGACGAACATGCGCCTGATCGGCGCGGTCGAGAACATGAGCGGCGACGTGTTCGGTCGCGGCGGCGGCGCGGCGCTCGCCGAGGAGCTCGGAATCCCGCTGCTCGGGGAGATCCCGCTTGACCCGCGGCTCCGCGAACAGGGCGACCTCGGCATCCCGCTCGTCCTCGCCGATCCCGATGCGCCGACGGCGCAGGCGATCGTCGCGCTCGCGGAGGCGATCACCGCCACTCGCCGCGACCAGGGAATCGGGATCGTGAAGTCGCTGCCGCTCGTCTCCTGACCGGAGCCGCCTTCTTCGACCTCGACAGGACGCTGCTGCGACGCTCGAGCACGCTCGCGCTCGCGCCCGCGTTTCGGCGCCACGGCGTGATCACGCGCGCGCAGGTCGCGAAGGCCGCGTTCTGGCAGCTGCTCTTTGTCCTCCGCGGCACGTCGCGCGAGCGCGTGCGCGCGGCGTCGGAGGAGGGCCTGATGCTGCTGCGGGGCTTCACCCCGGGCCAGATGCAGGAGCTCGTGGCGGAGTCGCTCGAGCCGGTCCTGAAGCCGCTCGTCTACGACGAGCCCCTCGCGCTCGTAGCGCGTCACCGCGAGCGCGGAGAGCCCTCGTACATCGTCTCGGCCGCGCTGCAGGAGGTCGTCGACGTGATCGCGTACGATCTCGGCTTCGCCGGAGCGCTCGGAACGGTCTGCGAGGTCGAGGACGGCGTCTACACCGGGCGCGGGATCCGCTCGCTGCACGGCGAGCACAAGGCGACCGCCGTGCGCGAGCTCGCCGCGCGCGAGGAGCTCGATCTCGCCTCGTCGACTGCGTACTCGGACAGCCACACGGACGTGCCGTTCCTCGAAGCGGTCGGCCACCCTGTCGCCGTCAACCCGGACCGCGAGCTGCGCAGGCTCGCGGCAGAGCGCGGCTGGCCCGTGCTGCGCTTCACGCGTCGTGCAGCCTGACGAGGCGCGCGCGCGGGTCGCGGCGCTCGGCTTCTCCGAGCGTGACACCGAGACGCTCTTCCGCCACTACGACGACGCGGAGCGGCGCGGCAAGCTCGGCCACGGGCACGCGCGCATCGCGTGGCTCGAGCAGCAGGAGCTCGATCCGGCGGCGAAGCCCGAAGTCCTCCAAGCAACAGACTGTTATGAGCGCTGGGACGGCCGCGGCGCCCTCGGGTACCTCACTCTCGCCGCGATCTGCGAAGCGCAGCGTGCCGACCCGCCCGAGCACGCACGCCTGATCGTCGCCTCGAGCTGCTTCCCGACGGGCGTGCTCGGCTACTGGGTGCGCTCGCTCGCGGAGGCGGGCCTGGTCGCGGCGCTGACCGCGACCTCGCCGCCGCGGCTTGCGCACCCCGACGGCGGTGAGCCGCTCGCAGGGACGAACCCGCTCGCGATCGGGATCCCCAGCTCCGACGGCCGCCCGTTCGTTGCGGACGTCTCGCCGGCGAAGGCGACCTGGGGCGAGGTGATCGCAGGGAGCGCGTCCCCGGAGGACGTCGTCCCGTTCGGCGGCGAGCAGGCGCACAAGGCGTTCGCGCTCGCGCTCGGGCTGCAGCTTCTCGTCGACGCGCTCGCCGGTGACGGCTACGGCGCCGTGCTGGTCGTCGCGCGCCCGGCCGCCGACCCCGTGCCCGCGCTACGCGCCCGCGCCGCCGGACTCCGGCTGCCCGGTGATCGCTAGGAACTCCGGGTGGTCCTTCAGCGACGCGAAGTCCTCGTCGTCGCGCGCCCACGCGGCCGTGCGCGGCTCGACCTCGACGGCGCGCCGCAGGTTGACGAGCGCGTCCTGCCCGCGACCGAGCAGCGTTTCGTACGCGGCGACGTCGTACGACAGGAACGCGTGGTCGGTCGCCTTGAGCCCTTCGCGCACGATCGCGAGCGCACCCTCGAGGTCACCGCGGTCCCGCAGCGGCCTCGCCGCGAACGACCACTCCCACGGCGACGGCGTGTAGGCCTCTCCCGGCTTGCCGCCGACCGCGAGCACCGTCGTGCCGTCCTCGAGCGCGACCGCGCCGCGCTTTGTACCCGGATCCCGCAGGTAGACGATCGTGCCCGGGCCCGCGACGACCTCCTCCTCGCCGAGCGTGAAGCGCGCGCGGCCGATCAACACGATGTAGACCTCCTCGTGCTGGAGGTAGTTCTCGTGGTGCTCCTCGACGACCTGACGACCAGTGTCGCCCGTGTAGGCGTTGATCCCGAACGCCGTGATGCCGAGCGTGCGCCTGATCGGCCGCCACGTCATGTTGTGCTCCTCGATCGGAATCGCGTCGAACTCGTCGATCCGCTTCACCTCGTATGCGCTCACCGAGCCCTCCGCAAGCGCTCGAGCACGACCGGGTCGATCTCATCGTCGCCGTCGACACGCTCCTCGAGGTTCTCGACGCCGGCCCAGTGCTGGAGACGCTCGTAGCCCAACACCCCGAGGCGTTCGCGAATCTCGCCGCGCAGCTCCTCGTCGATCTGGATCCAGCGGTCACGCGGCGTCTTGCCGAAGAGGAGCTGGTGGAGCCCGAACAGGCGCCGGAGCTCGTCGATCGGTCGCTCGTGGTCGTCGACGCGGAGGTCGACGAGCGTGTCCGAGAGCCGGGCGTAGCCGCCGTTCTTCTCGACGACGAGGAGCGCAGCGGACTGCTGGCCCCGTCGGTCGCCGCCTGCTGTCTGGGCCGCCGTCAGGCATTCGAGCAGGCGCTCCGCGAGCGGCACGTCGTTCCGCGTCTCGAACGTCTCGGCGAGCGCGTCGACGGTCGCCTCCGAGACGAGGATGTTTCCCTGCGCCGCGTAGCAGCGGCCCGTCCGGCCGCCGGCCCAGTCGTGGCATCCGTCGCCGGTGTACGACGCGGCGCGCCCGTGTGCGTCGACGATTCCGACCTGCCGCTCGGCGCGACCCTCGTCCGCCGCGACGAGCGCGTCAACGACTTCCTGCGCCGAGCGTCCCTCGCGCAGCAGCGCGAGCCCGTCCGGACCGAAGCGCGGGTTCGCGTACGACTGCGTCGCGACCGCGCCCGCGTCCGGCTCGGCCCATGGGACGACCGAGCCGACCGCGAGGAACTTCGACTGTGTCGCCACGCCCCACTGCCGCGCCTCGAGGTCGCAGGCGACGATCGAGTAGGTCGCGATCGGCGGCTTAGCCATAGGTGAGCTTCGTCAGGTCGAGCTCGAGCAGCTCGCGCTTCGCCGCCGGGACGAGCACCGCCGACACCTCGGGCCGCGCGAGCGCGCGCACCACGTTCTCCTGCGTGTCCGCGCGCACGACGACGGGGGTACCCGCCTCGTGCGCTTCACGCAGGCGCTGGACGTTCTCCACGTCGTCGAGCACGAGCGCGTCGTCCGTCTCGAGCTCGCCTTCGACCGCAAGCTCCGGAACGCGACGCCCGGACGCCCCCCACCAGCGCTCTCTCACAGGGTGATCGTCTCTCCCGGTTCCGCGGAGAGAACCTCGACACCCGACGCGGCCTGCCGCAGCTGGTCCGGCGTGCCGTGCAGCAGCGGGAAGGTCCCCCAGTGCACCGGGATGCAGCGTCGAACGCCGAGCAGCTCCAGCGCAAGCGCGGCGCCCTTCGGGCCCATCGTGAAGTGGTCGCCGATCGGCAGCACTGCGATGTCCGGCGAGTGCAGGCGGCCGATCAGCTCCATGTCGGCGAACGGCGCCGTGTCGCCCGCGCAGTACACCTTCAGCCCGTTCTCGAACTCGACGACGTAGCCTGCGGCGTCGCCGAGGTACACGATCGCACCTCCGTTCTGGCTGAACCCGCTCGAGTGCTCTGCGGAGGTCATCGTGAACTTGACGCCGTCCACGTCGACCGTCCCGCCCTTGTTCATTCCGAGCTGGCTCGCGTTCGGCGCGCCCTGGGCCTCCAGCCAGCTCGCGAGCTCGAAGATCGCGACGACCTTCGGCGAATGCTGCTTCGCGAGCTCGACGGCGCTCCCGATGTGGTCGCTGTGCCCGTGCGTGATCGCGAGCACGTCGCAGCGGTCTGCCTGCTTCTCGTTCTCGGGGCACTTCGGGTTGTCGAACCACGGATCGACGTAGATCCGCTTCCCCTCCGCGCTGTCGAAGCGGTAGCTGCCGTGTCCTAGCCAGGTGAACGTCACGTCGGCCAAGCCGTCTCCTTTCCGGGTAAGCGGCCGGAGACTATCGCTCGGCCAGCGACCTGAGGCGGAAGGCCTCGAGCGGCTCGCGTTTGCCCTTCGCCTCGACGCGGGGCAGCTCCTCGACGTCCGCCGATGCGCCGAGCGCGGCGCGCGTCGAGCCCGAGATCACGACCTCGCCGGGGGGCGCGGCCGCCTGCAGACGTGCCGCGACGTTCGTCGTGTCGCCGATCGCGGTGAAGCTCCGCTGCTGCTCGGCGCCGACGTGGCCGACGACCGCGACGCCGCTGTTGACCCCGGCGCGGAGGCGGGGCCAGCCCGGGTGGCGCGCGGCGAGCGTGGTGGAGCGTTCCTGCAGGCGCAGGGCGGCCCTGGCGGCTCGGTGCGCATGATCGAGCTGCGTCCCGTCGGCGTTGAAGATCACCATCACCGCGTCGCCCGCGAAGCGCTCGATCACCCCGCCTTCCTCCTCGACGGCGACGGGCACGGCAATGCCCCAGTACTCGTTGAGCATCGCGATCACCTCGGTCGGCCGGCGCCCTCTGCGTACGACGTGAATCCCTCCAAGTCGGCGAAGAGGACGCTGACCTCACGCTCCTGCCCGCCCAGCGGAGCCGGCTCGGGCTCGCGCTCGACGTGCGCCGCGAGCCGCGGCGAGAGGTAGGGCCGAAAGCGCCGGATCCGCTCCGCGGCGCGCTCGACGAGCTCGGCCTGGTCCCCGCTCAGGCCGAACCGCTCCGCGATCTCCTGCGCCCCGCGCGCGACCCTCGACGAGCTGGCCGAGCGCCTCTGCATACGCGGCGTTGGTGCGCGCGACCGTGCTCTGCAGGTAGAGCGACGCGAACGGAACGCCCGGCTCTACGCGCGCCGTCACGGCGACGAGGGCGAACGCGACGGCCATCAGCAGATGCCACTCCCACCACGACGCATGCCAGTTGCGCCCGAACGCGACGGCAACCATCGCCTCTGCGAGGAAATCCAGGACGTGAGGATTGCGAGCGGGAGCGGGGCGCGCGTCTGTCCGTGCAGCCTGCGGTAGCGCAGGGCCGCGAGCGCGTAGAGCAAGACCGCGACGAGCGCCATCGCGCGCAGCGGTCCGCGCGCTTCCTCCGGCGTCAGCACGTTGTCGAGCGGCGGCAGCGAGGCGAGCGACGCCGCACGCCAGGCCGCGAGCAGCAGCACGAGCGCTCCGCGTACGAGCGACTCGTGCCGGATGACGGCCTGTCCGAAGCGCCCGTCAAGCTGCAGCGATGAGGCGAACGCGAGCACCGAGGCGTTCACGAGTCCGACGGGAGTCGCGATCGTGAAGCCGGCGTTCTTGCCTTCGAGGAGGACGCCCGGCGTGGCGAGCGCGTGCAGTCCGAGGAAGCCGGCCGCGACGAGGAACGCGAGCCCGACGAGGAACAGCCGCGCGTCTCCGCGCCGCCTCGCCGCCTCGCTCATGCGAAGCCCACGGTCGTGTTCACGGCGGCGACCGCGAGCACGAGCCAGAAGTGCGCGGGATGGTTCTCCCACTGGACGTCGAAGTCGGGCTCTGCAAGCAACAGCCAGAGCCCGGCCAGGGGCAGCGCGAGGGCGAGCGTCCAGACGGGGGTGCGGATGGGCGACCCTATTGCGGGAAGGAGGCACCGCCCGGACGGCGAACCCCGGCGCATGGCCGTCCTGCTGCTGCTCGGCGCAATGGGGGCAGACGCCGCCGGAGAGCACGCGCTCGCGTTCTATCTGGTGCTCGCAGGGATCGTGACGACCGCCCATGCAGCGCTGCAGGCCTACGGGCGCCTCGTCGAGCTGCCCGGGGACGCACCCACCCTCGGGGCGGCGCGGCTCCAGTCGACGCTCGGCGTCCTTGCGCTCGCACTCGTGCTCGTAGCGGCCGCCGTTCGCGCGCCGGCTGTCGGTGACGGTGTCGTTCCGACCCTGGGACTCTCCGCGCTCGTCGGCTCGCTGGCGCTGCTTGTCCTCGCGAGCGCAGTGAAGCTCGTACAGCGCTAGAAGGGAATCGAGCCCGCAGCCTTCTCGGCGAGGTCGATCAGGGGCTGCACGAACACGAACGACGCGAAGACGACGCCGAGCGAGAGCCCCACCGACACGCTCAGCGCCGTATCCCGCGGCGGCGAGCCGCCCGCCGGCGCGAGCTGGAGCTCCGCTTCGGTGCGCATGTAGAGCGAGCGAATGATCGCGAGGTAGTAATAGACGCTGACCGCGGTCGCGACGACGCCGACGATCACGAGCCAGATCTTGTCGGCCTCGACCGCCGCCGAGAACGCGTACACCTTGCCGAGGAAGAGCCCGCCCGGCGGCAGCCCGATGAACGAGAACGAGAACAGCGCGAGCGCGAAGCCGAGGAACGGACGTTCCCACCCCATCCCGGCGAGATTGTCGAGTGTCACCGGCGCGGCCAGTTCGCGCTCGCGTGCGGCGACGACCGCGAAGGCGCCAAGCGACGCCGCGCCGTACGGGACGAGGTAATAGAGCAGCGCGCGGCCGCCGAGGCTGTTCTCCGCCGCGATCGGGATCAGCATGAAGCCCGCGTGCGAGATCGACGAGTACGCGAGCAGCCGCTTCACGTTGCGCTGCACGAGCGCCCCGAGGTTGCCGATCGCGAGCGACGCGACGGCGATGCCCGCGATCGCTGCGGTCCAGAGCTCGTCCTGCGCGGGGAACGCCGTCACGAGCACGCGGACCGTGACGACGAGGGCCACGACCTTCGTCGCCGCCGACATGAACGCCGTCACCGGCGTCGGCGAGCCCTGGTACACGTCCGGCGTCCACATGTGGAACGGCGCCGCGGACGCCTTGAAGCCGAGCCCGGTCAGCAGCATCGCGAGGCCGACGATCAGCATCGGGTCGTGCGTCAGGCCCCCGCTGCCCTTCACCGCGATGTCGTCGAGCCTGAGGCCTCCGCCGGTCGCGCCGAAGACCAGCGCGAAGCCGAAGAGCAGGATCGCCGACCCGAACGAGCCGACGATCAGGTACTTGAGCCCCGACTCCAGCGACGTCTCCAGCTCGATGTCGATCGCGCACAGCACGTAGAGGCAGAGCGAGAACCACTCGAGCCCGAGGAAGAGCGTCATCAGGTTGCTCGCCGAGACCATGAACGCCATTCCTGCGGCCGCGGCCGCGAGCAGCGCGAAGTACTCACCAACGTGCTCCTGCTTCGGCCGGTCCGACCAGGCGATCCCGACGGTGAGCAGGCCGACGCCGGCGATGACCATCTGCGCGAAGGCGGCGAGTCGGTCGCGGCGCGCGGCGTCGGCGACGAGCCCCTGCGCGTCCGGGCTCTCGCGATAGAGCCACGCGGCCGCGACGAGCATCCCCGCGAACCCGAGCGCGACGACGACGGCTGCGAGCGGCCGCCGTGCGCCCCGAGGCACGAGCACCGAACCAAGCAGCGCGACCGCCGCTGCGCCCAGCGGGACGAGTGACGGCGAGAGGCCGAACCAGTCGACGCTCGGCGTCGGGATCACGACGAGGCCGTCGAAGATCACCGGAACTGCGCCTCCACGGCGCCGGTCGGGTCGTCGCGCGCGAAGGCGCGCTCGCTGATCGCAGCGGGCCAAGCGGAGAGGACGAGCACGCACGCCACGAGCGGGACGAGGATCCCGAGCTCGGCCGGGCGGAGGTCGAGCGCCGCGTCGGTGACCGCGGGCCCGCGGTCCTGGTGGAGCACGGCCGAGATCAGGCGCAGCATGTACATCGCGGCGAGCACGATCGCGCCGGCGCCGATCGCGGCCCAGACCCACCCCTGGTCGAAGACGCCCAGGAGGATCAGGAACTCGCCGGCGAACGCCGCCGAGCCGGGGACGGCGAGCGCGACGATCCCGGTCGTCATCAACAGCGTCGCGAGCGCGGGCCGGCCGCGCGCCATCCCTCCCAGCAGCACGAACTCGCCCGTCGAGGTGCGCCGCTCGATCCCGCCGGCGAGCAGGAACAGCGTGGTCGAGAGCAGCCCGTGCACGACCATCTGCAGCACGGCGCCGTCGTAGCCCTGGTCGTTCCCGGCGAAGAGTCCCAGCGTGATCAGCCCCAGCTGCGCGAGCGACGAGTACGCGATCACGCCGCGGACGTCCGGGGCCTGGAACGCGAGCAGCGAGCCGTAGACGAGACCGAGCGCCGCGAGCACGAGCAGCGGCACGCGGAAGTCGTCGGCGTTCTCCGGGAACTTCGTGATCGCGATCCGCAGCAGGCCGTACGCGCCCGCCTTCGAGACGACGCCCGAGAGGAGCGCGGAGACCTCGGGCGGCGCCTCTCGGTACGCATCGGGCAGCCAGCCGTGGAACGGGAAGAGCGGCGCCTTGACCGCGAACGCGATCACGAAGCCGAGGAAGACCCACGCGCTGTCGCTCGTCCCCGACTCGATCAGGTCGAAGGTCCCCGCGTGCAGCCCGAAGACGACGATCGCCGCGAGCATCAGCAGCGAGCCGGCCATGGTGTAGATCACGAACGTGAGCGTCGCCCGCATGCGCGCGGGCCCGCCCCAGACGCCGATCAGCACGTACAGCGGGATCAGCATCGCCTCGAAGAACGCGTAGAAGAGGATCAGGTCCTGCGCCGCGAAGAGGCCGACGACTGCGCCCTCGAGGAAGAGCATCAGCCCGAAGTACGCGCGCGGCCGGTCACGGCCGCCCCACCACGCGTACGCGATCGCGGCCGCGCTTGCGACGATCGTCAGCCCGGCGAGCCAGAGCGAGAAGCCGAAGAAGCCGACGTGGTACGACGCGTGCAGGTCGCTGAACCAGCTCTGGCGCTGCTCGCCCTGCAGCCCCGCATCGAAGTCGAAGCGCGCGAGCGACACGACCCACAGGCCGACCTCGACGAGCGCGACGAGCGTCGCGACCGAGCCGGCCCAGAGCCGTGGGAACGGGAGCAGCCAGAGGAGGAGCGCCGTGCCGAGCGGCAGGAAGATCAGCCCTGTGGTCAGCCAGCCGTTCATCTGAACGCCACGAAGAGGACGGCGAGGACGGCCAGGCCGGCCATCAGCGAGAGCGCGTAGAGGCGCAGGTAGCCGCTCTGGATCACGGTCGTCGTGCGTCCGACCTCACGCACGCCGGTCGCCGCCGCCGTGATCGAGCCCGTGACGAGCGGCCGCTCGATTCCGCGATAGAGCGTGCGCGCGACCCAGACGGTCGGGCGGTAGAAGAGGGCGTCGTAGAGCTCGTCGAAGTAGAACTTGTGCTCGAGCACGCGCTGCGCGAAGGCGAAGCGCGGCACCGCCACGGTGCCCTTCACGTAGATCAGCCACGCGAGCCAGATGCCGCCGAGTCCGAGGCTGACGGCGATCAGCGACGTGATCCAGTCCTGCAGCACGGAGGGCTCCACCTTCGGCTCCGCGACGACGTGCAGCCAGTCCGAAAGCGGGTGCCAGATCCCGGCCATCTGGATCCAGCCGCCGACGACCGAGAGGAACGCGAGCACCGCGACCGTGCTCGTCATCGAGAACGGACCCTCACCGTGGCTCGTGTCGTGCAGGTGCTCGCGTGCGTATGCGGAGCGTTCGCCGAAGAAGACGGTGAACAGCATCCGGAACGTGTAGAGCCCCGTCAGGAACACGCCGATCAGTCCGGCGACGAAGAGAATGCGTCCGTAGGTTCCGTCGGCGAGCGCGGACGCGAGGATCGAGTCCTTCGACCAGAAGCCGGACAGGGGGAAGATCCCGGCGAGCGCAAGCCCGCCGACCAGCATCGCGTAGTACGTGCGCGGCAGCGCGTCGCGCAGGCCTCCCATGTTGCGGATGTCCTGCTCGCCGGCGAGCGCGTGAATGATGATCCCCGCGCCGAGGAAGAGCAGCGCCTTGAAGAATGCGTGCGTCATCAGATGGAACATCGCGTTGCCGTAGGCCGCGATGCCGGCGCCGAGGAACATGTAGCCGATCTGCGACATCGTCGAGTACGCGATCACGCGCTTGATGTCCGTCTGGACGAGCGCGATCAGCCCCGCGAGGAGCAGTGTCACCGCGCCGATCCCGGCGGCAAGCTGCTGGACGTGCACGGCAGCCTCGTAGATCGGGTGCAGGCGGACAAGCAGGTAGACGCCCGCGACGACCATCGTCGCCGCGTGGATCAGCGCGCTCACCGGCGTCGGGCCCTCCATGGCGTCCGGGAGCCAGGTCTGGAGCGGGATCTGCGCCGATTTCGCGACCGCGCCGCCGAGCAGTCCGAGCGCGGCGAGGGTGACGACCGTCTGTGAGAGCCCATCGACCTTGTCGAACACGCCGAGAAAGTCGACGACGCCGGTTCTCCAGAAGAGCAGGAAGATCGCGAGTGCCATCGTCGCGTCGCCGAACGCGTTCATGATGAACGCCTTCTTCGCGGCGGCGATCGCGGCGGGTCGGTGCTGGTCGAAGCCGATCAGGAGGTACGAGGCGAGGCCGACGAGGCCCCAGCCCGAGAGCAGCAGCACGAGGTTGCCGCTCTGGACCAGCAGGAGCATCGAGAAGACGAAGATCGCCATGTATGCGAAGTAGCGGCGCTCCTCGTCCTCGCCGTCCATGTAGCCGATCGAGTAGCCGACGATCAGCGAGCCGACGCCGGAGACGACCAGCATCATGAACACGCTGAGCGGGTCGATCTGGAGCGTGAGGCCGGCCTGGAAGTCGCCCGCCTTCAGCCAGGTCCAGAGTGTGGTCACGTGGATGCGTTCCTCGGGGGCGTCGCCGAGGAGCGCAAGGAAGACCACGCACGCCGCGACGAACGAGACGAACGTGGAGAACGTCGCGAGGTAGCCGGCGGCGCGACGGCTGATGCGCGTGCCCACGAGCGTGATCGCGAACGCGGCCGCGAGGGGCGAGAGCAGGCAGATCCAGGCGGCTGCGATCATCCGCGCAGCGACGTCATCCGGTCGACGTCGAGCTCGAGATGCCGTCGCGCCATCGCGACGATCAGGCCGAGACCGACGACGACCTCTGAGGCGGCGACGGCCATGACCGCCAGCGCGAACACCTGCCCGGTCGCGTCGCCTTGATGCCGCGCGAACGCGATCAGCGCGAGATTTGAGCCATTGAGCATGATCTCGAGCGAGAGCAGGATGATCAGCGGGCTGCGCCGGATCAACACGCCGAGCGCGCCGATCGTGAACAGCAGCGCCGCGACCACGACGTACCAGGTGACGTCCGGACCCCTCACGTCCCTGACCCCCTGTCGCTCCCGGCCGGCGGAGCCGGCCTCCGCGAAAGGGTCGCGCCGCTGGCGGCCCGATGCCTTCCGGGCCCGTGCAGAGCACTGTGCCCTCCGGCCTCGAACCGCCAGCGACGCGTCAGGAACGTGAGCGAGCTCATCTGTCGAGTCCCGGCTCCGGGCGGCGCGAGTGCGCACCGAGAATGACACCCCCGACCGCCGCGACGAGCAGCACGATCGACGTGATCTCGAACGCGAGCAGGTGATCGGTCAGGAAGAGCTGGCCGATCTGGTGCGGCCCCCCAAAGAACACGTCCACGCCGGCCTCGCGAGAGAGCCGCCCGCCGGCCTTCAGCCCGACGGCGACGACGACTTCGACGAGCAGCGCGCCCGCAGCGCTGATCGCCGCGATCTGCTGCCAGGTCGGGCCGCCTGCCCACGGCGCGTCCGCACGGCCGCCGAGGTAGGCGATCACGAACAGGAACATGACCATCACCGCGCCCGCGTAGACGAGTACCTGCGCGGCGGCGACGAACTCCGCGGAGAGCAGGAGGTACAGGACCGCGAGCGAGGCGAGGTTCCCGATCAGTGCGAGCGCGGAGTAGAACGGGTTCGAGAACGAGACGACCGCGATGCCCGAGCCGAGACACGCGAACGCGGCCGCGACCCAGATCGCCCAGACGAGGAAGTTCCCGACGTCCACGGGCTACGCGTGCGTCTTGTAGTAGGGCTCGGGCGTGTCGTACAGGTCGCGGTCGGCGACCGGAACCTTCTTGATCGGCTCGGCGAGCAGCATGTCCTTCGTGTAGATCAGATCGTCGCGCGAGTACTCGGAGATCTCGAACTCGTTGCCGAGCGTGATCGCATCGAACGGGCACGCGAGCTCGCAGTAGCCGCAGAAGATGCAGCGCGACATGTTGATCTCGTAGATGCGCGCGTAGCGCTCTCCCGGGGAGACCCGGTTGCCGGGCGTGTTCTCCGCGGGGACGACGCGAATGCAGTCCGCGGGGCACGCCGCCGCGCAGAGCGAGCAGCCGATGCACTTCTCGAGCCCGTTCTGGTAGCGGTTCAGGCGGTGACGGCCGCGGAAGCGCGGGTAGACCGGGCGCTTGTACTCCGGGTACTGCTGCGTGAGCGGCTTCTTGAAGATCTGCTTGAAGGTGACGCCGAAGCCCCTGAGCGTGTCGAACGGCTGCGGGCTCACAACCAGACCACCAGCGTCGCCGTGACGACGGCGTTGATCACCGCGACCGGAAGGAGCACCTTCCAGCCGAACGACATCAGCTGGTCGTAGCGCAGCCGCGGGTAGGTCGCGCGCAGCCAGATGAAGACGAACACGACGAGCCCGAGCTTGAGAACGAACCAGAGCGGTCCGAGCCAATCGAGCCAGAAGAAGTGCCAGCCGCCGAGGAAGAGCGTGACGGTGAGCGCTGCGAGCGTGATCATGTTGATGTACTCGGCCATCTGGAACAGGCCCCAGCGCATGCCCGAGTACTCGGTGTGGTAGCCGGCGACGAGCTCTTGCTCGGCCTCCGGAAGGTCGAACGGCGCGCGGTTCGTCTCCGCGATTCCCGCGACGAAGAACGTCAGGAAGCCGACGAACTGGGGCACGACGTACCAGATCTCGCGTTGCTGCGCCTCGACGATGTCGACGAGCGAGAGCGAGTGCGCCATCAGGATCACGCCGAGCACGGTCAGCGCGAGCGCGACCTCGTAGCTGACGAGCTGCGCGCACGTGCGCATCGAGCCGAGCAGCGAGTACTTCGATTCGCTCGCCCAGCCGCCGACGATGAAGCCGTAGATCCCGATCGACCCGAGTGCGAACACGAGCAGCAGCGCGATCGGCACGTCGATGATGTAGCCGGTGACGTGGTAGCCGGAGATCGTCCAGCCGGAGCCCCACGGGATCACGGCGAACGCGGCGAGCGCGGTGAACGCGGACAGGACCGGCGCCAGGATGTACGGCAGGTCGATCGCGGCCGCCGGGAAGAAGCTCTCCTTGCGGATCAGCTTGATCAGGTCGGCGATCGGCTGCAGAAGGCCGTACGGACCTGCGCGGTTCGGACCGTAGCGGAGCTGCATCCTTCCGAGCACCTTGCGCTCGATCAGCGTCGTGTAGGCGAACGCGCCGAGGACGAGGTTGATGATCACGACCGACTTGATCGCGCTCACCCACCAGACCTCCGTCACGCGCGCGTCACCTCCGCCGCACCCTCGCGCAGCTCGTCGTGGACCCCTTCCGGAACGAGCACGACACCTTCGGCGAGCGTCTTGCGAACGCGGGCGCGGAGCCGAGCGCTCGTCCCGTTCGTGCGCACGTCGACCTCGGCGCCGTCGCGCACGCCGAGCCGGCGCGCGTCGGCGCGCGAAAGTCCGACCTCGTCGGCCGGCCGCTGGAACTGGAACGCGTCGACACGGTCGACGGCGGGTCCGGAGAAGAGCGGCCGGTACCGGACCAGACGCATCCCGCCGGGCGGCGGCTCGACCTTGTGGCTCTGAGCCACGTTCTCCGCCCCTGCCCGAAGGGGCGCCGTCTCGCCGAGCGACGAGAAGGGCTCGCCGAACAGCTCCTCGTACACGAGCGACGGGTACGGCGAGAGCTCGACGTCGAAGCGCTCTGCGAGCTTCGCGAGCCACGCGGTCTCGTCGGGGCTCGGCGGGATGACCGCACGACGAAGTCGCTGCACACGGCCCTCGAGGTTCGTCATCGACCCGTCGCGCTCGAGGTAGCTGGTGCCCGGAAGGACGAGCTCCGCCCAGCCGACCGCGAGGCCCTGGAACATCGTGATCGCGAGTACCGAGCCGGCCCGCTCGGCCAGCTCCCGAACCGCCGGGTCCGCAGCAGCATCGTCCCCGGAAACGATCAGGAGGGCCGGGTCGCCTTGTAACAGACTGTTGCTTGGCTTCGCCCCGGCGCGCGCGACCGCTTCGTTCACCCCGAGGCCGTTCGGGGTGCGCGGGATGCGGAGCGCGATCGGCTCGCCGCTTGCGCCCTGGCGCTTTCCCTGCTTCGCCCACAGCTCCGCCACCGGAGCGAGCTCCTCCAGCGGAACGTCGCCGGCCGAGACCGACGCGGCGCCTGCCAGGTCGGACAGCGGACGGCCGAGCGGCTGCGCGTCTGCGTCCGGCACCTGAACCGTTCCCCCGAGCGCCGCGACGAGCTTTGCAAGGCCGTACGCGATCTCGTTCGTCTCCGAGCCGGACAGGACGAGATGCACGGACGAGCCCGCGTCGCGCAGCAGGCGCTCCGCCTCGTCGAGCGCTTCATCCCACGAGACCTCGCCGAACCCGCGCCGCCGCACCCGGCGCAGCGGGTCCGTGATCCGATCGCGCGCACGCAACGCCGGAAACGCGAAGCGCCCCTTGTCGCAGAGCCACCCCTCGTCGACCTCGGGATGGTTCCGCGAGAGGATCCGCTTCACCTTCCCCTCGCGCGTCGTGGCGCTGATGTTGCAGCCGACGGGGCAGAGGCCGCACACCGTCGGCACGTTCTGAATCTCCCACGGCCGCGCCTCGAACCGGTACTCCGTGGACGTCAGGGCGCCGACGGGGCACAGCTCGATCACGTTGCCGGAGAAGCGGTCGCGGTACGGCTGATCCTCGAACGTCGCGATCACCGATCCGCGCCCGCGGTCGATCGCAACCAGCTCGCCGTCCTCGGCGACCGACTCGGAGAAGCGCGTGCACCGGTAGCAGAGGATGCAGCGCTCGCGGTCGAGCGCGATGTGCGGCGAGATCGGGATCGGCTTGTCGAGGGTCACCTTCGCGAAGGTCATCCGCGTGTTCCCCGGCCCGTACCGGAACGTCAGGTCCTGCAGCGGGCACTCGCCGCCCTTGTCACAGACAGGGCAGTCGAGCGGGTGGTTGACGAGGATGAACTCGAGCGTGGCCTCCTGCCCCTCGGCAGCCAGTGCGGACGTCTGCGCGGTGCGCACGACCATCCCGTCCTGCGCCGTCAGCGTGCAGCCGGCCTGGAGCTTCGGCATCCCTTCGATCTCGACGAGGCACATGCGGCAGGCGCCGAGCGGCGCGCCGAGGCGCGGCTCGTAGCAGAAGACGGGGAGCTCGATCCCCACCGCGAGCGCGGCCTCGACCAGACCGGTGCCCTTCGGGACCTCGACCTCGCGCTCGTCGATCGTCAGCGTGACGGTCTCGGGAGCGTTCATGCGTGCACCGGGTGCGGGACGTGCTGGTCGACCGGCGCGAAGACGTCGTCGAGCGGCGACTCGCCGAACGGACAGCCGCCCTCGTCGACGTGCCGCTGGAACTCGTCGCGGAACTTGTCGACGTAGCTCGCGACGGGCATCGCAGCGGCGTCGCCCAGAGGGCACAGGCACTTCCCCAGGATCCGGTCGCAGACCGAGAGCAGCAAGTCGAGCTCCGACTGCTCGGCGCGCCCGTCCTCGATCTTCTCGAGGAGCTGCACCATCCAGCGCGTGCCCTCGCGGCACGGCGTGCACTTGCCGCACGACTCGTGCATGTAGAACTGCGCCACGCGCAGGCCGAGCTGCACCATGCAGCACCGCTCGTCGATCACGATCACCGCGCCGGAGCCCAGCATTGTCTTCGCCGCAGCCATCGAGTCGAAGTCGAGCCGCGCGTTGACATCGGCGGCGGCCAGCACCGGCACGGACGACCCGCCCGGGATGATCGCCTTCAGCGCGCGGCCCTCCGGGATCCCGCCGCCCAGGTCGAAGATCAGCTCGCGCAACGTCGTCCCGAGCGGCAGCTCGTAGTTGCCGCCGTTGACCACGTTGCCGGAGAGCGAGAAGAGCCGCGTCCCCGACGAGTTGGCGACGCCGATCTTCGCGTACTTCGCGCCGCCGAGCTCGATGATCTTCGGCACCGTCGCGATCGTCTCGACGTTGTTGATCAGCGTTGGTGACGCGTACAGGCCCTGCACCGCGGGGAACGGCGGTTTCGAGCGCGGCTGACCGCGCTTGCCCTCGAGCGACTCGAGCAGCCCCGTCTCCTCGCCGCAGATGTATGCGCCGGCGCCGCGGTGCAACACGACCGTGACGCCGTCCAGCAGCCCGGCCTCGCGCACCTGGTCGAGCGCAGCGCGGATGATCTCGAACTCGTGCAGGTACTCGCCGCGGATGTAGATGAAGACGTTCTTCGAGCCGATCGCATGCGTGGTGATCAGGCAGCCTTCGAGCAGCCGGTGCGGGACCTTGAACATGATCTCCCGGTCCTTGAAGCTCCCCGGCTCCGACTCGTCCGCGTTGACGACGAGGTAGACGGGCTTGCCGGTGTCCTTCGCGAGGAAGCTCGCCTTGCGGCCCATCGGGAAGCCGGCGCCGCCGCGGCCGCGCACGTTCGCGGTGATGATCTCGTCGAGCACCGCCGACGGCTCCATCGAGCGCGCGCGGGTGAGCTGCTGGTAGCCGCCGACCTCGCGGTAGGCGGCGAGCTGCGTCAGGTCGCGCCCGTTGGTGCCGTCGAGGACGATCCTCCTAATCGGCACGACGCAGCTCCCGAACGATCCCGGGGACGTCCTCGGGACGAACCGGCTCGCGATAGCGGTGGTCGACCGCGACGACCGTTCCCCACCCGCAGCCGCCGGCGCACTCGATGGTACGCAGCGTGACCTCGCCGTCCTCCGTCATCTCGCCTGGGCGCACACCGAGCTCGGACGCGAACGCCTCGAGCACCTGCTGCGCGCCGACGAGCGCGCACGACACGTTCGTGCACACCTCGACGAGGTGCCGTCCGACCGGCTGCAGATGGAACATGTCGTAGAACGACGCGACGGCCTTGCAGTACGCGGGCGTGAGGTCGAGCGCGTCCGCAACCTCCTCGAACGCCTGGGGCGTCAGGTAGCCGTGGCGCTCCTGCGCCAGCCGCAGCGCGGGCATGATCGCCGACTTCGGATCCGGGTACTGCCGCGCGATCTCGCGGATCTCGTCGATCACCGATCTGTGTCCCCCATCACCGAGTCCAGCGAGCCGACGATCGCGATCAGGTCGGCGACGAGCGCGTCAACCATGCACGTCGCCGTCGCCTCGAGCGCGACGAACGACGGCGCGCGAAACTTCACGCGCCACGGCTTCGGTCCGCCGTCCGAGACGACGTAGCAGCCCGACTCGCCGCGCGGCGACTCGATCGCCACGTAGACCTCGCCCTCGGGCACGCGGTAGCCCTCGGTGACGATCTTGAAGTGATGGATCAGCGACTCCATCGACGTGTGCAGCTCGTGCCGCGGCGGGAGTACCACCTTCCGGTCGTCAGCGATCCAGGGCTCGCCCTCCATCCCTTCGAGCCGGTCGAGGCACTGCGCGGCGATGCGGGTCGACTCGCGCATCTCGTCGACGCGCACCTTGTAGCGGTCGTAGACGTCGCCGTTCGGGTACACGGGCACATCGAAGTCGACCTCGTTGTACGCGAGGTACGGCTCGGCCTTGCGCAGGTCCCAGTCGATCCCGGACGCGCGCACGATCGGCCCCGACTGCCCGAGCGCGAGTGCGTCCTCCGCCGAGAGCAGCCCGACTCCCTTCGTCCGCTCCAGCCAGATCTCGTTCCGCGAGAGGAGCCGTTCGTAGTCGTCGACCGCCTTCGGCATCCACTCGACGAACTTGCGGCATTCGGGGAAGAAGCCGCGCGGGATGTCCTCCGCGAGGCCGCCCGTCTGGAAGTACCGCGTGTGCATGCGCGTCCCCGCGACCAACTCGGAGAGGTCGAGGATCGAGTCGCGCTCGCGGAACGTGTACCAGAACATCGAGATCGCGCCCAGCTCGAGCGCGGCCGTCCCGAGGTAGACGAGGTGCGAGTGGATCCGGTTCAGCTCGCACAACAGCATCCGCATCCACGTTGCCTTAGGCGGGACCTCGAGCCCCAGCAGCTTCTCGATCGCGAGCACGAACACGAGCTCGTTGTTCTGGAAGCCGACGTAGTCGATGCGCTCCGGGTACGTGATCCCCTTCCACCACGTCTTCTGCTCCATCGACTTCTCGAACCCGGTGTGCAGGTAGCCGATCACCGCCGAGAGGCCGACGACCTCCTCGCCGGCCAGGTCGACGATCAGTCGCAGGACCCCGTGCGTCGACGGATGGTTCGGGCCGAAGTTGACCTGCAGGACGTCGCCGGTCTCACGGATGTCGTCCGGGACCTGGAGCACGGTCGGGACCGGCTTCGGGATGCGGGTTCCTTCGTAGATCTTCGGCCGTTCGACGATCGCCACGGTGACTTACTCCTCGCCCGAGAACCGGACCGGCTCGCCGCCGATCGGGTAGTCCTTGCGCAGCGGGTGCCCTTCCCAGTCGTCCTCCATCAGGATCCGGACGAGGTTCGGGTGCCCGTCGAAGGGGATGCCCATCAGGTCCCACGCCTCGCGCTCGTGCCAGTCCGCGGTCGGCCAGACCTCGATCACGCTCGGCACGGTCTCGGCGTCGTCGATCCAGATCTGCACGCGCACGCGCGCGGGGTCGGCGCTCAGGCGCAGCAGGTGGTACGAAACGGAGAAGCGCTTCGGCTTCGGCTCGGGCAGACGCTCGAGTCCCCACGAGCCCGGCGAGTTCAGGTTGCGGCCCTGCGCCGTGCCGATGTAGCCGGCGACGTCCTCCGTCCCGCCGGGCCAGTCGAGATAGTCGGCGGCGGCGATGTCCGCGAGCACGTTGAAGCCCTCGACGTCGCGCAGGTGCAGGCACGCCTCGCGCAGGCGCGGCGCGTCGACGACGAGCGTCGTCTCGCCGTAGGCCTCCTTCGTCCGAACCAGCCCGGGAACGCCTTCGTACGTCAGCTCGCCACTCCGCGGATCTCGTACGCGGGCGGAATCCCCGCGAGCACCTTCTCGTGCAGCCGGATGATCCCCTCCATCAACGCCTCGGGCCGCGGCGGGCAGCCCGGGACGTGGATGTCGACCGCGACGATCTTGTCCACGCCCTGGAGCGTCGTGTAGTTGTTGAACATCCCGCCGGAGCTCGCGCACGCGCCCATCGCGATCACCCACTTCGGCTCGAGCATCTGGTCGTAGATCTGCCGCAGCGGCGCGGCCATCTTGTGCACGACCCGTCCGGAGACGATCAGGAGGTCGGCCTGGCGCGGCGAGGAGCGGAACGCCTCCATCCCGAAGCGCGCGATGTCGTAGCGCGACGCGACGATCGCCATCATCTCGATCGCGCAGCAGGCGAGCCCGAACGTGTCGGGCCACATCGACCTCGTCTGCGCCCAGGCGACCGCCTTCTCGAGCGACGTCAGCATCAGCCGGTCCGCGAGCTGCGAGACCTCCTGCTCGAAGACGCTCGGCTGCTTGCCGAGACCGAGCACGCGCTCGGACTGCAACCCGTACTGGCGCAACGGCTTCATTGCCACTCGAGCGCCCCCTTGCGCCAGACGTACACGTATGCCAGGACGAGGATCCCGATGAAGAAGAGGAACTCGAGCAGGCCGAACCAGGCGAGCTGGTCGAGCATCACGGCCAGCGGATAGAGAAAGACGATCTCGATGTCGAAGACGATGAAGAGCATCGCCGTCAGGTAGAAGCTGATCGTGAAGCGCTGCTGCGCCGGCGGGCCCGTCGAGACGCCGGATTCGAAGGGAATCGTTCGGGCGCGCGTCCGGTGCGAAGGGCGCTGCGCGAACACGAACGACATCACCACCATCGAGGCGGGGATGATCAGTGCGAGGCTCCCGTAGATCAGGAATGGGAGCCACCTCTCGAGGATCGTCCCGACCAGCACCGGCGGCGAACGCTAACAGGTCCCAGGCGTCACGAGCGGCGCGGAAAACGGCTCAACCGAGCGCGCAACGACTGTCACGAAGTCGCAGGTTTCCAGCGTCCCGGACCTCGGGTACGATGAGCGTATGGCGACCGTCGAAACCCTCGTCGACCTGACCGAGCGCGCCGCGGTGAAGATCCGCGAGCTGCAGGTCACCGAGCCCGCCGGCGAGGCGGAGGTGCTGCGCATCGCCATTCAGGGCGGGGGGTGCTCAGGGTTCCAGTACGGCCTCGGCTTCGACCGCGGCGCGGTCGAGGGCGACCACGAGGTCGAGCTGCACGGCGTGCGCGTCGTCGTCGACCCGTTCAGCGCGCCGTACCTCTCCGGCTCCACGATCGACTGGCTCGACGGGCTCGAGGAGTCCGGCTTCAAGATCGACAACCCGCACGCGGTCTCCTCGTGCGGCTGCGGGCACTCTTTCCAGGTGGAAGAGGGCGAAGCGCCCGAGGGCGGCGCAGCCTGCGGGCACGGCTGTTAGCGGCTGAGCCGCTCTACTCTTAAGCCGTGACCGACGTCCTCGACGTCACCATCCTCGGCGCAGGCCCCGTGGGGCTGAGCGTCGCGTACTACGTCGGCCACCGCGATGGGACCGTTCGCATCATCGAGAGCCTGGAGCAGATCGGCGGGCAGGTCGCGGCCACCTACCCGGAGAAGCACGTCTACGACGTCGCCGGCCACCCGAAGGTCCTCGGCCAAAAGCTCGTCGACCTGTGCGCGGAGCAGGGGCTCCAGTTCGGCGCGGACGTGATCCTCGGCGAGGAGGCCCGGACGCTCGAGCGCCTGAGCCAGAACGGCGAGGAGATCCTCGCGCTGACGACCGACGCGGGTACCACGTACCTCTCGCGCGCGATCATCATCACGGCAGGTCACGGCGCCTTCGAGCCGCGCAAGCTCGGCGTCGACGACATCGACACGTGGGAAGGCCGCGGGCTGCACTACGTCGTGCGGGAGAAGGCGCAGTTCGCCGGCAAGCGCTGCGTGATCGTCGGCGGCGGCGACTCGGCGCTCGACTGGACGCTGGGGCTGCAGGACACCGCCGAGCTCCCGATCACGCTCGTGCACCGGCGCGACCGCTTCCGCGCGCTCGAGTCGTCGGTCAGCGAGGCGCGCCGCCTCGAGGAGGCCGGGAACGTCCGCATCCTCACCCCGCACGAGGTGCGCGAAGTGCACGGCGACGGCTCGATCGAGGCCGTGACGATCGAGAACACGACGACCGGCGAGCTCGAGCGGCACCACTGCGACGCGCTCATCACACTGCTCGGCTTTGTCTCCCATCTCGGCGCGATCGCCGAGTGGGACGTCGTGCTCGAGGGCAAGCGGCAGCTGCGGATCGATCCGATGACCTGCGAGACCTCGATGCCAGGCGTCTACGCGGCGGGCGACGTGGCCGGCTACCCCGGGAAGATCACGCTGATCACGATCGGCATGGGCGAGGCCGCGATCGCCGCGAACAACGCGATCGCCAGGATTCGCGGCGAGAAGGTGCAGCCGAAGTACTCGACAGACTGACCGGAGGCTTCTCCGAGAGCGGCCGCTCGAATCGCGTCGGCTAAGGCGAGTCGCCTAGTTAGACTCGCGGGAAATGCAGAGCATTTCCCGCGAATTGTGGGGGAGCGAGACCAGCAAGGCCGTCGCGAACTTCCCCGTCTCCGGTGAGCCGATCCCCGTCCACGTCGTCCGCTGGCTCGGACGGGTCAAGGGCGCTGCCGCGCGCGTGAACGCGGAGCTCGGACTACTCGATGCGGACAAGGCCGAGCGCATCGCCGCTGCAGCGCGGCGCGTCGCCGAGGGCGAGCTCGACGACCAGTTCCCGATCGACGTCTTCCAGACCGGCTCCGGGACGAGCTCGAACACGAATGCGAACGAGGTGCTCGCGACGCTCGCAGGCGAGGACGTGCACGCGAACGACGACGTGAACATGGGCCAGTCCTCGAACGACGTCTTTCCCTCGGCCGTGCACCTGGCGGCGCTCGAGCAGGTCACCCACGACCTAATCCCGGCGCTGGAGCAGCTGGCCGAGTCGCTCGGACGCAAGGCGGCGGAGTTCGACGACGTCGTCAAATCGGGCCGCACGCACTGGATGGATGCAGTGCCGGTCACGCTCGGTCAGGAATTCGGCGGCTACGCAGCACAGGTGCGCGAGGGCGTCGAGCGCGTGCGCGGGACGCTGGAGCGCCTCGGCAAGATCCCGCTCGGCGGCACGGCTGTGGGCACCGGCCTCAACACCCATCCCGAGTTCGCCGAGCGCGTCCGGGCACTCCTGGCGGAGGAGACCGGCCTCGAGATTCACCCGCCCGCCGACCCGTTCGAGTCGCAGGCGGCCCGCGACGCCCTTGTCGAGACATCGGGCGCGCTGAAGACCGTCGCCGTCTCGTTGACGAAGATCGCGAACGACCTGCGCTTCATGGGCTCAGGCCCGCGCGCGGGACTCGCCGAGATCTTGCTCCCGGAACTCCAGAAGGGCAGCTCGATCATGCCCGGCAAGGTCAACCCGGTCATCCCCGAGGTCGTGACCCAGGTCGCGGCCCAGGTGATCGGCAACGACCAGGCGATCGCGATCGGCGGCATGAGCGGCCACTTCGAGCTGAACGTCTACGTGCCGATGATGGCGCGGAACCTGCTCGACTCGATCCGGCTGCTCGCGAGCTCCACTCGCCTCCTGGCCGAGAAGTGTGTGGACGGGATCGAGGCGAATCGCGAGACCTGCGAGCGCTACGCCGAGCTGACGCTCTCGGCTGCTACCGCGTTGAACCCCTATATCGGCTATGACCGGGCGACCGAGATCGTCAAAGAGGCCGCCGCCTCGGGTAGGTCGCTGCGCGAGGTCGGGCGCGAGAAAGGCGTGGAGGAAAGCGTCCTCGACGAGGCTCTCGACTACCGCGCAATGGCAAAACCGCACGGGAACGAGCCGCCTCGCGCGGCCCCGTAGCGTTTTCTCTATAGACGTTCCTCTGATTGAAGCGGCCTCGATATCGAAGTAGATTCCCTCGTCTTCCGTGAGGGGAGAGACGGCCGTCTCGGGCGGCCGTGAACAAAACGAGGGGAGAGTTGATGCGAAGTAGGTGGATCCGCGCGGTCCTGCTGGCTGCAGGCGCCGCGCTCACGCTCGTCCTCGCAGCAGCCACAGCGCCGGCGGGCTCGCCGGGCGGGCAGCTGTCGAAGGAAGAGGCGGCGCTTCTCCGCGAGGCGCGGGCGCAGGGCAAGGACTCGGTGATCCTCTTGATCGCGAGCCAGCCGGGCCAGGCCAAGACGGTCGCCGACGGTCTCCAGGGCCTCGGCGCTTCCGTCGGCTACCGCGACGACCAGCTCGGATACCTCCGCGCGACCGTCGCGCTGGACAAGGTCGAGCAGGCGTTTGGGCTCGCAGGCGTGCAGGCGGCGGACGTCGACAAGACGATTCCGTACGAGGATCCGGCGCCCGAGGGCGTCAGCCCGATCATTCCGCAGGCGCCGCCCGGACCGGCGACGCCGCGGGTGAACCCCTACATGCCGACCCAGGACACCAAGGCTGCGCAGTTCGTGAACGCGCACCCCACGTGGGACGGCCGCGGGGTGACGATCGGCATCGTCGACACGGGCATCTCGCTCGACAATCCGGGCGTGACCGTGACGAGCACCGGCGAGCGGAAGATCGTCGACTGGGTAACCGGGACGGATCCGGTGAACGACCCCGATCCGACGTGGATCAACATGAAGGACCAGGTCAGCGGCGCGAGCTTCACGTGGAAGGGCGCTACGTACACGGCGCCCGTCGCCGGCTCGTATCGAATCGGCGCGTTCCGCGAGGACAACCCGCTCTTCGGCGGCGAGTACAGCACGGGCGGAAGCCCCGACCCGGCCGGCGGTGACCTGAACCGCGACGGCGACGAGACGGACGTCTTCGCGATCCTCTGGAACACGTCGACCGACGACGTCTGGGTGGACACGAACGGCAACCGCTCGTTCGCCGACCAGAGCGCGATGAAGAACTACAGCGCTCGCTACGACATCGGCTGGTTCGGGACGGACAACGCGGCAACTGCGGTCGCCGAGCGCGTCCCGTTCGTCGTCCAGACCGACGGCAAGAACAAGTACGTCAACATCGGCATCGTTGCCGGGCTCCACGCCACGCACGTCACGGGCATCGCTGCGGGCAACCGCATCTACGGCGGCGAGGCGAGCGGTGCGGCGCCGGGCGCCAAGGTCGTCTCCTCGAGGGCCTGCCTGTTCGTCGCCGGTTGCACGAGCCACGCGCTCTTCGAAGGGATGATCTTCGTCGCGAAGCAGAAGGATGTCGACGTGATCAACATGTCGATCGGCGGTCTGCCGGCGCTCAACGACGGCAACAACGCTCGTTGCGCGCTCTACGAGCGGCTGGTCGACCAGTCGAACGTGCAGATGTTCCTCTCGCAGGGCAACAACGGGCCCGGTGTGAACACCGCCGGCGACCCGGGACTCTGCGGAGGCGTGCTCGGGCTGGGCGCGTACATCACGTCCGACACGTACGAGAAGGACTACGGCACGCCGATGCCGTACGCAGACAACCTGCATTACTTCAGCTCGCGCGGGCCGCGCGAGGACGGCGGCTTCGCGCCCGACCTCGTCACCCCGGGCGCGGCTGTGTCGACCACGCCGATGTGGCAGAACGGCTCCGGCCTGCCCTACGTGCTGCCGCCGGGGCTCCAGCTCCAGAACGGCACGTCGATGGCGGCTCCGGAGGCGACGGGCGTCGGCGCGTTGCTGATCAGCGCTGCGAAGCAGGCCGGAGTTCAGCACCAGCCGGCCCAGATCCGGCAGGCGCTGCTCTCGTCTGCCCGCTTCCTCGATCCGACGCGGTTCCAGGCGAACGACCAGGGGCTCGGCCTGATCAACGTCGAGGCGGCCTGGGAGCTGCTGAAGACGAACATCCAGACGGTCGACATCAGGGGGACGGTCCCGGTGCACACGCTCCTGAGCGGCTTCCTCGCCACTCCGGGCGTCGGCATGGGGATCTACGACCGCGAGGGTGTCACCGCCGGCTCGACGTACACGCGGACGTACACGTTCACGCGGAACTCGGGACCCGGCGGGCCGGTCACCTACAACGTCGGCTGGGTGGGCAACGACGGCACGTTCTCGTCGGCGGCGTCGATCGCCCTCGACAAGGGCGGATCGGCGCAGCTGACGGTGACGATCTCGCCGTCGGCCGGTGCTCACTCGGCGATCCTCACGCTCGACGATCCGTCGACGGCGGGGATCGACTACGCGACGATGAACACCGTCATCGCGCCGTACACGTTCGCGGCTCCGAGCTACTCGCAGTCGATCAGCTCGGACATCGCGCGCGGACAGTCGAAGCACTACTTCTTCCTCGTGCCCGCGAACACGCCGGCGTTCAAGGTCGACATGACCGGCGGCGGCCTGGCGGCAGGAGCCGGTGCGATCCGGTTCCTCCGCTGGCATCCGTGGGGCCTCGCGATCGAGTCGAACGGGGTCTCCAACTGCTACAACGGTCAGCCCGGCGGGACCTGCAACCCGGCCGGTGGAGTCAGTCAGAGCACGACCAGCCGGACCGTGACGAGCCCGCAGGCGGGCGTCTGGGAGGTCACGATCGACGCACGGCGGAACTCCGACGCCTATCCGGCGGCGGCGCCGTTCACGTTGACGGGGACGATCCTCGGCGCGAAGGTCGAGCCGAACCCGGACGTGATCGCGTCGGCGACGATCGGCACGCCGGTCAGCCGCTCCTACACGCTGACGAACCTGTTCGGCGCCTTCACGGGTAGGGCCGTGGGCACGAACATGGGCAGCGCGCGGCGCGGCGTGTTCTCGATCGCGAACCACGCGCAACAGACGTACGACGTGACGATCCCGGCGGGGGCGACCTCGCTCCGGGCGACGATCGGGAGTCCGTCGGATCCGGCGGCCGACCTCGATCTGTTCGTCTTCAACTGCACGAGCGGTACGTGCGTGCAGGCGGGGTCGAACGCCGACGGCGACTCCGAGGAGTCGGTCACCATCGCGGACCCGGCCGCAGGTCTGTGGCGGGTCCTGGTCGACGGCTTCGCGGTTCCGTCGGGCAACACGAACTACAACTACATCGACGTTTTCTTCACGACGACGCCGATGGGGACGATCAGCGTCACCGATGCGAACGCGCTTCGGCCGGCGGGCTCGTCCTGGACGGTTCCGGCGACGGTGACCGCGAACGCGGCGCCGGCCACGGGCCGCGTGCTGTTTGGGAACGTCGAGGTGCGGACGGACACAGATGTGCTCGTCGGCTCCGGCGACGTGCTCGTAGAGAACGTCAGCCCGTAACGAAAACGGGAACGACCGAGCGAAGGGCCCCCTCGTGGGGCCCTTCGTCTTTCAGGGCTCGATGCAGCCGACGATGTCGTGCTGCAGCATCGCGCGGCTGCCGCGCGTGCCGATCGCCTGCAGCGTGTAGGGCGTGCACCGGTCGACGCGCAGCCCGTAGCGAACGGTGAAGCGACCGAGCGGCCCCGCGCGGACGAGACGCTTCGACGCGAGGCCCTCGGAGGCGAGCAGGAGCGTCACGCGCTCGTTCGCCCGGAAGCGCAGACCCTGCACGGTGAGCGGTTGCAGCGAGACTGGGCGTAGCGCGGGCCGAGCGATTGCGCCTGGCGCCGGTGCGGCCAGGACGAGCGCGAGCGGTGCGAGGGCGAAGCGGCGCACAAACACATTGAAGCGCCGATTCGGGATAGCCGTAGCTCGATAGAGAAACGGTCATTGATGATCCGCGACGACGCTGCTACCTTGCCGCGCCTCAGAGGGAGAGAGCCGCTGCGGCCGTGAGGGACGGCCGGCGGACGTCACGAAAGGGGAGAGGTGAAGCGATTCATCGCCGTCCTCGCGCTTGCGTTTGCGACGCTGGCTTTGCCGGTGCTCGCCTCAGCGGCCGGGGGCAACGGGACTGACGGAACGTCATCGGGGCCGAAGGTCGACACATCGAGCGCGATTGTGCAGCTCAACGGCGCGCCGCTCGCGACGTACGAGAAGACGCACCCCGCGCAGGGGAAGAAGATCGACTTCTCGAGCAATACCGTGAAGTCGTATCGGGCGCAGCTGTCCGCGCTCCGGAACGACTTCAAGCAGTGGCTGAGGACGAACGCGCCGGCCGCCAAGGTGACGGGTGAGTTCGACATCGCGCTGAACGCGGTCGCGGTACAGCTGAACGGTACGAGCCTCGACACGCTGCGCTCCGGGCCGCAGGTCCTCTCGGCCGAGTACGAGGGCCTCTACTACCCGGTCGCCGACGACCCCGACCTCGGGATCATCGACGCGATCCAGGCGTGGTCGCGGGCCGGCGGTGCAGCGAACGCCGGTGCGGGCGTGAAGGTCGCGATCGTGGACACGGGCATCGACACGACGCACCCGTGCTTCAGCGACGCGGGGTACGCCCCCCAGCAGCAGCTGGGCAACACGCGCTTCACCAACAACAAGGTGATCGCGGCGAAGGTGTTCAACATGAACGCCAAGAACCAGGGCTACACGGCCGAGGCGATCCAGGATCACGGCACGCACGTGGCCGGCACGGTCGCGTGCAACTACCTGACACCGGCGACCGTGAACGGGGTCCTGATCCCGTACGCGATGTCGGGCGTGGCGCCGCGGGCGCTGCTCGGGAACTACAACGTCTTCCCGAACCAGGTCGGCAACGCACGCTCCGAGGACATCGTCGATGCTCTCGAGGCGGCGTACGAGGACGGGTTCGACGTCGCGAACATGAGCCTCGGCGGCGGTTCGCGGGGCTTCAACGACCTGCTCGCGATCGCCACGGACAACCTCGACGAGGCGAACATGGTCGTCGCCGTCGCGGCCGGCAACAGCGGGCCGGGTCACTTCACGATCGAGTCACCGGGTAAAGCCGCCCGGGCGCTCACGGCCGGCGCGAGCACGGTTCCGCACTTCGTCGGGGCGGCGCTCACCGTCGGTGGGGCTTCGTACGGTGTCGCGGCAGGCGACTTCAAGGTCGTCACCGCGGACACGACCGCGCAGCTTGCCGCCGTGCTCTCGAATGGCTCGCTGAGCACGGCCTGTTCGGCCCTGCCGGCGAACAGCCTGAGCGGCAAGATCGCGGTTATCTCCCGCGGAACCTGCACGTTCTCGCAGAAGATCCGGAACGCGCAGGACGCAGGGGCGATCGTGGCGATCGTCGTGAACAACGTCGCCGGCGACCCGATCGCGATGGGCCTCGGCGGCATCGCAAACGAGCCGACGATCCCGGCGTACATGACGTCCCGTGACAACCGCGCGGCGCTGATCGCGGCGAACGGCCAGACGGCCACCGTCTCCGCGGCGCTGAGCTACTTCTTGACGTCGAACGTGGACATCATGGCCGGCTTCTCGAGCCAGGGCCCGACGGACGTCGACTTCCGGGTCAAGCCGGACGTCGTCGCTCCGGGCGTGAATGTGCTGAGCTCCGTGCCGCACACCGCGTGCGCTGCGCCTCCGTGCTTCGCGTTCTTCCAGGGCACCTCGATGGCGACGCCACACCTCGCCGGCTCGGCGGCGGTCGTCCGCGGCCAGCATCCTGACTGGTCCGCGGCGGAGATCCGCTCGGCGATCGTGAACACGGCCGAGCAAGGCGTGTTGCGGAGCTTCAACACCGCCACGCCCGTGAACGACGTGAACGTGATCGGCGCGGGTCGGGAGAACCTCGACAACGCCGTTCGCGCGTCGGTCGCGCTCGATCCGGTCAGCGTCAGCTTCGGCGCAATCCCGCCCGGCTCCGGCCAGACGAAGGCCGCAACCGTCCAGCTGTCAATCGGCTCGGGCCCGTACACGGTCTCCGTCAGCTCGAGCACCGGCACCGGAGTCTCGTACTCCGCGGCCGTCTCCAGCTCGACGATCACCGTGACGATGACCGCTGCGAAGGGCGCGAGCGCGGGTGACCACCAGGCGACTCTCCGCGTGCTGCGGGGCGGGGCCGAGGTGGCGCACGCCGCGGTCTACACGCTGGTCAAGTAGTCCGGGCTCTCTCCCGGATCGCTGGAAGGGCCGCCGCGAGGCGGCCCTTCCTGTTGATTTGTGCGGGCGCGGACCGGGAAGATGGCGCTCTCCGTCCCTCGACATGGGGAGCGTCCAGTGAAGCGGCTCTTCCCCCGGCTCGTCCTGACAGCGGCCGCGGCAGTTGCCGGGAGGGCACCTCGCCGGCGTCGGGCGGGCCGGTGCTGATCGGCACGTCGAACACGATCGCGTCCGTGACGTCCTTCGGCATGAACGCGCAGTGCAAGGGCCTGGACTTCTCGTACCGGCTCGACCGGCCCGAGGTCCTCGCCTGGATCCTCGATCCGAACCGGCCGGACGCCGGCTAGGAGCGCTAGTAGGCGACGGCGCCACGCCCGGTCTCCGCGGCGTGGCGTTGCTCGTCTGCCCGGTAGGACGAGCGAACGAGTGGCCCCGAGAAGACCGAGCCGAACCCCAGCGCCTCGCCCTGCTCCCTGAACCAGCGGAACTCGTCGGGGTGCACCCAGCGGTCGATCGGCACATGCTTCGGGCTCGGCTGCAGGTACTGGCCGATCGTGACGACGTCGACGCCGTGCGCGCGCAGGTCGCGCATCGTCTCGACGATTTCGTCGTTCGTCTCCCCCAGGCCGACGATGATCCCGGACTTGGTCAGTAGCGGGTAGCCGGCGAGCTCTTTGGCGCGTTCCAGCAACCAGAGCGCCTTGTCGTAGCTCGCCTTCGCGCCGCGCATGTGGCGATGTAGGCGGCGCACCGTCTCGATGTTGTGGTTGAAGACGTCGGGGCGCGCTTCGAGCACCGTGCGGAGCGCCTCCTCCTCGACACCGAGGAAGTCGGGCGTGAGCACCTCGACGCTCGCGTGCGGCAGCTTGCGCTTGAGCGCGCGGATCGTGGCCGCGTAGTGGCCGGCTCCGCGATCGGGGACGTCGTCGCGGTCGACCGAGGTGACGACGACGTGCTTGAGCTGCATCTGCGCGGCGACCTGCGCGAGCCGCAAAGGCTCGAGCGGATCGGGCGGGCTCTCGGGCTTCCCCGAGTGCACGTAGCAGTAGCGGCATGCGCGCGTGCAGGTGTCGCCGAGGATCTGGAAGGTCGCCGTGCCGCGTCCCCAGCACTCTGCGATGTTGGGGCAGCGCGCCTCCTCGCAGATCGTGTGCAGGGACGCGCCGTGGATGAGCTTCTTGACGTCGAAGTAGCGCCCGTCCGCGCTCGGCGCGCGGACCTTCATCCACTCCGGGCGGCGGGGCCGCTCAGCTACGGACTGCGAGCTTTGCATGGATCGGTTGTTCCCAGAGACCCGCACCTGCGTCCGCCGGGAGCTCCTCGAACGTTAGTCCGAAGACGTCAGCGAGCGCATCCGCCGCGGGGCCGCGGACGTCGTTGACAGCGAGCGGCCGGTCGAGCTCGCGCGCCATCGTCGTGAAGGCGGCGCCTTCGAGGCCGCACGCGGTGATCCAGTCGGTGAACGGCGCCGGGTCGAGGTCGACGTTCAAGGCATAGCCATGTGTCGTCACCCACTTGTGTATGTGGATCCCGATCGACGCGATCTTCCGCGGCGGCGCCGTCAACCAGATCCCTGTGAGCCCGTCGATCCGTTCGGCGGGAAGTCCAAACGTGGCCAGCGTTTGGACAAGCGCCTCCTCCAGATCCCGGCAGTACCGCTTGACGTCTTGGCCGTGCCGCGTGAGGTCGAGGATCGGGTAGCAAAGGAGCTGCCCGGGCCCGTGGTAGGTCGACTTGCCGCCTCGGTCGGTCTCGACGATCTCGACCTCGGCGTCGTCGGGAACGTGCAGCTCCCCCTCCTCCGCGCGGCGGCCCAGAGTGACCACGGGCGGGTGCTCGAGCATGACGACCGTGTCCGGGATTGCGCCCTGCGAGACCGCGGCGGCGAGCGAGCGCTGGAGCTCCCACGCGTCGCGGTACGGGGTGAGTCCGAGGTTCAACAGGTACGCGCCCTGCGCCACGGTGGTCAGCGTAGCTGCGGGGTCGAACCGAGCGGCCCGGATGGGCGAATATGCCCATGGTGCCGCCGCGTTCGCTCACCAACCGCGTCCTCCTTGCGTTCGCGGTTCCTGCGCTCGTCGCGCTCATGCTGGCGGTGGACCACTACGTCGACTTGACGGGGCAGCTCGCTCTCGGGGTGCTTGCCTTCGCGATCCTCGCCGCGGTCTGCACGCGTCTCGACCCCCGTCTGCGCCTGCAGGCCGCGCTCATCGTGGTCGTAGCGAGCTGCGGCGAGGTGCTCGCGTCGCTCGTCTGGGGCCTCTACACCTATCGGCTCGAGAACGTGCCGCTCTTCGTGCCGCCGGGACACGCGCTCGTGTACCTCGGCGGGCTCGCGGTCGCGCAAGTGTTCATCGGACGGGAGCGGCTCCTCGTCGGCCTGGCGGTCGCGCTCGTCTCGGTGTGGGCGGTCGCCGGAGTGCTCGTGCTTCCGCGTCAGGATCTGAGTGGGGCCGCGGCTGCGGTGCTGCTCGTGCTCGTCCTCCTCCGCAGGTCTCAGGCGCACCTCTTTGCGGGCGTGTTCATCGTCGTCGCCTTTCTCGAGCTGTACGGAACCGCGATCGGCACCTGGGCGTGGGCCGAGCACGTGCCGAGCCTCGGGCTCCCGCAGGGCAACCCTCCAAGCGGCGCCGCGGTGGGCTACGTCGTGATGGAGGCGACCGCGGTTCGCGCCGCGTGCAGGCTCCGTGCGATTCAATGGCCGCGACGTGAGCGCGGAGCTGAACGAGACGACGCGCCAGGCGATGCCGTTCGCGGCGCTGCTGGGCGTCGAGCTGCTTTCCGCGTCGCCTGACGAGGTCCGCGGCCGCCTCGACTGGGACGAAAGCCGCTGCACTGCGGGCGGGATCCTCCACGGCGGCGCGCTGATGGGTCTCGCCGACTGCACCGGCGGGCTGTGCGCCTTCTACAACCTCCCCGAAGGCGCGACCGCAACGGCGACGATCGAGTCGAAGACCAACTTCTTCCGCCCCGTCGTGTCAGGCCACGTCGAAGCGCGCTCCCGCGTCCTTCACCAGGGCCGGACGACGATCGTCGTGGAGACGGACGTGCTCGACGCGAGCGACCGCCTCGTCGCCCGCGTGACGCAGACGCAGGCCGTCCTGCGCCCGGCCTAGTAGTCCGACTCGCCCCAGCTCTCGAGCTTCTCGCGCAGCGAGCGGAGGAAGCGGCCGGCGAGCGCGCCGTCGACTAGGCGATGGTCGTACGTGAGCGTCAGGTTCATGATCGGCCGGATCGCGATCACGTCCTGGCCGAGCTCGTCCTGCACGACCCACGGGCGCTTGACGACGGCGTAGGTGCCGAGGATCGCCGCTTGTGGCTGGCTGATCACGGGTGTGCCGTGGAAGGTGCCGTAGCCGCCGGGGTTCGTGATCGTGAACGTCCCGCCCTGCACCTCGTCGGGCAGGAGCTTCTTGTCGCGCGCGCGCTGGGCGATGTCGGTGACGCCCTTCGCAATCCCGAGGAGGTTCAGCGTCTCCGCGTTCTTCAGCACCGGCACGATCAGTCCCTTGCCGTCCGCGAGCTCGACCGCGAAGCCGAGGTTGACGTAGTTGCGCGTGACGATCTGGTCGCCGCGGATCTCGCCGTTCACCCACGGGTACTCGCGCAGCGTCTCGACCACGGCGCGGGCGACGAACGCGAGGTACGTCGGGTTGACGCCGTAGGACGCCTGGAACTCCTTCTTCAGCTTCTCGCGGATCGCGACGACCCTTGACATGTCGACCTCGATCGCGCTCGTCACGTGCGCGGACGTGTCGAGGGAGCGGCGCATGTGCTCGGCGATCCCCCTGCGCATGGCGTTCATCGGCTCGAGCGTTTCGCCTGTCCCGACTTGGGCGGGCGCCGCCGGAGCTGCAGGCGCCTGCGCTGCGGGCGCCGGGGCAGCCGGCGGAGCTGCAGGCGCCGGCGCTGCGGGCGCCGGGGCAGCCGGCGGAGCTGCAGGCGCCGGCGCTGCGGGCGCCGGGGCAGCTGGCGGTTGTGCCGCGGGAGCCTGCGGCGCAGCCGGTGCCGGCGGCGGAGCTGCCGGCGGAGGTGCGACTGCCGGCCCGCTCTCGATGAACTGCAAGATGTCCTTCTTCGTCACGCGGCCGCCCCGCCCCGTGCCCTCCACCTGACCAGGGTCGACGCCGTGCTCCGATGCGATGCGGGCCACGACCGGTGACACGAACGCCTTCCCGTTGCCGCCGTCGGCCGCCGGCGCGGTCGTGGGAGCGGTCTCGGCCGCAGCCGGCCGCGCCTCGTCGACCGTTTCCGCGGTCGGAGACGGCGCGGGCGCGTCGCTCGACGCGTTCGCTTCGGCGGAAGCCTGAGCAGTCGCGGGCTCGGGAACGCCGCCCCCGCCGTCGCCCGACGGCTGCGCGGCCACCTCCGCCCCTTCGGGCGCGATCACGGCGAGCTTTGTCCCCACCTCGACGGTCTCGCCTTCCTGCACGAGGATCTCCGCGACCACGCCGCTCGCCGGCGAAGGCACCTCGGTGTCGACCTTGTCGGTGGAGATCTCGAGCAGCGACTCGTCGGCCTTGATCGGCTCGCCGACCTGCTTGAGCCACTTCGTGATCGTCCCCTCCGAGACGGAGACGCCCATCTGGGGCATGACGACGTCGGTTGCGCCTGCGACGGCCATTAGTACTCGGCGAGCTCCTTCAATCCGGCGACCACATCTTCGACCTGCGGGATGAAAGCCTTTTCGAGCGCCGGTGAGAACGGCACCGGCGTGTCGGGGGCGGCGATCCGCTTGACCGGCGCGTCGAGGTCCTCGAACGCCTCCTCGGCGATCGTCGCCGCGATCTCGGCGCCGAAGCCGCCGGTGTGCGTGTCCTCGTGGAGGACGAGCACTTTCGACGTCTTGCGCACCGACTCGAGCACAGCCTGCTTGTCCCACGGCATGATCGAGCGCAGGTCGACGATCTCGACGGAGACGTCGTCTCCGAGCTCCTTCGCAGCCTCTGCGGCGGTGTAGACCATCGCGCCCCACGTGATCACCGAGACGTCCTCGCCTTCGGCGTGCGTGCGCGCCTTCCCGATCGGCACCGTATAGCGCTCGTCGGGCACCTCGCCCTTGATCCGTCGGTAGAGGTGCTTGTGCTCGAAGTAGAGCACCGGGTTCGGGTCCTCGATCGCGGAGATGAGCAAACCCTTCGCGTCCTCGGGCGTCGAGGGACACACCACCTTCAGACCCGGGATGTGCGCAAACGAGGACTCTGGGTTCTGGGAGTGGAAGGGCCCTCCCGAGAAGCCCCCGCCGGACGGGCAGCGCACGACGATCGGCACCGGTGTCCCCACGCGCCAGCGCTGTTTCGCAGCGACCGTGACGAGTTGATCCCACGCGCACGAGACGAAGTCTGCGAACTGCATCTCCGCGACGGGGCGCAGGCCCATGATCGCGGAGCCGGTGCACGAGCCGACGATCGCGGTTTCCGCGAGCGGCGCGTCGATTACGCGCCAGGGCCCGAACTCTTCCTGGAAGCCGAGTGTCACCTTGAACGCGCCGCCGTATACGCCGACGTCCTCGCCGATCACGAAGACGCGCTTGTCGCGGCGCATCTCCTGCCGGAGGCCGTCCGAAATTGCTTGGAGGTAGGTCTTCTCGGCCACTACTTGTGGTGAGGCGTGTCGAGGTCCTCAGGCGTCGCGTAGACGCCCTCGAGCAACTGGTCGGGGGTCGGGAGCGGCGACTCCTCCGCGCGGTTCAACGCGTCGTGCAGGAGCTTCTTGACCTGCCCGCTGATCTCATCTTCCTCCTCGCCTGTCATGTTCGCGTGCTCCTGCAGCCAGACGCGGAAGCGCTCGAGCGGATCGCGCTTCGCCCACTCCTCGAACATCCCCTTCGGGACATAGAACGCGTCGTCGTGCACCGCGTGACCTTCCATGCGGAGGGTCAAGCACTCGAGCAGCGTCGGGCCACCGCCGTCGCGCGCCTTCTCGATCGCACGCTTCGCCTCGCGGTAGACCGCAAGGACGTCCGTGCCGTCGACGACGACGCCGTCGAAGCCGTACGCCACCGCGCGGTCGGCGACGTGCTCGGTGGCGTACTCGAGATGTGTCGGCGTCGAGTACGCCCACTGATTGTTGTCGCAGATGAAGACGACCGGCAGCCGACGGGTGCCGGCGAACGTCATCGACTCGTGCGTGTCGCCCCGCGCAGAGGCACCCTCGCCGAACCAGCCGACCGCCACGCGGTTCTCCTCGCGGATCCGGAAGGCGAGTGCGGCTCCCACGGCGACGGGAAGCATCGCCGGGAGATGGCTGACCATCGCGATCAGGCCTACGCGTGCATCGGCCATGTGGACGTTCCCGTCCTTGCCGCGCGTCGGCCCATCCTGCCGTCCCATGTACTGCGCGAAGATCCGCCACGGCTCCACTCCCCGCACGATGTGGACACCCATGTCGCGGTGGAGCGGCGTGCCGACGTCCTCAGGGCCCATCGCCGTCGCGACGCCGATCGCCGCGGCCTCGTTCCCGCGACCGGTGTAGAACGAGCCGGGGATCTTGCCCTGCTTGTAGAGGATGTGGCCGCGCTCCTCGATCCCGCGCGTGATCAGCATGCTCCGGTAGACGCCGAGCAGATCCTCGCGGTCGAGGCCGGCTTCCTTGACTTCGCTCAGCGAGGCGACCGGCTCGGCCTCACGAACTGCCATGCACAAACCCCCGGTGGTGGGACAAGGTCAGACCGGCGCGAATCCTACCGCCGACAGCCATAGTTCCCTCATGCCGCGAACCCGGAAGCCGCCGGACTGGCTGATCGAGGAGCGACGCCAGTCGCTCGGGCCGTGGGCCGCGTTCTGTACCACGTGCGGCCACGCGCTCCGCTACTTCGACGAGCGCGAGGACGAGCTGCCGGCCGCTTGCCCGCAGTGCGGCGGCGCGATCCGCTCGCGCTGCCCTGCCTGCGATTCCCGTTTCGCGTCGGCCTTTGCGGTCGACTGCGAGGCTTGTGGCGCTCAGCTCCGTCAGCCCGAAGTGTTCGGAACGACGATCCGCAGATCCTGATCCGGCGAAAACGCGGAGCGTTTTGCCGGTTACTAGCGGGCGGTGACGATCTCGGAGAAGCGGATGACCGTCACGGTGTCCTCGAGCGACACCTCTCGGTTGTAGAGCTGGCTGAGGAAGTTCGCCATCTCCTCGGGCCGCCGGATCTCCGGGTTGTCGTGCTCGATCTCGCGCGGCGAGAGATCCTGGAGCTGCTTGACCTCGACCTTGTCGATCACTGCGTCGAAGACCTTCTCCCGCGGCCCGAAGCGGACGCCGCAGAGCACCGAGACCACCATGCCCTTCTTGTACTTGGCCGCCTTGTCGCCGAGCCGGATCGTCGCGGTCTTGCGATGACTGCGCAGCTGGTCGGCCATCATGGGCGAGTAGAAGTTGAGGGCGTACATCGCGTCGTCGGTCTTCACGAGGGCCCGCCGGGCGCGAGCATCATAAGCGCTTTCTCTGCCATCTCTCGTTCGCCCTTATACGCGAGCAGGCGCGGGGCGTCTTCGAGCGGGAGCCAACGCGCCTCGGCGACCTCCTTGCGGAACTCGGGCGGAACGTCCCCGATCCGGCCGCGGACGTAGCGGAGGAGGTAGAAGCTGACCACCTTGAAGATCCGCTCGCCGCGGAGCGTGTAGACGTAGCGAGCGTCCCCGAGCTTCCCCTGGGAGACGCCCTCGCAGCCGGTTTCCTCGGTGACCTCGCGGACGGCCGTCGCCTCGGCGTTCTCTCCCGGGGCGATGTTGCCCTTGGGGAGGGCCCAGACGCCCTCGGACTTGCCGCCCGGCCGGATCGCGGCCAACCAGTGGCCGCCGGCCATCCGGCGTACGAGGACGCCTCCCGCGGAGAACTCCCGCTTCACGAGCGCGTTTGTAACACGACAGAGCCAGCGCGCTTGCGAGAGGGCCGTGATCGCCGGTAGGATGGGCTGGCACTCAAGCACTGAGAGTGCCAAGAGGTGTCACAAAGTCGGAACAACGACGGAGGAACTACATGAATCTCCAGCCGCTGGGTGACCGCCTGATCGTGGAGGTCCTCGACGAAGAGGAAACCACGTCGAGCGGGATCGTCCTGCCGGATACGGCCAAGGAAAAGCCGCAGCGCGGAAAGGTGCTGGCGGTGGGCCCTGGCCCGCGGGACGAAGACGGAGAGCACATCAAGATGGACGTGGAAGAGGGTGACGAGATCATCTTCTCCAAGTACGGCGGAACCGAGATCAAGCTCGGCGCCGACGAGGTCCTGATCCTGCGCGAGTCGGACGTCCTGGCAAAGGTCGTCGGCGATCGCGAACTGGCGAACGCGTAGCTAGGGAGGAAAGAGACGAATGGCTCATAAGGAACTGAAGTTCAACGAGGACGCGCGCCGCTCACTCGAGCGGGGCGTGAACATCCTCGCCGACGCGGTCAAGGTCACTCTTGGCCCGAAGGGTCGGTACGTGGTGCTGGACAAGAAGTTCGGCGCCCCGACGATCACCAATGACGGCGTCACGATCGCGCGTGAGATCGAGGTCGAGGACCCGTTCGAGAACCAGGGCGCGCAGCTAGTCCGCGAGGTCGCCACGTCGACGAACGACGTCGCAGGCGACGGCACGACGACCGCGACCGTGCTGGCGCAGGCGATCGTCCGCGAGGGCCTGAAGAACGTCGCCGCCGGCGCAAACCCGATGGCGCTGAAGCGCGGCATCGAGGACGCTGTCGAGGCGGTCGTCGAGGCGCTCAAGGGTCAGTCGAAGGAGATCTCCGGTAAGGAGGAGATCGCCCGCGTCGCGACCGTGTCTTCGCGCGACCGGGAGATCGGCGACGTGCTCGCCGACGCGATCGACAAGGTCGGCAAGGACGGCGTCGTAAACGTCGAGGAGGGGCAGACATTCGGCCTCGAGCTCGAGTTCACCGAGGGCATGCAGTTCGACAAGGGCTACCTGTCGCCCTACATGATCACCGACCCCGAGCGGATGGAGGCGGTCCTCGACGATCCGTACATCCTGGTCGCGAACCAGAAGATCGGCGCGGTCAAGGACCTTCTGCCCGTGCTCGAGCAGGTGATCCAGGCGGGCCGCCCGCTGCTGATCGTGGCCGAGGACGTCGAGGGCGAGTCGCTCGCGACGATCGTGGTCAACAAGCTGCGCGGCACGTTCACCGCGGTCGCGGTGAAGGCGCCGGGCTTCGGTGACCGCCGCAAGCGCATGCTCGAGGACATCGCTGTTCTCACGGGCGCCGAGGTGATCACCGAGGAGATGGGACTCAAGCTCGAGAACACGAAGCTCTCGCAGCTCGGCCGTGCCCGCCGCGTGGTCGTCGACAAGGACTCGACGACGATCATCGACGGCGCGGGCGATCCGGAGGCGATCAAGTCTCGGATCAAGCAGCTGAAGCAGGAGATCGAGAACACCGACTCCGACTTCGACCGCGAGAAGCTGCAGGAGCGGCTGGCGAAGCTCGCCGGCGGCGTCGCTGTGGTGAAGGTCGGTGCTGCCACTGAGACCGAGATGAAGGAGAAGAAGCACCGCGTCGAGGACGCACTCCAGGCGGCACGTGCCGCACTCGAGGAGGGCATCGTTCCCGGCGGCGGTGTCGCACTCCTGAACGCGATCCCGTCGATCAAGCTCGATGCGGTCGAGGCCGACGAGCAGACCGGAGCGCGGATCATCGTGCGTGCGCTCGAGGAGCCGCTTCGCCAGCTTGCCGACAACGCGGGGCTCGAGGGCTCGGTCGTCATCGACAAGGTCCGCAACGCGAAGCCGGGCTTCGGTCTCAACGTCGACACGGGCCAGGTCGAGGACCTGCTCGCGGCCGGGATCACCGACCCGACGATGGTCGTCCGCTCGGCGCTGCAGAACGCTGCGTCGATCGGGAAGAACATCCTGACCACCGAGGCGATCGTCGCCGAGGCGCCCGAGAAGCAGGGAGCCGCGGCAGGGATGCCCGGCGGCATGGGCGGCATGGACATGATGTAGGACCCGAGAAATCGGGCTTCGCCCTCAATTTCTCGGGGCGAGATAGGAAGGGCCGGCAAAGCCGGCCCTTCTGCTTCTTGTGTGTAACAAGTTCGAAAAAAGCTGTTGGCGTCACGTCGGTTGTTCCAACCGACTGGCCTGGCCGGACAGCTTGACGGTCTGGGCGTGGCAACGCACTCTTGCGCCTCCCGCGGTCGCCCATTCCGGTGGCGACCGGAAAGGAGTCCTCTATGTGCATGCGCCTCGTCGTCCTTGCGTTGCCGTTGATCCTCGCGCTCGCTTTCGGTTCGGGCGCGCGCGCAGGTCGACCTGACGAACCTCCCGTCACCGCCTCGACCGTCACTGGCACGGAGCCGGCGGACGGAGTGACCGTTACGACCAACGCCGAGCCGGAGCAGTTCCTGCCGCGCAAGGAATGGAAGAAGGTGCGCGACGTCAAGCGCGGCCTCGGTCCAACGTCGACCGAGGATGCTGCGAGCCAGTGCAGCAACCTCGTCGTCGAGAACGGCCAAGGCGAGCCGTGGGCGTGGCCGACGCCGTACTTCCGCGAGTACCTCCAGCTCTACTGGTGCTGGAACTACGTCTCTGTGACGTACTGCTACCGGGCACGAGGCATAAGCGGTGCGCGCAGCTGGGAATTCATCAATTGGATCGGCTGGGGCGGAAGCGGCGGTGCGGGCGACGGCTACTGCTCGGTCTCGTCGCAAGGCCAGTGGAAGCTCACGCGCTTTGGGCTGCCTGACGCGTGGTGCTATCCCAACGAGTACGAGCTCGCGTACCCGAGTGGTTCGTACTACTGGTTGAAGAGCGGCTGTTGAAACTCGAGATCGACAAACGCATGTTCACGACGATCATCGCGGCGTTCGTCGCGATCTGTCTTGCCGTCTTCGTTCTCGGGTTGCTCTGGAACGTCCTCGTCTGGCTGCTCAGCTGACCGGCCCCGAACGGACGAAGACCCCGGCCGGGGGGCCGGGGTCTTCGCGAGTCGTCGATGCCGACTACCCGATGACTGCCCCCCAGATGTTCTGGTCGAGGCCGCCCGCGTTCGGGCAGGTGTCCCCGCTCCAGCTGCCGTCCGCGTTCTGCGTGCGGCACTGGAGGACGTCGAAGCCGTCCGTCCCGTCACCGTTCGTGTAGCGCGGGTCCGTGCCGGCGACGGTGTCGCGGCCGTCCGTCCAGGTCAAGAAGACCTTCCCGCCGACCGCCGAGATGTAGTTGTAGTCGCCGAAGAACGGAAGGTCGCGACCGCCGAACTGCTCCCAGTGGAGCTTGTAGGTGATCGACGAGGCGCCCGTTGCCGTCCACGTGCCGCCGCCGTTCGTCGACGTCGAGTAGAAGGACTGCACGCCCGGTCCACTCGACATCGAGCCGGGCGGGTTGGCCGCGACCCACTGGTTCTCGAACGGCACCGTGATGAAGGAGCCGTCGGGGCCGTTCCCGGTCGACGCGCGCGTGTCCTGCCACATGACGTGCAGCTTCCCGCCGTTGGCGTCGATGTCCGGGAAGAACTGGTTGCCGCGTGCCTGCGCGTCGACCCGCGCCAGCGCCGACCACGTGCGGCCTCCATTCTCGGTCTTCGTGAAGTAGATCGCCGCCTGACTCGCGGTACCCGGGTCGATCGTGCCGTAGGTGGAGCCGCTGTCCCTCTCGGTGCCGGGCACGGTCGCCTCGACGACGACGTAGAGCTCGTCGCCCTCGCCCGCCGTCGGGTCGGCCGCGTTACGCGGGCTCGACCCGTCGCGCCCGAAGACGTAGCCGGACTGGCAGATCAACGGGCCATCGCCGCAGTTGCCCGTCGCCTGTTCGGGCTCGGGGCCGCTGCAGGCGTCGAGTCCCGCGTCCGCTGCGAGACAAGCGGCGTACTCCGCCTCTGCCGCGACGAGCGGAGAGCCGGCTTCGTCCTGCGGGTCCCAGCGAATGAACTCGCGGGCAATCGCAGGCTTCGTGAAGGACGCGCCGCCGTCCGTGGACTTCGCCCACGCGATCGCGTCGTTCTGGTGCTTACCGGATTGATACTGGCGCCAGGTCACGAATACCGTTCCCGTCCGCGTGACGGCGACGTCGCAGCTCTGGCTGCCGTGGATGCCTTCAGAGATCTTCTGTCGCTCCCAGGTCCTGCCCCCGTCAGTCGATCGCGCGAACTCGACGAAGTTGTTGTGACCCGAGGAGGTGAAGCGGGCCCAGCAGACATAGACGTTGCCGGCGAACGGGCTGGCCGTGCCGTCGTCTGCCTCGAGCTCGACCTTGTCCTCGAAGTGTCCCAGCAGGAACGGTGAGGGCGTTCCCCGCGAGACCAGGCTCGTGAACTCGTACTTCGGCGCGGCGAAAACGGGACTCCAGTTGTAACGCGCGACCCAGATCGACGCGTTCGCTGGCTTCGCCCGGTTGAAGGCGATGCCTCCGTAGTACAGGTGGTTCGCGCGATCCCAGTCCTGCACCGGATCACCTGCGCCGGTAACGAGCCCGAAGAGCGGAGACGCCTGTCCCTCGGGCGACGTGTCGGTCGGATACCCCGGAAGCAGGCTGTTGACCCAGGTGCTCCCGCCGTCGCGCGAGTAGTAGAACCCGGCCCACGAATCGGTCGTCGTGGGCACGGTGCAGTAGTCGTTCGCGCCCGCCGTCAGCTTGCTCGTGTCGAGCGGGTTGACCGCGCTCGTCGGCTCGTTTTGCTGCCGCTCGCCCCCAGCCGCCACCGTCGGTGCATCGCTGTTGCAGCTCGCGATGGTCGGATCGGTCCCGCCGTCGTGGCGGACGTACGGCCGGTCCGTGATCCGCACGTCAGCCGCGGCCGGCACTGCAGACGCGATGACCGCGAGCGCCGCGAGCACCAGCGTGATCCCTGCTCTTCGCATTTCCACTCCCCTCTCGCCTGCCGTATCGGAATCGCGGGCGATCTTCCCGCTTGAAGCCCGGAAAAGCAAAAACCTTCAGCCCTTGCTCGTAGCTACGAGCCGGTCGCGGGCGGTTTCCCCCCGCACAAAGACAAAGACCCCGGCGAGGGGGCCGGGGTCTTCGAGGGGTGGGGGAGGTGGGTCGCTCCACGTATCGGCGCCTACTACCGGGGCCTTACCCTCATTCGAGTGATCTGCGGATGGCATTCTCGGTCAGGTACCGGCCCGGCGGGAGGCGTTCCGGGTCGTACCCGGCCTCGCGCACCTTCTTTTCCGCTCTGGAACGGAACACGCTGCCTACACTAGCCCGGGTGGATTTCGTGACCGCCCAGCGACCCAGGGCCTTCGTCGGCGTTGCAGGGCCGGACGCCGCCGACTACCTCCAGCGGATGCTCTCGAACGACGTCGAGGCGCTCGCGCCCGGCGAGTCGTGCGACGCGCTGCTGCTGACCGCGAAGGCGCGCGTGATCGCGCCGCTCCTCGTGCTTCGCCGCGGCGCCGACGACTTCCTGTTGCTGACCGAACCCGAGCTCGGCGAGCGGGTGCGCGCGGAACTCACGCGCATGCGCTTCGCGGCCAAGGCGGAGATCGAGCCCGAAGAGCACACGTCGACGCTCGTCTTCGACGCGCGTCCGGAAGGCGGGATCGCGAACGCGGACTACGCGCGCGAGGCCTGGGAGGTGCTCGACGCGGAGCTCGACGGCGAGCTGCTGGCGGAGGAGCAACTCGAGCGGCTGCGGATCGAAGCAGGGACGCCGCGCTACGGACGGGAGATCGACGACCGCGTGCTCCCCGCCGAGACCGGCCTGACCGAACGCGCCGTCTCGTTCACGAAGGGCTGCTACCCGGGCCAGGAGCCGATCGCGCGGCAGCACTACCGCGGGAAGGTGAACCGGCGCCTGCGGGTACTGGAAGTGGAGGGTGTGGTAGCCCCCGAAACCGAGGTGCTGCTCGGCGGGAAATCGGTCGGCCGAGTCACGAGCTCCGTGCCCGGCCTGGCCCTTGCCTACGTCAGGGTCGAGGTTCCGGACGACGCGGAGCTCGCGGTCGACGGGGCGAGAGCCCGGCTACACTGAACAGCCCCAGGCGCCCGTAGCTCAGGGGATAGAGCGCTGCCCTGCGGAGGCAGAGGTCGCATGTTCGAATCATGCCGGGCGCATCGCCTCGAAAAATCGGCGCCTTCGGCGCCTCAATTTTTCGAGGCTCGCTTCTCCGAGAGCCGTAACGGCCACGGCGGGCAACGCTCGCCGCGGCGCCGGTCTCACCGGCGCCATGGCCCGAGTTTCACGTTTTCCCGCGCTGTCGATGATGCGCGCATGAGGGTCTCGCTGCTCCTGGCCGTGGTCCTCTTGGCCGCGTGCGGTTCCACCGCAGCCAAGCAGGCCGAGGATCTCCAGTCGCTCGCCGCCGAGGGCGCGCTGATGGCGCACGACGCCGGCGAGGGTGACGACTGGCAGCCCTACACGCGGGCGCACGCCGGGGAGCTCGCCAAGAAGGCGTCGTCGCTCGAGTCGAAGGCGAAGACAGAGGCGCTGTCCGCTCTGGCGCGGAGCATCGCCCGCGAGCTCGGGCAGCTCGAGCGGGCCGACCCCGACGAGGCTCGGGCGCTCGAGCGGCGCCTGGAAGACGCGGCCAAGCGCGCGGAGCAGCTCGCGTGAAGGCGATCTTCTCGATCGCGCTCGGGATCCTCGCCGCGATCGGCGGGTTCGTCGACATGGGAGACCTCGTCTTCAACGCCGCCGCGGGCGCGACGTTCGGTTACCAGCTGCTCTGGGTCGTCGTGATCGGGGTCGCCGGGATCGTCACCTACTCCGAGATGTGCGGACGCGTCGCTGCGGTCTCGAAGCGGGCCGTGTTCGACGCCGTGCGCGAGCGGCTCGGGTACCGGGTCGGGCTGGTCGCACTGATCGCGGCGCAGATCGTGAACCTGCTGACGCTCTGCGCAGAGGTCGGCGGGGTCGCCGTCGTGCTCCACTTGCTCTCGGACCTTCCGTACCGCCTGCTGATCGTCGTCGGCGCGCTCGCGCTCGTCGTCGTGATCTGGGCGCTGTCGTTCGACTACCTCGAGCGGATCTTCGGCTACGTCGGCCTCTGCCTGATCGTGTTCGCGGTCGCCGCGGTCAAGCTCAACCCCAACTGGGGCGCAGTCGGCCGCGGCTTCGTGCCCAGTGCGAACACCGGCGACCTGCTCCTCTACGCGTTCTTCGCCGTCGGCCTGCTCGGAGCTGCGATGACGCCCTACGAGGTCTACTTCTACTCGTCCGGCGCGGTCGAAGAGGGGTGGACGCCGAAGGACCTGCGCACGAACAAGGCGAACTCGATCATCGGCTACGGCCTCGGCGGCCTCCTCTCCTTCGCGCTGATGATCTGTGCCGGGGCGCTCCTGCTTCCGCACGGCATCTCCGCCGACTTCCTCGGGACCGCCGCGCTGATGGCGCAGGCGCCGCTCGGAGAGATCGGCCTCCTGCTCGCGCTCGTCGGCATGCTGTTCGCGATCGGCGGCGCGGCGCTCGACGTCGCGTTCTCCGGTGCGTACAACCTCGCGCAGTTCCTCGGCTGGGAGTGGGGCAAGTACCGAAAGCCCTCGGGCGCGCCGCGCTTCACGCTCACCTGGCTGGCGCTCTTCGCGCTCGCGTCGCTCGTCATCCTCACGGGCGTCGATCCGGTGCTCGTCACGGAGTACTCGGTGATCTTCTCCGCGGTTGCGCTACCCCTGACGTACGTGCCGATCCTCCTGGTCGCGAACGACAAGGCGTACATGGGCCCGTACGCGAACGGGAAGCTCGGGAACGCGTTCGGGCTGCTGTACCTCGTCGTCATCCTCGCGATCGCCGTGGCGGCCGTGCCGCTGATGATCCTCACGAACGCAGGACAGGGATGAGCGAGTCGATCGACGTCGGGCTCGGCGTGCTCGACCATCAGCTCGTGGACGGCGACGGACGGCGCTGCGGCAAGGTCGACGACCTCGAGCTCGAAGGCGTGCGCGAGGGACGACCCGTCGTGGCCGCAATCCTCGTCGGGCGCCGCCGGCAGGTGCACGTTCCCTGGGACCGCGTCGAGAAGGTCGACTCGGCAGTGCACCTGAAGGGCAGCGCGCGCGAGCTCCGCCTCGGGCGCGGAGACGACCGTATGCGGCGCTGGCTTGAATGGATTCCCGGCGCATGAAGCTGAGCGATCTCCTCGGCGTGTCGGTGCACACGGAGTCGGGTGAGCGGCTCGGTGACGTGCACGACGTGCGCGCCGAGCTCACGGCGTCGTCGCTGCGGATCACCGGTCTCGTCGTCGGCGGCGTCGGTCTGCTGGAGCGGCTCGGGATCGGCGCGCCGGAGTCGCAGGACCGCATCCGCTCGCGCGACGTCGTGCCGTGGTCGGCGGTGGTCCGGGCCGATCGCGGCGGCATCGTCGTGCGCGACGGCACCGAGCCAGAGTAGGAGCGTCACGGCTGCCGCCGAACTTCTCGGCCGTGGCCGACATTCCGGATCAGCTCACGCTGAAGGTGAACAGGGACCGCGAGGGACGGCGCGACCACCTCCTTCGCCGCGTACTCGTGGCGCTACTCTCGATCTTCATCCTGGCCGGCGCGCTGAACGTATTCGGTCAGCGCCCGCAGACGACGAGCGTCGCGGGTCCCGCGGCCCAGCTCTCCGTGTACGCGCCGATGCGCGTCCGCGGCGGTCTCTACTACGAGGCGCGCTTCCACGTGCGTGCGAACCGCGACCTGAAGAACGCGACGCTCGTGCTCGACTCCGGCTGGGCCGAAGGGATCACGATCAACACCGTCGAGCCTTCGCCGGTCGGCGAGGCGAGCGAGAACGGGAAGCTCGTCTTCGAGCTGGGCCACGTCCCGGCGAACCACACATATCTCTTCTTCATGCAGATGCAGGTGAACCCGACGAACGTCGGTCACCGCGACCAGAACGTCGAGCTACGCGACGGCGACGAGCACATCGTCACCGTCGAGCGAACGATCACCGTCTTTCCCTAATGGACATCGTCTTCCGCGCCATCGCCTTGTTCGTGTTCGTCTGGCTCGTCACGCGCGCAGTCGGCCGACGCGAGCTGTCGACCTTCGAGCCGTTCGACCTGATCCTGATCATCGTGCTCGGCGACCTGATCCAGCAGGGCGTCACGCAGAACGACTTCTCCGTGACCGGCGCGATGCTCGCCGGCGGGACGATGGCCCTGATGACGGTGTTGTTCTCCTGGCTCGGCTTCCGGTTCACGCGGGTGCAGCCGATCCTCGAGGGCGATCCGGTGATCGTGATCGAGCGCGGCCAGCCGATCGAGCGGAATCTGCGCCGCAACCGGATCACGCTCGAGGAGGTCGCCGCGCAGGCGCGCCTGAACAACATCGCGCATCTCGCCGACGTCGAGTGGGCGGTGCTGGAGACGAGTGGGCAGATCAGCTTCATCAAGAAGTCGTCCTGATGCCGCTCTACCTGACCGAGGCGGAGGTCGCGGAGCTGCTGACGCCGGCCGAGGCCGTCGACGCCGTCGAGCAGTCGTTCCACCGGATCGCGCGCGGCTCCGTCCAGAACGTCCCGCGCACGCGCGTCTCCGTCGAGGACGGTGTCTTCGCGATCATGGCTGCGGCTGACTCGGAGCTTCGGCTCGCGGGACTCAAGTCGTACACGTGGCTCTCGGGCGGGACGCCGTTCGTCGTCGTGCTCTTCGATCTCGAGGCGGCGCGGCTGCACGCTGTGATCGAGGCCGACAAGCTCGGACAGCTGCGCACCGGCGGCGCGAGCGGCGTGGCGGCGAAGTACCTCGCGCGCGCGGATGCGCGGACGCTCGGCGTGATCGGCTGCGGCTGGCAGGCCGAGTCGCAGGTGCTCTGCATCCGCGAGGCGTGCCCGACGATCGAGCGCGTGATCGCGTACTGCCGCAGCGAGGAGCGACTCGCAGCTTTCTGCGCACAGGTCGGGGCCGAGCCCGGCGAGATGCACCGGGACGCGGCCGAACAGGACATTGTCGTCACGGTCACGACGTCGAAGGATCCCGTGCTCCGCGGCGAGTGGCTGCAGCCCGGCGCGCTGGTCTGCGCCGTCGGGGCGAACGAGCCGAACGCGCGCGAGCTCGACAATGCGGTGATCGAGCGGGCGAGCTTCATCTGCTGCGACTCCCGCGAGCAGGCCCAGCAGGAGTCCGGCGACCTGATCGAGCCCGTGCAACAGGGTCTCCTCGACTGGCTCGAGGTGCACGAGCTCCACGAGGTGGTCGTCGGCGAGGTGGCCGGTCGTCAGTCGGACGACGACATCGTCGTCTTCAAGTCCAACGGCATCGCCGCGTGGGATGTGGCGGCAGGGGCGGCGGTCGTCGCGCGCGCACGCGAGCGCGGCGCCGGACGAGACCTCTAGGAGGACGTCGAGGTCATCGTCATCCGCACGGCCTCGATCGTGTCGTTGCCCAGTGAGCGAACAAGATCGGGATTGTCGAGCAGTCTGCGCAGCTGCGACGGCGAGGTGCGGTTGACGATGTAGCGGTCCTGGAGGATCTCCTCCAGGGGCCGGCCGCGGTTGTGCTCGCGGATCACGTACGCAGCCAGGCGGTCTTCCTGGCTGGAGCGCTCGAAGAGGAACGCGAACGGGTTCCGGAAAAGCTGCGAGAGGCGCGCCACAGGTCTATCGTAGTCGCGGATGAGGCGAAGAGCGACGGCCGGACGCTTCGCTGAACGTGCGATCAGCGGCGTCGACGACGGTGGCGCCGAGGAGCGAATCCTCGTCTGGATCGAGCGGAAAGAGGGGGCGCTCTGGGCCGTCGGGCGGGCCGTCAATCCGCAGCACCGTTCCTCCGACGAACCGCGCCGCGACGACTACGTGTTCGAGGGCTACGAGCTCGACGACGCGCTTGAGTACGCAAATGCCGTGCTGGAGGACGACGTGCGCGTGTCGGAGGACGACGGACGTCCGCAGCACGTGAAGCCGTTCACACGCCAGGAGCTGCTCGGTCCGCTGGAACGCTGGTTCTTCGGACGGGGGTCGCGAGAGTCGCGCTAGCCTGGCCCGGTGCTGATCCGCCTAGGCCACAGTCCCGATCCCGACGACGCGTTCATGTTCTGGGCGCTCGCCGAAAACCGCATCGACACGCGCGGCTTCGAGTTCGAGCACGTGCTGCGCGACATCCAGACGCTGAACGAGTGGGCGCTCGAGGGACGGCTCGAGGTGACCGCGCTCTCGCTGCACAGCTACCCGCACGTGCAGGACCGCTACGTCCTGCTCCCGCACGGCGCGAGCATGGGCTCGGGGTACGGGCCGATCGTCGTCGCGCCGCGGGCACTCGGCTTCGACGAGCTTCGCGGGCTCGAGATCGCCGTCCCGGGCAAGATGACGACCGCGTTCCTCGTGCTGCGGATGGCGCTCGGCGACTTCCGCTACCGCGAGATGCCGTTCGACCAGATCCTCGACGAGGTCCGCGAGGGGCGCGCCGCAGCCGGGCTGCTGATCCACGAAGGGCAGCTGACCTACGCCGCGTCAGGGCTCGAGAAGTGCGTCGACCTCGGCGAATGGTGGCTGCTCGAGACCGGCCTGCCGCTCCCGCTCGGCGTGAACGTCGCGCGCCGCGACATCGGCGACGAGCGGCTGCGCGATCTCTCGGAGGTGCTGCGCGAGTCGATCCAGGCCGGGCTGGACAACCGCCGCGAGGCGATGGCCTACGCGATGCGCTTCGGGCGCGGCCTCGACGAGAGCCTCGCGGACCGCTTCGTCGGCATGTACGTGAACGACTTCACGTGCGACTACGGCGACGAAGGCCGGCAGGCGGTCCGCGAGCTGCTCCGCCGCGCCGAGGCGATCGGCGCCTACGACCATCCGGTTCGCGTCGAGTTCGTTTAGGAGATCGGCGGGCGCACGTAGACGACGCCCTCGTGCTTGATCGGCACGAACGGGGCGCCGAGGTCCATGACGAACGACTCGACCTCGTGGTAGACCTCGTCGGCCGCGTCGTCGTCGTCGGTATTGCAGAGGATCTTGATCCCCATCTCGCCGTCCGGATGCGCGTCCAGGCCGTGCGCCCTCAGGTCATCGAGCAGGCGGTCACGGTCCGGGATTCGGGCGGCCTCCACCTGCACCGAGTCGTCGGACATCTACGGAGCCTAACGGTAGATTCCCGTCCGATGGCCATCGCGACCCGCGAGTACCTGCTCTTCATCAACGGCGAGGCGGTGGAGTCGGCCTCCGGCGACGTGCGCGAGCTCAGCGAGCCCGCGAGCGGGGAGCCGCTCGCACGCGCCGCGATGGCGGGCGCGCAGGACGTCGATCGCGCGGTCGAGGCGGCGGCCGCCGCGCTCGCGGGACCGTGGGCGAAGACGCCGCCGAACGAACGCTCGCGCCTGCTGCACGCACTCGCCGACGCGCTGCAGGCGAACCGCAAGGAGCTCGCCGAGCTCGAGTCGCGCAACGTCGGCAAGGCGATCTCCTCGGTCAAGGCCGAGCTCGCGCAGGCGGTCGAGAACTTCCGCTTCTACGCATCGGCGATGGGCTCGATCGCCGGCCGCTCGAACCCGATCGGCGGCTCGCTCCTGTACTACTCGCTGAAGGAACCCGTCGGCGTCTGCGGGCAGATCGTTCCGTGGAACTACCCGCTGATGATGGCGACGTGGAAGCTCGCGCCCGCACTCGCCGCGGGCTGCACGATCGTGTTGAAGCCCGATCCGGCGACACCGCTGTCTGCGCTGCGGCTCGCCGAGCTCGCGGCCGAGGTCGGCGTCCCACCCGGAGTCGTGAACGTCGTTCCCGGTGACGGCCCGACGACGGGCGCGCACCTCGTGCGCCACCCGCTTGTCGACAAGGTCGCGTTCACGGGCTCGACGAAGACGGGCGGCGAGATCATGCGGCTGTGCTCCGACCCGATCAAACGTCTGATCCTCGAGCTCGGCGGCAAGAGCCCGAACCTCGTCTTCGCGGACGCCGACCTCGACGACGCGGTACCGAGCGCCGTCTGGTCGATCTACTACTCCGCGGGCCAGAGTTGCGAGGCGCGGTCGCGCCTGCTCGTCGAGCACTCGATCTACGACGACGTCGTCTCCGCCTTCGCCGAGAAGGCGGGCGCGCTCAAGGTCGGCGACCCACTCGACGCCGAGACGCAGATGGGCTCGTTGATCTCCACGACCCACCGCGACAAGGTGCACGCGTTCGTCGAGCAGGGGCGCGAGGAGGGCGCAGAGGTCGTGGTCGGCGGCGAGCCGGGTAACGGGAAGGGCGCGTTCTATCCGCCGACGGTGCTCGCGCAGGTCGACAACCGGATGACCGTCGCGCAGGAGGAGATCTTCGGCCCCGTCGTGACCGTGATTCCGTTCGAGGACGAGAAGGACGCGACGCGGATCGCGAACGACGTGAAGTACGGGCTCTTCGCGAGCGTCTGGACGCGCGATCCCGGTCGCGCGCATCGGCTTGCGCGCTCGATCAAGGCAGGGATGATCGGGATCAACATGCCGTACACGGCGTTCCCCGGCATCCCGTTCGGCGGGTACAAGCAGTCGGGCTTCGGACGCGAGCTCGGGATCGAGACGCTCGATCTCTATCTCGAGACGAAGAGTGTGCTCGTTTCGACGTCCGCGAGGCCGTTCAACCCCTTTCAACTCTGAAGTCCTCCTACCGCTGGGCGGTCCTCGCGGCCGGCAGCGTCGCCCAAACAAGTTACTCCGCGCTCTCGGTCGGCTTGCCCGCGATCGCGCCGGCGTTACGCGACGCCTACGAACTCGACCTGAAGGGCTTCGGCCTGCTGATCGCCGCGGGCGGTCTGGGTCTCACCGTCGCGCTGCTGCCGTGGGGGTTCGTCGCCGACCGGATCGGCGAGCGTCGCGCGCTCGCCTTCGGCCTCGGCGGCTGCGGCGTGTTCCTCGGGTCCCTGACGCTCGTCGACTCGTTCCTGCCTGCAGCGGTGCTGCTTGCGCTCGCGGGCGCGTCGGGTGCGAGCGTGCAGTCGGCGAGCGGCCGAGCGGTCATGGCCTGGTTCGGACCGGAGGAGCGCGGGCTCGCGTTCGGCGTCCGGCAGACGGCGGTGCCGCTCGGCGGCGTGGTGGCGGCGCTGGTGCTTCCCGCGCTCGCACGTAGACACGGCGTCGACGCTGCGTTTCTGTTCCTCGCGTGCTTCTGTGTGCTGGGCGCGCTGATCGGCGCGGCCGTGATCCGCGAGGTTCCGGAGGAGCACGTGCAGCCCGAGGACGTCGAGTGGACGCTGCACGATCGGCGCCTGTGGCTGCTCTCCGGCGCGAGCGCTTCGTACGTCGCTGCGCAGATCGTCACGTTCAGCTTCCTCGTGCTCTTCCTGCACGACGCGCGCGGCCTCGCACCGAAGTCGGCGGCGGCTGCGCTCGCGGCAGTGCATGCGCTGGCGCTCGTCTTGCGCGTGCTGGTGGGCCACTGGTCGGACGTGCTTCGCTCTCGCATCGTCCCGCTGCGGCTGATCGGGATCGCCTCCTTCGCCTCGCTCGCGACCGCCGCGCTGATCCTGGGAGCGCCGCTGACGGTCGTCGTACCGCTGCTCGTCGCGGCGGGAGCGATCTCCGCCGCCTGGAACGGACTCGCGTTCGTGGCCGCAGCCGAGTTGGCGGGCCGCGCCAGGAGCGGAGCGGCGATCGGGTTTCAGCAGACGGTGCTCGGCGCGGCCGCGGTGGCTGTGGTGCCCGTCTTCGCGGCAGTCGTGCAGGCGAGCTCCTGGCGGGTGGGATTCGCTCTGGCCGCGCTCGCCCCGCTTGTCGGTTGGGTCATGCTCGGGCGCCTGCGGGTATGAGCGCCGCATGCGCATCTACCCCGAAGTTCCGTCGCGACGGGCGAACGTTGTCGTTCGCGATCTGCTCGTCGTCTGCCTGCTGATCCTCTTCGCGTGGATCGGCCTCGCGGTTCACGATGCCGTGGACAGGCTCGCGGTGCTCGGCCACGGCGTTGCCGCCGCCGGCACCTCCGTCGAGAACGGTTTCGACTCCGCGGGCGACGCCGTCGACGACGTGCCGCTCGTGGGCGGCCAGCTCGGCGGCGCCCTGCGCGGCGCGGGCGAGGGCACAGGCGGCAACGTCGCCGACCTCGGCCACGCGGGTGAGAACGCCGTGCACCGGCTCGCGCTGATCCTCGGACTCGTGATCTTCGGCATCCCCGCCGTGGTCGTGCTCCTCAGCTGGCTGCCCGGCCGGATCGCCCTCGCGCGCAAGCTGACGGAGGCCGAACGCGTCCTCCGTGCGGATTCGTCGCCGGAGCGCCGCCGCCTGCTCGCGATGCGCGCGGCATTCTCGCTCCCGTACGGGCAGCTGCTCGCGTACACGCGCGACCCGCTGGGCGACCTCACGGCGGAGCGCTACGACGCGCTCGTCGCCGCTGCACTGGAGGACGCAGGCCTGCGCGCTACTTCTTGAGCGACAGTGCCGCGCCGACCGCGAGCAGCACGATCCCGAGCAGGCGCGGCCAGCCGATCGGGATCTGCTCGAGCCCGAAGAGGCCGAACCGGTCGATCACCGTTCCCATCGTCAGCTGGCCGGCGATGAGCAGGCCGATCGTCGCGGTCGCCCCGAGCCGCGGGGTCGCGAACGTGATCGAGAGGATCACGATCAGCCCCATCACCCCGGCGAGCCACAGCCACGGCGGCACGTGAAGGCCCGCCGAGTAAGCGTCGAGGCTCCGCCGTACGACGAGGAGCGTCACGCAGGAGAGGATCGCGGTCAGCATCGTCGCGAACGCGAGCGCCTCGAACACGCCGACGCGCTCGCCGAAGCGCCCCATGATCGCCACCTGGACCGACCCGGCGAGACCCGCGGTCGCCGTCATCGCCACTGCCAGCACCGTCCCGCCCGACATCAGGGCGCGAAGCTATACGCTCGGCCCGATGGTTCGCGTCTTCATCGTCTACGAGCAGGAGCCGGACGCTGCGCGCTACGAGGAGCACGCCGAGCTCTGCCGCAAGGTCCCAAGCGGGACGTTCCGCCACGGACGCGTCTTCGGTGCGCCGATGGGCGAGCCGCGCTACCGCTACTACGCCGAGTGGGAGTTCCCGAGCATGGACGCCTTCAAGCAGGCGGCCCGAACCGAGGAGTTCATGGCGACGGGCGAGGACGCGATGGCGATGCGCGTCCCCTTCCACGTGCACTTCGCCGAGCTACGTGATGCCTGAGCCCGCGTACCCGGCGCCGCGCGCGCCCGGGGACTTCGGCTTCGAACGGATCGTCTACGAAAAGGCCCCGCCGCGCGCGACGATCACGCTCAACCGGCCGGAGATCCTGAATGCGTTCGACTTTCAGATGCTGCGCGAGCTCGCGCGCGCGTGCGAGGACGCGTCGTGGGACGACGAGATCCGCGTCGTCGTACTCACGGGCGCCGGCCGGGCCTTCTGCGTCGGGGCCGACCTGAAGTCGTGGTCGCAGGACTACCTCGGAAAGCCGACCGAGTACTGGAAATGGTTCGGCGCGTTCAAGGACGCGCACGACCGGCTGCGCGAGATCGGTAAGCCGGCTGTCGCACGCATCAACGGGATCTGCGTCGGCGGCGGGAACGAGCTGCAGATGGCGTGCGACGTCGCGGTCATGGTCGAGGACGCCTTCATCCGCCACGTGGGGGCCGAGCACGGCTCCGTGCCGGCAGGCGGCGCGACGCAGTGGCTGACGATCTTCGTCGGCGACCGGCGCGCGCGGGAGATCGTGCTCATGTGCGAAGAGATTCCTGCGCGGAAGGCAGAGGAGTGGGGGCTCGTGAACTGGGCGGTACCGGCCGCCGAACTCGATGCAAAGGTGGACGCCGTCGTCGACAACCTCGCGCGCAAGCTGCCGCAGACGACGCGCTACGCGAAGCAGCACCTCAACTTCTGGAAGGACTTCGCGTGGCACGAGACGATCAATCACGCGCGCGACTGGCTCGCGGTCTCGATGGCGACGGAGGAGCCGCAGGCCGCGGTGCGCCGATTCCTCGACAAGCGTGAGTAAGGCGTCTCGACCGGCGCCACGCAGCGGCCTTCACGCGGCTGCAAAGGCTTCCGCTCGCCGCGTCCTCAGTCGCCCCCGTGCGATCTGCACGGGGGCTCCCTGCGTCCTTGCGATCCTCGCTTTTCGCGCGCTGGAGGCGCGCTGATGGCACCGGCCGAAACGCCCCCACTCGTCCTCGTCGAGCGCGACGAGCCGATTGCGATCGTTCTTCTCAACCGGCCGAAGCACCTGAACGCGCTCTCGGACGAACTGATGGGCGAGCTTGTCGAGCGCTTGCAGGAGCTCGACGCCGACCCGGACGTGCGCTGCGTCGTGCTCGGCGGCAACGACCGCGCGTTCGCCGCAGGGGCGGACATCGGTGAGCTCGCGCGCTCCACCGCGATCGACCTCTATTACGCGCGCCGCGTCGAGCGCTGGGACGTGATCCGAAATCTCTGGACGCCGCTCGTCGCGGCAGTCTCCGGCTACTGCCTCGGCGGCGGCTGCGAGCTCGCCATGGCCTGCGACCTGATCGTGGCCTCGGAGAGCGCACGGTTTGGACAGCCCGAGACCGGACTTGGGATACTCCCCGGAGCGGGCGGGACACAGCGGCTGACCCGCGCGACCGGCAAGGCGGTCGCAATGGACGTGATCCTGAGTGGTCGGCTGCTGACCGCCCGCGAAGCGCTTGCCTACGGCCTGCTCGCGCGCGTTGTCGCCCGCGAGGCGTGGCTCGAGGAGGCGAAGCGCGTTGCGAGGGACATTGCCGCGAAGGGGCCCGTGGCGACACGGCTGGCGAAAGAGGCCGTTGACAGCGCCTACGAGGGGCCGCTGCAGCTCGGGATCGAGTACGAGCGGCGGCTGCTCGCACTCGCCTTCGCATCGGAGGACGCCCGCGAGGGTCTGAACGCCTTCATCCAAAAGCGCAAGCCCGAGTTCAAGGGCCGGTGAAAAGTTGTGCCCCGGGGCCGTGCGGCCCGGGCACGACTCGGCCTGCCGGGCCTACTCGGCGCAGTCGATGCCCGCGCTCGACGACGCAAGCACGACGTCGATTTCCGGCCCTGTGAGATGCACGGCGTTGACCGTGATCTCGCCGTGGTTTCCGCTCGTGGAGCTCGTGTGCTCGGCCTCAGGCTCAAGCCGCCTTAGCCCACCTCGTTTCCTCGAACACGAGCCTGCCGTCGCCTCATCGACCGAGCACCACCCCGCCATGGGCGATTCACGCAGGCAGCTCGACCGGAACCAGCTCGAGCGTGAAGCGGCGGCCTTCGCGGACGACGGCGACGGAGATTCGTAATCCGATTCGATCGGCCGTCATCAGGCGTTGCAGGTCGTCGACCGTCTCGACAGGCGCGCCGTCCAGCTCGACCACAAGGTCTTCGGTTCGAAGCCCGCCCTCCGCGGCGGGCCCTCCCTCGACGACCTCGACGATCTCGACGCCCGACTGGCGGCCGAGGTCGCGCGCGACCCGCGGCGGCAGCGGCCGGACGCCGCCCGCGACGCCGAGATACGCGCGGCGGTAGCGCCCGTCCTGCAGCAGCGCTCCGACGATCTTCCGCGTCGCCTCGTTGATGGGGACCGCGAGCCCCAGCCCCACGCCGGCCACGGCGGTGTTGATCCCGACGACCCGGCCGAGCCCGTCCGCGAGCGCGCCGCCCGAGTTGCCCGGGTTCAGCGCGGCGTCGGTCTGGATCACGTTCTCGACGTAGCGTGTCGTCGCGCCCGAGCGGGTCGGCAGCGACCGGCCGAGGGCGGAGACGACGCCTGCCGTGACCGAGCCGCCGAACCCGTGCGGGTTGCCGATTGCGACGACGAGCTGGCCGACACGCAGCGCCTCGGCGTCGCCGAGCTCGGCGGCGGCGAGCGACGAGCTCTCGGCGCGGAGCACGGCGAGATCGGACAGCGGGTCGGCGCCGACCACCCTGACCTCGCACTCGGTCCCGTTCACGAACGACGCGATGCTCGCGCCGGCGGCGCGGTGCACGACGTGCGCGGACGTGAGCAGGATCCCGTCGGGTGCGATCACGACGGCGCTCCCGCCGCCGTCGAGCACGCGTCCACCGCGCACCCGCCGCGCGACGCGGAGGTTCGCGACGGAGGGGGACAGGCGCTCGGCGACGGTCGTCACGACGCGCGAGTAGGCGTCGAGCGCCTCGCCGTCGGGCAGCTCTTCCCGGCCGTCGCGTCCGTCGCGGTTGGGCCCGAGCAGGGCGTCGATGAACGTCACTCCAGCGATGCCGTCAAAGTAGCTCCGCGAGCCGTGTCCAGGTCGGCCGCGTCTGTCCGCAGCTCCCATGGGGGGTGCGCGAGCGCCCCTACCTGAACGGTATCGAGGCTCGACGCGCGGGTGTGTGACGGAAATGCGCCAAGATTGCGACGATCGTTCCACCGGCGAGAGGAGATGCGTGGCCGAGGTCGAGACGAGTCGCGAAGGCGGAGTGCTGACGATCACGCTGAACCGCCCAGACGTGCTGAACGCCTTCAATGCGGCGGTGCACCAGGGGCTGGCCGCCGCGCTGAAGGACGCTCGCGATCCGGAGGTGCGCGCGGTCGTAATCACCGGCGCCGGCCGCGGGTTCTGCGTCGGTCAGGATCTGACCGAGTTCCGCGAGGCGCCGGGCGACATCGGCGACCGGCTCCGCTCGAGCTATCACCCGAACATCCGCGCGATCCGCGCGCTGGAGAAGCCCGTGGTCGCCGCGGTCAACGGCCCGGCGGCGGGCGCGGGACTCTCGCTGGCATTCGCTTGCGACCTGCGCATCGCGGCCGACGCCGCAAGCTTCGTCCCCGCCTTCATCGGCATCGGGCTCGTGCCGGACTCCGGCGGCTCGTACTTCATCGTGCGGCTGCTCGGCTACGCACGCGCGTTCGAGTGGATGACGACGAACCGCAAGCTCACGGCTGCCGAGGCGCAGGCGTGGGGACTCGTGACCGAGGTCGTCGATGCCGACGGTCTCGCCTCGCGCGTGGCGGAGGTCGCGGCGCTCTACGCGTCGCTGCCGACGCGGGCGATCGGAATGACGAAGCGCTTGTTCGATCACGCGGCGACGGCGACGCTCGAGGAGCAGCTCGAACTCGAGGCGCAGCTGCAGTCGGCGGCGACGAAGACGGAAGACTTCCGCGAAGGCGTGACCGCGTTCCTCGAGAAGCGGCCGCCGAACTTCGCCGGACGATAGAGAGCCGCACTCGCCCATCGCACCCCGGCGACGAGGCCCCGTCATGGAAGGACTCTCAGCGCGGCCGCAGCTCGACCCGGAGGTCGCAGTCGAGCGCTTCGGCGATCCGAAGGAGCGTGTCGATTCGCGGCGGCCGCCCGCCGCGCTCGAGCCGCGCGATCGCGGACTGCGTCGTGCCCGTCAGCTCGGCGAGCTCACGCTGCGAGAGACCACGCTCGGTGCGCCTCGTTGCGACATCGTCCGCGATCTGCGCGAAGAGATAGCCCCCCTCGGGCGCGATCGCCTGTTGCGCGCGCTCGCGCAGGCGATCGATCGCAGTCTTGCGGACGGGCTTTGCCATAGCGTTTCTGCTATCAGCTTACCCGACGAGGGCCTCGATCACCTCGTCGTGCGCCGGGAATCGCTTCTGCTCCTGCTTCGAGAAGACGAGGCGCCCGTCGGCGAGCACGTCGAACTGGCCGCGTCCGCCCTCCCGGGCCTCTGCCTCGTGCTCCGTCCGCCGGATGATCTCGGCCGCGAGACTCGCGGCCCGCTCGTCGTATCCCTCTCAGACGGGGCAGTAGAGGATCTCGACACGCATTCGCGCACCTTAGTCGCCGCGTGGGATGCTGCAGCGTCAATCCTCCGGGATACGCCTCGCGGTGAACGCGAGCCATGCGCCGTCGCGCGACCGGGCGATCTCCGTTCTACGGCACGACCTACTCGGCCACGCGCATGCGTCGCGCACCGTCGGCGGTAGCCGTCTCGATCCGCTGCAGCGAGCCTCGCTCGCTGAACGTCGTGAACGCGAGGCGACGGCCATCGGGCGACCAGGCGAGGCCGTCCACGCTGAGTACTGCGTCCCCGAGAAGCACGCGTCGATCGCTGCCGTCCGGCCGCCCGACCTCGAGCGCAAACGATCCTCCGCGGGACGAGAGGAACGCGAGCCGGCCATCCGGCGACCACGCGGGGGCGTGGTGGCTCTCGTCATCGCGCGTGAGCCGGACGACGTCACGTCCGCCCGCGTCGACGACGAAGAGCTGCGATTCGCGCTTGAGCGCCTCGAACGGCGAGTTCGTCGACGCGACCGCAGCGCCGCACGCGGTCACGAGGAACGGGACGACGAGCAGCGACCGCCTCACAGCAGGCCCTCTCTACCCGTCGTCAGATCGTCTTGAACTGCTCGAACGGCTGGCGGCAGCTCGCGCAGTAGCGCACCGACCGGCACGGCGTCGGTCCGAAGATGTTCTCGAGCCGCGTGTCGGTCGAACCGCAGTACGGGCAGCGGAACGCCGCCGACTGCAGGTGGACGAGGGTGGGCGTCGTCGTCCCACGCGGCGCCGGCGGAGCGAACCCGGACGAGCGCAGCTTCTCGCGGCCCTCAGGCGTGATCCGGTCGGTCGACCACGAGTCGTCTGCAATCACGGCGATCTCCGGCTCGGCGCCGAGTGACGCGATCTGCGCCGCCATCGCGTCGCGCATGACCTCGAGCGCGGGGCAGCCGAGGAACGTGGGGGTGAACTCGACGCGCACGCGCTCGCCCTCGACCGTGACGTCGCGGATCACGCCGAGCTCGACGAGCGAGATCACCGGAATCTCGGGATCCGGGATCTCGGCGAGCGCGTCCCAGACCTGCTCGCTCGTCACCACGTGGCGCCCGGCACGCTGCGACGCACCATCGTCATCTCCTCCCAGAGCTCGCGCAGCTCGTCGGATCCTCCGTCCCGCTCGACGGCCTCGACCTTGGCACGACCAACACGCTCGGACAGTGCCGCGCGCTGCTCCCGTGGGAGCACGCCGAGCGCGAACGGCCACAGCTCCTCGACCGCCGACTCGAAGCGCTCGTTGGCGCGCAAACGCTCGGCCCACATCTGCGCGTGCATCCGGTGGTAGACCTCTTCGCGGTCCATCTTCGCCGCGAGACCCGCGACCTCTGTGTCGTCAGACTCCTTCAGCGCGGCGAGACGAATCTCGTCCGCGGTCTCGTACAGCCAGTGCCGCGCGATCGTGTGCGCCCAGTCCATGCGCCGCTGCTGCACGAGGGGGGCGCTGCGGTACTCGGACGGGTCGCGGTCGAACGCGAGCTTGTCCGCCGTCGTCGCGAGGTCGCGCGCGGCAAGCTCGTACAGCGCTCGGGCGTGCCCGATCTCGTTCTGTGCGATCGACGAGAAGGCGACGTCCTCCTCGAGCGACGGCGCGATCCCCGTCCATTCGGAGTCGCGCCAGCCGAGGATCAACTCGTCGTCGGCGAGCTCAATCAGCCGCTGTGCCCGCTCGCTCACGCGCCTCCTTCAGCTTCGCTTTCAGCGAGTAGCCGTCCACGCGGTGGTACGTCTTGTTCAGCTCGTCGGGGAAGTCGTGCACCTCGCGCACGGCTTCGCGCGGAACGACCCACAGCGCCTCCGACTCCTGGCGGCGACCGAACTGCTCGCGCGCCCACGTCTCCGCAAACTCCAGGTTCGGCGCGTCGATCGATCCCGCGTGCGCGAACGCCTGGCCCTTTCGCTCCTGCCTGAAGACCTCGAAGATCACGCCGCTTCGGCGAGCACGACCGACCGAACCCACGCCTCCTGCTCGAGAAAGCGCCGCCTGAACGCGAGCCGTTCCGCCGTCTTCGGTCCGTGACCCGTGACGACGCGCTTCAGCTCGTCCCAGTCGGGCTCGGTGTACTCCCAGACGCCGTCGCCGCGCTTGCGCAGCTTCGGGTCGGGGACGGTCAGCCCGAGCTCCCAGATCTGCGGCACGTACCCGTCGAGGAACTGCTGGCGCGCGTCCTCGTTCCCCTGCGACTTGATCCGCCAGAAGATCATCGGGTCGTCCTCGGCGGCGATCGGATTGCCGTGGAACATCATCAGCGGCGGCCACCAGCGCGCAACCGCTTCCTGCACGAGCTCGCGCTGCTCGTCGGTGCCGTTCATCATCGTCAGGATCACGTCACGTCCGTGCAGGATGTGAAAGGACTCTTCCCAGCAGATCTTCTTCATGATCCGCGCGTAGGGCGCGTACGAGCACTTGAGCAACGCCTTCTGCGAGATGATTGCGGCCGCGTCGACGAGCCACGCGATCACGCCGACGTCGCCCCACGTCTTGGTCGGGTAGTGGAAGACGTTGTGGAACTTCGCCTTGCCGTCCACGAGGTCCTGAAGGCATTGCGTGCGCGGCTTGCCGAGGTCCTCGACGACGCGGTAGATCAGCTGCGAATGGCCGACCTCGTCCTGAACCTTCGCCGTCAGTGCGAGCTTCCGCTGGAGCGTCGGGGCGCGCAGGATCCACTCGCGCTCGGGGAGTACGCCCATCAGCTCCGAGTTGCCGTGCATCTCGATGAACTTGATCAGCTTCCCCCGGTACTCCTCGGGCATCCAGTCCGAGGTCTCGACCTGGCCGCCGGCCTGGACGTAGTCCACGAACTCCTGCGTGCGCGCGTCCATTCGACCTCCCTACCGAACGATCGTTAGGCTCAGTCTATCTCCGCCCGGCGCACCGAGCTAACCCGCCAGGCTGCGCGGCTCTTCGCCGAGCGCGGCTACCACGGGACGTCGATCGGCGACCTGGCCGAGGCGCTCGGCGTTCAGAAGGCGACCGTCTACACGTGGATCGCCTCGAAGGAGGACCTCCTGTACGAGACGATGCGCGAGGGTGCGGACGCGTTCCATGCGGGCCTTGACGGAGTTCCCGACGAGCTGCCGCCGCCCGAGAAGATCCGCCTCGCGCTCCGAGCCCATCTGCGCGTCGTCGCCGACCAGCTCGACGTTGCGACCGTGTTCATGCGCGAGTGGCGCTACCTCGAAGGCGCACGAAGGGACGAGATCGTCGCCGAGCGCCGCCGCTACGAGGATCGTTTCCGCTCGCTCCTGCGGGAAGGGCGCGAGCTCGGCGCGCTTCGCACCGACCTCGACGACGCGACCGCCGCGCTGCTTTTGCTCTCGGCCGCGAACTGGGCCTACACGTGGCTCTCGGCCGGCCGTGACACCGACGAGTTGGCCGACCGGTTCTTTGCGCTCGTCTTCGACGGCATGCGCGGGTACGCGACCCGTGACTACGCGGGCGGCGCGGGTCGTCGTTCGCGCGGTACGTGATCGCTTCGAGCTGACGCCCTTCGGGATCCGAGAAGAAGAGGCCGACCGCGATCCCGTGGTCACGTTCGCGCCACTCGACTCCCTCCGCGTCGAGACGCTTGCGCAGCTCCGCGCGCTCCTCCTCGCTCACGCGCACGGCGGTGTGGTCGCCCGCCCCGCCGCGCTCGTGGAGCGCGAACCCCGTGTTGCCGACGTACCCCATCACCGGATGCCCTTCTGCGCGGACAACTCGCGCCCCGAGCGTGCGCCCGAGGAAGGCCGCGACCGAGCCTGGGTCGTCGGACTCGAATGCGACGTGATCGATGCGTGCCATGCTCCGCCACCATGGCGCGCGGCCTGCTGATCGTCAACCCGTTCGCGAGCGCCGTCAACGACGCCGCGGTGCACGAGGTCGCGCGCGTCCTCGGCGACGTCGAGGTCCGCTTCACCGAGCGGTCCGGTCACGCGACCGAGCTCGCGCGGGAGGCGTCAGCAGGCGCGTTCGACGCGATCTACGTGTTCTCGGGTGACGGCGGCTTCAACGAAGTGTTGAACGGCGTAGACGGACGGACGCCGCTCGGGTTCATCGCCGGCGGCGGCGCGAGCGTCCTGCCGCGCGCGCTCGGGCTGCCGCGCGACCAGGTCGAGGGCGCGCGCCGGCTGCTCGCGGGGCGCACGCGCCGGATCTCGCTCGGCCGCGCCAACGGCCGCCGCTTCGGCTTCGCGGCGGGCATCGGCCTCGATGCCGAGTTCGTCCGTCGCGTCGACGCGCTCGGGCGGACGCGCGAGGGCGGGCGCGCGGGCAACCTGGCGTTCGGGTGGACGGCGGTTCGTGTGCTCGCGGAGCACCGCTTCCAGCTCGAGCCTGTGCTCGAGGTCCGCGGGCACGGCCGCGCTGGCTTCGCGCTCTGCGCGAACTGCGACCCGTACACGTACGCCGGCCCGATCCCGCTCCACGTCGCGCCGCTCGCGCGCTTCGAGCTCGGGATCGACATCGTCGCAGCCCGGAGCTTGCGGCCGACCGCGCTCCCCCGCTTTCTCGTCTACGTCCTCCGCGGCCGTGGCCAGGAACGAGCCCGCGACGTTCTCTACGTCCACGATCTCGATCGCGCCGAGATCGTGTGCGACCGGCCGCTGCCGCTCCAGCTCGACGGCGAGGATCTCGGCGACGTGGGCGAGGTGCTCCTCGAGGCCGAGCGAAATGCCGTGACCGTGCTCCACTAACCGCCCAGCAGTCTCGGCGTCTATAGTCCGGGTGAACTATTCCGAGCCGGACTATCAGCCGTACCCTCACGACGACCGAGGCCGCCGTCCTCGCCCTCCTCGCGATCGAAGGGGAGCGCTCGGCGTACGACCTGCTCCGGTTCGTACGGAAGGCGATCGGCTATGTGTGGGCGCCTGCGAAGACGCAGCTCTACGCGACGTTGCCGCGGCTTGCGAAGGAGGGTCTCGCGCAGAGCCGGGCCGTTACACAGGCCGACAATCCGGACAAGACGCTCTACCGGATCTCGGCGGCGGGGCGCGCTGCGCTCCGTACGTGGCACGAGACGGTTGTGCCGGGCTCGCGGGCCGAGTTCGAGCTGCGCCTCTTCGCGGGCGCACTGACGACGGACGAGGTCCTGATCGAGCACGTGGAGCAGTTCCGGCGGGACACCGAGGAGCTCCTCGCGGAATACCGAGCGATCGAGCCGACGAACACGCGCACCGGCAACGACTACTACCACTGGTTCCTGCTGCGCCTCGGGATCCTCGAGGAAGAGCTGCGGCTTCGCTGGGCGAACGACGTGCTTCGGGAGCTGAGGAGGAAGCAGCGTGAGGGCTAGCCGGCGTCTCGCTCTCGCCCTCCTCGCGTCTGCACTGCTCGCCGCGTGCGTCTCGGGGAGCGCGTCGAGCTCCGATCCCGGCACCGCAGAGGACGTTCGGGCGCTCGTCGCGTTCATCGAGGAGGTCCACCCAAACGCGTACCACGAGGTCTCGCGCGAGACATTCCATCGTGCTGCCGACGACCTCGTCGCGCGGCTACCCAGCCTCGACCGGGACCAGGCCATCGTCGAGACGATGCGGCTGATCGCGCTGCTCGGCACGCGCGCGGGCACTCGGGGATCTTCCCGACCAACGGCGAGGTCCTCCGGCCACTGCACGCGTACCCGCTTCGCGTCTACCGGTTCGCGGACGGCTTTTACGTACTGCGGGCGTCCGACTCGAGCCTCGAGCGTGCGAAGCTCGTCTCGATCGCGGGCCGTCCGGTCGAGAGGTCGCAGAGCTCGTGCGTCCGCTGGTCACGCGCGACAACGACTGGACGATCCGGCAGCGGCTGCCCGGCTGGCTGATGACCGCCGAGGTCCTCCACGGGCTTCGCGTGACCGAGACACCCGGGACCGCTGCGTTCGGCTTCGTCCTGCCGAACGGCGAGCGGCGTGACCTGACGCTCGCGCCGATCGACGTCGACGCGTTCGGCGCCCGCTATGGGTTCAACTCTGCGCCCGTGGTGCGGGGGCGGCCGCCGCTCTGGCTGAGGCAGGCGGCCACGCCCTTGACCATCTCGACGCTCCAGCACGGGCGAATCGTCTACGTGTCGTACAAGCGCGTCACGGTGCAGACCGGGGCTGCGGCGCAGCGCATCCTGCGGCTCGCGAAGGCGAAGCGCTTCCGGCGGGTGATCGTCGACGTGCGCCTCAACGGCGGCGGCGACAACCACACCTATATTCCGCTGCTGGCCGCTCTGCGTGGCCGAGCCGTGAACCGCTACGCGCGGCCGGTCGTGCTGATGGGACGGGCGACGTTCTCGGCAGCGCAGAACTTCATCAGCGAACTCGAGCAACGACCGCGACCGGTCTTCGTCGGCGAGCCGAGCGGCGGCAGCCCCAACCTCTACGGCGACAACCGGCCGATCGACCTGCCGGGTCTCGGCCTCACCGCGTTCGTTCCGCAGATCTACTGGGTGAAGAGCCGCCCTGACGACCCGCGGGTGCAGATCGAACCAGACGTCCTAGTCGACCTCGGCTCGGCAGACTTCTTCGCCGGGCGCGACCCGGTGCTCGCAGCGGCGCTCGCGCTCCCGCTGAGATAATCCCTGCAATGGCGCAGGTAGTTCCGGCCGAGCGCGACTTGCGGCGCGTGATCGGCGACGGCGACGCGGTCCCGGACGGCGAGGTCGAGGGCCTCTCCAAGCGCGATCTGCTCGAGCTCTACCGCTCGCTGGTGGTCCTGCGTACCTACGACGAGCGCTCGGTCGTCTACCACCGGCAGGGGCGGATCGGGACCTACGCGATCTTCTGGAATCACGAGGCGATGCAGGCGGGCTCCGTGCACGCGCTCGAGGACGAGGACTGGATCTTCCCGAGCTACCGCGAGTCGGCGATCGGGCTGCTGCGCGGGATGCCAGCGCGGGTGGTCTTGCAGTGGTGGCGCGGCCACCCGTCGGGGTGGTGGAACCCGAAGGACTACAACGTCGCGTCGATCTGCGTCCCGGTCGGGACGCACGTGCCGCACGCTGCCGGGCTCGCGTGGGGCAAGAAGCTGCGCGGCGAGACCGCGGTCGCAATCGTCTACTTCGGCGACGGCGCGACCTCCGAGGGCTCGTTCCACGAGGGTGCGAACTTCGCCGGGGTGATGCGCGCGCCGCTCGTGCTCTTCTGCAACAACAACCAGTGGGCGATCTCGACGCCGGTCTCGGCGCAGACCGAGGCGGAGACGCTCGCGGACAAGGCGGTCGGCTACGGGATCCCGGCCGTGCGCGTCGATGGGGCTGACGTGCTCGCGGTGTACGAAGCGACACGCGACGCCGTCGGACGCGCGCGCGCCGGCGAGGGACCGAGCTTCATCGAGGCCGTGACGTACCGCACCGCTCCGCACGCGACCGCCGACGATCCGCGCGCGTACATCGACCTCGAGCGCGTCGAGGAGGAGCGGAAGAACGAGTGCGTCGGGCGCTACGAGCGCTACCTGAAGCGGCTCGGGCTGCTCGACGAGGCGACCGCGGAGCAGGTGCGTGCCGAGGCCGCCGAGCTGATGCGAACGGGAATCGCGGAAGCGGAGGCCGAGCCGCCGGGCGACGTCTCGCTGCTGTTCGAACACGCGTACGGCGAGCCGCTGCCGTCGTTCGAGGACGATCTGCGGGAGCTGCGAGGTGAGTGAGCTCACGCTCGTCGACGCGATCAACGACTGCTTGCACGTCGAGCTCGGGCGCGACCCCGACGTGATGGTCATGGGCGAGGACGTCGGCCGGGCAGGCGGCGTCTTCCGCGCGACCGCGGGCCTGCGCGACCGGTTCGGGCCGGACCGCTGCGTCGACACGCCGCTCGCCGAGGCGGGGATCCTCGGTACCGCGGTCGGGCTCTGCATGGCCGGCTGGCGCCCCGTCTGCGAGATGCAGTACGACGCGTTCTCGTATCCGTCGCTCGAGCAACTGATCACGCACGTAGGGCGTTACCGCTGGCGTACGGGAGGCGCGATGTCCTTCCCCCTCACGATCCGCATGCCGTACGGCGGCGGCGTGCGGGCGCCGGAGCTCCACGACGACTCGCCCGAGGCCTACTACGTGCACACGCCGGGCGTGAAGGTCGCGATCCCGTCGACGCCGGCAGACGCGAAAGGCCTATTAGCCGCGGCGATTCGCAGCGACGATCCGGTCGTCGTGCTCGAGCCCAAGCTCCACTACCGAACGATGCGCGGCGAGGTGCCCGAGGGCGAGCACGTGGTGCCGCTCGGCAAGGCGCGCATTGCGCGCGAAGGCAGCGACGTCTCGCTCGTCGCGTACGGCTCCATGGTGCCGCTCTGCGAGCAAGTCGCGGATGCGCTCGAGGCCGAGTGCTCGTGCGAGGTGCTGGACGTGCGGACGCTAAAGCCGCTCGACGAGGAGGCGCTGCTCGCGACCGCCGCGAAGACCGGGCGCGTCGTGATCGTGCAAGAGGCGCCCCGCACCGCCGGGTACGGCGCCGAGCTCGCGGCGGTGCTCGCAGAGAAGGCGATCCTTGATCTCCGCGGGCCGGTGCTGCGCGTGACCGGCTACGACGTCCCGTACCCGTACTGGCAGATCGAGGACGCGTACATGCCGTCGGTCGAGCGCGTATCGGCAGCCGTGCGCAAACTTCTGGCGTTCTGAGCCTAGTGGCTCGCCCGGGGCCATCCGGCGGCGCCTGCGCCGCGATCGCACGGCGCGCTGCGGCGTCCTCAGTCGCGCCGATAGCTTTGGCTATCGACGCTCCCTGCGTCCTTGCATCGCTTGGCGCTCGCAACGCAGTCATCCACCAATGACCCCGGACGAACCACAGCGCCTCCGACTCTGGCTCGAGCGCGGCGAGCGCGGCTTCTTCCTGCGCGACGCCGCGACCGGCGACGCCGTGCGCTGGGAAGACGAGCGCGTGCGCGTCGTTGCGGTCGCCGGAGTGACGTTTCGCCCGGGCAACGTCGAAGACGCATCGTTCGACCCAGGACGCCGGCTGGCGCTCGTGCCGGAGCCCGAGAACGAGCACGACCCGAACGCGATCGCGATCTGGAATGAGGACAGAACGATCCAGGCCGGGTACGTCCCGGCGGCGGTGGCTCCCGAGCTCGACGGGACTGAGCAGGCGGTCTCGCTCTGGCGCGTCGACGGCGGCCTTCGCGTGCTGATCGTGCCGGCGGACGCGTGGATCGGGAACCCGCGGTGACATTGCACGAGATACCGCTCGAGCGGCGCACGCTGCACGGCCATTTTTCGCGCGACCTCGAGCCGATCATCGCGATCGACTCCGGCGACTCGGTCGCGTTTTCCTGCCTTTCGGCCGGTTGGCACGTGCGAGCAGGCGAGAAATTTGAGCCGCGCGACGACGAGCTCGACGAGGGCCACGCGCTGATCGGGCCCGTCGAGATCCGCGGCGCGAAGGCAGGTCAGGTGCTGGAGGTCTCGATCGACAAGGTGCGCGTGGGCGAATGGGGGTTCTGCGCTGCGGGCGACTGGCACTCACCGCTGAACGACCGGCTCGGCCTGACCGAGAACGGCGTCTACCTCGAGTGGTCGCTGGATGCAGACGCGAGGCTCGGGCGGGACGAGCGCGGCCGCGAGATCGAGCTACGGCCCTTCCTCGGCGTGCTGGGGATGCCGCCGGATGAACCGGGCAGATGGTCGACGGCGCCGCCGCGCGTGTGGGGCGGGAACATCGACTGCAAGGAGCTCGTCGAAGGCACGCAGCTCTATCTGCCGATCCCCGTCGACGGCGCGCTCTTCTCGGCCGGCGATCCGCATGGGCGCCAGGGCGACGGGGAGGTCTCCCAGCTTGCGGTCGAGTCGCTCCTACACCGCGCCGAGCTCGCGCTCACCGTTCGCGACGACCTCGAGCTGACGACGCCGCTGGCATGGACGCCCGAGGCGTGGATCGCGCTCGGGTTCGACGAGGACCTCGACGAAGCGGCGGCGCTCGCGCTCGACGCAATGCTGGATCTGATGATCCGTGACCATGGGCTGGAGCGGCCCGACGCGCTCGCACTGGCGAGCCTCGTCGTTGATCTGCGCGTGACGCAGATGGTGAACGGCGTCCGCGGTGTCCACGCGATGCTGCCGCACGACTCGATCCGCTTCACGAAAATGCGCGCCTGATGGCGTACGAGTTCAAGCTGCCCGACCTCGGCGAGGGCCTGACCGAGGGCGAGATCGCGCGCTGGCTCGTCAGCGAAGGGCAGGAGATCGCCGAGGACGATCCGCTCGTCGAAATCCAGACCGACAAGACGACGGTCGAGATTCCCTCGCCGGCCGCAGGAACGGTGTCGCGCATCCTTGCCGAGGAGGGCCAGGTCGTCCCGGTCGGCACGGTGATCGTCGTCATCGGCGGCGATGGGGCGACCGCGACCGAGGGGGAGCCGAGCTCAAGCAACAGTCTGTTACGAGCGGAACGGCTCCGCGCGACGCCTCTCGTGCGGAAGATCGCTCAGGAGCTCGACGTCGACCTCGCCACGGTCACACCGACGGGCGCGGAGGGCCGGATCACCGAAGAGGACGTCCGACTCGCCGCGAGAGGTAGCGGCTCTGAGCCACAAAGGCCGCGCGAAGGGCGGCGCGAGCCGATTCGCGGCGTGCGGCGCTTGATGAGCGAGAACATGACGCGCTCGCACCGGGAGATTCCCGCGGTGACGTGGGTCGAGGAGTGCGACTTCACGAACGTCGATCTGACGCTGCTCGTGCCGCTCGTGCTCCGCGCCGTCGCCGAGTCGCTGCGTGCGTTCCCCGAGCTGAACGCGCGCATCGAGGACGGCGAGCTCGTCTACCTCGACCGCTACGACATCGGGATCGCGGTCGCGACGGACGAGGGCCTCGTCGTCCCGGTGGTGCGCGACTGCGATTCGCGCTCGCTCGAGGAGCTCGACGCCGAGGTCAAGCGCCTCGCCGACGCCGCGCGCGACGGCCGGCTCACACCGGAGGAGCTTCGCGGCGGCACGTTCACGATCACGAGCGCGGGGAAGTTCGCGGGCCTCCTCGTCACGCCGCTGATCAATCCGCCTCAGGTCGGGATCCTCGGTGTGCATCGGATCGCCGAGCGCCCGGTGGTGCGCGAGGGTCAGGTCGTCGTGCGCCCCATCGGGAACGTCTCGGTCACCTTCGACCACCGTGTCGTCTACGGCAAGCGGGCGGCCGAGTTCGGCCTCGACGTGATTCGCCGGCTCGAAGGAGGGGCCGGCGCCACCGGCCCCTCCTGAGCCTCTCTCCCCCGGTCGCCGCCCTGGCGCTGCAGGCGACCTAGCCGAGCTGCCCGCGAAGTGCTCCCGCTGGGTGCTCGGTGGTGTGGTAGTTCACGTAATACGCCGTCGGGTTCGAGCAGATCGCCGCTCCGAGCGCCGGGTTGGATACCTCGCCGCTCTGCATGATCTGCTCATCGCTCGTCGGTCCTCCCTGGAACAGCGACTGGACTACAGGTCCAGCCACGCCTTCGGGTGCAATGTGGATGTGGCCGGCGAAGAACGTCTCGCCGCCCTCGTTGAGGATGTGCGTCATGAACTCGATCGTGCCGTCGTTCCGGACCTTGATCTGCGAGACGCCGGTGGCCTCCGAGTTGCTGAACGGAACCTCGTTCTCCGCCCGGAGCTGCGTCGTGAAGACGCACATCGTCGCCTCGTCACTGCCATTCTCGCCCGCGAAGGCGGCCTGCACGCCGACGAAAGCGCCCACCGCTCCGATCAGAGCGGCGACCGCGATTCGAGCTTTCCTCATGCTTCCTCCCTTCCCCCCGTTCGACCCAGGCACTGGGCGACGGTACTACGCGGGGGAGGGCGGAGTGGATTTAGGCCACGCTCGGGGCGACCTCGAGGCGCTGCAGCGCCGGCAGGTGCGGCTCGAGCATCTCCTCGATCCGCGGGGCGCTCGCGCGCCCCTCGATCCGTGCGACCGTGCGCTTGCCCTTCACGAGCACGAGCGTGGGCACTGACTCGACGTGGAACCGCTCGGCGAGCTCGGGTGCTTCATCGACGTCGACGCGCGCCGTGCGCAGGCGGGCGCGCTCCTTCCGGGCGAGATGCGCGAGTAGACTTTCCATCCGTCGCGCTGGGCCGGAGCGCTCACTCGTGAAGAAGACGAGCAGGGGCCTAACGTCGTCGTTCACTGGGGTCTCCTCCTGATGTTGCCTGGTCCGCAAAAACTAGGGGTAACTCGTTGTGCCCGCTAGGCCCGGCGGACAAACGCTCTGATAAGACTTGACGGGCTTGGGCGGTTGGTACTGGATCGGAGTCTCTGCCGGGCTCGGGGGCGCGATCGGCGTGCTCGGGCTCGGTGTCCTGCGCGATGTTCGCATCGCCCTCCCCCTTGGTGTCGCGGCCGCCGTCGGGCTCGGGTACGTCCTCGGCAACTGGGCCGGCGCGATCGCCGGCGCGGTCGGAGCGGTCCTCGGCGCGGTCGGCGCGACACCCGTCGTCCGGGGCACGCTCGCGCGCGGGGGAACCCGTGGGGGGACGGCCGTCATCGTCGCCGCTTTCTCACTCGTGCTCGCAGCGCTCTCGTTCGTTCCAGTGCTCGGCTATCTCGTCGCGCTTGCGATCCCGACGCTCGGCGTGCGGCTCCGGCGGCGTGCCGGCGAGCGCTATGCAGGGCTTCGCATCCTTGCCCGCGACTAAGGCTCTTCTAATCGTCATCGACGGGCTCACGCCCGCGATGTTCGAGGACGCCGTTGAGCGCCGCGCCGCGCCGACGCTCGCCGAGCTGTTCGACCGCGGTTCGTACACGCGCGCGGTCTCCGTGTTCCCGTCGCTGACGCCGGTGTGCCTCTCGTCCCTGATGACCGGCGCGTATCCGGACGTGCACCGCATCCCGCACCTCGTCTGGTACCACCGCGGAGAACAGCGGCTCGTCGAGTACGGCTCGTCGTTTGCGGCGCTACGGCGCGCCGGCACGCGCAAGGGGATCGTCGACGCGATCTTCAACATGAACGCCGAGCATCTCTCTCGTGAGGCGGTCACGCTCTTCGAGAGCGTCGAGGACGCCGGGCTCGTTGCCGCAGCTGTCAACATCATCTGCTACCGCGGACGCACGCCGCACCGCACGCGCATTCCCGGTGTCGCCCGCGTCGCGTACGGGCCGAGCCGCTTCTTCTACTTCAACCTGTTCGCGTCGGACCTCACGGGAGCGCCCTACCGGCTCGGCGGCCGGCATCTGGGAGCCAACGACCGCTACGCCGCCGCCGTCGGGCGCTGGCTCGTCACGCGCGATGGCTTCGACCTGCTCGTGTACTACCTCCCGGATTACGACTACGCCTCGCACGCCGCCGGGCCCGACGCCGCGCACGACGCGCTTGGGCGCTCCGACGCCGCGGTGCAGGCGCTCGTCGATGCTGCCGGCGGCCTCGACGCCCTGCTCGAGCGCTATGCCGTCGTCGTGTGCGCCGACCACGGCCAGACGAAGGTGACGAAGCCGGTAGAGCTCGGCCGCGAGTTCGCGGGGACCGAAGACGTGCTCGTCACGGCCTCGAACCGCGCCGCGATGATCTACGACCTCCAGGGCGGACGGGCGCGGAAGCTCGCGGAAGCCCTGGACGGACATCCTGCAGTCGAGACCACGCTCTTCCTCGAGGACGACGCGGTCGTCGCCCGCCGCGACGGCGCCGAGGGCCTCGACGTGCTCGCGGAGTACCCGAGCGGCCTCGTGCGAGCAGAGGCCGCGCTCCGCAACCCGAACGCGGGGGAGGTGCTCGTCTCAGCGGCTCCCGGCTACGAGTTCGCGGATCTCGCGCATCGCCACCACGCGGGCGGCGGTAGCCACGGCTCGCTCTGCGCCGGCGACTCCGAGGTGCCGATGCTCACCGTCGGCCTGGGTCCGCCGCCCGCGAGCATCACCGGCGTCGCCCCGCTTCTGCTCCACCACCTCGGTCTCGCACGGCCCAATGTCCATGCGGCCTGACCCGCGTCTGGAACGGCTCCTGATGGTCGAGCAGCAGCTCCGTTCGCGAGACATCGAAGACGAGCGCGTGCTCGAAGCGATGGAGCGCGTGCCGCGGGAGCTGTTCGTGCCAGAGCAGATACGCCGTCGCGCCTACGACGACGCCGCGCTCCCGATCGGCTTCGGTCAGACGATCTCGCAGCCGTACATGGTCGCGCGCATCTGCGAGGCGCTCTCGCTGCACGGGAGCGAGCGCGTGCTCGACGTCGGCACGGGCTCGGGATACCAGGCGGCCGTGCTCGCCGAGCTCGCGCACGAGGTGCACACGATCGAGCGCATCCCCGAGCTCGCGGCCTTCGCGCGCGAGCGGTTGGCGCAGGCCGGGTACGCCGAGCGAGTGCATGTCCACGTCGGAGCTGCAGCTGATCGTGCGGAGCCCGGAGGGGCCCGCCGTCGCACGGTCGATCCCCTGCCGCTTCGTCCCGCTCGTGGGCGAGGAGGGCTTCTCGGACTAACGTCGGCCCCTGCGGGCACAATGCCCGAGGCGTGGACGGGGGCTCGGTCGAGAAACTGCTGCGGCTGCCGGTCCGGCTTCGGGGCATCAAGCTCGCCCGGCCGGTCGATCTCGTGCTGGATCGCGAGCGGCGGCGAGGGCTCGGGCTCGAAGTGATCTGCGGGGACGAGGAGCAGCGGTTCCTCCCGCTCGCGGTCGGCCACCGCAGCGAGGACGCGATCGAGGTTCGCTCCGCGCTCGTCCTGCTCGAGGAGCGCGAGCTTGCGTTCTACACCGACCGCGGCAGCACGTTCACCTCGCTGCGAGGCGCCCAGGTGCTGTTTCGCGACGAGCCGGTGGGTTCGCTCGAGGACGTCGTCCTCGCGGTCGACGGGTCGATCGAGACCGTACGTGTTGCCACGGCTGACGGCTCACGCGAGCTCCCGTTCACGGCGGACGTCGTCTTCGGGGCTCCGCGCAAGGACGTCAGGGCCGCCTCTTGAAAAGCTAGTCTCGCGCGTCGATGCAGCGCTCGCCCGCCGCCGGCGTCGCCGCCGCGCTTGCCCGGACGCGGGCGGGCCGGGCCTTGCGCCGGTCGCACAACTGGATCCAGCTCGCGAAGTTCTCGCTCGTCGGCGCGACGGGCTACGTGGTCAACCTTGCGGTCTTCTCGGCGCTCGTCCTCTGGGCGGATCTCGACCACCGGCTCGCCGCGATCGGATCGTTCCTCGTAGCGGTGACGAACAACTACACGTGGAATCACCTCTGGACGTTTCAAGGGCACGGCGGCCACGTGGCCCATCGGGGCTTGCGTTTTTTCGTCGTCGCCGTGCTCGCGCTGGCCGCGAACCTGGTCGTGCTCGAAGTGCTGATCCAACTCGGTCTCGGCGAGATCCCGTCGCAGGCGATCGCGATCGTGGTCGTAACACCGATCAACTTCATCGGCAACAAACTGTGGACCTTTCGCAGGAAACCCTGACGGGTTTCCTGCGACGTGTTCTCGTCGCGGCCGCGCTCGCGCTGATCGTCGCGCCCTGCGCGCTTGGCGCTGAGCCGACCTCGCCGGTCTTCGACGGCAAAGGCAACCTCGTCCAGACGCCGTTCATTCCGAAGCCCAGCCCTGCGCGCCTGACCGAGGCGCGCGCACTCCGGATCTTCCTCGCCGATCGGAAGGTGCGCGACTGGCTCGCCCGCTATCCGAAGACCGGCCGTACCACGCAGGCCGAGTTCGAGGCCGATCAAGGGTCGTGGCGCGTGAAGGTCTGGTGGCGCGACGCGGGGCAGATCGCCGACGGACGCGTCGACGACCGGACGGGGCTCGTCACGGAAGCGTGGACCGGCCCGCAGGTCGCGTGGAAGATGGCGCGGGGCTACGAAGGAGCGTTCGGTCGGAAGGAGCTCAACAAGCCCGCGCTCTGGCTCGCGCTGTGCGCGCTTTTCGTCGTCGGCCTCGGGAACCTCCGCCGGCCGTTCTCGCTCCGCAACCTCGACCTGCTCGCGCTCCTTTCCTTCTCGGTCTCGCTCTGGTTCTTCAACAAGGGCGACATCTTCGTAAGCGTCCCGCTCGCGTATCCGCCGCTCCTCTACGTGATCGCGCGCATGACGTGGATCGGCGGCACGGGCCGGTCACCCTCCTCGAGGCCGGTCTGGCCGGTCTGGCTGCTCCTCGCTGCGGCCGTGTTTCTGCTGGGCTTCCGGATCGGCCTCAACGTCCAGACCTCGAACGTGATCGACGTCGGCTACGCCGGTGTGATCGGCGCAGACCGGATCGTGCACGGCGAAGCGCCCTATGGACACATGCCCGTGCAGGACGATCGCACGCCCTGCGGCCCCGCCGCCGCCGACGGAGAGATCCGCGAACGCGTGCAGACGAACGGGCGCTGCGAGTCTTCGAACGAACGCGGCGACACGTACGGCCCCGTTTCGTACGTCGGCTACGTGCCCGGAGCGTTGTTGCTCGGCTGGAGCGGGAAGTGGGATGACCTGCCCGCGGCCCACTTCACGGCGGTCGCGTTCGACATCGTCTGCGTGCTCGCGCTCGCGCTGATCGGGTGGCGCTTCGGGGGTCAGCGGCTCGCTGCAACGCTCGTGTTCGCGTGGGCGTCGTATCCGTTCACCCAATACGTCTCGAACTCGAACACGAACGACGCGATCCTGCCCGCGATGCTGCTGTTCGGCTTCTTCTTCGCCGCGAGCCCGATCGGGCGCGGTGCGTTCGGCGCGCTCGCGGCGTGGACGAAGTTCGCCGCGCTGATCGTGGCGCCGCTCTGGAGCACGTACCCGCAGCCGCGGCTCCGCAACGTGCTGGTGTTCGCGGCTGCTTTCGCGGTGGCGACGCTCGCGTCGTTCTCGATCCTGCTGCTCGAGCCGAGCCTGTGGGACGCCGTGCGCACGTTCTGGGACCGCACGCTCGGCTGGCAGCTGGGCCGCGAGTCGCCGTTCTCGATCTGGGACTGGGGCCAGTACCACGCGCGGGGGATCCCCGACCTGCACGTGCCGCACCAGATCGTGAAGGTGCTCGTCGTCGCCGGCGCCGTCGCGGCCGCGTTCCTGCCGCGGCGCAAGTCGCCGCTTCAGCTGGCTGCGCTCACTGCCGCGCTGATTGCGGCTTTCGAGCTCGTGCTGACGCACTGGTTCTACCTCTACCTGCCGTGGTTCTTCCCGTTCGCCGTCTTCGCGCTCCTGGCTCGTGACCGAGCGGACCCCTGACATCTGGCGGATCGCCCTCGCGGTCGCGCTGTTTCTCTGCGCGTGGGCGCTGCTGCACGTCGGCTTCTACGAGCGGGACCAGATCATCGACACGCCGATCTACGAGCGCTATGGCGAGCTCATGCGCGACGGCGAGGTGCCGTACCGCGACTTCCGCGTCGAGTACCCGCCCGCTGCGCTGCCGGTCTTCCTGCTTTCTGCACTGCCCGGCGGCGACTACCGGCAGTGGTTCGAGACGCTGATGGCGCTTTGCGGCTGCGGGACGATCGTTGCCGTCGGCCTTTCGGCCCGGTGTCTCACGCTCGGGTTCGGCACGCTCGCGTACGTCGCGCTGGCGCCGCTCGCGCTCGGCTCGGTGCTGCTCACGCGCTTCGATCTCTGGCCGGCGATGCTCACCTCGTTCGCGCTGGCGGCGCTGCTCGCGCAGCGCCTGCGGCTCGGGCACGCGGCCCTCGGCCTCGCCGTTGCGGCCAAGCTCTATCCCGGCGTGCTGCTGCCGGTCGCGCTCGCCCAGGCGTGGCGCCGCGGCGGTCGGCGCGAAGCGCTCCTCTGCGGAGGACTCTTCGCCGCCGTGGTGCTGGCGGTGTACCTGCCGTTCCTGCTGGTCGCGCCGGACGGAGTGGCGGCGAGTGTCGGGCGCCAGCTCTCGCGCCCGCTGCAGATCGAGAGTCTCGGCGCCGCAATGCTGCTCGCAGTGCACCAGCTCCTCGGCGTGGGCATCGAGATGCACTCGGGGCGTGGCTCGCAGAATCTCGTCGGTCCTGCCGCGGACGTGCTCGCGGTGCTTCTCTCGGTCGCGCAGGTCGTCACGCTCGTCTGGCTCTGGATCCGATTCGCGAGAGGTGAGCAGACGCCGGCCCGTCTCGCGCGCTATGCGGGCGCGTCGCTCGTCGCCTTCGTCGCGCTCGGCAAGGTGCTCTCACCGCAGTTCCTCGTCTGGCTGATCCCAGTCGTGCCGCTCGCGCGGCGGATGTGGGCGACGTTCGCGCTGACCGTCGCACTGGTGCTGACGCAGCTGTGGTTCCCCTATCGCTATTGGGACCTCGTCCGCGAGTTCGACCCGCTCGCGTCGTGGCTCGTCGTCGCGCGAGATCTCGCGCTCGTCGTTCTCCTCGTCCTGCTCGTCAGAGAACCGGCACGCGAACGGACTCGCACCTGACGGCGCGACCGTTCGCGTCGCACTCGACGAGCGCGCCTTCGATCCGGACGTCGCCGTGCGCGGTCTCGAAGCGCGTCGGAATCCCGGTCCTCATCCGTGCGATCGCGCGATCGGCGACGACGCCGATCACCGAGTCGTGCGGTCCGGTCATGCCGGCGTCGGTGATCGCGGCCGTGCCGCCGGGCTGCACGCGCGCGTCGTTCGTCTGGATGTGTGTATGCGTTCCGACCACGGCCGTCACGCGGCCGTCGAGCCAGCGGGCCATCGCGACCTTCTCGCTCGTCGCCTCGGCGTGCACGTCGACAAGGATCACCGGCGTCTCGCTCCGCGCGTCGTCGACCAGTTCGTCGATCACCTCGAACGGCGCGCGCTGCACCTCGAGGAAGAGCTGACCCATGACGTTGATCACTCCGATAGGCGTGCCGTCGCGTGCGGGCACGATCGTCGAGCCGCGACCGGGTGCGTAGCGGGAGAAGTTCGCCGGGCGCACGACGCGGTCGGTCGAGTCGAGCCAGGGCGCGAGCTCGGGTCGGCGCCAGGTGTGGTTCCCGAGCGTGATCGCGTCCGCGCCGGCGGCGAGCAGCTTCTCGGCGAGCTTGGGCGTCAATCCGACGCCGTCGGCGACGTTCTCGCCGTTGACGATGCAGACGTCGACGTCGAGCTCCTCGCGGAGCGAACGCAGCCGGTCGCTGACCGCACGCCGTCCCGGCACGCCGACCACGTCAGCGATGAACAGAAGGATCAGGGGAGAGAAAAGGCGGCAGCCGGCGAGACCTGCAGCGTCACGTGGTTGCCCGCGTCTTGCGTGTAACGCGCGAGAGCCTGGCGCTCGAGCTGCGAGAGCTCGAGGACGACGCCCAGCCGCGTCGAGCCCGCTGCGACCGACGCACCGACGGTGACGGCCGCGTCGGGGCGGAGGCGGGTCACGGAGACGATCAGCGCAGGGGCGCTCAGCGGACGGATGTCGATCCGCGTTCCGACCTTGTCGCCGTTGATCACGTAGTCGTTGATTCCGGCCACGGTGCCGTCCACCGGCGAGTACACGTCGGTCCCGGGCGCGGCGCCAACGTCGAGCGCGGACGTCGCGGGGCCTTCGCCGCCGCGAAGCTGGTACCAGACGAGCGTCGAGTCGCTCGTGCCGAAGATCCGCTCGACCAGCCGCGCGAGGACGCCCTGGTTCCCGCGCCGGCCGAGCGGGCGGAGCCCGAGCGAGCCTTCTCCACCTCCGTAGTAGCCGATCGCAGTGACGCGGTTCTGCTCGATCGGCAGCTGGATCCGGAGCGCACCCTGCGTCGCGACGACGAGCGGGTCGGGCGGGCCCGAGGGCAGGAGCCGGTTCGCGGGGGCGGGCGCCGTGTGGGCCGCCGTGGTGGCGCCGTTCGGCCCGAACGCCGTCACGAGGAGCGTGATCACGCCGACGGCCGCGACGATGGTCAGCCCGGCGAAGCGGCGCAGCCGGGCTGCAGCGCGGCGTTCCGCGCGGCGCGCACGACGCGCGTGCCGGGATGGGGGCGGCATCGCCGGGACGCTAACGAACGTCCGCGATCGGTGCAAGGACGGTCGCACGGCCGGACTTTGTAACAGACGAAGCGTTGGCGCGACCGGGATCTCCTCCCACAGATCGTGACGGTCGAGGGCGAGAGCGCCGTCCTCGGCAAAGGACCACTCCCACGCAGGCGGCCGGAACGGCCGAAGCACGGTAGTACCATCGCTTCGATGGCCGAACCGCCGCCGCCCGTGGTTCGCACGGCGCGGATCGTGATCCCGCGCTGGATCCAGCTGGTCGGCCTCCCGCTCCTCCTCCTGCTGCTCTGGGCGGTGGCGGGAGCCGTACGGCACGCGGTCTTTCTGTTTCTGGTGGCGTCGCTTGTCGCGTTGCTCCTGAACCCGCTCGTCCGCGTGTTCACGCGGTTGCGGATTCCTCGCGGCTTTGGAGTCGCGATCGTGTACCTGAGCTTCGCCACGATCCTCGTCGTGGCGATCGTGGGGGTGGCGACCGTGGTCGTGGACCAAACCCGCTCCGCCTCCGATCGGATCGACACCTACTTTACGAGTGAGAACGGACAGACCCGGGAGACCGGGGCCGAGCGTGACGTCGACCGCTTTCAGGCCTGGCTCGACACGCATCGCCTCGGCCGGTTGCAGATCCGCCAGCAGGGCCGGGACTTCGTGGACAACATCGGCGGCAGCGACGTGCAGAAGTGGTCGACGAAGGCGCTCGACTACGCGGAGGGCGCGGCGCTCGGCGTGTTCGCGTTCCTCTTCGGCCTCGTGCTCGTGCTCGTCGTCTCGATCTACATGCTGCTCGACATGCCGCGGTTACAGCGCGTCCTGGATCGACGATTTCCACCTCCGCCCGGCTCGCCGTCGCTGCTTCCGAGCATCGAGGGCGCGGTCGTCGGCTACGTGAAGGGGCAGCTACTCGTCTCCGCGATCATCGGCGCGAGCGCCGGCGTCGGGCTCTGGCTGCTCGGCACCCTCGGATGGTTCCCGCACGGCGACACGTACGCGGTGCTCTTCGGCGGCTGGGTCGCGTTCACCGAGCTGATCCCGTACCTCGGACCCTGGCTCGGAGCCATCCCGCCGATCACGTACGGCCTCGTCGTCGACCCGATCTCCGCGCTGTGGGTCGCGCTCCTGTTCCTCGCGATCCATCAGATCGAGGGGCACGTCGTCGTTCCGAACGTGATGGGGACCGCGCTCCGGCTCCACCCGCTCCTCGTGATCTTCGGTCTGCTCGCCGGGGCGGAGATCTACGGGCTCCCGGGCGTCTTCGTCGCGCTACCCACGCTCGCGGCGGCGCGCGCGATCTGGGAGTTCTTCTCACCTCGCGTCGCGCTCGAGTCGTGGAGCGACGCCGAGTCGGGGCCGGTCCCCGTCGAGGTCGAGCCGCAGCGTAGATTCTCGGCGTGAGCGCGTTTCCCGCCACGCGTCTGCGACGGCTTCGCCGGACCGGCCCGCTCCGTTCGCTCGTCCGCGAGACGCGGCTCGTGCTCGACGACTTCGTCTATCCGCTCTTCGTCGGGCCGGACACGCGTCCGAACGTCGAGCTGCCGCCGCTGGGACGTTTCTCGGTCGACGATGTCGTGCGCGAGGTGGACGAGCTCGTGGGGCGCGGGATCTCCGCTGTGATCCTGTTCGGGATCCCCGACGAGAAGGACGAGGAGGCCTCGGGCGCCTACGACCACGACGGTGTGATACAGCGCGCGCTCCGCGAGCTTCGCCCGCGTTTCCCCGACCTGCTGCTGCTCACGGACGTCTGCCTCTGCGAGTACACGTCGCACGGGCATTGCGGCGTCGTGCGCGACGGGGAGGTCGTCAACGACGAGTCGCTCGAGCTGATCGCGCGCACCGCGGTGTCCCACGTCGAGGCCGGCGCCGACGCGGTCTGTCCGAGCGACATGATGGACGGACGCGTCGCCGCGGTTCGCGAGCAGCTGCCCGAGACGCCGATCGTCGCGTACTCGGCGAAGTACGCCTCCGCCTTCTACGGTCCCTTCCGAGAGGCCGCCGAGTCGGCGCCGGCCTTCGGCGACCGACGTTCATACCAGATGGATCCGGCGAACGTGCGCGAGGCGTTGCGCGAGTGCGAGCTCGATCTCGCCGAAGGCGCAGACGCGATCATGGTCAAGCCCGCGCTGCCGTATCTCGACGTGATCCGCGCGGCCCGCGAGCGGTTCGACGCGCCGCTCGCCGCGTACAACGTCTCCGGCGAGTACGCGATGGTGAAGGCGGCCGCGCGGCACGGCTGGCTCGACGAGCGGCAGGCGGCGCTGGAGTCGTTGACGGCGATCAAGCGCGCCGGAGCCGACCTCGTGATCTCGTACTGGACGAAGGAGCTCGCCGCGTGGCTGTAAGAGCCCCTCTCACGGCCGACCGCTGTGCCGCAGGGCCGCGCTGTGCGGCGCGATGCGGCGTCCTCAGTCGCGTCCGTATCTCATTCGATACGGCCGCTCCCTGCGTCCTTGCCTCGCACCACCCATCGCACCCCTACGACGAGGAACGGCCGTGAGAGGGACTCTAGGTACCCGGTCTGAGCTCTTCTCCCGGGCGCTGCGCGTGATCCCCGGCGGCGTCAACTCGCCCGTGCGCGCATGGCGCGCGGTCGGCGACGACGATCCCTTCTTCGCGCGTCGCGGCGAGGGCGCGTACCTCGAAGACGCCGAGGGAAACCGCTACGTCGACTGGGTGATGTCGTGGGGCGCGCTCCTCTTCGGGCACGCCGATCCCGAGACCGTCGACGCCGTGCGCGATGCTGCCCGTGACGGCACGAGCTTCGGCGCACCAACGGAGCGCGAGGTCGAGCTGGCCGAGGAGATCGTCGACGCGGTTCCGTCGGTCGAGATGGTCCGGCTCGTCTCGTCCGGGACCGAAGCCGCGATGAGTGCGATCCGCCTCGCGCGTGGGTACACGAGACGCGACCGGATCATCAAGTTCGAGGGCGGCTACCACGGCCACTCCGACGCGCTGCTCGCAAGCGCGGGCTCGGGGCTCGCGACGCTCGGCATTCCCGCGAGTGCTGGTGTGACGACCGGCGCCGCGCGCGACACCGTCGTCTGCCCCTACAACGACGTCGATGCGGTCGCGGCCGCAGTCGACCGCTACGGCGAGGGACTCGCGGCGATCCTCGTCGAGCCCGTCGCGGGAAACATGGGCGTCGTTCCGCCGCGCGAAGGTTTCCTCGAGGCGCTGCGCGGCCTCTGCGACGCTTCCGGCGCGCTGCTCGTCTTCGACGAGGTGATCACGGGCTTCCGCGTCGCGCGCGGCGGCGCACAGGAGCGCTTCGGCGTCACGCCCGATCTGACCATCCTCGGGAAGATCGTCGGCGGTGGCCTTCCCCTCGCTGCCTTCGGCGGGCGCGCGGAGATCATGGAACGTCTCGCGCCCGGCGGCGACGTCTACCAGGCGGGGACGCTCTCGGGGAATCCGCTCGCGACGGCCGCCGGCCTGTCGGTACTGCGCCGGCTGCGCGACCCTGCGGTGTACGAGGACCTCGAAGAGCGGGGCGCCCACCTCGAGCGCGGACTGCGCCCGTACGGACGCGTGCAGCGCGTCGGCGCGATGCTGACGCTGTTCCGCCCGGGCTACGACGAGCTCTTTCGCGGTCTCGTTCGGCGCGGCGTGTACGTGGCGCCGTCACAGTACGAGGCGATGTTCGTGTCGCTCGCCCACGGCGACCAGGAGATCGACCACACGATCGAGGCTGCGCGTGAGACTCTGGGAGACGATCGCAGCGGAGGCTGAGCGCGAGAGTCCGCTCTGGGGCGAGGCTCTGCGCGGGCGCGACGGCGAGCCGGTGTTCTCGGCGCTCGCCGCCCAGCGTTACGCCCTCGGACTGGAGACGATCTACGAGGGCTACCTCGTGCACTATGGCCGGCCGCGGCTCTTCGAGCCGCCTGACGAAGAGGCTGCGCTGCTCCTCGGCGACTACCTGTACGCGCACGGGCTCGTGCGCATCGCGCAGCTCGGGGAGGTCGAGGCGATCCGCGAGCTCGCGGAGCTGATCTCCCACTGCTCGCATCTCCGCGCCGAAGGTCGCGACGGCGACGGCGAGGCATGGGCGGACACGGCCTCGCGCCTCGACGGCGACCGCGACTTGGCCGCACGTGACCGTGCTCTCGCTGCGCACGCGCGGCTGGTCGGCTAGATTCACGCGCCGTGACCGCGCTCGCCGCACTCCTACCGCTGTTCGCCGAGCAGATCGACGCAGCCGAGGAGGGCAAGCGGGTACTGCTCGGGATGCTGATCACCGGCCTGATCTTCATCAGCGTGATCGCGATCGGCGAAGCGTCGAACTACCTGCGCCACCGCCGCCGGGCCCACTAGCGGCCTCTACACTCGCGGTGTGACCCCGCCCGCAGATCTGCGCGAGTGGATAGCGCTGCTGGAGCGTAGGGGCGAACTGGTTCGCGTCACGGCCGAGGTCGATCCCGACCTCGAGATCACCGAGATCAACGATCGCGTGGTCAAAGCCGGCGGGCCGGCGCTGCTGTTCGAGAAGGTGAAGGGCTCCGACCACGCGCTCCTGATCAACCAGTTCGGAACGGAGCGCCGCATGTGCCTCGCGTTCGGGGTCGAGCGGCTCGACGACGTCGCCGCTCGGCTCGAGGACGTGCTCGAGATGCAGCCGCCACAGGGGCTCGTCGACAAGGTGCGCGGACTGCGCAAGCTGAAGTCGATCTCGGACGCCTTGCCGCGCTCCGTGCGCTCGGGGCCGTCGCAGGACGTCGTGCTGACGGGCGGCGACGTGAACCTCGACCTGCTGCCGATCCAGCGCTGCTGGCCGGGCGACCCGGCGCCGTTCATCACGCTGCCGGCGGTGATCACGAAGGACCCGCAAGCGGGCGTGCGCAACGTCGGCATGTACCGGATGCAGAAGATCGATTCGCGCACGACGTATATGCACTGGCAGATCCACAAGGACGGCCGGGCCGACTACCTCGCGAGCGGCGGGCAGATCGAGGTCGCCGTCGCCCTCGGGCTCGATCCCGTGACGGCGTACTCCGCGAGCGCGCCGCTGCCGAAGCACATCGACGAGTTCATGTTCGCGGGGTTTCTGCGGGGCGAGCCGGTCGAGCTCGTGCGCGCGAAGACGGTCGACCTCGAGGTGCCCGCGAACGCCGAGATCGTGCTCGAGGGGACGATCGAGAAGGACGAGGTCGGCCTCGAGGGACCGTTCGGGGACCACACCGGCTACTACACGCCGGCGGAGCCCTTTCCGGTCTTCCGAGTCAGCGCGATCACGATGCGGCGCGACGCCATCTACCCGTCGATCGTCGTTGGTCGCCCGCCGCAGGAGGACGCATGGCTGGGCAAGGCGACGGAGCGCATCTTCTTGCCGGCGATCCGGATGATGGTCCCCGAGATCGTCGACTACGACCTGCCGGTCGCAGGCGCGTTCCACAACTGCGCGATCGTGTCGATCGAGAAGTCGTTCCCGGGCCAGGCGCAGAAGGTTATGCATGCGATCTGGGGGCTGGGGATGCTCTCGCTGACGAAGTCGATCGTCGTCGTGGACGACTGGGTCGACGTCCACGACTACGAGCAGGTGCTGTTCGTCGTCGGCGCGAATGTCGATCCGAAGCGCGACGTCCTGATCACCGAGGGGCCGCTCGACCACCTCGACCACGCGCCCACGCGGCAGTTCTACGGCGGGAAGATCGGGATCGACGCGACCCACAAGGGGGAGCTGGAGGGCACCCGGCCGTGGCCGAGGCTGATCGAGATGAGCCCCGAGGTCAAGGCCTTGGTCGATCGACGCTGGACGGAGTACGGAATCGCTATAGATTCGCCTAGCGATGGCCGTGGAAGCTTGCGACGATTGCCGCGAAAAGTGCGCAGCACTTTTCGCGGTTAGCTAGTGGTCGAGACGAAAGGCCCGTCCGGGCCTGTGCACGAGTCGGGGCCCAGCCTCTGGCCGCTCGGTTTCGCGATCGGTCTGACGGTCGCACTCGTCGGGCTCGTGATCGGCAGCTGGGTGTCCGTCGCCGTCGGGGCCATCCTCGTGATCGCGTTCGCGTTCCTCTGGATTCGCGATGTGACGTCGGGGCTCGAGGCGGCTCCGCCCACGGAGGGCGAGGCCGCGCTCGGTGGTCCCGAATCGGCGACGGACGCGCCGCCGGTCCCCGCCGACGTCGGCGGCGACGCGCTGCCCGTGATGGACGAGGAGGAGATCGCGACCTTCCCGCGCTCGAAGTTCCTCGAGGCCTCGACGCTTGGCCTCGGCGCTGTGATCGGCGGACTCGTGACGGTGCCGCCGCTCGGCCTGATGGTCGCTCCGGCGTTCGTCAAGCAAGGGAAGAAGCCCGTCGACCTGGGGCCGTACACGGGCTTCCCGGAAGGCGAGTTCGCGATCGCGACCTTCCTCACGAACCCGGAAGAAGGAGAGGTCTCGCGCCGAACCGCATACGTCCGGAACAACGGGCTCAAGGACGGCGTGCCGAGCTTCACGATCGTCTCGAACCGGTGTGTGCACCTCGGCTGCCCCGTCCAGGTGAACGGCCTCGCCATCGAGAACCAGAAGAAGATGATCAAGGTCGAGAACGGCCCCGCGGTCGAGCTGACGCCGACACAGGCCGCCTCGGGGTTCGGCTGTCCGTGCCACGGCGGACAGTACGACACCGAGGGCAACCGCACCGCGGGGCCGCCCGTACGTGCTCTCGACCGCTACTCGTACGGGATCATCGACGGCCGCCTCGTCCTGCTCGACACCTACAGCGTTGGCGAGGTCGACGGCGAGGGCGCGGACGCGAAGATCAAGAAGTACGAGCTCGCGAATCCCGGCGACCACGTCGACGGGCCCGAGGCCTGGCTCTACCCGATCAACGCTCCGCACTAATGGCCGTCGCGACCCGCCGCCGGAAGCAATCGAGGCTCGCCGAAGCGGTCAATGCCCCGCTCGACTGGCTCGAGGAGCGCTCCGGTCTCGTCGGCGGGGTCAGGTACTTCCTCTTCCGCAAGGTTCCGCGCGACTCCAGTTGGTGGCACACGCTGGGCTCAGCGTCGCTGACGGCGTTCCTGGTGCAGGCGGTCACCGGCGTGATCCTCGCGATGTACTACGAGCCCGCCCCGCAGACGGCCTATTCGTCGATCCAGCACATCACCGACGACATCACGCTCGGCTGGCTCGTGCGCGGCATGCACAAGTGGGGCGCGAGCGTGTTCATCATCCTGATGTTCTTCCACATGGCCCGCGTGTTCCTGTTCGGCGCCTACAAGTACCCACGCGAGTTGAACTGGGTCGTCGGCGTGCTGATCCTGATCACGGGCATGTTCGAGGGTCTGACGGGCTACCTCCTGCCGTGGGACCAGACCGCGTACTGGGCTACGGTCGTCGCGATCAACATCAACGGGACGGCGCCGTTCCTCGGTCCGTTCCTCGCGCAGTTCCTGCGTGGGGGCGCCGAGATCGGCCAGAACACGCTGACCATCTTCTACTCGATCCACATGCTCGTGATCCCCGGGGCGCTCTTCGCCCTGATCGGCCTCCACCTCTACCTCGTCGTCCGCCTCGGCGTCTCGTCGCCGCCGTGGTCCCGCGTGGCTGCCGGGCGTGAGCGCGCACCCGAGGCTCCGCGCGGCCGCGCGGGGCTGACGCGCGGCGGGAGGGGCGTGTGAGCGACCTCGACGACCGCCGCTCCAGGTTCAAGCGCTACAAGGAGGACGTCGACCGCGAGGGGAAGCCGTTCTACCCGTACGCGATTTTCGAGGACACCGTCATGAGCCTCGTCGTGGTCTCGACGATCATCGGGCTCGCGGTCGTCTGGCACTACACCGCGGACGGGACGACGCCTGGCTGGCTCGGGCCCGAGTACACCGACGAGGCGGATCCCGGGACGACGAACTTCATTCCGCGGCCCGACTGGTACTTCTACTTCCTCTTCTACCTGCTCCGGATCTTCAAGTGGCCGGAGTCGGTGATCCTCGCCACGGTCGGGATCCCGACGATCCTGATGATCCTGCTCTTCGCGCTGCCGTTCTACGACCGGCGGCGCGAGCGGCGGTTGCTCCGGCGCCCGGTCGCCATCACGGCGGCCGTGCTGACCGCGCTCTCGATGGGTGTGCTCACCTACAAGGGAGCGACGGCGCGGGAGTCTCTCGGCTCCGAGGTAGTCGCGGCGGTGCCGATCTGGTCGCAGAAGCAGGGCGGGTTCTCGCCCGAAGCCGAGGAGGGCGCGAAGATCTTCGCCCAGGTCGGCTGCCTGCAGTGCCACACGTACCTCGGCTCGGGCTCCTCGAACGTCGGCGCACCGGATCTCTCCGCGATCGGGAAGACGCAGAACAAGGACTTCTTCAAGCGCTATGTCGCGGATCCCTCGAAGTTCGGGAACAACGTGATGCCGAAGTTCGAGAACCTCGGCGAGGACAATCTCGACAAGTTGGGGCAGTTCCTCGCGGAATCGAAGAACAGCGGCTAGCGAAGCTATGCGCATCTTCCTCGGCATCACGGGCGCGTCGGGCGCCCCGTATGCCGCGCGCCTGCTCCGCGCGCTCGCGGACGCGGGTTGCGAGATCGGCGTCTGCATCTCGCGGAGCGGCTACGAGGTGCTTGCGACCGAGCTGTACGGAGACCCGTCACTGCCTCGGGACGAGATCGCGTCGCGGCTCGTCGAAGGGATAGAGGCGCAGATCTACGCGGAGAACGACTGGACTGCGCCGTACGCGAGCGGGTCCGCAAAGGTCGACGCGTACGTGATCTGCCCGTGCTCGATGTCGACCGTCGGGACGCTCGCGGCCGGCGCGATGGCGAACCTGATCCACCGAGCGGCCTCGGTCGCGCTCAAGGAGGAGCGCAAGCTCGTGCTCGTCCCACGCGAGACGCCGCTCTCTTTGATCCACCTGCAGGGGCTGACCACGCTGCGGCAGGCGGGTGCGACGATCCTCTTCGCAGCGCCGGGCTTCTACCACGGCTGGGAGTCGGTCGACGACCTGGTCGACTTCGTCGTCGAGCGCTGCCTCGATCAGCTCGGCCTCGACCGCGAGCACGCGCAGCGCTGGGGGCAGTCGTGAGCTTCGTGCGCCGCCCGGCCTCGCCCTCCGGCTTCTGGCGCGCAATCAGACGGCGCGCTGCCGCGTCCTCAGTCGCAGCCATAGGACGTCCTATGGCCGCTCCCTGCGTCCTTGCATCGCTTGCTGCTCGCACATCAGAAGCTCGGCAACGAGACCGGACGGCGCACCGATCTGGGACGCTGCCGCCGGAAGGCGTCCGCACGATGTTCGACCGGATCGCGCCGGTCTACGACCTGATGAACCGCGCGATGACGATGGGGCTCGATCGGCGCTGGCGCCGCCTCGCGGCCGAAGCCGTCGTTCGGCCCGGCGATCTCGTCCTTGACGCGGCCTGTGGCACCGGCGACCTCGCACTGGCCTGCGTGCGCGCCGGCGGTCGCGTCACGGGGCTCGACTTCTCCGAGCCGATGCTCGAGCGCGCGCTGCGGAAGGCGCCCGAGCTCGAGTGGGTCCGGGGAGACGTGCTCGCCCTGCCCTTCCCCGACGGAAGCTTCGACGCGGCGACGATCGGCTTCGGGATCCGCAACGTCGCCGATCTCGAGGCCGGGCTACGTGAGCTCGCCCGCGTCCTGCGGCCGGGCGGGCGGCTCGCGGTCCTCGAGATCACGCGGCCCGCGGGCTTGCTGCGTCCCTTCTTCCGCCTGTGGTTCGACGTCTTCATTCCGCTCGCGGGGAAGGTGCTTCCCGGCGGCTCGGCGTACACGTATCTGCCTGCGAGCGTTCGCCGCTTTCCCGGGCCCGACGACCTCGCCGCGGCGCTGGCGCGCGCCGGCTTCGCACATGTCTCGTACCGCTTGCTTGCGGGCGGCATCGTCGCGTTGCACGTGGGGGAACGCTCGTGACGGCGCAGGCCGTCCTCGAGACCGCCCGGCCGTTCCTCGACGAGCTCGAGGACCGCCTGCGCGCAGCAGCGGAACGCCGGCCTGGTCTCGTCGCACACGTCGCAACCGACGCCGTCGACGCGGGCGGCAAGCGGCTACGGCCCCTGCTCGTGTACCTGACGTCTTCCGACAGCGAACGTGCGCTGCGCGGCGGCGTCGCGGTCGAGCTCCTGCACATCGCGACGCTCGTCCACGACGACCTCATCGACGGCGCCGAGCTGCGACGCGGACGCGCCGCGGCCTGGTACGCGCACGGCGGCGATGCCGCGCGCGCTGCCGGCGACTATCTGTTCGCGCGCGCGTTCGGCGAGCTCGCAGAGTCGGGGGACATGGAAGGCGTGGCGATCCTCGCCGCGACCGCACTTGCGCTAGCGCGGGGCGAGGCGCTGCAGCGGCGGCAGGCGCACGACCCCGACACGAGCGTCGACGACTACCTCGCCCGCTGCAGCCTCAAGACGGGGAAGCTCTTCGAGGCGGCCTGCCTGCTCGGCTCTCGCGAGGAGCGTCTCGGCGGCTTCGGGCTCGCGCTCGGGATCGCGTTCCAGATCGTGGACGACATCCTCGACTGCTCGGGCGAGACGATCGAGACGGGGAAGATCGCGGGTACCGACCTGCGCGAGGGGACGCCGACGCTGCCGCTGATCCTGGCGGCGCACGAGGACGAGACCGTCCGGCGAGCGCTCGCGGGCGGACCTCTGGACGGGGCGCTGCTGCGGGTCGGGGCGAGCGGCGCGCTGGAGCGTTCGAGGGAAATGGCTCTCGACTATGCTCGAAAAGCGCGGGAGTTCCTCGATCAGGAGCCGGGCCTCGAGGCCCTCACGCACATCGTGATCGACCGGAAGAGCTGATGGCAGTCCTGGACCGCGTCACAACGTTCGACTCAATTCGCGAGAAGGTCGAAGCGAACCAGCGCCTCGACTTTGAGGACGGACTGATCCTGATGGAGTCGGACGACGTGCTCGCGCTCGGCGAGCTCGCCGATCTCGCGCGGCGCGCCCGCGGCGGCGACGACGAGGTCTACTTCGTCCAGAACCTCTACTTGAACCAGACGAACGTCTGCCGCGTGAAGTGCAAGTTCTGCGCCTTCGCGAAGACGCAGAAACAGACCGAGGCGTACACGATCACGCCGGACGAGCTCGTCGAGGACGCGCTCCGCCAGCGCGAACTGACTGGGTTCACCGAGATCCACATGGTCAACGGCGAGAACCCGCACGTCGACTTCGCCTTCTACGTGGACACGATTCGCAAGCTCCATGAGGCCATGCCAGACGTGCATCTCAAGTGCTACACGGCCAGCGAGATCCACCACATGACGAAGCTCTCCGGCCTTTCGCACGAGCAAGTGCTGAGGGAGCTGCGCGACGCCGGGCTCGGATCGCTCCCCGGCGGCGGCGCGGAGGTGTTCGCCGACCGCGTGCGGAAGCTCGTCGCACCTGGCAAGGAACATCCCGACTACTGGTTCCTGACGCACGACACCGCGCACCGCCTCGGCATCCCGACGCACTGCACGATGCTGTACGGGCACGTCGAGACGTATGAGGAGCGCGTTGACCACCTGCTGCGGCTACGCGACCAGCAGGATGCGACCGGCGGCTTCCTGGCGTTCATCCCGCTCGCGTTCCATCCGGAGAACACCGTCTTCGAGCGGCGAGGCTTCCGCCACACGACCGGCGCCGACGACCTGAAGATGATCGCGGTCTCCCGCCTGCTGCTCGACAACGTGCCGAACATCAAGGCCTACTGGATCATGATGGGGATGCCGATGGCGAGCGTCGCGCTGCACTTCGGCGCGAACGACGTGCAAGGCACGGTCGTGCGGGAGGAGATCTTTCACGCGGCGGGTGCGCGCACCGAGACCGAGCAGAAGATCGACGAGCTCGTGCGCTTCGTGCGTGAGGCCGGGCGCATACCGGTGCAGCGCGACACGCTCTACAACGAGTTGCGGCGCTGGTGACGAGTTGGCACACATTCGGCACGTTTTCGTCACACACGCGTGCGTCGTTCCTCGTTAGCCTCGTCGGCAACGGGGCGGGAGGTGGGGTTCCCGATGTATGACGCGTCAACCTGTAAGAGGCGCGCGTGATCAGGCTCGGGCGCATCAGCTACGTGAACATGGCGCCGGTCTTCCATCGGCTCGACGCCGAGGTCGAAGAGATCGCGGGCGTGCCAACCGAGCTGAATGAGCGCCTGCTCGCGGGCGAGCTCGACCTCGCGCCGATCTCGTCGATCGAGTACGCGCGGAACGCGCACCGCCTTCGCGTACTACCTCGGCTGTGCGTGGGTTCGGAGGGTGCGATCGACTCGATCCAGCTCGTGTCGCGTATCCCGCTCGAGCAGGTTCGGCGCGTCGCGGTCACGCCGGAGAGCGCCACCTCCGTGGTGCTGACGAGAGTGCTGCTTCCGGAGGCCGAACACGTGCCGCTCGGGGAAGAGGCCGACGCAAAGCTTCTGATCGGCGACGCCGCGCTCAAGTCCGCCTTCGAAGACCCGACCCCGCACTACGACCTCGGCCGCCTCTGGCTCGAGCGGACCGGGCTGCCCATGGTCTTCGCGGTCTGGGCTGCGCCGGAGCCGCTCGCCGAAGGGCTCGTCGAGCTCGAAGAGGCGCTCGTCCAGTCGGTTCGGCGCGCGCGCGCCGAGCCGGAGCTGCTCGCGTACGAGGCATCGGAGCGCTACGGCTATCCGGCGGGCTTCCTCGCCCGCTACTTCGAGAAGCTCCGCTACCGCTTCGGCCCACGCGAACGCGCCGGGCTGCTCACCTTCCTCGAGCTCGCGCGCGACGCCGGCGAGCTCGACGAGGTGCCGGAGCTGCGCTTCGTGCAGGAAGCCGTGCGGGCATGACAGCAGGTTACGCCGCGTTCGTCCCGCGTGACCCGGCTCGCGCTTGGAGCCTGGCCGCACTCGGTGCGGGCGCGCTCGCCGCGGTGCTCGATGCCGTGCTGATCGTGTCGACGCAGGACGACCTGTCCGATCTCGTCTGGCCGGTGATTCTGCTCCCGTTGGTGCTCGTTCCAGCGCCTGTCGTCTGGCCGCGGCCGGTCGCTCGCGTCCTTGCGGCGCTCGCGATGCTCGTCTGGTGCTGGCTGACGGGCTTTTCGATTGGGCCGTTCTTCCTACCGTGCCTCGCGCTCATGCTCGTGGCGGCTGCGAGGAGCTACCGGTGAGCGTCGCCGAGGTCCTCGAGCGGGCGCTGGACGGCGGGCGGGTGAACGAGGCCGACGCGCTGACGCTCCTGCGCTCGCGCGACCTCGTCGCCGTCGGCCGTGCGGCCCATGAAGTCCGAAATCGCAAGACCGACCCCTCGCGGATCACCTTCATCGTCGACCGGAACCTCAACTACACGAACGTCTGCTACACCGACTGCGACTTCTGCGCGTTCTATCGCCGTCCGGGCGACACGAGCGAGGGCTACCTCCTGCCGAGGGCGGTGATTTTCAAGAAGATCGAGGAGACACTGGCGCTCGGCGGTACGGGCCTCCTCATGCAAGGTGGTCACCACCCTGACCTCGGCGTCGACTACTACGAGGACCTCTTCAGCTCCATCAAGGCGCGCTATCCGATCCACCTGCACGCGCTCTCGCCTTCCGAGATCCAGCATGCCGCCCGCCGCTCCAAGCTGACGATCCCCGAAGCGCTCGCGCGGCTGCGCGACGCGGGCCTCGACTCGATTCCGGGCGGCGGCGCGGAAATCCTCGTTGACCGCGTGCGCGAGATCATCTCGCCGAAGAAGACGACATCCCGCGAGTGGCTGCAGATCATGCGCGACGCACACCGGCTCGGCATGTCGACGACCGCGACGATGATGTACGGGCACGTCGAGACCCTCGAGGAGCGCGTCGAGCACCTGCGCTTGATCCGCGAGCTGCAAGACGAGACCGGCGGCTTCCGCGCCTTCATCTCGTGGACGTTCCAGGATGACGGGAACCGGCTCGGCGCGCTTGTTCCTCGAGACGCGATGCCGACGAGCTTCGACTACCTGCTCACGCAGGCGGTCTCGCGCCTCTATCTCGACAACGTGCCCCACATCCAGTCGTCGTGGGTCACGCAGGGACTGAAGATCGGCCAGGTCGCCCTCGGCTTCGGTGCGGACGACATGGGGTCCGTGATGATCGAGGAGAACGTCGTCTCTGCAGCGGGAACGACGCATCGAACGTCGACCGAGGAGCTCGTGCATCTGATCAAGGCGCTCGGCAAGACGCCGGTGCAGCGGGACACGCTCTACCGCGATGTGAAGGTTTGGAACTGAGCACTTGAAGCCTGCCCGCGGGGGTTGTAGACACCTGACCACGACCGAGGAGAGAGCCGAATGGGACGATTCCTGGTCGCCGCGCTTGCGGCACTTGCCGTTGCGCCTGCGGCGCAGGCGGCGCCGCCGCAGGCGGACGTGCGCTTTTCGACCTTCAACGCGTCACTGAATCGCTCCTCCGAAGGCCAGCTCGCGCTGGACCTCTCGACGCCGACGAACCAGCAGGCGAAGAACGTCGCGGAGACGATCCAGCGCTACTAACCCGACGTCTTGCTCATCAACGAATTCGACTACTGGGCCGCGGATCCGCAACGGCCCGTCGATCTCTTTCGCACGAACTACCTCGAGAAGTCGCAGAACGGCGCGACGCCGATTCATTTCCCGTACTCATTCATCGCGCCCTCGAACACCGGCATCCGCTCCGGCAAGGACTTCGACAACGACGGGAACAGCAATTGGCCTGTCCTCACCAGCGGATACGGCAACGATTCGTTCGGGTTCGGCGAGTTCCCAGGGAAGTTCGGGATGGTCGTCTACTCGAAGTACCCGATCGACATAGCCGCGGCCCGGACCTTCCAGATGTTCCTGTGGAAGGACATGCCTGGCAACCTGCTCCCCACGCCGTGGTACTCGCCCGACGAAGTCGACATCTTCCGCCTCTCGTCGAAGAGTCACTGGGACGTGCCGATCACGATCGGGAAGAAGACGGTGCACTTCCTCGTCTCGCACCCGACGCCGCCGGTGTTCGACGGTCCCGAGGACCGCAACGGGCGGCGCAACAACGACGAGATCCGCTTCTGGGCCGACTACATCACGCCCGGCGGCTCGTCCTACATCTACGACGACCACGGCGTCCGTGGGGGTCTCGACCCCGGTGCGCTGTTCGTGATCGCGGGCGACGAGAACTCCGACCCGCTCGACGGTGACAGCATCCCCGGCTCGATCCAGCAACTGCTCGATCACCCGCTGATCAACACGAAGACGACGCCGACGAGTCTCGGCGGTCCGTGGGCGTCGAGGACGCAGGACGTCCTGAACGACACGCACAGGACCGATCCGCGGTACGACACGGCCGACTTCTGCGACACGCCGGCATTCCCGCCGTGCTCCGGCCCCGGAAACCTCAGGGCTGACTACGTCTTGCCGCGCAAGACCATGCAGATCGTCGGCTCGGGGATCTTCTGGCCCAGCCCGGACCCGGCCGACGCCGATCCGCTCGCGCCGTACTTCTATCTCACCGGCCCTGGATTCCCGGTGCCGACCTCGGATCACCGCGCGGTCTGGGTCGACGTCACGGTGCCGACCCAGTAGCAGAGCCACAGCGCGTAAGCGTTCCGTGAGGGAGGAGGGCGCCGGCCCCCCTCCCTGCTACCTTGGCGCGGGTCGTGCTCGCGAAGGTCGTCGTGACAGCCGCGCTTGCGGCGCTTCTCGCTGCGCCCGCGGCAGGTGCGCAGCGCGCGCTGCTGATGCCGGGCGTCACCTATGACCGCGAGGTGGATTTCACCTCGCACGGCCCGGTTGCGGTTCACGTCCTGCGCGGCCCGCGCCCGACCGGCCTCTACGCGCTCAAGCCCGTGCTCTCGAACGACGCGGTGATCGGACGCGAGCGCGTGACGCAGATGCAGAAGCGCGTGTCCGCGACGGCGACCGTGGCCGGAGTGAACGGCGATCTCTTCAACTGGAACGTCGGGTACCCGAGCGGCATGTTGATGCTGAACGGCGTTCTCACCTCGCCGCCGAACCCGGACCGCTCGAGCACGGGCATCGCGCCGGACGGGACGCTTCGTGTCGAGCGCGTCAGGCTCGCGGGGACCTGGCAGGGCAGTGGGCAGCGGCGGCCGCTCGTGCTCAACAAGGAGCCGGCGCCGGGGGGCGTCTCGCTCTACACGCCCACGTGGGGACCGACGACGCCCGCGGCTACCGAGACCGTCGAGCTCGTGCTTCAGCCGTTTCCCGCAGCGCAGCCGTTTCGCGACCTCGCGGGAGTCGTCACGCAGGCGAAGGAGGGCGGCGCGACGCCGATCCCGCCCGACGGGGCCATCCTCGTCGGCCGCGGCCCGTCCGGAGCCGGGAAACTCGCAGCAGAGGCGCCGCTCGGGACGACGGTCGCGGTACGCCTGATCCTGACGCCGGACTGGTCCGGAGTCGTCGACGCGATCGGCGGCGGTCCCGTGCTGATCCAGGCCGGCAAGCCGGTCTTCCGCGCGGACGAGGGGTTCACGCTCGAGCAACTCGTCCCCCGGCAGCCGCGCGCGGCGGTGGGCCAGACGCAGGACGGGCGGATCATCCTCGCCACCGTCGACGGCCGGCGGCCCGGCTACAGCGTCGGCATGACGAACTTCGAGCTCGCGCTGCTGATGATGCGCCTCGGGGCGTACACCGCCTCGGCGCTCGACGGCGGCGGCTCGGCCACGATGGCCTTCGACGGCAAGCTGCTCAACCGTCCTTCGGACCCGACGGGCGAACGTCCGATCGCCGAATCGCTGAACGTCTTCTACTACGGCGTCTACGCCCCGGCGCTCCCCGAGGACGTCGTCTCGCCGAACGGGGACGGCGTCGCCGACAAGCAGACGCTCGCGTACAAGATCGTGCGGCCCTCGACCGTGCGCGCGCGACTCGTCGGCCCCGACGGCTCCGAGCAGGTGCTCGACGAAGGCGCGAAGGCGACGGTCGGGACGTATCGCTTCCCCTGGGCGGGGCCGGGTGCGGAGGGTGCGTGGCGTTTCGTCGTCGACGTGACCGACGACCTCGGCCGGGCGTCGACCGCCGAACGCCCGTTTTCGCTGAACACGACGCTCGCCGGGCTCCGCGTGCAGACGACGACCGTCACGCGCCGAGTCCCGCTGCGCGCGTCGTTCACGCTTTCCCGGCCCGCGCAGGTCCGCGCGGCGATTCTCTCCGCAAACGGGGCCGTCGTCCGGACGCTCCCGGCCAGGAGCCTCGCGGCCGGCACGCACGCAGTGACGTGGAACGGACGCAACGCATACGGTTCGCTTGTGCACACTGGGCGCTACCAGGCGCGCGTAACCGCGCAGAACGAGGTCGGCTCGGTGTCGCAGACCGCGGCGTTCGGGTTCCGGCGCCGTTAGGTGCCTCTCGCCTCCGTCACGTCGGCGCTCACGGAGCACGTGACCGCCCTAATCGGCGACCACGGGCTGTACGCCGTGTTCGCGCTCATGCTCGTCGACGCCGTCTTCCCCGCGGCAAGCGAGCTGGTCATGCTCTATTCGGGCGCGCTCGCAGCCGGAGCGTTCGCGTCGGGGGTCGTGCTCTTCGGGCACGAGTTCGACTCAGGTCTGCCCGCGTTCCTTGCGATGGCCCTCTCCGGCACGATCGGCTATACCGTCGGCTCCGTCTTCGGCTGGGCGATCGGGATGTACGGCGGCCGGCCGTTTCTCGAACGGCGCGGGCGCTGGTTCCACCTGGGTCCGCATCAGCTCGACCGAGCCGAACGCTGGTTCGGGCGTTGGGGGGACGCGGCGGTCTTCCTGGGGCGGATCACGCCCGTCGCCAGGTCGTTCATCTCGATCCCGGCGGGCGTGTTCCGGGCGCCGTTCGTGCGCTACACGATCCTGACCTTGCTCGGCTCGGCGCTCTGGTGCTTCGCGTTCGCGGGCGCCGGCTGGGCCCTCGGCTCGCGCTGGGAGTCGTTCCACGAGCGATTCCACTACGTCGACTACGCCGTCGCCGCCGGCATCGTGCTGCTGGTGGCATATCTGCTTGTCCGTCGACGCAGGTCGAGTAGCCTTTCTCGCGGTGCCGATCCCGCTCGTTGACGTCAAGGCGCAATACGCGCCGCTGATGAGTGCGCTCCGCGAGCGCTTCGACGAAGTGCTCGAGTCCGGTGCGTTCATCCGCGGCCCGAACTACCACGCGTTCGAGCAAGAGGCCGCTGCCTACCTCGGAGTGAAGAAGACGGTGGGCGTCGCGAACGGCACGGACGCGCTCGTCCTCGTGCTCGATGCGCTGGGAATCGGCCCCGACGACGAGGTCATCTGTCCGGCGTTCACGTTCTACGCGACCGCGGAGTCGATCGTGCGGCGCGGCGCAACGCCGGTCTTCGTCGACGTCGATCCGGTGACGCTCAACCTCGATCCCGCAGACGTGGCGGCGAAATTGACCGAGCGCACGAAGGCGATCATGCCGGTCCACCTCTTCGGTCGCCCGGCACCGCTCGAGGACCTGGCCGAGCACGGTGTCACGCTGATCGAGGACGCCGCGCAGGCGTTCGGCGCGCCGGGAATCGCGTCGAGCCCGGCCGCGACGTTCAGCTTCTATCCGACGAAGAACCTGTTCGGACTCGGCGACGGGGGTCTCGTCGCCGCGAACGACGAGGAATTGGCCGAGCGCGTGCGGATGCTCGCCTTCCACGGGTCGCGCGACAAGACCGACTTTCAGTTCGTGGGCTACAATTCGCGCCTCGACGAGCTGCAGGCCGCCTTCCTGCGCGTCTTTCTCAAACATCTCGAGGAGTGGACGCGCGGGCGCCGCGAGGCTGCCGCACGCTACGCAGACCTCGGTCTCGGCGAGCTCGTGGAGCTTCCTCGCGACGAGCCCGGACACGTATACCACCTGTTCGTCTGCCGGTCGCCCGACCGCGACCGTATCCGCGATGCGCTGAGCGAGGCCGAGATCGCCTCGGCGGTCTACTACACGACGCCGCTGCACCTGCAAGCCGCGTTGCGCTTCCTCGGGTATTCCGAGGGAACGCTGCCCGAGACCGAGCGCGCTGCGCGCGAGAACTTCTCCGTCCCGCTCTGGCCGGGGATGGACGCCGCGATCCAGGAGCGCGTCGTCGACGTTGTCCGCTCGGCCGTCGGTGTGAGGGTGTAAGTGCCGGTCACACGTCACCGCCTCTGGCAGCTCGCGGCCGACGCGGTGATGATCGCCGCCGCCTGGTACCTCGCATTCCAGCTGCGGTTCGACTTCGAGGTTCCGCCCTGGTACGAGCGGATGCTCCGCGAGACGCTCTGGCTCGTGCTCGCGATCAAGCTCGTCGTCTTCGTCGCGTTCGGCTTCTACCAACGCTGGTGGCGGTACGTCTCGACGCGCGACATGTGGCGCGCGCTGCTCGGCGTCGGAGTGGGCTCCGTGATTACGGTCGTGGCCGTCTACTTCTTCTATCCCGTGGAGCAGTTTCGGCTGCCGCGTGGCGTCGCGCTGGTCGATCCGCTGCTCCTGCTTGCGTTCGTGGCGGGATCCCGCCTACTAGCCCGCACGCTGATCGAGCGGCCGAAGAGCGGCCTCGTCGCGCGCGGCAAGGAGGTGCTCATCGTCGGCGCCGGCGACGCAGGCCAGTTGATCCTCCGCGAGCTGCAGCGCTCGAAGGTGCTCGAGTACACCCCGATCGGGCTCGTCGACGACGACCCCCGCAAGCGCGGCATGCGCCTGCACGGCGTGCGCGTCCTCGGGCCGACGTCGAACCTCCGGACGATTCTGCGGAACAATCGCCCGGACGAGGTCCTGATCGCGATTCCGTCCGCACCCGGAGAGACGCGCCAGCGCGTCGTCGAGATCGCGCGCGAAGAGAACGTTCCCGTGAAGACGCTACCCGGGCTCTACGAACTGCTCCAGGGCGACCTCGATCTCGCGAGGCAGATCCGTCCGGTGCAGGTAGAGGACCTCCTCGGCCGCGAGCCCGTCGAGGTCGACTTCGCCGCGATCACGTCTTACCTGCAGGGACAAACGGTCGTCGTGACGGGCGCGGGAGGGTCGATCGGCTCGGAGCTCTGCCGCCAGATCGCGCGTGCCGACCCGGCGCGAATTGTGCTCGTCGACCAGTCGGAGGCCGCCCTCTTCGAGATCGAGCGCGAGCTCGTCGACGAGCGCGGCTTCACTGCCGGCTTCCCAGTGCTCGCCGACGTGAAGAACCGGAGTCGCATGCGTCAGGTTTTCGAGAAGTACGCGGCGACGGTCGTCTTCCACGCGGCAGCGTACAAACACGTGCCGCTGATGGAGGCGAACCCGCTCGAGTCCGTACGCAACAACGTGCTCGGGACGCGTGTCGTCGCCGAGGCCGCGATGGAGGCTGGCGTCGCCCGCTTCGTACTGATCTCGACGGACAAGGCGCTCAACCCCAACAGCATCTACGGCCAGTCGAAGACGCTCTGCGAGTGGATCGTCGCGGCGCACGGCGGCTCCGACGTGCAGACGCGGTTCGTCGCCGTGCGGTTCGGCAACGTTCTCAACTCCAGGGGCAGCGTGATCCCGATTTTTCGCCGACAGATCGAGCGCGGCGGGCCTGTCACCGTGACCGATCCGGAGATGACGCGTTTCTTCATGACGATCCCGGAGGCCGCCGCGCTTGTGATCCAAGCGGGAGCGATCGGCGGCCGCGGACAGATCTTCGTGCTGGACATGGGAAAGCCGATCAGGATCCTCGAGCTCGCGCGCAACATGATCCGCCTGTCCGGCAAGGATCCCGACAAGGACATCGAGATCAAGTTCATCGGCGCGAGGCCGGCAGAGAAGATCCACGAGGAGCTGTTCGCGGAAGGCGAGACCTGGAGGCCGACCGAGCACGCGAAGATCCTCGCGCTCGACGTCGACCCGATCGATCCGCGGTGGCTCGACGAGGAGCTGAACGCGCTAGATCAGCTCGTCGAGGAGGGTGAGACGCTCGAGCTCGTGTCACGGCTCGCGGCGATGGTTCGCGCTCCGCAGCGGGTCGGCGAGGCCGTCCGGCCCGAGCAGATCGTCTAGGACCTCCGCTCGACTCCCCAGCGTAGGTCTTGCGTGCGCTTCGGTGCGCTTCTCCTTGGGGTCGTGCTTCGGGTCCGTGTGGGTTTCCGGCGGATCGCGCCTCGTTCGGTTCGACGCGGCGACACTGCGCATACGGGCACGCCTGTGGGTTCGCGGCGCGATTGCGGCGGTCGGCGAGCGTGCTCTATGGATTCTTTCGGACGAAGGCAAGACCGCGTCGCTGCGCAAGCTCGACCCACACACGAACCCGATCGTGCGAACGTTCCAGCTCCGCGGCTAGAAGTCACAGACTTCTTGCACTTCCGTCACGTCGGCGTGACGCCCTGGGAGCCGCTCCGTCACGCGCCGTCTCTAGGGTGCACGACGTGGACGCGGAGACGATCCTCGGACGGCTGAATCCCGAGCAGCGGCGCGCCGCGGAGGCGGTTCGGGGCCCCGTGTGCATCCTCGCCGGCGCGGGCTCGGGCAAGACGACGACGATCACGCACCGCATCGCGAACCAGGTCGCGACGGGTGTGTTCGTCCCCGAGCAGTTGCTCGCTGTCACGTTCACGGAGAAGGCGGCCGGCGAGATGCGCGCGCGGCTCGCGCGACTCGGCGTCGAGGGGGCGCGCGCCTCGACGTTCCACTCCGCCGCGCTCGCGCAGCTCTCGTTCTTCGGACGCGCGCGCGATCTCCAGGTGCTCGCCTCGAAGGCGCTGCCGCTGCGCTGGATCGGGAACGGATTGCCGATACCGTTCAAGTTCAAGCCCGCCGCGGATCTCGCGACCGAGGTCGAGTGGGCGAAGAACCGGCGGCTCACGCCCGACACGTACCTCGACGGGCTCGAGGAGCACGAGCCTCCGCTACCGCCCGAGCTGATGCAACGGGTGTTCCGCGACTACGAGCGGCGCAAGGAGGCGCGCGGCTACGCCGACTTCGAGGATCTGCTCGAGCTCGCGATCCGGCTCTACGACGAGGACCCGACGGCGCTCGAGATCGTCCGGTCGCGATACCGGGCGATCACGGTCGACGAGTACCAGGACGTGAACCTCCTCCAGCAGACGCTGCTCGACCGTTGGCTGGGCGACCGCGACGAGCTCTGCGCGGTCGGCGACGACTATCAGGCGATCTACGGCTTCACCGGCGCGACGCCGGAATACCTGCTCGGCCTGCCGGAGCGCTTCCCGCATGCGACCGTCGTGCGGCTCGAGGAGAACTACCGCTCGACGCCCGAGGTGCTCGAGCTCGCGAACCGGCTCGTGCCGAAGCTCGGCGGCGCGGCGAAGACGCTTCGCGCGACGCGTCCGCCGGGGCCGGAACCCCTGATGCGCCCGTTCGGCGCCGCCGAGGCCGAGACGGACTTCGTCGTGCAGCAGGTGCGTGCGCTGCACGAGGCGGGCGTGCGGTACGAGGAAATGACGGTGCTCCACCGAACCAACGCGCGCTCGTCACTCTTCGAGGAGGCGTTCACCCTCGCCGAGATTCCGTTCCAAGGTGCTGCGCTGCTCGAGCGCGACGCGGCGCGCCAGCTCCGCAAGGCGCTCGCGCGCGAGGGGCACGCGCAGGCGATCGCTGCGGTGCGCGAGACCGCCGTCGAGCACGGGTTGCTCGCCCACCTCCCGCCGCGGATCGGCGAGCGCGAGGTCACGCGCCAGAACGACCTCCGCCTGCTCGTTGCGATCGCCGAGCGGCTCGGCGCCGACGCGACGGTCGACGACTACCTCGAACATCTGCGAGCGCATTTTGGCGGCGGCACTGGGACCGGCGTGCACCTGCTCACCTACCATCGCGCGAAGGGCCTCGAGTTCGACGCGGTCTTCTTGCCCCGCCTTCAGGACCGTGAGCTGCCGTCGAAGTTCGCGCGCTCCGAGGACGAACGTGCGGAGGAGCGGCGACTCCTCTACGTCGGAATGACGCGGGCGCGCGAGCACCTGACGATCACGTGGTCGGGCAAGGCGAGCCCCTTCCTGCGCGAGCTCGGCGTCGCACTCCAGACACCGGCGGCGCCGCCGGACGACCCGCTCCTCGCGTCGCTCAAGCAGTGGCGTCGTGAGCGCGCGAAGGAGGAGGGAAAGCCGGCATACGTCGTCTTCCACGACGCGACGCTTGCGGCGATCGCCGCGCGCCGCCCTGAGACCGAGGCCGAGCTCGGCGCGCTCCCCGGGATCGGCCCCGCGAAGCTGGAGCGCTACGGCGCCGACGTCCTGGCTGCGGTCGCCGCCGGGGCCGAAGCCCCGGCGGCGTAGCGGCGAGACCGCGCTAGCGGTCGTACGGCTGGTTGAAGCTCCGCGGCGCGCGAATCGCGATGACACGACTCTGCCGCGGTGGATCCGCGTGCGTCGAGACGTACAGGAGCTTGTTGTCGAACGAGAACCACGGTCCCGTGGCCTCGTCCGGCGTCTTGCCGAAGAGGATCAGGTTGCTCGTCCCCCGCTGGTTCCGCGGCAGGACCCAGATCTGGTTCACGCCACCCGTCGACGGGTTGTTACGCCAGTCGCTCCCGCTGTGGTCCTCCATCATGAACAGGTCGCCGGCATCGGTGAACCGGAGGTTGTCAGGGCGGCCGAGCCGCGCCCAGTCGCCTTCCGCGAGCACGCGACCGGTGACGAAACCGTCGTTGCCAAGCTTCTCGAGTCGCCAGATCCGACCCGGATCCGCGCCGACTCCGGACTCGGAGAAGCTCGGAGAAGACGACCGCGTTGCCGCCGACGCCGCTCGAGCTCGCCGTGCCGACGATTCCCTCGGCCTTCGAGAACGCATACAGACGCGCCGCGGGCGGCCCGTCCTGTGCCTTGCCTGCATCTCGGTATCCGGGTCGATCGCGTTTTCGATCGGAATCCACATCCCGGTCATCGTCAGCCGGTTGAACTTGAGCCCGTACAGCTGACCGGTGGTCAGATCGCGGCGGTTGTCCGGGACGAACTTGTAGAGGTAGCGCCAGTCGCCTCGGTCGTTCGTCAGATACCACGACCCGTTCCATCCCGATCGATGCTTCGAGTCGTTCACGAAATGGGGAACTCCTCGTTCGTCAGATACGTCTTCCACGGCGAGATCGTTGCCGCGCAGAGGTCATGCAGTCCGGTCGTGATGATCTCTGCCTTCTTCAGCGTTGTACTGTCCTTCCGCGACCGTCAGTCGCGAGATCGCGCCCCGGACGTCGGAGTCGTCGTCGCCCACGTCTGCTCGTCGACGTGGCACTTGCCGCCGTCGAGTGGGAATTCGTTCGGCCCTTAGCTCGCGAGTCTCCTCAAAAGCTCCCCTTCCCCGAGTGGTGAACGCGGGGATCTATGCGGCGCGGAGCAGGAGGTCGAGGAGGTCCTGCGGGTCGCGCCGGATCCTCGGCCGCGCCGTCTGGTCACGCTTGCGCAGCTCGAGTGCGCGCGGGTCGGACAGCGGGACGAGCCGCTCCTCGCGGATCAGCGACTCGTCGACCCCGCCGAGGCGTCCGCCGTAGGTTGTGTAGACGGGCACGCCGAGCGCCGCGGCCTCCCGGTTCATCGTCCCGCCGGCCGAGACCACGAGGTCGGACAGCGCGATCAGGCTCTGCGCGTCGACCGCCCGCTCCGGGACGATCACCGACGGAAGCTCGAGCCGGCGCACGTACTCGCGCTGCTCGTCGGTGCGCGGAATGACGACCGCGTGCACGTCGTCGCGCCCGCCGAGAAACTCGAGCGTCTGCGGGAAGAGCGGGTTCGAGTGGCGGTGGTAGAGCGAGACGTCGGGCGGCGGACGCAGGACGACGAGCACGCGGGTGGGGTCGAGCTGCCACTGCGCGACCAGGGCCGGGTCGGGCTCGAAGTCGGCGAGGTAGTACTCCTCCTTCAACCCCTCGTACTGCAGCAGCTTGCCGTCTTCGACGCCGTACGGCTCGAGCCGCTCGGGCGGGATCGCGTCCGGGACGACGACCTTCGTCGCCGCGCGGCAGCCGAGCTGGTGCTGGAGCCACGCCCACTCGTAGTCGAACGTGGTCGAGCTCGGGATGCCGAGCCTCCGCGCCGTCATGGTCAGCTCGTGCGAGCCGTGCGCCAGCGCCAGGTCGAAGCCGCGGTCCTTCGCGAAGCGGCGCAGCGCTCGCAGGCGCGAGAACATCGCGCGACCCTTCGCCACGCGCGACCGGCCGCCGTGTCGACCGATCACCTCAGCCTCGAGACCGTGCAACTCCAGCAGCTGCAGCGTCTGCGCGTACTCGCGCGCGGTGATCTCGACCTCGTCGCCCCGCCCGCGCAGGATCTCGATCAGGGGCCGAAAGACGAGCACGTGCGCGCTCGCCGTCATGTCGATCCAAACCTTCATGCGACCAGCGTCTCAGGGATGGGCGGGCGCCCCGGCGTGCGTTCGACGTGATGCTCGTACCAGAGCGTGAACGCGAGCAGGCCCCACAGCTGCCGCGACCGATCCTCGCGCCGTGAGACGTGGTCGTCGATCAGGCTCTCGACCCTGCGTGGATCGAAGAACCCCTGCCGCCGCAGCGCCTCGGCCGACAGCGTCTCGCGCGCAAACGGCTCCAGCTCCCCGCGAAGCCACGCCGCCGCCGGAATCGAGAACCCACGTTTGCGGCCATACACGATCGAGCGCGGGAGCAGCGGAGCCGCCGCACGCCGGAGAAGGAGCTTCTTGCGCAGGCCACGAACCTTCAGGCGCGTCGGCAGCGTGTGCGCAAACGATGCGACGAAGGGGTCGCAGAAAGGCACGCGCGCCTCGAGCGAGTGCGCCATCGAGGCGCGGTCGGTCTTCACGAGTAAGTCGTCGACGAGGTAGACGGCGCGGTCCACGTCCTGCAGGCGCGCGAGCAGCTCCGCACCCTCCGTCTCCGCGAAACGCTCGCGGTAGACGTCGACGGGATCGAATCCGTTGCGTCGCCCCGTCAGCTCGGCGCGCAGCTCGGGCGAGAAGATCTCCTTCCAGCCGTGGTGGCGCTCGAGCGGCGGGAGGTGCGCCGCCCGCGCGAAGCGCTTCGCGCGGTAGTCGAGGCTCGCCTTCACTGACGAGCTCGGGAGACGCTCGACCAGCGGCCGTGCGAGCCGCGCGAGGCCGCCGACACGCTCGGCGAGCAGGTCGGCCGCGTACGTGTAGTAGCCACCGAAGAGCTCGTCCCCGCCCTCCCCCGAGAGCGCGACCTTTACGTGGCGGGACGCAAGCTCGGAGACGAGGTACGTCGGCAGCGCGGAAGAGTCCGCGAACGGCTCGTCGAAGGCTTCGGCGAGAGCGGGCAGGAGCAAGGCCGCATCGGGTCGCAGCACGAGCTCGTGGTGATCGGTCGCATAGCGCTCCGCGACGCGGCGCGCCTCGCCGAGCTCGTCGAAGGAGCTCTCTTCGAAGCCGATCGAGAAGGTGCGCAGCGACTCGGAGGACTCCTGCGCCGCGAGCGCTGCCAGGAGACCCGAGTCGACACCGCCGGAGAGCAGCACGCCGACGGGCACGTCGCTGACGAGATGCGCGCGCACGCAGTCGCGGATGCGGGCCCGGCACTCCTCAACCAGTTCAGCCTCGTCTTCGTCATCGCGCACGTCGGCTGCGAGGACAGGCGCCGGATTCGCGAACCGATCCAAGCGTAGCCGGCCGTCCTCCCACGTCAGCACGTGACCGGCGGGGAGCTTGCGAACCTCGCGGAAGATCGTCAGCGGCGACGGGATCGAGTTGAACGCGAGGAAGGCATCGAACCCGTCGAGATCGATGTCTCCACGCGGCAAGGCCCGGAGCTCGGAAGCGAACTCGAGCCCGTCGGCAGTGGCGCGGTAGTAGAGCGGCTTGATCCCGAAGGCGTCACGGGCCAACAGCAGCCGGCCACGTGGCGCGTCCCAGATCGCGACGGCGAACATCCCGCGCAACCGGCGCGGGAAAACGTCGCCCCACTCCTCGTACGCGTGGACGAGCACCTCCGTGTCGCCGTGCGTGCGGAACGCGTGCCCCGAGCGCTCAAGCTCCGCGCGCAGCTCGCGGTAGTTGTAGATCTCGCCGTTCTGGACGACATGGACCATGCCGTCCTCGTTCGCGATCGGCTGGTCGCCGGTCTCCAGGTCGATGATCGACAGTCTGCGCGCGGCGAGGGCGGCGGGGCCCTGCATGACGAGCCCGGACGAGTCGGGCCCGCGGTGCACGAGCGTCGCGCTCATCGCCTCGAGCCGCTCGCGGTCGGGCGCACTACGCAGCGCCACGATCCCGCAGATCCCGCACATGCGGGAGAACTCTACGCGCGCGTATCGTCACGGCGTGGAGCTGCACTCGCACGAGCTGTGGCAGCTGCTCGGCCTGCTGGTCGTCGTCGGCGCGCTGCTCGTCCTCGCCCCGGTGACCCGGATCCCGTATCCGATCCTCCTCGTCCTCGGCGGGCTCGCGCTCGGCTTTGCCCCCGGCATTCCGAAGTTCAACCTTCCGCCGGAGCTCGTACTCATCGCGTTCCTGCCGCCGCTCCTCTACTCGAGCGCGTTCTTCACGTCGCTCCGCGAGCTGCGCGCGAACGTCGGTCCGATCGCGCTGCTCGCGGTCGGGCTGGTAGCCGTCACGACCGCGGGCGTTGCCGTGATCGCGCACTGGGCTGTGTCCGGGATGACGTGGCATGCCGCCTTCGTGCTCGGCGCCATCGTCTCGCCGACCGATCCGATCGCCGCTACGTCGATCGCGCGACGGCTCGGCGTGCCGCGACAGATCGTGACGCTCATCGAGGGCGAGAGCCTCGTCAACGACGCGACAGCCCTCGTCCTCTACCGTGCCGCCGTCGTCGCTGCGGTAAGCGGCACGTTCTCGCTCGCGGAGGCTGCCGGTCGCCTGGTCATGGACGCCGCGGCCGGCATCGCGATCGGGCTCGTCGTGGGCTACGTCGTCCGTCGCGTGCGGAGGCCGCTCAATCACTCGCCGACGGAAATCACGATCTCGTTGCTCACGAGCTACCTCGCATACCTGCCGGCTGAGGCGCTCGGCGTGTCGGCCGTCCTCGCCGCCGTGACTGCCGGTGTGTACCTCGGCTGGCATACGCCGGAGCTGACGAACGCGGAGACGCGCCTTCAGGGTGTGGCGTTTTGGACGATCTTCACCTTCGTCATCAATGCCGCGCTGTTCACGCTCGTCGGCCTGCAGCTGCCGCAGGTGCTCGACGGTCTCGGAGCGTGGTCCACGGCCGAATTGCTCGGCGCAGCAGCCGCCGTCTGTGCTGCGGTGATCGCGATCCGGCTCCTTTGGGCTCTTCCCTTCACCTACTTCGGCGCGACGATGTTCGAGACGACACGCCGAAACTGGAAGTACTCGGCCGTGGTCGGCTGGGGAGGCATGCGCGGAGCCGTCTCGCTCGCAGCCGCTCTCGCGATTCCGCTCCACACCAATGCCGGTAGCCCGTTCCCCGCTCGCGAGCTCATCATCTTCCTCACGTTCACGGTCATCCTCGCCACGCTCGTGCTCCAGGGCCTGTCACTGCCACTGTTGATTCGAGCGCTCCGGATCGAGGACGACCCAGCGGAGCGGCACGAGGAGTCGAAGGCACGCGTGCACGCAGCGAAGGCTGCTCTTGAACGGCTGGATGAGCTCGAAGGCGAGGATTGGGTCCGCGACGACACGGCCGAGCGCGTGCGCGGCGCCTACCAGTTCCGCATCGACCGCTTCGGCGAACGCCTCCACGGCGGCGACGGCAGCGTCGAGGAGCGCTCGCGCGACTTTCAACGGCTTCGCCGCGAGCTCCTGCGCGCGGAGGAGGACGCCGTCGTGGGGCTCCGGGGCAGCGGTGTCATCTCCGACGACGTCATGCGCCGCGTGCTGCGCGACATTGCGCTCGAGGACGTCAGGCTCGACGCGGACTAACGAGACCGCGCAACGACTGGCGCAGGACGCGCGCGGCGGTCACGGCGAGCGTGCGCAAGTAGAGCCGCACGGAACGGTCCGCAATCCACTCCAGGTCGTGCGCGAGCTTCTCGGCCATCGACGTCTCGTAGCCGCGACGCACCTGCGCGAATCCGGTCAGCCCAGGCGGCACGACGAGCCGCTGCCAGTACGCCGGGAGATCAGCCGCGAGCTCCTCGAAGAAGCGAGGCCGGATCGGCCGTGGGCCGACGAAGCTCATGTCCCCGCGCAGCACGTTCCAGAGCTGCGGCAGCTCGTCGAGCTGGGTCGCACGTAACCGCCGGCCGAGCCCGGTCACTTCTGCCTCGGTCCGCTCGACGAGCTCTGGCCCGAGATACGCACCGAGCCGTTCTTCTGCTCCGGGACGCAGTGTCCGGAACTTGACCATCGTGAAGACGCGTCCTGCCCGCCCGACACGCTCGCCGCGATAGAAGACGGGGCGTCCGCTGGTCAGGAGGATCGCTGCGGCGATCGGCGCCGTCAACGGCAGCGTCAGCAGCAGGAAGAGGCCGGCGAAGAGGAGGTCGAGGGCCCGTAGGCCCACGTCCCGCCCGCGCCGCGGCGATTCCTGGGCCAGTCGGGCGTAGCGCTCCGCGAGCGACTCCGGCTGCACGCGCGGCGAGTCTACTGCGCGATAGGTTGCGGTCGTGAGTCGTCGCGCGAAGCTCGCACTCGTGCTCGGGGCCGGTGCGGTGCTGGCAGCGGCGCTGATCGTCGCAAGCGTGCTCGTCAGCCGTGAGGACGAGACGAAGACCGTCGCGCCGCGCTCGACGTTGCCGGGTGCCGCTGACGTGATCGCTGAACTGCGCGGCATTCCGCAGCACCGCTTCGTGCTCGGGCGAGCCAACGCGCCGGTCACGATGGTCGAGTACGCAGATCTGCAGTGTCCCTTCTGCGCGCAGTGGGCGATCTATGTGTTTGCGGAGCTCGCGCGCGACTACGTGCGGACCGGGAAGCTCCGGCTCGAGTGGCGCGGGCTGGCGTTCATCGGCCAGGAGTCTGTGGATGCGCTCCGAGCCATCGACGCGGCCGCCCTGCAAGATCGCCTCTGGCACATGGTGGAGATCGTCTATCGCAGCCAGGGTCCAGAGAACGGGGGCTGGGTGACGGACGACTTCATCCGCGCAGCCGCACGCAGCATTCCCGGCCTCGACGTCGACAAGCTGCTGGCGGATCGCGACGCTCCGTTCGTCGCGGATGCGATCGCGCGCGCGGAGGAGCAGGCACGCGCAGCGGGCGTCAACCGCACTCCCAGCTTCCAGATCGGCCGGACCGGAGGGAAGCTGGAGCTGATGCAGTTCTCCAAGCTCGAGCCGGGACCGTTCAAGGACGCGGTCGAGGAGCAATTGCGGCGCTGAGCGATCGCAACCTACGACTCACGATCGCCGCGCTCGCGCTCGCCGGCGTCGCGAGCGCCGCCTACATCGAGTACGAGCGTGCAACGGGAGGCCAGCTCGCGTGTGCGACGGGTGGCTGCGAGCAGGTGCAGAGCTCGAAGTACGCTGAGCTGCTCGGAGTGCCGGTGGCGGTGCTGGGTCTCGCCGCCTACGTCGCCATCCTCATGACAGCGCTCCTACGAACACCTCCGGCAGCGCTGGCCGGCGCCGCTCTGGCCGTCGCGGGGCTCGCGTTCGCTCTCTACCTGCTCGCCGTGCAGGCCTTCGTCCTCGACGCGTACTGCAGCTGGTGCTTGGCGAGCGACGCGGTGCTCGCCGCGCTCGCGGTGCTGACCCTGATCCGCGCAGCACGCGTATAACATTCGCTTATGGACACGCGGCAGCTCGCCGCCTTCTGCGCCGTCGTCGAGCGCAAGAGCTTCTCGCAGGCCGCCGAGCGGCTCGGGGTCACCCAGCCGGCGGTCAGCCTCCAGGTGCGCTCGCTCGAGAAGCGCCTCGGGAAACAGCTGCTCGACCGCTCGGGCCGGCGCGTCGAGCCGACCGAAGCCGGCCGCCGCCTCTATCGCAGCGCCCAGCGGATGCTCGCGCTCGAGGAGCAGCTGCTCGAAGAGGTCGCAACCGGCGGGGAAGGCGAGCTGACCGGGACGCTCGAGCTCGGGGCCTCGACCGGTCCCGCGGCGATCGTCGTCCCGCTGCTGCTGTGTGAATTCCAGCGCGAGAATCCCGGCGTCAAGGTTGCGCTCACCGTCGCCGACACGCATGCCGTCGTGGAGCGCGTCGCCGCGCGCGAGCTCGAGCTCGGGATCGTCGGCGCGGCGCGGCGGCAGCGCGGCGTCACCTTCGAGCCGTTCTTCCGCGACGAGGTCATCCTCGCCACACCTCCGGCCCATCCGTTCGCGGGCCGAACGATCTCGCTGGACGAACTGCAGCGCGAGCCGCTGATCGTGATGCAGGAGGGAGGCGGCGTTCGCCAACTCCTGGAGGACGAACTCCGGCGGAGCGGGCGCCGGCTCCGCGACTTCGAGATTCCGCTCGAGCTCGGACTGCAGGAATCGGTTCGAAGCGCGGTGCACGCCGGCTACGGCGTCACCTTCATCTCTCGCTCCGCCGTCGAGTCGGACCTCGCAAGCGGCGCGCTCGGCGAGGCTCGTGTGCGCGGACTCAACCTCGTCCGCGACGTCGCGCTCGTACGTGCCGCGCGGCGCTCCTCGACGCGCGTCGCAGAAGCGTTCGTGACGTTCGCGGCGGAGCGGCTCGCGTGATTGTCCGCTGGGGGCTCGAGCACCTGCCGGAGGTTCTCGGCGAGGTCGGCATCGAGCGCCCGTTGCTCGTCGCGAGCCCGCGCTGGGACGGTCTCGAGCTGCCGGATGCCCCTCGCTGGAGCGAGATCCCGTCACACCGGATCGAGGTCCCCGAAAGCGTCGACGGTGTTCTCGCCGTTGGCGGGGGAAGCGCGATCGACACCGCGAAGGCGGCGTCCGCGGCGAGCGGGCTTCCGCTCGTCTCCGTGCCGACGACGTACTCAGGTGCCGAGTGGACGCCGACGTTCGGCCTGCGCGAGCCGTCGAAGAAGATGGTCGGCGGAGGCGGCGGCGCAAAGCTCGCAGGGATCGTCTACGAGCCGAAGCTGACGCTCGACCTCCCGCGGGCAGAGAGCGGCGGCACGGCGATGAACGCGCTGGCGCACACCGCCGAGGCGCTCTACGCGCGCGGGCACAACGCTGCGGGCGACGAGCGCGCACTCGCTGGTGCACAGGCCATCGCCGAGTTCCTTCCTCGAGTGCTCGACTCGCCCGGGGATCTCGAGCTCCGCGCGCGGCTCCTCGAAGGAGCCGCGCGCGCCGGCGAGGCGCTCGCGCTCGCGGGCCTCGCGCTCGCACACGCGATCGCACAGGCGGTCGGCGGCACGTACGGACTCCCGCACGGAACGCTGAACGGAATCTCCCTCCCACCGGCGCTCCGCTTCAACGCGCCGCTCGCGCCGGAGGCGGTGCACCGTTTCGGCGAAGCGATCGGCGCACCCGGCGACCCGGCCGCACGAGTCGAGCAGCTGGCGGCGCTCTCCGGCCCCACGAGGCTTCGGGAGCTCGGCGTTCCCGAAAGCGACTTGCCGCAGCTCGCTGAAGCAGTCGCGCAGCGAGCCGGAAACCGGACGAATCCACGTCCCGCGACAGCGGGCGAGATCGAAGAGCTGCTTCGTTCAGTCTGGTAGCCGGCGCGGTCGCGCTCCCCCGCGCGGGGGAACGAACACTTGTGTCCAGGTTTGCCGCACGGCAGCATGCGCGCGTGCGAGGGCTTCGGGCCGCCGTCCCCGATCTGCCACGGTCAATCTGGATCTTGAACCTCGGCATGGCCGTCAACACGGTCGGCAGCGGCCTGCTCACGCCCTTCCTCCTCATCTATCTGCACGACGTCCGGGGGTTCTCGCTCGAAGTTGCAGGGCTTGTCCCGACGGTGCACTTCGCGACGGCGCTCGTCTTCGGGATCGTCGCCGGCGCCGCCTTCGACCGCCTCGGCGGGCGGACGACCGCTGCAGCGGCGCTCATCCTCGTGGCCGCAGGCTTCGGCGCATTCCCGCTCATCCGCGAGCCGTGGCATGCGCTCGCGCTCGCTTCCTTGTCGGGCGTCGGCCGCGGCGCGTACTGGCCTGCGTACTCGGGTCTGCTGGCCGCGCTCACCTCGCCGGAGCAGCGACCTGCTGCGTATGCGGTCCAGCGGGTCGGCGGCAACCTCGGGATCGCGTTCGGCAGCCTGCTCGCCGGCTTGATCGTCGCCACCTCCGACCCGGGCACCTTCACGATCATCTTCGTGCTCAGCGCGGTGGCGAGCCTCGTGTTCGCCGTTTCGCTGCTGTTCGTTCCCCCCGTTGATCTGCCTCCGGCCGAGCGAAAAGCCGGTCGTTACGCCGACGTTCTTCGCGACCGGACCTTCGTGGCGCTGATCGCGATGAACTTCGCCTTCGTGACGGCGGGGATCGCGCTGCTCAACTCAGTCCTGCCGCTCTTCGCGAAGGACAACGTCGGTCGCAGCGAGACCGTGATCGGCCTGCTCTTCGTCGTGAACACGATTGTGATCGTGCTTGCGCAGTTCCCGGTCGCCCGCGCATTGCGCGGCCGCAGGCGAATGCACGCGCTCGCCGGGATGGGGACGATCTGGGCGTTCGCGTGGGTGATCGTCCTGGCAGCCGGCGGCACGTCGCACGGACAGCTCTCGGCCGCGCTGTTGTTCGTCGGCGTCGCCGTTTTCGCGCTCGGCGAGTGCATCCATGGCGTCGTCCAGGGCCCGCTCGTCTCGGACCTTGCGCCGGCGGCGATTCGCGGTCGCTACATGGCGGCCTGGTTGACGACCGCTCAGCTCGGGTTCGCGGTCGGGCCCGCGCTCGGCGCCGCGGTGCTCGCGTTCTCGCCGGCCGTGCTCTGGCTTGGAGCGGCGGCGGTCTCCGTCTTGATGGCGATCGCCGCGCTCGCGCTCGACGAGGAACTGCCGAGCTCCGCGCGCCGCTCCCCGCAGCCGAGCGGAATGGTCACGGCGGCGCGATAACGGTTCCTTATTCGAATGATTAGCGTCATGCCGGTAGACTCGCCTGGCCGTGCGTGTAGACGTGCTCGTGATCGGGAGCGGGGCTTCCGGCCTCGCGGCCGCAGTTTCCGCGCAGCGGGCCGGCGCCCGCGTCGCAGTGGCGACGAAGGGCGCCCTGCAGTCGTGCAACTCGGCCAAGGCGCAGGGCGGCATCCAGTCGGCGTTCGGCCCTGACGACTCGCCCAAGCAGCACGCCGAGGACGTCTGGACCTCGAGCCACGAGACCGCCGACCGCCGGCTCGTCGAGGTCCTCACCTCGGAGGCGCCCTCAGCGATCCACTGGCTCGAGGAGCTCGGGGTCGAGTTCACTCGCGACAACGGCGGCTACCGGCTCGCCCGCTGCGGCGGCGCGACCCGGAAGCGGCTGCTGCAGGTGGGCGATCGCACGGGCCACGCGATCACGAAGGCGTTGCGCGCTGCGGCTGAAGCGTCGACGATCGCGACCTTTCCGAAGTCGCCGCTGCGCGAGCTGCGGCCCGCCGAAAACGGCTGGCGCGCACGCTGCGGTGAGCACGAGGTCGAGGCGGCGACGGTGGTCCTGGCCGCCGGAGGACGTTGCTACCGCGAGGCCGAAGAGCGCGGCGAGCTGACGACGAACCACCCCGGGGCGACGGGGGAGGTCACGCGAATCGCGCTCGAGCTCGGCGCGGAGGCACGCGACCTCGACGCGCTCCAGTACCACCCGAACGGCGGCGCGTGGCCGGAGACGATGCAGGGCTACTCGATCCCCGAGACGACGCGCGCGTACGGGGCGGTGCTCGTGAACGCGGACGGCGAGGAGTTCACGGACTCGCTCGGTCCGCGAGACGCGGTGAGCCAGGCGATCTTCGACGAGGTCACGAAGGGGAGGGGCGTCGAGACGCCCGACGGCCGTCCCGCCGTCTACCTCGACACGACGCGCATCCCGGAGGCGGATGCCGACGTCTCGCTCCCGTACATGCTGCGCCGCTACCGGGCCGGCGGGATCGATCCGCTGCGCGAGCCGATCCTCACCTTTCCCGTGCTCCACTACCAGAACGGCGGGCTCGTGATCGACGAGCACGGCGAGACGACGCTCGAAGGTCTCTTCGCCTGCGGCGAGATCGCGGGCGGGACGCACGGGCGAAACCGCATGATGGGCAACTCCCTCCTCGAGTGCACCGTGTTCGGCCGTCGCGCAGGTAAGGCCGCAGCGGAGAAAGCGAAGGTATGAGCATCGTCGAGACCGACCTGCAATACGCCGTGGAGGATGCCGCGGCGCATCTCTACGTCTGGGCGTTGAAGGACATCCCGCAGGATCTGCGCGACGCCCTCGGCGCGGCGCGCGAGCGAGAGACGTCCGTGCCGGGACGCCGCGTGCTGGAGACGATTCACCGCAACGTCCAGATCGCCGACGAGGAGAACAACCTCGTCTGCCAGGACACGGGGATCGCGGTCTACTCCTGCCGAGTCGGCGAGCACTTTCCGCTGCACCCGGCTCGCATCTACGCAGCGCTGAAGGCGGGCACCGAGCGCGCAACGCTGGAGCATCCATTGCGCTCGAACGCGGTGCACACGATCACGCGCGAGAACACGGGGCCGAATACCGGCTACCGGCTGCCGATCGTGCACTGGGAGTTCATTCCGGACTGGTACGGCCTCGACGTGAAGTGCGTGCCGAAGGGCTCGGGTTCGGAGAACATGAGCTTCCTGAAGATGTGCGTCCCCGCCGACGGCGTGAAGGGGATCAAGCAGTTCGTGCTCTCGTCGATCGTCGACGCGGGCGGCAAGCCGTGCCCGCCCGGGATCGTGGGGGTCGGCATCGGCGGCTCGGCGGACTACGCAATGTACCTCGCGAAGGAGGCGATCGCCCGTCCGGTGGGAACGCGAAACCCCGATCCCCACGTCGCTCAGTTGGAAGAGGAACTCTTCCAACTGCTGAACGAGACGGGGATCGGCCCGATGGGCCTCGGAGGCGACGTGACGGTGCTGCAGTGTCACGTCGAGCACGCGGACACGCATATGACGCTCAATCCCGTCGCGGTCAACTACCAGTGCTGGGCGGGGCGGCGCGCGTCGGCGCACATCGGAGCCGACGGCACGATCGACTACGACCGGGAATTCTGATGGCGACGCACGAAGTCACGTTCCCGATCACCGATCCGCAGGAGATTCTCAAGCTGCAGGCGGGCGACGAGGTCGTCGTGCAGGGACACATCATCGGCATCCGCGACCGCACCCAGATCCGCATCTTCGACGAAGGCATCGAGCCGCCGATGGACCTCCGCGGCGCGTTCCTGCTCCACACCGCACCGGGCGTGCGCAAGCTCGGCCCGGGCCGCTACGAGAAGGTCTGCATCGGCACGACGACGAGCGCGCGCATGGTGCGCTTCACCGAGCCGCTCGGCGCACAGTACGGCGTGCGCGCGATCTGCGGCAAAGGCGGGTTCCCGGACGAGGCGATCGAGCCGATGCGCAAGCTCGGGATGGTCTACTTCGCGATCGTCGGCGGGGCGGCCGCGCTCGAGACTACGCAGATCGAGGAGATCGAGGAAGTCGCGTGGGAAGAGCTGATGCCCGAGTGCCTCTGGAAGTTCCGCGTGCGCGACTTCGGCCCGCTCACGGTCGGTATCGACGCGCACGGCAACTCGCTCTACCACGACGTGCAGACGGCTGCCCAAGAAAAACTGAAGGAGCTCTATGCCCGGCTTTAACGATGGATTCCTGGATCTTCCCGAGCGCCCCGGCAAGCCTCGGGACATCGGTCTCACGCACGTCATCGACAAGGGCCTCAACCTCCGCGACATCGAAGGCATGTTCGACGTCGGCGGCGCGTTCGTCGACATCGTCAAGCTCGGCTGGGGCACGAGCTACGTCACCAACAACCTCGAGAAGAAGATCGCGTTGTACCGGCACTTCGAGACGCCGATCGTGTGCGGCGGGACGCTATTCGAGGCTGTCTACGGCCGCGGCCGGATCGACGAGTTCAAGCTCTGGCTGCACGAGAACCGCTTTTCGCACGTTGAGATCTCGGACGGCACGCTGGACATACCGCGCGAGCGCAAGCTCGAGCTGATCGCGGAGTTCGCCGAGGACTTCGTCGTGCTCTCCGAGGTCGGATCCAAGGACTCCAACGTCGTCTACGCGCCCTACCAGTGGGTTCAGTGGATCAAGGAGGAGCGCGACGCGGGCGCGTGGAAGGTCATTACCGAGGCGCGCGAGACCGGCACCGCCGGGATCTTCCGCAAGGACGGCGACATGCGGACCGGCCTCATCGACGAGATCGCGCACGAGATCGCTGTCGACGATCTAATCTTCGAGGCGCCGACGAAGGCGTCGCAGGCGTGGTTCGTTCGGCACTTCGGGCCGAACGTGAACCTCGGGAACATCCCGCCCGAGGAGGTCATCCCGCTCGAGACACTGCGTCTCGGACTGCGCGGCGACACGCTGAAGGAGGTGTTGCTTGGCGACCGCGCCCGTGCTACCTGAGCTCGATTTCGAGGCGATGACCGCAGAAGAGCTGCTCGTGTGGGCGAACGAGCGTTTCGGCACGCGGCTTTGCCTCACCTGCTCGTGGCAGCGGCAGAGCTCTGCGCTCGTGCACATGGTCTCGGACCTGGGCCTGGATGTCGACGTCGTTGAGCTCGACACGCAGGTGCTGTTCGCCGAGACCTACGAGACGCGCGACCGACTCGTCGAGCGCTACGGGCTCGAGCTGAAGTCGTTCCGGCCGATCGCCGCTCCCGACCGGCTGTGGGAGACCGACCCCGACGGCTGTTGCGGCATCCGCAAGGTCGAGCCGCTCGAGCGCGCCCTACGCGGCTACGACGCGTGGATCACGGGGATCCGCCGCGAGCAGTCGCCGTCGCGTGCGGCGGCACAGAAGGTCGAGTGGTCCGAGCGCTACGGCGTCTGGAAGATCCAGCCGCTCGTCGACTGGGACGCGAAGCGCGTCCAAGCCTACATCCACGTCAACGAGATTCCGTACAACCCGCTGCACGACCGCGGCTATCCGTCGATCGGCTGCGTGCCGTGCACGCGAGCGGTCATCGCGGGCGAGGACGAGCGTGCGGGCCGCTGGAGCGGCTCCGGGAAGCTCGAGTGCGGGATCCACGTCAACGCGCCACTGATCAAGGAGTCGAATGACTAAGCACATCTACGCGCACGAGCATCCCGAGTCGGACCGCCGCCGCGAGGGCGGCTTCACGCTCTGGTTCACCGGGCTCTCGGGCGCCGGCAAGTCCACGATCGCGCACCTCGTCGGCCCGGAGCTCGAGCGCCGCGGCCACGTCGTCGAGTACCTCGACGGCGACACGGTGCGCACGCACCTCTCGAAGGGCCTCGGGTTCTCGAAGGAGGACCGCGACACGAACATCGAGCGGATCGGCTGGGTCGCCTCGCGGCTGACGCGGCAGGGCGGCTCGGTGATCGCGGCCGCGATTTCGCCCTACGAGGAAACGCGGCGCAAGGCGCGGGCGATGGTGGAGGAGTGGGGGACCTTCGTCGAGGTGCACGTCAAGGCGTCGGTCGAGGAGTGCGCGCGACGTGACGTGAACGGGCTCTACGAGAAGGCGTTTGCCGGAGAGATCACGGGCTTCACCGGCGTCGACGACCCCTACGAAGAGCCCTTGCGGCCCGAGCTGGTGATCGACACCGAAGAGCACGACGCCGAGGAGTCGGCGCGGCTGATCGTGGACAAGCTCGAAGAGCTCGGGCTTGTCGGGACCGAGGTGGCGGCGTGACCGCCGTCGCGACGGACCGGCTGATCCGGCCGCACGGCGGCGAGCTGGTGGACCGCATCGGCGAGCGCCCGGACGATCTCGACACGCTCGAGGTCGTCACCCTGACCTCGCGGGAGGTGTCTGACCTCGACATGCTCGCGTCGGGCGCGCTCTCGCCGCTCGAGGGCTTCATGGGCCAGGACGATTACGACTCCGTCCTCGAGGACATGCGCCTCACGAACGGGCTTCCCTGGGCGCTGCCCGTTTGTCTCGCAGTCGACGACGCGCCGAAGGGCGACCGGGTGGCCCTGGCCGACGAGGCCGGTCGGAAGCTCGCCGTCCTCGAAGTGATGGCTGTGTCCACCTACAGCAAGGAAACAGAAGCGCAACAAGCGTTCCGAACCACGGACGACGCGCATCCGGGCGTCGCGCGGCTCTATGCACAAAAAGATCTCTACCTGTCCGGCCGGGTCACGGTCTTCGAGCGGCCGGAGCGTGCGTTCCCCGAGCTCGCACTGGACCCGCGCGAGACGCGAGCCGCATTCGCGGAGCGCGGCTGGCGACGCGTCGTCGGCTTCCAGACGCGGAACCCGATCCACCGCGCCCACGAGTACCTGACGAAAGTCGCGCTCGAGACCGTCGACGGTCTCCTCGTCCACCCCCTCGTCGGCGACACCAAGGGCGACGACGTCCCGGTGGACGTGCGCGTCGAGTGCTATCGGACGCTGCTCGAGGGTTACTACCCAGAGGAGCGAGTGCTGCTCTCCGCGTTCCCCGCCGCGATGCGCTACGCCGGCCCGCGCGAGGCGATCTGGCACGCGATCTGCCGCAAGAACTACGGCTGCTCGCACTTCATCGTCGGCCGCGACCACGCCGGCGTTGGCGACTACTACGGAACGTACGACGCGCAGCTGATCTTCGACGAATTCGAGCCGCACGAGCTCGACATCGAGCCGATGTTCTTCGAGCATTCGTTCTGGTGTAAGGCGTGCGGCTCGATGGCGAGCGCGAAGACCTGCCCGCACGGCGGCGACCAGCACGTGTTCCTCTCCGGGACGAAGGTGCGCGAGCTGCTCGCGAACGGGGACGTACCGCCGGAGGAGTTCACGCGGCCGGCGGTCGCCGAAGTGCTGATCGAGGCGTATCGCACGTGAGCGCACGCGTGGCGCACCCGTACCGCGACACGGACGTGATCGACTCGCGCGCGCCTCGCTTCAACCAGGCGGTGATCGGGACGCTGTCGGTTGTCGCCGTGCTGACAAGCTGGTGGTGGCTCCTTGCACTCCTCGCCGCGCAGCTCGCAGTCGGGCTCGTGCTCGGACGCCGTTTCTGCTTGCAATGCCTCGCCTACTTCGAGCTCGTCCAGCCGCTGTTCGGCGAAGGGCCGCTCGAGGACTCGCGCCCACCGAGGATCGCGAACATGGTCGGGTTCGCGGTTCTCACAGCGGCCTCGCTTGCGTACGAAGCCGGCTGGACCGTAGTGGGCGCGGCGTTCGGTCTGCTCGTCGCCGGATTGGCGCTGCTCGCAGCCACGACCGGCTTCTGCACGGGGTGCGAGGCGTACAAGCTCGCGTGCCGCCTGAGCGGCCATCCCTTCGTCTCGTGCCCGCTGCCTCCGCAGCCCGGGCACGTAGAAGCTCGGTGACGAAAGCGCCGCTGAGCAGGGGCTTTCGGTTCGTGCTTGACGTGGGCACGGAGCCTTGGATAGACCTCGCTAATACTCGCTATTAGCTTCTTCTATCGGGAGGTCTCCGTGCCCAAGACCATGCTCGCAGTGCTCGCGGTCCTCGCTTCGCTCGTCGTCGCGGCCACCGCGGGTGCCGACGCCAAGGACACGAAGGTCACGCTCGTCGCGTACTCGACGCCGCGCGAGGCGTACGCGAAGTTGATTCCGGAGTTCCAGAAGACACCGGCCGGCCGCGACGTGTCGTTCGAGCAGAGCTACGGCGCGTCAGGCGAGCAGGCGCGCGCGGTGCTCGCCGGCCTGAAGGCGGACGTCGTCGCGCTGTCGCTCGAACCGGACGTCACGACGCTCGTTAAGGCGGGGCTGATCGCACCGACCTGGAAGAAGAACGCGTGGGGCGGGATCGTCACGCGCTCTGTCGTCGTCTTCGCCGTGCGCCGCGGCAACCCGAAGAAGATTCGCGACTGGCAGGACCTCGTGAAGCCGGGCGTGCAGGTGGTGACGCCGAACGTGCAGACCTCCGGCGGCGCGAAGTGGAACATCGTGGCCGCGTACGGCGCGCAGCTGCGCAAGGGCAAGTCGCACGTGCAGGCTGTCGCGTACCTGCGGCAGCTCTACACGCACGTCGTCTCGCAGGACAAGAGCGCGCGCGAGGCACTGCAGACGTTTCTCGCGGGGCGCGGTGACGTGCTGCTCGCGTACGAAAACGAAGCGATCTTCGCGAACCAGAAGGGCCAGGAGGTCCCGTACGTGATCCCGAAGGCGACGATCCGCATCGAAAACCCGGTCGCCGTGCTCAAGACGTCGAAGAGCAAGGCGGCGGCGAACGCGTTCGTCAAGTTCCTGCACACGAAACAGGCGCAGACGACCTTCGCCGAGAACGGCTACCGCCCGCTGCTTCCGAGCGTGCTGAAGAACTTCTCGTATCCGGTGCGGCCGCAGCTCTTCTCGATCAAATGGCTCGGCGGCTGGGGCAAGGTCGACAAGCGCTTCTTCGACTCGAACAGCGGGATCGTGACGAAGATCCAGAAGGAGACCGGCCGGTAGTGACTGCGCGCGCGGAGCCGCTCCCGCGCCCGGCCGCCCAGTCGCGGCCGGGCGCGGCACTCGCCCAGGGGCTCGCCACCGGCTATCTGAGCCTCGTCGTCCTTCTGCCCCTCGCCGCGCTCGTCTGGCACGCGAAGGGGGGCGGTTGGGACGCACTCCGCTCCTCGATCACCGAGCCCCAGGCCGTCGCGGCGCTGAAGCTCACACTCGCCGCCTCCGTGGCCGTCGCGCTGATCAACGCCGTCATGGGGACGATCGTCGCCTGGGTGCTCGTCCGCGACCGCTTCCCCGGCCAGAGCGTCGTGAACGCGCTGATCGACCTCCCCTTCGCGCTCCCCACGATCGTCGCCGGGCTGACGCTGCTGGCGCTCTACGGACCGCAGGGCCCGACGCCGATCGACATCGCGTTCAGCCGCACGGCCGTCGTGCTCGCGCTCCTCTTCGTGACGCTGCCGTTCGTGATCCGGACCGTGCAGCCGGTGCTGCTCGAGCTCGACCGGGAGATGGAAGAGGCGGCCGCGTCGCTCGGAGCAAGCGCGTTCCAGGTCTTCCGGCGGATCGTCTTCCCCAACCTGCTGCCCGCCATCCTCTCCGGCGTCGCGCTCGCCTTTGCCCGCGCGATCGGCGAGTTCGGCGCGGTCGTCCTGATCTCGGGCAACCTGCCGTACAAGACCGAGATCGCGTCCGTGTACATCTTCGGGCGGATCGAGAGCGGCGATCCGCGCGCCGCCGCAGCCGTCTCCGTCGTCCTCCTGCTCCTCTCCTTCGCCGCGCTGCTGGCGATCGGCGGCGTTCGCCGGCGCGTGACGAGGCACGATGCCGTTTCCTAGGATCGCACTCCGGACCGTCGCGCTCGCGTACCTCGGCGCGCTGCTCGTGGCGCCCGTGGCGATGGTCTTCTGGCGCACTTTCGAGCACGGCTTCGGCGACGCCTGGGCTGCGGTCACGACGCCCGCGGCGAAGCATGCGTTCCTGCTCACGCTCGTGATCGCACTGATCGCCGTGCCGGCGAACACGATCTTTGGCGTCGTCTGCGCGATCGCGATCGTGCGTCACCGCTTCCCGGGTAAGGACCTCGTGAACGCGCTCGTCGACCTGCCGCTTGCCCTCTCGCCGATCGTCGTCGGCCTCGCGTTCCTGCTTCTCTACGGGCGCGGCGGCTGGCTCGAGAATCTGCCGTTCGACGTTGTGTTCGCGCTACCCGGAATGGTGCTAGCGACGATCTTCGTCTCGCTGCCGTTCGTCGTGCGCGAGGTCGTCCCCGTGCTGCGCGAGATCGGGACCGAGCAGGAGCAGGCCGCTTCGACGCTCGGCGCCGGCTGGTGGTCGACGTTCAGGCGCGTCACGCTGCCCTCGATCCGTTGGGCCGTCGCCTACGGCGTCGTGCTGACGACCGCTCGCTCGCTCGGCGAGTTCGGCGCAGTCAGCGTCGTCTCGGGCCGGATCGTCGGCAAGACCGAAACCATGACCCTGCACGTCGAGGAGCGGTTCCAGTCGTTCGACTACGTTGGCGCGTACGCCGCGTCGGTGGTGCTCGCGCTGCTCGCGATCGCGACGCTCGTCGCGATGAGCGTCTTCAAGCCCCGGGAAGGAGTGTCCAATGGCGATCGCAGCTGAGCACGTGTCGAAGAGCTTTGGGACGTTCGTCGCGCTCGACGACGTCTCGGTCGAGGTTCCGGGCGGATCGCTGACGGCGCTGCTCGGGCCGAGCGGGAGCGGGAAGTCGACACTGCTGCGCATCATCGCCGGACTCGAGCGGCCCGACGCGGGCCGTGTCCTGATCGACCGCCACGACGTCACCGGTCGACCGCCGCAGAAGCGCGGCGTCGGCTTCGTCTTCCAGCACTACGCCGCGTTCAAGCACATGACCGTGCGGAAGAACGTGGCCTTCGCGCTCGAGATCCGCAAGCGGCCGAAGGCCGAGATCCGCGAGCGCGTCGATCACCTACTCGAGCTCGTCCAGCTCGCCGGGCTCGCCGAGCGCTATCCCGCGCAGCTGTCCGGCGGCCAACGCCAGCGGATGGCGCTGGCGCGCGCGCTCGCGGTCGAGCCGAGCGTGCTCCTCCTCGACGAGCCCTTCGGCGCTCTCGACGCGCGGGTACGCAAGGAGCTGCGCGCCTGGCTTCGCCGCCTGCACGACGAGGTGCACGTCACGACCGTCTTCGTAACGCACGACCAGGAAGAGGCGATGGAGCTCGCGGATCAGATCGTCGTCATGAGCACCGGGCGCGTCGAGCAGACCGCCGGGCCGCGCGAGCTCTACGAACAGCCGGCAAACGAGTTCGTCATGACCTTCGTCGGCGAGGCCAACCGCGTCGGCGAGTCGTTCGTGCGTCCACACGACGTCGAGTTCGGCTCCGGCGACCGGGCCACGGTCGAGCGGGTCGTCCACCTCGGCTTCGAGGTGCGGGTCGAGCTCAGGCTCGCGAACGGCGAGGAGCTGTGGGCGCAGGTCACGCGGGACGAGGCCGAGCGCCTCGAGCTGGTCGAGGGCGCGGCCGTGCACGTGCGCCCACGAAGGGCCAAAGTCTTCGGATAGCCTCGCCGCGGTTTGCCGCGGCTCCTCTCGACGTTCCTCGTCCTCGGTCTGCTCGCGGGGACCGCGGGAGCGTTCGCGGTCACCGAGCGCCTGAAGCTCGTCCCCACCCCGATCATCGCGCCGGACGTGACCAAGGCCTTCTCGCCCACATGCGGGTGCGACACGCGCAGCGCCGCGATCCGCTTCACGCTCCGTGAAGGAGACCGGCTCACCGTCATGATCGTGAACGCCAGGGACGACGCGGTCGACACGCTCGCGGAGGATCTCGAGCGGCCGGCCGGACGCGTGTCGTTCGAGTGGGACGGGCGCGGAGCGCCTGAGGGCACGTACCGGGCGCGCGTCCATCTCGCCCGCGCGCGGCGGACGATCAGGATCCCCAACCCCATCCACCTGGACACCACGCCGCCGGTGCTGACGGTGAAGTCCTTGGCGCCGGACGTGTTTTCCCCCGACGGCGACGGTCGCGCCGACAAGGTGAAGGCCGTGTACGCCGTCTCCGAGCCGTCGCGGGTCTCGCTGCTCGTCGACGGCACGCAAGAGATCGTGAGCCCGCCGCGCCGGAGCGGCAAGCTCGAGTGGTACGCGCGCCGCGAGCGGCCCGGCCTCTATGCGCTGACGCTCGTCGCGCATGACCTCGCGGGAAACGACTCGCGACCGTCGGTGCCCGCGGTCGTGCGGCTGCGGTTCATCTCGATCGTGGAGACGAGGGTCGTCGTCCCCTCTGGAGTGCGCTTCGGCGTGCCCGTGTCGACCGACGGCAACCGGTACGCCTGGCGCCTGGGCTCGCGCCGCGGGCGCGCGACCGGCAGCGTGCTCGTGCTGCGCGCGCCGCAGCGCGCAGGGCGCTACACGCTCGTCGTCGCCAGTCGCAGCCACCACGACGCGATTCCGGTCTTCGTGAGAGCTCGCCCGTGACAGTCGCCGGCGTTGTCGGAGCGCTCGCGCTCGCCGTGCTGATCCTCGTGGAGGACCGGCGCGTGCGGATCGCGGCGCTCGCGGTCACCGCGATCGCCGCTGCCGTCCTCGCTGTCGTCTTTCGGCCGGGCGGCAACGACACCGTGCTCGCCGCAGCGGCGGCGGTCGGAGCTGCCGCAGCCGTCGCGCTCGGCGTGGTCTTCCGCCGCCGGCCCTGGCTGCTGCCGATGGCGGCGCTCGCGTGTGCGCCGGCGCGGGTCCCGGTTCGTGTCGGCGGGGAAGAGGCGAGCCTGCTCCTCCCGCTCTACCTCGTGATCGCCGGCGGAACCGTCGCGCTCGGCTGGGAGCTCCTCCGCGGAGATCGGCGTGTGCGGGAGCTCGGTCTCCTCTCCTGGCCGGTCGCGGCCTTCCTGGCCTGGAGCGGCGTCTCGCTCATCTGGAGCGACGGAGTCCGGATCGGCGCCGTCACACTCGCAGCGTTCTATCTGCCGTTCGGGTTGCTCGCGCTGTCCGTCGCACGCCTGCCCTGGAAGCGGCGCTGGCTGACGGCGCTCGGCGTACAGCTCGGCGTGATGGCGCTCGCATTCGCCGGGATCGGCGTCTATCAGTGGGCGACGCGCGACGTGTTCTGGAACCCGAGGGTGATCACGTCGAACGCCTACGCCCCGTACTTTCGGGTCAACTCGATCTTCTGGGACCCCTCGATCTACGGGCGCTTCCTCGCGGTCGCGATCCTCGTCGCGCTCGTCGTTGCGCTGTACGGCGTGCGCCGCTATGCCTTCGCGGCTGCGGCGGCAATCGTCGCGCTCTGGGTTGGCCTCCTCTTCTCGTTCTCGCAATCGAGCTTCGTCGCGCTGATCGTCGGAGTGCTCGGCGCAGTTGTGCTCGCGTGGTCGCGACGCGCCGTCGCGATGCTCGCAGCCGCCGCGCTCGTGCTCCTGGCCGCCGGGTTCGTCGTCCCTTCCGTGCGCGCCGAGATTCTCGACAACACGGACCGCGCCACCGGAGGCCGCTCGAAGCTCGTCAGCGAGGGTCTGCAGATCGCGGCCGACCATCCGCTCGGAGGCGTCGGCCTGGGCGGCTTCAAGCGGGCGTATGGCAAGCGCGTCGGCTTCACGGCGGCCGATCCCAAGCGCGCGGCGTCGCACAACACGCCGGTCAGCGTCGCGGCCGAGACGGGCGTGCCGGGCCTGCTCCTGTTCGCCTGGCTCGTCGGCGCCGCGCTCTGGCTGCCGTTCCGGCGTGCGTCGCGCAGCTTCGCCGGACGCGCATCGCTCTCGAGCGGCCTCGCGCTCGCCGTGATCTTCGTCCACTCCCTCTTCTACAACGCGTTCTTCGAGGACCCGCTCACCTGGGGACTCCTGGGTCTGATCGCGCTCGGCTACGCATGGCGAACGAGCGCGCGTGCGAGCCGCGCCCTCTCGGCCGGCAAGTAGAACCCCGCCGGGAGGAGCACGAGCGGATACGCGGCGATGAGCAGGATCGCCACGTCGAGCCGGTCGACGACGCGACCGACGACGGTGAGGCCCACGGCGACCGAGAGCAGCGTGAAGACCCGCCGCCACTGGTAGGGGACCGGGTAGATGCGCTGCGCGTAGAGAGCCATTGCCGTGAACATCAGGGCGAAGGCGCTCACCGCGGCCGTGGCGGCGCCGTGAATGCCGTAGCGCGGCACGAGCAGGAGGTTGAGCACGACGTCGAGCGCCGCCGCGGAGCCCGTGATCACCCAGTTGAACTGCGTCCGGCGCATCCGGCCGATCCCGATTGCAAGGACGGTGTACCCGCCCCAGAGCGCGCCCGCGAAGGCGAGCGGTGCGACGACGTCCGCACCCGGCCAGAAGGCTGGGTCGCGCGCGAGCAGGCGTACGAGCCAGGGCGCGAGCACTCCGAGGGCGAGCGAGAGCCAGCAGGCGATGAAGAGCAGGTACGTGAGCACGAACCCATAGGTCCGTCGTGCCTCGCGGTCGTCCTCGATCGAGTACGCGAACGCCGGCCACGCGGTCCGGAACGCGACGAGCAGGAGCACCATCGCCGAAGCGATCCGCACGCCGATCGAGTACCGGCCGACGTCGTCCTGCCCCTTGAGGTGCGCGAGGAAGAAGCGGTCGCTGAAGTTGAGCGTCCAGAGCGCGAGGCCGGAGGGAACGAGGGGGAGGCCGAAACGGTTCATGCGCCGCAGGAGCTCGCGGTCGAACTCGAGCCCGAGCTGCTCGCGCCGGTAACCGAGGAGCGCGAGGTAGACGATCAGTGTCCCGGTGAAGTTGCCGACGATCACGCCGAGCGCGCCCTCGTCGAAGACGACGACGAGCAGGATCGTCGTCGCGATCGTCAGCAGGACATTCGCGAGGCTCGCCGCGACGAACGCGGTCGAGCGCTCCTCCACGCGGAACAGCGCCGTCAGCTGCTCGTAGTTCAGCTGGGCCCAGAGCCCGACGAACGCGGCGCGCACGAGCCCGTCCTGGTTCGGGCCGAGGTTGAGCAAATCGGCGATCCAGGGCGCGAAGATCCAACCGGCGACGAGGCCGAGCGTCGCAGTGGTCATCGTGAACCAGAAGCTCGTGCGCAGTACGCGCAGGCGCGCGGCGGTCTCGGAGGAGTCGAAGTAGAAGCGGAAGAATGCGTTCGAGATCCCGGCGCGCAGCAGCGTGACGAGAATCGCGGTGAGCGCGACGAGGGTCTCGACGCGGCCGTAGTCCTTCGGCGTGAGGTACGAGGTGTAGAGCGGCAGCAGGAGGACGGCGAGCAGGCGCGAGACGAGGCCGCCGAGGCCGTAGATCGCGGAGTGCTTGGCGAGGCGCTTCAGCTGCGCGGCGATCACCCGAGCACCTCGCGCACCGGGCGCAGCCGCGTGCGCAGGAGCGTGCGGGCTTTCGACGAGTCGAGCGTGCAGTCGAGCGGGCGCGTCACTCCCGCTTCGGCCGTCGTCGTGCACGGCACGCTCCGTCGCGCGATCAGGCGCGCCAGCTCGCAGCGCGAAATCGCTTCGTCGGCCGCGAGGTGGAGGACCCCCGTCGCGTCGAGCCCGGCGAGCTCGAGCAGCGCGTCGGCCAGGTCGCCGACGTGGGTTGGGCAGCGGAGCTCGTCGGTGAAGAAGGCGAAGCGTGCCTCCAGCGCGTCGCGCTCGTGACGGCCCGCTACCGGGCCGCCGTAGAGAAGAGACGTGCGAACGATGAGCGCCTGCGGATGGCCTGTTCTCACGGCGAGCTCGGCGTCCGCCTTCGTGCGTCCGTACTCCGTGACTGGGTCGGGCGGATCGTCCTCGGTGTAGAGCCCCCGTCGCCCCGAGAAGACGACGTCGGTCGACATGTGAATCAGTCTGGCAGCGACGCCTGCCGCCGCCCGCGCCACTGCCGCCGAGCCGTCGACGTTCACGCTGTGTGCGTCAGGCGGGTCCTGGCGGTACGCGGTGTGGATCACGATGTCGGGTCGGCGCTGCTGCAAGGCGCGCCGGACGGCGTCGTCGTCGCGCACGTCGAAGTCGCGTGTGGACACTCCGTCGGCGCCGCGCGCGACCAGCTCGGAACCGAGATATCCCGTTCCGCCCGTAACGAGGATGCGCATCAATCGGCGAGATCGCGCAACGAGATCTGCTCCGCGGCCTCGATGTGGCGTGCGGGGTCGGGCTGGATCGCCTCACGCTCCGCGGACCCGTAGTAGCGGTCGTCCGCCGCGGCGAACCCGTCCTCGCCTTCGTAGCCGAGTAGCCAGACGAACGTACGTCGCTCGCGGTCGATCCACGGGCCCAGGACGCGGAAGCCGAAGCGGCTCCGCAGCGGTGCGACGTGCGTGCTCCACTCGTCGCCCCACTCGTCGAACTCGCCCTCGCGGATCGTGTAGATCCGCAGCTGCCACTCCATCAGAGGCGAGCGTAGAGGTCGAGCAGCCGATCCGCGACGCGCTCGTCGTCGTGGACCGCCTCGACGTACGCGCGGCTCGCTTCGCCGCGTCGGCGGCGCTCGTCGGGCGAATCCACGAGCGCGCGCAGGGCGGCGGCGAGCGTTTCCTTCGTCGCGTTCACGATCGGGACCTCGACGCCGTACGCGTCTTCGGTGCGGCGCATCGCCTCGTCGTGGAGGAACGTGACGACAGGCTTCCCGAGTGCCATTGCCTCGATCGCGAAGAGGCCGTACCAGCCGGCGTTCAGCTGGTCGACGACGATATCGGCGCGTTTGTAGATCTCGACGGCTTGCTCGTGCGGCAGGCCGTGGATCACCTGGAGGTCGATCGGGAGCTCGGCGCAGGCGGCTTCGACGTGCTCGGTGCCCTTGCGCCCGCGGTTCGAGGGGGCGTGGACGACGAGCGGACGCACGCCGCCGCGGCCCGGGCTGACCGGATAGCGCGAGAGGTTGAGCCCCGGCGGGATCACCTCCGCGTCGGGGACCCAGCGGAGCGCGTCGTACGACCCGACCACGCGCGCATCGGCCACGCGCGCATAGACGAGCTGTGCGGGGGACTTGCCGCGGATGTCCGAGCCGAGGAAGTGGAAGACCGACTTGCGCCCGGTCGCCCGGAGGAGCGGGAATTGGAGGCGGCGCGGCAGCAGCGTCAGCCCGAAGTAGAAGTGGAACACGTCCGTGCGCGGGAGAAGCCGCGCGAACGCGCGCGCCTGCACGAGCTGCGCCCGAACGAACCCGTCCGGACGGTTCAGGTTCCAGTCGTACTCGGTCGGGCGGAACGGCTGCGCCTTGAAGACGACGAGCCGCGCATCCACGCCGCGGCGGCGGAGCGCCTGCACGTTCTTCCACGGGATGCCGGCCATGTTGACTGGGCAGTGGATGACGCGCGGCGGCCTGTTCACGAATCGCTCCAGAATCGGCACAGAGCTGCGACAGACACGAAACCGCCGGGGCGGTAACGTCGTGCCAACGACCCCCGTTCCCCCTCTGGGAGGGTGGGGGGTGTGAGGGTGGGGACGCCGACCGCGCGGCCGCGGGTTACTCGTCCCATTCGACCTGGTCGAAATAGCGCAGGGCTCGGCGGGTCGGGCGGACGCGCGCGGCGTGCGCGGCCAGCTCGTCCTCCGAGAGCTCGCCGAGCGCGAACTTGACGCCGAGGTACGGGAGGTTGAGATCTTCCTGGTAGACGACCGTCGAGATGCGCGGGTTGATCTCGATCACCTTGTCGCCGACGAGCTGGATGTTGAAGAAGTGGTCGAGGTCGAGCTCGCGCACGATCGCTTCCGCCACCTCCATCAACCACGGGTCCTCGAGCGTCTCGAAGTACATCGCGAGGCCCGCGCGCATCGCCTCTCGGGTCTTCGGATGGCCGAGGACGATCCGCCCGCCGCGCGCGATCCCGTCGATCGTTCGCTCCTTGCCGCGGGCGAGCTCCATCACGAGCAGCTCGTGGCCCGCGTCCGCGGGGAGGAGCACTAGCAGTTCCTCCAACCGGATGGCAGGTGCGACGCCGGGCCGGTTGACGAGCAGCTGGTCGAGCGGATCGGCCGACGCCGAGAGGACGCGGAAGCCGCGCGAGCCGGACGATTGGAGCGGCTTGACCGCCACCTCCTCGGCCGGATAGCCGAGCTCGCGCGCCGCCGCCTCCACCGCTTCCCGCCCACGCACGCGACGCCAGGCCGGCCCGGGTGCCCCGATCGCGTCTAGGAGCGCGTACGTCTCTGCCTTGTCGTTCGAGCGCCGCACCGCGGCGACCGACGAGACGAGCACCGCGCACGGGAACCGCTCCTGCGCCGCGGCGAGACCCGGCAGGTCGTACGTCGACTGGGGCAGCACGGCGTCGACTCCTTCGCGCTCGCAGATCGAAATCACGGCGTCGGCGAAGCCGGGATTGCTCCCAGGCGGCACGACGTGGAACGCGTCGCAGAGGTGGCGGCCGACCGCCAGCTCCGCCATGTCGGTGCCGACGAGCCGGACGAGGCGTTCGCCATTCTCGCGCAGCGCGCGCAAGAGCGCGGCCGTTCCCGGCGAACCCGATGCCGTGACGAGGATCGTCAGGTCGTTCACGAGAGGTCGATGCGGTCCTCGGCGAGTTGCTCCAGCCGCCGCTCCCGCTCGGCGTCGAGCATCGCGAGCATCGTCTCGCGCATCGTCCCGCCGGGGTAGACCCAGATCTCCGGGTGCGTGAGCAGCTGCAGCCACTCGAACTCGCCGCGCGCGAGGGCCTCGTGCGGGCAACCGGAGCGCCAGTGCTGGTTGGAGTCCGAGCGGTAGTGCTGGGGCGAGAACCACGGCTCCGCCATCGCGTTGACGGCGCCCACGAGCGGCTCGCGCATGTAGTCGGGATCGGGGTTGTGCCACGCGAGGACGCCGTCGAAGCGGCGATCGAGGTCGACCTGCGGATGGACCGGATGGTGCGCGACGCGGTGGCCCAGCTCGCGCAGTCGATCGATTGCGCGCTCGCCTTCGGGCGAGTCGAGGTTGTAGAAGACGCTGCGCGTCATCAGGAAGTAGGTCGCGTTCGCGCCGGCCTCGGCCTCCAGCTCCGCGACCGTGAGCGCCGCGTCGAGCATCAGGTCGACGTCGTGCCTGAGGTAGACGTGCCCTGCACTGGGCTCGCCTTCGAAGACGCCGAACGAGTAGCCGCCGCTCCGCGCGGCGTCGAGCAGCTCGCGGTAGTGGTCGAGATCGAAGGCGCAGCTCATAAAACGTTGGAGATCTCGACGAGGTTGCCGTCGGGGTCGCGCACATACACGGACAGCAGCGTCCCGGCCGCGCCTTGCCTCTCGACCGGGCCCTCCACGACGAGCCGCCCCTCCCCGAACGACACCGGTGACGCGCCGAGCATGTGGGCGTAGAAGTCGATCGTCGCCTCGACGTCGCGCACCGTGAGCACGAGGTGGTCGAGCGACTCGATCCTCACTCGACGACCACGGCCACGAGCTTCGCCGCCGCTTCCGCGCGCTCCAGCGCCTCGACGTTGGTGTCGCCCAAGGCGATCACGTAGCCGCGCCGGTCGCCGTCGAGCCGCACAGGGCGAATCGTCTCACCGACAGTCAGGTAGAGGTCGGCCTGCACGACGCCCGGGAACGCCAGCACCTTCTCGAGCCCGCCGATCTCCCGCACGGTCCCGGTCGGCAGCGGTCCAGGCTCGGCGGTCAGGAAGCGGATCGCAAGCGGCTGCATGAACTCCGGAACGACGAGCTCGTCCGGCACCTCCTCGCCGAGCGCCTGCCGCAGCGCGACCTCCACGAGGTCGACGCCGACCGCGTGCAGGGCGAGGTCGGCCATCTGCCCGCCCGGGATCCTCGCCGCCACCTCGATCGCCAGCACGCGCCCGTCGGGAGTCGCGAGCAGCTGCGGAAAGGCGATGCCATTCCGGAGTCCGAGTGCGTGCACGGCGTGCACGGCTACGCGCTCCGCCTCCTCGAGCTGGTCGCCGAAAATCGTCGCCGGATAGACGTGGATCCAGCCGACACCGAAGCCGATCCCCGCAGGGCGCAGACGGTCCGAGAGCGTCAGCGGCAGCGCGTTCCCGTCGCGCACGACGACGAGCCCGTTCAGCTCGAGCGCTTCGACGAAGGACTCGAGGATCGCCTCGTCGGTGGGCGACTCGGCCAGCGCAGCGTGCAGATGCCGCTCGAGATCGGCGATCGACTCGATCCGGAAGACTCCGCGCTGTCCGCCCGAATCCGCCGGCTTCAGCACGGCCGGGAAGCCGACCCGGTCGAGCGCGGCGTGCCCCTCGTGCAGCGTCCTGACGGCCGCGAACTCCGGCTGCGGGACACCTGCCTCCGCCAGCACGCGGCGCATCGCGACCTTGTGCGTCATCACGTGCGCGGTCTCCGAGCCGATCCCGGGGAGTCCGAGGGCCTCCGCGACCGCTGCGACGACCGGAACCGCGCGGTCGGCCGAGATCGTGAGCACGCCGTCGACCGCGTGCCTGCGACCGACTGCGACGACGGCGTTCACGTCGCTGAAGTCGATCACCTCCGCGACGTCGGCCTCCGCAAGCCCCGGCGCGTCGGGGTTCCGGTCGACGGCGACGACGCGCAGTCCGCGAGCGCGTGCCTGCGAGATCGCGCGCCGCTGGTGGCGTCCCGCGCCCACGAAGAGCACCGTCTTCACGCGCGCGAACGCTACGGGAAGAGGAACTTGACGCGCTGCCAGCGCGCGATCTCGCAGCTGTCGCGCCGCCGGAAGAACGTCCACACACGCCGCCCGCGGTACGTCCCGCGCACGAACGCGACCTGCGGTCCGCCGTAGATCTGCGCGCACACCGTGCCCGACGGCACCGGCGCGAACGGGTTCCGCAGCTCGGCGAGGCGGCGGCAGGCGTCCGCTCTTGCAGGAAGGGTTCCGCTCACGGGGGCGCAGCGGAGCGTCCAGCTGTGCGACGGCCCCGATGACCCCTCCGGCCAGACCGTGATCGTCAATGCGGCTGCGACTGCTGCGAGCGCGACCACGAGCTCAGGATACGACCGGGAACAGGAGCCGAACGCGGTTCCAGCGGGCGATCTCGCAACCGTCGAGCCGCGTGAACCGGACGACTCGCCCTTGCTCCCGCGGACGGCGAGGAGCACGCGGCGCGCTCGCAAGTCGCGCGTACGAATGAGCCACACCGAGCCGCCGGCGCCGGGGAAGAGCGCGACGGTCGCGCCGTCGGGCGACCACGCGATCGATTCGGGCGAGAACGCGAGCCCCCCGGGCTTGGGCACGAGCCCGCACCTGCGTCCCGTCGGCGGGCGCGATCCCGAAGTCGGTCCTGTCGACGAGCGGCGCGAGGTGACGGAACGCGATCCAGCTGCCGTCGCGCGACCAGAGCGGCGTGTCGGCCTGCGTGACGAGCTCGCGGAGGTCGCTGCCGTCGGTCCGGATCGTGTACACGCTGCTCGACGCGGACAAGGCAAGACGCGTGCCGTCGGGCGCCCAGGAGGGTTGTCCACCGGCCACGAGCGTGCGCCGCTCCGAGCCGTCTGGCCGCATCAGCTCGATGACCGGAGGCTTCGCGAAGTCGACGTACGCAAGCCAGCGCCAATCCGGCGACAGCACGCCGAACGGCAGGCCCAGTGCGCGCTCCCCGCCGCCGTCCGGCTCGACGACGCGGAGCCCGAGCGAGCGAAAGCTCCAGAAAACGATCGCGCTGTCGTCAGGAGACCAGACGGGCAAGCTGTCGCTCGGCGGCGGCGGGTCCGTGCGGAACCCCGATGCCGCCGGGGGCGCGCCGAGCACTGCCGCATGCGCGGCGAGCGCGACGACCCCTCTGACCATCTCGCACGCCACGGTAGCGTCGGCTTGTCACGAATCCGTTAGGGCTAGAGTCTCCGCGTGGGCCTCGAAGGCAAGCGCGTCCTGATCACCGGCGGCGCGGGCTTCATCGGCACGACGCTCGCCCGGCAGCTCGTCGACGCGAACGAGATCGTCGCCGTCGACAACCTCCACCGCGACGCACTCACCGGCAGCGACCTCTTCGAGCACCCGAACCTGACCTTTCAGCACGGCGACGTCCTCGACGCCGAGCTGGTCCGCGAGCTCGCGCAGGGTGCGACGCACGTCGTGCACGCGGCGGCGATCGCCGGCGTCGACACCGTCCTCGAGAGCCCGGTGCGGACGATGCGCGTGAACATGATCGGCACGTCGAACGTGCTCGAGGCCGCGCTCGCCACGAAGGAGACGCTCGAGCGCATGATCACGTTCTCGACGAGCGAGGTCTTCGGCACACACGCCTTCCGTGTCGACGAGACGCACGTGACCACGCAGGGCTCGGTCGGCGAGGCGCGCTGGACGTACGCAGTCTCGAAGCTCGCAGGCGAGCACCTGGCGCGCGCGTACTACGACGAGTTCGGGATCCCGACCGTGTCGGTCCGTCCCTTCAACGTCTACGGGCCGGGGCAGATCGGCGGCGGCGCGATTCGCGCCTTCATCGAGGCGGCGCTCGACGGCCGCGACCTCGTCATCCACGGCGACGGCTCTCAGATCCGGGCGTGGTGCTACGTCGACGACATGGTGGCCGCGCTCCTGTGCACGCTCGAGCACACGTCAGCGCCCGGTGAGAGCTTCAACGTCGGCAACGCGCGCTCGGCGGTGACGATCTACGACCTCGCACAGCGGATCAAGCGCCTCACCGGCTGTCCAGGCGAGATCGTCTTCCAGCCGCTGCACTACACCGACGTCGAGCTGCGGATCCCGAATGTCGACAAGGCGCGCGAGCTGCTCGGGTTCGAGGCGCAGGTCGAGCTGGACGAGGGCCTGGAGCGGACGATCGCCTGGTACCGCTCGCGCGCCTTGACAGGAAGTAAGTGATCACTTACTATCCGGAGCGATGAACGTGGCCACGACGACCCGCATGTCGGCCGAGGAGCGCCGCGAGGCGATCCTCGAGGCTGCTCGCGACGAGTTCGCGGCCGCCGGCTTCCACGGCACCTCGACGGAGACGATCGCCGAGCGCGCCGGGATCTCCCAGCCTTATCTCTTCAGGCTCTTCGGCACGAAGAAGGAGCTGTTCGTGGCGAGCGTTCGCCGCTGCTTCCGAGAGACGCTCGAGACGTTCCAGCGCGCCGCCGAGGGGAAGCGCGGGGAGGAAGCCCTCCATGCCATGGGCGAGGCCTACACGGCCCTCCTGGCCGACCGGAGCCGCCTCCGCCTGCAGATGCAGGCCTACGCCGAGTGCGACGACCCCGAGGTGCGTATCGTCGTGCAGGAGGGGTTCGGCGACATCTACGGCTGGGTCGAGCGTGTCTCCGGCGTCGACTCTGCGGCGGTGACCGCCTGGTTCGGCCACGGCATGCTGCTCAACGTGATCGCCTCGATGGACCTCCTGGAGTCCGAGGAGAGCTGGGCCAAGCGGTTGATCGAGGGCTGCAGGGAGCCGGCCTGACGGGAAGGTCCCGTCTCTTTTTTTCGTCTATAGGTAAGTGACTACTCAGTCTCCAAAGGAGCAAACGATGTTCGAGAGGACTGGTTCCAGGGCGCGGACGCTCTGGACGCTCGCGATCACCTCGGTCGCGCTCTTCATGGTCGTGCTCGACAACCTCGTCGTCTCGACCGCTCTTCCGGTCATCCGCGTCGACCTCGGCGCGTCGATCGAGCAGCTCGAGTGGACGGTGAACGCGTACACGCTGACATTCGCCGTCTTCCTGCTGACCGGCGCCGCACTCGGCGACCGCTTCGGGCGGAGGCGGATGTTCGCCGCGGGGATCGGACTCTTCACCGTCTCGTCGGCGGCAGCGGCACTGGCGCCCTCGATGGGCGCCCTGATCGCGGCCCGCGCCGTGCAGGGCGTCGGCGGCGCGCTGGTGATGCCGCTCACGCTGACGATCCTGAGCGCCGCCTTCCCGGCAGAGCGCCGCGGCGTTGCGCTCGGGATCTGGGGCGCGGTCGGCGGCATCGCCGTCGCGAGCGGCCCGCTCGTCGGCGGCGCCGTGATCGAGGGCATCTCCTGGCAGTGGATCTTCTGGTTGAACGTGCCGGTGGGACTGATCCTCGTCCCGCTCGCGATCACACGCCTGGGCGAGAGCTACGGCCCCGACAAGGCGCTCGACCTGCCCGGCCTCGGGCTCGCCAGCGCCGGTTTGCTCGGCGTCGTCTGGGGACTCGTCAACGGGAACGCGGACGGCTGGACGAGCGTGGGCATCGTCGGCTCGATCGCGGCCGGGATCGCGCTCCTCGTCGCCTTCGTCGTCTGGGAGCTGCGGACCGCGCAGCCGATGCTGCCGATGGGGTTCTTCCGCAGCCGCGCGTTCTCGGCGGCGAACGCGGCCTCGCTCGCGATGTCGTTCGGGATGTTCGGCTCGATCTTCCTGCTGACGCAGTTCTTCCAGACCGCGCAGGGCTACTCGCCGCTCGACGCCGGTCTGCGCGTGCTGCCGTGGACGGCGATGCCGATGCTGGTCGCGCCGATCGCGGGCGCACTCTCCGACCGGATCGGCTCGCGGCCGATCCTCGCGACCGGGCTCGCGCTGCAGGCCGTCGGCCTCGCTTGGATCGCCGCCGTCTCGACCGCGACAGTCGGGTACGGCTCGCTCGTCGGTCCGTTCGTGCTCTCGGGCATCGGGATGGGGATGTTCTTCGCGCCGATGGCGAACGTGATCCTCGGCTCGGTCGCCCCGGCCGAGGAAGGGAAGGCGTCCGGCGCGAACAGCGCGGTGCGCGAGGTCGGCGGCGTCTTCGGCGTCGCGGTGCTCGCTTCCGTCTTCTCGCGCTACGGCGGGTACGAGTCCGCGGCGACGTTCAGCGACGGGCTGGTCATCGCCACGTGGGTCGGCGCGATCGTCGTCGCGCTCGGCGCTGCGGCCGCGCTCCTGATCCCGCGCAAGCGGCGCGAACAGGCCGTCGAAGTGGCCGAGCCCGCCTACGAGGCAGCCGCTTAGACGTGGTCCCAGCCGGCCGGGAGGCCGAGAGCCGACCACGAAGGGTCCGGCTCCCAGGCCTCCCAGCCGGTCGGGAACGGGTCGGCCGCGATCACGCGCTCCCCTTCGGCGCGGATCGCGGCCGCCTCGTCCTCGGAGACGAAGCCCCGACGGACCGCGTCCGCGAGCTCGTCCTCGTCCTTCCAGCGCCAGCGCCCATCGCGTGAGCGCACGACGTCGAGCAGCTGGTCGTGCGTGTCGAACCCGAGCGCCGTTCGCCGCAGGGGCTCCTGCAGGTTGACGTACCAGCTGTCCTCGAAGATCCAGACGCTGTGCGCGTCTCCCGGCCGGGTGAGCTGGAGGGCACCCGGCGCGCTCCAGGGGCGATCGACGAGCGGCTGGCCGAACGGCAGCGCACGCACTGCTGGGCGCTTGTACGGCGTTCCGGACGCAAGCCAGGTCACGAGCAGGTCGAGCGTGTCCTGCACGACGCGAACCGAGCACGCCAGGTGGATCTCGCCCCGCCAGACGTCGCGCATCAAGATCGCGTCCCCCGGCGCGAAGCGGTCGCTCACAGAGGCGGAGTGTAGGCTCACGCCCGATGGCCGAGACCGACGTCTTCGCGGCCCGCCCGGCGCCGTCCGAGGCGGAGGCTGCACCCGACGTCTCGGTCGTGGTCCCGATCTACGACGAGGAAGCGACGGTCGACGAGCTCTACCACCGCACGGTGACGGTGCTCGAGGAGGCAGCGATCCCCTTCGAGCTGATCTTCGTCGACGACGGCTCGCGCGACGGCACCTTCGCGCGGCTCGAGCGCATCCACGACGCCGACCCGCGCGTGCGAGTCGTGCGCTTCAAGCGCAACTTCGGGCAGCATCCGGCGATGCATGCCGGGCTCGCGCGGGCGCGCGCCGAGATCGTCGTGACGATGGACGGCGATCTCCAGAACGCCCCGGAGGACATCCCGAAGCTCGTCGAGGCGGTCGAAGCGGGCGCGGACGTCGCGAGCGGGCGGCGCGTGCGCCGCAACGACTCGTGGGGGCGCACGTTCCCGAGTCGACTGATCAACGGGATGCTGCGGCGCTTCACCCGCGTCGACATCTCCGACTTCGGCTGCGCGTTCAACGCGTACCGGCGCGGCTCGGTTGAGCCGATGCTCGGCTCGATCGGACGCCAGAAGTTCACGAAGGCGCTCGTCCTCTCCGGGGGCGCGAGCGTCGTCGAGGTGGACGTCGCGCACTCGCCGCGCCAGGGCGCCTCGCGCTACTCCCCCCTTCGCCTCACCAGGCTTGCGCTGCACGTGCTCGCCGGCTTCTGGCCGCAGCCGATCCAGTGGGCCGGCGTCGCGATCGGCGTGGTCTGCACGCTGCTCGCGACGGCGCTCGGCGTCTACGGGATCTGGTGGTGGATCGACCGCTCGAACTTCCCCGGCCCGCTGCTCGGCGGGGTCGCGGTGCTGTTCGTGCTGGGGATCCAGGGCTTCATCCTCGCGCTCGTTGGGGAGTACTTGGGCAGAATCCAGCGCGAGGTCGAGGGCAGGCCCCTCTACACGATCGAGAAGGAGCTCTAGCTTGAAGCGCGTGCTCGTCACCGGCGGCGCCGGGTTCATCGCCGCCAACTTCATCCACCACCTCCTGAAGGCGACGCCGTACGAGGTCGTGTCGCTCGACGCGCTCACCTACGCGGGCAATCCCGCGAACCTCAAGGACGTGATGGCCCACGAGCGGCTTTCGTTCGTCCACGGAGACATCTGCGACGTCGAGCTCGTCGCGGAGGTCGTGTCGGAGGTCGACGTAATCGTCAACGCGGCCGCGGAATCGCACGTCGAGAAGTCGATCGCGGAGGGCGGCTCGGAGTTCGTGACGACGAACGTCGCCGGCACGCAGATCTTGCTCGATGCGATCCGGCGCTCGCCCGTCGAGCGCTTCATCCTGATCTCGTCGAGCGAGGTGTACGGCACCGCGGAGTATGAGCCGATGGACGAGGAGCATCCGCTGAACCCGCGCTCGCCGTACGCGGCGACGAAGGCGGGTGCGGACCGGCTCGCGTACTCGTACTTCGTCACGTATGGGCTGCCGATCGTGATCGTCCGGCCGTTCAACAACTACGGCCCCCGTCAGCATGCCGAGAAGGTGATCCCGCACTTCATCACGCAGGCGCTGCGGGACGAGCCGCTGACGATCCACGGCGACGGGCACGCGTCGCGCGATTGGCTCTACGTCGACGACACCGCCGAGGCGATCGAGGCGATCATCGCCGCGCCGCTCGATTCGGTCGCCGGCGAGGTGCTGAACGTCGCAACCGGCGTCGACATCTCGGTCACCGAGATCGCCGACAGCGTGCTCGACGTCCTCGGGAAGCCGCGCTCGCTGACTGCACACGTGCCCGAGCGGCTCGGGCAGGTCGACCGGCACATCGGCTCGACCGACAAGATCGAACGGCTGACCGGCTGGAGAGCGCGGACGACGTTCGACCAGGGGCTCGCGCGGACGGTCGATTGGTACCGCGAGAACGAGGCGTGGTGGAAAGAGGTCCTGGGGCGGGCGAGCGGCGTCGCCGGCGCCTCCTCGTCCTAGGCGCGGGCGGCGCGCAGCTCGGCCTGCTCGAGGCGGCGCGCGCGCTCGACCTGTTCACGGTCGCCGTCGACCGCGATCCCGGAGCGCCCGGGTTTTCGTTTGCTGACCGCCGCGCGATCATCTCCACCGAAGACGAGCCGTCGATCGAGCGGCTGGCCGAGGCGGAGCGCATCGACGGCGCGATCGCGCCGGGAATCGACTGGCCCGTCGGCGTCGCCGCGAGGATCGCGAAGCGGCTTGCGCTCCCCCACCCGCTCTCGCCGGAGACCGCGCAGCTCACGATCTCGAAGCTGCGACAGCGCGAGCGCTTCGCCGAGGCGGGGGTGCCGCAGCCCGGCTCGGAGCTCTGCAAGAGCCTCGACGAAGCGGCTGCGGCGGCCGAGCGGTTTGGCTTCCCGTGCGTCGTCAAGGCGCCCGATCGTCAGGGCCAGCGCGGCCTCGCGCGCGTCGCGGGCGCGGACGATCTCGCTGCGGCCGTCGAGTCGGCGCTGAAGGCCTCGCGCTCAAACGCCTGTCTCGTCGAGGAGCTCGTCGAGGGGCAGGAGGTCACCGTCAACGCGTTTTCGGTCGACGGTCGCTTCTACCCGCTGACCGTCACCGACCGGGTGCGCGCGGAGCCGCCGGCGTTCGGCGTCGCGCTCGCGCACGTGTGGCCGAGTGCGCTCGAGCCTGCGGCCGTCGGTGCGGCCGTCGAGAGCGCCCGCGAGGCTGCCGCCGCGCTCGGCATCGAGAACGGCCCGACGTACACGCAGGTCGTTGTCGGCGACGGCGACGTGCGCGTCGTCGAGCTCGCGGCCCGCCTTGGCGGCGGCCACGACGCGGAGCTGTGCGAGCTCGCGCTCGGCGTCGACCTGAACGAGCTCGCGCTGGCCGCGGCGCTCGGCGAGCACATCCCGCCGCACGCGCTGACGCCGATCGACCCAGCGGGTGGTGCGGTCACGCGGTTCCTGACCGCCGGCGAAGGCGAGTTGCGGGCCGTCGAGGGCGTCGAGGAGGCGCAAGCAGTCGAGGGCGTAGCGCGCGTGCGCGTCTACCGCCGGCCGGGCTGGCACTTCGGCCCGCTCCGCGTCGGCGCCGACCGCGCGGGCGCCGTGCAGGCGGTGGGCGACTCACGCAAGCAGGCGCTCGAACGGGCGGCGGCGGCCGCGGAGCGCATACGCTTCGTCACCGCCGATGTCGACGCCAAAGCTCTCGCGTAGGCGGGCCACCTTTCTGTCCTTCCAGCCTCCCGCCGTCGGCGAGGAGGAGATTGCGGCCGTTGCGGAGACGATCCGCTCCGGCTGGCTGACCACCGGACCGCGAACCGCCGAACTCGAGGAGCGGTTCGCCGGGTACGTCGAGGCGAAGCACGCGATCGCGCTCGCGAGCGGGACCGCAGCGCTCCACCTCTCGCTGCTCGCGCTCGACGTCGGTCCCGGCGACGAGGTGATCACGTCGCCGATCACGTGGCCGGCGACGGCGAACGTAATCGTGCACGCCGGCGCGACGCCGGTCTTCGTCGACGTGCACGAAGACGACCTGAACATCGACCCCGCGCTCGCGCGCGGCGCCGTCACGGAGCGAACGAAGGCGATCATGCCCGTCGACCTCGCGGGGCAGCCGTGCGAGCTCGACCCGCTGCTCGAGCTCGGCTTTCCCGTGATCGAGGACGCGGCCCACGCGGCCGAGGCCGTCTACCGCGGCCGCAAGATCGGCTCGATCGCGGACGCGACGTGCTTCTCGCTCTACGCGACCAAGAACATCGCTGCGGGCGAGGGCGGCTTCGTAACGACGAATCGCGACGACGTGGCGGAGGCGATCCGGGACCGCCGGCTGATGCGCCGCGGCGACGGTTCGCTCTACGACCTCGGCGTGCCGGGCTACAAGGCGAATCTCAGCGACGTGCTCGCGTCGATCGCGCTCGTGCAGCTCGGGAAGGTCGAGCGGCACCGCGGGATCCGCGAGCAGCACGTCGCGCTCTACGACGAGGCCGTCGCGGAGCTCGACGGGGTCACGCCGCTTGCGCGCGACCCTCGAGACGTGCACGCGCTGCACCTGTACGTCGTGCGGATCGATCCTCAACGCGCGGGTGCGACGCGCGACGAGTACCAGCGCGCGCTCACCGCGGAGAACATCGGCACCTCGATCCATTTCCTGCCCGTGCACACCCTCACCTGGTACCGCGAGCGCTATCCGGATGTCTCGCTGCCGGTCGCCGAGCGCGCCGGCGCGGAGGTGCTCTCGCTGCCGCTCTCGCCAGCGCACTCGGACGCGGACGTCGAGGACGTGATCGCGGCGCTGCGGCGCGTCTACGAGAGATTTACGGCGTGAGCCGCCGAGCGTGGCGCATCGTCGGGACGCTCGTCGTCACCGGCCTCGCCACCGCGTACCTGATCTGGAAGATCGACGTCGGCGAGACGCTGGACACGCTCCGGGGCGCCGACCTGCGCTGGTTCTCGCTCGCGGTCGCGATCATGCTCGTGACCGTCGTCCCGATGGCGTGGCGCTGGGAGCAGCTGCTCGCGGCGCACGGGATCCGCGAGCGCCTGCCCTGGCTGGTGCGCGCATACCTGACCGCCTACACCGCGGGGCAGATCCTCCCGACCTCGATCGGCGGCGACGCGATGCGGATCTTCGAGACTTCGCGGCGACACCCAGGCCGGGGCGGTCCGGTTGCTGGCATCGTCCTGCTGGAACGCGCGCTGGGCGGCGCCGCGACGCTGACGCTCGCCGCGGTCGGACTCGCGCTCGCGATCGGCCGCTACGACGTCGGCGCCTACCTCTGGATCGAGGGTGCGTTCGTTGTCGCAACGCTCGTCCTCTCTGTCGTGCTCTTCGCGCGCCGGCTGCGGCCGCTGCTCGCGCGCTTCGTTCCGCTGCTTCGGCGGCTACGGCTCGAGCGGCCCGTGCGCGCGGTGTACGAGGCGATTCACTCCTACCGCGACCGGCCGCGGTTGCTCGTCGGCGTGTTCGTGCTCACGCTCGCGGTGCAGGCGATCCGCGTGCTCTCGATCTGGGCGACTGCGAAGGCGGTCGGGATCGACGTGTCGGTCCGACTCTTCTACGTGATGGGGCCGCTGTTCTTCCTCGTCCTGCTCGTGCCGTTCACGCTGAACGGCTTCGCCGTGCGCGAGGCGTTCTTCGTCTCCTTTCTCGGCAACGTCGGCGTCGACCCGGACGCGGCGTTCTCCGCTGGCTTTCTCTACTTCCTGGTCGTGATCGCGATCTCGCTGCCGGGTCTCGGGATCCTCGCGTGGGAGAACCTGCGACGTTGACCGCGGAAAATGCTGCGCATTTTCCGCGGGAGGTCGCGGCGGTCGTCGTGACGTACGACGGAATGCCTTGGATCGAGCGTTGTCTCGAGAGCGTTCGCGGATACCCGACCGTCGTCGTCGACCACGGCTCGACGGACGGGACGCTCGAGACGGCGCGGCGTTTCGAGCACGTGCGCGTCGTCGAGCAGGAGAACAGGGGCGTCGGCGGCGGCTGGAACCGTGGGCTCGCGGAGACGAGCGAGCCGTGGGTGCTGCTGCTGAATGCGGACGCGTGGGTGCTCGGCGACGCGGTCGAGCGCCTCGTCGCCTTCGGTGAAGAGCGCCCGCGCGCGGCGCTCGTCGGCCCGAAGCTGCTGAACACCGACGGCTCGTTGCAGCGCTCGGCGCGCGGTTTCCCGACGCCGTGGCGGCTCGCGACCGAGTACTTCTTCCTCCGCAAGCTCGCACCGCGCACGCGGGCGTTCAATGCCTTCTACGCGGCGAACTGGGACCACTCGTCTGCGCGCGAGGTGGAGTGGCTGATGGGCGCAGCGATGCTCGTGCGGCGCGCGGCCGTCGACGAGGTCGGCGGGCTCGACGAGAGCTTCTTCATGTTCAACGAGGAGTCCGACTGGCAGTACCGCATGCGCGAGGCGGACTGGGAGATCTGGTTCTCGCCGGACGCCGAGGTCGTGCACGTCGGCGGCGGCACGACCAAGCGCGAGTGGGCGCGCATGTTCGCCACGCAGGTGCGGAGCCACGTGCGCTTCGTGCGCAAGCATCGGGGCCCGGGGGCGGCTGCGCTTACGCGCGCGCTGCTGTTCACGGCGCTCGTGCTGCGCGGGCTCGTCTTCCGCGGCGAGCGGGGCGCGAGCTACCGCGCGGGGGCACGCGGGCTGCTGCGGCCGTGATCGAGCTCTACCTGCGGCTCGCGGGCGCGACGCTGCTCCTGCTCGCGCCGGGAGCGCTGGTCGCGCGGTCCGCGTCGGGCGCGCTCGTGGTCAGCCTGACGCTGATCTTCGGCGCGCTCGTCGTCGTCTTCGCAACGGGCTCGTCGCTCGCGCTCGCGCTGTGGCTGCTGCTGGCGGCTGGAATCGCAGCGATCCCAGTCGCGCTCAGGCGGCCAAGCAACAGACTGTTGCTTGGGTTCGAACAGCGCGTCTGGGTTGCCGTCCTTGGCGCCGGGATTCTCTTCGGCCTCCTGCTCTGGCGCGTGCTCCCGCCGCCGGCCGGGGATGCGCTCTTCCACCTCGCGCGCGTGCGCAAGCTCGACGCGTTCGACTCGCTCTCGCTCGAGCGGGTCGCCGAGTTCCGCGACGGCGGGCTCCATCCCGGCTACGCGTTCCCGCTCTGGCACGGGTTCCTCGCGCTCGTCGCCAGGATCGCGGGAGTGGACCCGACCCAGGTCGTGACGCGTGAGGCGGCGGTGCTCGCGCCGCTCTCGTTCCTCGTCGTCTACGAGGCCGGCAAGGCGCTCTTCCGCTCGGCCTGGCTCGGTCTCGCCGCGGTTGCCGCGACGGTCGCGCTGACCGCGCTCTCGTCGGGATCGGGGGGCGCGTTTCGGTCGCTGGCGCTCCCGGCGACGGCGGGCGGGCGGCAGCTGCTCGTCCCGGCGACGCTCGCGCTGCTCTTCTCGTACCTCCACGCACCTACGTGGAGCGGACTCGCTGTGGTCGCCGCTGCCGGCCTCGTCCTCGCGGTCGTGCATCCGACCTACGCGGTCTTCACGCTGTTCGTCCTGGCCGGGTTCGCCGTTGCTCGCGTCCTGGTTGCCCCCGAGGACCTGCGGCGGCTGGCGCTCGGGATAGGCGCTCTCGCCGTCGCGTCGGGGCTCTTCCTGGCCTGGCTCTTCCCCGTCGTCCGGACGACCGCCTCGTACACGCCGACGAACGAGCAGCTGACCGGAGAGGCGCACGGCGTCGAGCGCTACCCGGGTCAGTTCGAGGTCTCCTCGCCGAACCGGTTCCGCCTCGCGCCCGACGTGATCTCGCGCGCGGGTGCCGTCCCCGTCGCCGCGCTCTGTCTGGCACCGCTGGCGCTGCTCGCGGCGCGGCGGCGGTGGGCAGCGTTCGTCCTCGGCGGCACGGCGGTGGTGCTGGTGGTGCTGCTCGCGCCGTTCGTGTTCCCGCATCTCGTCGACGCCGTGTCGCTCTCGCAGGCGCGGCGGCTTGCGGGATTCGTCCCGTTCGCATTCGCCCTCGCCGGCGGGCTCGCGGTGCTGGCGCGGCTGCTCTCGTGGGCGCTGCTCCCTGCCGCGCTCGCCGGCGGGATCGCCGTCCAGCGGCTCTGGCCCGGTGACTTCGGCTACGTCCTCAAGGAGGGTGGGCCGACCTGGGCGGTCTGGCTCGCGCTCTGGGGCAGCCTCGCCGCGCTCGTCGCGGCCGTGTTGCTCCGGCGGCGGCTCCGCGTGCTCGAGCGCGACGACTGGCTCGTGCCGGCCGCCTGCGCGTGCTTCGTGCTCCCCGTCGCCGTCTCCACCGACTGGAACCGACCGGAGCCGCCCCAGGAGCTGAATCCGGCGCTTGTGGCGGCCTTGCGGCGTGATGTGCCACCGGGCGACGTCGTGCTGGCCGATCCGGAGACCTCGTATTGGACGGCTGCCTACGCGCCCGTCTACGTGGCCGTCTCGGCGCCTTCGCACGTCGGGGACACGGAGAAGAACCGCCCGTACGAGCGCGTCGCGGAGTGGAAGCGCTACGTGAAGACGGGCGACTTCGCGGAGCGCGTGGACTGGATCCTGCTCGACCGCCGCCGAGCGGGGCAGCTCGACTGCCGCCCGAAGGTGTACGCGGACGGCCGCTACACCCTCTGTCCGAGCCGCTGACCAGGGATTTTCGGTCAAGCCGGGCCCTGCTCGCGCCGATAACAGAGGGCGTGAAGGTCGTCCACCTGACCACGTCCTATCCGCGCCACGCCGAGGACTACGCCGGCCGCTTCATCGCAGACGTCGTCGGCGGGCTCGAGCGCCACGGCGTCGAGATCGAGGTGCTCGCGCCCGGCACGTATCGCGACTACGGCCTCGCCTACGGCGGCGGGATCGTCCACAACCTTCGCCGCCGGCCCTGGACGGCGCCCTTGATGCTCTTCTCGATGCTCCGGACGCTCCGCCGTGCGGCGAAGCGGGCCGATCTCGTGCACGCGCACTGGCTCGCCGCCGGGCTTGTCGTAGCCTTCGCCGGCCGGCCCTTCGTGATCACGTTGCAGGGCTCGGGCTCCGCCGGCCGATTCGCCGATCTCGAGCTGGCGCGCAAGGCGCCCTGGCTCGTCGGCTTCGTCCTCCGCCGCGCCCGCGTCGTCATCTGCGTCTCGGAAGCGCTGGCCGAGGCCGCACGCCGCTGCGGCGCCCGCGACGTCCGTGTGATCCCGAACGGCGTCGAGATTCCGGTCGAGATCGGCCGCGAGGTCGAGCCGGCCGAAGTCCTCTACGCGGGACGGCTGTCGCCGGAGAAAGGGATTCGCGAGCTCGTCGACGCGACGCGCGGGCTGAACCTCGTCGTCGCCGGCGACGGGCCGTTGCGCTCGCTCGTGCCGAACGCGCTCGGGTTGCTTCCGCACGCCGAGCTCGATCACCTCTACGGCCGCGCTGCCGTGGTCGTCCTGCCGTCGTACAGCGAGGGCCTCCCGCTCTGTGTCGTCGAGGCGATGGCGCACGGCCGCCCCGTCGTCGCGACCGCGGTCGGCGGCATTCCCGACCTCGTCGTGGACGGGGAGACCGGGCTGCTCGTGCCGCCAGGCGACGCCGACGCGCTGCGCGCGTCGATCGAGAAACTGCTCGCGGATCCTGCGCTTCGCCGCCGGATGGGCCTCGCCGGCCGCGAGCGGATCATCGAGCTCTGTTCGCTCGAGCACGTCACGCAGGCGACGCTCGCCGCGTACGGGCCCGAGCTCGCCGCGGCTTAGTCAGCCGGCCGCGCCCAGACGATCAGGCCGTCGCTCCAGAAGGGACGCAGCCGGTTCAGCAGCGCCAGCGTCGTGCGGGCCGCGTTCGCGACGGGCGTGCCGCGGCGCGCCGGCGTACGGTAGTAGGCGATCTCCTCGACCCGCCAGCCGTTCCGGGCGAGCAGCGTGCGCAACGTCTGCGGGCTGTGCCAGGCGGTGTGGTCCTGATGAACGAGCTCCGAGCCGGTCACGGGGGCGAGGAAGTTCAACAGGCGGTACGCGTTCGGCGTCGTCACGAGCAGCACGCCGTCGGGCGCGGCAAGCTCGCGCATCGCGCGCAGGAACGGACCGGGCTCGTCGAGGTGCTCGATCACCTCGCCGGCGACGACGACGTCGAACGGCTCGAGGCCGAGCGCGCGCACGGCCTCGGGTGACTGCGCGTCGACCGTGTGCGCCTCGTAGCCGCGCTCGCGCGCCCACGCGACGCCCTCCTCCGCGTTGTCGAGGCCGACGAGCGAGGACGTGACGTCGGCGAGCCGCGCGTGTAGCCACACGCCCTCGGCCTGCTTCGCCTGCATCTGGCGCTCGTCCACGAACCCGATGTGCGCGACGCGCTTGCCGCGACACGTGTCGAGCGTCGCTTCGAACCGGTCAACTGGCCCGCGCCGCGGCAACCTGTGCCGCCACCGCACGCTCTCCTCCGCGCTCATCGGCTTCAGTATCTAGGCTGGCCGCGATGCCAGCGCCCGCGGTCGTGGTCGACGTCGGCTTCGTCAACGGGCTCGCGGCGCTTCGCTCGCTCGGCCGCGCGGGGATCACGACGTACGCGGTCGACCACCGGCCTGCGGCGCTGGGCTTTCGGTCGCGTTACGGAGCGCGCGTGCTCGCGCCGGAGCCGTTGCGCGACGAGGACGGATTCGTCGAGGCGGTGGCAAGGCTCGGTGCGGCGGTCGTCTTCCCCACGCACGACGAGGGGCTCGTTGCGATCGCGCGCCACCGGGACGAGCTCGGCGCGCTCTGTCCGTTTCCGCGCGACCTCGAGCGCATCCAGCGCAAGCGGGTGCAGCTCGAGGCCGCGCGCGACGCGCCCGAGACGCGCTTTCCGGCAAGCGCCGCAGAGGCCCGCGCGGCCGCGGAGGAGGTCGGTTTCCCCGTGCTCGTGAAGCCGTCCGAGCCGGTCGGCTTTCGCCAGCGCTACGGGCGGCAGGCGATCCGCTGCGAGACCCCACGGGAGGTCGAGGAGGCGTTCGCGCTCGCCGAGCCGTTCGACGCGATGGTGCAGGAGCTGATCCCCGGCGGCGACGAGACGCTCTTCACGCTCGGCTCCTACCTCGACGAGTCGCTCGAGCCGCTCGGGCTCTTCTGCGGGCGCAAGCTGCGCCAGACGCCGCGCGGGATCGGGACGGCGCGCGTCGCCGAGTCGGTCTGGGTGCAGGAGGTGGTCGACGCGGGCCTCGAGCTGCTGCGGCGGCTGGGCTGCAACGGGCTCTCGCAGGTCGAGTTCCGGCTCGACCCCCGCGACGGACGCTTCAAGCTGATGGAGGTGAACCCTCGGCTGTGGCAGTGGCACTCGCTTGCCGCGGCGTGCGGTGTCGACTTCCCGCTGATCGCGTACCGCGATCTCACCGGTCAGCGTCGGGAGCCCGTGCGCATGGACGGACGTCGACGGCGCTGGGCGATCGTGCTCATGCCCGGCGAGCGGCCGGTGGTGCCGCGGCCGCCGTTCGTCGAGGCGACGTTCGCGCGCGACGATCCCAAGCCCGCGCTCGTGCACGCCGCGCGGCTGCTGCGGTGAGCGAGGCGCACGCACGCTGGGTGCTCGACTCGATCGGTGCGGATCTCGACGTGCCGTACGTGGAGAGCGAGTGGGCGCAGGTCGACCGCGGCGAGCGGCCGGAGCAGCTCGGCGTCGCGCAGGGATTCTTCGATCTCGCGCGGCTCGAGGAACGTAGGGGCACGCGCGACCGGCACGGGCGCTTCCCGGCTGCCGCCAGCGCGTTCGATCCGCTCGACCCGCCGCTCGAGCGGTTGCGCGAGTCCCTCGGCGTGGCTGCGCCGCGGCCGCTCGGCGCGCAGTTCGCGGTCGCGCTCACGCACGACGTCGACGTCCTCTGGCGCTGGACGCGCCGCGGTGTCAAGGGCGCGTTGTGGCGCGCGAGGCACGGCGATGTGCGCCAGCTCGTCGACCTCGCGCGCGCGCCGCTCCATCGCGTGCGCGGCACGGATCCGTGGTGGCGCTTCCGCGAGGTCGTCGAGGCGGAGCGCGCGTGCGACGCGCGCTCGACCTTCTTCGTGCTCGGCGGGCATCGAGCACCGGAGGACGGGCCCGACTGGGGGCCGCTGCGGCCGTGGCTGATCGAGACGCTGCACGCGGCCGGCGCCGAGATCGGGCTTCACCCCTCCTACCGCGCAGCCGACGATCTCGCGCTGGTTGAGGAGGAGAGGCGCGCGCTGGAAGTGTTCGCGGGCCCGGTCGACGGCGTGCGCTACCACTATCTCCGCGTCGACCCGCTGCGCAATCTCGCACCGCTCCCGTTCCGCTACGACTCGTCGCTCGGCTACGCGGAGGCACTCGGCTTCCGTGCCGGGATCGCCCGCCCGTTCCACCCTTGGGATCACGACCGCAACGCCCCGGCCGACATCTTCGAGATCCCGATGGCCGTGATGGACGCCACGCTCGCGGAGCCGCACTACCTCGGCCTGAAGCCCAACGAGGCCGAGCGGCGCCTGCTCGCGCTGCTCGACCGTGCGGCCGAGGCCGGCGCCGCCTTCTCAGTCATCTGGCACACGGAGCGTTTCGACCCAGCGACCGCGCGCGGCTGGGACCGCCTCTACCTCCGCCTGATCGACGCGATCCACGAGCGCGGCGGCGTCTGCGTCAGCGCCGGTGAGCTCGCGGCGAGAATGTCGGCGTGAAGGTCCTGCTCGTGACGATGTACTGGCCGCCCGCGGGAGGTGTCGGCGTGCAGCGGCCGTTGAAGTTCGCCACGCACCTGCCGGCCCTGGGGATCGAGACGCACGTGCTTGCACCGGACGACCCGAAGTGGATCCACCGCGACGAGGAGCTGCAGGCGCCGACGCAGGCGTGGGTGCACCGAGCGCGCTACGTCGGTCCGCGCGGCCGCCTGCCCGCGGAGGAGCTGCACGGCGCTCGGGCGCTCGAGCGTGCGGCGAAGATGGCGATGCTGACGTACCGCCGCGTGCTCGTGCCCGACGAGAACGTGACGTGGAACGCGACGGCGATCCCGGCTGCGATCAGAATCGTGCGCGCGGAAAAGATCGACGCCATCGTGACGACGAGCCCGCCGAGCTCCGTGCACCTGATCGGCGCCGCGGTCAAGCGTGCGACCGGGGTGCGCTGGATCGCGGATGTCCGCGACTCGATGACCCGGAACGCGGACCGTCGCGTCGAGAGCATGGCCGTGCGCGCGAAGGAGAAGACGCAGAGCGCAGTTGCGCGCCTGATCGCCCGCTACGCGGACGCGTCTGTCGCCGTGACCGACTTCATCGCCGACGAGCTGCGCGCCTTCGAGCCGAAGGGAGCCGTCGCGGTGATCCCGAACGGTGCGGACTTCGACGAGTTCGCGGGGCTCCAGCACCACGCGTCCGATCGTTTCCGGATCACGCACACGGGCGCGTTCTTCGGCAAGCGCGACCCGCGCCCGTTCCTGACCGCCTTCGGGCGCGCGGACCTGCCCGACGCCGTCGCGCGCTTCGTCGGCGACTTCCGCGCCACCGACCGCGAGTGGGCCCAGGGACTGGACCTCGGAAACCGGCTCGAGCTCCACCCCTACGTGCCGCGCCGCCGGTCGCTCGCCTTCCAGCGCGACTCGGAGGCCTTGCTCCTGCTCCTGCCCGAGGTGCCGGGCCGCGGCGCCGCCGTGCCCTCGGGGAAGGTGTTCGAGTACCTCGCAGCCGAGCGGCCGATCCTCGCCGCCGTGCCGCCGGACGGGGCGGCCGCGGACCTCGTGCGCGAGGCCGGCGCAGGCGTCGTCGTCCCGCCCGGCGACGTGGACGCGATCGAGGCCGCGCTGCGCGACTTGCACACGCGCTGGCATGCGGGCGGGCTGAACGGCACGCCGCTCGCGCCGGAGCTCCGGGGGCGGCTCGACCGCCGCGCACGCGCCGACGACCTCGCGCGACTGCTGCGGAGCCTTCCGTGACGCGCTTCCTCTTCCTCGCCACGGTCTTCTGCGTCACCTTCGAGAAGGTGCACTGGTCGGTCGGAGGGACGGTCACGCTCGCCGACGTCCTGACGATCCTCTTCCTCGCCTCGTTCGCGCTCGACCGGCTCGCGTTCGACGACTGGCGGGTGACGCGGACCGCTGCCCTCGCGATCGCGCTCGCCGGCGCGTTCCTCGCCGTCTACCTCGCCGGCTTCTTCAACGTCGAGACGCTGCAGGGCCTGAACCAGTTCGCAAAAGGACTCGTGAAGTTCGCGCTCCACTTCGGCTTCCTGGCCGCGGGCGTGGCGTATCTCGCGCGGCACAGTCGCGACTTCGCGTTCCGCGCCTTCGGCGTCTTCGTCGCGGGGATGGCCGCCAACGCGGGCTACGGACTCGTGCAGCTCCTCACCGCTCGCGCTGGAGTGAACCTCGACGCGCACCTCCTGAGCCCGCTGACCCGCGGCGCGAGCCAGATCAACGTCTATGGCTCGGTCGGCGGGACGGAGAGCGTCTACCGCGTGAACGCGCTCACGGGCGACCCGAACCATCTCGCGATCATGCTGCTTGTGCCGCTACTTTCGGTCACGCCCGTCTATCTCCGCACCCGCCGGCCGTGGCTCGGCGCCCTACTCGCCGGACTGCTTCTCGTCGAGCTCGCCACGCTCTCGCGCAGCGGTCTGCTCGGCCTCGGCGTCGGCGTGCTCATCCTCTTCGCGCAGTACCGCACCGAGTTCCTCTCGCGCGCGCTGGCGATCCCGCTCGTCCTCCTCGGCGCGGTGCTCGCGTGGATCGTGTCGCGCCGCCTCTCGTTCTTCGAGGAGGTGATTCGCTCGCGCATCCAGACCGGCGACCGCGCGAGCTCAGCGCATTTCGGCGTCTACGGCTTCATCCCAGACGTGCTACAGACCCACCCACTGTTCGGCTTCGGCCTGAACAACTTCTCGGTGTACTACGAGTTCGTAACCGGTAAGGCGAACTGGGGCCCGCACTCGTTCTACGTCGCGCTCCTCGTCGAGACGGGCCTCGTGGGCACTGCGCTCTTCGCGCTCTTCCTCTGGTGGCTCTTCCGACGCCTGCGCGAGGCGCGCCAGTTCGAGCCGCGGCTCGCGTGGGGCCTGACCGCCGCGCTCATCGGGACGATGGCCGCGAACGCCTTCTACCTGACGATGCAGTTCTATTACTTCTACGTCCTGGCGGCCTTCGCGCTCGCGCTGCCGCTCGTCACCCGTGAGCCTCGCCGACAGCCTGCGTGAGCACGAGCGGGCGTGGAACCAGCGCCCGCTCCTCCGCCGCATCTACCGCGACTGGTTCGCGTTGCTCGCGTCCCGGCGCTCCCACGTTCCGGGGAAGACGATCGAGCTGGGCTCCGGGATCGGTCGGCTGCGCGAAGCGTTCCCCGACCTCGTCACGACCGACGTCGAGCCCACTCCCTGGGCGGACGCGGTCGTGGACGCAGGAGCGCTGCCCTACGGCGACGGCGAGCTTGCGAACATCGTCATGCTCGACGTCTTCCACCACCTGGCGCGGCCCGCCGCGTTCCTCCACGAGGCGCGCCGCACGCTGGCGCCCGGCGGCCGCGTCGTGATGCTCGAGCCGTACTTCTCGCCGGTGTCGACCCTCGGGTATCGCCTGCACCACGAGCCGGCAGACCTGGACGCCGATGGGTTCGCCGAGACCGATGCCACCGACCCGCTCGACGCGAACCAGGCCCAGACCACGCTCGCCTTCTTCCGCCAGCGTCCGGAGTACGAGCGGCGTTGGCCGGAGCTACCGATCGTCGAGACGCGGCTGCTGGCGCTCCTCGTCTATCCGCTCTCGGGCGGGTTCTCGCGACGGCAGTTCGTCCCGAACGCGCTCTATCGGCCGCTCTCCGCGGTCGAGCGCGTGCTCTCGCCGCTCCTTCCGCTTGCGGCGACCCGCTGCCTCGTCGTCCTCGAACGCCGCTAGGGCTTCCGCGCGGCGATCTTCACCGAGCCGGCGATCGCGCGGGCGGGCGTCCGTTCGAGGGCGCGCTCGAGGCCGAAGACCGGCCGGATCAGACGGCGCGGAAGGGACGGGTGCAGGAACTCGAACGGCTCCGCGACCTCGACCTCGAGGCCGGCCTCCTCGAAGAGCCCGCGCAGCTCGAGCGCGCGGAAGGCCGTCTCGTGCGGGAGCTTGTGACGCAGCCGGCGCAGCACCTGGAAGCGCCGCTCCGCCCACACCTGCGGGTTCGCGCGGTTCGGTTCTGTGAACGCGAATCTGCCGCCGGACCGAACGCGCGGTACGACGGTGTCGAAGAACACACGGACGTCGACGTGATGGAGGACGCTGATACCGACCACCGCGTCGAACTCGCCCCCCGGCAGACCTTCTCCCGTCTCGATGTTCGCGACGAGCACCCGAGCGCGGCCGTCGACGCGGTCGCGGCAGCGCTCGACGCTCGCCTCGCTGATGTCGACGGCCGTGAGCTCACAGCCGGACTCGACGAGCCGTCTCGTGAACTCTCCCGTTCCGCAACCGACCTCGAGGCAGCGCACGCCCGGCCCGAGCTCTGCCGCCTCGATCAGGAAGCGCCCGCGACGATCCGCGCGGATCTTCCCGGCCGGGCTCGACCAGCCCCAGATGTGCTCGAGGTCGCCGCGCGCGAGACGCTTGCCCTGCTCGCGTTCCGCGGCGTACCGCTCGGAGTTCACCACGATTCCGTCACCCCCGGTCCCGACTCGATGTCCGCGACGATGTCGCCGCCTGGAGCCTTCCGGATCGAGTACACGCCCAGATCCCCGAGTTGCACTCGCTGTAGCCCGCCGGTCGCCGCCTGCGGGCCGATGAAGAAGCGCGGCCGGAGCCCACGCAGCTGCGCGAAGGGGCGTGTACCGGCGGTCGTCGGCAGGTAGCGGTAGGGGTAGGCGGGCGTGTGGTCGGCGTAAATCTGTACGAGCTCGAAGTAGCGCGAATCGGCGAAGGGCCAGTACGAAGGGACGAGCGCGATCTCACCCGGCTGCAGGCGCGAGTCGACGTAGCGCTTCGCGGGCTCGACGACCCCCGCGAAGCGTGCCTGCTCAGCCGCAGGCCCCTCGCGGTCGCGCCACGCGGGCCACATGAGGTAAAGAACGACCGGCCACGCAAGCAGCGGCAGGGCTGTCCGCGGTTCGCGACGCAGCATCCAGAGCAACGAGAAGCTCGCGAAGACGAACGCCGGCGCGAAGTAGTGAACGTTCGGAGGGCGCGCGAAAGCCATGACGCCCATTGCGAGCGCGCCGACCGTCCAGACGACCGGAAGCGGATTGCGACGCGCGAGGCCGAGGAACCCCGCGACGAGCGCCAGGAAGAAGACGAGCATCACCTGCGTCCCGACGATCGACTGAAGATCCGAGAAGGGTGTCGAGAACGGTTTGACGCCCTCCTGCACCCCCTGGCCGCTCAGGTTCTTCGTCAGATAGACGAGAGCGCGGAGGCCGTCCGGCACGTCGATCGTCACGGGGAAGAGCATCCCCGCGGCGAAGCATGCGACCAGCGCCGTGTAGAAGCGAAGAACGTCGAGGCGCGTCAAGCCGAGCGCAACAACCAACGTGCCTGCCAGCAGAACGCCGAGCTCGGCCTGACCGGCGGTGAGCGAGAACGGGAGGTGCGCGACGTTCACGGACAACGCAGCGGCGAGCCAGACGAAGCAGGCTGCCGCGGCCAAGGCCGCGTGGGACCTCGCCCACGCGTTCGCGCGGCGCGGCAGGCCAGCGACGTCCTGCTCCGCGGCGGGACGCCACAGCGAGGCGAGCGCTAGCGCGGGCAGCAGCCCGAACGCGTGCAGCTTCACCATCACCGCGAAGCCCACGAGGAATGCGGCCGCACAGTACGCAGCCGCCGACCGGCGCTCGAGCGCGCGCGCAATCGCGAACGCGAACACGATGCACAGGACCGTGAGCAACACGTCGGGGCGCAGCTGAATCGACATCGCGACGAGGCCCGGCGCAGCGATCCAGAGTAGGCCTGCGGAGAGCCCCCACGTCCAGTGGCGGAACAGTCGCGCCGCGAGCAGGAACGAGAGCAGCGCGCCGGCCATGTAGAACACCATCGCGAGACCGCGGAACGTTCCACGGGCGCGGTCCAGATCGAGCATCGTCCGGTCGACGAAGGCAAGCCGCGCGGACTCCGACAGGCTGTGCTCTTCGAGCAGCGCCTCGGCGCCGAAGGCGACTGCGGCCGCTTCGGTAATCGGCAGGCCCGGATGGTCAACGAAGGTGACGGGGCGCCCGAGCATCATGTTGAGCGCCGATCCCGCGTAGCTCGCATCCGCGTCGGCATACGTCCACCAGGGTGAGCGCACCGGCTGCGCGTCCACGACGAGCGCTGCGACGATGAGCACGGTCGCAAACGCGAGCGCAGCCCAGCGCCGCGCCCACGCCCACGCGACCGCGTCGCTCAGGCGCCCCGGCGCGTGAGCGGCGCGACCCTGAATTTCCAAAACGCGAAGGTGGTCATGCGCAGGAGCAAGGTCCCGTGCCGCCAACGGCTGATGTTCGTCTCGCCGTACGTCCGCGGCTGGTAGCGGACGGGCAGGTCGATGATCCGCAGACCGAGCCGCGCAGCCCCGAAAAGCAGGTCGAAGTCGCCGAACGGATCGAACTCGCCGAAGTAGGCGCGGCCGGCCGCGATGCGATCGTAATCTCGCCTAAGCAGGACTTTCGTCCCGCAGAGCGTGTCCTTCACCTGCTGGCCCATGATCGCCTTCAGGATCCGGGCGAAGGCGCGGTTGCCGAGCATGTTCAAGAAGCGCATCGATCCGGGCTCTATGTCGTAGACGAGGCGCGACCCGTTGACGAGCTCGGCGCGCCCTTCGAGGAGGCCTCGGTGGAACTTCGGCAGATCCTCCGGGCGCACGCTGAGGTCGCCGTCGAGGATCATCAGGACGTCGTGCTTCGCCGCGGCGAACCCGGTGCGCACGGCGTCGCCCTTCCCCTTGCCTGTCTGCGGGACGAGCCGGATGTCGTGGTCCGGATGCGCGTCGATCTGCCTGAGGATCTCGCCGCGCGTGTCGTCCGTGGAACCGCCCTCGACGAAGATCAGCTCCGTCGGCGCGCCGAAGTCGGGAATCCGCTCGATTAGCTGCTCGACGTGCCCTTGCTCGTTGCGGCAGGGGCAGACGATCGACACGCTCGTCTCGTCCAACCCGCGCGGCACTGGACGCGCTACGATCCAGTACGTCAGGCAGAGCTGGTTGAAGGGCCACATGTTCGCGACGAAGCCGTTCAGGAACGTCGAGAGCAGCGGCACCTGTTTCGGGAACAGGATGCGCGACTGGCGCAGGACCGGCTCGAACCCGGCCAGCTCGAGCAGGTTCATCACGTCGTGCGGAGCGACCCAGTTGCGGAGCGGCTTGCGCGGCTTCATGCGGAGTGCCTCGGCGAGCTTGACGACGGGACGCCACGCGCGGCTGTACGAGTGGATGACGACGCGCGTGCGCTCGTGCGAGTGCGCGGCGACGCGGCGAAACACCTCGAGCAGGTCGTGCACGTACGGCATCAGGTCAGAGAGGACGATGTAGTCGAAGGTCTCTCCGAGGTCGACGTCTTCGCCCGCGCGCTGCTCGAAGCGCAACCCAGGGTACTGCTGCCGCGCGCGCTCGATCATCCGGCCCGAGACGTCGATGCCAACGCCCTCCGACGGCTCGAGCGCGGCGAGAAGATCGCCTGAGCCGCAGCCGATCTCGAGCACCCGGGTCTGGCGCGCCACGTGGAAGCGCATCAGCTGCTGGACGAGCCGGTGGTAGGTGCGGTTCCGGCGCCGCCAGCGGGGCTCGTCGTCGGCGAAGCGGTCGAAGAACGCCGCCAGCTCGACGTACGGGTCCGTGCCGACGCGCTCTTCGGGGGCGATCGCCATGGCCATCGGCCTTCGATCGTAGATGAGCAGAATGACCGACCATGCGCGTCGCCGTCCTGACAACGTCCTACCCACGCAGGCCCGGCGACACCGCCGGGCTCTTCATCGCCGACGCCGTGGAGCGCCTGCGCCGTCGCGGCGTTGAGGTCGAGGTCGTCTCGCCTGCCTCCTTCCGGCACTTCGGGCTCGCCTACGGCGCCGGGATCGTCGGGAACGCGCGCGGCCGGCCCTGGCTGGCTCTCCTCCTGCCCCTGTTCCTGATCAGCTTCTTCCTCGCAGCCCGGCGCGCGGCGCGGGAGGCAGACGTCGTCCATGCGCACTGGCTGCCCTCGGCGGCCGTGGGGCTGCTCACGCGGCGGCCGGTCGTTGCCGAGCTTTGGGGCACCGACATCGTGCTCGCGCGGCGCCTGCCCCGGCTCGCACGGCCGGTCCTGCGGCGCGCACGGGTCGTGGTCGCGCCGTCGTCGTGGCTGGCAGAGCAGGCGCGCGGCCTCGGCGTGCCCGAGATCCGCGTGATTCCCAGCGGCGTCGACGTGCCCGAGACCGTCGCCGAGGAGGCCGAGCCGCCGTCGGTGCTCTACGCCGGGCGTCTCTCAGCCGAAAAGGGCGTGCTCGACCTCGTCGAGGCCGCGGACGGCTTCCCGCTCGTGGTCGCCGGTGACGGGCCGCTCCGCGAGCAGGTCCCAGGCGCGCTCGGCTTCGTCGAGCACGAGCAGCTCGAGCAGCTCTACGCCCGCGCGGCCGTCGTCGCGTGCCCGTCCTACCGCGAGGGCTTCGGTGTCGTGTGCGCCGAGGCGATGGCTCACGGGCGAGCCGTCGTCGCGAGCGCGGTCGGAGGCTTCCTCGACCTCGTCGAAGACGGCGAGACCGGGATTCTCGTTCCCCCCGGCGACGTCGCCGCGCTGCGCGAGGCGCTGCGGCGGCTGCTCGCGGACGCCGAGCTGCGCCGCCGCATGGGCGAAGCGGGACGCGCGCGGATCCGCGAGCACTTCTCCTGGGACGCCGTCACAGAAGACACGCTTGCGGTGTATCGCGAGGCGTTAGGCAACAGGCGGTAACCCTGCGAGCCGCTCCCGGTCGTCGTCTGTCAGTCGCGTCGTCGCGGCGCCTTTTGCGCCCGGATAGACTCGTCAAGCGGATGCGGTCGTCGTTTGGGGCACTGGTTGCGATCGCAGCCGTTGTGCTCGCATTCGCGTGGCCGATGCAGGGCAGGTCACTCGGAGAACTCTCCAACTACGCACTCGTGAAGTCTCTGGCGTCTGGGACCGCGAGAATCGATCAGACACGGTTTGAGGTCGGCGACCTCCCGGCCGGCGATTTCCGGACGTTCGGAGGGCACACGTATTCGGACAAGGCGCCCGGACTGGCGCTTGCGACCGTGCCTGCGTACGTCGTTCTGAGGGGGCTCGGGATGCGAACGACCGGCGATCCGACAGAAGCGCTGTGGGCGCTGCGCCTATGGGGTGCGGTAATGCCTGCGCTGCTGCTGCTCGTAATTGCGCGCGCTCTCGCTGAGCGAGTGGCACCTGGATATGGAACCGCGACAGCTGTCGCGATTGGGGCGGGAACGCTGATCCTGCCATTCGCGACGCTGTTCTACTCCCACGTCCTCTCGGCCTTGCTGGTTCTCGCGTCGTTCGCGCTGCTGTGGACGGAACGGGAGGGGCCGCCGCGGCTCGTACGGGTGGGCGCCGCCGGAGTCGTGATCGGATTCGCGATCGCCACCGAATACCCGACGGCCCTGGCCGCGGTGGTTTTCGGCCTCTACACGATCTTCCGACCACCACGCATCTCGCGCGGCGCCCTCTACGCGGCCGGCGTCCTGACGGGAGTGATCCCGCTTCTGATCTACAACGAGTGGGCCTTCGGCTCGATAACGCATCTCTCCTACTTCGGTGACGAACTCTCACGTGGGAACCTCACGGGCCGGATGGAGCCGAGCCTGATCAATGGTCTCTTCACGTATCTATCGCTTCCCGGTCTAGTCGTGCTCTCCCCGGTGCTCGCTTGCGGCCTCGTCGGGCTCTGGCTTCTCTTCACGTCCGGGAAACAGGCAGAAGCGCTCACGATCGTGATCGTGCTCGGAACGTTCACGATCTACAACGCGAGCCTCCCAGGAGTTGAATACGACGCATTCCTCTCTGGGCCCCGGTATCTCGTGCCGGTCCTGCCGCTTGCGGCGATTCCCACCGCGTTGACGTTCCGCAGATGGCCACTTACGACATCCGCGCTGGCGCTCGTCTCGATCGTCCTGATGAGCGTGCTAACTGCGTCGCAAGTCCATGCCGGCGCCCGCGCGGACGCTGATTGGTTCGGCGCGTTGGTCGAGCGGTCATTCCCTCAAACCGCTGCAGACGTTGTCGGCGTAACGGGATGGTATGCAATTGTCCCGTTCTTCCTAGGGCTCGCCGCAGCGGTGGTTCTGGCCGCTCTCGCCACGGCGAGCGTGCGCTCGGATCCGGGCGATCAGCTCCTCGCAGGGCTCGCGGTAATCGCTTGGGCTGCAGCGGCAATCTTCGCCCCTTCGACTACCGACGGACGCGCCGCGACCTACGCCGGGTACGTGCCTCCTCTTCTCGTCCTGATCGCCTTCGCCGCGGTGGTCGGGACCGCGGCCCGGCGCGTCGACCGTGGTGGCGCCTCGCGCGGCCGAGCTGGATCCTGTGTCGAAAACAGCGTCCCTATCGAGACGCTTGACAGGACGCTCGCCCGGTGACGAGACGTCTCCTAGGCGAACGCGCGAAGCGCGGCCGCGACGCGGTCGAGGTCGGCATCCGTCAGCCGCGTGTGGAAGGGAAGCGCGAGCGCGCGCTCGTAGGCGGCGTCAGCGCCCGGGAACGGCCCCTGATCGCGGTAGGCCGCGAGGCGGTGCAGGGCGTGCGTGCCGATCTGCGCCTCGACTCCCTGCGCGCGGAGCCCGGCGAGCGCCTCGTCGCGCCGGTCGAGCTGCACGACGTAGGCCTGCCAGCCGTGCACGTCGCCGTCGTCCGGCCGCGGGAGATCCACGAGTCCACCCAGCCGCTCGGCGTACCCGGCGGCGACGCGCGTGCGCGCCGCGAGCAGCTCGTCGAGACGGCGCACCTGCGGGATCCCGACCGCGCAGAGGATGTCGGCGAGCCGGTAGTTCGGCCCCGGAACGCGGATCTCGAAGTCGCCGCGCGGCTCGATGCCGTGGTGCCGCATGCGGCGCACCGCGTCGGCCTGCGACTCGTCCGCGGTCGTGACCGCGCCGCCCTCGCCGGTCGTGACGATCTTCCGCGGGTGGAACGAGAGGCAGCCGAGCGCGCCGAGGCTCCCGCACGGGCGTCCCTGCGACCGGGCGCCGAGCGCGCCGGCGGCGTCCTCGACGATCGGGATCTCCTCGGGAACCTCGGCGCGCAGGGCGTCCCAGTCGAGCGGCCGGCCGAAGAGGTGAACGGCGAGGACCGCCCGCGTGCGCGGCCCGAGTGCGGCGGCGACCTGCGCCACCTCGAGGTTCATCGTCCGCGGATCGACGTCGACGAGCCGCGGGTGAGCCCCCGCGAGCGCGACGACGTTGGCCGTGGCCGGAAAGGTGTACGCCGGCACGACGACCTCGTCGCCGGGCCCGATCCCGAGCGCGACGACGGCCAGGTGCAGCGCCGCCGTCCCGGACGAGACCGCGACGGCGTGCGGGACGCCACAGACGCGCGCGAGCTCGCCCTCGAACTCTGCCACCTTCGGGCCCATGGTCAGGAAGCCGCTCTCAAGCACCTCCGCGACGGCTTTGGCCTCCTCGGCCCCGACGTCGGGACGAGCGAGCCGTATGGGTTCACCCACGGCGCACGACGAGGTTCCCGAGCACGAGCACGTCCATCTTCGTCTTCGCGAACGTGTCGACCGCGTGCTGCGGCGTCATCACGATCGGCTCGTTCTCGTTGAACGACGTGTTCAGCACGATCGGAACGCCCGTGAGGACCGCGAACGACTTGATCAGCTCGTAGTAGCGCGGCGCGACCTCGCGCTCGACGGTCTGGAGACGCCCGGTGTCGTCGACGTGGTTGACCGCCGGGATCTGCGAGCGCTTCTCGGGCCGCGTCTTGTAGACGAGCACCATGAACGGCGACGTGTAGTCCTGCTCGAACCAGTCGCCCGTCGCCTCTGCGAGGATCGACGGTGCGAACGGGCGAAAGGGCTCGCGGTGCTTGATCCGCGCGTTCAGGATGTCCTTCATGTCGTCGCGCCGCGGATCGACGACGATCGAGCGGTTCCCGAGCGCGCGCGGGCCGAACTCCATCCGCCCCTGGAACCAGCCGACGACGTCGCCCTCGACCATCCGCCCTGCGATGTGGTCGAAGAGCGCGTCGTCGTCGAGCCGCTCGAACGAGAATCCGGCTTCCTCGATCGCCTGCGCGCATTCCTGCTCCGTGAACTGCGGCCCCGTGTACGCGTGCTCCATCACGAAGCCGCGCGGCTCCTCGAGCACCTGGTTCCAGACGTAGTACGCGGCCCCGATCGCGATCCCGGAGTCGCCGGCCGCGGGCTGGACGTAGACGCCCTCGAACTCCGTCTCCGGGCGGATGCGGCCGTTCGCGACCGCGTTCAGCGCGACGCCGCCGGCAAGGCAGAGATTCGTCGAGCCGGTGCGCCGCCGCGCGGAGCGCACGAGGTGGAGATAGGCCTCCTCGAGCATTGCCTGGAGCGCCGCCGCCACATCCTCGTGCTGCTTCTTCAGCTCCGTGCGCGGCTCGCGCGCCGGCCCGAACGCCGCCTCCATCCGCTCGGAGTAGAGCCGGCCGATCGTGGGCGTCTGCTCGTCCCACGTCATGTCGACGCCTTCCTTGTGGTGGACGAAGTAGTCGAGCTCGAGCTCGAAGAGGTCGCCGTCGAGCTGCACGAGCTCACGCATCGTCGCCAGGTGCCGCTCGGGATCGCCGTAGGGCGCAAGGCCCATCACCTTCCCCTCGTCGCCGTACTTCGGGAAGCCGAGCCACTGCGTCACGGCGGTGTAGAAGATCCCCAGCGAATGCGGGAAGAGCACGCGCTCGAGCACCTCGAGCCGGTTGTCCCGGCCGCGCGAGAGCATCGTCGAGGCGAAGTCGCCGAAGCCGTCGAGCGTCAGCACCGCCGCCTCCTCGAACGGCGAGACGAAGAACGCGCTCGCGGCGTGCGCGAGGTGGTGCTCGACGTTGTGGAAGTCGGCGCGCAGCGCTTCGGGGGCCACGCCGAGCGCTTCCGCCACCTGCGTCTTCACGTCGCGCACCTTCGTCGCGTTCTTGAATCGCTCCATCACGAAGCGCGGGCTCGGGCGCGTGAGGATTGTGCGCACGACCTTCGCGCCGATGTTCGCCCGCGGGTCGCGCCCGATCGCGACGTGGTCGAGCTCACGCGGATCGAGCCTGGCGTCGTCCAGGCACCAGCGCGCCGCGAGCTCGGGAAAGCCGGCGCAGTGCTTGACGCGGTTCAGCCGCTCTTCCTCGACTGCGTTCACGAGTACGCCGTCGATCACGAGCGCCGCGGCCGCGTCGCCGTGGAAGGCGTTCAGCCCGAGAATCGCCGTCACGAGACCGTCGTCGCAGCCAGCTCGATCGTCCGCCCATTGGCCTCGATCGCGGCGAGCGCGAGCTCGAGCACCTGGAGCCCCTCCTCGCCTGTCACGGCGACCGGCGCGTCGCCCAGCACGGCATCGACGAACGCATCGAGCTGCGCGCGGATGGGCTCCTCGCGAGGGATCGCGTACCGGGTGACGTTCCCCTCTGTGACCCCGTCGAAGACGTCGAGCTCCGGCCAGCGCTCGGTCGCCTGGGCGTTTTCGTACAGCGTCAGGTGCTGCTCGAGGTAGTCGACGACGAACATCCCGCGCTCGCCGGTGACAGTCAGCTGACGCACCTTGGTCGGCGTCAGCCAATTGACTTCGAGCAGGCCGATCGCGCCGGAGTCGAAACGGAGCAACGCTGCGAGCAGGTCCTCGCGCGTGCCATGCGCTTTGCGGTCGGTCTCGGACGAGATGCGTACGGGTGTGCCGGCGAGGCGGCACATGATGTCGAGGTCGTGCGTGGCGAGGTCGTGCGCGACGCCGGTGTCGCCAATCCGGCGCGGAAACGGCGACAAGCGCCGGGCATGGATCTGGAAAACGCGGCCGAGCTCGTCGCCGCGGAGGCGCTCCTGCAGCGCGCGGACCGCGGGATTGAAGCGCTCGACGTGACCCACCGCGAGCGTGACGCCTGCCGCTCGCGCAGCGTCGATCAGCGCCCGCGCCTCCTCGAGCGTCGAGGCGATCGGCTTCTCGACGAGTACGGGCACACCCGCCTGGAGCAGCCGCAGAGCCACGGGCGCGTGGTCGCTTGTGGGCACGCTCACGATGGCCGCGTCCGGGAGCGACGGGCCTTCGAGCAGCTCGTCGACGTCGCGAAGCCATCGTGCCCGCCGCTCCCAGGCGACGGCTTCCGCCTCGGGAGACGCGTCCACGACGTCTGCGAGCTCCGTCCGCGGCTGCTCGGACACGGCTCGGGCGTGGAATCGGCCCATCAGGCCGGCGCCGACGACGGAAATGCGGAGCGGAGCCACGGCGGCTCAGCCTAACGACGAGATTCCGTCGGCCGTCGCGAGATACGTCCCGTGCGACGAGCGTCGCGCATGGGCGTAGATCTCGAGAAGCGTCGCCGCGACCTGGACGGGATCGTGGTTCCGCGCGACATAGGGCGGCCCGGCGGCAGCGAGACGCTGCCGACGCTCCTCGTCGCGCAACAGCGTCTCGAGCTCGCCCGCGAGCGTCTCCGGCGTCACGCGCACGACCGGGAGGTCGTGTTGGTAGGGCGCGAGGGCGGCGGGGTCGAATTCGCCGAGCACCGGCAGGCCCAGCCGGAGGGCTTCGAGCGCGAAGACGCCTGAGGTGACCGAGTTGAGCTGGTCGACGACGACCTCGGCTCGGCGCAGCTCGCGCGCGACCTCGTCGTACGAGGCACCGCTGAGCACACGGAACCGGAGGGGGAGTCGCGTGCCGACCTCCTCGACCGCCGCACGGATCGCCTCGGTTCCCTTGACGACGGGATCGCTCGCCGCGTGGACCACGACCGGTGGCCCCTCCTCGCGCTGCGTCGGAGCGTCGACGGGATCCCGGTGGAGAGGCAGCGGCGTGACGTACACGCGGCGGAAGTACGGCCGCACGTACGTCGCGAGCTCGAGATCGGCTACGAGCGCCGCATCGCAAGCAGCGCCGAGCGCGCGCAGCCGACGGCGCACCCACGACTCGCGCGCGGGAGCGACGACGCGTGCGCGCGCCGGAAACTGCCGCTGCGCGACGCTGGGGATGCGGCAGTCGTCGCCGTGATACGTGCAGACCGTCGTGCGTCGGAGCAGGCGCGCCCACCACGCGTCGACGGTGCGCGCCCAGGTGCTCCCGTACTGATAGTGGAGAACGTCGCGTCGGAACGGCGCGAGCAGTCCGTACAGCACGCGAGCGCCGCGGCCAAGCACGCGTCCGCTCTCGTAGCCGAAAGGAGACGGCGCCCAGAGCACGACCTCGACGTCGACGCCGTGGGCGCGCAAACCCTCCTCCCAGCCCATCACGGTCCCCGCGAGCTCCGCGGGCCCGATCGCGACGCGCGGCTTCACAGACCCCAGGCGCGCAGAAGCGTCTGCTCCTGCGCCTCGGCGTTGAAACGCTCGAGCGCGAGCCGGCGCGCGTTCGCGCGAAGCTCGGCGGTCAGCGCCGGCGACGTGGCGAGCTCTTCCAGGGCCTCCGCGAGGGCATCGGTGCTTCCCGCTTCGTAGGCGATCCCCACGCGGTGCTCGTCCACGAACGGCCCCAGAGCCTCCAGTCGCGGAACGACGACCGCGAGGCCCGCCATCAGGTATTCGAAGAGCTTGTTGGGGAGCGAGAGCTCGCTGTTGCGGGTCGCCGGCCGGTCGAAGATCACGCCGACCCCGAAGTCGCGCAGCCCGTCGAGGAGCCGATCGGGCGGAAGCGGCTCGGCGATCGCCACGCGCTCGACGAGACCGTGCGCCGCGACGGCATCGCGCAGCCGCGCCGTGTCGAAGCGGACGACGCGAATCGTCAGTCGGACCGACGGCGCCCGAGCCGCGGCGGCGAGAAGATCCTCGAGCGGCCGTCCCGGGCCGAACGCGCCCTGGTAGACGAACCCGGATGCGTCGGGGCTCGGCTCGCTCTCGTTGCGCGCCGGCGCATTCAAGACGACGAGCGGGCGGGTCCGTAATCGCAGACGGCGGCGCAACTCGTCCGCAAGCGGCCCGCTCACGGTGACAACGGTCGCGGCGCGTCGCGCCAGCAGCGCTTCGACCGAGAGCAGTATCCGCCGCGCGAGTCGCGGCGCTTCGGCATCGAACTCCGAGTAGAGCTCATGCGCGTCGTACACGAGCTCCGCGCCGTTGCGCCGCGCCAGCAGCCATCCTGCGACGATCGTGTCGAGGTCGTTCGCGTGCACGATGTCGAACCGGCCGAGTCGCCGCCCGGCGCGCGCGAGCTGGATCGTTCGCAACCCGAGTCGCAGGAGCCGCACGATTCCACGCAGCTCCTGCAGAAGGCGTACCTCCCGCCGTGGCGACGCCGCTTCGTGGCGCGCGCTCGTGCGGCCGGCGCGGCCCACACGCACGACGCGAAGCCCCGCCAACGGAGCCTGCGCAGCGCCCCCGATCCGACCGCAGAGCCCGACCACGTCGACCCCTGCGGCGAACGCCGCCGCGGCCTGCCTTCGCGCCCGAGGATCCGCCGTCAGCTCGCCCGGCGTGAGCAGAAGTAGTCGCGGCACGTCGGCCGATCCTAGACTCGGTGCCGTGACGCGGCTCCTGGTGCATGCCGCCGACGCGGTCGGCACAGAGATGTCGAGCTCGGGAATCCGCTCATACGAGCTCGCGCGTGCCCTGGCGCACGAGTTCGACGTGACTCTGATGGCGCCGGGCGATCTCCGCGGCCTCGATGCGACGTTCGAGCTCCGGCCTCCGTCGTCAAAGACCCGCGACTTCCTTGCTTTCGGCGCTGTCATCGCGCAGACGCTTCCGCCGGACGTGATGCGCGCGCTTGCGCGCGCCGACGTCAACCTCGTGTTCGACCTCTACATCCCGGTCCTGCACGAGGCGCTCGCCTCGGCGGCGGTGGAGCCGACATGGCGGAGCCGTGCGTACGCGCGGGCGGCCGCGACGCAGCAGCGGCTCGCGCTGCGAACCGGAAGCGCGTTCGTCTGCGCGAGCGAGCGGCAGCGCGAGCTCCTGCTCGACGCGCTTGCCGGGCTCGGGCGCATCTCGTCGGACGCGCCCCGCGACGATCCGTCGCTGCGCGATCTGATCGACGTCGTGCCGTTTGGGCTCCGCGAGGACTTCCCCGACGGACTGCCGGCGTCGTTGCCCGGTGTGGGCCCCGGCGACCGCGTTCTGCTCTGGGCAGGCGGGATCGCCAACTGGTTCGATCCGTTGACGCCGATCCGTGCCATGGCCGAGATCGCCGGGAGCCGCGCCGACGTGAAGTTGGTTTTCCTCTCGCTCAGCCCTCCGCGCGGCGCGCCGACCGCGATGGCCGTCCAGGCGGTCGAGCTGGCAGAGTCCCTCGGCCTGCTCGGGCGCAACGTCTTCTTCAACGAGCACTGGGTTCCGTACACCGAGCGGCATCGGTACCTCGTCGCGGCGGACATCGGGATCTCCGCCCACTTCCAGGGGCTTGAGAGTCGGTACGCCTTCCGAACCCGCCTGCTCGACCACTTCTGGGCCGGTCTGCCGACGATCACCTCGTCCGGCGACGTCCTCGGCGAGCTCGTCCGCGACCGTGCACTCGGCGTCGTTGTCGAACCGGGCGATGTCGCCGGCTGGGTCGCCGCAATGCGCGAGCTCCTGGACGAAACGGTTCGGCAGCGCGTCCGCGCGAACGTCGCTGCGATTCGACCGGAGCTCACGTGGTCGCGCGCCGTTGAACCGCTCGTCCGGCTCCTCCGCCGCCCCGGCTCGCCGATTCACGTGCCGCTCCCGGATCGAGCGCGTTCGGCCGCCGCACGGGCGCAGGTTGCGATCATGCTGCGCACGGGACGACTCGCTCGCGGCCGTCGCACGGTCTGGTAGAAGCACTGCCGTGGCCGACTCACCGCGCGTCGAGGAGCTCGAGGCGCGCCTCGAACGATGCGAGGCGCGCGAGGCGGAGCTGCGGCGCCTCCTCGTGGCGGCGAACGAGGAGCTCGTCCGGGTCGAGCGCCGCCGACGTCCGCTTCACGTTCGATCTCGCGAGGCGTACCTGCGGGCCCGCCGATCGCTCGGTCGGCTCTATCGGCGCGGTAGCGCGCGCGCGTAGTCGTTGCGCGTCCTCCTCGTCGCGCACCAGTATCCGCCGGACGGGCTTGCGGGCGTCGAGGGCTACACGCACTCGCTCGCCGGCGGGCTCGCCGAGGCAGGCGACGCGGTCGCCGTCGTCGCCCGGCGTCTGCAGCCGACGCCGTTCGAGCCCGAGCTACGGCGTGAGCGAACGGCGTCCGGCGTCGTCTATCGGATCACGGGCGGCAGCGTCAGCCTCGACGACCCGATGCTGCACGCGCATCGGCTCGAGCGCCTGCTGACGACGGTGCTCGCCGAGCACGCGCCAGACGTCCTCCAGGTCAACCATCTCGTTGGGATGCCGTTGCGGCTGCCGCTGATCGCGCGCCGGTTGCGCATCCCAGTCGTGCTCTCGCTGCTTGATTTCTACGTTGCGTGTCCGCTCGAGTATCTGCGCAAGCGCAGCGGTGCACTGTGCGCCGGTCCGGACGGTGGCCGCGAGTGTGTCCGGACGTGCTTCGCGGGGCAGCCGGGTGCAGATCGACGCTGGCCGGCGCGCAACGAGCTCTTTCGCGGTTTCCTCTCGCTTGCCGACCGGGTCCTGTGCCCCTCCCACTTCGTCGCGGACTACTTCCGCGAGCACGTTCCGAAGGCGCGGATCGACGAGGTCCCGCTCGGCGTCGACGTGCCGCGCGCAGTCCGCGACGCCGTGCGTGAGCAGGGGCGTCGCGAGCTGCAGCTCGCATACGTGGGGGCGGTTGCGCCGCACAAAGGTGTGCACATCATCGTGGAGGCAGCCGCGGCTTCGGGTGTCGCTGCGCGGATCACCGTCCACGGACAGGTCTACGACCCGGCCTACGCCGACGCGCTCGGTGCAGCAGCCGCTGGATCGTCCACTCGCGTGGACGTACGCGGTCCATTTCGCCGGGAGGATCTCCCTGCACTGCTCTCCGACGCCGACGCCGTGGTGCTGCCGTCGCAGGTCCCAGAGGTGTATCCGCTCGCACTCAGGGAGGCGCTTGCGCTAGGCGTGCCCGTGCTGGCGGGGAGGCTGGGCGGCCTGGCGGAGGCCGTGGTCGAGGGGGTGAACGGCATCACCTTCGAGGCGACGGATCCCGGCAACCTTCGAGACGTGATCGTCCGCCTGGACGGCGACCGTGGCCTGCTCGAGCGCCTCCGTCGGGGAGCGCGCGCAACTCGTGTTCCCACTGTCGCCGAACACGTCCAGCGGCTGCGGACGCTGTACGCGGAGCTCAGCGCGGGGGAGCGCGCGGCCAAGCCGGCACTGCTCGAGCGGCTGGAGCGGCGCTACGACCGCCTCACAGCGACGTCAGTCGGTACCGGACAGCTCAGCGAGCACTGACCGGCAGTGCTGGACTTCCGCGGAAGACCGAGTACGGATCGTTCGCGCTGCCGTCGTCGTGTTCCGTCCGCTCGAGAAATTCGTCGTTCACCTCGTCCCACGGGATCGACAACGTCGCCGCTGCGTCGCTCAGAACGTCCGCGGGTGCTTTGCAGCAGTCTTCATACCGGAGGGCTGCGGCAAAGCTGAACCGTTCTGCTAGGCGCTCCTGGACACGTTGGTCTACCGACCGAGGAGGGTTCGAGCGATGGACTCGGCGGTGGTCTCCCAAGCGAAGCCGAGCGACGCGAGGCGCCGAGGGTCACCGACGACGCGGGCCGCGGCGGGAATGCGAACGAGCTCTTCGACCGGCTCGACATCGACCTCGACGTTGAGCTCGGCGGCGAGGGCGTCGATCACGTCGCGGAGCTCAATCGCACGTCCGGAGCACACGTTGAGGATTCCAGGGCTCGGCTCGAACGCAAGCGCCGCGAGAACGTCTGCGACGAACGAGCTCGGAATGAAGTCGCGGACGATGTCGAGCCTGCCACAGCGAATCGTGCGCACGCGACCGCTTTGCTGGAGAAGCTGCGATGTGATGTTCCCGAGCGCCGTTGCGGTCGAAAGCCGCGGCGCGACGACGTTGAAGGGACGAACAACCGTCAGCGGCACGCCGCCGCGCGCGGCGACGACCTCTGCGAGCAGCGTCTGCGCCGCTTTGGCACGTCCGTAGTCGCTCACGGGCGCGAGCGGGAACGTCTCGTCGATCCGAGCGCTTTCGGGCTCGCCGTACTCCGCAGCGGAGCCCATCGCGATCACAGCCGCCGGCCGTCCCTGCTCGGCGGCCGCCGCCAGGACGTTCATCGTCGTCAGGACGTTGTCGCGTAACAGCGCTTCGGCGTCGGTGCGATGACCGCCGGCGAGGTGGACGATCGCGTTGGGACGGGCCGAGCGAACCGCGGCGGCCGCGGCCGTCGAATCGGCAAGGTCGCCGCTGAGGTGGCGCGGCAAGTCTGCGTCGCGCCGACTTGCGGTGTGGATCTCGGCGCCGCGGCTCTCGAGCAGCGGCACGAGCTCTCGGCCGAGCACACCCGTGGCGCCGGTAACGAGGACGCGGCGAGGCACTCAGGGG